>JACXTT010000001.1_pt1 | contig 706936 bp, 682 predicted proteins | sample 9270951 | NCBI WGS metagenome assembly JACXTT01 (sample SAMN15532306, study PRJNA645909) | rock metagenome | isolation source: weathered quartz diorite | place: Puerto Rico | collected 2017-06-21 | reverse complement strand
TGATCCTCGAACATACCTCAATATGGCCTTGCACATGATTGTCGACGGAAAAGTACCACTTACACCGCTGGCACATGCTCGCGCTCTTCGTCAATAGCGCGACTTACGCAGGGTTTACAATCAATCAATCAATCAATCAATCAATCATTGCCGGTAATTTGAATTGATCGATGTTGCGGGGAAAGTTTTAAGCTACCCCTCTGTGCGGCGGTTTTTCATCCAATTGAGGTATTCGCGGATTGTTTTTTCGAAGCCGTGGGTTGTTGGCTCGTATAACTTTGCGTCTTTAATTTCTTCAGGAAGATAGCTTTGCTCTGCCCACCCCGTCGGGTAGTTATGCGGATACTTATAGTCTTTACCATAGCCTAATTCTTTGGCGAGAGCTGTTTTGGCTGATCTTAAGTGCAAAGGGACTGGTAGCGTTCTGGTTTTTTCAACAAGCTCTCGCGCATGATTTAAGGCCATGTATGAGGCATTTGATTTAGGGCATGACGCCAAGTATGTCGTCACTTGAGCCAACGTTATGGCTCCCTCTGGCAAGCCAATGGCTTCAACTGCTTGCAAACCTGACATTGCCACGGAAATAGCTCTGGGATCCGCATTTCCGACGTCTTCTGAAGCCGAAATTATTAAACGTCTGGCTACGAAAACAGGATCTTCACCGCCATCAAGCATTCTTGCTAGATAGTAAATTGCCGCATCAGGATCGCTTCCGCGAATACTCTTTATAAATGCAGAAATGAGATCGTAGTGCATCTCTGAACTTTTATCGTAACCTAACGGGTTTTGCTGAAGAAGTTCTCTCATTTCCGCGACGTCGAGAGGTTCTCCGTTTGAATCTTTTGTAAAATTGTAGAGAATTTCGAGACTGTTAATAAGTCTGCGCGCGTCTCCGTCTGAGTACTGCAAAAGATTTTCTATCGCTTCCGGTATAAGGATTTGCGAGAGCGACTTTTTATAATGAGCCCCAGCTCTATCTACGATTTGACTAAGATTTGCTTCGCTGAGGCGCTCGAACACTACGACACGGCATCGGCTCAAAAGAGCGCGATTGAGCTCGTAGCTAGGATTTTCCGTCGTAGCACCAACCAATACAAGATCACCTTTTTCAACGAAAGGCAGCAGAACGTCTTGTTGTGATTTATTAAAGCGATGAATTTCATCTACGAAGAGTACCGTCTTTTGTTGAAACTGAAGTCTGCGGTCTTTTCCTTGCTCACCCACTTCACGAAGCGCTTTTGCTCCAGTATCTACAGCATTAAGATTTACAAATTGAGCATTGAAATGCTGTGACAGTGCGAGCGCAAATGTTGTTTTCCCTGTCCCTGGAGGGCCCCAAATTATGAGACTTGGCAAATAACCCTTACGCAACATTTGGCCGAGCTTGGACTGCGCTCCAATAATCTTTTCCTGACCAATAATTTCGTTGAGATTCTTCGGTCGAAGAATCTCTGAAAGAGGAGATGAGAGTTGAGCTGCTGCGGAGGCTGAAAACAAGTCCATTAGGGCCTTATAAGCCAACAATCCCAGAAAAGATATAGAGCTATTGCCAAATGCAAAAGGTCTTATAACACAGCCTGTTGATGATAATCCTAATTTGAATGTATCCTCGGGCGAGTCTAGGCTTTGACATAAGGAGAGTTTATGAAAATCTTTTTTTTATTTACTGTGATCAGTGTTGCCTTCGGGAGTTCTGCATTAGCCGATGCTCCCAAATCTACGACAAATTTTTCCGATAACACCAAAGTTGAAGTAGTGGGAGTTCCCGGGCTCAATGGCGCTTCTACCTCTACGAATCTGGTACAGATAAAACAAGGTGATGGCACTGTTTGTTATGCTGTTGTACAGGTTGGAAACAATTCCAGCTTTCCAAACTCTATTTCCTGCCTTCGCCCTTAAGAATAAAGAGGCAGTGCAAAGTTAGCTCGGGCCTCTTCTATTTCTAATTCAATACACTTCTGCTGGTACTGTACTTAGCAAGTTACAACAAAAAGAATTCTCGGAAGACAAACTGCTTATCAGTTTGTCTTCCGAATGTTCCTGCTTAAATTATAGCGTTTTTATTAAGAGATAATTTAGATGCAAATCCTATAAAACAAAAGAGGCCGTGAGGTAAATACTCGTAGCCTCTTTTATCTATGTTTTTTTGATTTGAATTTTAATAATTTCTTTGAACAGTGAATGTTGTAGTTGTCTTTACCGCAGTCTGCTCAGAACTACCGACTGCTTGTTCAAGTCCGAAAACTTCCATTGTCGCACTTGCTGAGAACGTTGTTGTACTTGTGATTCCACCGCAATATAGAGGGCATACTGTTGTATATGAGGCTGTTCCAGCTGGGATCTTAGACTGATGCCCACTTGCAGAGGCCCACCAATTTACATCGCCGAGATCGCTGAGAGCTGATAAGGCATCGCCCCCAGTTGAACAAACGATAGGCGTGGAACTTCCAGGAACATTCAGTGTGATATTAATTACGCTGATAAAGAAATCACTGTCTTTATCTTTCTTCGTGAAGGTAATTTGAGGAATTCTAAAGTAAGCTGAGGAAATATCTGAAGTTGGTGTCGTACCACCCGTGGCTTGTTTGAGAGCCAAACAACTAGTGGCTGCACTTGGGATGAGTTGAGCCACTGTCACGGAGGGAGATACCGATACCGCCTCTTCGCTGCCAGCGCAAGCAGTTAGCACTGTTGTAACTAGAAGGCCAAGCAAAATGATTGATTTCATGAGGACCTCCTAAAGATCTTTTGTTGAAGGACCGTTGTCTACTTGTCCCATAATTCTTGGGGTAATGAAGATCAACAATTCTGATTTTGTCTTACGAATACTTTTTGTTTTAAACAACCAACCCACAACAGGGACTTCGCGGAACCATGGAACGCCTGTTTCGCCGTCAGTGGCATCGCTTTGATAGATACCACCAATGACTGCCGTCTGTCCGTTCTTCACGAGAACTCGCGTGTTTGCTTCTCGAGAGTTTACTGAGAAACTTCCCAATGTGGCATCCACAACTGCTCCTTGGAATTGTCTATTGACTCCGATTTTCATTATAACAGATCCGTCAGAGGTTACTTGTGGGGTCACCTCAAGTTTAAGGGTCAATGGTTTAAATTGAAACGATGTCTGGTTCGAAGTCCCGTTAATAGTAACCTGTTTAACTGGAACCTCTGTCGTTTGATTGATGTCAGCCTTTTCATTACTCATTGTAAAGATACGAGGAGATGCTAAAACCTTTACTTTGTTCTCAGATTCAGACAGCGCCAAAGCTGCCGAAATACTTCCAAAAACATCCAAAGTGCCGATATCCAAACCGAAGTTAAAATTCGTTCCGCCAACTCCTTTGCCAGGATTTACCGCAAAGTTAGGCGTCATATTTACCGGACCACGACTTCCATTTCCCAATTTGATACTGGTGCCTGATGAAGACCAGCTTACGCCGATGTCGCGGGCGAAATCTTCTTGGGCTTCGACGATTTTACCTTCGATCAAAACTTGTTGTGGTTGTGTATCTAGGCTTTGAATCAGTTTTGCGATTCTTTCCAAATTGTCTTCGATATCTGTCACCACGAGAGCATTTGTACGCGTATCGCCAACGACTTTACCGCGATCACCGAGGAAGTCTTTGATCTTCTTCTCGAGCTCGTCCACTTTTGCATAGCTAATTGGGAACATGCGAACTTTAAGTGGCTCTAGATTTTTACGAGCTGCCGCTAACTTATTTGCATCATCTTCCTCGGATTTTAGATCTGCTAATGGAGCGATACGAAGAACGTTACCTTGGCGAGTGTAGCCAAGTTTACGTGCACGCATGATAACCACAAGTGCTTGATCCCAAGGAACTTGACGAAGCTTTAAGCTGACATTGCCCTTCACCTCATCAGAAAGGACCATGTTCACGCCGCTTTCTTCCGTGATGAAGTTCAAAGCGTCGCGGATGTCCATGCTGTTGGTCTCAATGGAAATTTTCTTCCCGTAGAACTGACCATTACCTGCCAAGAATTCCGTCAGACTTTGATTCGGAAGAATTTGTGATTCTCCAGATTCTTGATTTTCGTGATTCACAACATTTTGAGGTGCAGAACCTGAAGCGACAATCAAAAGACTGTTGCCTTCGGATTGCACGGCTGGCTCAGAAACACCTTCACGCATTTGAATAACAAAACGAGCTGTCGTTGAACCCGGATTTTGATACGCATCAATAGCGCCAACGGCACCTTTGATATCACGAGTGTTCAATGAACGTTTCAAACGATCCGGAAGAATCGCATTGTCTACTTCAACAATGTACTGATGAAGATCTGGATTGGTGCGAGTTGTGAATGTCAAAGGACGATCCCCTTGAACAATCACGGTACCGCCTGTTTCGTTGGCCTTAAACTTCAAATCAGTAATAGTCGCTGGAGACCCTGCGTTTTGCACCACGGGCTGAGCTGCAGGAATTGATTCCTGAACTGGAGCTGGAACTGTTTCATGGGCTGTTTCATGGGCTGGCCCTTGTGTCGGAACAGGAGCTGGAGCATCAGCAATCCCGCTATTAGCAAACGGATCTTCTGTCGGAGAAGGCTCTTCAATCGCCGGGGCCGGAGCTGGAGGTTGTTGGGCTTGCGTTGAGCCGCCAGCTTGATTCATTTCTTCTTCAATAGCGAGATCTTGATCTCCTGCAGCTGGTTGTGCTGGAGCTGCTTTTTTAGCTTTCGCTTGTTTGTCTGCTGGAGTTTCATCAAAATCAGAAAACTCGTCGGTGGCTCCCGCAGAGCCTGTATCCGCAGAAGTCACTTCAGCTGTTGAGTCATTTTCATCAAGGGACAGATCGTCGCCGCCGCCACCACGAGAAGGATGACTTGCACAAGAAGTCAAAGTGGCAATCATTGCACTCACGATCATAAATCTAATGAATCCGTTCATTAGTTCCTCCTTACAAAGAGAATTTTATTTTTTAAACTCCATCACGCGGGTTTCTTTAGTGGCTTTTCCATCATCGTATTTAGTTTCTACGACAACAATTTCACCCTCGCGTATCGCCGCAACAAATCCTTCATTGCGACCAATTTTTGAATTCTTAACTACAGTATAAACCGCACCGTCTGGATCTTTCACCATTGCTCTTGGGGTTTTGACATCCCACAAGATTCCGACGATCTGCAAACGATCTACTTCCCAACGTTGCAGAGGTTCCAAAGGAATCTCTGTTTTTTCTTTTCCCGAAGGACGAATCAAACGGAAAGGTTTAAAGGGATCTCGCTTCCCCGTGGGATCATAAATATATTCATCTCGCGGCATTGTTCCCGTCGTTGCCTGCGGAGCTGTGACAGAATCTCCCAAAGGCATTTCCTCTGCCGCTGCCGGCGGAGGTGGAACTTGTTGAGTACCGCCTGTTTTTGCGGCTGGCGTCGGAGTTGCTGGAACCGCTGTTTTTCCTGGGGCTGGCTTTGCAGCTGGACTCGCTGCCGGACTTGCCGCAGGTGTAGCGCCTGGTTTAGTTGCCGGTATTCCTGAAGGAACCTGTGTTGCTTCTACTTCCTTCAAAAATTCAGGAGGCAAATCCCCCGAAGAAGGAGCTTCTTGAGAGTGAGCAGGAGCCATGAACTTCATACTTACCGCAAAGGCAAGCCACAGTCCCAATGAGGCTACTAAAATGTAAGATAACATCCATCTTACTGACTTCACTGCTTCTCCGCCTTAGGCTTTTCAGGTGCGAGCTTGTAACCCACAACTTGCCCATCAAATTTCAACTTCTTCGCTCCACTTCCAGGGTCCGTGATCACAATGTTTTTTACTCGTGACATACGTTCCGCTGAAGAAACCAAATACACAAACTGTGCTAGTTCGGAATAAGTTCCTTCTAAGCTGACTTCAACGGGTACTTCTTCAACCACTTCCTTACGAACATTTTCACCAGGCTTTTTCGACTTTACGTTTACGCCTGCGTTCCGTGCAAATCCATCAATCGACTTATTAATGTCGATTGAATAAAGAGCTGATGGAAGTCTGCGTGAGATCTCTTGGTATTGAGTACTCAAACGACCGACTTTATCCTGCATCTCGCGCACTTGCTTTAAGGTGGCGTCCGTATCTTTCTTTTTCGCCTCTTCAGTTTTCAACTGCCCGCCAATAGCTGCAATTTGTGATTCCACTGCAGAACCATCGTCATAAAGAGTGAAATAGAACACGCCGCAAATAGCGAGACCTATGATGAAGGCCTTTCCCAATGTATAAGTTGATATTGTTTCAAAGAACTTATTCATTGCGGCTTCTCCAAGAGACAGCTGATCTCAAATTTCTTAAGACTGACACCGTCCACAAGAGTCTCACTTGAATTCACTAAGTTAACATCCATCAAGAAAACGCTTTTTGTTAACGCTTCCAAGAAAGAAGAAACTTCAAAATCGCTCAATGCCAACCCTTGAACCGTAACCTTTTCAGGAGTGATCTTAATCTGTGTGATCCATGCTTTTTCAGGAATTACCTGTTGCATAAGATCCAACACACGAATTTCACGATGACGATCTTTTGAGATCTTATCCAAAGCAGCAATACGAGCTTCAATCAAAGCTTCGTCCTCTTTAAATTTCTTGATCTCAGCCACCGATGCACTTTGTTTTGCATTGTAACTAGTCAATTCATTCAACATTTGCGTCTTGGCGTTCAATTCACTTTGTCTTTGCGGAACATTTTGCTCTTGATAAGCATAAAGTCCCAACGCAGGAATCAACATGATGACAAGACGTTTGAGAGCCTCTTTACGTGCTTCATCTGGCGAAATAAATCCGTCCGAAGAGATGCCCAGAGAAGCGCTGACTCCCGCAGATGTACCAACTCCTGAGGACGCTAGATTAATTTTAATCATTAGCCGTCCCCCACTTCACGCAGTGCCAGTCCGGTCACAACACCAGCAAAAGAACTGATTTGATCTAAGTATTCGGCAGAGAATTTTTTAGGATTCGCTTTTACTTTAATAAAGGGATTAAATGGCTCCATAGGTATGCCCGTGACTCGGGCTACTGTCTCTACCAAACCTGAAGTCGAAGAACTTCCACCGGTATAAAAACAACGAGTTAATGTCAGACCATTGGTCGTTGCACTTAAGAAGTCTAAGCTGCTGCGAATCTCTTCCGTAACGGCTTCATTGGTCGCACTGATCACGGCGTGAACATCGTCAGGAACTTCACGCTTTGAAACAGCACTCAGTTTCAAAGCTTCCGCTTCTGGAACCGTCACGCCCATCGCTTTGTGAATCTCATTGGTGTAGTTGGCGCCGCCGACAGGAATGTCGCGACAGAAAATAACTTCGCCACTTTGAATAACCACAAAGTTTGTAATAGAGGCACCGAAATTCAAAATACCAATCACTTCACCAGGCATTTTGCCGTAATTCAGCTCAAAAGAATTAGCCAATGCGAACCCGCTCACGTCCAGAACTCCACAAGTCAATCCACTGATTTCGATCACCTGTGTGTACTGAGTCACAAGCTCATTTTGAGCTGCGATAAGAAGAACATCCATCGTGTCTGGAGAACTACTGCCCGTAAGAATATGATGAGCCAAACTGATATTGTTAATATCAAAGGGAATATACTGTTCAGCTTCAAAACGGATTTGGTCCTTAACCATCTTCTTATCCATTTTGGGAATCGTTATCTTTTTTACGATAACCGCAGTTCCCCACATTGCTGTTGCAATGTTTTTTCGTTTAGAACCCACTTCGTTAATCAATGATTGAACTGCCATTCCGACAGAGGCGATATCGACAATCTCTCCACCAGAAACAGCATTAGGAGGCGTTGGTGCAAAACCAAAAGAAAGCAGTTGGGCTCCTTTTCCAGAGAAGTCCATTTCAGCCAATTTGATTGAACTCGTACCGATATCGAGTCCGATGACTTTCTTTGATTTAAAAAACATTACCTAGTTGCTTCCTCAGTTGTGTTCATCAGGATGCGAATCTTTTAAAGACCAACGTCTTTAAGACGCAGGTCTAACATATTAAAATTATTTATGGTCTGGAATAGAATGTCAAACAAGGGTCTAGCTTTATTTATCTTCATTCGGTTTTTCAGAATGGAAGAAAGCTAAAAAACAGAAGCAGTTCCGACTTGAAGAAACAGAACTGCTAGAGAGTTTAAATTAATCCAGGCAAGAAAAGGTCTAGGTACCACAATGCGATGGTCTGGCCACCAAATAGATAGATGATAGCGCCCAAAGCAAGATAAGGACCGAAAGGAATCACAGTCTTTAGTCCAGCCTTTTGTTTTCGAGCAGCAATGAGTCCCACAACACTTCCAATAATGGCAGAAGACATGATGACGAAAGGAATCGCCTTCCAACCCAGCAAGGCACCGATCCAGGCCAAAAGTTTAATATCTCCCCCGCCCATGCCTTCTTGCTTGGTCATCAAATAATAGACGTAGGCCATTCCCCACAAAAATCCCCCACCCATCAAGACGCCCCAAAATGCGTCCATGAACTCGCGTTGTGGATTTAAGGCCGCCCCAATCAAACCAATAACAATTCCCGACAAAGTGAACTCATCTGGCAAAATCATGTGATCAAGGTCGATAAATGTGCAGACAACTAAGCCGAAAACAAAAATCAAATACTCCGGTAAATTCCAGGTCCACCCAGCATAGTGGTAACTTAAAGCAAACAAAACACCTGTGATGATCTCCACCAATGGATAACGGAAAGAGAATTTAGCACCACAATGACGACATTTTCCACGCAGGATAAACCAGCTTAAGATCGGAATATTGTCATACCACTTGATTGGGGTTTTGCAGCTGTAGCAATAGCTACGGGGCTTCACAATACTTTCTTCCTTAGGCAAACGAAGAATGATGACATTTGCAAAGCTTCCAAAGATCGCACCCAAGACAAAAAACATCACATAAAAGAAAGTATCAAACTCAGACAATGTCTTTTCTCCTGAAGAAGAAGTTTGTAAATACAAGATAGATCAGGAACCAACCCAACATGTGTCCGAGCATCCAAAGAACACTCGCAACCGGAACTCCATTTTCGAGGAAATAGTCCGACTTCCAATTCAGACGATAAAGATTTGGCACGACCCAATGCAATCCCTTAACGGCCGTGACAAAAACAGTTTCCTTACTTTTTTCTGCAAAAAAAGCTAAGTCCGACAACCAATGCCCGAGAAGGAAAATAACAAATCCCGAAGAAAGAGCCAGCACAGGCCTTACCACCAAGCTCAATCCAATGACCAAACAAAGTAGAACCGCACTTTCCATCCAAAGACTGAGGCAAATCTCAAAGAAGGTCAGCCATCTCTGGGGTTCATTCCAAAGTCCTAAAAGAAGAGCTAATAAAATCCCCAACGATGTTACTAGGATGACGTTCAAAGCAAGAACACCCAAAACCTTGCCTAAAATAAACTGATCCCTCGTCACGGGACGAGAGAGAATCAGCAGACAGGTTTGCTTTTCAATTTCTTTTGCTAAAAGATAGGCGCCTGAAAAAAGCGAAACCCCCAACAGAGCCACTTGAATCCCTAAGAACCCAAAATCCGCCAAGATTTTGCGCTGCTCTGCTAAGGACAAAGCTCCCAAAAGAAAGCTCAGCGCAAAAAGAATCACGGCGATAACTACTACCACCAAAAATACACGCTCACGCAGCATTTCTCGCAAAGTTGTTTTTGCCAGAGTGAGGACTTTAAACATCCGCCACCCCTTTATTTTTCAAAACTTGGAATGCTTTTTCTAAACTTTGGAACTCTGACATGAATGCTGGAAGATTTCCTTCATAAAGGATCTGACCTTTATTGATAACGACCAGTTCAGAACAAAGCTCTTCCATATCCTGCAAAAGATGGCTGCTAAAAAATAAAGTGACCCCGCGCTTTTGCTCTTCACGCAGAATGTCCTTCACCATGGCACGTCCATCTGGATCTAAACCCGACATAGGTTCATCCAGAATTAACAGATCTGGGCGAGTTAAAATAGCCTGGGCAATACCTACTCTTTGCAACATACCTTTAGAGTAAGTTCGCAAGCGGCGATCTTTAGCTTCTAAGAGATCCACTTTGCGCAAACTTTCCTTTGCGCGTTCTGCAAAGTCCCTAGTTGCCGATCCATAACAAAGATTCCAGTGGAGCTTGAGAAACTCTTCGCCTGTGAGAAATTCATAAAGATACGGACGCTCCGGCAGATAGCCGATGCGAGTTTTAACTTCGTTCCCTAGCTCTTGACCAAAAAAAAGAATTGTCCCGCTGTCGGGACGAATAAAATCAAAGAGGCATTTAATAGTGGTCGTTTTTCCAGAACCATTGCTGCCGACAAAGCCGGTGGTTTGACCTTCTACGAGAGAAAAATGAACATCACGTAAGATGTGGCGATCCTTTTCAAAAAGACCTCCACGAAAGGTTTTATTAAGTCCTTCGACTGTTAATGCTGCCATTCTTTCTTATGGTTTAAGCTCGATATTAAGAGCCTTCACCATCTCCTTAACAGGATCATACTGTTTAGAAGTAGCTGGCATCAAGGTCTGGGTCCCCAAAATTTCAGAATAAATGTTTTTATCAGTGGCTTGATCTAAAATATCAATCATCGCAAACATCAAAGTGTGGGTGATTTTAGGATATTCATCATAAAAATCCTGACGAACACAGAACGGATCATTTGGAATCGGCGCACTCATCCAAATCGTGCGATATTTTTGCTTAGCTCCAAATTTGACCCAAGCCCCCTCTTTACCCTTTTCATCATCACTAAAGACAGCAGCGGCATCAACTTTCTTTGCTTCTAACAATTGAATGGATGCATTGTGATTTCCGCTGAAAATAACCTCTTTGAAAGACTTATCATTCAAGCCTTTCTTTCGCAAAGCCGCTTTTGGGTACAAATAACCCGAAGAGGACTGCTCATCTACGAAGGCAATTGTTTTACCTTTAAGATCCTCAAGCTTTTTGATTTTGGATTTTGCGGGTACAATCAATGTCGAATAATAGTAAGGGTGATTCCATACTTTCTTAAGGAGCACCTTTGCTTGGGCTTCCTTTTCGGCAAAAACATAAGTTGATGAAGAGAAGAAAGCAAAATCCACTTTCTTCGTTTTCATTGCATCCACAAGACCCGCATAGTTCTTAGAAACGTAAATATTCACAGGAATATTTATTTTCGCCTGAAGTTCTTTTGCCAATGCTAAACCTTGCTCGCGCAGGATCTCAGGATTACCACCAGGAATAACACCAATAGTGATTTCCGAAGGAGCCTTTTCCACCGACGCCATCAGGGTTTGAGCCTGAGTGCTAGAGAGAAAAAGAACCGATGCTATCGCGAGTAAAGTCTGCTTAATCAAAATGCCTCCATCGAAGGTAACGCTTCGACTGATGATGACTCATTTCTGGCATTTTTCAAGGCAAGAACAAATGCTTCAGCAGCGTCACTCTCTGTAAGGCATGGAATATTATAGTCCGTACAAGCTCGACGAATGTCGAAGCTGGCTTCAATCGCACGGCGACCCGAGGTTGTATTGATAACAAACGCCACTTCACCGGAGCGGATTTTATCCACACAGTGAGGACGCCCTTCATCGACCTTTCTTAATGACAAGCAGTTGACCCCTTTATCATTAAAGAAGGACGCAGTTCCGGTTGTTGCTGAAACCCCGTACCCCATTCTTTGAAGTTCGCGGACCAATGGCAACATCATCTCTTTATCTTTATCTCTGAGTGAGAAGAAAACTTGGCCAGATTTTGGAAGTCTTATGTTACTCGAAAGGAAGGCTTTTGCGAGAGCTTCGGAATAATCTTTTCCGCGCCCCATGCTTTCGCCTGTCGACTTCATTTCAGGTCCTAAAATTGAATCCGCTTCTGGGAATTTCTTGAATGGAAAAACCACACCTTTCACCGAAACCGCTGGAGCATTTCTCCAGTTGAGATCTGCAAGCTTTAGATCTTTCTTCTGTTTTCCAAGCATCGCAGCAACACCCAAATCTATAAGCGGAATTCCCGTCGCTTTTGCGACAAACGGAACCGATCTGGAGCTTCTTGGATTTGCTTCCAAAATATAAACGATGTCATTTTTAACGGCCAGCTGCAGATTCAAATGCCCGATGACACCAATCCGATTGGCAAGGCGAATACTGAGATCTTCGATTCGCTCTGAAGTTTCCGGCTTCAAGCGTTGTGGCGGCAGAACCCCCATGGAGTCACCGGAGTGAACACCGGCCGCCTCAATATGTTCAACGACACCACCAACAAGAGTCCAATCATCTCCGCGCACCAAATCCACGTCGACTTCCAAGGCTCCGGCAAGGAATTGATCCATCATGCACGGTTTTTCCGGAGAAATATAATCGGCATGTCTTTGGAAGTAAGAAATCAATTCATCACGATTTTCAATCACTTCCATGCGACGTCCACCCAAGACATAGCTCGGGCGACAGATCATCGGATAATCGACTTTCTTTTCATTCATCAATGCATCTTCCAAGGATCCCGACATTGCAGAATTTGGAATAGCAAATTTCAGTTCTTGGCAAATTTTTGTGAACAAACCACGGTCTTCGGCAAGGTCAATAGTCGCCAATGAAGAACCTAGCAGGTTATAACCGGCTTTGACCAATTCTGGCGCATTATTAATCGGAGTTTGCCCACCTAATTGAGCCACGAAACCACGGGGCTTCATGAAACGCATAATTTCAATCAGACTCTCAGCTGTGAGCGGTTCAAAGAACAACACATCTGATGTGTCGTAGTCGGTTGAAACCGTTTCTGGATTTGAATTCACCATAACAACTTTGGTGCCATTTTTTTGGAAGGCTTTTACGCCGCGAACACAGCTATAGTCGAATTCAATGCCCTGCCCGATGCGATTCGGCCCACTGCCAATAATAACCACGGCATCCTCAGCATCAATTTTCGCTGAAACTTCCGACCAATAAGATGAATAGAAATAAGGAGTCGATGACTCAAACTCCCCTGCGCAGGTATCAACTTGCAGATAGCATGGAAAGAGTTTGTTCTTTTCGCGAAGTTCACGCATTTGAACTTCAGTTTTTCCAATTAAAGCTCCCAGACGCGCATCTGTGAAACCTTTTCTTTTCGCTGCTCTTAAAAGGTCTACGTTCGTATCTTTGAAGTCCGTTTTAAATTTCTTCTCAAACTTCATCAAAGTTTCAATGTGCTCTAAAAAATAGGGATTAATGCCAGTCAGTTCTTCAATCTCTGCGACAGTTTTACCATCTCGGAAAGCTTGAAAAAGGTGATAGATGCGATGACTGTTGGGATAAGAAACTTTGCCAATCTCTAGTTCCACGTCAGAAATAGCCTGGGGGTCTTTTTCCAAACTTGAAAGTGCCTTCATTAAAGACTCTTGCAAGGTACGACCGATCCCCATCACTTCTCCGACACTTTTCATTTGCGTCGTCAAAGAATCCTTAGAGCCTTGGAATTTCTCAAAAGCAAATCTTGGAATTTTAGTGACGATATAATCCAGGGCTGGTTCATAACAAGATGGCGTGACCTTTGTGATGTCATTCTTCAGCTCTTCAAGGCTGTATCCCAAACAAAGAAGGGCTGCGATCTTAGCAATCGGAAATCCCGTCGCTTTGCTGGCCAAGGCAGAAGAACGGCTGACTCGTGGATTCATTTCAATAACGACGCGCTGACGCGTTGTCGGATGAACTGCGAACTGAATATTCGCTCCCCCCGTTTGAATTCCCACCTCATTAATAATTTTGCAGGCTTCGTCACGCATCGCTTGATATTCGTGATCGCTCAAAGTTTGTTGAGGAGCCACCGTGATACTGTCGCCAGTGTGCACACCGCAAGGATCTAAATTTTCGATGCTACAAACCACAACGAAAGTGCCCTTATAGTCGCGCATCACTTCCAATTCATATTCTTTCCAACCTAAAATGCTTTCTTCGACAAGCACTTCCGAGGTCGGACTTTCATGAAGAGCGCCCACTAGCATCTTCTTATATTCTTCAGGAGAATATGCAATGCCTCCGCCGCCACCGCCCAACGTGTAATTCGGGCGAAGAATCATCGGATAACCTAAATCGTCGGCGACCTGTAAACCATTTTCAAAAGTTCTGACTAAATGGCTTTTCGGATAGCCCGCACCAATTTTATCAAGAAGCCCACGGAAAATCTCACGATCTTCACCGGCTTTGATCACTTCTGGTGTAGCTCCTAAAAGTTGAACCTTATATTTTTGTAGAATGCCCTTCGCATGAAGCTCCAGGGCAAGATTCAATGCCGTCTGTCCACCCAGTGTGGGAATCACAGCATCTGGCATTTCTTTTTCTATGATTTTTTCTAGATAGTCGACTTTAAGGGGTTCGACATAAACCCGCGTCGCCACCTCAGGGTCAGTCATGATTGTCGCTGGATTTGAGTTCACCAGAATGACTTCAAGCCCTTCTTGCATAAGAGCCTTGCAGGCCTGTGTGCCGGAGTAATCAAACTCGCAGGCTTGTCCAATGACGATGGGTCCGGAGCCAATGATTAAAACCTTCTTGATGTTGGCTCTATTCACGTTATTGGATCTTGCCACTATTCCCCCTGTTTTTTCCACCCTTGTTCAGAGTGAGAGTGTACATGACTCCTTTAAGAGGAGTGCAAATACACTCCTACGAAAATAGGAGTCCATCAAATCCCGAGCTTACCCTCATTCGAGTAAATCATCTCTGGTCGCACATGTTTATATTGTTCAAATTTATATCTCATCTTGATGAGTCTCAACATCATCACATCTGGATCCAAATCTGGATCTTTGCGATGGCGCTTCACTTCGCTCAAAATAAACTTCTTGGCACTTTCCGGATGGAAGCAGAAGCCGCGTGTGAAAATATAAGAATCTCCACTTGGAATCAAACGCACTTCAAAAACTTCATCTGGATCAAAACCGAAAACATAAGGCGACGCCTTCACGATCAGTTTTTTATTCGCTAATAGGTCTTTAATATACACATCACCATTTTTGATTTTAATAAACTCAAACAATGAGTGGCGTTGTTGTTTCAAAATTTCGATAATTTTTAACTCTTCATCAGAGAAACGAAGCTCACGCACCAAATGGCAGGCTTCTAGAGGAGTCTGTTTGTAGCCGACAAGTTCTCTGGTGAAAAAGTACCAGTCATAGAACTGCGCCATGCGAGACTCAAAATGCTCTGAATTTTCATCCAAGGTGCCCGCGTTCGCAAAGAACTCACTCTTTGCTGTCGCCAATTCATCCTTAAAGGCTTCCCCGACAAAGTGATTAAGAATCTTTTCTATTACTTTTTCATATTCGTTCATAACATCCGCTCTACAAAATAGCTAAATAACCCCGACGCTTCATGCGGTCCTGGGCAGCTTTCCGGATGATATTGTATTCCCAAACACTTTCTTTTTTCACTATAAAAACCTGCCACAGTGCCATCATTTAAATTTAAATGAGTCACTTTGATATCTGCCGGCAAAGTGGACTGCTCTACCGCATACCCGTGGTTTTGACTGGTCATGTAAATTTGCTGAAGAAGACTGTCCTGAATAGGGTGATTGCTGCCTCTGTGACCAAATTTCATCTTGTAAGTCTTCCCACCTAAGGCAAGACCCAAGATTTGATGGCCCATACAGATTCCAAAGATGGGTTTTACTCCTAAAAGCTCTCGCACAGTGCCGATCGCCACTTTCACATCGGCCGGATCCCCAGGACCATTTGTCAGCATGATTCCATCTGGATTGTAGTCCAAGATTTCTTGAACAGAAGCTCGGCTGTTGAAGATTTTCACTTCAGAGCAGCGATTTTGTAATTCACGTAGGATATTTTCTTTGCTGCCAAAATCCAGAACCGCGACACGCGGTCCAACCATGTTTTCGCCTTTGCGAACTTCCGGTTCTTCGCGCGAAGTTAAATAGACCCAATCCTTATCCATGGTCTTTTTCGCAGCAATCAACTTTTCAGCTTTCTGCTTTGCTTCTGTCTCTGTCATTGCTTTGACAAGAGCTCCCCAAGGAGTCCCGCCACTGCGCAATCTTAAAACCAATGCTCGAGTATCAATTTCAGTCACTAAAGGAATGCCATTTGAAGTTAAGCGAGCTTTCCAAGCATGATCGCGCTCACTGTCCTGAACTTCCAGACAAATAAAACCCTCAATCCAAAGTTTGCGTGATTCCCAAACTGCGTCTTCAACGCCGTAGTTCCCCATCATAGGAGCCGTCATGACCACAATCTGTGAAAAATAAGAAGGATCCGTGGCGATTTCTTCGTAACCAGAGTGTGAAGTATTAAAAACCACTTCACCAGCACGATCTTCACCGCCCTGCCAAGCACCTTTAAATACTTCTCCACTTTCTAAAACGAGATAAGCTGTCATAATGCCCCTCTAAAAATTTTCTAAAACACTGTACAACAAAGCTTGGCGCACAAAAACACCGTTTGAAACCTGATCCAGCACCTGGCAACGCGAATCCCGTAAAACATCACTGTCCATCTCTGTGCCCTGATTAATGGGACCAGGGTGCATAATCAAAGCCTGCTTCGATAAACTTTCCAGATTCTTTTTTGTAAAGCCAAACTGTTCGCGATAATCAGCCAAAGAGTACTGAGACGTATGTCTTTCAAGTTGAACTCGAAGCGCCATCGCAACGGTAGCCCACTCCAACCCCTCACGCAAAGACGAGAACACTTTATTCGTCGAAGTTTGCGGTAAAAACTCTTTCGGCCCACACAATGCAACTTCATAACCAAGCTTCACTGCCAATTCAAAATGTGAAGCAGCGACGCGACTGTGACGAACATCTCCGACAATAAGAACTTTCTGTTTTTCACAAGTGCCCAGATGTTTACGAATTGTATAGGCGTCTAAAAGAGCCTGCGTTGGATGCCCCCTCTTTCCCCAGCCCGCATTTAAAATAGGCATGGAAAGTTTTTTCGACAAGTCCTGCAGATCTAAGTCGTCCCCACTGCGAATCACCACAAAAGAAGGGTTCATTGAGGCAACATTGAGGACAGTGTCCTCAAGAGTCTCACCTTTTTCGAGGCTGGTTCCTGTTACTCCATCCAAAAGTAAAGGATAAACCCCAAGTCGAGCACACGCAGTTTCAAAACTCATTCGCGTTCTAGTGCTGGCTTCGAAAAATAAAAGGGCTCCGGTTTTGCCGAAGCCCTTATCAGACGAAAATTTATTATGGGAAATCTGGTCGGCGAAAGAGAATAGAGTGCTAATTTTTTCTGTTTCGACGGAACTAATATCTATGAGGGAGTTCGTTTTCCTAGATGACATCTAGAACCTTAGCCTAGGCACCTCGAGGGATCTTGTCAATGAACGGGAAGAAAAACTCTATTCCAACGCACCGAAGGATAGCGCTCTCCGCCCCATTTTCGCTGCCAGTCCAAAGACAACCAAATTAAAACAACTTTCCCTACGACCTGAGTGGCTGGAACCGTGCCCCAGTAACGGGAATCATCGCTGGCGTCGCGGTTGTCCCCCAACATGAAAACCTCTCCAGGAGGAACAACGATGGGACCAAAATCCTTGTCTTCATCATGCTTTTGAAAGATCACACGCCATTGGGACTCTTTATATTGCTCGCTAAAGACATCAAAGAGCTCGTGATTTGGATTATCAATTTTTGTATCGACAAGCTTTTCGTACTGCAACGCCTCTTCATTCAAAATCAAACGGCCTTGCTTAATTTGCACGCGGTCCCCAGGAAGTCCCACCACCCGCTTCACGTAATTGATCTCTGGCTGATTTGGATAGCTGAACACCACCAAATCCCCCCGGGAAGGAAAGCTCATATCCATTTTTTTAGAAGTAAACGGCAATTGCACCCCATAGGCCATACGCGAAGAGAAGATAAAATCCCCAGGCTTCAAGGAGGGCTGCATAGATCCCGTGGGAACCTTGTAGGCTGTAACAAGATAACTGCGCACAAAGAGCGCAAAAAGCACAGCCACTAGTAATGTTAACAAATATTCCCGCCAGCGAGTCATTAACGAAATCTTAACTAACTTTTAGGGCAATTGAGTAGACTTTCTTTGAGCATGGACACTGGTCCATTAAAACAAATCTGAATTTACAAATAGAGATTTTACGCTCTCAAAGCATGCAAGAAATCCATAGCACCCCTTCTTCCGACTGAGTGCGGCGATTTGCTTTGCAATCTGACTCATTCAATAGCAAATTGCCTAAAATTTCCAATACCTAAATGGACAGACTATATGACGACGACAGCAGACCATATCGACAATGCCTTTGACCTTAGCTACCTAGATTTCCCAAAATGCCCAAAAACTGAAATCAAGACCATTGGCGTTCTAGGCGGGGGCACAGCTGGATATCTGACGGCCCTGGCTCTAAAAAAACTTCACCCTGGAATCAAAACCTCTGTCATCGAATCAAGCAAAATTCCAGTCATCGGCGTGGGCGAATCCACCACCACCGAAATCGTACCTTTCCTGCATAGAACCTTGGGCATTGACCCACAAACTTTCTTCCATGAGGTTCAGCCTACCTTAAAATTAGGAATTCGTTTCGACTGGGGTTGCCCTGGTGACTACCATTTCAACTTCAACTTCTTTGCAGGCCACCAACAAGAATCTTATTACTACGAAGACTCTATCAACAATGCCAACTGGGCTTCTGTTTTGATGGATGCAAAAAAAATTCCGGTGATTCGCGAAAAAGATGGTTCTTTAACGTCTCTTCTGCCAAGCATTCCGTTCTCATATCACATCGACAATAAAAATCTGATTCGCTTCCTGAATAAAACCGTGAAGCAAAGAGGCATCGAAATTTTAGATGCTGAAATTGTTAAAGTGAACTTGGATGACAAAGAGTTCGTTTCGTCTTTAGAAACCGACGACGGAAAACAAATTTCTTTTGATCTCTACGTCGACTGTTCAGGCTTCCGTTCAAAAATTTTAGGCCAAGCTTTAAAGACAAAGTTCATTCCATTTAATTCCACATTGATCAACAACCGTGCTTTGACTTTTGATCGCCCCAACAACGGCGTGATTGCACCTTATACAGCTTGCTCAACAATGAATAATGGCTGGTGCTGGACAATTCCAATGAGAGGCGAAAATCACCACGGCTATGTGCATTCAACTCTTTACTGTGATGAAGCAACGGCCGTCGCGGAAGCGCGCGCTAAATTTGGACATTTTGAAAACTACAAAATGGTTGAGTTCAGATCTGGCCGTCACGCGCAGGCTTGGAACAAAAATGTTTTTGCTATTGGTAATGCTTATGCCTTTGTTGAACCTTTAGAATCAACCGCGATTCAAACAGCCGTTCATAGCATTATGACTTTGTGTAAGTTGATGCCGAATAATCACTCAGACTATGCTTCCATCGCGGGGATCAACCAGGAAATCGCAGCTACCTGGGACACGTTCCGTTGGTTCTTAGGCATTCACTACAAATACAATAAGCAACTCGATACGCCGTACTGGAAGTGGTGCAATGAAAACACCAATATTGGTGATGCTCAGATGATCGTTGACCTTTTCAATCAACGTCCACCACTCAGCGCAAGTAACTTCGGCACGAACTCTCCTTATACTGCCTTAGAAGCCTTGGTATTCAATAGCTACAGCTACGACACTCTTTTGTACGGGCAAAAAGTTTTGAGCAAGCCGCCAGTAAAGCCACTGATGCCAAAGGATGAATACCTAAGCCGAACTTATTCTTATCAAGAGCTTACAAAAAAAGCTCTGACCCTGCATGAGCTGTTCGCCGGCGATCATCTTTTTGAAGATGAATTGCTTGAGCAACTCTTCGATGATCCAGACACTTGGATCGTTGAAACAGAGGCTTAGTTATTATGATGTCCTTTCCCATTTACGTTCTGCTGGGGCTGATTCTAGGACCCAGCGGATTTCATATGTCAGCGCCACCTGCAATTCTGTTCAAGATCTGCGCGGCAGGCTTTCTGTTTGCCTCTGGCATTGAATGTTCATTCATGGGCATGAGCCGACACCTAAAAGTCGTTGTGGGAATGAGCCTTGGTACCTTTGTTATCCCGTTTATTTTAGGAATTTTTCTTGCTCCCCTTTTTGGCTTAGAAACGTTTGCAAGTAGCTGGGTGTTTGCCACGGCTCTTTCAGTTTCGGCGCTGCCGGTGATTATTCAAATTCTTCGAGAAAGAAGTCTTCTTCATCACCTTCTTGGACAAATCGTGATTGCGACTGCAAGTCTTTGCGATATTGCGGCATGGATTTGTTTTATGTATGTCCTTCCCCATGAGCAACAGGCAGCTTGGATTTGGAGTCACTTCCCGGTTCTGTTCTTCTTCTTCGGTGTTCTGTGGAAACTATTCCTGCCAACACCTGAAGCATTTGCAAGAGTCATCTTCGGTGCCAGCCGTTGGATCTTTGCACCCATTTTCTTTGTCGGCATTGGACTGCAGCTTAATATCTGGAAGACCTTCAATCTTTGGCTTGCCCTAGGCACCATCGCTCTGGCTTTTACGACCAAGATCGCAGGTGGTCTTCTGACCGCGAAACTTCTTAAACTGCCAAAGCAAGAGGCCTGGATTATTTCCGTAGCCCTCAGCGCTCGCGGAGCCATGGAAGTTCTTTTGGCTCAACTGGCTTTCCATAGCAGCCTTATCAGTGAAATGTGGTTTACCATCCTGGTCATCATGGCTGTCGCAACCTCCCTAACCGCCGGCCCTTGGCTGCGCAAGCTGCAAAAACGAACCGCTTAATCCGCAATTATCCAATCTAAGAATGGAGTCCCCCATGTAGGACTTCCAAGTCCTCATAAGCCTTCAGATCTAATATATCGACACCCGAGACCGATTCCCGGCTTATTTTCCGTGGTTCGCCCCTTGCTTTAGTGATTCTCCAACACGGGAATCATCCCCCTAACAAGGAGAAAACCATGATCTATACATACGAAGAAAGAAAAGGTTCAAACGCTAACGGCCGCCGCGGTTTGGATAAAGAAGAAATTCCTCAGGCCCTTCAAGATCTTCTTAAGAAAAAATAATTGATCACACTGCGAGCCTTCCCATTTTCGCAAGATGAGTGGGAAAGCTCGTTTTCATTTTAAGGATTCGTCATGAGCCTTCAACTCTCTCCAAAATATAGAAAAGAAAATCAGTCCTTTTTAAAGAAAAATTCTTTTTCATATGAAATGCCTTGGCAGCACTTCATTTTAGATAATGTTCTAACTCTCCGTGATTTTACGCAGACGCAAGAACGCCTACTTACTACGCCTTATGATTTCAAAATTGGCAGCGAAGATCCTGAGCAAATTCAATTTCGCGCTTTGCCTGACATGGCCCTTGCTGAAACAATCCTTTCAGAAGAGTTTCAAAATTTACTTGAGACTATTTCTGGAGCTGAACTTTCAATTTATAAAACCGGGGCCCTGCAACTGCGCCGCATGACTCCTGACTCCCCGGCCTTTCCTCCGCATTTTGACTATATCGATCATCGTACACTCGTGATGCTTTATTACTTGGGGCGTGATTGGACGCCTGAAAACGGCGGGGAACTTTTGCTGCATCAAAAGGAAGACTCTAACCCCGTGGGATCTGAGTCAAAATGGATTTCTCCTTTAGCAAACCGCATGGTTCTATTTTTTTGTGACGAAACGAACTGGCACAGTGTCCGCCAAGTCATTAACTGGAATCGTTACTTAGTATTTGCAGAGTGGAGTGTCGTCACTCCCGTGAGGTCATTATGATTAAAACCGTCTTCCAACTTTTAAATAAAAAATTCATTCTGAGTATGTTTGCACTGATCACTGTGCAACAGATCTTAGTCGCTCTAGGAACTGCTTCGTTAAGCCTGAGTGGACAAAACTTGAACAAGCCTTCGCAGTTTCTATTCTATATGATGGCCTTTCTAGTTCTTTCGATCCTGCCTCATATCGTTACTGTTTTTCTTCGCAAGACGGAAATGCAGGGCTACTTTAAGGCATACTATTCCTTTATCGAGCTGCGCCTTTTAAAACATGCTGGTAGTGCCAGAATTTGGCCAAATCATCAACAGAAAGAGAAATATCAAACAGCTATTGGCCCAGAAGCGGAAAATTATCTCACCGCGATTGCCTTTTCGATATTTGATATTTTCCTTTTTGTTTTAACTATCGGTTTAAATATTTTAGCCATCTCTGTGTTTGTCGACTCTAAATTTATTTGGGCTTTTGCGGTCTCTGCGATGGTTTCATATTTCGTTTTCATTCGGCTTGCGTCTTCTATTGATCAGCTCATTCAGAACGAGCAAGAAAGCAAGATGGCTTTCTTGAGCTACCTTTTAAAATCCTGGGACAATATATTTTTAAAGAATACGCAAATTCATGAAAAATACAGTGCCAACCTTAAAGGCCATTATCACGAAACCTATGAACTTATTGGCAAAGCGAACTATCAAACAGAGCTTCTGGTTTTAATTCTCACGATTGTGTCTTGTCTGCCGATCTTTGCATTGATTGCTTACTTGATCGTGGCACACCTCGGAGATGCTTCGTATTTAGCTGGCTTGATGGTCACCATTCCAAAACAAATCACTATTCTTGCGAACTATCGCTCGGTCTTTCAACAAATTACGAATCTCAATACTTTCACCGCACGCTTTAAAAGTTACTGGGAAAGTTCACATCTCTCAGAAACGGATTTAATTTCTAGAATCAAAACAGAAAAAATTCAAGTGAACGGCTGGCCTTTGAACTCCATTGAGCACTTTGAGAAAAGTCTTACAACTATCTCTCAAGGACGCATTTTGATCACTGGAGACAATGGCGCTGGAAAGTCGACACTCTTAGTCCATCTGAACGACTCCCTACCCGAATCATTCTATCTTCCCTCAAGTCCCTCCCTAGAAATAGATAGCGAGCTGGGCTGTGAGTCCACGGGGGAACGTATTTTAAAACACTTAGATTTCATCGCACTCAATCCTCCCCCTGTTCTTCTTCTTGATGAGTGGGATGCCAATCTGGATAGTGACAATAGAATCCTGATCGATCGCAAAATTGAACAACTGGCGCAAACGAGCTTAGTCTTGGAGGTTCGTCATAGGATCTAATTGGTATCAATTTTAGATCTATTTTATGATATTTTAGCCATTTTTAGGTGTTTTGTATCACATTATGATACCATAAAAGCGACCCTTGAGAACCTCGGCAAGGTCTGGCAGTTTAAAGAAAGAGCTAAGGAATAAGCCTGAGCTTCCCTACAAGGAACTGAGAATGAAAACGCTTACAGGAATTGTGATGAGTCTTTTCCAGCAACTTATGAGCGGTCGTAGCAACTTAAAGTCCCACTCTTTTCACCATCTTCATAGCCTCGGTCGCGGCGTTGTGATTGTTGTTGAAGAATATGACTACTCAGCTCGATAGAAGGATCTCCTATGAATAACTTCAAAATTCAACAGCTCAAAAGCACTCTCAAAGATTTGTTGAAACAGAAAAAAATGACCTACGAAGATGTCGCCAAGGAACTTCAATGTTCAGTGCCGACAATCAAAAGAATTCTGGGCGATGAAGAACTGACTCTTTCAAGACTTCTTGAGCTGTGTGATATTTTAGATGTCAGTCTGACTGATCTAGAAACTTTAACAAAGACGGCATCGGAAAAAATTGAGCGCTTCACAGAAGAGCAGCAGATTTTTTTGGCTAAGAACAAGAACTTTCTAGCTTACCTCGTAAAGCTCTATGATAACACTCCTGAACAAATCGCTGAGAAGTATAAGCTGAGTCAAAAATCTACGGATAAATATCTCTTGGGTTTAGAAAAGCACGAGCTTATTAAGGTGAACTCCAAGTTCAAGGCAAAGCCCTCTTTCAAGCAGCTTCCTTCACTTGAAAATGGTCCCTTGGCAAAAGCTCATTACGAAAGTTTGATTCAAAACTCTGCCAGCTTTTTTATTCAAAATATTTCCGAGCGTCTTTATGCTCCGAAAAATGAAACAACTTCTCGCAAGGGCTTCTCTATGCAGGCCATTAATGTGACTGAAGAGTCATATCAGGCTTTTATCGCCGAAACCCTAAAAAGCTTTGAAAGCTTCATCAAACTGGCTAGCTATGAGGAAAAATCAAAACCCAAGGAGCAACTTAAGACCGCCGTTCTTCTTGAGGCCTTCACTATCGTAGAGCAAGACTACAAGGGCCTAGAGATATTAGAGAAAGCTCTTGGCGAAATTACAAATATCTAAAGGCCGTGAACTCACGTTTCGATTGATGGAAGGCCGCGATATCCTGTAATCTTATAGACATGAACTCATTCGCAACTCATATCCAATGGATTGAACAAAACTTCACTGAAATCAAAGATTCCAGTGAAGTCGTTCTGGATCTAAAATACTCTACTTTAGACAACTTCATGAATGCAGATGTTTATGGCGGCTTTACTCGTTGTTTTATGTCTCCTCTTGCCGCAGATATGTTTTCTAAAGCCTGTGCGAATTTGCGTCGGAACTATTCCCATTTGCAATTTCATGTCTGGGATGCTCTTCGTCCACGCAGTATTCAGGCGCAATTCTATGATCATCTTAAAGGCACTCCATTCCATAATTACGTAGCGGCTCCTGAACCAGGATCTTTGCATAACTTCGGCATGGCTTTGGATTTAACTTTGCAAACTCGCGATGGAATACTTTTAGATATGGGAACCGGCTTTGATGATTTCAGAGACCTGGCCCAACCCAAGTTAGAAAATCATTTTTTAAAATCAGGTGAACTGACCCAAGAACAACTCGACAACCGTCTGCTGCTGCGAAAGTTGCTAGAGACTGAGGGTTTTAAAGTTTTAGAACATGAGTGGTGGCACTTCAATGCTCTTCCTAAGGACAAAGTTTACGGACTCCATCCTATTCTGGAATAGCACTTACGCCAGCAAGCCAGAGTCAGACGAGTTATTTAAGTTTTAAGAAGAAGCGATTCCAACGAAGCTGTGAGGGATCGCAGACGAAGGTCATTGAAGGCAAAGTGGATTCGCAAGAAAGCCAGATCAACCAGGCTTTTCCCACTAGGTAATCATTTTTAACAAATCCCCAATAGCGAGAATCGCTGGATTGATCACGATTGTCACCCATGAAGAAGAAGTGATCATTGGGAACTTTGTAAACTTTAGGTCCCAAGCCCTCAACCACTTCTGGAGTCATAAAACGCACCACATGTGGAGCGCCATCAATAGACTCATCGTAATAGGCAAAACCAGTCTCTGCATTGGGATAAGCAATCGGAGCTAAGTCCCACTTCTTTCCGTTCACCGTGATATGGCCATCTTGCACAATCACTTCGTCGCCGGGAAGACCGATCAAGCGTTTGATGTAGTAGACATCAGGATTTTCTGGATATTTGAAAACGACGATTTCGCCACGCTCTGGTTTGGTCCATTGGAAAATCCATTTGTCACTAAAGGGAAGATGCAAACCAAAGGCAAATTTTTGCACCAGAATATGGTCATGAATTAAGAGATTGGGAATCATGCTTCCCGAAGGAATCACAAAGGGCTCATAAAAGGCCCAGCGCACGCTCAGAACTAGCAAGATCGGAAAAAGGAACGTTAGAATCGCTTGATTCCACGTTCCTTTTAAATTTCTTTGCTGAGTTGGTTGCTCCATCAAATTTAGTTAACTTGATGGAAGAAACGGCCCCAACGGATTGTCGTCGGGTTACAAAGGAATGGAAGTGCTGGGATTGTTTCTTCACAGCTAAGCCATACGAACATCGCACGACCTAAAATATTTTGCTTCGGCATGAAACCCCAAACACGGCTGTCTGAAGAGTTCATACGGTTATCACCCATTACGAACAAATGATCTTCAGGAACAGTCACCGGGCCAAAAGTTTCATAGACATCGCCCTTACGAAGAAGGATCGCATGGTCTTTGCCTTTTTCCTCACCTTTACCAGGAGGGAGAGCTTCAGTGAATTCAACGTAGTTATTTTTACTGTCGTTGATGTTGCCATCACGAGTGAAGTCTGCGTCTCTCAACCAAGCGAAGTCATCAAGATTGGCAGGCACTTTCTTTTCAACAGGTTTGTCGTTGATATAAAGCGTTCCATTTTCATAGTAAATCTTGTCGCCAGACTCACCCACGATACGTTTGATGAAGAACGTGCTCATGTCCTTAGGGTATTTGAATACGATCACTTCGCCGCGTTTTGGTTCGTTGAATTTCACCAACCAATTTTCAGAGAATGGTGCACGCAATCCATAAGTCAGTTTGTTCACGAAGATGTGATCGTGAATTAACAACGATGGAAGCATAGATCCTGAAGGGATCACGTAAGCTTCAACGAAGCCCCAACGAATAAACAAAGCAATGAACACAGCCAGGAATAGAGATCCCCAACCTTCAGTCCAAAAATGTTTTGTGCGCCAGTCCCATGGTGGTGGTTTTTGCTGATTACTCATGCTGCTAGTCCTCGACTTTCAAAATGGCCAAGAATGCTTCCTGAGGCACATCGACATTGCCGACGGCCTTCATGCGCTTCTTACCCTCTTTTTGTTTCTCCAAAAGTTTACGCTTACGAGAGATATCACCACCATAACATTTGGCAGTAACGTCTTTTCTGATCGCCCCTTGAGTTTCACGGGCGATAATTTTCGATCCAATTGCGGCTTGGATATTGATTTGGAACTGTTGACGAGGGATGAGTTCTTTCATCTTTTCAGTCAATTTACGACCGCGTGTTACCGCTTTCGATCTGTGCACGATCAATGACAAAGCATCGATCGGCTCAGAGTTAATCAGGATATCCAACTTCACAAGATCTGCTTCTTCAAAGCCCAGGAATTCATATTCCAAAGATGCATAACCTTTGGAAATTGATTTCAAACGGTCATAGAAATCCATAACCATTTCATTCATCGGAAGCTTGTATTCAATGATCACTTTTTTCTCATTCACATATTCCATCTTAAGCTGAGCGCCGCGCTTGTCTTCGCAAAGCTTTAAAATGCCACCGATATATTCAGTGGGAGTATGCAAAGTCACCTTCACGTAAGGCTCTTCAAATTTAGCGATCTTTGATTCATCTGGCATTCCGGATGGATTTTCCAACATCATGACAGAGCCATCAGTTTGTGTAATTCGGTAAACAACCGTTGGAGCTGTCGTGATCAAATCCAGATTGAACTCACGCTCCAAACGTTCTTGAACAATCTCCATATGAAGAAGTCCCAAGAAACCGCAACGATAACCGAAACCAAGTGCTGCGGATTTCTCAACCTCGAATGACAATGAAGAGTCATTCAAGCAAAGTTTATCCAAAGCATCTTTCAAGCTTTCATATTCAGAAGCAACAACCGGGAAAATACCAGCAAATACCATCGGCTTGATTCTTTGGAAACCTGCCAAAGGTTCAGTGGCTGGATGTTTTGCGCCAGTGACAGTATCGCCGACTTTCACGTCACGAATATCTTTGATACCGCAAATGATAAAGCCCACTTCGCCGGCCTCAAGAGTATCTTGCGGGGCAGGGAATGGTTTATATTTACCCATGCGCAAAACTTCATAGTCACGATCCGTGGCCATGAATTTGATCTTGTCGCCTTTTTTAATTGTCCCGTCCATCATACGCACCAAGACTACAACGCCTTGATAAGCATCGAACCAAGAATCGAAAATCAATCCACGCGGAGTGAGCGTGCGGTCGGCCTTTGGCGGAGGAACTTTTTCAACGATCGCCTCAAGAATATCAGTGATGCCGATTTTTTCCTTGGCCGACGCGTGAATGATTCCGGTCGTATCAAGACCGACAGTGTCTTCGATCTGTCTTGCAACGCCCTCTGGATCTGCTGATGGCAAATCGATTTTGTTCAGAACAGGAATAATTTCTAGATTATTTTCCATCGCAAGATAAACGTTTGCGAGGGTTTGCGCTTCCACCCCTTGTGCTGCATCGACCACTAAGATCGCGCCTTCACAAGCAGCCAAAGAACGCGACACTTCGTAAGAGAAGTCCACGTGCCCCGGTGTATCGATCAAATTGATCTGATACATGTTACCGTCTTTCGATTTAAAATCGAGGCAGACAGTTTGAGCTTTAATAGTGATCCCACGCTCACGCTCAAGTTCCATGTTGTCCAAGAACTGTTCTTTCTTTTCACGATCAGAAAGTGAACCAGTTGCTGAAAGAAGACCGTCAGCCAAAGTTGATTTGCCGTGGTCGATATGAGCAATAATTGCGAAGTTACGTATAAACTTAGGATCCATTTGCGCCATTATATAATAGTTCTGGGTAATTGCACGGGGCTTGGTGAAAAAGGCTCATCCGACTGCGTTGTTGAAGGCTCCTGCCTTCAGCCCTTCGGGCTAACGCGCTGAAATAGCGTCCTGCTATTTTAGTGTTGAGGCTTTCACTTCATTTCGCCGTGGCGCTGCCACGACTCCATTGCGCGAAAACCCCTCCGCCTTGCGGACGAACCTTTTTGACCAACCCTGTTATGCAGGGTTGGCAGAGAATTATTAAACGAGACCTTTTACAGCCGCTTTAAGTTCTTCTACTTTATTCAATTTTTCCCAAGTGAACGTCTCTTCAGTGCGACCGAAGTGGCCGTAAGCAGCTGTTGGAGAGTAAATTGGTCTCAAAAGATCCAAATCTTTTGTGATTCTAGCTGGGCGCAAGTCAAAAACCTTACGGATCGCTTGTTCCAACACTTCAGAACCCACTTTGCTTGTACCGAAATCGTTGATTGAGATGCTCACTGGCTCCGCAACACCGATCGCGTAAGCTACTTGAAGCAAACATTTGTCTGCCAAGCCAGCTGCTACGATGTTCTTTGCGATGTGACGAGCTGCGTAAGCCGCGGAACGATCCACTTTGGAAGGATCTTTACCAGAGAACGCACCACCGCCGTGGGCACCGTGACCACCGTAGGTATCTACGATAATTTTACGGCCAGTCAAACCAGCGTCACCCATAGGGCCACCAGTTACGAATCTGCCAGTTGGATTGATGTAGTATTTTGTCTTAGCGTCGATCCAGTTAGTTGGGAGAGATTTTTTAATAAGCTCTTCCATGATGAATTCTTTGATTGTCGCATTTGAAACATGGTCAGCATGTTGAGTTGAGATAACAACTGCATCGATACGTTTTGCAACGCCATCTTCATACTGAACAGTCACTTGAGATTTAGCATCTGGACGAAGCCAGTCTACTTTTCCAGCTTTGCGAAGACCTGAAAGATCTTTCACAAGTTTGTGAGACATTGCGATGCTTAGAGGCATCAACTCTGGAGTTTCATTCACAGCGTAACCGAACATCAAACCTTGATCGCCGGCACCTTGATCGTCAGAAAGAGTTTCTTTCACTCCCACTGCGATATCTGGAGATTGTTGACCAACGGCTACAGTCACTGCGCAAGTTTTGTAGTCAAAGCCTTTATCTGAATGGTCGTAACCAATGCGCTTTACAACGTCACGGGCGATTTCAGAGATATTTACTTTTGCTGATGTCGAGATTTCTCCGGCAACAACGATCAAACCTGTCGTCAATAAAGTTTCACAAGCTACACGGCCTTTAGGGTCAATAGCCAAGATTGCATCCAACACGCCGTCAGATACTTGATCGGCCATTTTATCCGGATGTCCTTCAGAAACAGATTCACTTGTAAAAAGATAGTTTTTCACTTCTTTTAGTCCTCGATTGTTAGCACTCCGTCAGTTGAACTGACTAGAGTAGTTTGTTTACACCCTGATAAAGTCAGAGTGATTTAAACACCTCAAGCTCACCAGAAAGGTTCGCTTGAAGTAGCCATTCTATTGTGATCGGGGAAGCTATCAAACTCGCATTTAGGGGTCAAGATTGGACTTCACTTGAGAGCGGTTGCTGTAGAAATAGCTCAGTTCAATGAAGAACAGCGTAAAGCCGCCCACCAAGCTAATCAACCCTAAGGAGATCATGAACTGCACAGTGACTCTGCCTAGCTCTGAAAGCGAGTCTGGAGGACATACTCCCTCTTGATCCAGAATAAACATCAAAATCACTCCGAAAGTGGAAAGCAAAGTCCAAATGATAGCATGAGTCTTATTAGTTAGGATCCCCACGATCATTGGCAACACTGCCAACCAAATCAAAGTGGAAGAGAAAAAGCCCCCGGTGAAAAAAGCGAAGGAAAATTGAAACACAATTCCCGCCGTCACCATATTGTAAGCGGCCGCCACTATGGATTTTGTTTTCTTATAAACTAGAGGGGAAAGCATGTGCATGATAGCGCATGAAAAGCCAATGAGGGGCAAAACCGTGCCTTTTACAAAAAAAGAGGCGATAAAAGCATAGGTCCACATCAAGAGCCCTGTAACGAAAGTGATCACCACTAGCAACCGGTACTTGTAGGTTCTAGTATGATCGTCATCGGCCACTAGGGATGTGAACAACCAATTTTCCGAAACGTTCTGAGGTCGTACATCTGACATATAAGTCATTAAACAATAAAAGGTGGCACTAAACCACCTTTTATTGTTTTGTTGTTAAGATTTAATCAAAATAAATTTATAAATATATGAAATTAGGCTGCTTTTCTAAGTCTCAAAGCGGTCTCCAAGCGGCCTTCTTTAGACAGCTCAGGCTTTTTATGATCTTTGAACTGCTTGCAGTTTTTAAGAAACTGTTTTTCCAACTTTTCGACCGCGGAATCAACGGCGGCGTAAATATCCATTCCGAAGGCTGAGGCTTTAAAGTACTTTTCTTTGGTATTCACAGAGACTTCAACACAGAATTCATTTTTCTGTTTGCTAAAGTAAACGCTGCCGTAACCATCTCTAAGCAGAAACTTCCCAATCTCCGACATTCTTTCATCTGTATAAGTTTCTAGAGAATCAGAATGATCAAGATGCTTAAAGGTATAGTTGAGTTTCATGTTTTTCTCCTCTTAGCCACCCCTTTCAAGGCAGCCTGTTTATCTTAGGTAACTTATCGGTCCAGCCCGACCAAAGATGAGCCTTATTTTGAGACCCATTAACTTTTATTTTCGGTTAATTTTCTGAACCACTTTTTTGAGTGGGAACGCGAGCTTTCACGTCTACTTTTAATATTTTTAAAGCTCTCTCGGAGGCTGGTTGACGTTTGTCACGGGTCTCTTTGCAGTTGTTATAAATCCAGTCGTTGTAGACAACATTGGTGTACTTATCGACAACTTGCATATGTTTGTAGGCTTCCAAACAATGACCTTCAGAGCTGGCATAAAGTGAATCAAATAAAGAATCCCGAACCGCCGCAGGATAAGAGTGATAATCCCAGGGTTGCGAGGCACTGACGGGATTTCCCATGTTTTTCTTGATTTTATACTGAGCCATGCGACGAATGATTTGTATTTGCTGATAGTCAGGGGCACTCGCGGGAACCGCTGCGGTTAGATCCAAGGCCCCTTGGTAGTTTTTCATCAAGAAATAAAAATGCGCCTTCTCACGAATCTTCTGAGATTCCTCTTTGCTCATAACTATTTCTTTTTTGGAGCTGAAAGGACCTTGCAAGTATCCAAGTGACAGGCCCGAGAGGGCGACAAACATCAAGACCAAAAACTGCACGGATGATTTCATAAAAAACTTATCGGAAAACCTCGACCAAAGATGAGGAAGTTTAAGGGCCATTCTGACGATCCCTGTCTGAGACATCAGTTCAATAAAAACCGTAAAATTCCGATACAGCTCCTATGAAAACAAAATTATTTTTGACTGCTTTATTACTGAGCACAAACGCCAACTCTCGTCCCCTGGATAAATTGAAAATGCAAAGCTTTGAAAAGCTACAAGCCTTCTATTTGCATTTTTCAGATCCGCAGGCTCTCGAAAAAAGTTTTTCCACGGAAGAGCTCGTTCTGCTGAAAAATGCTCACTATGAGATCGCCGCATTCAAAACTCCACCTCTCTCTAAGGTTTCAACCATTGACCAAAAAATGGAATTCTCTTGGGAAGATCGAAAGTACTCTTTACAGTTTCGCGAAGATGGGACGGCACAAATCAATGGCAAGGCAGCGGATGTCAGACCTTATCGCAATCCTGTCGAGCGTTTGAAATATATTGAACGTGTTTTGCAAAACAAAGCCTCTTTGTCTTCGCCGTTTCAACTCTTACTTGGCTCTACAGCTTATGCGGCCACTGGAAATCCTTCTGTTTTAATTGAACGCCTTGTAGAAAGCTGGAACAAGGAATCTAAAAAATGGATCGGTGCCCGCCTTTATGATCAGTACGTTAAAAAGGATGGGCTTGCGAGCTTGGATGCAGAGACCATCTCTTCAGTGAAGCAATTATTTGCAGCGAAGGACTTGATCGGAATTGATGTGAACTGCAACTCAGCGCCAGAAGATCTTTACTCTACTTCTCTTAGAGAAGAAGGCGGAGAAAATTGGATTTGCAGTGGAACTGAAACCGCTGTTACCAACAAATCTTTGCAACCTCAAAGTGTGACCCTCTATCACGAAGATGGCAGTATCTCGCAAGTCACCGTGGGCACTCAACATCCTGCTTCAATCTGCTCGGCGATTACAAGTAAAAAAATGCCCACTGTGGGCTCTGTTGTAAAAGTCAAAAACGGAGTGGTCAGTTCAGAATCGATTGCTCGTTTTAGTCGAAAAGACGCGGCGAAACTTCAAGACAAGGCCCTTCTTCCAGAAGAGCGCGCCATGGCTGCGGTTGCTATGTGTTGCGCTGGAGCTGATTCGAAAAAAGGAAATTGCTTCGATCAAATGGTCACAGCCGCAGAGAAGTCAAAACTAACAAATAAGGGCAGCGCCAGAGAGACTCTGAAAGGCTCCACTCAGGAAGGCGTTCGCTAAAGCCTTGCGTGGGGCCCTCGTTTAAGAGAGCTCCACCATCTTCTTGTAGTATTCCAACAATTTTTGTGATCCCGGAATCAAGTTCGCAGCCCAATCATTGTGGGCATTATGATCCGCGCCGTCCGTAATATACTTTAACGAAATCATCTGCACGCCCATTTTTCTGCAAACCTTCGCAATCGCAAAGCCTTCCATGTCGACCAAGTCTGACGGAAGCTTCGGCGTGCCCGTTTCAAAATTATCTCCGGTGCTGCAAACACCATGGGGTAACTCTGGAAAATAAGGAATCAAATCCACTGCCCCAGGAATTGGATCAAAGGGAGTTTCACCGATTTTAAAGCCTAATGGCGAAATATCCATGTCTCTTTGAACAAAACTAGAAACTTCGATCAAGTCATGGGTTTTAAATTTACCACTTCCTGCCGTCCCAAGATTGATGATCACTTTGCAGTGAGTTTTATGAATCACATCCATAGCCGTCAACGCAGCATTCACTTTACCAATCCCCGTATAGACCACAGGAATGTTTTCTTTCTCGAAAAGTCCCTGCGACTCGTTGGAAAGAGCCATCAATAATGCGACATCTTTAATATTGAACAAGGGAGAAAACCTCTTTGTTATTAAATTTCATTTTGTTGAGGAACTTTAAATTCACCAACACCGCAACGGATTCAACTTTATATCCAGCCAAAGTACTTAAATCAATAGCCGCCTGCAAAGTGCCACCAGTGGCCAAAACATCGTCCACGATCATAATGCGCCCAGATCCGAGCGGAAGTTCGATCTCTGCAGTTCCATATTCCAAAGCATAACTGATTTTCTTTGTTGGAGGAGGCAGTTTCCCCGCTTTACGAATTGGCAGGAAACCTTTGCGATGGGTTGCCGCCATATGTGAAGCCAAGATGAAACCACGAGATTCAATTCCGGCGAAATAATCGATTTGCGATAAGTCGACCTCTTGAACCAGGTTTTGTGAAACGAAGTTTAAAGCATCTGCGTTTTGCAGAAGTGGAGTCATGTCTCGGAACAAAATGCCTTCTTGGGGGAAATTGGGGACGTCACGGATGAGGGATTTTAGATTCATGGAGTTCTCCTGAGGTGGTATTTAGAGACTTTGGGAGAAAGGTACAAACTTACTTTTGGGGCTTGGCTCGTCCGGTTAGATATTCTTGCTTCCCAAAAGTAAGTCTGTACCTTTCTCTGCGGCGTTCATTTTTCTAAGTTTAACATCAAAATATTAGCACAAAGAAATTCGTCACAACCACGGAAAATTCGAGTTCTGATCAAAGTAAAAAGTTTTTCAGCAAAGAGGTTTTATTTAAAATTTAAAAGGGATTAAAATCGAGTTCCACAGTTAAGACAAATAGTCTAAAAAAAGACAATCACCCGTCGAACCATGGAAAAACAAAAAGTCCCCGATCAATAAAGAGCGAGGACTGCCTGAGAGTTTTAATCCCTTTTAAATTTTAAATAAAACCGGTCTTCGCTAGAAGTACTTCTTACGCTGAGAAGAAGGAAGAATTTTAAGCATGTCGCGGTATTTAGCTACGGTACGACGTGCGATTTGAATTCCTTCAACCTTTAGCAAGTCCACAATCTTTTGGTCTGACAATGGATTTTTTGTATCTTCCTTAGCAACCAAGTCTTTGATTTTTACTTTCACAGACTCACTTGCCAACGAATCACCATCCGATGACGAAATACCAGAGTTAAAGAAGTATTTAAGCTCGTAAATACCTTGCGGTGTATGCACATACTTCGCAGTGGTCACGCGGGAAACTGTCGATTCATGCATACCAATATCGTTCGCAATATCTCGCAAAACCATCGGCTTTAAATGCTCAGAGCCCTTTTCAAAGAACTCTTTTTGATGTTTTACAATAGACTCTGCAACTTTATAGATCGTTCTTTGTCTTTGATGGATGGATTTAATCAACCACACAGCTGAACGAAGCTTTTCTTGGATATAATCTTGTGTTTTATCGCCCGTTGATTTTCCGCCCTTCAACATGTTTTTGTAGAAGTTAGAAATCTTCAAACGTGGCAGGCCGTCTTCATTCAACGAAACCACATAATCTTCGCCGACTTTGTAGACGTAAACGTCCGGAGTGACATAGTGTGTGTCAGAGCTTGCATAAGCTCTGCCCGGCTTCGGATCCATCGCATAGATGATCTTACACATCTCGATGATATCTTCCACTTCACGGCTCATCGCCTTGGCAATTGCATCGTAGTTCTTTTTTTCCAGATCTTTTAAGTGATTGTTTAAAAGATGAACGAGATCATGCGTGTCTTCTTGAAGAAGTTTCGCTTGAACCAACAAACATTCTTTCAAATCACGGGCACCCACACCTGGAGGATCGAACTCATGAATCAATGTCAGAGTGTCCTCAAGAAGACCCAATTCCATTTTTTCTTCTTCTGCAATTTGCTCAAGCGGTACCTTGATATAACCGTCATCATCAATCGCGCCAATAAGCGCATCTGCCGCACGCTCTTCTTCTTCAGAAAAGCCGTTCATTTTAACTTGCCAGTAAAGATGATCATGCAAAGTTTGAGACGCCGTGATGACGTTCTCATAATTCATGATCTCTTCAGAACCCGCCATCCCAGATTGTGGAGGCTTTTGATTGGCTTCTATGTAGGATTCCCACTCAAACTCATCTTGTTTTTGTGGATCTTGGGAATGTTGATCGTTGGCTGCCTCACCAACACTTGGATCTACTTCGGCAATAGCTTCTTTCGTACGCTGAAGATCATCGTCCTTCAGCATCTCTGCTTCTTCAAGAATTGGGTTTTCTTCGATCTCTGAACGAACTGCTGATTCCAACTCCATGCGTGACATTTGCAAAAGCTTGATAGCTTGTTGCAGTTGTGGAGTTATGACCAGAGATTGGCTCAGGTTCATGGTCTGTCTAAGAGCCATTGAATTCCCTTTCTTACTAAACGCTACTGCAGCACAGCCTGTGGCCTATGCCCTAAAGTTTAAAGTGTTCTCCAAGATAGAACTTACGAGCTAATTCAGAATTAGCGATTTCATCAGAACTTCCGCTAACCTGGATCTTCCCATCCTTCAGTATATAAGCATAATCGCAAATACCTAAAGTCTCACGCACGTTATGATCGGTGATCAGAACTCCTATACCTTTGGCCTTAAGTTCGCGGATGATATTTTGAATGTCTGCGACCGCAATCGGATCGATCCCCGCAAAGGGCTCATCCAAAAGAAGGAATTTTGGCGATCCTGCCAAGGCCCGAGCGATCTCTACACGACGTCGCTCGCCCCCTGATAATGAATAACCATAACTGTCTCGAATATGATCAATTCGGAAGTCAGCAATAAGTTGCTCTAATTTTTCTGCACGTTGAGCGCCGCTGTACCCATGAGCTTCCAAAGAAACCGTGATATTTTCAGCAACAGTCAATTTTCTAAAGATGCTAGGTTCTTGAGCCAAATAGCTTAAACCCACACGAGCGCGTTTATACATTGGCAAGTCAGAAATATCCTCTTCATCCAAATTGATCGAACCCGTATCTGTTTGAATGATTCCTACAACCATGTAGAAAGAAGTGGTTTTCCCGGCACCATTGGGCCCAAGAAGACCGACAACTTGACCGGACTCCACAGAGAACGAAACGCCATCTACGACTTTACGTTTTTTAAAAGATTTTGAAATGTCCTTGATGGTGAGCATACTCATCGTTTTTTATTCTCCATCTTCGCGCGTACTCTTTCGATCTTAACCTTTTTTCCGCCATCGAGAAAGATGATTTCCTCGCCGCTCAGCTCGTCATTATTTTGAATGATCTTCGGGCTGCCTTTAAAAACATATTTATTTGCTAAAAGGTCCAGGTTCACCGTCTGGGCCGTCGCGAATTTGTCAGCATCACTGACCTTCACGCCGCCCTTCACAGTCACAGAACTTAAAATCGAAGCGCCACTGTCATACAGGAAAGAGGCCTCAGGCCCTTCAAGTCGCATATTATCGTAGGTCATGCGGACTTTCCCAAGAAACCTAGCTTCGCGACTTTTACCGCTGAACTCAGCGCCATCGGCAACGATATCAAAGGCTTTACCCTCTTTCATTGGTTTCCGCGCGGTCACATTTTCCTTAATGATCATTCTGGAATCATCGACGAACACTTCCATACGACGACCTTTTAACAAAAGTCCTTCGCCAGTCGTGTCTTTAGGACCTTTCATCGTCACTTCTTCAGGACTTTGAATGATTCTTTTTAATGAGGAGTAATAAACCGATGGCGTCAGGAAACTATAACCATTCACAGATTTTGTTGTGACATTGCCGATGATACTTAAGTCCTTCGACTTTGCATCAATAGTTCCTTGATCTCCGGTAACAGTGAACTCAACTTTTTCTTTGTTATAGAAAAGAACACGGACCTGATGCAATTTCCAAGTTCCTGCGGATTGGCTGCCCTCTGCTGAGTTTGCAAAAAGCTCCCAATCACGAAGACCTTGCTGACTTTCAACTAAGTGAACACCACCCATGCGTTGTTCCGCTACAGTTGAAGTCGGATCAACCCCATCTTTTCCTTCGGCAATATTCTGTTGCTTCCGGCGCTCTTGAGCCTCTACGCGAGCACGCACAGCATTGTCGTCCTCGTGTTCTAATTTGGACGGAAAGACAATCAAGACCTCTACGAAGAGGAAAATCAGAAGTCCAATAAAAACGATATTCTTGATGTTTTTCATATTTAGAACGACCAGCTCCTCGCCCGAGAAGATCAGTGTATACCACTTATTTCGGTCAAGCCAAGGCAAGATGCTCCGAGGAAATCGGAGCATGAAGAGCCAATTAGTTAGAAACTGGCTCTTGAGGAAGCTTTGTCACGGCGAAATTGATCTCGCCAGCACCCGCTTCAGTGACAGTGTACAAAACCTTTTTAACTGTAAGGAAATCCACACCCTTATCGGCCTGGATAGTTACCTTGCTCCATGCATTAGGGTCCTCAGTACCATCTTGGCCCTTTGTTGTTTCCACAACATCACGGATTTTATTTTGCAACTTACCTTCCGCCTCAGTTTTCGATTTCGCCAATGCGTCAGTCAGTTGTTCTTTTAGCTTTGGAATATTCCAATCGTCCGCACCCAAATTTTTAACTTCATCAAAAGTCGCAACCACATCTTTATCAAGAAGAATTTCTTTATTAGAAATAGTCACCACATGGGCTGGTTTCAGTTCACGAACACTGGATGCCTTCGGAAGAGTCACTTCCTTAGGAATATACAGGATTTCTCCTGTTGTGTTGTAGTTTTGCAAAAGGAAGATAACTAGAACCGTGAACATATCCACCATCGCTGTCAAAGACAGGATCGCGGTCACGCCACGTTTGCTTTTTTTCTTACTTAAAATATTGTGATAGCGGTGTCTTTCGCCCGGTCTAAATATCGCCATTAGTTCGCCGCTCCTGTTGCTACGGATATTGCTGAAAAGCCAGAACCTAAAAGGTTATCCATAGCCTTAATAAGCTGTTCATAAGGCATTGCATCTGCAACTGTCACAACTGCATCCACTTTTTCAGGATAAAGCTGCTTCACTCTTTGCAATTGCGCGATCAAACCTGCGTCATCAAATTGGCCATTTTGCATTGGAAGACTGATCACTTGTTTCCCAACAGTTAAAACATATCCGATCTCTTTCACATCAACTTTCAACACAACATCGGCCATTGGCGGCGGTGTCGGATTCGGTTGTGTATCAGATTTCTTTCCGTACAAAGAACTGCCAATTTGAATCATGGACACTTGAGTCCATACTGCAGTGATAAGCAAGAACGTGATGAGAACACTCATCAAATCGATTACGGGAACGAGATTTAACTCGATATTCCGTTCTCTACCGCTCGAACCGCCACCATCTATGTGAGCCATAATTCTATGCCCTTTACCTAAATTAAACTAAATACTCAAAGTAAACTTCCTACTCCGACAGGGTCGGAATACAGGTCGGTCTAATCTCTGATCTTTTCTCTGTTTGCTACCACTAGGTTCAAAAGAGTCATGCTTGTTTCTACAACTTCATTCTCTGTTTTTTGAATGCGATGCTGGAACAAACCGTAAGCGATAATACAAGTGATCGCTACACCAAGACCGAAAGCAGTACAATTCAAGGCATGTGAGATACCTTTTGAAAGTTCCAACGCTTTCGTTGCAGGATCGGCTGCCGCCACCGCGCGGAATGAACCGATCATACCAATGATCGTTCCAAGAAGACCCGCTAGAACCGCGATATTACCAAACACAGCCAGGAATGAAACCCAACCTTCAACTTTTGGCATTTCTCTCATCACGGCTGCATCCATCGCCACTTGAATTTCTTCATCAGGGCGTTTGTTCATTGCTTGAACCAAACCAGCCTTAACTGTGTTCGTCAATGGAGCCGGACGAGCATCACAGAAGCTAACGGCTTGACGAAGATCTCCGGCCACAACCATACGGAAGATTTGATCAGTGAATTCTTTTTTATCCACCGAAAGGTTTTTCAATTTCATCAGTCTGTCTACGATTACGATGATCGCAAGAATCGCGATAACCGCAATGATGTACATGACGAAACCACCCTCAGCGAAAGCGCGCTGAAGAAAATTCATGTTGTCTGCTGTTACTGTTGGGTTCATGGAGTTCTCCTTAAAATACTTTAAAATTCTATAAATTTAAAAATTAAAAACCTTATTCTTAAAGCGACCTAGTTCTGTTGGTTAAACACGAACGGGTACGCCTTCACTTCAGCCACCAGGCCTGGCGGTGGCTCTGGGAAAATCCAACTTGCCAAACGGTCGCGAATACAATTCTCAACCGTAGAGTTGTTCAAAGACGAACTCTTAATGCTGACATTCCGAGCTTGTCCTTTTTCGATGATCTCCCATCCCAAGACGATTTTACCTTCAAGCTTGCGACCCTTCTCTAAAGTATTCAGTGCTCTTTCATAGCAGCTTTTTACTTCATGAAGTTTTGCGCGGATCACACGGCGAATTGCTTCTTTGTCGATCGTCGCATCGAATGATTCCTCGAAACCACCACCGGCAATCGCCACAGAACTTTTCGAACCAAAGCCGTCTGCCGCTCCATAAGCGGATTGACCTGAAGCACGTCCTTTAGTTCCGATGCCTGCAATACCTTGAGTCGCTGTGCCTTTTCCGCCAGCTCCCGCATCTTTAAATTTAGATCCCAGATCATCGCCGGCGCGATTTTCGTTAAAGCCTGAAGCTCCAGAAGCCTTATCCGCCATACCTAGAACTTCACCCGCTCCAGAATAAGCTTTGTCGATGTTCGCACGATTTCCGCCGCCACCGAAGGCACTGAACAAGCCCACCTTCGAAAGATCTTTATTAGCTGACTGCGCATTGGCACCCGCAGTATTGCCCGTCTTCACAGCGCCACCTTGACGAGTCGATGTGAATTTTTTTGTGCGGTCCTTAGCATTTGGCTTCGGTGCAACTTCGTTTGCACGAGCCGCCATTTGCGCTTTCGCAGCCGTCGGAGCTTGAGGTCCTTTTCTTTGCGCATCTTTATTTTGATCCGCCACAACCACTTTCTTTTCAGGAGGTGGAGGTGTCGCAGCCACAGGAGGTGGCGGCGTTGGTGTCGGTTTCGGCGCAGGAGGAGTTGGCGTTGGAGTCGGCGTCGGTGTTTTGTTAAAAACAACCTGCGCGATTCTTTGCACGTCTTCCTGTTTGTTTTCTTGCCAATCTTTAGGTGTCGTTGCCGAGATATAGAGGGCCAACAAGGCCACCATCACCACCGACATAACAACGCCTGTTAACTCAGAACCTGACAACATCATTGGTGGCAACATTGGAACCACAGGGCCTTGAGGCACATAGCGGACGTACAATGTTAAATTCCCACCTGGCAATGTCACACAAAGCATTTCATTTTGATCAACACGAGTGCTGTGGCCTTGGCCCGCACGCTGCGCTTTACCTGAACGCGCTAGATCTTCAACAGGTTGTAAACCCGCAGAAGAAACCATCTCCACGTTCATATCCGCAGTCGTGTTCACTTTAAGACCACCAGTGAAATCAAGAAGCGCAAGGCCTTTCGGAGCCAAGCCATCTGGCAATGCCACTTGACGATCACCACCGACATTCACTTTCACAGGCTTATTCCCTTTGAAGTGATAAGTTGTCAGAATACGCTCCTTCCAAGCTACAATCACTTGGACAACGGCGCCTTTCCCTGGTTTCAAATAAGTTTTTAAATCCTGAATTTCACTTGCAGGAGCAAAAGTTTTTCCTGATTTCTTTTTCTTGAAAGAGCCTTTGCCAGCTTTTATTTCAGGACGCGTTGGCATCACAGGGATTGCAGGCTTGTCTTCAACCTTCGGCACTTCAACAGGAATCGACGGAGTGACTTTGATCTCTTGAGTTTTAACCACCGCCGCCGGAGGCATATTCGGTTCTGGTTTTGCCACTGGCATCACCGGAATCGCCGCCACAGAAGTTACAGCTTCTGAAGGCTGCGCCCCTGGTGCCGTTCTTGGTTTTGGAACTCCAATAAAGAATGAAATTTTAAATGGTCCAATTTCAAGCTCATCGCCAGATGAAACACTTTCATCCAGAACAGCTTGGCCGTTTTTAAAGGTTCCCGATTGTGATCCCAAATCGCAGATGTAGAAGCCATTATCACGGCGTTCAATCATACAGTGAATCGGTGACACCTGATCGGAGTCCAAATCGACATTTACGTCAGCATTATGCCCGATCACGATTTGATCCTGATCGAACTGCTTAACACCTACGAGCTGATTGTTTTTAAAAATTCTAAATATTAACGGCGATCTCAATTACCACCCCGAACCCGCTGTACATCTTCTGCTGATCTTCTCATCTCGGGTAAAAAGTTTTCTCTAAGCTTAATCAAACGTTTGTAGTTGAAGTTCTTCTTCTGGAACAAATAGAAGAGCTCCGGTTTTTGAGTTGAACCTTCGACCAATTCATCTTCGAAGTTCAACTGCGCACGACGTTCTTTACGAACAGTTGTAGTACTTGTCTTATTTCCCAACGTCGAACTGCTCGTTGTTTGAGTCAGCATCGGTTCGTTTTGGGCACGGGAAAACTCAAAAGCAAAAGTGACTGCCAACAAAACTATAATGACTTTTAAACTTTGCATCATTGTCCCTACCCGACCCTTCATACTATTTTAAACCAGCTTTCGCCTTAGTTTCCAAAGCAATAATTTTATTGCGAGTATCAGCTGGCCCACCTACAAACTTTAGTCTGTTAATCAGATCTAAACCTTCTTGGTATTTCCCCATGCGCTCAACCAGCAAAATAGCGTAGTTGTACATCGACTCTTTATTGTTTGGGCTGTCCTTAAGAATGTTCTTATAAAGATCCTCAGCTTTGTCCATCTTTCCGGTCGCACTCAAGGCAATCGCATAGTTATTCAAAACGCGAGCATCACGAACGCCTTTTCTGTAGGCGGTCTCAAGCACAATTCCAGCTTTTGCATAGTCTTTGTCTTGAACATAAATCGCGCCAAGATTTGCCGCTGCAACCGGATCATCATTTTCAATTTCCAATGCTTTACGGAAAGACTTCACCGCTTCACGACGTTCATTTTGAGCTAACTGGACTATACCAAGGTTAGAGTAAAGCTCCGCCGTCTTCGAACTTGCAACGATGGCCTTCGTTAGCAAATAACGAGAAAGCTCGAAGCGGCCCTTTTTATAGTGATACATAGAAAGAGCATTCAAGGCTTTCACATCATTAGGTGACTGTGTCAGAATATGCGTCGCTGTTGAATAAATTCTATCGTCACTTTGTGCCTTAATAGCCTCATTCAATGCCGCATACTGCGATGGCACCACTGACGCCTTCGGCTTTTCTGGTTCTGGCTCTTGCGCAGCTACTGGCGCCGCAGGTTCTTCTTTCTGAACCACCGGAGCTTCAGTCACCTTCGCAGAACTCACAGCATCTTTCGTCTCTTTTTTAGGACTCGAAGAGCAAGCTGAAAGAGCTGCAAACGTCATCAGTGTAAGTGTTAAATTCAATTTTTTCATTACTGACCTATCCAATTCACAAGACGAATATCAGAGCTGATTTCTCCGCCGCTATAGTAAGTCTTTGGATCCACTCTGTTCATATAATCGAAAGCTGTGCGATAAGAGTCATTATAGACTTCAAGCTCCCAACCGCGTTCAACCGCAGCCTTGAAACTGTCTTTCGCTTTGGCATTGAACGGTTCCGCGAACTTTTCAACCCCAGCTTTGTACTGTTTTGTTTCGTCCGCATTCAAACCTGCTGGAAGTGGCGCGTTCACAATGGATTGGGCCATATTTTGATTCGCTTCTCCTAATACCGTCAAAGCGCTCACGATTTCTTCCGCACTGTCGAATTTAATAACGTCCACAAGTTCGCCTGAAAGTTTCGTCAACAAGCCAATCTTTTTATCAGCTGCTGCCTTCTGTTTCGCTGGATCCTTAGGGAAATTAATTGCTTTCATTTCCGCAAAGGTTCCCATCGCTTCGCCCAGCTTTAATTTAGCCGCGTAAGCAGCTCCGGGACCTTTTTTATTCGGAGCCAGGCGTTTTTGTATCGCTAAAGTTTTTTGCTTCCACTCGTTTGATTTAGTGACGGCACGTTGCTTGCCATAAAGCTCACTCACCCAGTAAGAAGCCTCGACAACTTTTTCAGGACTCTTACCGCCGCCTTCCACATATTCTGTGTAACGAGCGATGGCGGCACCGTTTTGACCTGCTTTACGATGAATTTGGGCCATGCTGAATGAAGCTTCCACGTTATCAGCATGCTTTTTGTTCATCTTCGTAAATTCGGTGTAAGCACGGATGGCTTCATCAGATTTACCAAGGGCCTCATACAAGATCGCAGCATTGAACATCAAATTTGGAGACAACGGATCTGTGGGACTTTCTTGGGCTGCCACTTTGTAAAGCTTGGCAGCTTCTTCGAATTGAGCCGAATCCTGATACTGCTTCGCTAACAACCGACGCGCTTTAAGCTTCAATTTATCTGCAGCCGGATCTTTGGAGTTCACAACTCCCTGGTAGGCCGCAATCGAAGGCGCCGTCATGCCTGCTCTGTCATAGTTCACACCGGCATTGAATAAGGCCGTTGTAGCTAATGAAGATTTAGGATTTTGCTTAGCGAAAGCTTCAAAAACCAGGGCACTTTCACCGTATTTCTTCTCAACCTCAAGATCTTGACCGCGCTTGAAAGAGGCTTTCTCTAAAACTCCGCGGATATCCGATCCTGCCTTTGAAGAGGCAATTGATGGAACTGCCAAGAGCTCAGAACCTGTTTTTTCAAGACCAACATAGTCTTTCTTCAAATTGTAAATATCCAAAAGAAGATTCGCAGAGTATTCCGCATACTTTGTATTTGGACTTTGCTGAACGATTTCCCGGAAATACTTCGTCGCTTCATCAAAGTGATTGCTTTGATAGTACAGACGACCAATACGGAATTTGATTTCCGTGGCCTTTTCAGATGTCGGGAACTTTTCCACGTACCATTTGCCAGCAGTGATAAATCTCTCGACCTTCGGTTCCAATGGAACTGGGTCAATAGAGTTGCCAACGCGTTTTTGCATCTCTTGATCGGAAGGAATGCTTCGTTCAACTGACAAGATCAAGTTCTGCGCCGCTTTGCCATAAAACTTACTCTGTGGAGCGTTGTCCACAACCCATTTGTATTGCATCGCCGCTTCATCGTACTTCTGCATATCGTACAATAATTCACCATAGTAGAAATGCATGTCAGAGACAGAAGCCGAATTCGGGAATTCTTTCAAATAAAGTTGATAGCCCTCATTCGCCTGTCCTTGCGAGTAAGGAGCGCGTGAATTTTGAGCTGTCTGATGTTGTTGCAATACATAGTTGCGTAAAGTCGTCTCACGAAGTTTGTTCGAATTCTCGATCAAATCTGCATTGCCTTTATTCGCGGCGAACCAAGATCCATTGGAATCAAAGTCTTTCACCCAGCTATAAAGTTCGTCTTTAAAGCGGTTGTTATTCTTACCATAGTAATAATTCTGAACGATTTGATATTGGTATTCAAAAGCCTTTGGCGAGTTTGGATTTTGTGAGATCAAAAGTTTAAAGACATCTCTAGAGGCATCTTTATTACCGCGATCCGCATATTGATAAGCCAACTTTTCCAAATAAGGATTGATATCACCATTCACGAGGCCTTTAAAGTAAGATGCCGCCTTCGCCGGATCTCCACCTTCCGCATAAAATGCTACGATATCGCGCAAAGCTTCACCTTCCAAACGAGTGCGGTTGACCATTTTGCCACCTGCCACTTGTTCACCAGTCTCAGCTCTTCCAGATTTGATGATGTACTCAAGATAAGTCATACCTTGTTGCACACGATCTAAACGGAACAAACACCACGCTCCTTTATACAAAGCGAATGTATGCAGACGATGTTTCTTATCTTTGATCAAGAACGAGTACTCTTTATAAGCTTGAGCCCATCTTTCGTTTTCAAAATAGTATTCCGCCAAGGCGAAATGGGCTTCACCCACAAATGCTGAATTTGGATAACGTCTGGTCAGCTCTTCATAGTAATGAGCACCCTGCTTAACTTCACCCAATTCAAAATAGTTATAACCCAAGAAGAAGAGCGCTTGGCTCATTTTCTCGTCACGAGGGAAGTCCCTTTGGAACCATTCGTAAAGTTGAACAGCTTTTTTATTATATTCTCGCGCTTCAGCGGTATTCAAAACCGGCTTTGTCTTTGACTTGCCGGCTTGGAATGCGCGAAGTTTCGCATCGTATTCGTCTTGTTTGCGACCGTCGATCAAGCCTGCTTTTTCGACATAAAGCTCTGCCAGACGCAGCCAAAGCTCTCCACGGTTAGGGCTTGTTTTAAATTTTTGTGTCAACTTATAGAGCTCTTGAATCTGCTGATCCAAGATGCGTTCGTATTTAGCTTTATCCCCGCCTCCGTTGTCTCTTTGCATAAGCTCTGAGGAACGCGGTGGCTTCACGGACTCAAGATTCACTGAATTCACAGGTTGGCCAAAACCAAGACTTGCCGATGGCAGTGAAGTGTCCGTTTTCGACATTTGCACTTGGCCGCCGCGGCTGCCTTGATTCGCTTGAGATAACAGCTCACCGACTGTCTTTTTCTTCGCCTGAGCCATGGGGCTCACGAAAAGTACAGAGAGAAGACTGCTAGCAAGAAGTGTGTACCTGTTGAATTTCATAATTACTCGCAACTTTGTTTTCCAAGATAGTGGTAGTTTCCAACTTCATCGAGCCAGTACTCACCCTGGAATGGATAATACTGATAGCCGTTTTGAATATAGAACTGACGATCCACCTTCTCGTCGATTTGTCCGTCACCGATGTCTTTTCCAGCAATTTTCTTTTTAATGCTTTCTTTGCGGCCATTGATCATCTCGTAACGGATGAAACCAGCTTGTTCGTAAAGATCGCGAAGCTCGACTCTCATGTTTTGCAAATGAGCTTTAACCATTTCGCCGATGGCGATTTTCGTGTTCTTGCTGCGATTTGCGATAATTTTCAAAGAGTACTGTCCCAAAGAAGAAGCTCTGAAGGCATAGTTGCCATCCACTTTAGCTTTTTCTTGCGCCAACTTTTCCAGATAATGCATCGAACGTTTCACATCGCCTTGATCCAAGACATTCTTAAGTACGATGTAAGGAAGGCGAAGAGCCGCTGTCTTATCTGAATTTTTCATCAAATAAGCTTTTTCAATTTCGTTGTAGTACATCACTGGCTCTCCTGAAGACTTCAGGAAATCACCGATTTTTGTACGAACGGGACCATAGGTCTTTTCGAAGAGGCCCAAAACTTTGTCCATTTCATCATACTTACAAATATAGAGGTAGACGATGGAACGAAGAAGTAAACTCTCCGGCATATAAAAGTCTTCATAATACGCCGAATGGAGAGTTTGGAAATTACTTAGAGCGGAACGGAAACGAGCCGCACGCAACATCGCCCAAGATTGCTCAAAAACCGCGTCATGCCACATCACCGTGTCACGAGGAACTTGTGAGTAAGCTTCAATAGAAGCCTCCCAATCTTGCTTTTGATAAAGAGCACGAGCCAAAGCCAACTGAGCCTCAACGCGATTTGTATCAGTCACCGGAGCTTTTCTTCTGGCATCAAGCATCTTGTTGTAAGTGCCCACGGCAATCGCCGGCTGATTTGCCTCTAGCTCTGCCAAACCTTTGTTGAACAAAGCTTGGAAGTAATAGCTGCTGCCAGGACCTACGCGGCTAAACAATTCCTGCGCCTTAGCATTTTCACGATTGCGCAACTTGATCTCTCCAAGACGGAAATAGATCATGTCTTTAAGATTTAGCGGAATATCATTCACATCCACGCGGGAAATCGCGTAATTCAAAATCGTATCATCACCCAAGCTGTCGGCAACGATCGAAAGCTTTTCAATGGCTTGCTTTGAATACTTTGGATGATTCATACGAATCACATCCACGAACTGGAAAGCCGCTGTTTGATAAAGCTTCAATTCGATCAACATGGTTCCAAGGATGTATTTAATTTGCGCTCTTTCAGCAGCCAACTCCGGTCGACGGGCCAAAGAGAACAAAGCATTCGCCGCCCCTTCATACTGGCCACTTTGGGCCAAACGAAGAGCGTTGCTCAATTGAAACTTCAATTGGCTTTCACGGGAATTTCCCTGAACAACAGGTGCTTTCTTTGTTGGTCTTAATGTCTTCTTAGCTTGTTGAGCTTGAGAAGCCAAAGGAAGAACCAAACTTGTGATTATCAGGAGCGGTAATAGTTTTCTCATCGGTAACTAGCCTCCGGGAAGAACCAACTCATACCCACAGTAAGGAAGAGGTTGTTAAATGAATTCGTTGATTTCACGCCGTTTTGATCTTGCACGCTGGCACTGAAGAAGTTCCAGCTAAAGTCCCATCGGAATGCCACTGATTTAGTAAGAGCAAACATTTGCCCTGTCGCCAAGTGAACGGTTCCCGAATTCTCATTGGTCGAAGTATTCGTTGAGCCGTAACCAGCAGAGAAATACATATCAAATGGCAAAATACGTTCATTGAACCAAGTCATTTTGCCGTAAATAGGAACATACATAAGATCCACACCGAAGTAGGACTTCGGATAGGCAAGGCTTTCCGTTTTTACGTTATTATTGTCTTGAAGTTCCTTCGTTGATTGACGTTCTGAAGTCGTCAGGCCGAAGTAATTCAACTCCAAGCCCCAAGTTTCATTCAAGAAGTAAGCGGCTTTTACCACGCCCCCGAATGTATTGAAGAACGGATCATTCGTAACCGTCGTAATACCACCGAACAACTGGAAACGACCTGTTTTCGGCATATAACGTTTTTGTACGATGGAGATCTCTTTAAATGGTGCCAAAGTTCCAAGACCTTTAAAGTCCGTCAATGGAGCAGTATCTTTTGGCGTCTCATCATAATAAGTAGGAGCTGCATTCGCCGCCGGAGCTTGTTTGCTTGGACCTTGCTTATCAAGTTCCAGCTCAATCACATCCAGATCATCGCCTTCGGATTTCTGTGCTTGCGCCTTCGCAACCCCAGGGGCTGCAAAACTAAGAAGGAGCAAAGCTGTCAGTAAACTCTTGTTCAACATCTTCTATCCCTTCTTAAAATAAATAAGACAAACCCGCATCGAGGGTCGTTGTGTAAGTTACGCGGTCTTGGAATTGATCAGATGTCGGCACCGGATCAGTCGGCTTCAATCCATTTTTCAAGAATGGAATCGGCGCCTGATTCGCATACAAGCGAAGGTCAAAACGCAGGGCCCAGTTACGATTAAAGAAAAACTTTTGGCCTAATCCCACGGCAATGGCTGGATACGTTTTATGTTCGTATTGAATCATCCCTGCAGAAGCAGATCCGTAAAGAAGTGTGTTTAGAACCAATGATTTCGTTAAGCTCATCTTTCCATAGAAAGCTTTGATATTATAATCCAGCATGTAACTCGCAAGAGGTTGCGGCGCACGACTGAAATCCAAGTTGTATTGGCTATCTAATTGATTCGCATAACTAGAAAGACCCGAAAAGTTCTTTGCATACAAGAAACCCAAGGCATGGTCTTCGTTGAAGTTATAGTAGGCGGCAACACCTAACTTGCTCACGTTAGCAATAGGTTCCGTCATCGCATAGCTATAGAAAATATCTGCATCCCATCTTTTTGCGGTGACGATATTTCTATTCTTCACGCTCACTGACTTATCAAATACTGGCAAAACAGACTCTGTCGCCAATTCTTCCTGAGGAAGCTCGACAACATCAGCTGCAAAGGCCGCATTATGTAAGAGGAACGCGCAAATGATGACGACCCCAGCTTTTAGAACATTTCTTAGCATGAATTACCTACCTGAAAAGGCCCCATGTTTATAGATGTAGTCACAAACTTCCCGAACCGCCCCGCATCCACCAGGTCGACGAGTCACGTAATCCGCAATTTCCAAAACCTCATCCACGGCTTCTGGCACTGTCGCGCCAAATGCCACTTCTTCGATCATCGGGATGTCAAAAATATCGTCGCCGATATATGCCATTTCCGATGGAGAGATCCCTGATTCTTTTTGTAGTTGTAAGAAAGAAGGCTCTTTGTCGAGAGCACCTTCATAGAAGTATTGAATGCCAAGGTTTTTCACACGCACACGAATGTCTTCTGCTTTGCTGCCAGTAATCACCGCCAACTTGTAGCCAGAATCAATCAAACGTTTTATACCCACGCCATCGCGAATAGAAAAAAATCTACGCCATTCCGTGCCGTCATACCATAGACGAGTGTCAGTTAATACACCGTCCACATCGAGGACTAACATCTTGATATTTTTCAATTTTGAAATTTCTATTCCCACTAAATCATTGTGGAAAATAATAGACAAGGCGGCAAGTGTCCCTCGGTGATACAGGACTTTAGTGTACCAAGACTAAAGTCGGCAATTGGAAGAATTATGTTCCAATCACCTTCGAATAAAGATTTTTTTGTCGTTCTTAAGGTGAGTTGGTCAGAAAGACCAGGAGATAACCGCTACTTTGATGCTTTCATTTTTAGCTCAGCTTCGAGCTGCGACACTCGCTTCTCGAGTTTTTTGATACGCTCTTCCGTGTGATCATCGATCGCTCCTCCAGAAAGCAATCCCAAACCCAACTCAGCCCTTTGCATATTCATGTTTTGTAAAGCTGCGATGTCTTCCTCACTCATTTGCCCCGTCGTCTGATATTGTTTTTTCAGACGCAAATCCTGATCATGAATTTGCCGTGTCATCTGGGTTATTTTATGAAGATTTTGATAACTCTTTTTAAGATTTGCCAAGTTCGGAGGAAACTCCCCAGTTAAAAGAGAATACCCCGCCACAAATAAAACGATCGAAACAATCAAACTAGTCAAAATGGAGTTTATGATCCGGCCTAACATCTCTAAGAAGGAATTCTTCATTTTTTATTTGCTCTCTTTCCACAGAAGATGATCTGATTTTAGCATGAACAAGATTCTGGTCACAGGCTTTAAGCCTTTTTTAAATGAAAAGATCAACCCCAGCGAACTTTTGCTCGTCGAGCTGACAAAAACCTTTCCTGAAATAGAAACCCTCGTTCTGCCCGTCAGCTATGAAAATTCATTTGAGGTTCTTAAATCCCATTGGCAATTTAAAGGGCCTTTCAAGGCGATCTTAATGTTGGGACAGGCTGGCGGGCGAGATTCTATCTGTTTAGAACGAGTGGCTCTGAATTGGAGCGAAAGTTCCAATCCCGATGAAGACGGAATCAAACCTTCCGTAAGCGCGCTGGTTCCCGGCGCACCCAGTTCCTATATTTCGGATTTCTTCCCCAACGCATGGAAAGACGATCTTAATAAGATCGCAGCGACAAGCATCTCTTTTTCCGCGGGCACCTATGTCTGCAATTCGCTCTATTTTAAAGTTATTGACCAGATCACGAAAAAGAAAGTGCCAGCTCTATTTGTTCATGTGCCCTATCTGCCAGAGCAAACCACTGACAAACCGGATGCTCCCTCGATGTCTCTTCAAACTCAGTCAGAAGTTATTTCGGAATTAATTCGTAAATTCATTGAGCTGAAATAATTCAATTGTAAAAATAAAAAACCCCGATCTTGCGACCGAGGCTCCTTAACAAGAGAGAGATTTTCTAATACTTATTATCTTTTAGCTGCAAGTTCAGCTTGAAGAAGTTTGTAACCTTTTAAGTAAGCAGCGTACTCATTCGCCATTGTTGTAGTCTTGTTAGATGTGCGAAGATTTTGAACTGTGCACGAACCAGATTTCAACAAGTTAACAAGAGGAATACGTTCACAAGTGAATTTCGCTTGGCAACCTTTGAAGTCACATTGCAAAGACTTCGCGCCATATGGATCGTATTCCATATTTCCAGTTACCATTGCGTTCTCTAGAGCTGTACGGCACTCTGCACGTTTGTTTTGCGGGCAAAGGTAATCCAACACAACATCTTTATAATCTTCCAAAGAAGAGTTTTCACGCAAAGGCTTCACAGAGATGTATGAAAGAGTCGCACGAGCCATTGTCTTGAAACATTTGTCTTGTGAGATTGAATTGCTCACACAAAGCCATTTGTAGAAACCAAGACCGCCTTCATTGAACTGTCCCCAGAATCCATGATAAGCAAAGTTATCTGGGAATAGACGAGAACATGCGCCCATGTAACAGCCATAGTTCTTTTCAAAACCTTGTCTGTTGATTTTCACTTTTGCAGAGCCTTTAGGTTTACGATCGTCGTCGTTATAGAAACCTTTGTTCTCATACAAGTATTGGAAATCTGTACCAGTGAAAGAACCTGCTACAGGAATGCCCCATTGGAATGAGAAAATACCTGCCAAGAACTGACCGCTGTTACAACCATGAAGGAATGCATAAGCATCATCAGCGAAATGACCAGCAAGTTTTTGGTAACCGTCTGCTTTAGGATCCAAACGGTTCAATTTACCGTCAAGAATAACTCCATAATAAGCAACGCTATGAGAGAAAATATCAACAGAAGCGATCTTATTGAAAGACATCATCTCATTCAGAACGTCAGCAGACTTAAATGACTTTCCTTTTTCCGTGATATTGCCGTAACCAAACTCTTTAAGATCATTGATATCCTGATCTTTTCCAGTTTCATTCACTGAAATCAGATAAACTTGCTCATTTGGATAAAGCTCATTGTATTTTCTTGCTTGAGCAGATGCCGCCTGAGACAACGCATTACCCAAATCAGTTCCGTTACCCACGATCAAGATGTGTGTACGCGTGTTTGGATCAACTGCTTTTGTAGTAGCAGTTGCGGTGATATAGGCAAATGCTGGCGCCGCTATAAATAGCGAAACTAAAGACGTTAATAGATATTTCATAATAATCAGTCCTTATTGTTGTTGAGAAGCTAGAACTTCGATGATTTGTGCGTCAGTAAGATCTTTTGCAGAAGCATCATGTTGACGAACGATCGCGATAGATTGTTGAAGAACTACAGAAACTTTTCCGTTATCACCAGACAACACTCGGCTCAATGCTTCTTGACGACCCATATCTAGAATCAACTTCTGACATGTGTAATCTTCCATGCTGCACTCAACTTTAGAGTAAGAAGAAGAAGAAACGCTCTCCAATAGTTTAGTAGAAGTTGATTTATTTGCAGCCAACGCAGAGTGAGCAGCACCGATCATAACTAGAGACAACAATAATACCTTTTTCACAAAAACCTCCTAATGTTATGATGACCGTTAAGCAACGGGTGTGCCCGCTCAGAAGCCATAGATTCATTTTGAGACACAAATGCCTTAAAAAAGCCGCCAATTGCTGTCACTTTGTCCTCCCGTTAGACAACCAAAACATCCTAGGAAGCTCTTTATTATATATAGAGAGGTGTGATCCTTGCTTTGTTTCTCATATATGAAAAAGCGCTTATCTATATATATAGTCTTAACTCTGATTTTTGGGCTGTTTGCTTCGATCGGTATGGCTATGCCGCGTTTCACGATTGAAGGAAGTACCTTAACTTCCGCTCAACGAGATCAAGTCGCTACTCAATTCCTGAGTGCTTACAACATTCTACCTCCAATTATGAAGATTCGCTTAGAAGGCCGGGTTAAGTTTGATCACTATCAACTCAACGTCGTGCCTTTGGATGCCCACGTTGCTGGAGAGGTCAATAAAGACGGTCGTATTCAAATCAACAGCAACCTGCTTAATAAGCCTGAGCTCATCACCCGCATTATCGTGCATGAGCTTTCACATGTTTATGACTTCCTTAAGGTGATCCCTGCTGACATCAAAGATGCGATGCAAGACTGTGAAATCTGGAAAGATCATTACCGTGAAAACGGAATGCCGGATGCTTGCGAACTTTATCAAAAAACTAGAACCACGGTTTCTTCGATGCCTGATTTCTTAGATGCAGCAGGTTGGTATCAAACACTGAATGGTAAAGGTCTTCGAGTTGATAACACAACTTTCGCCTTCCGTTCTCCAGATCCTTACGAGGCTACCAATCCAAAAGAGATGTTTGCTGTTAACATGGAGTACTTCCTTACTGACCGTGAATATCAATGCCGTCGTCCCTCCATGTACAAATACCTAGCAAAGCATTTTAACTTTGAACCCTTTGGCGTCCAATCTTGCCAAGAAACTTTGGCGTTCGTCGATCCACAATTTGATAAAGCCGAAAATGCAATTCGCGTGATAGATCCGAATCGAGTCTATGCAATCCATTATCTTCTAGCTGGTTCCGGTACAGAAATGATGAGCGCCTTCGGTCACTCTATGATTCGCGTGGTTGTCTGTGCTCCCGAGCGCAAGACAGTTGGACCCGAGTGCTTACAAGACATTCAAAATCACATCGTTCTTTCGTTCCGTGCCTTCATTGACTCTCCACAAATCAATGGTTGGGCGGGATTGACGGGAGTTTACCCAAGTCGTTTATTCTTCATTCCGTTCCCGCAAATTATCAGTGAATATACAGTCAGTCAGCTTCGTGACCTGTATACTTATCCACTGGCTTTATCTCGCGAACAGATCAAGTCGTTTCTTGAGCGCGCGGTTGAGACTCATTGGTCTTATAATAATAGATACTATTTCCTCAGCAACAACTGCGCGGTGGAAGTGATGAATTTATTGAAAGCCGCGTTGGCCCTTCCAAACTTAATGAACTCTCGTGAGCAGACACCCAAAGGAGTTTTGTACGAGTTGCAACGTAAAGGCATGATCTCTAATGAAGTTGATTTCAAAAATCTAGATGCGGCGAAAGAAGCCGGCTATTATTTTAACTCTTACCAAAAAGGTCTTGATCAAGCCCTGGACGTGATCCGTTCACTTTCAGGAAAAAAATATTCCATTAAAAAATGGAGTAATATGTCTGCTCTGGATCGACGTGGAATCTACACGAGTCTGACGTTCAATGATTCGATGTCTCGCAAGAAGTGGGCAGCTGGCTTCCTTTACCTTGAAAGATATTTGGAGAAACAAGTCACACAAAGTACATACAATCGTTTCTTGGATGGCGACATTGACCAAAACACCCCTGCGGGTCAACAGACTAAACAATATGTTGATAGCATTCTTAAGATATTTACCTTCGACCAAGAACTGACAGGTCCAGCGAGCATTGCGAAAATAGGATACGGAATTCCGTCCATGGCAGAGCTTGGAGACGTGCAGAGCTACCTCAATCAAATTAAAGAAAAACGTGATCAAAATTTCTCTGTGATCAATAAGCTCATTGAGCAACTGATCAAGCTCTATGGCGAAGATGAGATGCAACAAACTCGCGCCAATATTGCTCTGTTCGCCCAAGGAATGAAAAACTAAATTATCCTGGGCCCACGAACAGGCCCTCAAGACTTGTCGCAATATTCAAGATTCACCTTTGCCATACAAGGTTCGCCACATTAGGATTTCAAGAAGATGAGCACTTCAATTCAAGACGTAATTATTATTACCACCGGCGGAACAATCGAGAAAACCTACGATGAGTTCGACGGCTCCCTGCAAAATCGCGGAACCAGCATCAAAAACCGCATCCTGACCAAGATGCGTTTGCCCTACACGAACATCATCGTAAGCCCCCTCATGAGCAAAGATTCGTTGTTCATGGATGATGCCGATCGAGCAGCAATTGCTACGACAATTCAAGAACAAATGTCTCACAAAAGTCCGATTGTTGTCTTGCATGGTACTGACACCATGAGCATCACAGCAGAACACTGCTACCAAACTTTACCCAAACCTACAGTCGCTGTCGTCTTCACGGGCGCGATGATTCCAATGGGTTTCGACGACAGCGATGCGGCTCAAAATGTAACCGAAGCTTTGCTCGCAGCAAAACTACTGGCACCCGGCTTTTACATCTCTTTCCATAATCAAATTTTTGCCCTACCAAACGTTCGCAAGAACAAGGACAAAGGCACCTTCGAAAGTTTTTAGACAAGGTTCTACACTCCGGTTGAAGGCGAGTTTCTAAAGAAGAAATTATTTGATGATCGCAGAAAAGTCTTCTCACTTCACATTAGCAGCAAATTATTAAAGAAGCGGATCTTAATTCAAAGAATATTCGATAGGAATTTCTAAACGAGTCTTTGTACCCTCGAAGCCTTCGGGAAGTGGCTTGTAGCGTTTAATGCCAGAAATTAATTCTGTCGCAGCAGAGTTCAACCGATCGAAGTGGCTTGGATTTTTTAAAACGACATCGACAATCGAACCATCACGATTCACAGTAAACTCAACTGTTACTTTTCCTGTTTCACGCAAACGCCTGGACATGGGCGGATAGACCTTACGACCTTCGATCAAAACATGCAGCTCAAAGAGATAGCGTTCTTTTACTGTGGCTTGAAAACCTTTTGAATGTCCCAGCTCTCCGCTGGTATGTGTGCCATCTTTGAAACCGATTTCGCCGCGTGCAGGTTGATCAGTTTGTGCTTGGTCTGTTTGCTCTGATATTTTTTCTTTTTTCTGATCAATCTCAATGTCACCGTCGCTAGGAACGTCGGGATGAGGCGCTACTTTAGTTGTGACCTTCTTTTCCGAAGTTGCAATTCCAACTTCCACCAACATGGGGTCGCCTTTTTTATAGTGCCCATAGGGAATCGCCACGGGCTGCATAGCCAGAAAAGAAACCCCGGCGAATGCAGCAAGGTGCATAGCCAGTGACACTGAATAAGGGATCCATTTGCGGCTTAAAAGCACGATCTCTCCGGAACGATCTACTAAACTAATTTAAATATTTATTATCGAAGCTTTGCTCGCAAAAGATCTTGAACATGCAAAATGCCCACAGGCTGGCGCGCATTTGCGGAAGTTTTATCCAAAACAAAAAGCATGTTAATTTGGAATTGCTCCATCACAAATAAAGCTTTCTCTGCCAATTCATTCGCATCAATGGTACGAGGATTTGTTGTCATCAAGTCTTTTGCAACGCCAGTCAAAGGATCGGTGCTCTTTTCTAAGCGACGACGAATTTGACCATCGGTGATCACTCCGACCAGATCGCCTTTTTCATCGACGACACCTGCAGCGCCACGAACATCTTTATGGGTCATGATTGAGAAGACCTCACGAACAGGAGCCTCAAGACCCACCGTCGGCAACGCATCTCCGGCGTGCATCACATCTTTTACTCGCGTCAGAAGTCTGTAACCCAAACTTCCACCTGGATGAAACTCTGCAAAGTCTTCAGAACTAAATCCTTTTTCAGCCATCACTGCCATGGCTACGGCATCTCCAAAAGCCAAAGTAGCCGTGCTACTTGCCGTCGGAGCCAGTCCCAAAGGACAAGCCTCCTCGGACACATGCACGTTCAAAGTGACTTGCGCCGCTTTTGCCAGCGATGAATTCATATTTCCAGTAATCGCAACTAAAGGGATTCCTTTGCGCGCGACAAATCTTAAAATGCCAGAGAACTCTGGAGATTCACCACCGTAAGAAAGAGCCATCACCACATCATCGTTTTCAACAACGCCCAGGTCTCCGTGTGAGCTTTCCGCTGGATGCAGGAACACAGCCGGAGTTCCCGTAGAAGAAAAAGTGCTCGCCAATTTTCTAGCAATCTGGCCTGACTTTCCCATTCCGGTCAGAATCAATTTTCCTTTGCTTGCTGTGATGATTTTCACAACTTGCTCGAACTCAGCACCAAGGCGTTCTTTCAACGCAAGAATGGCTTGCGCTTCTACATCGAGTACTCGAAGACCTTGTTGAATGACTTTAGACATAATTCAATTCCTACTTATTTTTCAAACTTGCCTTAACAAAATTCACAAACAATGGATGCGGAGCCAAAGGCTTCGACTTAAATTCCGGATGGAATTGCACCCCTACAAACCAAGGATGATCTGGAAGCTCAATAATCTCAACCAAGTCGCGCTCTTTACAAATTCCTGAAGCCACCATGCCGTTTTTTTCAAACAAAGCTTTATACTTATTATTGAATTCAAAGCGATGACGATGGCGTTCCATGATATTTGTCGCCTTGTAAACTTGGTGAGCCGTTGTTCCAGAGGCGATCGCACAAGGGAAAGCCCCCAAGCGCATCGTTCCACCTTTGTTCACGATCCCACGCTGCTCGATCATAGAGTCGATCACAAAATTTCCATTACGTTTGTTCTCTGCATGGAATTCGCGGCTGGTCGCATCTTTGATACCGCACACATTGCGTGCGAACTCAATCGCTGCCAATTGCATACCAAAACAGATTCCAAAGAATGGAATTTGTTTTTCACGAGCAAACTTGATGGCCGTGACTTTACCTTCAACTCCACGCGTACCGAATCCGCCAGGAACCAAAATGCCATGCACTTTGCCCAAAAGCTCTTTCACTGTCTTATCAGTTACTTTTTCAGAATCGACATAAATAATTTCAAGACTTGCATTGTTCGCAACGCCACCGTGAACCAAGGCTTCGTGCAAAGACTTGTAAGCTTCTTTCAGCTCCACATACTTTCCAACGACACCAATTTTCACAGAGTTTGCCGGGTTGCTTAAAACCTTTACTAAATTCTGCCAGCCTTTGATATCCGGCTTACCTGTCGCTAGGCCCAAGCGCTCTACAATCAGCTCGTCCAAATGTTCTTTGTTCAAAGCCATTGGGACTTCGTAAATGAAACGACTGTCTTGAGCGGCCACCACATGGTTGGGTTTAACCGAACAGAACAAAGCGATTTTACCTTTTAAATTATCGTCAATATGTTTTTCGCTACGGCAAACCAAGAAGTCCGGTTGCAAACCGATCTCACGAAGTTCTTTCACAGAGTGCTGAGTCGGCTTTGATTTAAGTTCTCCAGCTGCAGCGATATAGGGAACATAGGTTACATGAACAAGAACAGAGTTTTCCATGCCCACATCAATACGCATTTGTCTGATGGCCTCTAAGAACGGTTGAGATTCGATATCCCCGACTGTTCCACCGATTTCAACCAAGATCACTTCACTGCCTTGGGCCGCTTCATAGATACGCGCTTTAATTTCTTCAGTGATATGAGGAATGACCTGCACAGTTCCACCAAGGTAATCGCCACGACGTTCACGGGCTAAAACAGTGTCATAAATCTGACCCGTCGAAACAGAGTTTGAACGGCTCATGATAGCCGATGTGAATCTTTCATAATGACCTAAATCCAAATCCGTCTCTGCACCGTCTTCGGTCACATAAACTTCACCGTGCTGGAAAGGAGACATCGTGCCTGGATCCACGTTCAAATAAGGATCAAACTTCATAATAGTCACTTTGTGACCACGAGCTTCCAGCAAAGCACCAAGGCTGGCCGCAGTCAGGCCTTTACCAATCGAAGAAACAACTCCGCCAGTAACAAAGATAAACTTTTGTTTCAAAGCTTTCTTAGTCGATTTTGCCGTAGAAATTTTTGTCGATTTCTTCGTCGTAGTTTTGCCAGCGGATTTACCAGCTGCTTTACTTGTTGTTTTCGTTGCTGCTCTTTTTGCCATTATCTCCCCTGACTTAAGAGTTTCTCTAGTTTGATCAAGTCTTCGGGAGTATCCACCCCTAAACTTGCCTCTTTCACTCGAACGACTTTAATTTTTGCACCCAAATACAAAGCTCTGAGCTGCTCCAAACTTTCAGCTTTTTCAATCAAAGCTTGAGGAGCCTCGCAGAACTGTTTTAAAAACTTTTTCGAATACGCATACATGCCAATATGTTTAAGACAGCCGTCATAGTTACCCATTTCGGCAGCCTTCACTCTTGAATAAGGCATTGCAAAGCGACTGAAGTACAGAGCCTCATCTTTACAGTTCAATACAACTTTCACAGAGTTTGGCGATTGCAGCTCTTCTTCACTGATTGGATGGGCCAAGGTTGCCATATCCATCTTTGGATCATCGACGAAAACTTGCGCCAAACGATCCACCAACTCGCCCGTAACTAAAGGTTCATCGCCTTGAATATTCACGACGATATCGCAATCAATGTCTTTAATGGCAGCATGAATACGATCGCTACCGGAAGGCAGCTCGCTATCGGTCATAACAACCTTAGCTCCGACCGCTTCCGCGGCGGCTTTGATACGATCGTCATCCGTCGCAATGATTAGATCAGTTAGAAGTTTTGATTTTTTTGCGCCTTCGATCGTCCACTGAATAAGGGGTCGACCTTGTAGAGACACCAGAGGCTTCCCGGGAAAACGAGTTGAACCGTACCTAGCAGGAATGACTCCGACAATCTTCATTCTTTAATCCAATTCTCAAAAATATAGCGCTCTACTTCGACAGTGCCTTCTTTTTTAGGCGCAGAAACTGCAAACACGGCGCTCAGGCCTGTTACTTTTTTCATCTTCGCAACTGCTTGAAGTTTTGCACTGTGAGACAGTTTATCGGACTTTGCCAAAACAACAACGATGGGAAATCCCTCACGCTCTGAAAAACGTCGCATGATTTCTTCATCCTCAGTCCACGAACGGCGAATATCCATCACCAAGATCAATCCGCGCAAATTCTCTCGGGAAGTCAAATAAATCTCGATCATTTGGTGCCACTCACGTTGCTCGTCACCACTGCGGGCCGCGAATCCGTAACCAGGCATGTCCGTCAAAACATAGGAATCTTCCATATTAAAGAAATTCAAAAGACGGGTTTTTCCCGGCGTCGAACTCACTTTAGCGATGATTCGTTTTGCAAGTCCGTTGATAAACGAACTTTTTCCGGCGTTAGATCGTCCTGCGATCGCAACTTCGGCCATGTTATGAACTGGGTAATCTTTTGCCAGGACGGCACTTTTGATGAACTGAATCGTTTTTGGCATAACAGAGGATATCAAAGACTTCGCCATTTCTCAAATCTGAGAAGAAAGTCCCCAGCCTGATAATAGGGCGAGTCGAAACACCTCTAAGTCCATTTAAATCCATCTGAGCCCGGCAAGCCTCTTGTAATAGCCCAATCCCGAAAGCTATGAACACTTTTTAAGCAGGAGATTTACGATGACACAGGCATTCCTTAAAACTTTCGGCGAAAATGCGAAAACTCTTTCAATCAGCGACTTCGTCACCCTTGGTAAAGACTCAAACTGCCAAGTTCAATTGATCGGTGAAGACGTTGCCGACCGTCACTGCCGCCTAGAACGCAAAGAGGCTGGCTTCCTTATCCGTGATATGCGCACTGCCACGGGCACCTTCGTCAACGATGCCAAAGTCGTCGAAGCACTTCTGCAAGAAGGCGACATCATTCGCATCGGTTCACAAGAATTGCTCTTCACTCTCGAAAAAGATCAACAAACATCCTTCCCCCTAAAAAGCCGCAATGAAGTTTGGAATGAAGAACTTCAAACCCTAGGCAACGTTGCAAAAACAGACTTTCCCGTTCTCATTCTTGGTCCCTCAGGAACTGGTAAAGACGTCATCGCTTCCGCTCTACATGAAAATAGTCTCCGTAAAAACGGTCCTTTCATGAGCGTCAACTGCAGTGCCCTTAGCGAAACATTGATTGAGAGTGAACTTTTCGGTCACATCAAAGGCAGCTTCACCGGCGCCATCAATGATCGCAAAGGAGCCTTTGAAGCAGCCCGTGGTGGAACTCTATTCTTGGACGAGATCGGTGATCTTTCCTACAGTCTTCAAGCTAAACTTTTGCGCGCTCTGGAAAATGGTGAAATTCGTCCGGTAGGAGCAGATCGCAATGTGAAAACTGATGTGCGCATCATTGCAGCCACTCATCAAAACTTAAGCGAGAAAATCCGCGAAGGAGCTTTCCGTTCGGATCTTTACTTCCGTTTAAATGTCGTCAATGTCACGCCTCCCGCTTTAGTTTTGCGCATGGAGGATTTCGATGAGCTTCTTTATAGTTTCGCTAAAAAGATGAAGGTTCGCTTTTCTTTCAATGCCATCACCAGACTGAAAAAACATCCTTGGCCAGGAAACATTCGTGAGCTTAAAAACTTAGTAACTCGTGCCGCAGCCCTCTATCCACGCGTGCAAATCGAGGAAGCTCACGTGGAAAAATTAATTGATAAGTCGCTATTGAGTCATACAGATAGCACACCCACGAACAACATTCCGGTTATCAAAGAGATTGAAAAACAAATGATCATCAAACGACTGGCTGTGAATAAAGGAAATCAACGCCGCACAGCTTTGGACTTAGGAATGCCGAAGAGCACTCTTCATGACCGTTTGAAATACTACAATATCGATTTGGAAAATTTTAAGGCTTAACAATTGCGGTCTTGATAAAGACGCGACGAACTTTGCCCTTCGTGAGGACCTTGTTAAGTTCCTTGCGAAGGCGATCGCAGAGCAATCGTTTCCCCTCTCCTGAGGCCACCTGATCGTACGTCATTTCTTCGATCGTCCTTAGGAACAAGTCTCTCATCTCCGACTCACGGTCTTTGATTTCTACAACGGCTTCAGAGACTGTCCCCTCTACGTAAAACTCAAAAGCTCCCATGGGATTTGTGCCTGATGTATTCGAGCGACGCAAATTCACGACAAACTTTTTAAGTTCGATAACACTTTGAGATGTCCTGGTAGAGTCGTAAAACGATTCGACCTGATCTTCAGCGGTGTACTGATATTTTTCTTGAGCCCACTCTTCTAAAGATAGAACAAATAATTCAGATTCCGGAGGCAGAAGTTTGTGATTCACTAATTTGTAAAGCAAAACGCCTGAAGCGCCGGTCGCAACCAGCAATCCTACAAAGGCCAATTTTTTTACGCGGCTGAAAGTTTTGAAGGCTGCCAGGCCGTTGCCAACGCCTTCTTTAAGTTTTTGAATTTGCTTCTTCAACCATCCAAGCAGTAAGGGCCTGGCATTGCGAATGTTATGAATGGATTGTTCTTTAAACTTTGTCCAAGTTAAGCGCATATTCGTGCGCTTCATTTTTATTTTATAGGAAATCTTCGGCAAGAAAGGAAAGAACTTCGCTAACTTTTCGCGCTTTCCCGTCCACAATTTGACTTCGTCATCGAGTGTGTACTCAAGGCCTAAGCTTTCGTTGTAGATATCAACATCGATAGCTTCATCGGGTCCGATTTCATTCAAGGAATTCGCAAACTCGGGATCTTCTTCCGCCAAGATAGAATCCAAATTATCCAAGGATAGAAGCTCTTCCGAATTTTCTTCCGGAGCTGCATCCTTGTTTTGGTCCTCTACTTTGGTCGTGCTTTCATTATCCGTCAAAAGAATCTCCCAAGACGATTGTAAGAAAAGAACTAAATAAGCAGCAAGAACAATTTATAAACAGAAGTCCATCGGCTAGAATTTAGCTTTAGGAGTCTATAAATGAAAGTGATGAAATTCGCCGTTTTAGTCCCGTTTTTGACTGCAGGTTGCGTAAATCTTCAAAGATCTTCAAACAGCGGTTATGGATCTTCAGGAGTCACTTACACCGGAAGATCTGGCAGCGACGCCAGCCGAGATTCAGCCCGCGACAAAGGCGTTCGGCAAACTGCCTATGAACTTGGAAAAGATCCCAATAGTTTGACCGAAAGTGATCTTCAAGACATCCGCGACCGCCAAAAAGTTCGTGAACTTGAACGCACTTTGAGTTCTAAGAAAGAAAAAGAACAATACTCCAAGGTTTTACCCTGGCTAAAAAACGATGAAGAGAAATCTGCTTTCTTGTCTATTCCGTCTTTAGAGGGACGCCAAGCTTGGATCAATAAGCATCAAATATGGGATCGTTCGCAAGCTCCCCAGGCAGAGATGAAAGATCTTATTGAGACCCAAGATATCGCGGTGGGCATGCCTCAAGACTACGTTAAAAAATCCTGGGGTGATCCTTTGAGCGTCGAAACCTCTGGCAATCCAATTTATAAGAATGAGCGCTGGAAATATCAGCGTTTCTCTTCAGGCCCCGAAGGCTATCGCAAAGAAACTCGTTATGTGTACTTTGAGGGTGGCCGAGTTGTCGGTTGGGAAACTGAATAGCCACTATTGAGTTTTGCAGAATGAAGGGTAAGAAGAGTTCAAACTTCTTACCCTTTTTTATTTTTAATGAGCTTCGTCCCAATTGTTACCGACAGCATAGTTCACTTTGAGAGGAACTTTTAGAGTCGCTACGGATTCCATGATTTTTACAAGCTCAGGAATATACTTGTTCAAGTTGGCTTCCGTATCTTCGAAAATCAATTCGTCATGCACTTGTAAGAGCATTCTGACTGGGACTTTTTCATAAACTTCGATCATGGCTTTCTTCACCAAGTCACTGGCTGTTCCTTGAATTGGCGCATTGATCGCCGCGCGTTCACCGAATTTCTTCAACATGACATTTTTTGATTGCAGCTCGTCGATATAGCGACGGCGCCCAAACAATGTCGAAACATAGCCCTGCTCATGGGCCAGTTTGATTGTGTTTTCAATATAATCACGAACATTTTTAAAGCGTGTGAAGTAACGATCAATAATGTCCTTCGCTTCGCCTCTTGGTATGCCCAGGTTTTCAGCCAGACCGAAAGCACCTTGTCCGTAGGCAATACCGAAGTTGACGGCCTTAGCTGCGCGGCGATGTTCTGATGTCACATCTTTCAATGCGATACCGAAGATCTCTGCCGCTGTGGCCGCATGGATATCAAGATCTTCCGCGAAAGCTTTGCACAAGTTTGGATCTTCGGAAATATGCGCCAGGATTCTGAGCTCAATTTGCGAATAGTCCACCGACAAAAGCTTCATACGCGGATGAGCAATAAAAGCTTTTCTGACTCGCTGACCGCGCTCTGTACGAACCGGGATGTTTTGCAAATTGGGATTGGTACTTGAAAGGCGTCCGGTCGTAGTCATGGCCTGATTAAAGCTGGTATGCAAACGATCATCCTTAGGGCTGATCAGAACTGGCAAAGCATCCACATAGGTCGACTTCAATTTAGAAAGCTCGCGCCATTTTAACACAAGCTTTGCAATGGAATGTTCAAGTCCTTCAAGGACGTCGGTATCGGTTGAGTAGCCTGTTTTAGTTTTTTTACTAGTGGGCAGACCCAATTTTTCAAAAAGAATGACACCCAACTGCTTTGGGCTACCGACGTTGAAAGCTTCCCCCGCCTCTGCGTGAATCTTCTTTTCAAGCTCTTGAATTTCTGAACCCAAATCTTCACTTTCTTTTTTTAGAAGATCCGTGTCGATGCGAACTCCCAGATTTTCCATGGTCAGAAGAACCCGGGCCAAAGGCAGCTCTAGGTCATGGTAGACTTTGTCTCCGTGGATCTCTTTCAACTGCTTATCGATGGTTTTTGCGAAGTGCAGATGGGCATTGTAGAGCTGCGCCGGTGTAGCCATCTCTGGCAAGGCTTCACCCATAAATTTTTGATACATCTTTGCGAAGTCGGTGGAGTCTCCGGCTTTTAATACATACGCTCCTAGCATGGAATCCCAGGAAGCAATCGGAGTTTTCGCGCCAATTTTATGCCAGAATTCTTTTAAATCAAAACCGTTCCATTGAACTTTGAAGGTATCCGTTAAGATCCCTAGGTTTTCGTGATCTGAAACTGAGATCACTTCTTTGTCTGTCCCGACAAAGAAGCCGCGAAGATCAGAGAATCCCCAAAGGTTTTGATTTTCAGCCAGCACTTCTGTCAACTCTCGCGTCGACATTGTTTTCTCGGCGTATTCCTGAGTGGAGTAAGAGGCGATCTCTGCCAAGGGAGCTGTCAAAGGTGTCACTGTCGGAGCTGCGGACTCTGACTTTTTGGCACTCGCAGGCTGTTTCGCTGGCGTTGAAGTTGCCGCATACCAATTTGCGCCAGCAGCCGCAGGAGTCGTTTCTCCTTCAGCTCCTAAGAGATTCTTTTCAAAAGTTTTGAAATTCATCTCACGCAGGAACGTGCGCAGTTCTTCTTTCTTCCAATCTTTAAGTTTGTAGACTTCAAGATTGTCGTCGATCGGAATGTCCGTTGTGATCGTCACTAGTTTTTTTGAAATCAAACAATTGTCTTTTGAAGCGATCAATTTCTCGCGAATGCCCTTGGGTTCGACCTTGTCGATCTTTTCGTAGATCTCTTCGATGTGTTGGTATTGTTCAAGAAGTTTGATGGCTCCTTTTTCACCGATACCTTTAACCCCGGGAATATTATCGGAGGTGTCACCGATAATAGATAGGAAGTCGATGAATTGGTCGGGACGAACTCCCCATTTTTCAAAAGCTAGTTTTGCATCGTAACGAACATCTTTCATTGTGTCGAAAATGACTACGTGATCTTCGATCAATTGCGCAAAGTCTTTATCCCCGCTCACGATGATAACTTCCATACCTTGGCGACGTCCGTACTTTGTCAAAGTTCCGATGATGTCATCGGCCTCGAAGCTTGGAACTTCCAGCGATGGAATGCCCAAAATATCGGCAAGGCCTTTGATGTAAGGAATTTGCTTACCCAAGTCCTCGGGCATCTCACTGCGATGAGCCTTATAATCTTGATACATCTCTTTACGGAAAGAAGGTTCTTTACGGTCGTAACAGAACACCATGTATTCCGGTTTTTCCTCTTTCATCAACTTTGTGATCATGCTGAGGAAACCATAAATGGCATTCACTGGAAGGCCCGACGGAGAAGTCAGAGGGCGGATGGCGTAAAACGCGCGAAAGAACATCGAACTGACGTCGATTAGATATAGCTTTTTCATAGAGACTCCCATTGCAGAATTATCTCTACAACGGGAGCGCTTTAAAGTCGATTATTTGGATTATTCTAGGTCCGCTTTGACGCGTGAAAATTCGATTTGCTCTAGAGCATTTTTGTCCAAGGCAAGCTCAGATGCGGGAGTGTACTTAACTTCGTCAGAGCACTCTTGGCACTGAAGGTAGATGATTTCTAATTCACCTTTAATTTGCGTTTGCATAGAGCCCTGCCCCTCTTCGAAGGCTTCGACATCTGTCAAAGAGCACTTCAAGCGACGAGCCATATCAGATTTGCTCCAACCCAAGCGCAGACGAAGAGCGCGAACACTTTCTTTGTTCCACTCAAGGGAATATTTCTCTGCAAGGGCACCCGATTTCATCGGGTTGTTTCGGCTTTGTTCAGATGTGTTCTCAGTCATATAAACCTCTAGATTCACTTAACTAATGTGGTCTGTTTAGAGTATGAATACTAGAAAGATTGTACCTGAAAATCACGCGATAATGCGCTGCTTTAGACTATTGCTCCGGAAAAACAAAAACCAGGTCGTGCTCGCCTGCCAAATCTAATTTATCGCGTGCTTGGCGTTCAATAAAAGCTGGATCTTTGGCCTGTTTTAGTTGGCCCTGAAGTCCGCTAATCCCTACACGCGTCTGATTGATTTCATCTTGAATGTGGGCAAAGTCTCGATGAAGACCCCAAAGTCTCCAGAGATTGCCATTTAGAACGATTGAAACACAGAATACCATGAAGCAGAGAACTGCAACTTTTCCTGGATGATTTAAAAACCTACGAAGACCTAAGGCAAACTGAGTGTATGACATGAATTAAGTTTAGCCACCACAACAAGCAAGTGGCTAGTCCAGTTCAAGTTCAACTGCGCCTTCGGCAAAGCCGAACAGCAAAAAAAACCGGAAACTAAGCACGCTTCAAAAGCGCACAGATCCAAGGCTGAGCGTTCGTCAAAGCGCGCAGGCGTACTCCCAGTACGTCGGAGCGATTTGACGAACGCTCCAACGCCGGAGATGCGCGCTTTTCAAGCGTGCGCTTATCGGAAGGCGGCTTTGTCCCAGTAGACGCCCATCCCACCCAAGTCCTCTTCAATGCGAAGAAGTTGGTTGTACTTCGCGGTTCTTTCTCCGCGGCACAAGCTTCCTGTTTTGATTTGATGACAATTCAAAGCAACTGACAAATCTGCGATGGTTACATCTTCAGTTTCGCCAGAGCGATGAGACATCACAGTTTTATATTTGTATCTTTGTGCCAAATTCACAGCTTCGAATGTTTCTGTCAAAGTGCCGATTTGATTTACTTTCACAAGTAAGGCATTCGCCGCTTTTTTCTCTAGACCTTGGCGAAGACGTTTTGGGTTCGTAACGAACAAGTCGTCACCTACAAGTTGCATTGTAGAACCCATTTGTGCCGTTGCTGCGATCCAAGAATCCCAGTCGTCTTCAGAGAAACCATCTTCGATCGAGATCAATGGGTATCTCTCAGCCCAATTTTTATAAATGCCAAGAAGTTCTGAAGGAGCAATCTGGCTATTTTCCCAAGTGTACTTGCCGTCTTTGAACAGCTCTGTAGAAGCAACATCCAAAGCCAAGAATACGTTTTGACCTGGATCGTATCCAGCATCCACGATGGCGTTCATCACCAAATCAAGAGCCTCTTGATTTGAACCCAACTTCGGAGCAAAGCCACCTTCGTCACCGACAGCTGTTGAGAAACCTTTTTTGCCCAAGATTTTTTTAAGAGTGTGGAAGATCTCTGCACCGGCACGAAGAGATTCTGCGTAAGAGTTGTTCACAGTTGGAACGATCATGAACTCTTGCACATCCAAGCCGTTATTTGCGTGGGCGCCGCCGTTCAAAACGTTCATCAAGGGAACTGGCAAGCGACAAGCTTGTGAGCCACCGACATAACGATACAATGGCAAGTTGCTGTCAGCAGCAGCGGCCTTGGCAACTGCAAGCGAAACACCCAGGATTGCATTCGCGCCAAGATTTGATTTGTTTTCAGTGCCATCAAGTTCACGAAGAATTTTATCGATATAAACTTGCTCTGTAACTTGCAGACCTAGAATTTCGGGAGCGATTTTTTCGCGCACGTTATCCACTGCTTTGTAAACGCCTTTGCCCAAAAAGCGTTTTGCGTCGCCATCACGAAGCTCATAAGCTTCATGGGCACCTGTTGAGGCACCAGATGGAACTGCGGCGCGACCCATGTTACCCTCTGCAGTTGTTACTTCAACTTCGATTGTTGGGTTTCCACGGCTGTCCAAGATTTCGCGGGATACGAGGCTGATAATTTCAGACATGATGATTTCCTTCTTTCTCGGCGTTTTTAGAATTCATTTTTTTTACTAATTCCATGCTTTCAAAAACAGTGCGTGGGTATTGCGTCTTTACGAATTCCCAGTCCACACGTCTCATCGCTTCTTTCACTGCCGGGGTCATTTTTCCTTGAGCAGCAAGCATCGTGATCAACTGCTGTGCGCGCACCATGTAGTCGTGCATGCGAGCTAAGTTCTGGTTCAAAACATAACCTGGTGATTCACTATCAAAATTGAGATGAGACAAAGTTCCATCGTGCGGAAGCAATGAGCTTTTAGCCGCAGGAACTGCCGCCTCAAGACCACCCGCCAGGTGAAGCTTTTGTTTTTCGTTGTCGCGAATTTTCTCTTCCAAATCGCCGACGTACTTTTGCAAATCCTCGCGCTCACGCTGAGTTCTTTGCAAATCGTCGATCAGACTTTGGAATAATTCAGGGCTGACTTGATGACCGATACGCTCGTCGCTTTCGCTGAAGATAGACTTCTGCTCTGTCGACCAATTAAGTTTTAAATTAATACCTGTCCACTCGCAGCGAGCAGGAGGCTGTCCCACATACACTGGCAAAGATTCGAATGCCGCTTTAAGGTAGGTTGTTACCAGAGGATATTGCTCTGCTGGTAACGGCAGGTCGAACGAAATACTTACTTCATCTCTGCGAAGATTTTCAATCGGAGGTTTTGGTGAAATGAAGTACGAAAGAAATTGCTCAGGCTGATTAAAGATTTCCTGCGGGCGAGGCATCATGCGCAGAACGCTGTCGAGAACTCCCCATGCACGAAGTTCTGGTCCGTTGTGACCAGCTCTTTGCAAAACGTCGCCGTCTCTTTTGAGTGGCAAACGCAATGCCATTTCCAAGAACTGCTCCATGTCCGGAGCGGAAATCCAGTAAGAGGAATCGCGCAACAGTTCCACAGACAAATGGGTCTGCTCATAGAGAGGCGTAAGGTCTTCACCTTGCTCCTCAAGAACGGTCAAAACTGCGTTGGTAATCTTACAACTAAAGTGCACGTTTTGGTCTTAGCGTAATTCACAGGCCATTGATATAACTATATTATGCAAAAACTCACTGACGCGCCGAATGAAAAAACGATGGTCTATCGCGTACTTTGCGATTCAACGCGTCAGTTCGTGAGACGAGCGCAACTCTCAATAGAGCCCGGCCCTTGCCTCCAGGAATCTTAGCCCTTACCAAATACCCGAGAGTGGGTTCGCGTTTTTGTCGCGCTCCGCAAGAGGACTCAAACCATAGTGCTTTTCCAAAAAAGACAGGATTGATGTGGTTTCATAAGGCGTGTGATCTACAAAGGACTTCTTCACATACGGAGAAACAAAGATTGCAGGAATGCGAGTTCCCAATCCCCAGCGATCGATTTTCTTCGGAGACTTGGGATCCCAAAATCCTCCGTGCTCATCGAACGTGATAATGACCAAAGTGTTTTTCCAAAGAGAAGACTTCTGGAGGTTTTCCACAACTTTGCGCACTTTTTCATCACCGGAGGAAACATCGGAATACCCTGGATGAGCATTTTCATTTCCCACGGGCTTAAAGAACGAAACGGCCGGAAGAGTTTCGTTTCGAATCGCCGCAAAAAGATCGGCTTCGTCCTTCAAATGCCTTTTTCGCTCTTCTGTATTCGGCGCATATTTTTTGAAATATAAAAACGGTTGATGATGATACTGGAACTCGCCGTCATTTTTACCGTTAAGAATATCGTTCCATCCACCAGCATACCAAGTCCAGGAAATGTTTTTTTCTGAAAGTAAGTCGCCGATATTTTTATACTCAAGAGGTGGTAAACGTTTTTCCGCCTCGGGAGTTTTCGGATCAAAAGGTGCGTAAAGAGGTTGTATCGAATTCACGGCATAACCATCTGCCGTTAAGATATTCGCTTTTTCGGCATGACCTTTTTCATTTAAGACCGTCCTAATACTTGCCGGAGCATTTTTGTAGAACGGAGTTTGCGCAGCGATCAACCACTGATGATTGATGAACGAACCGCCAAAAGCCGATTGATAAAATTGATCAGCCAAAGTGTACGCTTGGGCCAATTTCCACAAATATGTTTTCTTCATATCGTAGTAACCTAAAGCCAACGCACCAACTGCTGAATACGCTACGAACTTATCATTCTTGCCGCCATTAATTTGCACTTGATGAGCGTAGAACTCATGAGTGGGATCTGGAACGCGATCCGAAATTTTCACGTAGTTATCGATCAAAAAAGGTTGGTTCGCAAGATCCTTGGGAAAACGCGGATCTCCGACCTTAGCATGACGTTCACTCACCTGAGGAAGATGCGTGTAACGTTTTCCATGCCGATCCACTTGCCCACGATATTCAGCAGGAATTTCGTTATCGGCATTCGGAAAATCAGCAAACAAATTATAAAAGCTATGATTCTCTAAATAAATAATTACAACATGATCAATCTGCGGCGGCTTCACCGAAACCTTCTGCGAAGTATGCTGACAAGAAACCGAAACCAAAATCAACAAGACCAAAAAAATATTTCTCATCCCCCATCGATGTCACAATTCCCCAAAAAACACAAACCCATCTCTGTCAGGATTCCGCCAAGACAAAAAGGTGCCTGCCGTTTTCGCGGAAAAAGCACCAGGCATTCTGTTAACTTTTGAAAAAAATTTCTGGAGATACTCTTGATAGACATTCTTATCTAGTTGCACACATGACTAACTCGAGCAAAGTTCGCCTCACGGACATTTCAAAATTCTTGATGCACTGTAGACCCAAAAAGATGGCAGGCACCTTTTCCGAGAAAGAAGCAGGCACCCCTAGGCGGCTTGCGGTTTGGCGAATTTGGATTTTGGGAATGGGAGTTTGTTGTCTATGATTTCTTCCATGAAGGTTGGGATGTTGCCGGTGGCTTCCAACTTTCCTTCGAGGGTTCCATCTGGGCGACGAACTAGGCGGCCCAATTCGAATATTGGAACGACGTCGTAGTTTCCGTCTGGCAAGAAGCCGCGAACTTCACTGATGGCGCCGATACGGCGCGAGCCGTCTCCGTAACGAGAGATTTGGATGATGATGTCGATGGCTGAAGAGACCTGTTGGCGCAATGCTTTTTCACTGACTTTGCCGTCTCCACCTTGAGCCAAAGCTTCAAGCCGAACGATGGCATCTTCAGGAGAATTCGCATGCACGGTGCCCATACAACCTTTATGACCCGTATTCATGGCATTCAGAAGTTCGAGGGCTTCGCCGGAACGAACCTCCCCGACGATGATGCGATCCGGACGAAGACGAAGAGCACTCTTCACCAGGTCCTTGATCGTCACTTCACCTTTTCCCATGGCATCTGCCATGCGCGTTTCAAACATCACAAGATGATCGTAGTCGATCTGCAACTCTGAAGAGTCTTCGATAACGAGCACGCGCTGACCTTTAGGAATTCGTGAGCACAACAAAGATAATAAAGTTGTTTTACCAGAACCGGTACCACCGCTCACGATCACGTTCTTACCTAAGAACATACAAATATCCATGAAACGAGCCCCGTCTTCCGAGATCGTTCCGTACTTGATATAATCAGTGAAGCTGATTTTTGTATTCGTGAATTTACGAATACTCAAAGTCGTTCCCTTACGAGAACAAGGAGGAATCACCGCCGCGATACGTGAACCATCTGGCAAACGCGCATCCAAGCGAGGATTTTCATCGTCGACACGACGACCGACACTTTGGGCAATGGAGTTTACAGCTGCTCTTAAATCGTCTTCGCCCAGAAAAGTTTCAGCCACTCTTTCGAGCTTCCCTTTTCTTTCAACAAAAACTTCTTTGGGACCATTGATTAGAATTTCTGAAACGCCCGAGTCCTCGAGGTATTTCGCCACAGGACCCAAGTTTTGCATAATGGTCTGTTTAAAAACGTTCGATTGGTCCGACATAGGCGTATCCTAACTTAGTACTCCTTCGACGTCAGTCGAAGGAAACAGTTGCAGTTAATTCGAAGCTGGCTTTCTACCTGAAGCGGCATTCGCATCAGAGTAGATAATGAATTTTCCTTGCACTGCCGTTTCCGGGCACTGATAAGAGAAAATTCCATCTGTCTTTGGAGTCACATTGAAAACTTTTTGTTCTCCAAAAACTGTATTGTGATGTTCAGAAAAAGCATCCAGAACGAAGCTGACGTTTTTCTCTTTTCCATTCACATTCACAATATGCACACGATAGTTGTTCCCTTTTTTAAGGCGAACTGTATCCGGAACAAAACCCTTATCGGTGTTCATGATCACGATGTCTTGAGTTGGCTCAACAGAGTCAAATACCTTCGTCAGTATCGACGCTGATTGATCTTCTTGGATGCTTGCTGGAAGGCGATCTTCGTTGCTAACTTTATTGAACTCAACTTGGCGACGTGAAAAATCCACTTCAAACGCCTGAGCTGTAGAAGACAACAATGTCGTTGCAGATGTCATTAGCAATAACAAAGCAATCTTAGTGCAAATCTTTACGATCTTGGAATTCACAGAACTCACGAGCAACCTCCATCGCGATATAATTCACGGATCTCTGATCCATCATGTGAAGTTTCTGAACAAGAAGGTCTTTGTCGTTACGGCAACCGTTGATGGCTTGGAAAGCGTCACTCAAGATTTGTGGGTTCGCCATCATCTCTTTAGTTACTTCACTCCAATCAAGTTTCAAAACTGGGTCAATTGCCCCAACAGTGAAAAGTGCATCAAACATGATTTGTAGATCGCCTTGTAGAAACATCGAATCCTCCTAATTGCTCAGCTGCTACTCCGACTTCGTCGAAGTGTAGACAGGCTTCCTGCCCTCTTCCCATGATGTTTATATCGGAAGGAGTTCATAAGAACTTGAGTCAATTTGAGGCGATTTTCGTGGACTTGAGGAGATCTATCGTTTGACGCTGGCCTGTGGTCCGAGCGGACCAGCGGCCAGTCAAGTCGAGGGAAATTATTGCTGAGAAGTGGAGTTTTCTGCCGATGTTTCAGCAGGTTTCGCAGGAACTTCTGCGGGTTCTGACAAAATTTGATTCGCAATTTCAGAAGGAGACACGAGAGATTTCATCATGCGAAGACTTCTCTCATCTTGTGCAGATTTCGAAATTTCAATCTTGGCGTCTTTGATTCTTTCGGCAATCTTCTTCTCAAAACCGTTATCTTTCACAAGAGGTTTGATCTCTGCCAAAAGATTTTCCAAGAAGATGGCGTAGGTCACTTGCACCACCGGTTTAAATGTATTTGGATGTTTCAAGGCCCCGATCGCTTCGTCAGTTAATTGACTGATCGTTTTTTCCCAGGCATCCAATTCATCTAAATTTGTGCGAAGTGGCGCGACAACTTTATCAATCATGTCATCTTCGTTCGGTCGTGAGTAAACGGCCTGAAGAGCTTCGCGCAAAGGAATGACCTTTCCACTGGATGATTTTTTCGATTCCTTCACCTTGTCATTCACTAACTTATTGATCTGATCCAGATCTTTAATTGCCAATTGCGAGTAGTTAAAAAGCAAACCCGCGTTCGCTTGCAGACAAAATACAGTCACCAAACTTGCTAAAATAAAATTTGAATTTTTCATAACAATCAGTCTAAAGGGTACAGATTGACGAGCAAGTCCAGAGTCACAATTGTGGGTCTTTGTAGGTCTCGGTCTGTGGTCTCGATCACATATTGAACCGACCTAAAGGGATCGACACTCCTACGTCGGATCTTTTTGAGATACTTTGGCTCGCTGCGGAACTTTCGACGAATCCCCGATCTTCTACTACTCCGTTTGGGTACTAGGACCTTGCATCGCGGGTTTGCTGGGATTCCATCGAATTTTGCTTGGGATCAGAGGGAGCCTCGTGACTAAACTGGACCTTGGTAGTGCTTGTTTTTTTGTTTTCTCAACGATCTTTTTGGTGTCAAATATAGTGGCTTTGTTTTGTTACAATTTAAATTTCCATCTTGGAGGAAAATTTGAAAGCATTTAAGTTCTTGGGTCTCTCTGTGTTGGCACTTTCGCTTGCGAACTGTGCTCCTTCTGCTAAACAACTAAAAGAAGCTGTAGAAAAAGATCCTAGCATCGTTTTCGCGGCGATCGAAAAAGCTCCTGAGCAATTCATTGAAGTAGTTAACAAAGCTGCTCAAAACGCTCAAAAACAAGCTCAAGAAAAAGCTGTTGCTGAAGAATCTAAAAAACGTGATGAAGAATTCAAAAATCCTTTGAAACCAGTTATCGAAGACGGTCGCGTGATCATGGGTCCTAAGGACGCTAAAATCACTATCGTTGAGTACTCTGACTTTGAGTGCCCATACTGCTCTAAAGGTTATGCAACTATTGAAGAAGTTATGAAAGCATACCCTAAAGATGTACGCGTAGTTTACAAACATTTGCCTTTGGATTTCCATCCTATGGCGATGCCTGCTGCTCGTTATTTCGAAGCTATCGCTATGCAAGACCACGCAAAAGCTGAAAAGTTTTACCACCAAATCTTCGAGAACCAAGGTGAACTTCGTTCTAAAAAAGAAGGTTTGTTGAAAGATACTGCTAAAAAAGTTGGCGCTGACATGAAACGTCTTGATAAAGATTTGAAAGACGAAAAAATCACTAAGCGTATTGAAACTGACATGGAAGAAGCTCGTAAATTCAACTTCTCTGGAACTCCAGGTTTCTTGATCAACGGTGTTTCTCTTCGCGGTGCTTATCCATTCTCTGAGTTCAAAGACATCATCGACCGTCAATTGGGCGGCGAAAAAGCTAAAAATTAGTAGTGAGTTTTTAGAAAAATTCGGGAATAATGAACCCACAATTCGTAAGGATTGTGGGTTTTTTCATTTTAAAGGAGTGCATCGTGAGCGTATCCCAAGCTAAATCTTTAATCCTGAAAGCACAGGACAATATCGAAACTGCGAAAAGCAATCTTGGCGATGACAAACAGCATGATGTTGCTGGCTACAATCTGGCTCAAGCCTGTGAGCTTTTCCTAAAATCTTTGCTAGAAATGCGCGAACTTGAATATCCCCACGACGAAGACGGCCACGATCTTGATACTTTGATGTCGATCCTTGAAGAAGAAGGCATGGCAGAAATTTCTTCTCACGCGGACATTATTGAACTAACTCAATACAACAGCACCGGCGCCCACATCAGACCCGATGAACGCCTAAATTTGAAAGAGTACCTATCACAAACAGAAGACCTAAAAAAATTAGTAGGCGACCAACTAAAACTCTTCTAAATTCTTCCCCTACTCAAATTCTAAAACAAAAAAAGCTGACTCCAAAAAGTCAGCTTTTTTTATAAGCAAAATCCACCGCGCAACTCTCCCCCTTAAAAAAACCGGAAACCAAGGCCGGTCATATCCTACCAACAGAGCACCGCATCGCAAAAAGGTACGGCGTACCCTACCAGTCTTTCCTTCCCCCAAAAAACCGAGAACCAAGGTTGGTCAAAAAGGCCCAGCCGCAAGGCGGAGGGGTCTTTTTCACCGACCGCCTTAGTTAGCGGTTGCGGAGGCATAGATTACGCTTCCTCCCTTGATCATATCGATCAGTTTTGTGCGATTCTCCATGGCTACCGCAGGGCAACCCCAGCTGCGACCTTGGATGACGTTGGCTTCAGAAACATAGTCTGCGCCATGCACAACGATGGCTCTGCTGCGTGCGTTGGAGTTAGTGGACGATACGCCGTCAAGCAACAACGAATATCCATGCCCCCCGCTATAAGTATCACTAGTCATATAGAATCCAACTGAACTGGCATTGGAACCAGAAACGTTGCTGAAGCTATTTGCATAACCATCATGGTCAGGATCTGAACCTTTACCGTGTGCCACACGAATTGCCCACACTTCGCCTGTTTTCATATTGATAATATAAAAACGTTTGTTGCCAGAGAATTGTCTGAAGTCGATCACAGAAAGATAATCTTTGTTTTTAATTTTAGAGGCATTGGCATCGTAATAAGCCAACGCACTTTTCAATTGGCCTGCAGGCACAATTTTCGTGGGATCCACGTAACTATATTTCGCGGCAGCTGTTGTCGAACTTCCCGCTGAAGTACTCGAACTAGAAGATCCGGTCGAAGTCGACGGCAACTCCGTTGATCCCGAAGCGGGAGGAGTCACCACCGATTGACTTGAATTACTGCCAGAACTTGCGGGTTCATTTTGTGGATCATCCGCCAATTTCGTTGATGAAGTCTGCATCCCACCCGGCGCGCAGGCCGCCAAGGCAAAACTAAACAAAGAAGCGAAGAATATATTTTTAACTGTTGAGTTTATTTTCTGAGGCGTCATGCCCGGACCTCCTGGTAGTTCACAGAGGTCTTCGGTGGGCTCATTTTTTTACTTTAAATATTTTTTTAGTGTCAGAGATCTCGACACCGGAATTTGAAAAAACGTCAGCGAACTTTACAATATTTTTTACATTCGCCTATTTGCATTCACTGCCGTTACTTTCGCTGCTGGCTTTGCATCCAAGGGCATTTTGAACCTCAGGTTTTACAAACATCAAGCGATTCACACGATTGTCCGTCGGAGGATGACTGTCGCTGCCACTTTTACCTTCGTTATTTAGTCCCGCCATCAGCTTCGACACTTCATCTAAATAAGAGCATTGACCATTGGCTGCCTTCACTTTATTGAGCGCCGCCTGAGCAATATTCTGGCAGCCAATACTTAAGAAAACTGCTTCCGAAGTAAATGCATACTCCTTCGCTTTTTTAGAATCAGAAATCTCACTCACTTTTGAGGCTAGCGTTTGAGAAGCCACCCAATCTGACCAAGCTTCTTGCATATGACCATTGCTGGAGAAGCTAGAGCAGTTCTTGTACGTATCATAGTGCTCCCGAATCGCTTTTCTACTATCATCAAAGCCAGCCATGGTTGCATCACCTAGTTCACCTCTTGGAATGCCATCCTCTTCTTGGCCGACAGCTCCGCTATCACTATCGGCAGCAACTTCTTTCCTAAGATCATCTTCTTCTTTGTCGATCGCAGAGAGCATCGATTCTTTGGTTGGAATTTTCACCCCCAGTGACGAGGAAGTTTGTAAACAGGCTAAGATACCTGACATTGGATTCTTATCCACGGAAATCGCAGCAATTTTGGCTTTGCCCTTTTTACCGTCGCCTCCCATAAAATCTGGGTAATCCATTTCCAAGCCTTTTTTTCCTTGAGAATAAGAAAACACCATCGAACACGGATCAATGGAATGCCCTAGTTCATGCGAAAGAGTTGTGAAAAGAGCCGCATCTGGAAGATTCAAAAACTGCGGGCACACCGTGACGGTGTGCTTGCCCGGATCATAAAACGCATTCGGAGACTCACAACCTTCAGCACTTAATGTGTAAATTCCATCGCCAAGTTTGGGCCCTGTGAATTTTGCAGTTTTAATTCGAGAAATCATATTATCTATTTCTGTCGAGTTGCCAGCCGTGCGACGAGACTCCAAAATTTTTGTAATCCGGATCTGAACATCGGCAAAGATACCGCGAGCACGCTGCAATTCTTTGTTGTATTTCGCAAGATTCTTTTTCTTCTGCTCTACGCTTCCAGCTTTTTCAGCGCTGGCTAACTGCTCAGGATAGACAAAGGGATCATTGACTGCAGCTTGTGGAAAAGGTTTGCGCGCGCAGGCCTCAGCCACTTGCACGTAGCTCAGCATTTGAAAATTAGGAACTTGATGATCTTGCTCATCTTGATAAAGATAAAAGCTTTGCGCCTTATCAGCCAACTTGTCACAGTAACCGCTAAAAGTGCAGTTTGGCGAGCTGGGTGTTTCACAAGCTTTTGAGGTGGTTGCAGAAAGCTTCAAGGCCTTGCGCACATTCGCGATCTTTTCAATTGTCTCTTTGAGAACAGTCGGATTGGCAAGCACAGAGCCAGCCTCTTCCAGCGCCAAAGACACAGATGGCAAAGCAAATGCTGATAATAAAATAATTGAAGAAATCAAAAACCACTTTGTCATAACGTTCTAAATTCCTTTAGCGTAGGTACGAATCTCTTCAAGATTTTGAATCATCTTTCCATAAGCATCACCCTCGGTGCAGCCATCACGCCTGAATGATTTCTTCTTATCTTTTTTCTCAAAAGTGTATGTACCCGAAGCACACATCTTCACTTTTGCCGACTGTGAAGGACCTTTCTCAAAGGTTCTCCAGGAGTTTAAAATCCCCGTCGGTAAAGTTTTGCCGATATTTTTTCCATCAAAAATATAATTACTTTTTTCATACTTCAGAATATCAATTTTACGAACGCCCACATGATTGGTTCGGTCCAGTGTGATTTCCCAGGCAGAGACTTGAACAGAAAATAGCAAAACAAGAATGAAATATCTCATTTACTCAGTTTAAAGGTTTGCACTTTGCTTTGTCTCAAAGATTGTCGATGACTGATGGGACTTAGACCAAGGTCAGCCGGACCTTGGCTTGGGATTCTGTCAGAGCCTTCATACAATTCTGTTTAAATAAGCTTTATCCTGATTTTAATTCGAGAGACAGGAGATCCCATGCCACGGAATTCACCTGTATATTTGCCTGTAAAAATTCCTGCCGCCATCCTGCTGATAGCAGTCAGCATTAAACTTGTGGGCTGCAATTCCATCTATGATACTTTTCGCCTTGGTGGAGCCAACTCTGTAAACAACGCATCACAGGAAACATCAACACCCGTCGTAATAAATTATGCCTTATTGAACTCTCAGATTTTTGCGCCTATCTGCCTGCGTTGTCACTCTAAAGCAGCCGGCAACCAAGGGGGCATAAACTTAGAAACATACACGACGGTAAAGCAAAACCTGAGTAACGTGCAAAGCGTGATTGCCACGAACTTTATGCCACTCAACGGACCGCCGCTTTCACAAGCTTTAAAAAACTTACTCAACGCTTGGATTGTCAACGGAGCTCCGCAAAGCGAAGGCCCTCTGCTTGACGAAGAACTTAGTTCTAAAATTTCACCGGAAGTTTATTTTCAGACAGAGTCGCCTCCAGAGGACTTAACTCCACCACAATAGGTGAAATCGTCAGACCTTTATGAAAAGCTTCGCGCAAAAGCTTGCCATACTCAGGATCAATATCATCAGCCGGAGAAAAAGTTCCACAGTCACTGCGCTGAACAGTGAAAACGATTTCTGCCGTGTGACCTTGTTCCATCAACGCCATCAACTCGCGCAGATGTTTTTGCCCACGCTCTGTCACCGCATCTGGAAACTTTGCGACTCCATTTTCACCTAAAGTAACATTCTTCACTTCAATGAAATGCATTTTGTCCGAAGCTTTTTTCTTAATCATGAAATCAAGGCGTGTCTCTGCAGAAATTTTATACTCAGGTTTTACTTCGTCGAATTGCGCCCAAGTTCCAAATGTACCAATGACATCTTTTCCCTTACCCACAACTTGTAGCAAAGTTTCGCGCATCACCGTGTTTGGCGTTGCTGTATTAACACCAATCCAAGAACCTTCAGGAGACTTAATCATTTCCAAAGTCCACTTTAGTTTTCTTTCAGGGTTGTCACTTGTCGAAAATAAGCAATGTTGACCGGGATTGTTGGCGCTTTTCATACTGCCTGTGTTGGGAAGATGAGCTGTCAGAGTTTGGCCTTGAAATTCGATATCGGCGAAGAAACGTTTGTATCGTTTTAAGAAAATGCCTTCTTGCAACTTACTAGAAAACTTCATGATTCCCCCAAGGACTCGTATAAAATACATTCCAGCTCTCTGGAACAGGCTCTTTTGGCCCCTAACTTAGAAGGGCTTTGCAGGAAATTCAACTCTCGTCCCCAAGTGACCGATAAATAGCGGCCTTAAGAGGAGAAATAATGCGCTTAGAAGTAACTATTGCGATGCGTTACTAAGTGCAAATGCTCTACGCCGGGACTAGAAAGAACTGTTTATAAAAGACAGTAAAATGCCCTGCCGGTGAGCCCTCTAAAATGGGTCCACTCAATTGGATCTTACGAAGGCTTAGTTTTAAAATTTGAAAGGAACATTCTCAACATGGCAACTGACGTAAAACTGCCCGAACTTGGTGAAGGTGTCGCTGAAGGCGAATTGGTAAAATGGTTGGTAAAACCAGGTGACGCAGTAAAAGCAGATCAACCTATCGCTGAAGTTCTTACTGATAAAGCAACTGTAGAGGTTCCATCTCCTGTTGCTGGTACTGTCGGTGATTTAAAATTCAAACCGGGCCAAGTTGTAAAGGTTGGTTCAACTATGATCACTCTTTCCACCTCCGCAGGAGCTACGGCGGACAAGGGCACTCCTGCAGCAACACCAGTTGCAGCAGCAAAGGGCTCGCCAGCCATAGCTTCAGCGACGGCTGGTAAAGTGCAAGACGTTAAACTTCCTGAATTGGGAGAAGGCGTTGCTGAAGGCGAACTTGTTAAGTGGTTGGTAAAACCAGGTGATGCAGTAAAAGCAGATCAACCTATCGCTGAAGTTCTTACTGACAAAGCCACTGTTGAAGTTCCGACTCCAGTTGCCGGCGTTGTTAAAGAAGTAAAATTCAAAGCAGGCGATGTGGTTAAAGTTGGTTCAACTATGATCACTCTTTCCACCTCCGCAGGAGCTACGGCGGACAAGGAAACTCCCGCAACTCAAGCAGCTGCAGCTCCAACTGTAGCCAAAGCGGGCGCTAGCCCCGCCATAGCTTCAGCGTCGGCGGGCATCTTCCCTCCTGTAGCTGATTCAAAAGTTTTGGCAACTCCTGCGACTCGCAGATTGGCACGCGAAACTGGCATTGATATCAATTCCCTTTCTGGCTCTGGTCTTGCGGGTCGTGTAACTCGTGAAGACGTTTTGGGTGCCGGCGGTGGTACAGTTCCAGCGGTTTCTGCGAAAGCTCCGGCAACTGGTGGCATCACTATTCCTAAGCCTTCTTACCAAGGCGTGGCTGGTGCGGCAGAAGAGCGCGTAGCTCTTATCGGTATCCGCAAGCGTATTGCTGAAAACATGCAGCGTTCAAAACAGATCATCCCTCACTTCACTATCATGGATGAAGCGAAGGTTGATGCGATGGTTGCTATGCGTGAATCATTGAAAGATTTCGCAGAAAAGAACGGCACGAAGATCACTTATCTGCCAATCGTGATGAAGGCTTTGATTGCGACTATTCGCGAATTCCCTCAGTTCAATGCATCTATCGACGATGCGGCTGGAGAAATCGTTTACAAAAAATATTTCAACCTGGGCTTCGCGGCGGACACCCCAACAGGACTTGTTGTTCCCGTTATCAAAAATGCAGATCAGAAAACAATCATGGAGATCTCTAAAGAGATCTTGGATCTTTCTAAACGTGCTCGCGATGGCAAATTGAAACCAGATGAGATGAAAGGTGCTTCTATCACTGTGACGAACATCGGTTCTATCGGTGGCACTTACGCAACTCCTGTGATCAATCATCCTGAAGTGGCGATCTTGGGTATGTACAAAATCGACGAAAAACCTGTTATCAAAAACGGTCAATTGTCAGCGATCAAAGTGATGAACTTCACAATGACTGCCGATCACCGTTTGATCGACGGAGCTGCAGCGGCAAGATTCCTTGCTGCTTTCATCTCTCGCGTTGAGAACCCAGGTAAACTTTTGGTGGAGATGGTCTAGCCGAAGGCTAGCTAGGAGATAAATATGGCTCAAACTTTTGATGTCGTTGTAATTGGTGCGGGTCCTGGTGGTTATGTTGCCGCGATTCGTGCTGCTCAGCTTGGTTTTAAAACAGCGGTCGTTGAACGTGAATTCCTAGGTGGCGTGTGCTTGAACGTGGGTTGCATCCCATCTAAAGCGATGATCACGGCAACTCACCTTCTTCACAAGGCTCAACATAACTTCAAAGATATGGGCCTTATGATCAAAGGTGATATCGACGTTGATATGAAACAGCTTGTGAAATGGAAACAATCCGTTTCTGACAAAATGTCGAGCGGTGTCGGCCAACTTCTTAAGGGTTATGGCGTCACTGTTCTTAAAGGTGAAGCTGAGTTCAAAAACTCGAAAGAGATTTCTTTGAAGTCTGCTTCTGGAAATGACACTGTGACAGCGAAGTTCTTCGTTGTAGCAACAGGTTCACGTCCAATTGAAATCCCTGGATTTAAATTTGATGAAAAAGATATCTGTTCTTCAACAGGCGCTTTGGCATTCGATGCTATTCCTAAACGTGTAGCAGTTATCGGTGGTGGCTACATTGGTTTGGAGATCTCTTCTTACCTTCGCAAACTGGGCACTGAAGTAACTGTGATCGAAGCTCAATCATCACTTCTTGCAGGTGTGGTTGATCCAGATTGCGCAAACATCGTTGTCCGTAAGCTTGGAAAAGCTGGCGTCAACATCATGTACGGCGCAAAAGCTAAAGGTCAGAAAAAAGTAAAAGACGGTTATGAAGTGACTGTCGAAATCAACGGCAAAGACGAAGTTGTTAAATGCGATAAAATCCTTGTAACTGTTGGTCGTCGTCCTAACGGAGACCAAGCAAACTTGAAAGCTGCGGGTATCGCGGTTGACGAACGTGGCTTCGTTAAAGTGGATGCACAACGCAGAACAAACGTTTCTAATATCTTCGCTATCGGTGATATCTGTGGCCAACCAATGCTTGCACATAAAGCGTCCCATGAAGGCGTTCTCGTTGCTGAAGTGATGGCCGGCCAAAACCGTGTTTACGATGCGAAAACAGTTCCTGCGGTTGTATTTACCGATCCAGAAATTGCTTCTGCGGGCATGACTGAGGCTGAAGCGAAAGCGAAGGGTTTCAACGATTTGATCGTTGGTAAGTTCCCGTTTGCAGCAAATGGCCGTGCCGTGAGCATGATGGAAACTGAAGGTTTCGTGAAAATGATCGCCGATAAAAAGACACATGTTCTTTTAGGTGTTCATATCGTCGGCCCAGAGGCTTCTAACTTGATCTCTGAAGCGGTTCTAGCAATCGAAATGGGTGCACGTATTGAAGACTTGGCTCTTTCTATCCATCCTCATCCGACATTGGGTGAAACGATCATGGAATGTGCTGAGGCGACTTTGGGTCATGCGATCCATATCATTCAAAAGCCTTTGCCTAAATAGGCCGAAGACTTCATTCAGTTAAAACCGAAAAGGGAGTTCATTGCGAACTCCCTTTTTTATTTCAAAATCCACTGGACACAGAGCCCTGCTAAGATTGGAATAGAAAGCAAAGGATGTGCTATGTTCACTCTGTCTATCCCTTGGTGGGAATTTGTCATTCGCGCTCTGGCCGTTTTCGGTTTCCTACTTCTAGCTCTTCGTGTAACTGGAAAAAAACAGATTGGTCAGCTAGCACCCTTCGATCTGGTGCTCTTGCTCATCCTCAGTAATGCCGTTCAGAACTCTATGAATGCCGGTGACAACTCACTCGTCGGAGGTTTGATTTCAGCGGCGACACTACTGGCCCTAGATTACTTTTTTGGTTGGATCACCTTCAAAAATAAACGCGCTTCACGACTGATTGAAGGACGCCCCGAGGTTTTGATCCATGATGGAAAGATCTTCGAAGAAACTTTAAAGAAAGAGCACATCAACCACAACACCCTTGAAGAGGCCTTACGCAAAGAAGGTGTTTTCTCAATACAAGACGTGCATTACGCGATTCTCGAAAATAGTGGTGCGATCTCGGTTATTACAAAAAAGGACAAACCTACGCCGTCCACATGATCTCTTGATGAGACAACTGATAAAAATCTTCGGCCAAGTGATAGACAGAACTTTTTGGAATCTAAAAAAGAGAGCTCTTAACGAGCACTCTTTTAATCTTCGACTCTGAAAAGATATGAACCCGCTTAAGTGCTCCTGGACCTGAGCCGATAGAGGATCATGCAGGTCGGACAAATCATCAAAGCCAAAAATGATTTCGAACTCTATGGATTGGTAAAATCCTCGATCACCATCGCGGATTTCCATTCAGAGCATTATCAAATATTCCATTTCTCGAAAATTTCAGAAACCGAATACCTGGTGGATGCCTTTTTTGAAGGCGAAGACTATAGTGAAAATAAATCGTTCCTGAGCCAGTTTTCCGAGGAAGATATATTCTGCGCATTGGATTCGACGGACAATCGCGATCATTTCTCATTTGGTTCTAAAGCACTCTTTGCGTCGGTGATCTTCACGGATCTGTTCTCTTGGACTGAAAACTATCAAGATCATCTGGGCAACCCCGAATTCAATGAATACATGAATAAGGAAGCTCGCGAAGGATTCTCGCCTCCTAAAAAACTAGCCAGCTAATTAAATCATTTCATTAAAATTCCGAAAAGCTCACAATGAGCGCGTTACCTCTTCTAGTTTTGTCATTTATATTTTCGCTATCAGTTGGAGCGCAGCCCCCTCCTATGGCGCAACAGATTCCCATTGGAAAACCGACAGGCTATGCCGTCACGTTCAAAGGCCGGGCGGAAAAAGATTTGGGTATTCGAGATGCCCTTCACAAAAAACTAAATCAGAAGCTCATCTATCGCGCCAAAAATCTATTCATCGATCAAGTAGAGCCTGCGAATTCTAAAGATCTTGAATCTAAATCCATCGCGGATCTTGCGAAAACCTGCGACGAATACAAAAAGTCGTCCGAGGTAGAAGACTGTGAAGTCACAACACAGAAGACACCACCCCAGGTTGCTTGCCCTCCCCCAGATAAAAATATCAGTACGCTCAAAAAAGCAGCCCAGGATTTAAAATCAACCTGCGACATGGTAAACGCGAATAATTTAAAAGCGACGAAAGAAGATGGCTCCCTGAGTCCCTTATGGGCACAAAATATCATCGGATCTGACTTGGCCCGCAGTCACATCGCGGAACTAGAAGCTTCAGGAAAGATGTCCATCAAGGAGGTTCAAGTTGGTGACATCGATGCTGGCTTTAGTAAAAAGCATATCACCGGAAAAACCAGCGTCGATTGGTCCAAGGCCGATGGTGGATCAGATCAAGATCATGGAACCAAAGTCGTCAATCTTATCAACGGAAAGGGCGAATACAGCACCGGTTATAAAGTGAATATGTCCGTCCTAGCCGATGGATACACACAGCCATATATCAAAGCCGTCGACCAGGTTCTGAGCAAGCCACCAGAGATTTTAAATTTTGAATTTCATTCGATTTGTGAAAGCAACGGGAGCTGTGGAACAGACCGTAGAACTTTCAAGCGCGGCCTTGATGCTCTTACTCATAAGACAATCGTGGTGGCTGCCGCCGGCAATTATTATGGCAAAACCAAAGCCGTCTCTGATTCAGTTCTTCAAGGAACTATCTTAGTGGGCTCAGCGGATCCAAATGGTTTAGTTTCAGACTTTTCCGATGAAGATCCTAACGTCGCGATCTTGGCGCCCAGCGATTACTATCTTTATTCCCCAGGAGTCAAAGGGACACATTTCAGTGGCACTTCTGGAGCAACGCCTTTGGTCACCGGGGCCTTGGCAAACGTAAAGTCCATTCTTGGCAGTATGAGTGTGTGGGATGCAAAAATTTTGTTGAAGCGAACAGCCACCCCCCTTTCAGTTACCAGTGGAGGCAACAAAAAGAATGGCGTTGGTCTTTTGAATGCTTACAAGTTAGTGCGTGTCGCGGAAAAATTGAAAGCGGCAGGATGGCCACAAAAGAAAATAGACCTTAAAGATCCAATTCTTTACGACTTCAAGTCAGAAGCCAAAGACTATACAGATAAGGCGAATGAAATTTTACAGAAAGGCACGGACTGTAAAAGCCAAGTCGCAGCTTTGAAGTTATATCGAAAGGCGTTCTTGCTGAATCCTGAAGACAGCACGTCCCAAAGCATTGCAGATCTTTTGAATAAGACTGGCTATGATGGCGATACTTCATTTTACAAATCCCGCGACAAAATGAATCTTCTGGTTGAGTTGAATACCGCAAAAGCGGCCGGTTCAAATTTGATCAGCAAAGCGGCCGCTCGACGCAATATGAAGCTCCTTAGAAGTGCAGCCCAGTAGTTACTTCTTCACATTGCCGAAGACAATATCGAGAGTCAGATAGATAGTCCACGTCGCAGTAAAATGCTCAATGCGAGGCCAAGACAACTGCGGCGTGATCTCTAAGAACATCCAGTCCAAGGGATGCAAGGCTGTACGATATGTGATGCCCGCTGTGTAATTGTCCGTATAAAAGTCATTCTTTTCGACAGTAGTAATTAACCGTAAATCCACCGACGTCAGACTGATTTTGTTAATTGTATAAACGAACGACGGCCCATGATAGGTATTAAAATTTCTATTACTGATTCCCCAGTCGGCTTCATTCAAGAAACGAAATAGACTTTTTCTGTCGATGGCATAGTCCGAAGTCAATGAAGTCACTTCTTCCCACAGACGATCTGAATCCCAACTGAACTGTTGGTAAAAGTGATTCACTACCCCGCCCGTCAAAAAGTTCTTACTTGCACGCCCCACAATACCGTAAGCCAGGGGTCTGCTAAAGCGTGCATTCACACCCTGTGTGAACTCCCAAGGGTTCAGTTCTTTAAATTCTTTCTTCGAAACGCGCTCATCATCAACATTGGTATCGCCATTCCACCAGCGCTGTACGATTTTCTCTGTATCCCGCCAATTTGGAAGACTGAGATTTAAATTCGACTGAATATCATAGGAGCCAGAGCCTTTCGTATTCAAATACGACTTCTGGTAAATATGAAAACTGCTTGAGTAGTACTCATCCAAAGCACGAGGTGTTCCAAAAAGTTTATCAACCTGATTGGCCAAAATGATCACGCGATCTGAAATGCCTTCTTGAGAGCCTTGCAAATATTCAGCTGCTTGATTGATCAAAGGCTCGTTGCCAGATGGAGGCGGCGGCGGAGGCGCAGGAGGTGGTGTGCTGATGACCTCACCGGTCCCTGGAACAGTCTCGACCCCTTCGGCAGACTGTAGCTTCTTTGATTTTTTTTTCTTTTTTACGGGATGGGGTTTGGACTGAACTTCTTCAAAGTCAGAACTTTCAACGACCTTCTTCTGTGTTTGTCCCGCGCGTGTTTCCGGTTGGGCAAAGACAGCTTGCGAGGTTATTAAAATGCAAAAAATAATTTTAAGAACCACGACACCTCTTCCTGAAGAAGATCTTAATCGACTTCAGAAAGAAATGTCATCGTTGTTTATAAATTTACTTAGGGTCTTTCAACGATTGCAGTGACACCCATACCGCCAGCAGTACAGATCGAGATCAAACCACGACCGGAACCTTTTTGCGCAAGTATTTTTGCCAAGCTGATCAAAATGCGTCCGCCGGTTGCGGCAAAGGGATGCCCCAAAGCCAAGCTTCCACCTTTCACATTCATTTTACTGCGATCAATCGAACCCAGAGCTTTTGGTTCACCCAATTTTTTTACACAATACTCTTCAGACTCCAAGGCCTTCAGTGTGCACAGAACCTGTCCAGCAAAGGCTTCGTGGATTTCATAGAAATCGAAGTCTTGTAAAGTCAGGTTGTTACGGCGAAGCATACGAGCGATGGCATAGGTCGGCGCCATCAAAAGGCCCTCTCCCGCTACATAGTCCACTGCCGCTACTTCAGCATCCACGAGATAGGCCAGAACGGGAAGATTTTGTTGTTTTGCAAACTCTTCGCTTCCCAATAAAACCGCCGACGCGCCGTCAGTTAATGCCGTGCTATTTCCCGCCGTCAAAGTTCCTTGACCCGTAAAATCAAATGCGGGTTTCAACTTCGCCAACTTTTCAAGACTTGTATCGCCACGAACAAGAGTGTCTTTTTTAACACCATTAAATTCAAAAACTAGATCGTTAAAAAATCCTTCATTCCAAGCACGGTCCGCATTCAAGTGACTTTGCAAAGCCAATTTATCTTGTTCCGCTTGAGTAATGCCCCATTCTTTCACCATCTTTTCCGTATGTTGGCCCATGGACAAACCCGTGCGGGGCTCCATCACAGCAGGAAATTGTGGTTTCAAATATTGAGGTTTGATTTCAGCAAACTTTTTGATTCTGCCCAAAAGAGTTCTTTCTTTTTGAGCCTCCATCATAATCCAAGAGAACTCGTGCGGCAAAACACCGGCGATGTCACTGTTGGTATCAGTGCCCCCTGCAATACCATTTTCGATGGCTCCAGAGGAGATTTTCAAACCGATCTGCCAGGCAGTCTCTAGGCCTGTTCCGCAGGCTCTTTGTACATCATATCCAGGCGTATGAGGATTCAGGCCTGCGCCTAAAACAGATTCGCGGGTCATATTCCAATCAGAGGCATTCTTCATCACTGCACCTGTCGAAACATCCCCAAGACGTTGGCCGACCAGATTTGTTTTCCAAACCAGGTCTTTAATAACTGCAGTCATCATCGTTTGATTCGAGATGCGATTGTAGTTGGTAAATGACTTAGTAAACGGGGTTCTAGAACCGGCAAGAATAGCTACGGGACGCATTTGTTTCGTTTTCATACGATCAATCCTTTAACAATCTCAAGGGGCTTGACTACCTACCTACTGATAGGTAGAATATAACTCGAGATCAAAACGAAAGCAAGGACGATAGAGTGGATACAAAGTCTCTGGATACCAAATCTAAGGCCATTGAAACAGCGAAAGCCCAGTTGCAACTTAAAGGCTTCAATGGATTCAGCTTTCAAGATATTGCCGACGATCTTGGAATCAGAAAAGCGAGTCTACATTACTATTTTAGCTCAAAAGAGGAATTGGGTTTAGCCCTGATTGCGGACTACGAGGATGCTTTTTTGCAATGGACTCTGACAGTCGAAAGCATGTCTGGACTTGAGAAACTCGAAAGATTTGGAATGCTCTTTTATAAGATGTCGCAGGATAAGCTAAAGATTTGCCCCACTGGAGTCTACTGTGCAGACTTCAACACCCTCCCCCACAGAATGCAAAAAGCCCTGACACAGCTTCACGAGTCACAACGAAATTGGCTTGAAAGTGTTATTGCCCAGGGCAAAAAAGAAGGCTCTCTGCAAAAAAATCTTTCGTCTAATGAGACGGCTCTCTTGATTCTCTCAACGACTCAAGGAAGCCTTCAGTTGGCGCGCGTGAATGACAACTCTCGTTTGGTAAAGAAAAGTTTTCTCTTACTTGTTGAGCTTTTAAAAATATAAAGTCCAGCGAACTACTACGACGATGATCCAGCTTTTCGATATGAATTAGAGTATAAATTCATTTCTAGCCTCAGCAAAGGTCTTACCAAATGTGAGTTCTAGCCCTAGTCTAGTTCCAAAATGGAGCTAAGCTAGCGTCTGACACAAAATACTTCGGCGGAGCTGAAGTAGGGACCTTCATGGAGGAAAAATGAACAACCACCTGTCGCGCGTTTTAATATGTCTGCTTTTATTGATCGGCTCATCTTACTCTCACGCAGCTGAGCAAATGAAAGAATGGAATTTCCTAGTTTACATCAACGGAATCAACAGCCTTGATAGCTTCGGCCCTCAGAACATCAATCAAATGGAAGAAGTCGGCTCTTCCGATAAAATGAACATCTTGGTTGAGTGGGGTTCACAAAGTACTCCGAACGTTTCAAGACTCCTTGTAAAAAAAGACAACGACAAAAACAAGGTCACTTCACCAATCGTGCAAAATCTTGGTGCTGCTGACATGGGTGACTGGAAAGAACTTGTTCGTTTTGTTGAGTGGTCTAACCAGAACTACCCTGCAAAACATTATTTCATTGTTGTATGGGACCATGGCAGCGGCTGGCACATCGCTAAAGCTGACAATAATGGATCAGACTTCGGCACTCACATCCAAGACATCTCTTGGGACGATCGCACTGGTAATTACATCACCACAGAGCAACTGGCTCAAGCCATGAATGAGTCAGCAAAAATCATCGGGCACAAAGTAGACATCTATGCCTCTGATGCTTGCTTGATGGGAATGATCGAAGTGGCTTCTGAGATGCAGAATGCGGTTCAGTATTATGTAGGCTCTCAAGACGTGGAACCGGGTGCTGGCTGGCCATATAACACCTTCCTTGCAAAATGGGCCGCACAAATCAACACTCTGAGCCCAAAACAAGTAGCAACACTGCTTTCAAAAGACTACACAGCTGCTTATAACGGCGGGATCTACGGTAAGAGACCGGTGACGATGTCTGCCTATGATATGTCTTACATCTCTGCTTACGAGCAAGCCTTCAAACAAGTTGGTCAAGATCTTAGCAACTTAAGCGCCGCTGACATCGCAAAAGCCAACACGGCAGCGTCAGCAACTAAGTATTTCACAAACTGGGACTACAGAGACTCTTTGGATTTCTTAACTCAGCTTGAGAAAAATGGCGTATCTGCTGCTTCCTTTGCAGGCCTGCGCACAGCTCAAAACAACTTCGTTATGTCCAATGAACAAACTCAAGACAAAAACACTTGGGGTGTTTCAGTTTGGCTTCCAACTGATAACAGCGACTATGATACCTATGCTCAACGCTATGAAGGTTTGAAGTTCAATCAAAACTCTGGCTGGGGTTCATTCTTGAAACGACTGATCAAGAAATAGAAATCAAAATAAATATCATGAAAAACTTTAAAGCCTAGGAGAGATCCTGGGCTTTTTTGGTGGAGCTTTCTCGGAAGCATCTTTTTTCGTTTATTTAAACTCAGGAGCCGAGGCGCGAAACTTTCGTATCATCAATTGAATGGTTACTTTATCACTCAGACCCGATTGTAAACACAAATCAAAAAGATCCAATAAATCAGCTGTCGAGTTGGCCTCGATATCACCATCCAAAAAAGCCATGGACCATCCATCAAACAAGCGCGCTTCAGCATCCACCTCAAGCAAAACACGCAATTTATAATTGCGATCATCTTGCCTGATTCGGTCCACTAATTTTAAGATAACTTCTTTATGACCTTCAAGAACCTGAAGAAAGTAACCTTCGCGATAAATCAAAATGCCGGTGATATTTTCTTTGGCATTATATTCACGAGATACGTCGAGGATATTGCGGATATCTGTATAGCTAATATCCGCAACCGCATGACTGATATAAACCAGCTGAAAAACGGGCTTAGGCATGTTCCATATCGGCGCCGACCATGATCACAGCCTCGCCCTTCACAACCATATCACCGTTTTCTTTAGTGACATTCGTTTCCACAGTCGCGATGCCTTTTTCTTTGCGAACCGCTGTGATTCTGATTGTCACAGTGATCGTGTCATCAATAAACACAGGGTTCACGAATTTCAAAGACTGACCCAAGTAAACGCCGCCACCGCCGATACATTCAACAAGTGCGCGTGAAATCAACGCACCCGCAATCATACCATGGGCAATACGGCGTCCAAAACGAGTCTTGGCAGCATAAGCATCATCCAAATGAATCGGATTTCTATCACCAGATAAATCTGCAAATTGCTGAACCATTTTGTCAGTCACTTTTACAGTAATCGATTTTGTAAATCCAACGTCAACATTACTTCCTGCCATCTTCAAACTCCTAAAGAATATTAGCCGCTAGCTCTGCTAGCTCTGATCTTTCACCTTTTGTGAGAGTCACGTGGGCCGCAATTGGGTGCCCTTTGAATCTCTCTACTGCGTAAGTCAAACCACTGTTCGCAGAGTCCACATAAGGATTATCGATCTGGTAAACGTCACCAGTTAGAACAACTTTTGTCCCTTTTCCGGCACGGGTAACAATTGTCTTGATCTCGTGCGGAGTCAAGTTTTGTGCTTCGTCGACAATGAGGTACTGCTTCGGAATGCTGCGACCGCGAATGTAAGTCAAAGGCTCGATATTAAGCATGCCTTGATTGATCAATTCCTGTGCACGTCCCGCTGCTTTTTTATCTGAACCCATCAAAAACTCAACGTTGTCGAAGATCGGTTGCATCCACGGATTCAATTTCTGCTCGATGTCCCCTGGCAAATAACCGATGTCACGACCCATTGGGAAAATTGGACGCGAAACAAGTAATCTTTGGAATTGGCCTTGATCCAAAGTCTTATGAAGACCTGCAGCGATGGCCATCAATGTTTTACCTGTACCGGCTTTACCAACCAAAGAAACAAACATGATTTCATCATTCAAAAGACAATCTAAAGCGAAAGCTTGTTCAACGTTACGGGCATGAATACCCCAGATTGAATCCGCCGCTTGATTCAAAGGCACAATCGCCTTTTCCGCCAAGCTGTAACGACCAATAGCAGAGTGATTTGGATTCGCTTGATCCTTCATGATCACATACTGATTGCCGTAAAGTTTAACTTCCGTCGCAAAACGTTTTTCTTTGTAGAATGTATCGATTTGCTCAGAAGAAACCATGATCTCTTGATAACCTTCATAAAGGTCATCGCGATTGATATCATTCGTTTCATAGTCTTTCGCAAGAACGCCGTAAACGTCGGCTTTAATACGCAAGTTGATATCTTTAGAAATCAACTCCACTTTGTAGCGTGGATGTTGTTTTTGCAAAGCCAGCGCCGTATTCAAAATACGATTGTCTGCTTTCGCATGATCTAACTCTGAAGGCATTCCGGCAAGCATCAGATCCGTGTTGATGTAAACCATCGTCTCTGAGTTTTCAATTTGCACACCGCTTGCCAAAGGACCTTTGGCACGAAGCACGTCGATAAATCGGCTGAACTGACGAGCATTTCGTCCGTTTTCACCTTGGTCTCTTTTGAATTTATCAATTTCCTCAATAACAGAGATAGGGATGTGAACATCCGCTTCGCCGAAACGTAAAATGGCCTGTGAGTCGAAAAGGATCACATTGGTATCAATAACAATTTTTCTGCGTTTTGCTTTACTCAAGGACACCCTCCGTAGTTGGACTGTTCTTGCTTCGACTTGCATCGAAGCAACTTGTGGGATTTGCAACATCCAGTTGCAGTAATATACCACAACTAAATTGCAACAAATCCCAAGACCAAAGTCTACGGAAAAGGATTACGAAATGAAATTAAGAGATATGAGAAACAACGACGTCGCCAGTATCTGTTTTCAAACTTGCGCTGACCGTTTCAATGAACTTCACGAAATGATGGAGCGCAACATCATTCAAAGTTCCTTTGACGAAATTAGCGCCGTGACGAACCACGCCTTCTTCTTCGATCAAACGACCATTTGAAACGCGAATTGTGAATGGAAAATAAGTCGTGTGATTCAAGTACACACGCATCGCAATCTCGTCACCTTGCTGGAAAGAGCCTTCCAACATGTCTAGCTCAAATGCCAAACCGTTTTCAGAGATGTCATACAAAGCAACCTTCATCAGGCCTTTTTCTGGAAGAATCACAAAAGCACCTACGAACTCTGTCAAAATGGTTCGTTTTACTTCACGGCGGTCTCTGCTCAGGATTTCTTGACGTGCCTCAGTAATATCGTGGATCTCTGCCCCTTTAGTATTTTTTCCCAAAGAGTTTTCAGATCTTAGGCGCGCGTTAAATTCGAGAACTTTCCCCATTTTTCCCCCATAATTGTCCTATTCTCATCGGCTGAAATCTGTTTCAACTTTAGCCACTGTTGATGGGTCTGACGGGTCGGTTTGCTAATTGAGGCGGCCTCAGCTGCTGTTGGCTGCTTCCTTTCAACCACAATCAATTGATTGCTTTCAGTACCATTTACTTGGTCGCCTTCAGCACCATTATTTGGTCGCTTTCAGCGACTTGCACTAAGGTCTAGTTTGTCTCATAATGGGACCATGAAACGTGTTTTAGAGGCCCTCTTAGCCAGTTTTTTCTTCCACTTCCTGCTGCTGCTGGCGGTGGTTCTGTTGGCGCCACGTTTTGAAAATAAACCTCCAGAAGTCATTGAAGTTTCTTTAGCGCCAACGCCTACCCCAATTGCACCCAAGAACGCGCAGAAAAATGCAAAGTCCATCGTTCGCCAAGCCTTGGTTCCAGATCGCCTCAAAGTTCCTGAGGATGAAACTTTGGCGCGCTTTCTTTCCGAACAAAAGCAGCGCGTGAAGCAAGAAACCCAAGCTGCGGAAAACGGCATGACTGAAAACCGCAGCAACACTTCTTCACAAAAAGCGCCACAAAAACAGCAAGAGCAAAAGCCCCAACAAAAACAGCAGGCCCAAAAAGAAGAAACGAAAGATAAAGACGGTTACCGCAGCGTTGATATATCAAAAGAGTTGAATGAAATGAATCGACTGAATGAAGGGCGCTCTGTGGTTGGAGAATCACTCCCAACAGATGTCAAAGTCGGCTCTTTCACCGCTCTCAATACTGACAGATATTTATTTTATACATTCTATGCCCGTGTCGAAGAACTGGTTCGATTCCGTTGGGAAAACAGAGTTCAACAAGCCATTGACAGCTTCGACCAGCCGACTGCCATGAATGCTGGCGGCAAAAACTGGAACACTCAAGTTGAGTTTTTATTGGATAGAAAAGGTTACTTGCAAAAGGCCATCATTATGAAAGAGTCAGGAATGAAGTCTTTCGATGCGGCCGCAGTGAACGCCTTCAAAGAAGCGCGCATCTTCCCAAATCCTCCCCAGGAAATGGTTCAAGACGACGGCTACATCCATTTGCAGTTCACATTCACAGTGAACTACCGCCCACCGGTTCTGGTGAACCGGAACTAGCCATTTTTTTTCGGAATGAATTTTAAAGAGGCCGAGTTGATACAATAACGAAGCCCTGTTGGCGCTGGCCCATCATCAAAGATATGCCCCAAGTGAGAGTTCGAATCCTTCGCACGAACTTCAATGCGAACCATGCCGTGAGAATAATCTGGAAGTTCCACCACCGCTTCCGGTGTGATGGGGCGAGTGAAGCTGGGCCAACCTGTACCCGAGTTGAACTTATCCTCGCTAGAGAACAACGGCACCCCGGATATAGCATCCAAATAAATCCCTGGCTCATGATGATCCCAAAAGGCATTCCTAAATGGAGCCTCGGTACCATTCTCGACCATGATCTTAAACTGCTCAGGCGTGAGAAGTTTTCGCAATTCAGCTTCGTCTTTTGGAAGTCCACACTTCAATACTTTTTCACTCATACTTTGGTTGTAATCGGTCTTCGATCTTTAGTCCAGAGGTCAGCGGATTTCGTGTTACTCACCACACTCCCTTGGTAGGATACAGATATGAAAAGATTTACTGTATTATTGGTAGCAGCAATAAGTTTGGCCTCTTTTTCAGCAAATGCGATGTACACGGAGCTTGGCGCTTCCTATGGTTACAAAACACAAACTTATGACGAGAACAATAACAATAAAACCGAGTCGTTAACTGGCTCGATCTCGCTTTATTTCTGGGAGCGAATCGCTTTGGAACTTAGCTACACAGATGCCACCGCGATTGTGGAATCCAAGGCCTATGCCGCCGATCCACAACGTACGACAAAACAACGCTCGCAAATTCTGGGTGCCGATCTGATTTTTATTTTGGCTGACAAAAAGGCCTTGTTCCAACCCTACATCAAAGGTGGGGTCGCACAGATCAATCGCACACAAACAATTAAAATTGAAGGACAAGACACTTATTCCAATGATCCCGAAAGCGCTGTGGCGCCAAGTTACGGAGTGGGCCTTAAGGTTTCCCTTACAGATTCCTTCGGCTTGAAATTCAGTTATGATGCCTGGAAGACCCCGATTGGCAATGACACACAAACTAATGACTCTGCCTTCCGTGCGGGTATCACTTGGGTTCTTTAAAGCTTCTTATTTTTTTGTTTCCCCTGCTTGCAGGCTGCCAAGTGAGTTACTTGTTTACGTCAGCCTACAATCAAATGAAGCTTCTTAATAGTCGTGTACCCATTGATGAAGCACTGAAAGATCCAAATCTTTCCGCTGAAGAAAAACGAAAATTAGAACTCGCACAGAAAGCCCGCGCCTTTGCGGAAAATGATCTACATCTTAAGGCCACTCAAAATTACACTTCCTATGTCAAACTAGATCGCCCGTATGTGACCTATGTTGTAAGTGCCGCCTACAAGTGGGAACTTAAACATTATCAATGGTCTTATCCCTTCGTGGGAAAAATGCCCTACAAAGGATATTTTAACGAGGACGACGCTAAGGCCGAAGAAGTTGAATTAAAAAAAGAGGACTTGGATACCTACATGCGCGGTGTCTCAGCTTACAGCACCCTCGGGTGGTTTAAAGATCCTTTGTTAAGTTCGATGTTGCGCTATAAAGATTACGACTTGGTCAATACAATCATCCACGAAACTGTCCATGCGACCTTGTATATTAAGCATGAAGCCGACTTTAATGAACGCCTCGCTAACTTCCTGGGCAACAAGGGCGCTGAAATGTATTACTTGAAAACAGAAGGCCCGGAATCAAAAACTTTAGCAGAGGTCAAAAAAGACAATGCCGATGATAAGTTATTTTCAGAGTTCATTTCCAAGGAATTAAAAGACTTAAGCGAATGGTATAAAAACCTTCCAGCCAACGAACATGCCGAAGAAAAACGTCTGGAACGCTTCGCGGAGATTCAAAAAAGATTCACAGAACAAGTTCTGCCAAAAATGCAAACCAAGGGCTACGAAAAGTTTAGTACAAGCAAATTGAACAACGCCCGTCTTTTGGTTTTTAAAACTTACATGCAAGATCTGAGTGATTTTGAAAAACTCTATGAACTGTCAGGTCGTGACTTCAAAACATTTATTGAAAAATGCAAAGAGTTGGAAAGTGCGAAAGACCCTTCTGCAAAATTAAAAGAAATCATTTCGAAATCTTAAGTCGGCTTTCCTGGTCGATTTAAAAGAGCGATTGCAAAAACAAAGATACCGAAAACTTCCATCACTGCAACTCCTGCAAAAACCCATTGATACTGTTGAAAGTAATAGTTACTCATCAAATGCACAATCCCCGCGAAAATCCCGAAACCTAAATTGTACGAAATCGCCATCGCCGTACAACGCAACCGCGCTGGCACTTTTTCACAAACATAAGCGATCATTGGTCCATATCCAATAATGGCCACGGCGCTGATCATGGCAGAAAGTAAAACTGCAACAATAGTCTGCGTTCCAATCTTTCCGGACAGGGCCTGATGCATTTGTATCCATTTTGCCAACAAAAAGTAAAGAGGCGCGACCAAAAGCAAAGCTAACAATAACCCATACATCAGCAGTTTTTCTTTACTCATTCGATCCGCAAGATAGCCCCAATAGATATAGGTCGGTACAAACAAAACACTCGAGATCGCAATGTTAAAACTGACAGTCTCGGATTCCAAACGCATGGCCGTCTGTAAGAAATAAAGCTTATAGGGATTGCTAACATAGCCCACCAAACCCAGCCCCACCATCAAGGGCAAAATAAAAAAGAAAAAGTTCTTAGACTGCTTCTTGTCTGAAATGAATTTTTTCAACTCCCAACCATATCCTTCAGAAGGAATTCTGTTTTCATTTTCGTGGGGTACAATTTCTGATCTCCGTAAGCGCCAAGCTGCTATGAACAAAAAGACCGCAACCAGGAAACAGCCCCTCCACCCCCAAGCCAAGAACTTATCAATTCCCAAAAAGAGTTTGAGCAAAATGACCACGGCAATGGATGCTAAAAATCCGCAAGGAACGGAAATCTGAATCATACTGGTGTATTGGCCTTTTCTGTTTGGCGGCGCAATTTCATAGGACAGAACCGCGGCACAGGCATAAATCCCGCCAAGAGCAAAGCCCTGGGCCAAGCGAAGGATGACATTTAAAAAAGAAGCAATGCCGCCAATCTGTTTAAAGGAAGGCATCAATCCGATCAAAACAGTCGAGACTGACATAATCATCAGACCGGTCACTAGGGATTTTTTTACACCTCTAGAGTCACCGTAAAGTCCCAAGAACAGCGCACCAAAAGGTCGCAGGATCATTCCTAAAACAAAGGTCAACAACGAACTGATCGTCGCAATGTCTGCTAATTCGGGATCGAAAAATAAAGAAGTGCTTTCAACATAAAGAATTCCGGAAAGATAGAAGCAATAATACGAAAACAGATTTACCAGGCAGAGGACAGCAAGCTTATCCCACAAACTGGTGAACCTGATTTCTTCTAGCTCCATATTATTTTTCTTCTATCACCTTCGGCGCCGGAAGTGGTTTTTTCTCTGACTTCGTAGAAGAAGCTTCCGGATTCGCAAGCATAGACTTGATACGATTTGTAAGGTCTTGCTTGATCTGTACGTACTGAACAAAACGGTCAGCACCCAAAAGTGGTTTGAGCTTATCAAACTCTTCCTCACTCACGTGATTGTAAGATTGCAATGTCTTACGATAGTGAGTGAGTTCTTCCTCGCGCTTTTTTGTGTTGGCCGCCTTGCTCATCTTTTCGACGGACTCGAGCAAGGAATGATTCAGATCGGCTTTTCTCTTGTTGAGGCCTTTCACAATCTCTGTGAACTTCTTTTCCTCAACAGGAGAAAGCTTTAGCTCGTCACTCATTTTCCAAATGAAGAGCTCTTCCAATTGATTTCGTTTTTCAGATGTTTGAGCAAAGACAGCCTGGGGCTGAATGAAGCAAACTGTTAAAACCGTGATTAGTGAGACAAATTTAAAAACTATCCAGCGCACGTCGATCACCCTGTCTGCACTCCAACATAATTGGAGTAGACTTCTGAGGGGTGATTAGCGCACGCTTTCACCCATGATTTTGTTGAACTTAGCTACAGACAAATTTTCAAATGATTCGCTAGCTACGTCTACAAAAAAGTCCGATTCAGACTGAGTGCTGATTAAAGTCTGGGATAGATCTTCAGGAGCCAATAGAGCCTCCGCGACAATGCGTTCATGACCATCGCTTAAAAGACCTACACGTTGAATGCTTTGGTTTACTTTTGACACCTGAGTCATAAGCAAAGAAGACATCAACATCAAAGACATCAAACCGCCAACGGGATAAAGCCATCCGCGCCAGTGAGAACGCAGCAAGTTTCGAGGGGTCATCAATACGGGAGGCGGTGCCATTTCAGCTTCTTCGACTTTGGCCATGATTTTGTCATGAAGTTGATCGAAGAAGTCATCGCTCATCGACATCTCGAAATCATCGGCTGCCTTAATTTTTTTGCGAACTTTGTCCAAGCGGACGTTTTGGTCATCCATACGATCCATTGCAACTATCCTTCTGCTTCCGCAAATTTATGATTCATTTCAGTAAAGAAACCACCAACTTCTTCAGTCCAGTTTTTGAGCTCTTCTTGTTGCTCAAAAGTAGTGCGAAGTTTCATCAAAGCGTGGCGGTAGTTCGCTTTGGCTGTGTCATACGGGCATTCCATAATCTCAGCGATCTCATTGAAGCTCATATCCTCGTACACACGAAGTACCAAAGCTGTTCTTTGTTTCATTGGCAACTTGTCTACTTCTTTTTGAAGTATGTCAGCCACCGCCGTGTGGACCAGAGTGTGTTCAGCCTCCGCAGCCACTGCCAAATGCACGTCTTCCACGTCAACCGTGTCGCGCTTGAATTCACGCAGCTTATTGCGTGCTGTGTTTACTCCAATCTGGAACAACCAGCTTTTGAAGGAAGCTCTACCTTCAAATGAGTTCAGTTTCTCGTAAGCTTTGATGAAAGCTTCCTGAGTAACGTCCTCCGCTACGTCCATGTCTTTCACGAACCTCAAACTCAAGCGCAGCAAACTTCTCTGATGTCGTTTCACGAGTTCGGAAAAAGAGCGTCGGTCGCCCGATTTCACTTTTTCTACCAGTTCAAGATCTGTTAGCACTACTAGATCTCTCTCCATACTTTGACTCGTTTCTGTCTATTTTCGGTTAACGTTCTGAATTTTTTTCCAGAAGAGCCATTCCGCCCCCCTTCAGCACCCGGTAAATTCGCCCCCAAACCCGCGATGCCTACACTGTTTCATATAAGCAACGTTGATGCCAAAATGTACAGAGTCAAAGTGACTCTAAATATATGAAACTATTTAGGAATTACGCATTTTGTTATGACGTACATAAGAAATTCTTATGGGTCGTTTCGTTGACTTGAGCTCCCCCTAATTTGATCCTAAAGGGGTCGGAGGTTTGTATGAAGCTCATCGCAGTTTTAACGTTCCTGATGCCTGTCTATATATACGCCCAATCGGCGCCACCCCAGGCCCAAGCTCAACCACCGGAACCCACCCCCTCGGTCAAACCCGAACTTCCTGACACCACACTAGTCGGCACTAAAAAACAAACTAAGGACGCTAAGAAAAAAGCAGACAAAAAAATGAAGGAAGAAGAAAAGAAGCTCAAAGAGCCCCCTTCTTCTTACTAAAGGTACCTGCTTCCCTTTGGTTCAAAAAGGAAGCAGGTACTTTTTTGAACCAAAGGGAAGCAGGTACCTTTAGCTACTTTTAGCGTTGAGCTTGCTGTATGCGGATGTCCGTGGATTTGATTCCCAGACGGCAGTAGTTGGATTTTGCTGAAGCATAGGCATTATAAGGCGAGGCATTGCGGCTGGTGTAAGGAACAGCATTGTATTCATTCAAATGAGTCATGCCCTTTTGATAATGAATAGTTCTGATATCGCGGTAGTTGCTATCGACGACTTCCAGATCATAACCACTGGCAGTTTTACTCATATCAACAACCAACCACGCGTGGGCTTGAATGCCGGGGATCTGCAACTTCTGATAAGTCACGTGTCCACTTTTCACTTCTTGATAAAGTTCATCCATCATTGATTTCAATTTTGACGGAGCCACATGCGAACTGCCCGTCAAGCCACGCAGCCAGCCGAAAGCAAGACCATCACCAATTTGCCAACGATTCAAAGCAGATTGAATTTCTTGATGGTAGTCGCTGGAGAACTCGTAAAGATTATGATAGCCCGGAACTTCGACAACAGCTTTGCTGCTAATGATGTCGCTGATAATCTCTGCAGCCTTTTGACGATTCGCACGAGGCAGATCCGGACGATAGACGGCAACATAGGTCGCATTTCTTGTGAACATCGAATGCCACCAACAGACACCTCCATTCGCGATACCTCCGGCATTCAAAAATGAAAGACGATTTTCATAACCGTAAACCAAACTCTTAAAATAATTTACGTCAGATGCATTCGAACAATATTCTTTTCGGCTGGTGGGAGCTTTGACGTCTCCAGATTTATCAATGTCTTTAGCCTGCGCAAAAGAAGAAATCAAAATCATCAACATCACGGGAGTACTTACAAAAAGCGTGCGGAAGTAATTCACAAAAGACCCTCTTTCAAAAAATTGATTGAGGATTTTCATAACAAGGCTTATTTAAGTTGGCTCGTTAGGAAGCCGCAACTTCGAGGACAAATTTATTTTATGAAGCTGCTGAAATACTGAGAGCTTTTAGCAAAATCAAAATCCACATTACTAACAAGATAATCCAACTTGTCATATAAGCGCACATACGGTGAAAAACTTTATTGGGACCGATATGGATGTAAGCGTGAACCATTCTGACAGCAACGTAAATCCAGGACAGTGCCAGAAATAAAATTCCTTCAACAGGTAGGATCATTCCTAAAATACAAGCTACATAAAACAAAACCGGGGCTTCAAATAGATTCGAAAAATGTCGTGATGCCTTGACTTCAGATTCTGGAGTTCCTTCTCCCTGGTAGGTTTTAAAGTACCCCATTTTCACTTGTCCGCTGCGGACTGCCTTCACGCGTCTTGAAAACGTAACTCCCAAAACAATTAAGGACAGAAAGAACATCGCACACAAGGGATACACAAGTTGAATACTCACTGCCGTCATAAGAATTCCTTAAACTATTGCTATCTTATTTTTTTCAGCCTGCCGCGTACGATCATTTTATTTCAAGAGAGCTCTTCCAAAAAAAATAGGCCTCTTAAAGACGCCTATTTTTACTCGAAAAGAACCTGGTACCTTTTTAACCCAAAGGGAAGCAGGTACCTACGGAGCGACGGTTGTGCGGTTTCGGCCGCCTTGTTTTGATTGGTATAGAGCTTTGTCTGCACGATCGTAAATCTGGCTCCACTCTGTTTCGTTGGCGTTCTTGGTTGCTACGCCGACAGAGATTGTGAGTGGAATTTTTTTATTTTCAAAAATAAATTCGCTGGTTTCGATGGTGTGGCGAATACGTTCGCCCACTTCGCCGGCTACTTTTGCATTTGAACCGGAAAGAATGAGAACAAACTCTTCACCACCGTAACGGGCGAAGAAGTCGTTTGCACGAATCAGCTTCGTGATCACGATGCGGCAAAGTTCTTTAAGAACATAGTCACCGCCTGGATGTCCGAAGGTGTCGTTGATCTTTTTGAAATGATCGATGTCGAAAGTCACAATACTCAATGGCTCGTTCAAAACTTCAGAGCGTTTCACCGCTTCAGGGCCTTTTTCAATCAAGGCACCTTTTGAGTGAGCCCCGGTCAAAGCATCCTTCTGAGATTTTTCGTACATGGCTTGATTCGTGATCGCTTCCAAACTTCCTTTTTCTAGAAACTTGAAAATCACATTGCCCGTTTTAATCTGATCATTATTTTTCAACAAGCAAGAAGCCAAAGGTGGCAGCGCCTGACTATTCACGATGGTTTTATTTGTAGAACCTAAATCGATGATGGAAACTTCGCCATTGTTCACAGCGAACTTCGCATGGGAACGACTTAAGCTCTTGTCATCAATGTATACTTGGCTTTCAACAGAGCGCCCGATAACGATATCGTTTGCAGTAATAGGGTATTGTTTTCCCACATAGCCTGGAGGACCAATCAATACGAGGATTGCAGGCGGAACATCATCCGCCTCACGCAAACGTCCCTTGAAAGTGTCACTTGCGACGATACTGGTTTTTTCTAAATTGTCGGAATTGTCATCGTTGTGAGCCATAACGAAAATTATAAAGCCCTCAAGCGACGAATGACAATCAAGCATTGTTCAATTTTTTGTTCGCTAGTCGCTGGCCCAGCCTCAAAACGCTTAAGACCTTTGTCTTGAGTCCAAAATGGGACGAACTCATTCTCACAAGAATAAGTTCATCCCTTGGGTTTCCTTATTTCGACGACCAAAACTTCGTCAAAATTAAAACCTTATTTAGCACCTTGGGGTTCGGCAATTACCAACCCGTAGTTGTTATCGGCTTCTAATTTTTGAATCTCTGAAGAGATCCACGGCAAGTATGGTTGAACTTTTGTATAAATAGTTTTTCCAACACAAACTGCTTGAGGGTCTGTCTTTAAATCCGCACGACTGGTCACACCCGCCAAATAATTTTGACCTTGAGAGACCACATAAGCCGGACCACCAGAGTCCCCGTGGCAAGCACCGGTATTATTTGTATTATCCACCAGCATTTCCGTGTCGCTAAAGTTAGGATCACCAATTTGCACAGTCACTTTTTCAAGCTCTGTCGCTTGAGTTTTCTTCACTCCGTCTGTTTCACCGAAGCCCGCAAGTGTTACAGAAGTTTTCATTTGCAACACCGCCGATGCCGGAAGCATTGTCGCTGGTACATAACCATCTGGAAGGCCACCAGTAAATCTTAATAAAGAAAGATCACCCCAGTTTTGATCCGTATCCTTTGAAAGGTGCTGCCAATTCGGAGCCGTCACACCCGCAACCACTCTGCGCACTTGTTGATTCTGCGCAATCGTTTGGAAGAACTGTTTAAAATCTGGAATTTGATTTGAGAACAATAAAATCAATTCGCGTGGATTACTTGAAGAACAATGTCCCGCCGTTAAAATCACGTCTTGAGACAGGATAGTCCCCGTGCACGTCGACAGACCCGTGATTCTAAAACGTCCCGTAGCTTTATCTGGAACTAACGTAACATGTAGCAATTGAACAGTTGAATGACTGATCGGATCTTGATCTGAAACCGCTGTCCCGCCGATGATTCCCGCAGAGGAATTGCCTGCTGCCTCGATGTTCTGATGACCCTGTGGCGCACATGCCGCCGTAAATACCACCCCTAACAACACTCCGAAAACTCGTTGTGAAACCCCCATAAGACCCCTCCTATTGGAAGGAGCTTAGACTCCCATTTTGGTTTTGTTGCAAGTTTTTTTATTAACTTTTGTTAATTTATTATTAAAACATCTTCTACCCCGACACAATGGATCTGGAGGTTCATTGACCGGACAGCTGCCATGAAAATACTAAATCGTAGACAGACAGGTTGTTTTTTCAGGGTGCCCTCCTCCGGAAGACATCGCTCTTTTAATTTCACACAATTTTGATTAAGTTCACTTTTGTTAAAGGGTTCGTAATCACCATTAACCAAATGAGGAATTCATGCTTAAGTCGATACTTGCTGTGTTAGTTTTGCTGTCCAGCCAAGGTGCCTTTGCCCTTGTCAACGACGATACTGCCTTGATCCAAGCCATCCACCAAGATCAAAACGTCAATTACATAGAGGGTGGAAAAATGGTGGTTGAACGAGTCCTACCCGACGACACCCAAGGTCTGCCTCATCAAAAGTGGTTAGTACGACTTAGTGACAACAGCACCCTTGAACTTGTCTATAACTCAGATATGGGAAGTCGTGTCCCTGTCAACGTCGGTGATGTGATGTCCGCAGGAGGACAATTGATCATGGCTCAACAAGGCCCTTTGCTTCACTGGCTGCACTCTGATCCTAAACAACACCGTCCAGACGGATATGTTTATTTGAATGGTGTTTATTATGGTAAATAATTAAATACAGAGGTGCCTGCATGTGGAAATATCTATCTTATCTGGCTTTAATCGCCATCATCGCAGGCCTTGCTTTCCAGAACTTCCAGCTGCAATCACACAACGCTGAGCTTTCTAATCGAATCAAACAACTGGGCGCCGAGCTTGGCAAAGAAAAAAATCTCGAGCAGCATCTTCAAGAAAAAGTAAATCAAGAACAACATGAGCTTACACAACAGATGCAAGTTCGTGAAGCCGACTTAAAAAATCTTTTTCAACAACTGACTTCGCAAAGAACTCTGCTTGAGCAATTCAAGCAGCGCCTGAATCAACTAAAATCCCAAGGCAAGGGAAAAGACGTTTCAGCCCTGCAAACGCAAATACAAAAAGATCAAGATCGCTTGAAGATTTTAAAATCGCGCTTGAGTGAATACCAAAACGCCGAAAAAGATGCAGCAGCAGAGGGAAATCAAAATTTAAATCTGCGCAAGACCCAAGCGAACTCAGTCCGCGCGGAACTCAGCAAGCAGATCAAACTGCAAGAACAAGCTTTGAAAGAAACCGACAAGCAGATTGTCTTTTGGAAGAAGCGCACCCATGACATCAATCAGTACAACAAGCTCAGTGAACTGAGTAAACAAAGAGAAGATCAACAAGCACAACTCGATCAGCTGCAAAGTGACAAACGAAATGTTTTTATAAGTGAATCACAAAGTTCCAAACAAATTAAAGGAACTATCGCCCAAGAAAAAGAAGAGTTGAAGGATACTGAAGGTCAAATTCGCCAGCAAATCAAAGAAACCGAATTAGACTTACAACAACTGCACGGCGAGACTGAAAAAGAAGCCACCAGCAAAGCACATCGGGACAGTGAGATCCGAGACGCCCAAGGCAGCTATGACCAGCAAAACCTTAAGGTCTTGAATCTCACGAACGAATATGAACGAAAAAGATCTGAATTTGAGCAGCTCAAAAAATAACTAAGCTTTTTTTAACTTGGCCTTTGCCAAGACTTTGCCTAGCTCAACACCAGGCTGATTGAAAGCGTCGATCTTTAGGTGCTCACCCATTCCAGCCACTACGAGTTGCCAGAACATGAACATATAGCCCAAAGTTTCTTCATCCAAAGCCTTGGCCTTCAAAGTCATTGTCGCCACGCCAATCTGATTCAAAGCTTCTTGAGTCGCCAAAGCCTCGGCCCGCAAAAGCTCACCCATCGTGCGACCGTGAAGGTCTGCAGTTTCTTTGAAGTGAGTTTTGTGCAACTTCTGTGAACCACCCTCTGACTCTTCAATGCGTAGGAACACGATGAATTTATCTTTCGTACCTTCCATCACCTGCTGAAGAATTGAATGCTGATCCGAAGCGCCAATCGCTCCCATTGGAGTGCTCACCCGTGGAGCCGCACCGCCAGCGCGTGTTTTATTTTTTCCTAAAGATTCCGCCCACAATTGTTGGAACCAGCCACCGAAGTTTTTCATACGGGAATTATACGACCACAACAAAGTGATCCATTCTTCACGCTGATAACTTTGCAGGACCTGCGCCATTGTCTGCGTAACTAATGCCGTGTCTAACAAGGCACGCTTTGCACCTACACGCATTTTTTCCAGATCAAGTCCCAAGAATGCCGCGGGGAACATCCCCACCGGAGACAGCACAGAAAATCTTCCGCCCACATCCACCGGAATTTCGCACTCTGGCACATTGTGCTTACGGGCCCATTGAGTCAAAGAACTGTCTTTGGCTTCCGAGATGACGATGCTGTGGGCATGCAGATCTAACTTTTCATCGTGATAAATCTGCTCAAGGAGTTCCAGCGCACACAAGGACTCAATTGTCGTTCCACTTTTTGAAATGAAGGCCCACGCTACATCTTTAAGACTGCCCAATTCTTCAATAAGAGTTTCGAACTCCAAAGCATCCACATTATCGACGAAGAAAAGGGATTTCGACCGGAATACTTCCGCAATCACGCGCGTGCCCAAAGAACTTCCGCCTAAACCGACAATCACTAATTTTTTAAATTTAGCAGCGAAGTCTGCACCCTGCTTATGAGATTGTTGCCACAACTGAATGCGCTCAACTAATTGCGGAAAGCCAATTTCTCTTCTTTCCAAAAAAAGTTTTAAAGAAGCTTGGCATTCCTGAAGTAGAGCATTTTGAATAGGTTGACTTGAGTGCGAAATTTCCAACATACGTTCTCCCGAAAAATTGGGAAAAACTACGAGATCGCGACGTCTTCTTCGATACGGTGATAACCCTTCCACTCTTTCAGACGACCACGTGGGCGTCCTCCATCTTCAGGGTATTCGATAAGCACATACGTAAGCTTCGTGATTTTTCCTAAGGACACAATATCCAAAGAAGTCAGCTCCGTCCATGTTCCTGTATTAAAATATTCCTTGTTCTCGTTCCATTGACGATACTGATAGACGTGTGTGTGGCCAAAGACCACAGTATGCACGCGGTCATCGCCTAAAATCTTACGCGCCGATTCACTCAAATCCGGAAAGATCGCACTTTCTAAGATCACTTGAATAATTCGTTTGATCGGCCAATGACGTCTTGGATCTGCAATGAAGGCACTTTTAAAGAAATAAACAAGAGCCATGAAGAAAGCTTTCACCATGGTCATAGTTTCATTCATCATTCCCCAACGCACCATCTTTCCAAAGGGACGGATTTTATCGATGTGAGGATAAGTTTGTTTGATTTTCAGAACCACTTCCAAAAAGAAGTGCGAGCCGAAGGGTAAATTCAAAATGGGCTCCACAAGATTCTTCTTTAAGAAGAACTTTTTCGGATCCATGCGATTCGCGGCTTCATGCATATGACCGTGTTCAATGTGCACGCCATCAAAGAAATAAACAATGTTCTTGAAGCGAACAGGCGCCCCTACGACTTGATTTAAGAAAGCGCGGCACGCAGGCCACAACATTCCCTGATCATGATTTCCGACGATATAAGTGATATTATTGCCTGGCTTTGCAGCAAACTCGGCCATGGCTTGAAAGACCGCCCCATGACCTTTGACAATCTCTTTGAGAATTTCAAGGGTCACCGCTTCGGTGATCACAGAAAGAAAATGGCCTTTGTAGTCACACTGCAGGAAATTGAAGAAGTCGCCATTAATGATCAGCTCAACTTCATAATCGCGATAGACGCCCGTAGAATAGTAGTGAATGAACTCGACAAGCTTTTCACCATAGTAAAACTCTTCCAAAGAGTTCAGTCCGCCTTGAGGTAAAAGACGTCCTTTGCCCAAATGTAAATCGCTCACAATCACTTTGATTTTTTTTATGGGAGCGGGTTTGGCGACGACCGTTGTGCCGTCGCTGGACTCTACTGTCGAGGTGGACTCCATGCTTACTCTGCTTTCTTAAATGGCGTGAGGTTCTCCTCTTTGACCTCTAAGTTCGTCAGAGCTAAACGCAGAGCGCGTTCGGTACGTTTGAACTGGTCTTGGTTCGCCTCGAGGGTCTTGTTAAGTTCAAGACACTTCTTGCGATAATTATCCAGTTCCTGAGAAAGCTGATCAATCTTTCTTTTCTGGTCCAGAATATACTCATCTTTAGACCGAACAAGGGCGGCTTTTTCGGCACGCAACAGTTCCAATCTATTTTCTAGTTCGCGTTCACGAACACGGATCTTTTTAAAGTCAGATTTAAGTCGAGTTTCCAGCTCTTCAACTTTGATACGAGCTTTGGCAACTTCGTTTTCCTTGTATTGAAGGTTGCCCTTCAAAATCAGGATTTCACTTTGGGCGGACTCGCGCACTTCTTCTTTTTCTTTTTCCAAAGAAGAAATACGAACTGTCAGGTCATCCGTACGTGAACGAATGATCTCGCCGGCAGAAGCCAACTCTTCGTTTTCGGCACGAAGATGCTCTGTTTCTCTTTCCAATTCTAAAATACGTTGTTGGGCCAGCTTCAAGTTTTCTGCTTGAGCCAAGCTCGCATCTACGGAAGTTAGAACGTTGGCAGCTCCCGTACGGCTGCTGCCGCGGAAGTTACCCACACTGACTTTGACATCGACATTTTTGCGAGCACCCAAACGGGCGTTCGCAAAACCATCAACGGCCAATGTTTTATCGTCAGAGCTTGTTGCCACTGAAGAAGTCAGATTGAGATCTTGTTGAATAGAAACAGTTTTATCTTCGCCTCCAGCTGGAGATGAAGACATGGCGCTAGCGCTAAAAACGGGACGAGTCGCCTCATCATCAGCTGCGCTATAAGAATCTGGAGTCGGTGGTGAGAATAAATCATCCTCAGATTGATAGCCTGGATCTGAAGATGGACCACTGTACTTTTCTTCCTCTGCGGAAGGAATTGGAATAAATTTTTCTGAAGGAGGCAAATTATCAAAACCTTCAGGAGCGGCGAACTCTAAAGCACCTGAGGCACTTCCGTCGTATCCATCGTTGTCGCGGCCGTCGTATTCAGCTCCGCCTGTGAATTCTGAAGCGTCGATTTCTTTTTCAATTTGAACGCCAATATCTTTTTCAAGATCGCCCCAAAGGTTGTTCGAAGCATTCGTGCTATCAAGACGATGATCATCACTCTCTAAAGGCATACCCGAGAAACCACTCGCTTCTTCGCCAGCGCCTAAAAGCACATTGCCATCCGCTCCGTCATTGTAAGACGAATCGGATTGAATCTCTTTGAGGTCATCCATCAATGACTCAATGAGGTTCTCTGCGGCTGAAGAATTCTTGGACTTTTTGCTCATAGCTATTGGAAATATCGGTATTTTTCCCCTCTTTCTTGAGGACAAAACAAACCAGAGTAGAGATCAGGATCTTGGTCCTATTCATCTCAATTTGATACAGTCCCTTCGCACTAAGTACCTGAAAACTCGTCGTTGATTTCTCAATTATTTATATTTTATGCAATTATATTGCGCACAATATAATTAACTTCTAAGATACTTTCATGAATAAGAAGCTCAAATTAGAAAATCAGCTTTGCTTCCCGATCTACGCAGCTTCGCGGTTAATCACTCAGCTTTATGCTCCTCACTTTAAAGAGCTGGACCTGACCTATCCCCAATACTTGGTTTTTTTAGTTCTTTGGGAAAAGGCTCCGCTCAAGGTAACAGAAATCGCGGATCTTTTACTTTTAGATACTGGAACCGTCACCCCCTTGATTAAACGTATGGAACAAAAAGGCTGGGTCAGTCGGCGCAGATCGAAAGCTGACGAGCGATCGGTCGAAGTGCATCTCACGACCGAAGGCAAAAAGATGGAAGAAAAATTTGCCGAAGTACCCGACATGATGTTGTGCGATCTAGATTATAAAAAAAGTGAATATGATAGTTTAAAAATTCAGCTAAATAAACTCATCACTCAAATGCAAAAAACCTTAGGAGGTCACAATGAGTAGTCTCTATATAGCCGCTGCAAAAGCAACAGGTGGACGTAATGGTAAAGTTGAGAGTTCAGATGGAGTCTTGAATCTTGAAACTCGAATTCCAAAAGAAATGGGTGGTCCCGGTGGAGCTTTCACCAACCCCGAACAACTCTTTGCCGCAGGCTATGCCGCTTGCTTTGATAGTGCTTTGCAATTCGTTGCCCGCAATCAAAAAGTGGAACTTAAAAACACCTCCATTTCGGCAGAAGTCGGCATTGGCCCCAATGGCTCTGGTGGTTTTCAGCTAGCTGTAAAGCTCAAAGCGCAGATTGAAGGCCCCGCAAGAGACGTTGCCCAAAAACTTCTCGAAGCAGCTCATCAAGTGTGCCCTTACTCCAATGCAACTCGTGGCAATATCCAAGTTGATTTGGCATTAGTTTAGTTAGTCTCCCTCCCACAAAACAAAACCCCTATCTCCTAGGGGTTTTGTGATGTCGCCTCTTCATAAAGCGAAGATTTTTGGGCCCCGGTGTATTTCTTAAATATCTCTCTAAACTCTTTGCCCTTTCTGAAACGGCGAAGGTCTTTGTTTAAATGCTCTATCAGCTGCGTTGAAGTCTTCAAGTTGAAAGCAGCATAATAGTCGACCTTATAAAGCATTGTGATCTTTTTAAACTTTAAGCGGTAAAGCTTTTCGTAGGACTTTTGACTTAATTCAGTCATGATATCGAGATCTAATTTCCCTTCGCGCAGAAGTTTATAGCGGTCAAGATCACTTTCAATATACTGAACCTTGAATCCCAATTGCTCTAAGAATTCAACTGGATGATCCTCTGGTATTCCAGAAACTTTGTATTTGCGAAGATCCAAGGGATTACTAGTCGGATGAATTTTTGAATTCTCTAAAGCGACAAGATAAAAAGTATCTTTCAAAATAGGCCCGACCCATTTAAATAACCTTTCCCTCTCGGCTTTTCTGGAAGTCGTAAAGATGAAGGTATTCTCTTCTCTCTGAACTTTGCGATAACCGTCAGACCAAGGCACAATCACAATTTGCGGATGAATTTTTTCGACCGCCAATAATCCACGAATAATATCTGTGGAAAGACCAGTGACTTCTGTGCCCTTCTTAAAGTTAAAAGGCGGAAATTCCTCTGTATACCCCTTCCACACGGACTCTGCCGACGCTTGAGAACACATCATAAATAGGACGACAACAAGCCTTAAAAACATACTATAAACTAAACATAGATTACACACCTCGGCAACCTGAAAGCAGCCAATGCAAAGCCCATATCGTCACTCGATGAGTGAAATCCCATCTATTGCAAATTAACCCACTTAAAAAGCCCTTTATTTGGCAAGTCCTTTGCTTGTATGAACAAATGCGACCTTTGGGACTGGAACGTAATGGCCTAACTGGCCCCCCAATTAAAGGAGTGACTGGTATGAAGAAGTTCTTCATAGCCCTAGGTCTTTTGTTGTTGTCTGTGGCGCATGCCCATGCTGCCCGGCCTAACATGCCTAGAAAAATATTGGTCTCTGTTGGGGACCTCAAAGAGAACAAACAGTTTCGTTGGAAGAAAGAAATCTGCGCACAGGTTTACTTGATCGCCAACCAAGTGAGCGACTCCGCCGTCGATGTCACTTGTCGTTCATTTGATACAAACTCCTTCCTTGATAAAGATCTGCAAAAGTTAGAACCCCACAATGAATACCATTTACGCATCCTGCGCACCAGTGAAGGTGTAATTTCCATGGACGTGACGAACTGGAGTCGCGTGCACGATTCTGATTTCACAAATTTAGGATGGCAGTTCTCTGACAAAAAAGAAGGAACAGCGACTAAAGAAGATGCCTTTGCGAAAGTAGTAGCAAATCTTTTCTATTACGTTGGCAATGAGCAAGCTTTCAAGGCAGGACTACTTGTTAACGGTATCAGCGAATCCGCGAAGATGACCTACGATCAAAGCAAAGGTCTTTTCATCGATAACGCCACGAAACTGCCTTTGACCGTCGACCAAGCTTACTTCACATTCGAAAATGAAAGTCCACGTAAGAAAAACTATCTTCGGGCCGGTATTGAACTGGGCGTGGTGTTTTCTTCTGGCTTGGCTTGGTATTACAAAAATCTTGTCTATAATGCTCAAGACTTTGACTATGGCTTCAGAGAAGGTTTGAAAAAGAAAACCAACGGCGAAGCCATTCTTTTTGACGATAACGATAAGTTCGCTAACTACGGCCACGTCTATGCTGGCGTACTTTATTATAATATCGCCCGCACCAATGGCGCGAGCTCCTTGGAATCTTTCCTAGTAAGTTTCGCCTCTTCTGCCGCTTGGGAGTTCTCTGAGTATCACGAAGTTTTCTCGATCAATGATCAGATTATGACTCCTCTGGGTGGCTATGTTATTGGTGAAGCCACCTATCAGTTATCATGCGCGCTCTTACAAAAAGATTCCGTCGCTGCAAAAACACTGGGCTACGCAGTGAATCCTGTCGGCGCGATCAATTACTCTTTGAATAAGCTCAAGACCGGCGACAAGTTTTCAACGGTGCCTGACTGTAAAAAAGAGCGTTGGTCTGAAGTTTCTATGTATATTGGAATGGATAAAGGCCAAAAGCCTTTCAAAGTAGATCAAAGTAACTCAGCAGTAGTTGGTTTGAATGCGGAAGTTGTGACAATTCCCAATTACAACAAACCTGGAAGCGATTCCGGCATCATCTTAGATACGTCCATGGTTAAAATGATCGTTGAGCACAATGGCGGCGAAGGTTTGGGCGACCTGAAGGTCATCGCTCAAATCGTCAGTGCGGCCTATCACAGAAAAGAACTAGATAGAGACTCGACAGGCAATCTGCGTGGTTATGATGTCGTGATTGGCTTGGGTTCTGCAACAACTTGGAACGATCGCGGCTCGACCAAGGGCAACCCGAACGAAGACTTCTATGGAACCGTCAATATCTTGGGAGCTTCTGCCCATGCGACAGTGTTCTATAAAGGTTATAAAGTAAAAGCGGAGTTTGGATTCTATGGTGACTTTGCCATGGTTAAATCTTACGCCCTCAGTGACCTCGATAATACAAGTGACGACCCCACTCTGTCGACTCAAGCAAGCACCGTGCGCAAACGCGGTTATTACTGGGGTGTCGGCACATCCACTCTGGCGGCGATCTCGGTGGAAAAAGGCCCTGTGACTGTTGGCTACAACGCGCAGGTCTCTTCTGCGACGAGCATCAATGGCCGTGATCGCAAACAGGACGAAGTCCAAAACCCGTATGACTTCAAAGATTCATTTATCTCGCACAGAGTTTATGTGACTTTCCAATTAACGAAGAATTTAAGCTTCCAATTGGCCCACGAAATCAATCAACGCGAAGGCACAGCGACGGGACGGGCGAAAAAAAGTGGAACTGAACACCGCACCATCGGTGTTCTGGTTTACCGATTCTAATCCCGACAATACCCACAAAATAAAAAAGCACCGATCATCGGTGCTTTTTTATTATTCAATAATCAGTCCGAGTCCGGCCGACACTTCGACTATGTCGAAGGCAACCCGCTTAAACAGTGATCACTTTTTTGTAAGCTGTTAGACGTTTTTCCAAATCACCCAACGTTACTTTTTCCAAAGCTTTCACAGAGAAATCTTGGATCGTGTGACTTGCCATCATAGAACCCATGATACAAGCTTGTTTCAAGTTTTCCACTGTCGGCACATTCTTTTGAGCCGCCAAGTAACCAAAGAAACCACCAGCGAATGTATCGCCAGCTCCTGTCGGATCGATCACTGTTGGAATCGGCATTGCCGGCAAGATGAAGTAGCCTTCGTCTTTCGTGTACATCGCAAAACCGTATTCGCCACGCTTAATAACAACTGCAGAAGGTCCCATCGCCGTGATCAATGGAGCCGCAGAGATCGCATTCGCAGCGCCAGTAAGCATTTTAGCTTCGCCTTCATTGATCAAAACCAAGTTCACTTTTTTAACAACTTCAAGAAGCTTTTCTTTCTTGATAGAGATCCAGAAGTTCATTGTGTCCATACCTACGAACTTAGGTTGTTTCACTTGTTCCAAAACTTGAAGTTGCAACTCAGGAGCAATGTTCGCTAAGAATACAAAAGATGAATCTCTGAAATGCTCAGGCAATTGAGGATTGAAGTCTGCAAACACGTTCAAATCAGTTTGCAAAGTCTTCGCTTCGTTCATGTCGCCTTCATAAGAACCGGCCCAATGGAACGTCTTTCCAGGCACTTTAGAAAGGCCTGCAAGATCTACCCCACGATTATTCAACATATCGTAGTCTTTTTGCTCATAGTCTTCACCGACAACGCCAACCACGCGCACTTTAGAAAACAAAGAAGCTGCCAAAGAGAAATAATTCGCAGATCCACCCAAGGCACGGTCTGCTTTTCCCGAAGGAGTTTGAATAGAATCGTAAGCTAAGCTTCCTACTACAAGAATTTCTGACATTTTAATCTCCAAAATCTTTATGCACTCCGGACCGGCCGGAGCATTAAAAAATAAACCCTACTCCGACTTTGTCGGAGTGTAAACATAGCAACTAATTCAGCTCTGTATTATCAGCTGCGTCTTCAGAATCATAGCTCGCAGCATTGAGCGCCGCATTTTTTGCAGCGAACTCAAGAGCGTTGGCTGCCAAGACTTCACGTTTTGATTTCGGCAAGCCTGCAAGCTTAGAATTTGAAATATCCATGGTTGCCGTGTTTTCTTTGTGTGTGCTGTTCAATTGACCGCAAGCCGCAAAAATATCACGTCCCATGGAACGTCTTAACAACACATGTACATTCAAACGGCTTAGCTCCTGATGGAAAGCCTCAATCGTTGCATCTGCAGGACGCTCATAAGGTGAAGCTGGATGTTCATTGAATGGAATGATGTTGATCTTGCACGGAATATGACGAGTGAGCTTTGCCACTTGACGAGCGTGTTCCAATTGATCCGTGACACCTTTCAACAAGACGTACTCAAAAGTGATCTTCTCACCTGTCTTGTCAGTATAGTCCTTACAAGCATCCAACAATGCTTTCGTGTTCCATTTTTTATTGATCGGCATCACTTGCGTGCGGATCTCATCGTTCGGTGCATTCAAGCTCACCGCCAAACGAACTTTGGCATCAGCGATACGCCACATCTCTGGAACGATGCCAGAAGTAGAAACCGTGATTTTTTTGCGGGACAAATTAATACCCCACGGAGAATGAAGAACGTCGATCGTTTTGAAAACAGACTCTGGATTATCCAACGGCTCGCCCATGCCCATGAAAACGATATTAGTAATGCGTTGACCTTCTTCAAGACGATCATGCACCTGCATGAACTGACCAACTATGTCTTCAGTTCGCAATCTTCGTTTTAGTTTTTGTTTTCCAGTAAAACAGAATTTGCAGCCGATGTTACAGCCCACTTCAGAAGAGATGCATAAAGTCAAACGGCCCTCTGAAGGGATCACCACAGACTCAACACTCAAGTTATCGCCAACATCGAAAAGAAACTTTTGAGTTCCATCAACAGACTTCAAGTGAGTGATGACTTTGGGAAGCTCAAAGGAAAGAAGATTCGGCAACTCAGCCCTGAAGTCTTTCGATAGATTTGTCATTTGCTCAACATCAGTGATTCGCTGCTCAAAGACCCATTTGAAAATTTGTTGAGCGCGGAACTGCTCTTTGCCTTTTCCCTTAAGGAAAGCTTTCAAATCTTCCAAAGTCATCGAATAGAAATTTGTAGGTTTATTTTCTAGAGGTTTTGCGACGTTGTCGTCAGCATAGTTCACGGGCGCAGTCGAAATGAGGTCAATGCCGTCATTCAATTCCATTCAGGGCTCCTTGGCTTGTCACAGCCTTGCTTATTACAGCTGGGACCTTTCTGATTCTTCAGATGGTCACCTTTGGTTAAGGATTATGTATGGGCGATTTTGTAGCATAAGGGCCCTGGATATCCTAGCAATTCCATTGTCTTAGAGCCTAGAAATTGAAAAACCCCACCAAATTCCGTTGGTGGGGTCGAAAACATGGAAAAAATGCCTGAACTGCCTAAAGAAGAACTTTCTGACAGGCTCCTAAAGATCCCTTATTGAAGGCAATATTGCGCAAAGCTGAGACTATATTGTCTTTCACTAAACGCAGAGCCGGGAATGAGGCCTTGAGCCCTTCCGCGCGGAAGAGGTAATAGCGAGTCGCCTCGTCTTGATAGACCAAGAAAATTCCGATACCAGGGGGGAATGACAAGCCCGTTGAAGCCGCCCAACCAAATTGATTCGGCCCCTGACGGAAGACCCCTGTTGCTCCACCGTACATCGTCGTGTTCTTTTGAGTCATGAAAGGTCCTTCACGCTTTTCGAAAACCAAACCATAGGTTCCAGCTGCGGAAACTTCTACGATGCCCGTCAATGTCTTCTTCAACTTCTCTACATCAACAAAGACCTCGAAGACAAACTTGGCCTTGTTATTTTCATCCACTTTACGAGTGAAGCCCGCACCAAGACCTAGCATGTAATAGAAGCCGCCTGATTTCGGAATGAAAGATCCAATATTGCGTTTGTGCATGGCCTCCATCACTTTTTGTGGCAAAGCCAAACCACCGGAAAGCGAGAACATCATCGAACCGCCCTTGACGTTGCTTCGTGAAACAACATGCGAGCTTTCATAAAAACGATCGTTCAATTCATTCAATGCTTTATTGATTTTTCCAGGACCGACTCTGAAGAAAGCCAAGACCTTTGCGAACTTCCCAAGGAATGCTTTTTTCTTTGCCAAGAAAGAGGAAATTTCAACATCTGAAAGCTGCAAGAGCTTATCTAATTCAGCTTCCGTTCTTGGTCCTTCAAAGTCATAAAGAACATCTTTGGGAATCTCTTTATTCATTTCCGCACGCACTCGCTCTACGAAGCGTTCGCGATTAAAATCTTTTTCAACCTCTGTGACCTCAGAAGGATCAAATTTAACTTCGATATTATCTGTGCTCTCACTCATAACTTCTGGAGCTTGTTGGCCCTGCACGGCCTCTTTGCTATCGAAGATCAAAAGATTGGCGTCGTCCTCTGCATGTGCAGAGAAACCGGCGAAAATAATTGAAACAACGAAACCCATACGAAGTAGTGACGAGATTTTCATAGATACTCCTCGACACCTATGAAGCAACGAACACACCAGTCTCCGGATGAGACACTCCTCTTAAATTTGAACTTATAGGGAATTCAACGGAGATAAGGATCTTTTAACCTTCAGCAACGGTCGCAATGTTTACAGCTAACAAATTTGGGCAGTCACTGAAGAAGAAAGCCATCGCCCGTAAACAGAACGTACCACGGACGATGACTTAGAAAACTTACTCACATTCTATGCAGAGAAACACTCGGAGTATATTGTACAGAAGGGTGATCCAGGTCTAGGGCTCTTCGTCCAGAGCTTTGGCTCAAAAAACAGAATAATTCAAAGGAACTTGAGACCCGAGCCACAATGCCGCCTGTGTATGGTCATAGAGATCATTTCCGGTCAACTCATGAACTAGGACAGACAAGTCGCCGCGTTCTTTCATCAACCACAGTACAACTTCGCTAAACATCTCTTTAGGAAAATTAATTTCAAACATCGGGATGGGATGAGGACCAATACCTATTGGAATCATCTCCCCCGTGAAAACACGTTGGCCTTCGAAGGCGGTCATTGCTTTTTCGCGAAGGGTTTTTGCAAAAGAGCGTGAACTTTCTTCGAAGTAAATATGCGCATCAAACTCCCGAGGGAAGCCCGCAGGAAGAAGCTGTGAATTCACTTTGAAAGAACGTTCTTGAGCCATTTTTGAATTGCCTTTGAAAACGCCGTCCCAAACAAAGTCCGGCGTGTATCATTTTTAATGAACGGTGTTGATATATTCGATGAGTTCTGGAATTTCACATGGAACGCAGCCCACTTTGCCGACAACGACACCAGCGGCGTTATTGGCAAGCATGCAGCTTTGCACCAGGGTCAAACCAGAAACAAGCCCCAAAGACAATGCGGCAATAACTGTGTCGCCGGCTCCAGTGACGTCGAAAACTTTTTGCGCATAAGTAGGAACTTCCGTGATTTGATCACCAGAGAAAATAGTCATGCCATCTTTTCCACGAGTCAGAACCACTTCTTTAGCTCCCGTGATTTTTTGAAGCGCGCGACCTACCTCGACAACTTTATTCGGATTGCCTTTAAGATCGTCGAAGTCCATGCCCGTCAAAACCACAGCTTCGTCGTAATTTGGTTTGATCAAATCAACGCCCTGATAGAAAGAACCGCGGTTGTCACGGTGTGGGTCGGCCATCAATCTTTTTCCAGCTTTTTTACAAATCGCCGAAACTTTTTCGACCACGTTTTTTGAGATCACACCTTTTGCGTAATCTTCAATGATCACACAATCCGCGTGCACCACATTCTTTTCGACGGTAGCAATCAAACGAGCTTCAGCATCTTCAGAAAGATATTTCTTAAGCTCATGATCCACACGCACAAGATGATGATGCTTTGCCATCACGCGCATTTTACGAGTCGTCGGACGAGCTTTGTCCACGATCATGTAATCCCAGCTCACGCCATTTTTAATACTGAGTTCTTTAAGAAGGTTCGCACCTGTATCATCGCCAACAACTGAAACCAACATTGGATAACCGCCAAGGCTGGCCACGTTTTGGGCGACATTGGCAGCAAGACCTAAACGCATGTCTTCTTCTTCTACTTCCAAAACAGGAACGGGAGCTTCTGGGCTGATACGACGAACTTGACCCATAACATATTCATCCAAACCCACGTCGCCGATAATGAGGATTTTTTTACCTTTTAGCGCGGGGATTTGGTTGATCAAAAGCTGCTTTTCTTGAGGACCTAGATGGGCCTGTACGGGTGTTGTCATTTTTTCATCCTCCCAAAGCTCATTTCTAGCCGAAGCTGGCCCCGCTGTCATCCCCTAACATCGCGGACTTGGCCTTGGAAGGTCCCTATGATAGAACCGCTCTCATGTTTAAATCGAAAGCGAAATTCCCAGGTAAATCATCTGGCCCCAAGGGCAGCCCGAAAAATCGCCCTAGCAATGCAGGACGCCCTATTTCCAGCCGTGCCCAAGAAGACAAGTCCGCGCCGAATGCTTTGATTTACAAGCCCGACTACATTTCACCTCGAGAAAAAGAAGAAATTTTTCGCTATCTCAATACGCTCTATCCCATTTGGGAAATGCGCTACTCTAAAAATAATCCTCCACCGGAAAACCAAAAACAAAGACCACTTTTGCGTCCCGTTTATTGGTTGGGAAATTGGCAATTTGCTTGCTTGAATTATTATCATCCACCGAAAGGCATCTTCAATCGCTGCGTCAGCGCCGAAGGATTTCCGCCAATTTTAGAATATCTTATTCAAAAAATTGAAGAAATGGTTCACTCCCACTACGAACCACGAGACATCCCCCGTGGCTGGCATTTGAACACCTGCTTGATCAATTATTATGGCGATCAAATCCAAGAAGACGGCAAAAAGCTAGATTGCGCACGCGTGGGTGAACACAAGGATTTCGAACCTGGTCCCGTTGCATCCATTTCTTTCGGCGAACGCGCCTTGTTCCAATTCGTCTCAAGCTTAGGAACTGAAAGTAAGTCCGACGTCGTTGTTCAACAATGGCTCGACGACAGCTCTTTGCAAATCTTCGCCGGAGACAAATTCAAAAAGCATTTGTTCCATCGCGTTCAACGCGTAGAAAAGAAAGACGGAAAAATCTTTAAGTTGAATGAAATTTCAAATTTCGAAACCCGCAGAATCAACTTCACCTTCCGCTACGTCCCCGACGAACACATCGTCCCATTTGCCCGCCTCCCCGAAGAAGCCAAAGAAGACGTACGCGCCTACATGGAAAAACTAGCCGAACACTCCGACTTCTTCAAAACACAAATCTAATCGCGAAACGTACCTGCTTCCCTTTGGTTTAAAAAGGGAGCAAGTACATCAATTTTTTTTGACGAAGATTGTACCGATTTTGCCCAAAGGGAAGCAGGTACCTTTCCGTCCGCCTTTCCGCGCTTAGAGGGCGACGGGCCAGGTGACTTTTAGGGTGGGTTTGGTGGTCTGAAGGAGGGAGACGCGCAGGTTTTGATTGAGCCAACGGACGATCATTTCTTTTTCTGACAGTGTTAGGTCTTTATTTAAGAAGCGGAAATCGAATTCTGAGAGGGGCAGGCTGAGGTTCATGCTGCGATCTTCTTTTTTGAAGTTGGTCAGCTTGATTTCTAGTCTGATAAATTTTTGATCCTTAGCGGGTTCTTTGATGTCAAATTCAGTGATGACAGGGCCGTTGAAAAAGCCTTTCCATTCGTCATCGGTCAAATCCACATTCAAGTTGCGTTCCTTCAAGTGAAAGCTTGGAGAGTGAGAAAGAATGTAGGATTGAAAAACTGTTGATAAGGCTTTCCAGTCATAGGGAACTGGGAATGTACAGTGGTAGCCCTGCGGAAGCTCTACGACTTTTAAATTTCTGCTGCCAATTTTTATTTTTTTATTGGCAAGATTTTGCGAGTTCATTTCAAACGGCACCAAAGGATCTTCCGTTGTTGCCATCACCATCACCGGTTCCTGCACATCGTTGTAGGACTTCCAGAAATTATTCAAGCCCCAAAAGTCAGGACCATCTTTGACACCCGGAGGAAGCTTCACGCTAGAAATATACGAAAGCCCTCCCTGATAATTTCGCACAACTTCAGAGACGGCTTTCGATAAAAAACTAAAGCTATCGTATTGAACCAATGAAGGAAGCTTCTGATCCAAGCCACTCAAACGGCGGCGACTCCACAGATCCACAAACGCGGACTTCACTCCGCTTTGAGTGAGGTTCTGCATGGTGGCTTGAAGATTTACAACCGGGCAAAAAGCCAAATAACTTTGAATCAATGGATAGCTGGCTGGAGAGTTGTATTTGCTTAACAAGGACGAGTACAAAACTCCGTGCCCACCTAAGCTAACGCCAAACATGTGCACACTGTCGATGATTTTCGAAAGCGGTTCATTGGAATCGCGAAGCATGCGTGCGATCAAAAGATTCTGAATTCCTTCGTCGTAACCGCCGAAAGAAAACTGATTGTTATCCGCGACGAAGTCTCCGCTGGTCATGTTTTCTAAAACCAGAACATTGAATGGCGACTGTTCGAAGAGCATCATCAACCAAGCTCGCTCAGGTCTAAAATCTTCGACACTTGAAAAGATCCCTAAACGCATCACTACAAAGGGACGACGTTTGAAATCCCCTTTCAAAGCTAACAAACCTTTCAAGCGCACATTGCCTGGAAGGTTGACCACCACTCGACGCAGGAATGGATGACCTTGGGGGTTGTAGTTCATGGTCATCATTTTGCGCCCGTTGACTAAAGCGCTGTTGTCGCCGGTTTCAAGCTCTGTGCGACACTCCTGAAAATACTTTTGGACAAGGGCGCCCTGGATCTGCGCCGAGGTTTTCACTCGCGAGTCCAGCATCCTTGCCTGCCAAACATCCGGATTGCACGGGGCCGACATCGTCTTACCTATGCCTGTTGGTGTCCAACCTAGTACACTTTGAAAAAGAAAATTGAGAGTCGTTGGATAACGCCCGGGGCTATTAGCGAGAATTGGTGAGTCTTCCGAAGGAAACCAAATCCGCGAGCTCTGAAACTGCTCCATATAGGTCTGTTGCGGTGTCTGATTAGTTAATGCAGATGCCGAAAAAGTCAGAAAAATAAGACTGATAGAGACTGATAAGGAGAAAGTGCAAGACCGAAGCATAGGTCTTCATAGTGGCCAAAAAGAACCACCGAGTCATCACCTTTTTCCTGAGTGACACTGAGTATTTACTTAATTAAAATTCCTACGTGTATTTTTAAGGAGACACATAACATGGAAGCCCCGCACGGATCAAAAATTGAGCCTCTTTATGATGGCCCATTGTTTAGAAATGCCATTCAAACTCTCGATGAAGCAGCTAAGCTTATTAACTGCGACCCGAACGTCCTTGAAAGATTGAAACGTCCACGTCGTTGCATCACAGTTTCTGTACCTGTGCGTATGGACGACTACTCTGTGAAAGTATTCACAGGATACCGTGTTCAATACTCTCCGACATTGGGCCCCTACAAAGGCGGCATCCGTTATCACCAAAACGTAGACCTTCAAGAAGTTGTGGGCCTTGCGGCTTTGATGACTTTCAAAAACTCCGTATTGGGTCTTCCATTGGGTGGAGCTAAAGGTGGTATCACTGTTGATCCAACGAAGCTTTCACGCACTGAAAAACAAAATTTGACTCGTCGTTATGCTTCTGAAATTGGACCTTTCGTTGGACCAACTAAAGACATTCCTGCTCCAGACGTGGGAACTGATCCACAAACAATGGCTTGGTTCATGGACACTTACTCTCAAGAACAAGGTGGCTTCGCACAACCTGGCGTTGTTACTGGTAAACCGGTTGAAATCGGTGGTTCTTTGGGCCGTAACCATGCAACTGGTTTGGGCGTTGTTTACGTAGCTGAAAAAGCTTTCGAAGTGAACAAAATGAACATGAAAGGCGCTACGATCGCAATCCAAGGATTCGGTAACGTAGGTTCTTTCGCTGCGAAATTTGCTCACGACAGAGGCGCTCGTATCGTTGCAGTCAGCGACGTTTCTGGCGGCATCTTCAACGGTGATGGCTTGGATATTCCTGAAGTTTTGGAATATATCAAAGCTCACAAATTCTTGAAGGGCTACCCTAAAGCAACTCCTATCAGCAATGAAGATTTGCTTGAAGTGAAGTGTGATGCCTTGTTCCCTTGCGCTTTGGAAAACCAAATCGACACTCACAACGCTGAAAAAATCCAAGCGAAAGTGATTGTTGAAGGCGCCAACGGACCTGTGACAAATGCAGCAACTAAAATCCTAACTAAACGTGGAGTTTACATCGCTCCAGACGTTATCGCCAATGGTGGCGGTGTTATCGTTTCTTACTTTGAATGGGTTCAAGACACGATGGCATTGTTCTGGGATGAAGAGGAAGTGAACGGTCGCTTGAAAACGATCATCACAAAAGCCTTCGATAAAGGTCATGCATTCGCGACAGAAAAAAATGTCGACATGAGATCCGCAGCGATGGCGGTTTCGATTCAACGTCTTGAGAAAGCAATGCTTCTCAGAGGTTTGTACCCTAGATAATGTTTCTTTGAAAAGGCGGTTTGCAAAACCGCCTTTTCTTTTTGTGCTCTTGATTTCAAGTTTCTGGAGTTTCCATGCGTCCTTGGCTTCTTTTACCACCTCAATGGGCTCACGATCTTATCCCCTTCACTCTTCCTTTTATTTCAATGGCTTACGGAAAGAAAACTCCCGAGTGGAACAGCTTCACTTGGCGGGACATGACCTTCGCTAATCCCGTTGGCATTGCCGGAGGTGTTGATAAGAACGCCGAACATCTGAATGACTGGTGGAGCCTGGGTTGTGGATTTGTCGAAGTGGGAACGGTCACTCCCCTCGCGCAAAAAGCAAATCCTGGGAAAATCATGGACCGCGATAAAAAGCTTCAAGCGATGTGGAATAAGATGGGGTTTCCCAGCCACGGCGCCGACGAAGTTTTTTATAATCTTTCTTTTTATGCTCCGAAATTTCGCACGCCGGTTTTTGTGAATATCGGAAAAAATCGCACGACCCCGAACAACGAAGCGGTCTTAGACTATTTGACTCTCGTTGATAAGTTTCGTCCCTTTGCCGATGCCTTTGTTGTGAATGTCTCAAGCCCAAACACTCAAGGGCTGCGTGAGCTTCAGAACAAAGACAATCTTCGCAATCTTTTAGGCCCTATCCTCGAAAAAGTTTCTCATTTTGAACCCACTCCGGTTTTAGTAAAATTGAGTCCTGACATGGGTGAAGACGCTTTGGCTGAGGCCATCACTCATTGCCATGAGCTTGGCGTGGATGGCTTCGTTTTGACGAATACCACACTTTCAAGACCCCCTGGCTGCCATTTCCCTCCTGAGGGAGGCTTATCCGGGGCCCCATTAAAGAAGCTATCTCAACGCGCCCTGCAAATAGCTGTGCAAATTTTAGGCAAAAATAAAGACGATAAGCTTCTGGTCAGCGCTGGTGGCATAATGAGTCCGGATGATGTCTTTGAAAGATTGCAAATGGGCGCCAATCTTGTTCAAATTTATTCTGCACTCGTGTTTCAGGGGCCTGGTTTTTTCCACGAGGTAGCAAGAAGGCATAATGAGCGAAGATAGCACGAAGGTCGCCGGCGACGTCGGAGTACAGACCGATAAACCTAAAAAATCTAAGATCCGTAAGGGTCATTGGATTCCTGTGGTTGCAGGCTTCTTACGCAAAGATGGCAAAATTCTTGTCGGGCAAAGACCCGAAAACAACTCCTTAGCTGGCCAATGGGAATTTCCCGGTGGGAAAATCGAAAATGGTGAAACGCCGGAATTTGCTCTAGCCAGAGAGTTAAATGAAGAGCTTGGCATTGAGGCTGAAGTGGGCGAACTGAAACTTGCCTGCACTCATTCCTACGGAGACGTAGGGATCCTCATATTGTTCTATGAGATTATTTATTGGAAGGGTGAGCCCCGCGCCAAACATCACATGATGTTGGAATGGATTCACCCCGAGGAACTCAAGCATCGCAATATTCCAGAAGCGAATCGCAGGATCTTGGATCGCATCTACAAAGCCTTAGGGATTGAATGGCGAAAATAATTCTTGTAAGCAAAAATATCACGGCCACCTCTTGGCAATTGGCGCAGGCCCTGCGCAGCCAACAGCATGAGGTCGTGATTCTTACAAGTAGAGGCGAAGAACCCCTCGGCCATCTTCATGGCATTGAGTTCATGGCTTACTTCAGAAAATGGAATTTCGTCGAAGGTCTTAAAATCATTCCGGGCCTCTTTGGTTTGCAACCGCAAATTTTGCATTTGGTTTTAGATGAGGACCGCATGAGTGCGGCGCAAATCGTTCTTTCAACTTTTGCAAAATCACATCCTTCGTGTGTTTTGACGACCTCTTTGCTGAACATTCGCTATGGGCTTCGTCGCAGCAACCCGGTTCGTTATCTGGTTGAGGAAAGCGACATCATCACCTGCCCCACCGTGGAAGCACTGGGACAGCTGCGTGGCTTGAATGTGCGTTCGAATAGCCAAGGTCGCGGAATTTTAGCTCCGGCTTTGGATTTCCGCCATGACAGCATCACCGAAATCTATGCCGACGGCAGCGAGGCCCGTTTGATTGCGGATCTTGCCGACAACGACTATTTTGTCGTTCCATTTCGCGAAACTCGCTTTAATCCTGAATCAGAAAATTTAATTCGCATTCGCACTTTGGCGCAAAAACACAAGGTGGCAATGTGGGGATCTTATTCGCACTGGCCCTTACGTGATCGTAAGAAGTTTGCCGCTTGGATGGCGAATTTTGATTGCGAACATCGTTGGGTGGTTACGGGATCTATGCCTCCCCATTTATCGAAAATCTTGCTCGAGCGTGCGACGGCATTTGTTTTAGCGGGACAGAAATTCACTCCGGTGGAAATGACCGAGTATTATATGCGCGCGATTCAATCCCAGGCCGTGATGATTTTAGACTCACGCCAGACCAGCGTTCATTCCGATCTTTGGAAAAACTCTGTGAACTGTTGGGTCCTAAATCATGAACATACGCAAAGAGATTTGATAAAGCTTCTTTCAAGACCTCACCTTCGTCTGCCTGAAGTCATGTCGGAACAAAGAGCCCAAGGCAGCCACCTTATTGATTCGTCTTTAAATGAGCTCAATCGTCTGTACAACAAGGCCTTATCTCATCTAAGATAAGTTCATGCTTGCGAAGTCGAAACTTCCAGAGAATTTAAATATCTGTCTGACCTCCGCCCGTTTCCCGATTTTAAGTCGTGCCACGGACCATGGTTTCTTATGGCCTATTGCTCGCGGACTTGCCCGTGAAGGGCATAAGGTCACTGTGCTTTCGACAACTTCTTTTTTGAAAAAACCAGAAGTGGTACGTGATGGCGTCCGTGTTCTTTATCTTCATGAAGGCGCAAAAAATCTTTCTCATATGAGTTTTCAAATGGCGGTTCGCCAAAAGTTTGCTCAACTTCATAAAGAGGAACCTTTTCATTTAGTTCACAGCATCGACAGATCAGGTTATCGCATCGGCCACCGCAAAAAAGATTTCAAAGTGGCCATGGCTTACGATGTGGAAGCCACACAAATGTCACAGCTGTTTGCGATTCTGGCGATGAAACGCGAAACCTTAGGAAGCATGTTGACCACGGCCATTGCCACAGCCTATAAGTTTTTAACGACTTATTATGGTGGCGATCGCCAGCTTCTTTCGACTGCGGATGGAATCTTTGTGACCAATCCCCAGCAAAAAATCATCCTTGAAAGATATTATCTTTACCCGGATTTTCATACTTACACCGTTCCCTATGGAATTGAGTTGGGTGACTTGTCTCCGAAAGAAAAGTCTTTGGAGCTTCGTAAAAAGTTGGGCCTTCCAGAAAACTCCCATGTGGCTGTAACCATCAGTGATATGACAGAGGTTCAAGAGTTGCTTCCTCTTTTGAAGGCCTTTGAAAAAGTCGCCATCAAAAAACCGAATAGCTATTTAATTATTGTTGGCAATGGCCCCAAATTTAGAAATATCGAATTTGAAGTTCTTAATTTGGCCCTTGGCAACCGAGTCATCCTGACCGGTGCGGTTCCAGCTCCTGAGATCGAAGACTACATTGTTTTAGGGGATGTGTTTGTGAACATGAGTTCGCGCACAACAGGCTTTGAGCCTTCTACTTTAGAGGCCATGGCTCAGAAAAAAGTGGTTATGGGCTCTGAAGTGTCACCCATTGCCAATATTATCGAAGACGGCAGAGATGGTTTCTTACTTCGCCCCGCCGACGTGGATTCGATGAGCAATCTGCTGGTGGAGATCTTTTCTGGAACCATGCCTGCGGACGAAATCGGCGAAAGAGCCCGTCAACGCGTCGTAGACCTATTTGATACCCCTAAATTGGTCCAGTCAGTGCTCGATGCCTACCGTAAAATCCTGCTCAATACTGGAATGTATAAGAAGCATTGAGTTAAACTATTGAAAAGTGATAGTCAGCCCCCTGCACATCTGTATAATCGGGAGTGTTATCAATGCTTTATGGTTCGATATGTTTAGGCTTAAACCTGACACATTTGAGCTTGAGATCTGAAGGAACTTGAAGATGACAAAAGCGGATTTAATAAATTTGATCTCAGAAAAAGCCGGCATCACTCGCGTGAAGGCCGAGACTGTAGTTAACACTATTTTTGATTCTATGGTGGAAGCTTTGATGCGCGATGACCGTATTGAAATCCGTGGTTTTGGTTCATTTGTAAATCGTCAGTATGGCGCCTACAAAGGACGCAATCCTCGCACTGGTGAAATCATCAATGTTGAAGAGAAAAAATTGCCATTCTTTAAAGTTGGTAAAGAACTTAAAGAAGATATCAATGGCGGAAAAGGCGAATAGGTTTTCGCTCTCATTTTGAAAGTAAAAAAAGGAACCCGAGAGGTTCCTTTTTTATTCTTTTTTCTAAGAAGTTAAGGTCCTATTGCGAATTCATTATTTTTCTAGAAGATCAGAGATCTCAGGTTCCTGAACTCGCCCTCTTACAAGGGCAAGGTTTCTTAGGAATTCCGATTAGACAGGAGTTGAGTAAATCTCTTGGTAAGTTTTAATGTGATTCTCATCCACGCGTTTGTGCAAATCCGCGCGAGACAAATCCTGATGTCTTGAAACGCCCATGGCACCGATAATATGTGCCACTGTTTCAAGGGTTTCTTCGTGGAAGTTCTTGACACGCTCGCGCTTGGTCGGCACATGCAGGCCCTTCACCAAACTAGGGTCTTGAGTCGCAACTCCTGTTGGACACTTATTGTTGTTGCAACGAAGTGCCTGAATACAGCCCAGTGCTAACAACATAGATCGAGCCGCATAGGTAGCATCTGCACCAATACACAAAAGCTTCACGATATCAAAAGCAGTGGTGATCTTACCTGTCGCCAGAACTTTAATTTTTTCGCGAACTCCGAATTTCTTTAAAGTATCGACAACAATAACCAAGGCATCAATACCTGGCATACCTATATAATTTGTAAATTCCAAAGGTGCAGCCCCGGTTCCACCTTCAGCGCCGTCAACGGCGATAAAGTCTGGATAGGAATCTTTAGCGACCATCAAAGAAACTAGTTCTTCAAATTCTCTGCGATGTCCCAAGCACAATTTAATACCAACAGGCTTACCACCGGAAAGCTCGCGCAATGTTTCAATGAACTTTAACATTTCCGCAGCATCATGAAACGCACTGTGCCCCGGAGGAGAAATGACATCTTTACCCAATAGCACATTTCTAATCTTAGCAATTTCAAGAGTCACTTTTTTGCCAGACAAAATTCCGCCATGCCCTGGCTTAGCCCCTTGGGACAACTTGATCTCGATCATTTTCACATGGAGATGTGATGAATTCGCTTTAAACAATTGTGGATCAAAAGCTCCATCGTGGGTTCGGCAACCAAAATAGCCTGTGCCGATTTGCCAAATCAAATCTCCACCCAACTCAAGATGATAAGGTGAGATACCACCTTCCCCTGTGTTATGAGCGAAGCTTCCGTCTTTTGCACCACCATTCAAAGAAAGAATAGCGTTTGTAGATAACGAACCAAAACTCATCGCGGAAATATTCAAGAGCGACAGCGAATACGGCTGCTTACATTTTTCTCCACCCACCATGATGCGCAGATCTTTATCGCTGACGTGTTTTGGATACATCGAATGAGTCACAAACTCATATCCCTGCTTGTAAACATCTTGCTGCGTTCCGAATGGGACCGTATCCAAGACTTTTTTTGCTCTTTGATAAACAACGGAACGTTGTTCACGATTGAACGGACGTCCATCAGTATTCGATTCAATAAAATATTGATTGATCTCGGGACGTATGGATTCCAACAAATAGCGGAAATGACCAAATACCGGGAAATTAGATTTAATAGCATGACGAGTTTGTCTGATATCACGAATTCCCAACGCGAAGAATGGAACGAAAAAGATGAGAGAAAGCAATCCTGTCGTCCAATAGAAATAAAATATAACATTCGCTACAAGCACAACCACTAAGGCCGCGTAAAATTCTTTTCTCATTATTGAGCCTCGAAAATTAAGTTTTCTCTAAATTCTTCAAATTCAGAGCATACAAAATTCTGGGACATAAAGACAGTCCGTTTCGCCCTCTAATATTTTAGATTTTCGTTCGGAAAATGCCTCTGACTGAGATCCGACTTAAATTCATGATTCGAAAGTTATTCGATGGGAAATAGACGAAGATCTTTAAGATCTTTCACATCAAAAAGGCACATAAATAAACGCTCCACTCCCAGGGCGATCCCGCCAGAAGGAGGAAGTCCCGCTTCTAGACTTTGGAAGAACTCCTCATCCAAACGAATTTCCTCTTTACCTGCAGCGGACTTCTTTTGCAGATCTTCAACAGAGCGTTGACGTTGAATCTTGGGATCATTCAATTCATGGAAGGCATTGGCAAGCTCCAAACCCTTCCAATAAAACTCGAAACGATCTCCCCACCCGTCCTCTGTCAAACGCGCCAAAGCCGCCTGATACGGAGGATATTTTTCAACGAAGATCAAATCTTCCTTCGGCAATTGAGATTCAATTTTATCCATGAAAATCAGGAAAAAATAATCGTCAATGCTCTCAGCGCTACGCACGTCGACGCCTAACTTTTCAGCCAAGGTTTTCAGTTCGCTCATTGAAGTTTGCGGAGTCAGAGTGAAGTTGCAATGAATCTTAAATAGCTCTGCCACCGAATAACTTAAAATTTGTCGCGGGCCACGGACTCGTAAAGATTTTGAAAGATAAGTCACCAAATCCGTGGCATCTTTTTTAATTGCCGCAAGATTGTCATAGGCGCGATACCATTCCAGCATCAGAAACTCAGGCTGATGACGTTCGGTCACTTCGCCATTCCTAAAACAAGGAGTGATTTCGAAAATCTTCTCGGCCCCTAAAGCCAAAGCTTTTTTAAGGTGAAGCTCAGGACTTGTCGGTAAGAATAGTTTTTCTTTGCGTGAACCGATTTTTAGCTCTGTGGAAAAGACATCCAAAGCTGGCTCTGTGCCTGGACAAACCACCAAACCCGGCGTTCGCAATTCGACAAAGTTATTAAATTTAAAGAAACCACGAACATGATCTAGATAAGAATTCCACTTAAGGAACAGTTCTTTATCGTAGGAACGCTTTGGCAATGGCGCCAACTGCGGAGCCAACAAAATCAATTCGTTGACGGAAACCACCGCCACAAGGTCTCCGAAATCTAAAAACTCAGAGAACTCTGGAGCTTTATCAAATTTTACTTTGTGAGTTTGTTGATCGCGATGAAGGATCAGCTTCAATCCACCGTCTTCACGAACAAGATCATAAATGCGCCCGGCCACAATTGCGCCCGAAGGCATGGCCGGATAAGGTTTCCAAATTGATGAGAGATATTCTTTGCGATCCAAGACTTGCCACTTTAGCGGCAAAGTCCTTTCGCACGCAAGGAATCAAGCTGAGAAAAGATCGATTCCATCTGATTAGCTCCGAAAAGAACCTCTTCTCCGGAAACGATACGGTGCTTCACCCAAGAACCGTTGAAAATGCCTTCACTTGTCATCTCGCATTGAGGTTGTTTTGCTTCGGCGTGGGCCAAACCTGTTTGAGTCAAAAGAACTAAAAAGAATGTTGCCAAAGCTGCCAGTGCGATTCTCATTTTTCCCCCTCGTGTCTGGTTTTTCCCGTCTTGGTTCGTTGTGACACCAGTGACGTTTCATGGAATCTATAAAGCAATCTGCTTGCCACATCCTCTCGAGCCATTTTGCTCCCGCTCCATTTTGTTCGCTCTCATAGAAAGACTCGGGTATTACGCGGTAGAACTTTGACAGATTGGCCTTTCAAAGTTGTATTTCCTGGCCCAATCCTATATCTGAAATACTGAATTTAATTGAGGAAAGGCCAAACTGTGAATCTAGTTGGAAGTTTAAACTTGAATCTGCACAAAACTCTCTCGTCTTTTCAAGACTCTGTGGACTGGGCTCAATTGCGTCACGTTTCTGAAAAAACAACCTACCGCACCGTTCGCGATGAAAAGCCCGACCGCAACCACATCTCATTCGATCATGGACTCATGGTGGAGGTTTTGGTCAATGGACACTTCGGTTATGCAGGTACGAGCGACCTTTCTGAAGACGGCGTGAAACGTGCTTTCACAAAAGCGGTCTCCATGGCTAAGCAAGCTTCCGCTTTCAAAGTGCATGACTTCTCAGTTTTGCAACGCCCCATGGCTAAAGGACACTATAGCTCTCCTGTGACCCGCCCCATGGATTCCATTTCTGCAAAAGAGATTTCTGACATCTTTGTCGATGCGACGAAAGCGATGAAAGTCTCTGATAAAATTGTCAGCCGTTCTGCCACAGCGATGATCGTTGAAACCGAGTTCTTCGCCGTCAGCACCAGTGGTTCTGACGTTCATCAAAAATTTTCAATTGTTAGCACGGACTTCTCTGCCACGGCGGGAGCCCTCGGTGATACGCAAACTCGTTCCGACAACGGCGGCCTTGCACGTTGCTTACAAGTGGGTGCCGAAGTTTTTGATCGCGCTTCTATCTTAGAAAGATCTAAAAAATTAGCCGATGAATCCGTCGAGCTTCTGTTTGCGGAAAACTGCCCTGACACGGCTATGGATCTTTTGATTGCTCCTGATCAAATGACTTTACAAGTGCACGAGTCCATTGGTCACCCCCTTGAATATGATCGCATCCTTGGCGACGAAAGAAATTATGCGGGCTGGAGTTTCGTAAAACCTGATGACTTCGGAAAGCTTCGTTACGGATCAAACTTGATGAATGTCACTTTTGATCCGACAATCCCTGATGCTTTGGCTTCATATGCGTTTGACGATTCCGGCAATCCCGCGAAAAAAGAATTCTTAATCAAAGACGGACTTCTGGTACGCGGACTTGGCGGCTTAGAATCCCAAGCTCGTTTGGATCTTCCGGGCGTTGCGAACACTCGCTCGTCTTCATGGAATCGCGCTCCGATTGATCGCATGGCAAATATCAATCTAGAGCCCGGCACTAGCAAACTTGAAAACATGATTGCTTCCACCGAGCGCGGCGTCTTCATGTTGGCGAATAAATCTTGGTCCATTGACGACTATCGCAATAAATTCCAGTTCGGTTGTGAGTACGCAAAACTCATTGAAAACGGAAAATTGACGAAGACTTTGAAAAATCCAAACTATCGCGGCACCACAGTCAAATTCTGGAACAGCCTAAAAGCCGTCAGCGAAAATCGCGAAACCTATGGATCTCCGTATTGTGGCAAGGGCGAGCCGAATCAAGTTATTCGCGTGGGACACACAACTCCTTATTGCCTTTTCTCTAACATCGAAGTGTTCGGAGCTTAAAAATGAACTTCACGGATTCTACAAAAAAGGCGTTCAATGCCATTGCCGATCATCTTTTGCAAAGCCTTCACGAAGGTGAAAACGCAAATTTAAATCTTCATGCTGAAGAAACTACGTTTGTTCGTTTTAATAACAACAAAGTTCGTCAGAACACCCATGTCGAACAACGCTCCCTGGGTTTGTTGTTACAAAAAAATGGCAGAACAGCGAACTTAAGTTTTTCTATTACCGGACAAATTGAAGAAGACAAGAAGCGCGCAGATCAGTGGCTTTCGGAGGCTCGCAAAGAGTGTGATCTTTTGCCTGAAGACCCTTATCAAGTGCCTCTTCAAAATAACGGATCTAGCGATAGCACGATCAAAGGACATTTACTTTCAGACAGCGATCTTTTTGCTGCGATCATCGATCCAGCTAAGGGCAGTGACCTTGCGGGCCTTTATTGCGCGGGCGCCTTGATCTCTGCCAATAAGAATTCGAAAGGACAAAATCATTGGTTTGCCAATGAGTCTTTCTTTATGGATTACTCTTTGTACCTAGGTGAAAAAGCCGTGAAAGGTGTTTACGCTGGGACTCATTGGAATCAAGCGGACTTTGCGGCGAACTTAACCCAAAGTAAAAATCAGCTTTCATTGATGGACCGTCCAAAGAAAACTTTGCCACCAGGAGCCTATCGAGCATACCTCGCCCCTGGGGCCGTGGCAGAAATGGCCAGCATGTTCTACTGGGGTTCTTTGAGCTTCAATGGCTACAAGCAAGGCACCAGTGCCTTTATGAAGTTGGCGGATAAGGAAAAAACTTTGTCGCCATTGTTCTCTATGCGTGAAAACTATAAAATGGGATTGACCCACCAATTCAATTCTTTAGGTGAACTGGCGCCGGAAACTTTGCCTTTGGTCACAGGAGGTAAACTGACAAACTTCTTGGTTTCAACACGGTCTGCAAAAGAATACTCCGTCGGTGGAAATGCTGCGGACTCTTCAGAAGCACCCCGCGCTTTGGAAATTCTTCCTGGAACCCTGACGAAAGAAAATATTCTTAAAGAACTAGGCACAGGACTCTATTTATCGAATTTACATTATCTAAACTGGTCGGACCGCATGAATGCCCGCATCACCGGTATGACCCGTTATGCCTGCTTCTGGGTTGAAAATGGAGAAATCGTCGCACCGATCGCCGACATGCGTTTCGACGAAAGTCTTTTTGACTGTCTTGGGCAGAATCTTATCGCTGTGACCGACTTCCAAGAGGTGGAGCCAGAGATTTCGACCTATGAAAGCCGCGCTTTCGGTGGCAAAAAAATCCCGGGCATGTTAATCAAAGACTTCAAATTCACTCTATAGAGGCACACGAAATGGTCACTTACACAGTACACATGACGGTTCAACACGACGCTTATGCTGAGTACGTTGAATGGCTTAAAACTGAACACATCCCTGATTTCCTTAAGGTTCCTGGATTTCTTAACGCTGAACTTTGTCTTCGCAAGGGCGGCGCGATGGTCGCCTCTAGCAAAGAAGTGAAGATCATCTACCATGTTAAGGATGAGGACCATTTGAAGGTCTACATCAGTGACTACGCGATGAAACTGCGTGAAAAGGGCCTTGAGAAATTCCCTGGAAAGTTTTCGGCCACTCGTGAAGTTTGGTTAGAAACTCTAGAATTTTCTGCCCCAAATTAACTGCTACTATTAATTTTGTGTCAAAGTCCTAAGAGGGGGCTTTAAATTCCCCTCTTCTCAGTGTATCTTGATTTCAGTTTAACCGGTCATTCCGAAGTCGTCGGATTCAAAAGGAGAATTTCGTGGCATCTGCAACCTTCCAAAAAATCTTGGGCAACCTCTCCAAAAACAAGAACGTACAAAACCTTCTTGAGAACTTCCAAAAATTGAGCGACGAAATCAAAAAAAGAGAAGCTGAACTCAAAGGTTCTTTCGATCAAAAGAAAGAAGAAAAACTTGAGCAAGCTTGGAAGAAGTACCAAGAGATCGTAAAAGTTCTTAGCACTTCTGAAGAGAAGCTTGAAAAAGAAGTGAACATGACTCTTGGTAAAATCAAAAAGTCAGCAGATGCACTTGAAAAGAACATCATCGTTGCTAAGAAAAAAGCTATCGCTAAAAAAACTGAACTTGAAAAAACAATTTTCAAAAATCAGTTGAAGAAAACTTCTAAAAAGAAAGCTTCTGTAAAGGCGAAAGCAAAACCTGCAACGACAAAGAAAGCTGCGGTTAAAAAAGCAGCTCCTCGCAAAACAACTAAGAAAGCTTCTAAAAAAGCCTAGTAAGTTTACAAAAAATTTTAAATTTTTCGAACCCGTATTTGTCAAAAAATACGGGTTTTGTTTTTTAAGCACGCCCGCCATTTGCATTTACGTTTCCATAAAACCCTTATCCCACAAGGGATTCACGGGAAATGGTCTTTATCTTTTGTTAAATCACATCACTCTTCAACGACTAAACTTTGCACAGAAAATTGAACATTCAGAAAGTGTTTTTCAAAGTGTAAAACAGTTGATTAGGCACCCACCTCATAATGACTCGAACGTTGAAAAAGTATGGAGATTTCCATCCGCGGTTGCAAACATAGGTTAAGCAAGCAAGGAGCCGCCGATGAAATACGGAAGAATCTTACTGCCGACGAGTTTAATTCTTTTAGCAGGATGCCAAAAGTCAGCCGTCACTCAAGATCTTGGAACGGTGGATGCCGCTTCAGTTCAGTGTGAAATTGCTGCATCGGATGTTTCTGCGGATCCTTCTGGATCAAGCCTTAAGATCGTCGGTAAATCCACAGCTCAATCAGGAAGTGCTGTGAAATACACTCTGACTGATTCAGGGAATTGCGTAAATGGTCAGAAGGTTGCGTGGAAAGCTGCGGGCTCTAGCAGTCTTAGTACTAATTCTGCGGGTTTGACCTCTGTTTACAAAAGAGCAGGAACCTATGTCGTAACGGCTCAAGAAAAGGCCAGCTCTGCTCCGGTTGTTTCTATTAAGACCGCAGTGGTTTCAGAGCAAATGGCACTTTCTGGACCGCAAGCGGGATTTGCTTTCAATGACATCGCTTATAAACTCGTAGTTCCAGCTTCAATCACTCCAAACTCGATTGTTTGGGATTTCGGTGATGCCACCGCGCCAGTGAAAGACGTGTTGAACACGACACACGTTTACTTCAATCCAGGTGTGTATCAAGTGAAGGCGACAGTGACAGACTCCACAGGAGCGGTCACGACTCTGTCTCAACGTGTGACAATTATTATTTTTGTCGATGGAATGAGCTGTCTATCAGATCTTGCGATTTCCGGAGCGACAGAAGCTAAAGTCAACGTGGCAACGGGTCTTTCTGTCTATATTCCTCCATGCCTCACTAGCAGTGTGGGAGCCGTTCGTTGGGCATTCGGAGACAGTCAAACAGCTTCAAATCAATCCGTTTCCCATGCCTATGCAGCCGTAGGAAACTATGCCGTCACTGCGACCCTTTACCTTGGCTCAAGCCAAGAACCTTGGATCACTCTTGATCACTCGATTCGCGTGATCGAAAATCTTGATGTCACTCCAGACTCTGAAGTGCCTGTGGATCCAAACTCATGCACAAAACAATTTGAAACTCGTGATTCTCAAGGTGACTTGTATTCTCAAACTGTTGCCTGCGGTATCAATGGAACGAAGTCAGTCACTTATCGCGACAGCATCAAAGAAGAATGTCAGCTTGTGGTTGAAAAATTAGCTTGGGTGGAAATCTCTCGTACTAAAGAGATCACCAATGAAGGCCCTTGCGAAGGGCAATCTTGTAAACTTCCGGATGGTTCTTTGCTGGCCAATGGCGCTTCAAAAATTCTTTATTCAAATGCTGCTCCAGCCGGTTCATGTTCAACAGTGAGCGAACAACGTACTTGTAACAACGGTGTTCTTTCTGGATCTAGCAGTTCAAATCAAATGACTTGTCATGATGGTTGCGGAAGCTTCGGTTCACATGGCACGGTACAAACAGGAGTTGTGACTGGAGAAATCCAAGTTCCTCTGGTTTGTTCTTTCGGTGAACAAGGCTTCTTCGATATCTACAATCAAATATCGGATCAAACTTGTACTGATGGCTCTGTGATCAGTTCAAACACTCGCCAAGGAACAATCAAAACTGCAGGTAAATGTCCGATCTATAGCTACAACCCAACAGACTCCTTTACTGCTTGTTCTGCGGATTGCGGTGGCAAGCAAAGTCGCATCTTTGTCTGCCGCGATGATAAAGGAACGCAAGTGGACAACTCTCGTTGTAAAGACGTTGCGATGCCAGTTGAAGAACGCGCCTGCGACGGCAATCTAGCCGCAGTACGCCGCCAAGAGTCTTCAACAACTTCTGAAGAAGCGAACAGCTCGAAATTATGTCCAGCTAATCAAATTGGTTTAATTGTAAAATCACGCGATGTTGTGAATACAAAAACCTATGCTTGTATCAATCATCAAGTTCAACTGGAAAGCGACGTCTCTGTTCCAACTGCTTGGGTTGAAGAAAGCTTCTGTAGAGACTACGTAGCTCGTCGTTGTTCACAAGATAGCTTGGACAACACACAAGCTAAGGGTCGCTACGATTGGATGGTAAAATGTCAAAGCCAGCTGCCAATCATCAAAGAGTTCCTTGATAACTTTAACGATGTTCAAGTTTCCATTGGAGGAGTCAAAGTATCCGTAGGTTCTTCGGGTCGTGAGTTGTATCCAACATTCATGAACTATGCTTATAAGCCAGAGAAACCTTGGATTGCACCAACGAACAAATCAGCAGCCTGCGTGATGCCTTCAACTGTTTACGTGGCAACTGTATGCGTGTCTTCATGCGCGACTCCAGAACAGCAAATCCTTGCAGAGGACAAAGCCAGCAAGAAAATGAAATACGTTTCATTCATAGATGCCCTCACACAAAATGCTGGAGCCGTGGCTTCTTTGCAAAGTGCGGAGTCAATGAGAAGTAAGGCATTGGTAAAAATCAAAGTAGACCAATGGATCACAGAATTGATCGACACTGAACACGACATCTTGGTATTTAAAATGAAGTCAGGTCGTGAGTTGAAAGTGACTCCGAATCATCCGGTGCTGACAGCCGACGGATCTATGAAAACAGCTGCGGAATTCAAAACTGGAGAAGCCCTTGTGCAACTCGGTGGAGATCTGGATCCAATTGTCTCGATCACCGCAACTAAACACTTCGGCAAGGTTTATAATTTGTTTGTGCAATCCGATGTGGCTTACAAAAATATCGTGATCACAAATGGATACTTAAACGGTTCCGCTTATTTCCAAAATGCAGGTGCCAAAGACATGAATCGTTCATTGTTCAAACAAAAAATGACTCGCGGAGTATTTGGTAAATGAAAATAAAATCTGTTGCCACAATGGCCATCGTTTCTGCGGGTGTCGGGATTGGATTTTATCTGATCTCGCCCTCTCAAAAGGCAGCTTCCGAAACAAATCTTACCACCTCGAAGATTGGCTCCGAGGTGGTCAAGGCTCCCCAGTTCCCTATGACGGAAAGCAAACCTTTGAAACAGGCGGAAACTTCTATTGCGACTCCTAACAATGAAGATATTGCTGCGAAAAAAGTTTGGGAAGAATTTAAATATGGGCCGGAACTTAAGAAATACGGTGTCATTGAAAGAAAAGCTCTTTTGTTGGAACATGACAAGGTCGCAAAAAAGAAGTTGATGCATGACTCGGGATTTATCCACAGCCTTCAGCCTTTACTAACGACCGCTGCGGTTCATGACGACGCAGCTCACATGCAAAATGCGGCGGTGGATTTCTTGTTTGAAGCCCTGAAAGGCGACTTGCGTTCTGAAGTCATTCAAGTTTTACAAGCCGTTATTGCGGACTCGTCTGTTGAAGATGAAAGTCGTGACTTGCAAACTCGAAAATCCTTGGCCGAAGTTAAGGCCGAGATTTTATTTAATTGGTCCTCCATGGAACCATCTTCTGACCCCGAAATATCTGCGGCGCTACCCGGTCCAGTCAGTCAGAAAATCTGGGCTAACGTAAAGAAACAGCAAGAAAACAATCTCGCGGAATCGGCGGCATTTCAGTCTCGCGAATAGCCGTGCTAGCATCTCTTTGATGAAAGTTGCTGGTTCTATTCTAAAGTCATTGGTGAAGTTGCTGGGTGTGTTGATATTGGCAGTTATTTGCTTTGGCTTTATCTCAACCACGGCCCTTTCTTATTGGACCGTGACCACTTTGCGCTCCATATCCTCGGAAAAAGAAGTTGATCACAATCTTAAAGAGGTCACTCGCATCGGTCAGAAGTATATTTTCGAGCTCAGTCAATTCGAGGCCCTGTCCGCTGACATCCAAAAGACCAAGCAGCCACCTCTTTGTTCTACCTTATGCAATGGCAGCTTTTTAGATCAAGAGCGCTTTGCAAATGAGCGTGGCACTTATCTGCAAAATTACTATAAAGCGCAAAAGGCAACGGCGCTACAAGATCCGTCCTTCCGAATTAAACTGGAAGAACTCACTTTTATTTCTAAGGCTTTCCCGAAATCCGTGCGCACGATAATGACCGATGCCTTAGATCACCCAGAGAACAGCCAAACACACCCTTGGACGCTCATCTTCCGCCTTGAAGGCGTAATGCTTTCGGAACTTGCGGGAGTTCAGGCTCACTGGGCGCAGTTGAAAATAGACTCGCGCAAGTTAGACATTCTCAAAGACCTTGTGAACTCTTGCCAGACGGGAACCCCTCGCAAACAAGTCATGAAAGAGTGCCGTAAAGAATTTCCTAATTAAGCTCTTTTCAATTGCGGGAAATGCTCGCATCCCATAGCGCTTGCCAATTCTTCTATATGATTTCTTAGGCGGACTTTAAGCCGCTATGCCCTTGAAAACCTGCATTTTGTCTAGCGTCTGCGTTGATTTTTCGCTCTATTTCTACATCCCAGGAGTAGCGCGTAAACGCCATCGCTAATGGACTGGTTTGCGACAGGGATTTGGCTTAAAATCACAGCATATTGCCTCGCATCAGCACCTCCCCGACGTCTTGCAAAGCTTTAATCTCATAGGGGCTTGTGCTAATCTCGGGCGCATTGAGGTGCACATGAAATTAGCAGATCTTTCTCCTATCAATGAGTTTATTCCTCGCCATATCGGTCCCAACGATACCGACATTCAAGCGATGCTCAAAACTTTGGGCTTTTCTTCTTTGAATGAATTGGCTGATAAAATTATTCCTTCACAAATCCGCACTCAGCACAACTTCGCTGATGTGGGACCTGGTATTTCTGAATACGGTCTTTTGAACCATTTGAAATCCATGGTTTCAAAAAATAAAGTTTACAAATCTTATATCGGCATGGGTTACCACGACACCGTCACACCAACGATCATTCAAAGAAACATCTTTGAAAATCCAGTTTGGTACACAGCCTACACTCCTTACCAAGCAGAGATCGCACAAGGTCGCTTGGAAGCTTTGTTGAATTTCCAAACAATGGTTATCGATCTGACAGGCATGGAGATTTCAAATTCTTCATTACTTGATGAAGGAACAGCTGCCGCTGAGGCGATGTTCATGGCCCATGCACTTTGCAAAAACAAAGCAACTGCTTTTGTCGTCTCTCCAAAAATGCATCCTCATGTTATCGAAGTTTTAGGTACACGTGCAGAGCCTCTAGGTCTTGAGATGATTCTTGTCGAACCATCTGCTTATGATTTCTCTAGACCCGTCTTCGGAGCGTTCTTTCAATACCCTGACACTGAAGGTGGCGTGGCTGATCATTCTGCGACGGCAAAAAAATATCATGATCACGGTGCTCTTGTAACAGCGTCCGTGGATCTTTTGGGTATGACGCTTTTGACTCCTCCAGGGGAATGGGGCGCGGATATCGTTGTCGGTAATTCACAACGCTTTGGTGTGCCACTCGGTTTCGGTGGACCTCACGCAGCTTTCTTGGCAACTAAAGACGCTTACAAGCGCATGATGCCAGGACGTCTTGTTGGTATCAGCGTCGATTCACAAAACAAACCGGCTTTGCGTTTGGCTTTGCAAACTCGCGAACAACATATCCGCCGTGAAAAAGCGACGTCAAATATTTGTACCGCGCAAGTGTTGTTGGCAAACATGGCTTCTATGTACGCTGTTTATCACGGTCCTCAAGGTTTGAAGCGTATTGCTCAGCGTGTGAATCGTTTGACGGCGATCATGGCTGATGGTCTTTCTAAACTTGGCTACAATGTCTCGAAAGAATCTTTCTTCGATACTGTAACTGTAACGACAGACAAAGCGGCTTCGATCATTGCTGATGCGGAAGCATTGCAAATGAATTTCCGTATTCTTGCTCCCAACAAATTGGGTATTTCTTTGAATGAGACTGTGCAGCCTCAAGACATCGAAACAATTTGGATGGCTTTCAACGGTGGCAAGAAAACAGATCTGACTGTTGACTCTATCGATGATACATTGAAGTTCGAACTTTCTGCGGCGGTGCTTCGTAAATCTTCATACATGACAAATCCTGTATTCAACTCTCACCACAGCGAGACGGAACTTCTTCGTTACATCCATCATTTGCAAAATAAAGACATCACACTGACTCACTCAATGATTCCACTGGGTTCTTGCACAATGAAATTGAATGCAACAACAGAGTTGGTTCCGGTTTCTTGGCCAGAGATCAGCAAACTTCATCCGTTTGCTCCCGTAGCTCAAGCTCAAGGTTTGATCGAGATGATCAAAGACCTTGAACACAAACTTTGCGACATCACTGGTTTCGCGGCAGTCAGCTTGCAACCGAATGCAGGTTCTCAAGGTGAATATGCGGGTCTTCTAGTAATTCGCAAATACCACCAAACTCGTGGCCAAGCGCACAGAAACATTTGTTTGATTCCGTCTTCAGCGCACGGAACAAATCCAGCATCTGCGGCTTTGGCCGGCATGCAAGTTGTGGTTGTGAACTGTGATGCTTTAGGAAACGTTGAAGTTTCTGATTTGAAAGCGAAAGCAGAACAACACAAAGACAATCTTTCTTGCTTGATGATCACTTACCCTTCTACTCACGGTGTGTATGAAGAAGGCATCAAAGAGATCTGCCAAATCGTTCACGACAATGGCGGTCAAGTTTACATGGATGGTGCGAACATGAATGCCTTGGTTGGCATGTGCCGCCCTGGCAACTTCGGTGCTGACGTTTCTCATATGAACTTGCACAAAACCTTCGCGATCCCTCACGGTGGTGGCGGACCTGGCGTTGGACCTATCGGTGTGGGCGCTCACTTGAAAGAGTTCTTGCCGAAGCATTCATTGGTTAAAGAGGCTGGACCTGCCAATGGTATTTCTGCGACGACTTCTGCTCCTTGGGGAAGCGCAAGTATTTTGCCGATATCTTGGGCTTACATCACAATGATGGGTGCGCAAGGTTTGCAAAAAGCGACTTTGGTAAGTTTGTTGTCAGCGAACTACATCGCGAAAAAATTGGAAAGCGCTTACCCAGTACTTTATAAAGGCAAAAGCGGTTTCGTAGCCCATGAGTGCATCATCGACACTCGCGAATTGAAAAAAACTTCAGGTATCGACGTGACTGATATCGCGAAACGTCTGATCGACTACGGCTTCCATGCTCCGACAATGAGTTTCCCAGTGGCTGGAACATTGATGATCGAGCCAACTGAATCTGAACCAAAACAAGAGTTGGATCGCTTCATCGATTCAATGCTGCAAATCCGCAAAGAGATCACAGCAATTGAGGCAGGAAAGATGGACAAGGAAAACAACACCTTGAAAAACTCTCCGCACACAGCCCAGATGTTGATGAAGCCAGAGTGGAATCATCCCTACTCTCGCGAAGAGGCCGTTTACCCAGTAGAATGGCTCCGCACCAACAAGTTCTGGCCCGTAGTAGGCCGCGTAGATAACGCCTACGGCGACAGAAACCTAATCTGCAGCTGCCCTTCAATCGAAGAATACAAATAGGTACCTGCTTCCTATTGGTTCAAAAAAGTGCATAAATAAAAAAGAGCTGGGAAAAACCCCAGCTCTTTTTTTGGGTGCCTGCCATTTTCGCGGAAAAGGCGCCAGGCATTCTTTCAGGATCTAAAATGACCTTCTTGAGAAACTAACTAAGAGTGATATGCAGAACAGCCGCAGTTCGAGTCACGGACCCTTTGAACTTTGATGCAGTGTAGACCCAAAAAGACGGCGGGCACTTTTTCCGAGAAAACGGCAGGCACCCTTTTGTTGTTCTTTCTTTTTTATGGCTTTATAGTGAGGTTATGAAACGGGTGCTTTTGATTCGGCTTGATAAGATTGGTGATTTGATTTCTACGATGTGCGTGGATCAGACTGAGTTATTGAAAGGCTGTGATGTTCGTTGGGTGATTTCTAAGGGGTTGGGATTTGTGCCAGACCATGCTGAGCCTCAGCGGACTTATATTGAGCTTTCTAAAGAGGATTGGAAAACATCCCTTAAAGCCCTGCGAGAATTTATTCGCGAATTCAAACCCGAAGTAGCCGTTAGCTTTCAAGCCCCTTGGTGGGTTGCATATGCACTTTGGACAGAGGGCGTACCCGTTCGTGCCGGAGTCAAATCTCAATGGCATAGCTTTTTGTTTTTGAATAAAGGACTGCGCCAACGTCGTAGCCTGGCAACTCAGCATGAGGCGGATTATAACTTCGATCTTCTTCGCTATGCTTTGAATGACAACTCTCCTCGCCCTGCAACTCCGATTTTAAAATTGAAAGCTCCCAACAATCCTGAGCTTTTGCAAAAGTACGGACTGCATCCACAAAATTATGTTGTTGTTCACCCGGGCATGGCGGGTTCGGCTTTGAACTGGCCCACTGCAAATTACATTCAGTTGATTGAGAAGGTCGCTCCCTCGACTCAAGTTGTTTTGACGGGCACTCCGGCGGATGAACCATTTTTAAAAGATATCAAAGCTCACTTTGCCAGGAACCCGAAAGTTTTATCTTTGCAGAATCTTTTGAAGGCTTCTGAGCTTTTCACGGTTTTGAAAAATGCCAAGGTCGTTGTGGTTCCAAGCACCGGAGTTGCACATATGGCCGCTTCTTTGGGCGTACCAACATTAGGCCTTTACTCCCCGATTCGTGTGCAACACCCCCGTCGTTGGGCGGCACGTGGGGAAAAAATTCAAATCTTCGTCTCTCAGAACGAAAATCCTCCATATGACAAAGCTATGGAAGAAATCAAAGTCGAAGATTTACTTAAAGCCATTTCCTCATTATAGATTAAAGCAATGAACAGACATTTCTCCATCCCGAAAAATTTTGAAGACTCTATTTCTGCAGCCCTTGCGAACTATAAACTCACGCTTCAGGATTCGAAGACTCTAGCAAAATATGTTCTGACACTGTCTGATTACTTCATTCAAAACCCAGAGGGCGCAACCCCATGGCATGAGAGTTCAGTTCAAATTGCCTACTTGTGCTATTATCTTCCCCTCAATGCAGCCCGCCTGCGTGCCATTGCTATTGAAGGTGAAAAACGCGGATTCTTTGATGGTCTTGAAGAGGTCATTGATTTCGGAGCCGGATTGGCGACAGCATCTTTGTGTCTCTCTGAATCACAAAAATTTCAATACACGTTGATTGAAACAGCTTCGGAACCCCAAAAGCTGATCGAAACCTATTTCAAAGATTTCCAGGCCAAAGAGTGGATTCGCACATTCAGCGCAGGTCGTTTGAAAAATCCCAAAAAGACTTTGGCCTTATTCTCTTACTCTTTGACAGAGCTCTCTGCTTTGCCTGATTGGGCTTATCAATGTGAAGCCTTGATGATTGCAGAGCCTTCCACGCAGCAAGATGGGCGCAAACTTTTAGAGCTTCGCCAGCATCTTCTTGAAAAGGGTTATCACGTCTGGGCACCTTGCACTCACGAGGGCCCTTGCCCATTGTTGACTCAATCCAAAAATGACTGGTGCCATGATCGTATTCACTTCGATGCTCCTGCGTGGTTTCAAAAAATGGAAGAACAACTTCCAATGAAGAACCGCACTTTAACCATGAGCTATCTGTTGATGCGCAAAACAAAACCTGCTGCCATCCAAGCGGCTCGCGTTGTTGGTGATACATTGAAAGAAAAAGGCAAAGACCGGCAAATGATTTGCCGAGGCCCAGATCGCGAATTTCTCGCGTGGATGCACAAATCTGGTTTACAACAAGAAATTCCCCGTGGAGTCTTGATTGAACTGCTAGAAGATCTTCAAAAAGTTTCCAATGAACTTCGCGTAAAAAGTGAAATACAGGTTCTCTAACTCTTCGAAATGAATTAACTTTTGTGAACAAGCAGCCTCCCACAAAACAAAATTCGTCTATCTGATAAAACTTTAAACGACTGCCAGACGTCGTCTTGTTTAAGCGCGAATACATCCTGGAATGCCTTCTACAACAGACACCGAGATCAACATTCTAAAGGAGATCTCTATGAAAGTTCTTGTGGCCTCGTTGGTGTTACTTGCTGCTAATTCAGCCTTTGCAGGCGCTGCCTCAAATTTTGTAGGCAGCTATCGCTTAACCTCAAGTCAGGTGGATGGAGATACATTCTGTTTTCAGGGCCTCGACATTAAGCAAGAGGATGACTCCCTAGCGCTCTATCGCTCTGACGTCTCAGAGTTCCCAATGTACAAGGCCGAGGTCAACGGAGAGGTTCGAGAAATTAGTGGCTCCCACGGTGAAGCGATGACTTCCTACAAAGGCCAAGACACTGTGACTCTTGATGAAAAAGGTCTCTTAACTTTTGAATCAAAAACAGTGAACAAATTCCTAGGCGTTCCAGCAACGCGTGAAAAGGATTCTTACACTATTCAACTCTCTAAAGATGGCAAAAAGGTTCGAGCCGTCCGTGCAACTTTTGTCGGACCAATCGCTGGAATCGGCAAAAGAGCCAAGGCCTTGTGTGAATACGATCGACAATAATCTCTAGTGATTAAAATAAAAAAGCCGATGTCTTCAAAACATCGGCTTTTTCTTTAAAGGTCCAAACGGACTTAAAAAATTCTATTTACACTTCAGACCATGCATATATTTATCGACATAGTAGTGAACCATATCGTACTCACCGTCTAAACTGCGCAAACCAAAAAGACTTGTTAAGATGATATTCGACACAACGGCTTTATCTTTAACAAAATCTCCAAGCTGCTTATCCTTAATCACAAATGAAGCGCCCTCTGCCGCCAAAATATTATAGGCAGAGCTTCCTTTTTCAGGAGTATACTTGCGTGCAACTTCTTGCACTTTCATCGAGATGTCGACTCCGGCTTGGTCAATCAAAACTTCGATGCGATCGTCGCCAGCGCTGCAAGATTTGACAACAGAATCTTCGGCACGGGCAGCAAAAGCAGCTAAGACACATACAACAACCAAAAGTACTTTCATGAAAACCTCCAAAGAAAGCACCCTATTGAATCCCGTCAGAAGCCACAAGTGACGCTTCAGAAATCTACCTTTCCAAAATGAAAAAAGCCGAGATCCTAAGACCTCGGCTTTTAATATCGAACAGCATTTCTCGATTTAAGTGGAAATAAACTATTTAACCAATGGGAAAACTTCGTTGACCAAGCTTGCATCCCAAGCCGGCGTCAAAGAGTAATTCTTAATACGCGTACCAGAAAGGTTGTACGAAGACGTCAAACCTTTACCTGCTGTTCCCGCCACCGCTGCAGAAAGAACCGCTTGGAAAGTGAATGGGCTTGAGGTCAAAGACTTACCAAGGTCCGCATAAGCCAATGTAAAGGCAGCTCTGTCGTTACGATTCAAAGCAGCTTTCATATCACGAAGGTTTACGATCACTTGACCTGTCGCAGTCAGCGTAGCATCTTGAGCCTGGCTCACACACGCATCGGCATGGTAGTTATAAACAGTTCCGCAAACTTTGAGTGGATCTTGGTATGTATCAGCTTTTCTATCGAACTTGTTAGTTCTTAAATAACCAGTCAAGAAAGCCTGAGCATCACGCTCGAGTTTCAATGAAGCTTGGCGATCCTGTGCTAACGCCATCAAGAAATCAGTCGCTGATTTATCAAACGTCAACATGAACGTCACTGAAGAGTAACCAAGGTTTCCAGCCTTAGGAATATCAACGTAAAGTTCATTACGCAGTCCCGTCAAAGCCACCAACTGATTCACTGCACTTTGAAGTTCATAATCGTTGGTATGTGTATCAGTATAAGAGAACGCAAACTGACCGAAATATCCAGAGTCCTGCAAAGCCAGCGTTTTTGCATCTTTAACATTGTAACGAGCTGCCGTGAAAGCAACTGTTGAGTTCTCAATCCAGTTGAACATACGAGAGTCACGGGCCTTCATGTAAACTGAATAATTCGCATCACCCAAAGTGTTATCTGGGAAGTACTGAGTCACTTGAGTCGAATTGATACGACCCTTGCCCCAGCTAGCAGTCACATAAGGAACACCCATACTGATCGTGCGCAAAGCACCACGGGCCACGTTGTCTTGTTTAGTTACCGCAAGAACAGTCGTATCGCCTTGAGTGTTAGAGATCTTTTGTGCATCAAGAGCGATCCCTTTGAACACAAAGTTTTCCAAAGCTTTCGCGCCCTGAGGATCTGCAGCATTAAACAACCAAGAGAACTGAGCATCCGCAGATTTAAACTGGCTTGCCGTGTAAGCCAAAGTCAATGTCGAGCCAACAGCCGCACCGAAGTTATTCATTTTCATAGCTGTACGGTTCACATAGTAAACAGAATCAGAAACTTTCTGAACCTCTGTTTTCCATTGTCCCACTGCCACATAATTCACACCTACGTTAACAACAACGTAAGCAGCACCAGCAGAGAACATCACTCCACCCATTTGCGCAAAGCTAAGAGAATCGCCCACTTTTAATTTCTTAAGGTCATTCAAAGAAGATGGCGTCGCAGGTACAGAAACATTTTCCGCCTCGCTGCCTGTCTTAACGATGGTTCTATAAATCTTCTCAGTTCCAACAATTGGAGCCATTCCCAAAGTCAAAGCAGTTCCAGGAGTCCAAGCAGAGTAAGCCGCGACTACCGCGCCACCTACTGCTGCAGTGATAGCAACTTTTTTCTCAACCAAGAAGCCGCTGTTTTGAGAACTCACTTCAAGTTTTTTCGCAATGTTTGAAGCAGCTGCGATTGGCATTTTGAACTGAGAATCTAAGCTTGTGATTTTTGTCGGAGTTTGAATGTCCAAAGAAAGAATCGGAGAGAAGCTGAACTTCCAAACGTTCTTTTTATTTTCCACAACACGTGAAGTTGTCTCTGAACGATCTTCATCGTGGGTCTCAGATTTTTCTTCTTTACGAGTGCCTTGACGATCTTCATTGTGAGTTTCCGTGGTGGTCTCTTCGCGAGTTCCCTGACGAGTTTCATCATGGGTTTCTGAATGATTCTCTGTAACTGTAGTATCCTTAGTCTCGACTCTTTCACCAGTCTCAGTTGTCGTAACAACCGTATGAGTACCATTCAGGTGTGCGCCCCCAATAACTACTGTATCTGAATCATCAACAACACCGTTACCATTCACATCGTTCCAATAGACAACTTGAGTGTTATAGCGATCTTCTACGGCGGAATAGGTCGTCACTGTGATCTTGCGTGCCTGGTAAGTAACGCCATTAACATCTGTATAACTTTGAGGATTCGAAATACTAGTCACAGTTGATGGATTGCTCGCGTTGATAGTCCAATTTGTTGCATCAATATGGCCATCTTCCCAAGGGTGAGGCTGCCATACACCAGCACTGCGTTGTGCCAGGGCCTGATTAATATCGGATGCACTTGTTGGTGCACCGTGAATCACCCAGTAGCTATTTGCCGATTGCCCACCAAAACTAGTGGTTCCGGATTGCCCTGCCCCACTCAGAAGAATATGCTGAGATAGATCGGCCACTGAGATAGTAGAGCCAGACATATTTTTCGATCCACCTAAGATATTAAAATTATCAGTATTTGTCGTCACTGAATACGGAGTTACAACTTGAGTTTGCACAACTGAAGTCGTCGTCCATGTCGTAGTAACAGGGACCGTGTAGGTATAAGGAACTGAGGTTGTCGTCGTTGTAGTCACTGGAACTTGATAAGTGTAAGGAACATCAACAACAGTCGTCGTTGTCACGGGAACTTTAACAATGTTCGTATCAAAGACAATTGTCTGAGTGATTTCAGGAGAAACCCCTTTTGGATTTACGTAAACAAATCCCAAACCATTATAGATCGGCGAGTTCTTCATAAACGCCATCATGTCAGTTTTAAAGTTTGTTTTATAAGTCGGCTTGTAGAGTTTTGCCGCCTCTTCAAGAGTCATTGGTTTTTGCTCTTGGGCGTGTGCAACCGTTGCTGCCATCATCAAAGACAGAAGTACCTTAAAGTTCATTTCTCAACCTCATTTTGATTAGTCGGAGGGTTATAAGACCAAGAATTACAGAGGGGTAGGAAAGATTTTTTAACCGTCATTTTTCGGAAAAAAATACTCATTTACGCTCGAATGGGCTCAGATCATTAAGGCTTATGGATGCATACGGAGCATCCATATCGCTTCTATTGCTTTTAAAGTCGGACTGCTGCATGGTGCCTCCATGATTCCCGATCGCAAACGAAAAACCAAAGACCCTTGCCCGAACTGCTATTTGCACCGCGATCGCTGTATTTGCTACTCAATTCCAACTCTGACCTTGAAAACTCGCCTGTGCTTAGTGGTTCACGCCAAAGAATTAAAGCGCACAACTAATACGGGCCGCCTCGCAATCAAAAGTTTAGTGAATAGTGAAATGCGCGTTCGTGGGGCGAACTCCGAAAACAATGATGCTTTGGATTTAAGTGATCTCTTGGTTTCTGAATATCGCACACTTTTATTTTACCCTTCCGAGGACGCCGTCGCTTTAACAGAAGAGTTTGTTGCCGCTGATCCTCGCCCGATTCAATTGATTGTTCCCGATGGAAGTTGGCGCCAAGCCAGCAAAGTTCACTATCGTCATCACGAACTAAAAAATGTTCCTCGAGTGATGATTAAAACTCCGAATCAGGCGGTTTTGCATATGCGAACAGAAACGACACCAGAGGGAATGGCGACTTTGGAAGCGATTGCTCAGGCCATGGGAATTATTGAAGGTGATGCTGTCGGAAAAGAATTGATGAAGCTTTATAATGCAAAGTTGGAAAATACTTTGATCGGCCGTGGACTTCTGAAAAAAGAAGACCTCGAAAAATAAATCCATCGTTCTAAAAACAAAAAGGCCGCCCTTAGGCAGCCTTTCAGTTAGTCGAATTTAGTTGGTTGTCTTCAACTCCGAATTCACCGAAGCAGAAGTAGGGATTTATTAATCTCTAAGGCTAAATCCCGAAACCGGGAACATAGACACAGAAATTTGATAAGTCTTACCTTGGTTATTGCCACCAGCATCTAGGAATTGAGCAAGCTCACGGCGGAAGTTTTTGATTTTCTCTTTCGCTTCCGTCAAACGTGCTTCATCAACAGTGATTGAGATTGTTGATTGCTCACGCTCTTCGCTTGGCATCTTTTCGAGAAGACGTTCAAGCTTGCGCTTCATCTTCTTCTCGCGGCTCACTTCGGCAAAGCCTTGGAGCTCTTCGTTTTGCAAGTTCAGACGCTCACCGAACATGCGGATAGTTCTCAAAGTAACCGTTCTTTTGCCGTTGAGGATCTTGGACAAAAATGACGAGTCCACTTCGAGGTGTCGAGCGAACGCACGCAATGAATAGCGTGGGTAGTTCTGGCTGCGACGAGCGAGTTCATCTTCAAGAAACTGTCTAAAATCTGAATTAATTTTTGTGTCTTGCATGTCGACAAGGATTAAGTGTCGGTCCCCAAATAATCAATGTCTTGTTAACACCCTTACAGACATTTAATACAGCCATACGGGATGCGTCAAAAAGGACGCAAACATTACAGAATTTTATCGAATATCAATAGTTTACGAATTCGACTTCCTTCTCGAACATGTGTTATGGCCGCAACTTTATAATGACTTTTGAAGGCTTCCCAAGCACCCAATTCTTGCTCCAAAAGTTCTTCATCCTTCTGCGGAACCAAGATAAATCGCGACGCCTGCGTCCCTTCGAGTGCGAACAATCCTCGAAGTATTTGCAGAGTCGTGTGGGCGCCAACCCCAGCAATAATGGCCGTGCCCTTCAAAGGAACAGAAATATTTTCTCCACTCTCAGCCCAAAAAAAAGCCCGCTGAGCAAACTCAGCACGATGATGCTTAATATGAAAAGCCTGCTCAAGCTTAGCAATAATATGAGGAACCTGATCCACAAAATGAATCTCTGGAAACACACCACTATGATAAGCCTTCAACCCCATATAACCATGGTCACAACAAAAATCCCAAACCGGTTCGCCAGGAATTAAATAATCAAAAATGAGCTGCATTCTTTCAGAGAGCTTAGGCATAGAAGCAGCTAAATAACATCCCGCACCCCCTGTTTCCAACTAAAAACGGGCGAGTTCAAAAACGGCCAGATGCGAGGCGGAGGACTTTTGCGAAACGCAGGCGTGGCAGCGCCACGTCGGAGAGAAGGAAAAGCCCGACACAAATATAGCAGGATGCTATATTTGCGCGTCAGCCCGGAGGGTTGAATGCAGGAGCCTTCAACAACGAAGCAGGTGGCCGTTTTTCAACTCGCCTATTGACTAAAATAGAGGGTCAGCGCGATTATGCTCCCATGAAAAAGACACCTCTCGCAGATACACACGTTTCTTTAGGCGCACGCATGGTCGATTTTGCCGGCTGGTACATGCCAGTTCAGTACACTGGCCTTCGTGAAGAGCACAATGCTGTTCGTAACAACGTTGGTTTGTTCGACGTTTCTCACATGGGCGAAGTTCGCGTTAAAGGCCCGAAGGCTCTAGAAACTCTAGAGTGGTTGACGACAAATGACGTTTCTAAATTGAATGATGGCGAAGCTCAGTACTCTTTGCTTCCCAATGATCAGGGCGGACTTGTCGACGATATTATCGTTTATTGCCTCTCTAAAGATTCAGATTATTTGGTGTGTGTGAATGCTTCAAACAAGGATAAAGACTTTGCTTGGATGACGAAACACAACAAGGGCGCAGACATCACGGATGAAAGTGATCGTTGGGCACAAATCGCGATTCAAGGACCTAAAGCATTAGAGCTTTGTGATCGCATCTTTGCTTTCAAAGTCAGCGAAATGAAATCTTTCACTGTTAAATCTGGTGAATTCCAAAACCATAAGATCATGGTCGCAACAACGGGCTACACCGGCGAAAAAGGCTGCGAAGTGTTTGTTGACGCTGCCGGAGCTGTGGCTTTGTGGAATACCTTGTTAGAAAAGGGCAAAGACTTGGGAGTTCAATCCATTGGATTGGGTGCCCGCGATACTTTGCGCACAGAGATGAAGTACTCTTTGTATGGCCATGAGATTGATGACACAACGAATCCATACTCTGCGGGCCTTGGCTGGGTGATTAAACCTGCCAAAAAAGACTTCATGAATAAAGCCCAAATCGTAGGCAAAAAAGAAGCCGGTTTGTCCCAAAATCTTGTGGGATTTAAGATGCTTGAGAAGGGCATCCCTCGCCAAGGTTACAGCCTATTTTCTTTTGACAACAAAGAAATCGGCAAGGTAACTAGTGGTACACACTCTCCGACTTTGGATGAACCTATCGGTATTGCATTTATCGACGTGGCCTTCGCAAAAGAGGGAACTGAGTTCCTTCTCGATATCCGCGGTCGTAAAGTGAAAGCTGTGGTTGTAAAAACCCCATTTGTAACGAAATAAGGAGCCGAACATGGCATTTCATATTCCTGAAGACTACTACTACACTAAAGAACACGAATGGGCTCAAGTTGACGAAAATATCGTAACTGTTGGCATTACAGAGTTCGCACAAGACTCTTTGGGCGAAGTTGTTTACGTTGAACTTCCAGAAGAAGGTCAAAAAATCACTCAAGGCCAAACTTTCGGTGTTATCGAGTCTGTTAAAGCCGTGAGCGACCTTTATGCTCCTGTTTCTGGCACTGTAATCGAAGTAAACGCATCTCTAGGCGACGATCCTTCTATTTTGAACGACGACCCAGTGAACGAAGGTTGGTTGGTTCGTATCGAAATGGATACTGAAAAAGAGCTCGCAAACTTGATGAGAGCCCCAGAATACAAAAAATTGATCGCAGAGAAGTAGTTTTTCGTTGATTTAGCGATCACAATTCGCTAAATGTTTGTTTCCGCAATCGTGTGCCCCGCTGGTGAAATTGGCAGACACGCTAGACTTAGGATCTAGTGCGCAAGCGTGGGGGTTCAAGTCCCTCGCGGGGCACCAAATTTTCTCCTTAAAAAGAAGATCGCGAGTAAAGAAAAAAGCCGACCATAGAGTCGGCTTTTTTTATTTCTACCCTCTGCGAAAGTAGGGGAATACTGTCAACATTCTTCGAGAGCGTCTATGGGCCAAATACAGCTTCGCAGCGTAAAGCTCCTGTGGACGTTACAGGTTTTCTTAAAGGATGCTTGGCGGCTTTCTGGAGCTCTTTCTCGGCGCCAAGCATTTTTCCTGTTTGTTGAAGGATATTAAAATAACCCTCATCGAAGTCATGATATTTTTCCGTAATTTCAATAAATGTTTTCAGCTGAGAATTGAGAAAGGCCTCGGCCACTGCTTTTGAGGCTGGGGTTAAATTCAAAACTGAAGAGTTTTCAATAAGAATATGATCGTAGACGATGATATCGATATGATGAACTTGAGCGAGATATTCAAACAAATCAACATCGACGCTTTGGCACCACTTAACGAGATTTTGAATATACTCGCTGCCAGCGACAGCTTTCCACTCAACAATGCGTAGGTCGGCGCTGTTGCTGACCGTGAACTCAAGAGGCGGGGCGGTGGGGCCGCCGTACTCCATGGCTACATACTTGATATTTGATAGATAGGCTCCGCGGCCTTTAATGGATCGGCCATTTCCAGTCAGAGCATTGCTAACTTGCAATCCGCTTTTCAAAATTGAAAAAATATTTTCGAGGCGAGGAGTTCCATGATAGAGGTGGCCCTGATCAGTGTGATATGCAAAGAACTTATCCTTATCCATTAAGAGTTCTTTCGGAAACTCATGATTGTCGATTGATTTTAGATGTTTTTCAGTGTCCGTGAAAATCGGAAAGGATACTCGGTTAAACTTTGTCACGGCGCGAATTAAAAGATTAAAGCTTTGCTCAAGGGAATTTTCAGAGCCTCGCCAAAAGCGGTTATGTGCTCCGCCAAAAAGGGAATTGTTCGCCGCTTTTCCAATTTGTGCCAAATCCTGGTCGGTCAGGTGCTGATTGTTTTCTGCAACTGCGATCACTTCGGAGATTTCTTTTTTTAATAAATCTGTTTGTTTAATTTTTAAAAATGGAAGCTCCAAAAGAGGACTCAAGACTCGAAGGACTCGGGCTGCAGGAGGTGCCGTGCTTGATGAAGTGTAATTCACAGAGCCTCTAAGAAGCTGGTCGACACAGGTTGTATCCTGGGGTGGTTCTTTGAATTTTCCGGTTGTTAAATCGTAAGTCAGGGATGCTAAAGTGTTTCCGCCCTGCAGAGCGTTTTTTTGCATTTGTTGAGAGTAATTATGAACTTCGCCCTCAAAAAAGGCGGCGCGACCGAGGTCCAAATACTCTGCCGAAAGTTTTCCCTCAATAAAGGTACGATTAAAATCGCTATTGATAAGGGCATTCAAAGATTTTTTAAGAGTCTCTTCGTGTTGGGGGCTCGCGCCATCCAAAAGCACATCAAAGCGTTCGCCGATTCCGAACACCTGAGTCGAAGGAATGGAATTTCGCGAGCTGATAATTTGTTTTAAAGTTTTAAGAGAATCAGTTTCTCCATTGGCCGTGGCTTCATAGAGTTGTTTGTAAATATAAGAGAGTGTCGAGTTTAAAACTTCACCTGAGGGATAAACTTTGGCTTGGGGATCGATGGCTTTTGCAGTGCTATTCAAATATTTCAACAGGTTCAAGCTTGTGACTTTATCGTCGCCCGGCAAAGTGATTTTCCAAACACTGCGATTTAAAACAGAGCCCACCGCGTGTTCTAAAAGTCCGCGAGAGCTTTGCAATACGTCGGCGGGAATTGATTCTGGATTTTGAGGACGATAGGTTTCCGGCAAAAATAAATTCGGAAACTCACGTTCTTGGTTAAAATTAAATTGCTCGGCAAATTCGCGGGGGACTTTTGGGTTGTTCAAAGTCTGAGCTTGAGCGTAAAGACCCATCATCGAAACCAAAAATATTGTAAATATAGATTTTAACAATTTCATGATCTCACCTTGCAACAAGAAGTGACATTTCACATACTTAGTTCAAACCCTTGCTATTGCCAGAAGCTTGCCAGGCCCATGGCAAATTTAACGAAGGGGGGGGCTTGATGGCTATCTAGGAGGCTTTCAAGGAGCGTGAATTGTCACATTTTTGGGTGTTAGCACAGATCTCTTAATTGCTTGTCCTCGGGCCTGAACAGGATATGAGATTAAATGAAATCTTAGTTGGAGGTCCTATGAAAGCACTTTTAGCGTTAATAATTACTTTGTCAGCAATTTCGGCTCAGGCCTTTTTTTAGATAATCACTACGGAAAAGTGATTCGCCACGGGAATGTATATACTTGCAGTTTCACAAATCACACGGGGCCTACTTTAAGCTTGAAGAACGAAGGGGTTACTGATCGCGTGAAAAGCTAAAACTTTTGCCCTGCGTTTCAATAGTTAAAAGATTTGAGCCTGCATTTAAAACTCTAAATTCAGCTTGAGTTTTAAAACCCGAAGAACAGCTATGAAAACCCTCACCTCGAATTTTTTCTACCCTCTTCTAAATGCCCTATTACATCGCTCGCTCAGAAAATCAGGACTGACTTCATTCCGAATTATTAAGCTTTGCTTAAAATCTTAAAGAACATCTCAATTTGAGACAGCCCTCACCATGCAATAATAAATTTACGCGGAAATACTGTGACGTCTTTACTCTTCTCTGCCGAAAAGAAGAGAAGATGAATTTCGTTGGGCTCACTTTCCTATTCTTGTTTGCCATGGTCTCAGCCCAAGCTGATGATCTGAAATCCTTTACTCAAGGTCTGGATAAAACTCTTCGCCATGTGAATCGTCCAGAGTACAACAAGCCCTGTGCCGCTGACAGCCTCGCACCGGCCTCGGCGACTCTGGGAATGTATCAAGGACAAAAAGTTACCGTGATCAGTGAGGCTGACGCACAAAAAATATTTGCAGACTTAAAATCACATACTGAAATTCCTTACGACTTCTCTTTTGGAGGCTGCGAAGAACGAGCCCACGAAATGTCGCGCTTACTGATGTTGAAAGGTATCACACCCTTGAAGGGCTTCGCCTCTGTGGATGAAAGCAAAGCTCCTCGTTTACAGATTCCTCACCCCACAAAAAAAGGGAAATTCATTCAATGGAAATATCATGTGGCGCCGGTGATTCTGGTTAAAAAAGATGGGCAGCTTATTCCCTACACCCTAGATCCATCGATGGAAAAAGCAGCGGTTCCAACATCAGAATGGAAAGCCAGCATGACTCGTCATGATCCTAAAATGCAGGTGAAGTTGAGCTTTACCCCCGCCACTCAATATGATGTTGATGGCCGCATTAAAATCAGCTTGAGCGATAAAGATTTTAACAAGTCCATTGAGGATACCCTCAAGGACTTAAAGCAAAAAAGCCAAGATCCCAACGGCGAAAGTGAATATTATTTCGAGCGCACGCGCATTGAAGAAACTGTCAACATGATGGACTCAGGCGGTTAGTTCTGCCTGAGTCCCTATAAATTCCCTATCACATAGTTCTCACATAGAAGGTCGATTTTCTTTCGGTTGAGTTGCCGCTGGTTTCGAAGTTCGAGTCGTGGCGCCTTCTTCGATAAAATCCAAAAGCAATGTATTGAATTCGTCTTGATGAGTTTGCGCGATGCCGTGGCTGGCGCCATTGAAAATCTTTAGGGTTCCGTTTTTAACAAGCTTGGCTGTACTTAAAGCAGAGGCTTTGATCGGAACCATCTGATCGTCATCGCCATGAACTATTAAAACTGGAATATCAATTTTTCTAAGATCCTCGCGGAAGTCCGATTCTGAAAATTCCTTGATGCAGTCATAGATAGATTTAATTCCACCCATCATCCCTTGCTGCCAAAAAGAATGACGAATCCCCTCCGAGATTTTAGCGTCGCTGCGATTGTATCCATAAAACTGCATCGAAAGATCGGTGAAGAATTGAGCTCGATTATCTTGAGTGGCCCTTCGAATGCCATCAAAGACGGCCATGTCCGTGCCATCGACATTGTCTTTCGCCTTCAGCATCAATGGAGTTACTGCACCAAGCAGAACCAGCTTTGAGACTCTCTTGGTACCATGACGACCCAAGTATCTCGTAACCTCACCGCCTCCCGTTGAGTGCCCCACTAAAATCACATCTTTCAAATCCAGTTGATTGATCACCTCGGCCAAATCATCGGCGTATTGGTCCATCGTATTATTTTCCCAGGTTTGCGAAGATCGGCCGTGCCCGCGACGGTCATGGGCAATCACTCGATAGCCTTTACTAAGAAGAAATAACATCTGACCGTCCCAAGCGTCGGCAGTCAGCGGCCATCCGTGAGAAAACACCACCGGCCGCCCATGGCCCCAGTCTTTATAGAAAATCTTATCGCCTAGTTTTGTTGTAATAAAACTCATAGATTCCCCCTTGAGGCTCGTTGTTATTTCTTCACGCTCTCTACGGAAATTGCCAAGGCCTCTGTATAAGTCGCCTCAATTTGATCGCCTTTTTTTATATCATCAAAAACATCTTTTTTTGCAATATGCAGAACCACCGTTCGCTTCGGCCCCTTCACCGTCACTGATTGAGTTTTACTGTCTACCTTTGTCACCGTACCTCTTGCGGTGATTGTATCTGCGACCATGCCTCCAGGTTTTTGCCCCGCCTGGGCTCTGGCGGCGTCTGTGGATTCAGTGACTTCAATCGGCGCGCCACCGCCCTTTTTAAGTTGCAAGGCTAAAGATTCAAAATAGCGAACTCGAAGATGGTCTCCTTTTTTGATTTGCGCAAAGTTTTTTACTTCATCGCCAGCAACAATTGACATCATCTCGCCGTCCTGGGATTTCAATTTAATCTCACGCGTTTTTTTATTTACTGACACCACTTGAGCCTCAACTTGAACAGCGGCAGAAGTCTGCATTGCATTGGGGCCTGTCTTTTCAAAGATGGGATTGGTTTCTGGTTCTGCCGCGCGAGCAGCTGACCATGAAAGACAAAAGAGTAATCCTAAGCTTAAAACGCTATGCTTAATCATAAAGGTCCTTTGTTGATAGAAGTTCACTTTAAGCTTCAACAAAGCAAACCATCAGCGTCAACTGAGATGAGTCGAAGATGTTCGTACACACTGAAGATATTGAATACTCGAGGAAAACCGATGTTGTTCTGCAAAATTTTACTTAAATAGAATCCTGATAAAGAAGCGATCTGAGAAAAAAGAAAATGAGGCCATTGTCTCATCACGAGATATAGGCGGTGATGGAAGACAGATTGCCTCGCCTGCTCATCCTCCCTAGAATTTCTGAACACTTTTAAGGGAGGTCTTTGTGCGATTAGCATGGATTCCAGTATCGTTAATTCTCTTTGTCTCATTAGGATAGGCTGCAGTGAAAAGTTTCAACTCCAGTCTTGCACAAGAAGCTGCGAACACAGCTATTCAGAAATGTGCAAGCAACGGATATCTTGTGACGGCGACAGTTGTCGACTCCGCTGGTTTAGTCATCGCTGCCATTCGCGGAGATGGTGCCGCTCCCCACACCCTCGATGCCAGTCGTCGCAAAGCTTATACTTCAGCTTCTGCAAAAAATACGACCTCAGCATTATTAGCAACTTCACAAAGCAATCCTGCAGCTCAAAATCTTGGACAAATTGATGGATTCCTTTTACTGGCGGGAGAAGTTCCAATTTCCAGCGGAGGAGCTGTCGTCGGTGCGATCGGAGTTGGTGGCGCGCCAGGAGGCCCATTGGATGAAGAATGTGCCAATGCCGGCATCGATAAAATTAAGGGTCGTCTATAAAAGAAATAATTGCGCGCAGAAGATTCTCAACGCGCTTCTTCTGCAACGCTGGTGTCGCATCGCCGTCTCTTTCAATGAAAAAGGTTATGAAGAAGGCCGAATTGAAAGCCGGAGTCTGGGACCAAAAAGTCCCAAACTCTTAAGACAGCAATTATGATTTTTGAGCAGAGGCAATGATCTCGAAGGACTGCAAGCGATCGGCGTGATCATAGGCATCTGAAACAATCATAAGCTCATCAGCCTGTGTTTCATCAATCAGTTTTTGCAAGCCTCTCTTGATTTTTTCAGGACCACCGATCACTGACGTAGCCAATCGCGAAAGAACTAATTCTTTTTCTTTCACACTCCATCTGACATCCATATTTTCAGTGGGAGGACGAAGATTCACACGCTGGTTGCGAATGATGCCAAGGAATCTTTCATACAATGACGTCGCAAGAAGATCGGCTTTAGCATCCGTCGGTGCCGCCAGAACTTGAACACCGATCATCACCTTTGGTTCTTTCAAGACTTCAGAGGGTTTAAATCCCACTCTGTACAGATCAATCGCACGCATCATCAATTCAGGAGCAAAATGTCCTGCGAAAGCGTAAGGCAATCCTAAAACTGCAGCCAACTGCGCGCTGTAAAGACTTGAGCCCAGCAACCAGATGGGAACATTCAGTCCCGCTCCCGGAATAGCGCGCACTTTTTGTCCTTCTTCTGCTGGAGCAAAATAATATTGAAGCTCTTGAACAAGTTCAGTGAAGTCAGCCTCTCGTCCCGTCATTTCTCTACGCAAAGCTCGCATGGTCAAACCATCCGTGCCTGGCGCACGTCCTAATCCTAAATCAATTCTTCCTGGATAAAGTGTTTCCAACGTGCCGAACTGTTCGGCGATAACCAAGGGCGCATGATTCGGAAGCATGATACCGCCAGAACCTACACGAATCGTTGACGTACCCCCTGCTACATATCCCAACAACACCGCCGTCGCAGCGCTGGCAATGCCTTCGAGATTATGATGCTCAGCCATCCAAAAACGGTGATACCCCAAACGCTCCGCATGACGAGCTAAATCTAATGTATTACAAAAAGATTCCGCAATAGTTTTTCCCTCTATCACAGGTGCGAGATCTAACACTGACAACTTAGTATCTGCGAGCTTTTTCATAACACTTCTTTTCCCTAATACTTCTTAGAAACTTTATGACGACTTCTTGTTAATGTAACAGTATTTGTTACTATTTGACCATTTAAAACTACTTACCTTCGGCCAATATATTGCTCAGATCCGAAAGAACTTCTATTTGGAGTGCTAACTTTCTTGATCAACGACACAAAGTGCGAAGTTTTCTTCAGCATCATTTCACTTGGGAGGACAATATCAATAACAAGTGGAAGGAGCTTTTTATGGCTGAATTCGCAGGCACAAATAAAGGCACTACAAGTTCTTCCAGTTCTAGTTATCGTCCCTCTAGTAGTTCATCACTTTCTGGAAGCTCAACTCCCATGAGTTCTCCTCACAGTGAAATTTCTTCTGGTAAGTTTGACCTCAAAGAAAGTTGGGCCAGCGTACAAAGAAGAGCGCAAGACGCGATTGCTAGTTCTGAAAGTTTCGTAAAAGAACGACCCTTGAGAACTGTGTTAGGAGCGGCTGCAGTGGGATTCCTAGCGGGCATGATCGCGCGAAGAAGACACTGAGGACCTAGCACATCAGGAGCCTGGTATTTCTAGCAAGAGACTGGGTTCCTGTATCTCTAGGAGGATCCTATGAAAACTTTAAAAGTTATCTTTGTTAATTACATCTTTATCAGTCTAACTCCAGTTACTGCCCATGCCTTATCAACTCCTGAAGAGATTCGCGATTCAACGACAAATTCAAACGCGATAACAAACCCTAAGCAGTATCCCACTCCAAAAGAAAAAAGATTTAAACTGCCGCCTCCCCGTGAAACGCCCCGTCCCCACAATATGGAGCCGCCGATTGCACCAATAGATCCGCAGAATGCCAAAAAGATTCCACCTGTGGACTTGCCTGTCCCCGGTGAAGATCCCAGAACTGAATAGCCTTGCGAGCTTTTAAATGAGCGTGTTAGGCTTCTCGCATGGAAACACCTGCTTGGAACATCGAATCTGAATACCCGTCTATTAACTCAAACCTTTTTCTAAGTGATTGGGAAGCCGTCACCAACTCCTTGAAACAAATAGAGTCAGGAATTGCCGCAGTGAAAACTCACTTCGCAAAACCGGATGCGGCAGCTATTGCAAAAATTCAAGATCTCTACATTCTTGAAGAAAAATGCTCGGTCATACTTTCCAATATGTTCACTTATTTGTATTGCATCCTTTCCGTGGATGCGACTCACAGCGAAGCCAAAGGTAAAGTTTCTGAACTTGAGTCTATTCGTTCTAAAATTACCCAGGCACTGACTCCTTTAGATATCTTCCTAAAACGCTGCGACGAAAACACCTTCCAACAACTGGTCAATCATCCCCAGTTAAAAGGTCATGAATTCATTTGGTCACAACAACGCTTGCAAGCGGTTTACTTATTATCTGAAGCTGAGGAAACTTTGCTAGAAGGCCTCTCTGTGACAGGTCACAATGCCTGGGGCAACCTCTATACTGATCTTAGCGGCAAGATGAAAGTGACCTTGAAATATCCAGAACGCACTGAAGAGGTCGGACTGGCAAAGGCGCATTCACTGACTCGCACGAGTAATGAATTAGATCGCAAGGTTGCATGGCACGGCATTCAAGAAGCTTGGCAACAACACCAAGAAACTGCCGCTGGAGTTCTTAATGCCTTGGCTGGATGGCGCCACGAAGTGAACAGCAAACGATCACACAAAAAAGAAATGAACTTCTTGGATCAGCCTCTTTGGGACAATCGCATCAGCAAGGAAACCCTTGAGGCCTTGCTGACCGCTTGCCAAAACAATATCAAAGATATTCAAAAAGCTCCGGCTATGATGGCTAAAGTTTTGAAAAAGAAGCAATTAGACCCTTGGGATCTTTTAGCGCCAAGTCCTGTTGCTGGCTCTACAAAGGAAATGAGTTTTGCAGACGGTGCAAAACTCATCAGCGAATCATTTGCTCAGGTTTCCCCTGAAATGGGCGACTTCGTTAAAATGATGGTTAAGAATCAGTGGATCGAAGGTCGCGTCCTTCCGAATAAGACAACCGGAGCTTACTGCACCGGTTTTACAAAAAGCTTAGAGCCCCGTGTGTATATGACTTACATGGGCTCGAACAGTGACGTTTCCACACTGGCCCATGAGTTAGGTCACGCTTTCCACTCTTGGGTGATGAAAGACATGCCGCGAGCGCAAATGAACTATCCTATGACTTTGGCAGAGACAGCCAGCATCTTCGCCGAAACAGTTCTGCACGATGCCCTTATTCAAAAGGCCACCAGCTACGAAGAAAAGGTCGAATTCGCTTGGAATGATGTCGAAGGTGCCATGGCCCTGCTGCTTAATATTCCAACTCGTTTTGAATTCGAAAAGAAATTTTATGAAATGCGCAAAGAACGTGCGGTCGATGCCGCGGAACTGCGCAAGCTCATGGATGAAACTTGGACCAAGTGGTATGGACCAACTCTATCTAAGAATGATGATCTTTTCTGGGCGCACAAGCTGCATTTCCATATTGCGGGACTGAGCTTTTACAATTTCCCTTATACATTTGGATATTTATTCAGCTTAAGTATCTATGCGCGCAGAAAAGAGCTGGGCTCGAACTTTATGAAAACCTATGTAGATATTCTTCGCGACACAGGACGTATGACTGCTGAAGATCTTATCCAGAAACATCTGGGGGAAGATATTCGCCAACCTGAGTTCTGGCAAAAATCAATTGATGTTGTAAAAGAAAAACTGAACAACTTCGAAAAACTGATTCAATAAAACAAAAAAAGCCGACTTCTCTCAGTCGGCTTTTTTTATAACTGAATCCTAAATGGCGTTCTAAGGATTGTACTGGTTGTGGCCTTCATCTTTAAGACTACTCAAATTTTTCAAAATTTGAACTGCCGTTGCCGTATCATTTGCAAGCAATGCCTGTTGAAGACTTACACAAGCTTCAACAGTTTTACGGATTTCCGCTTGATAGCCCTGTAAGGCCTCTTGCTGGCGGCTTGCTGGAAGTTCTGCAATTGAGTCAGGGATTTGAGAATACGTCATGTGAAAGTAAGCGGCGGCATCATAAGCCAAAGCCGCATTTTCTTGATTCTTAGAAGAATCATTGATTGTCGCAGCAATGGCTTTCAAATTTTTCTCTGCCGCTTTCATGTTTTGCTTCAAGCTGCCACCAGGATTTGCCGCCAAAGTTGGAAGCAAACTCATCGGAGCCACTTGCGAGTGAGTGTTGCCCCCATCGGACATCTTTCTGTGCGCATGGTCGATCAAATCATTAAGCTTTTTGCTTTCAGCGTACAATTCATCCCAGTTTCTGTCGGCTGCTTTCACTGCGCCAATAGCCTCAAAGCTTGCTTTGTAGTGAACCAAAGCATCACGGAAGTCCGTCATGAAATAGACATAGTCTTCAATATATTCTTTAAGAGCATCGCCCTCTAGAAAAATAGATTTGCCCGGAAGAAGATCGCCAGTCGGGTTGTTAATAACCGCCTCTGCACAAGTGATCGCTAAACCCAGCCTGCTCACAGCGTCAGCAATCTGTGCATCTGTGACCGTTTCGTTTGGATATTTCGCACCTAACAAGACAACGTAATCTGCTTGACCTACATATTTGCCAAAATTCATCATCACACGCTGAACAGTCAGATGTGTTTCCTTAGCACCCAACGGACATGCCTGGGAAGACAATGGAAGAAGAGCAATAAGTTGAACGAGGAAAGCCAATACAAGAGCTTGTGATTTCATCATAAAAATAGACCCCTATTTGAGTGTCCATCAAGTAGCGGATTGCCTCTTTAAAGTCATGCTTCAGCCCCGGCCTTTGAATAAATGAAAACCAATTAGCCAAAGAAGGATTTATAAAGAATTTAAATGGCTTAGACGTACGAAATGGGTCCCACGAATGTCCCCCAAAAGTTCAATTCGCATAGAATCTTTAAGGATTGTTCCAGCCTCTTCTAAAGAATGCCATCCGTGCTCAGATAGATCTCGCAGCAATAGATATGCTTTTCCCTGGGGCGCCAAACTAGCTGAAATTCCTATCAGCAGTTCGGTAAATCCTGAATCCATAAAAAAGCGACACCGATTTTTAAATTCTGAAGGCGACAAGGTCCCCTTGTTCGCGAAAAAATAGGGCGGATTGCAAAGAATCAGATCATATTTTTCTTTGAAGTCAGGCTCCTGAAGACAAGTGTAATTGCGATTTACAAATTGGATCTTTGTTTTCACAGCGCCCAGTCTTGCGACGTTTTCAGCAAAGTGAGGACGATAGACATCTTGAACTTCCAAGAAGTCAAAACTTGTCGGCACCATTCCCCACTCTTTTTGACAGTGAAATAAAAAATCCAAACCGATGATCCCGCAGCCCGAGCACAAGTCCAAGCCACGCATATTTTGGATTTCTTCAGACGTCATCAGCTCAAATACTTTACGGGCCAAAAAAACCGAGTCATGGGAGAATCGATATTCTTCTGGCTGCGAGTAATTAAAAGTAAAATGTGGGTTGATTGAGGACATCTTGATGATGTCCTATCCTGCTATTGAAGTTTCTGTAAAGCTTTAATCCAAGGGGCCGAAATTTTCTCTAGTTGCAACTGGCTGGCTTCAGGCAAGAAGGGTTTCAATTCTTGCAAAGCCAATAAAGTATGAACTTTCTCTGGAACCTCTAGGTCTTTGCCGTCACCATTGACGTAAAAATGGCTTTGCTGATTAAACAGCTGTCGATTCATGGAGTAATAAATTTCCTGAGCAGAAATCAGATAAGCCTCAATGTGCGTGATCTCATAGGCCGCCAACAAAGCCCGAATGGAATAGGCCTGAACTTCCACATCAAAACTTGGATTATTAGAACGCTGCAATTCCTGTAAATAGTATTGCGACTGAATCAAGGATTTTTCATTCGCCAATTGATTGGAGATAAAATTCGCCAATGCTACAACCAAAAGCTTTACGTCAGCTCGGCCCTCTTTCAAAGCATCAATCGGAGACTGTCCGTTTTTATCTTTTTCTAAAAGCAAAGACGACTTCGTGTTCTCGGCCCCGTCCGTGGCATTTAAGAATTCGGCAAGCGAAAGTAGAAATTTGGCAACATCCCGGGATTGAACAACATTGGATTTCTTACCATCCACAATGTCCACGATTCCCGCCATAATTGCAGTTTCACTTCCGTGGGAATCATATTGGTCTGCCCAGATAATATTTTTATTTAAGGTCACCAAAAAAACCGGAGTGGCCTTCTTGGTGATGTCTTTCAATAGAACAGCGACGTCACCTAAGTTCAGAGCAAAAAAACTGTCTTTCGGGAACAATGGACGCTGCAAGGCTTCGGCTTGAATCTCGTCAGAGAGCTCCTGAGCTTGAACCTTCCCCAACAAGGAATCAAAGCCCGTGTGTTTCCAATCTGCTGTTTGCCGGAGCATTCTGCTGAGACCTTCAATTTGCTCGGCAAAGCCCGCTGCGGAAAAACTCTTATCGTAAGTAGTCTTATCGTCGGCATGGAATGAATCTAAAAGCTTGATACGATCTGGAATACGGTAGGAAATATGACTTGTCGACTCAGAAAAATTCATAATATCCAAAGGACTGCGCACCGACTCGACCGGAGACAACAAAGCCGGAACCAATTTGTTCTGATCATCTCGATATCCTCCGACAGTGATCAACTTATTCACCTGCGAAAGCGCCCTCTGCATCCCCAAAGAGTCATCCGACGATAAATAATCCATCAGCAAAGCATTCATGGCAATAGATGCCCCGGCCGTTGAAGAGTTCAAATTCAAAAGATCACCGACTGGATTCAAGCTCAAAGCCGACTTTTCTGAAACATTGATATCAATTGTTGAAATCTCAAATCCTGGCACCTGCCCTTGGGTTTTTCCCAAAGATTTCTTAGACCATTTACCCAATAGATTTTTTAAATAATCCGGATAGGTCGTTTGCACCGTTTTCAACTCTTCCGCTTTCTTCGCCAAGCCCTGCTCGATCTGATCAGCAAAGGTTTGCGGAAGACTTGTCATAAATCTTTGCGCAAAAGTTTCAACTTCAGAAATCACATAGCTCAAAGTTTTTTGATTCAGGTCTTGCTTCAGTTTTCCGACACCATACTTGTCTAGTTTCGGCAAAATAAAGAGCTTCTTGGCAATTCCTTTGAAGATACCGCCATTGCAACCAGGCTTTCTAAGACAACTCAAAGAATCGTTATCTTGCTTAGAAAGGAAGTCGAACAAAGATTCATTCGCAGGCCTAAAGTTTTCTTCCCGTTCTTTGGTATCAAGAATTTTCCAAACGTCGACAAGAACTGTTAAGGCTCCTTGAGGGTCATCCATTTTATCCAATTCAGATGCCAACGCCTTGCCTTGCGCAAAGCTTGGAGCCAGTTCTGCAGGCATCGGAATCTGAAATTTCACCAACGCATCTTCAATTAACTGCAACGATCGAGAGAAAGATTTCGTTGTGTAAAACTCTGGGGCTAAGGCGCGAAGGTCCGTGAACAGGGAACGAGTTTGCTTGACCAATTCCTCGCGAACTCCGTCCTCTATCTGTTTTGTCATCCCAAAGCTACCCAGGTTCTTAGTTAAATACTTCGTAAAGTCCTCTGCTTGATCTAGGACTTTCAATAAATTCTGCTTTGAAGTGTTCCATGTATACTTCTTGCCGTACTCAACAACCTTGGTTTTCACCAGAAGTCTTGCCCTTTGCAGATCATCACTGATTTCAACCAAACTTTTTTGCACCTCTTCTTGAGTCTGTGTTGTGGCTAAAGATGCAAAAGGACTTTGCGCAAAATCCATAGCCGAAGTGGTGCGAGAGTTCGAATAGAACGCCTTTACCCACCCCAAGGCCTTAGCGCCTAACGAAGCATTGCTAGTAAGCTCTCCCAAGCGCACGAGATGTTGAGCTTGATGAAAGAAAGTCGATGTAGTGACTCTGCCCTTCCAACTCATATCTGCAACGAAGACGTCCGACTGTTTCAAATCATGACTTAAATCTACATCCTCAAAGCGCGGGCCAAAGGAAGTTTGTGGAGGCTTAAACTGTCGGTCCTGAACCTTGGGAGCACAAGCGCTCACCAGAAGAGCTGATGCTAGAATTATTTTAATATTATTTCTTACCATAAGCCCTCCCGTTAAAAGAACATCGTCAGGTTCATCTCTTGAACCAGTTGACGTTCGACGTTTTCTCCGGCGACCACATCGGAAACTTCCAAGGTCACAATCATAGGTAACAAAGCTGTTTTTCTAAAAAATGATTTCACGGAGCTGTATGAGATCAAGCCGCGAACACGCTGAGCTTTCATGTTGGTATTTTTAGAAAGCAAATCATAGCGGGCATTCCGAGATCCAGAAAAGCTGTCTGCCTGCTTCTGTGAGTTCTCGTAACCACCGCCCAAAGAAAAACTGTCGGTGACCTCCACAAACATATTTCCGCCCACAGCCACGGTGTTTCCTGGCTGACGATTGACTTCTTCGCGGGACGCTTGATCCGGCAAGGTATCGTTTTCATCCGTAGGAACACGTTCTGTGACCTTATCTTGAATGTTAAATAAGTAAGAAAGATAAGGGACAAGAGTCACACGTGAGCCCACTTTGCGAGAATATGCCAAGGTGCTATTTAAATTCGTACGACCAAAGATATTAATGGCGGCAAGATCATCGGCATTGTACTTGGGACCCGTCGGCAAATTAAGCTGCGCTTGATAAAGAAAGGCCTGATCAAGGTCTTCATAGAACTTGTACATACTTACAAGCTGAACGTCTCCGACGAATGTGTCGTTGTGATTCTGCAAAGGCTTGTAGCCCTTTTCAATCAAAGCCTTCTGAGTCGCATCGGCCAGGTTCGTTCTTAAAGCATCATCAAGTTCTGCACTCAAACCCGAAAACTGTTTCCGATAATAATCTATATTAGAAAACTGTTGAGAAACCGAAATTTTATTCTCATAGGTAACAATCGGCATGCCGATTCCCACGGTCCACTTAGAAGTGATGCCGCGGGCAAACACCGGCGCAAAATAATGAACTTTCGGTGCCGTATCCACACGCAAAACACCAAGATTAAAATTGTCGCCAAGGTTACGGGCACCAAAGCGATTCAAAGCATCAATCAATCTTTTAGCGTCGGCATTAAAATTTGCGAGATGGGCGGCATCAAATACGACGGACTTGTAATCCCCAAGCTTCATCAAAGAACCAGACTCGGTGTACTTTTCATCGATGCCGTCAATGACACCATATCGGAAGGAAGGACTGCTGACACCTGATGGCAAAACGTCAGTTGACGTCATCGCTTGGGCGCAAAATGCAACCAAGAAGATGTTCAATGATGTAAGAACTGCCTTGAAATTCACGCCAAACCTCGTCAGCTTTGTTTTTAGTTTTTAAAACCAAAATGCAAAATGAGACTTAGCGATAAACATGCCAGGACGCGAACTCTTGCACATAAAAAAGATTTGAATCCCAACTCTAGTAGAGGGCGCACTCTAAACTAGAGTACTCTCTCCTAGTTTTTTAACGACAGATTTTTTCCATCAAAGAAGAAGCCGGTTCTAAGCGATTGATCGAACCAAAGTTCTGCGCGGCATAAGTTAAAACATCTCTCGAAAAAGAACTTCCCACCGGAAGCAGTTCCAAACCATCACGATAAGTTGGAGTATAGGCCACACCAAAAATTTGTGCTTTCTGACTTCCCTGCTTAGAAAGACCTATGTAAGCCACCGTCCCCGTTTTCCTTGGGATGCCCGCTTGTCCTGCGACAAAATTTCCAAGGGAGTAGATGATCAAGCCTTCATGGCCGTCTTTGGCCGTATACTTCTCCCAAGGCTGCAGAACATGGGGGTGCGAACCCACCACCGCCAAAGCCCCGGCCTCGATGTACTGATGAGCAAAGGCCATCTGACTTCCATCAGGCAAAGGTTGAAACTCCTGACCCCAATGAGGAAGAACGATAACCGCGTCAACATCGGATCTGGCTGCTAGGTCTTTAATAATTTTCACCAAGCGCTGTCCTTGATAGCAGGCCAAGACTTGATCCTTTGAATCCACATTTCCATTTGTCATTTCCGTGCAACCAACAAAGGCAACATGCAGCTCTTTAATTTTAACGATACTAAAAAATTCAGCATTGCGTTCTGTCGATATACGAGTTCCCACCGTGGCCAAAGCTAACGCCCTTGCCGAAGCAATGGTTTTATCAATTCCAATGGAACCTCTGTCTAGAGCATGATTATTTGCGAAGGTCAGAAGATCGTAACCTGAATCCACAAGATCCTTTAAAATCTGCGGATGATAGTTGAAGGAAAAATCTGTGCCCGAGTAAACCGTTCCATCATAGACAAAGCCTATATCGCCGTGATCGCGCCCGCTATTATCAATACCCATCGCCGCAGGCCCTTCCAGATTAGCTACAGAGTAGTCAGCCTTCTGAATCAGGGGGTTGGTTTTCTTCCAGATCTGCGAAAACTTTTTGCTTCCTCCAACCACAGCTTCGTAGAGCATCTTGTGGATCAAAACATCTCCAACGGCGGAAATCGTCGCCAGATCATTTCGAGGATCACAACGCGTGGTGAAAGTAATATCACGTTTATCGGCATGGGCTAGACACGGCAACAAAGCTACAAAAAACAGAAACTGTCTACACGTCACTGGAAAACTCCTTTTGATATGCGACAGTTTCTATTAAAACTTACGAAATCTCTTAGTTACAGTTCTCTAAGAGTTGGTTCTAGTGCTCATCTTTCGCAGATGTAATTCGATCACGGGCCACTTGCCCCTTACGTGTGCGAGCTGAAATATAACCAGCCACTCGTTTGGAGTTTACGGCTCCTTGTGTTTCTCGTTTTCGTTTCTCTTTAAGTCCTTTGGAATAAATTTTTTGTTTTTCTTTATAAAGAAAATTATTCCTAGGAGAATCATTCAATTCCAAACGCATTTTTTGTTGCGCCGTCATGGTTTTTCTAGCTTTGATCACCGGCTTAGCACCTTTATGATCCAGTCGATCTAACTTCTTCGCATAACGTTCGTGAGCTTGCGCAAGATTTTTCATTCGAAACTCTACAATCTTCGCTCTTTTGGCAGTCGCTTTACCTCGTGATATACGGTATTTGCGCACCAGTTTTTCAGTATTTAAGACTCGAGAATTTAAACTTCGGCGCGAAATTTTGGACATCTCTTTTGGAAAACTTCCACTGAAAAGCTTGAACTCTACTTTGGTTAAATTTTTCTTCGCCTGAGTGTGTCTACTCGTAGAATGAGCCATGAGGATCTCCTTTCGTTCTTCACTTTTATATTAAGACTTGTAGAACAAAGAGACCAAACCGAAGGCCATGAATTGTAAGAATGCATAGAAAGCCCTAGCCTTTAATGAGTATCAAAACTAAATTGAAGAAATCAAAATACAGACGGGAGCAACCGATGAGTTTAAAAAGAGTTTGTGTTTATTGCGGAGCTAATTTGGGAAACAACCCCGCCTTTGCTAAAGCCGCTCAGGAATTGGGGAAACTTCTCGCTCGCAAAAATATTGAACTCGTCTATGGCGGTGGAAAAGTCGGGCTTATGGGAGTACTGGCGGATTCTGTCTTAGAAAATGGCGGCAAAGTCATTGGCATCATTCCGCAAAAACTGGTCGAACTTGAACAGGCCCACGGTGGGATTCAAGATCTTCGAGTCGTTAATGACATGCACGAAAGAAAAGCTGCCATGGCAACTTTGGCAGACGCGTTTATTGCTCTGCCTGGGGGCTTCGGCACCATCGAAGAGTTGTTCGAAGTCTTAACGTGGTCACAGATCGGCTACCATCAAAAACCCATCGCTATTTTTGACGTGGATGGGTATTACGAGTATTTGAATAAATTTATTCAGCACGCCCAATCAACAGGTTTAATTAAACCTGAGTATTCTCAGTACTTCCAATTGGCCCTTTCTGCTGACGAAGCTTGGAAGAAAATCTCGCCTTAGCTAAGCGGTCTAACTCTCTGCGAAGGTTTTAAGCCCTTTAGAGACAATTTACCCTGTATTTTTAGACATTTGCGGCAAAAAACTTGCCCTCCTGAGCGAGGGCCTGTAGGTTCCTCGGACCTATGCATTCACAAAAATTTTCAGACCTTCCCCTTATTGAGCCCTTACAAAAAGCTGTAGCAGAATCCGGATACACAACTCCGACTCCGATTCAAATCCAGTCAATCCCTCACCTTCTTGAAGGTCGTGACCTTTTAGGTTGCGCACAAACTGGAACAGGCAAAACCGCGGCCTTCGCGTTGCCTATCTTGCAAAACCTTTACAAGAACCACCGTCGCCCAGAGCCGAAACATCCCCGCGCTTTGATTCTTTCTCCAACGCGCGAACTGGCCATTCAAATTTACGACAGCTTTAAGACCTATGGAAAACACATGCGTCTTAGATACTCTGTCGTTTTCGGTGGTGTCAGCCAAGGTCCTCAAACTAAAGACCTTGCTGCAGGCGTCGACATCTTAATCGCGACTCCGGGTCGTTTGCTTGATTTGATCAATCAAAAATATGTGCACTTGAATAAACTAGAGATCTTCGTTTTAGATGAAGCCGATCGCATGTTGGATATGGGCTTTCTTCCAGACATTCGCAAAGTTGTGAACATGTTGCCTAAGCAACGTCAAAACTTGTTCTTCTCTGCGACGATGCCTAAGGACATTCAAAAACTTGCGGATTCTCTTCTTACAGATCCGGTCAAAGTTGAAGTAACTCCTGTGGCTTCCACTGCAGAAATGATCGAACAATCTGTGATGTTCGTAGATCGCAGTAAAAAACGCGAATTGCTTCGCGATCTTTTGAAAGACAAATCTTTTGAGCGTGTGATCGTTTTCACTCGCACAAAACATGGTGCAAACCGCGTTGTCGAAGGCTTGGTTAAAACCGGAGTTCCGGCAGAAGCGATTCACGGCAATAAATCTCAAAATGCTCGTCAAAGAGCCCTAGAGAATCTTCGCGAAGGTCGCATCCGTGTTCTCGTCGCTACAGATATCGCAGCTCGCGGTATTGATATCGACAATATCACTCACGTTATTAATTTCGAGCTTCCGCATGAGACTGAAAGTTATGTTCACCGTATCGGTCGTACTGCTCGTGCTGGGGCCCAAGGCGTGGCGATTTCTTTCTGTGATGCTGAAGAAAAATCATTCCTTCGCGATATCGAAAAACTTATCGGAAAACAAATTCCACTTGTAAAAACTCATCCTCATCACTCTGACGAAGTGGATAAGGCGTTGCTCGTTTCAAAAGGTAAAGCCAAAGCTATCATTGAAGGCCGTGGCGAACGCGATCACAAAGGCGGAGGCGGACTTAAAAAACGTCGCCGTTTGAATCCTCGCAAAAAAGCACCGACGTTTGAAAAATCCGCAAAGAGCGGTGGCAATAAGCCCGCCCCTCAACATTCTGGTAAAAACGCAGGTAAAAGATAATGAACATGCATTCGACCGAAACTAAAATCCAAAAGGCCGTTCTTGTGGGAGTTCAACTTTCACGTACGACCGATCAAGAACTCCATAGCTCACTTGATGAGCTTGCTCGTCTGGTCACAACTTTAGGATATGAAGTTGTCGGTCGAACTTCGCAGCGTCGTACCTCCACAAAGGGCGCCGCGGTTCTGGGAGACGGTAAGCTGAAGGAGCTTGCTAAATGGACGAATGGAACCGGTGTGATTGGTCCCATGGTCGTTAAAAAAAAGCACAAGGCCGCTCTTAAGTTTGACCCGAACTATCACGATGAAGACGATACCGAAAAAGAGAACGATATCTTCGCGGACTTTTCATTTGATGAAGAACCTGTTTTCGAAATAGAAGACGTCGTCGAAGCGGAAACGCCCCATGAGCAGGCCGACATCGTCATCTTCGACTGTGAACTTTCGCCATCACAATTGCGCAATCTTGAAAGCGCCACGGGTGCAACGGTTTTGGATCGCACTGGCGTGATCATCGAAATCTTCAGCCGTCATGCACGCACTCGTGCGGCCCGCTTGCAGGTCGAAATCGCTCGTTTAACTTACGTAGCACCTCGTATGCGTGAAACTGGCGCCGCCGATGATCGTCAAGGTGGCGGTGGTAAAGGGGCTGGGGAAACTAGCATTGAATTGGATCGTCGTAAAATTCGCGATCGCATTAAAGAACTTAAAAATGAACTGAATGCGATCGGCCAAGAACATCTCACTCGTCGCGCCCGCCGCGAACAGGAACTTTGTGTTGCCTTGGTTGGCTATACCAACGCCGGCAAATCTTCTTTGATGCGTGCAATGACTGGTAGTGAAGTTTTAGTGGCAGACAAGTTGTTTGCCACTTTGGATACCACGGTCCGTGCCATTCAGCCTGAGACTAGTCCAAAAATTCTTCTTTCTGATACAGTCGGCTTCATCAAAAAACTTCCACATGACCTCGTGGCGTCGTTTAAATCTACATTGGATGAAGCATTGAATGCCTCATTACTTTTGTATGTTGTGGATTCCGCGGATCCCTCTTTCCGTTCACAGCTTGAAGTGACGCAAAAAACTTTAGAAGAAGTGGGAGTCAAAGACACTCCGGCTCTTTTAATTTTGAATAAACGCGATCGCTTAAGCGAAGAAGAAGCTGAAGCTTTGCGCTTAGAGTTCCCTGATGCTATTCAACTTTCTACTCGTGACCCGCAAGATGTTTTAAAACTGCGCGAACGAATGATTCAATTCTTTGAAGAAAGTATGGTGGACGAAGAAGTGATGGTTCCTTACTCAATTCAAGGAATCATCGGTGACCTTCGCGCCCGTGTAAAAGTATTGTCAGAAGAATACGACGGGTCTGGTGTTAAAATTCGTGCACGCGGAAGTGCTGAAGATTTCGCCCGAATCCGCAGTAAAATCAAACAAGCGATTTACGACAAAGAATGAAAAGGCCGTAATGAGGAAGCCGTAACTGGACGCTAAGTCTCTCATTGCAGAGACTGCGTCCAATGAAAAACGCAACAAGCCTTCCCTTAACTGCATTAGTGTCCACTCTGGGTTTTGTTTTCACTCCCCCAGTTCAAGCCAAAAACATCACGGAACTCAGTCGCAGCTCAGAGCGCCGCCTTTTAGGTCCGCGCTATGAAGGTCGACTTGTTCCCGTCGAAACTGACACCCCGGTCATGGATCAGGCAGAGCCTTTGATCTTAGTTCACGGAATGTCGGGAACGGCGAGGAATTTTGCAGAGCTGGTTCCTGCGGTTTCCAAATTCTCTCAATATCAATTATTCTATTTTGCCTATGATGATCTGCACCGCTCGTTGAAACGATCGGCCTTAGATCTTGCTATTGCTTTACGCCGCCTTCGCGCTCCTCGTATCACCGTGATTGCCCATAGCATGGGGGGCCTGCTCACACGCGAGGCTTTAAATTTATTGGCGCAAAGTCATGAACCAGAGTTTTTACCAGAGATCCATGTGATCGCGGTGGATTCACCTTGGCATGGAGGCAGTACAAAAAATTGCGACATGAAAGGTTCTCGCCTGGATAACTTCGTAGAGCTTTTTTTGCCGGCTGCGGTCGCTGACATGCGAACATGTTCTGATTTTTTAAAAGGTCTTTATGCGACGGAACTTCCCGAAAAGTTTACGACGACTTTATTTTTCGCTGAAGAAGGCGATCAGGCTTGGGACTATTCAGAGGGTCCCTTAAAAAGCCTTCCGCAAAAAATCGCAGACTACATTAACAAAAAGAAGCCAGTCTCTGGCACGTTAACTGAGATTTACTTCTGGGATGCATTGCGCTCCTCTTCCCAGTACTCGTACTTTGAAGTCAGTCTGCATTCTCTGCAAAAAGATGCTCCGCTGTCAGCGAAGATAGTTAGTAAAGAGTTGCAGACATATTTTCCTCGTTTGCCTGGGGATCACACCAGTGTTTTGGCAGCTCATCCCAAAAGAAAAATGGATCTGCCTAAGTACCTAGAACAGATCCTTTAATTTAAAAAATGCACCACTAACGTGGCGCTTGCATAAAAATCTCGAAGCGTTGAGCGATTAAACTATTATTTGGAAATGAAGATTTCAAAATATCTCGAACAGAGTCCTGTATTTGCGATAAATTCAGCCTATGAAGCTATAATTCCTAGACTCAATAAGAGATTGAAGAAAGAAGACGTAAACCTTTTGCAAGGTTTAGTTCTAACGGCACTTTTCTTTAAAGGAAGGTCCGATCTCACGCCATCGATGCTGGCGCATCAGTTTAAAACGTCTCGAGGAAACATGAGTCATATACTTTCGCATTTGGAATATAAAGGCTGGATTAAAAGAATCTTGGATCCAAAAGATGCTCGCAAGTTCTATATTGAACTAAAAGCAGAGGGTAAGAAAAAGGCGTTGTCGCTCATTAAAATTTACGATCTGATTCAAAATCTTTTTGAAGAGCAGTTGGGCTCAGCGAACTGCCAAAAAACCTCTATAATGATTCTTCGCTTAGCCGACGCTGTGGGAAAAAAATAGCTTTAGATCTTTGCCTTAGTTTCACTTGTTTTTAAAATGCGCAGGCTTTTAGTTCAAAGCTGAATTGAAGTTAATCATGGAAGCCTCCAAATACTCCTAAAACACTTTCCCGCTGTTGCCGTTGGTGGCACTTGATATCAAAGTGTTCAGGGTACCGATGCTTAAAACAAAAATGAATTTATCAAAACGATTCACGAACATTACAATGGAGCGTGCCTTTTTTAGAATTAGTTCAAGGGCTTAAAAAATGTTAAGCCAAAACTAAAGTCTGTTAACACCACTCCCGATAAATCAACTACCTGTTTAGCAGTACGTTGGGAGGGGAAATGAACCACTGGGCATTTATTCGAATGAGTCTATCGTTGGGAGTTGTCGTTGCGCTGATGACTTTTCCTAAAATAAGTTGGGCGGGCATTTGCTCCACTGAAACTCTTCCTGTTAGTTCAGACGCGCCTGCTGGAGAAGACAATGAGGGAAGTACAGTGACCCCTATTGAAGCTCCAAGTACGGATAAAATTTGTCACCAATCAACGATCGATACAAATCGTCTTACGTTAAGCGAAACTATAGATCTTGTCGGAGTGCCTTTCTATCTGAATTATTCCAGCGACCGCGTCATCGGACGGACCGTTTCTTTTGAAGTTAAAATTCCCACTTTTTACAGCGGTTTGGATTCCAGTATCACTGCCATGGATATTTCAGTTCAATATGGCGACAGGTTTTTTAAAAATCACTTCATAGCGGGGCAGAGTGCGCCTATTGATCTTATTTGGGATGGGAAAGACTCTGCCGGAAACCTGCAAGAAGGCTCCATTCCCATAAGCATTCAGTGGCTGTATCAGCATCAAGACGGAACTGTGACAACATACAGTGAACAGTTTGGATTTGGTAATTTTCAGGCAAAAGCCCTTGGGTTGGGAGGATGGACTCCAAGTATTGTGCACTTCCTCGATGTGAATCGAGGAAGCAATAATGCGATCTTATATCTCGGCGGATCGGGAAGTCAGAGAGTTAGTAAATCTGCTTTGAAGCCGTCTGGTGGTGGATATGCAGCAGTGAGTGCTGATGGAGCAGAGCTTTATCTGTTTGATAATGGCGGGCACCATCTGAGCACCAAGAACGCATTGACGGGGGATACAAAATACAGTTTTGCCTATGATTCGACTGGCCGAATTGCAAAAATTGTTGACCACTTTGGCAATAAAACAAGCTTTGTCTATCAAGGAAAGCGCATTCAAATGGTCAGTCCCTACGGTCAGGTGACTGAGATGGCTTTGGACGATGGAGGCTGGCTTGCTGGTGTGACCAATCCCAAAAAGGAAGCAATAGTCATTACTATGGGTCCGCAAGGGCTGATGACTGCCTTTCAAAAGCCTCGGGGTCAGACAAATCACTACTACTATGATACCGCGGGGTATCTGCAAAAGGATGAAGGTCCGCTTGGTAAATTTATTGCGTTTTCCCGTGCGTTCAGTTCCGCAACAGGTCGCCAAACTGTCGTTGCGACCACGGCCCTTGGCAAGGTCACTCATTATGAATCTTATCCAAAAGCTGATGGAAAAGACACGACTTTGAAATCGACCTCAGGATCTGCGTTTAATGACTACTATGTTCCTAAAAGCGTGGTGGCTCATTCGGACTCTTACGGTGATTCCAGTCAGAAGGCCCTAGCCGACGATCCTCGATTTGGTTGGGAGTTGCCATATAGTGCGGAGCAAAAGTATCAGGAGAGGAATGGACCCGTTAAAGTCACGACTCAAAAAAAATCAGTGAGTCGCCAGGATCCAAAGTCTTGGTTTTCCATCGATTCCCTATCAACCACAACTGTTGAACAAAACGATCCCGCAAGGACATCTTCCTCCGTCTATGTGGCCGCCAATAGAACGATCACCTCAAAGTCCCCTCTGGGAAAGGTTGTGGTTCAGTCGCTCAATGCTGATAGCCAGCTTTCCTATTTGCAGCTGGGTAAATTGGTTCCAACCTCGTTCTCCTATGATCAAAGAGGCCGCTTGACTGCTGTTAGTAATGGGGTGCGCTCCTCTGTTATGTCCTATAACGATCAGGGGTATCTTGCCAAAAGCACAGATGCTTTGGGAAGAACTGTGCAGTATTCTTACGATGAGGCAGGAAGGGTGACCGTGCAAACTCTTGCCGACGGTTCCATCATCCGAATGAGTTATGATGCTGATGGGAACATGGTGAGTATTACCCCTCCATCTCGTCCGGCTCATAACTTCATGTTCGATGCCCTTGGATTTGTTTCAGAGTATTTGCCTCCAGTGGTCACTGCAGGGGTAACTGGAGCTACAACTTATGAATACAATCTTGATAAGCAGTTGACGGCTATTCATCGCCCGAACGGCAAAACAGTGACGATAAATTATGACTTCAGCACCGGTCATCAGATTCCATGACAAGTCCTGAGGGGGCATATTCTATGTCCTATCAAGGTGGTGGCGACCTGCTTGCGTCAGTGACTTCGCCTGATCAAATTGTCAGTTCGTTTAGCTATGCAGGCGCGCGCAAAGTAGCGGAGCGTACAAGTGGATTCATCAACAGTACAATAAATTTGAGTTATGATAGTGAATATCGTTTGTCGGGCGTTGCCGTCCAAGGCGGGGCTGGATCTTCTCCGGTCGTTGGCATTACCTACGACAATGATCACCAAGTGACTTCTTCGGGTGATATCAAGTTCTTCCATAACAATGTGGGCGCAATCAGCGGCACCTCGTTGGGAACAGTTCAAAGTGTCAATGGCTTTAATAACTACGGTGAAGTGATCAGCGAAGTTTACTCTGTGGGCAATAAAAATGCTTTCTCACGAGTGTTGACTCGCGATAAAATTGGCAGAGTCACGTCAGTGAGCGAGACCGAAGGGCGCGAAGAAAAAAGAGATCTATCATATATCTACGATCAGCAGGGCCGGTTGGTTGCGGCTCTTAGAAATGGCAAATGGCCTGTTCATGTGTACAAGTACGATCCAAATGGAAACAGAATTGAAGCCTGGACAGAGCGAGGTTTTGCAAAGGCCCAGTATGATGCTCAAGATCGTCTGATCAAATACGGGAAATCAGAGTACAAGTACAACAACAATGGTGATCTCGTCCAGAAGGTTGAAAATAAGAAGGATTGGGATAGTTGGATTTGGGGCAAGGGTGACAGGGATGATCAAAAGATCACAAGTTATTCCTACGACGCATTCGGAAATCTAAAGTCTGTAATTCTTCCGAATAAAAACAAGATAGAGTACATCGTCGACGGACAGAATCGCCGTATCGGTAAGAAGGTTAACGGCAAACTTGTGCAAGGGTTTGTTTATCAATCACAAACACAAATTGCAGCTGAACTTGATAGCAATGGCAATCTTGTAAAACGATTTGTCTACGGTTCGAAGTCAAATGTACCTGACTACATGGTTTATCAGGGCAAAGAGTATCGAATAATTTCGAATCAAGTTGGAACACCAAAGCTTGTCATTGATGTGGTCAGTGGTAGAGCTGTTGAAGAGTTGAGTTTTGATGAGTTCGGTGTTCCTCGCGATCAGGATAATAAGTCAATGCTGCCTTTTGGGTTCGCTGGTGGTCTTTATGATCGTCAGACGGGGTTGGTGAAGTTCGGGGCGAGGGATTATGATCCAGAGACAGGCAGATGGACTTCGAAAGATCCGATTCTTTTCAGAGGTGGGGATACAAACCTTTATGGGTACGGTGGTACTGTCGGAAAAGTCCCGCGAATGGAAACAAATTTGTATGGCTACGCCTTGCAAGATCCAATTAACTTTATTGATCCAACAGGCCTCTACTCTGAAGATTGGGTGAAGGATCGAACAACTCCTAATCAACAAATGGCAGTAGGAGCAGCGGCTGCCGCAGCTGGCGGAGTTTGTCTGAAGGCTGGCTATAGCACTCTTGATCTTCCTTTAATTTTAACGGGGCTTGTATTAGGATATGAGGGAGCGAAGAATGTTATTAAGGCCAGAGAGCGTGGTGCTCCGGAACTTCCAGGCCTGCTAGATACTCCTCAGTAATAACTTTATCTAAAGGATAACAAATGGGCCTACAATATATTTTTCAATCGTTCTTACTTTTAAGCTGGGTCTTCTTTTCTGTTATCTTTAGTTCTAAAATATTTCCTGGAGATCGGCTTGCTGACGTTATTTTTTTTATCTGCTTTTCGTCCTTAGGGTTCGCTATTTCACTGGCAATCCCGCACTTATGGGACCTCCACAAAGAGAAGGTATTAAAAAAAGCTAAATGAATACATAGGTCGACTCATGAAAAATGTAAATGTACAGCAGACGTTTTTAGATTCAGACTACTATTGTGAATTATTGATTCCCCAAAACAGTTTCTTCCGCAAGTTTCGCAATCTCGTCGGTCCTTTAATAACCGACGAGATGTTTAAAGATCTTTACTGCTGGAACAATGGCCGTCCTCCTATATCACCATCTTTAATGGCAAAAGCCATGCTCGTTCAATATCACATGAATTTATCTGACCGCGAAATGGAGCGCACCTGCCAGTTCGATTTAGAAGTTAAATTTGCTCTAGGGCTGCGTATTGATGAAAGACCGTTTGATCACTCGTCTCTTGGTGATTTCAGAGAACGACTTTTAAGATCAGGAAAAGAGAAAGACATCTTTGATTGTATCGTCGCGGAGCTGATCGACAAAAAATTAATCTCTAAAAAAGAAGTCCAAAGAATTGATGCCACTCATATTATCGCAGATATTGCTCTACCAAATATGGTCGGCATGGTTAAAAAGGGAACCTTCGAGATTTTAAAGAAACTTAAAGTTCACAGACCAAACCTTTACAGGAAATTTTCAGCGCGTTTAGATTCAGAAGATTACAGTCCTTCAAGAATTAACGATGACGGCCCCGGAAGATTTGACATGGAGAAAAGGGCAGAGCGACTTGTGAAATATGTTGAGGATGCGCGGTATCTTTTGAGTGAAGTAAAAGATCTGAAAGAAGACAGGGAGTTGATAGAACCGATCAGAATTCTGAAAACGATTCTGCGAGAGAATATAGAAGTCGGTGAAAATGAATCTGCCAAGGAGTTAGATCCAAAAAAGAAACCAACCAATCGAATCATTTCTCCAATTGATGTCGATGCGAGAGCCGGTGCTAAAAGTAAATTCAAGAAATTCTTTGGGTATAAAGCCAGTATTACTCAAGAAGTAAAAAATCAATTTATTACAAATGTCGATGTCATGCCTGGGAATAAAAGGGATGGAGAAGCTACAGTTGGAATGATTGAGGAGCAAATTATAAAGCATGGCCTCAATCCTGAAAAAGTTATCGGAGATACCGCTTACGGTGATGGCAGTCACCGAAAAGATTTAGATGATCTTGGTAGTAAGTTAATTGCACCTTTCAAGGAAAAAAATCCAAGAACAAAAGCCGTTTTTTCTAAGAGCCTGTTTAAGATAAATCGTAAAAATAATACGCTCGTATGTCCCAATGGCGCCACGGCAAAAGCTCATTTCTATGATAGTGCCAACTCAAGTATGGTTTTTCACTTCCCTCATCCCGCTTGTCGAACTTGTCCATTAAAACCTCAATGCACAACAGCTAAAGAGGGCAGAAGAACTGTGAGGATATTCGATTGGCAGGAAGCTACGTATGAATCTGAAAGGTACAATTTAACAGATGACTTCAAGAAAGACATGAAGTTGAGACAACCTATTGAAGGAAAATTTTCTGAAATGAAGCGTCTTCATGGATTGGTGCGCACCAAATATCGTGGTCTTAAGAAGGTAGGCCTACAGTGCTACTTTACCACCGCGCTGATGAATATTAAGACGTGGATTAACATTGAATATGCAGCGACATAGGGTCTTTTAGACAGAAATTGATTAGATCGAAATATTTAGATCTTGGTTCGAATTGATTGGAAAAGAGAAAAATGAATTTGGTCGAAGATTATTTTTCAAAAAAGTATTTTTCTGAAGAAAATTTCTCAGAATCTTTTGAAGAATCAAAAATCGACTGCAAAGTTCTTTGTTTCGAGAGGGTTTTCCGACGGCATCACGTTTTAAATGATCCGGTTAACCTAGTTGATCCTGAAGGAAAAGACGTATGTACGGCAGTGAATATTTCTGCCAAAATTGCAATAGGTGGTACGATTCTCAGACTCAAGGCGCAAAGGGCAATCGTAAAGGCATTGGACCAATGCGACCCATCGCTCAGTTCATATGATCGGGCAATAAATGATCTTCAGGAAAAATATGACAGCTTAGGTCCAATACCAATGTTCTGTCCAGGGATGCCAGGGCAGAATCAGCCGCCTCAAGTTCCGAGTGCATAGGAGTTGAATGTGATTAAAAGATTTTTGAAGAGCCCGCTCTGGCCCTTGTTCCTAATGTTTGGGGCCGCTATTATAGCTGGGGTAATTTTTATTATTTTTAGTGGTCCCAGAATTTGAATTGAGCTGAAGTTTCGATTTGGGTTCTTTTTATTTTTTTTGCAAGGCTATATAAGACTAGAGGACGCTGACCAAAAGGCGCATGAAGGTTGCCACATTATTTGTTTTTTCCGTGAATATTTGGAAACGGCCGCTCGCAGCCGTTGAGAATTTTTAGCTCGGCTTTGACTATCCAGTGATATTACATAGATACAAGAATGGTTAGATTCGGTGAGAGAGATTATGATCCAGTTGTAGGTCGATGGACTGCGAAGGATCCGATTCTTTTCCGAGGAGGAGATACGAATTTGTATGGGTACGCTGTCTCAGATCCCATCAATCGTATTGACCCAAGTGGATTGAGGTCTCCAAGTCAGGGGCGTGCATGTCTGGATGGAATTTGTAGTGGTACTTTGACTGATCAGTTCTCTAGTCAAACGCAGATAAGTGTAGATCAAGCAAAATATAATGATGCGGTTGTTGGAAGTACTGGGATTGCTTTAGCGGCAGCGGTTGCTTCCCCTGCCATTGGGGAGGCCGGGGCCATTGTTACTGTAACAGTGGCCAATGCTTGCTTGGCCCATCCAGCGGAGTGTGCGACAATGATGGCGGAATTTGCATCTGGTGTGGTGGGTGGCGTAATGGAAGCTTACACGCCAGGCTCAAATCCTCAGTCCACCACATTCACAAATTATTTAGGTTCAGCTATTGGCCAGGGTTTCGGTGAGAAGCAGCGCTGTCCATAAAAGGAGAAATATACTATGAAAAATACTAACCTGATTTTTCCTTTATTGGCTCTGATATTTGGGATTTATGAAATCATTAAATATCTTACGAGTGGATGTGTCGATACGCCTTTGCACATTGATACATGTGGGACCGATGCGCTGTATGCATTAATATTGAATGTGATAATTTGTTTTGTAATTGTATTCGCCTATGTATACGCGCGTTTAAAATCGAAAGGGCGAAGTGTTAATTGATTGGCTGTAGGAGTGATGTCTAATTAGGTCAAGGGCACAGATTCGTGGCCAATGGAGCCTGTTAAAAAAGTTGTCGCGCCATTGGAGCTAATTTTTAAAAACATAAAAAATGGCCGCCGATGGCCGCGACTTTCTAAAATCAAATTGGGTAAAAACATAATGCCTATGCGGCCGTTACAAAGTTTGTGAGATTCTGCGTCCGTGATTATGATGCGGAGATTGGGCGGTGGACTTCGAAAGATCCGTTGCTGTTTGGCGGTGGGTACTCAAACTTGTACGGCTACGTACAAAATAATCCTGTGAACTGGGTCGATCCTGAAGGTACGACCAAGAGACCTGGACAAGCAATGGAAAATGATGCGTTCGCAGGTGGAGGTGGTGGACCTACAGGCTCTACTGGTGGTAGTGTTGTCTATGTGGCTCCCAATGGACAGGCGGCGATAGTTCCAGGAGGCTCTATGGTCAGCACTACAAGTAACGGTGCAGGTTTGAGGATTAATATTCCTAATGGCACACAGATTCGTTTAATGGAGCCGAACCAAATGAGTCCAAATGGTTATGGAACGATAAACGTGAACGGCCAATATCTAGATGCAAATGGAAATGTGGTGCCTTCAAATTCAAGTGCAGCACATATACAACCAACAAGATGTCCATGAGGTCAATGATGCAGCAACAAATTGATAAGATAATAAAAAGTATAAAATTTCCAGTCTATCTGAATAGCCTATCGGTTACTCAAGACGAATATTGTCTTGCAGAATCTGCAAACGAAGGGATGAAGATATTTTTTTACCTTCCATTTGTTGTTTCTAAGCATGGCGTTAGACAATTAATTTCTGACAAAAAAGGAGTCACTCAGTTAATAGCTAAAAATTCATCCATTGCCATTCAGGCCATTGAAATTGTCGCCGATAAAAAGGAACTTATAGTTTCATTGGAAGATCAAGATCAGTTGCTTTTCGGATGTGATAAAAATAAATGGAGAATTTATAAAAAACAGAGTTTCCATATTGAATGTTTTGAAGGGGTGCTAGAGATTTGGTGAAATCATTTCGCATGAGTGAAACCATATATGTACGTTTAGTTGAAGAAGATATTGAAGTATGGCGACCAGTATTAGCAATTCAGGGCAAGCTGAGTAATCAGTTCACGATACTTCCTCCTCCGACCAACGTGATACCAGAGGGAGAATTCTGGGAGTTTTCTCCTTCTGAAGAGGTCTTTGTAAAAGAGATGATTCTTGGCGAAGGAATTGTGAAGGTCGCTTTTAAAAAGTTTCAAGATAGCAAGTAAGTTAATTAATATCTCTACAACCTCTATTCACTTACTGGAGATATCACTGGTGCGAGTGGTATCTGCTTTCTGCATTTTCACCCAGGAACCACTATATGCCTGCGCCACTTCACTGTTAGGAATTTACTCCAACACTCTTTGATGCAAAGACTTCTCATCCATGGAAGCCCCTTGAATCAATCCGTTGAAGTTGCCGACCGCTGCGACCGCCATTGAAGTCGACAGTACTAAACTTGTTATAGCCACAATTTGCATTCTTAAGAAGCGCATCCGTGCCCTCCCTTTTCTTTTAGACACCCGACAAAAAAATTCGGTTAGCATCCTAGGCCTAAGTTTAGACAGTGCTCGCCGAAACGGGGCTCTGTCTTAGAATGAGACGCTTTTAAGAGCTTCGGCTGAAAGGAATGCCAGCTGAGCTAGTTTGGCAAGGCACATTTCTTGAACTGTCTAAGACTGTGAACAAGTTCATAGCCGCGATCCTATTCTTATTTCAATTTCTAGCTTCCACAAGCTTTGCGGAAGCTCTACGACTTTTTGAGTGGTCACCGGGAAAGACGATTGCTCCCTTGATCTTGCCGGTTCGCGCCAGCGAAACTCCCGAAATAGCCGCACAAAGATACTTGCAGGAACTATCTAAGAATCCTGACTTGATGGAACTCTTTCAAGGACAATTGCCCGATGTCCGTCTTCAAGGATTTAAACCCCTGAACGACTACAGGCGTGAGTCCCGAGCGCTGATGATTGCGAATCTTCCCAAGGACTTCACCATGAATTCGCAACGGGTCAGCAACTTTAAATCCATTTTCAAAAAGGGCGGTCAGCAATCCTATATTCTGCCTATCAATGCAAATCTAGGATTGAGTCTAAGTGAAACCCGCGATCTTTTTGTACAAATCGCTGAACGCTTTCCACTGCTTGTCGCAATGGGCGGCGATGATGTAGAACCCGCTCTTTATAAGAAAGAAAACATTCGCTCGCGCAACACCATTCCAGCACGTGACAACTTCGAGTCGCAACTGATCAAGTCTTATGTTGCACAGGAAAAAGGGTTTCTTTTGGGAGTCTGCCGAGGTTCTCAGCTAACTTCCGTAGCTTTGGGTTACTCTTTGATTCAAGACGTTCCCGCGCAAATCGGAGAAAAGGTGGCCCATGGAAATGACTGGCATAATGTTGAGATTTTAAAGACAAAAAATAATCTTTTGAATGGATTGCTCTCTGACGGATCTTCAAAATTGTATGTGAACTCTCTGCATCACCAATCCGTCATTTACAAAGATGGCGGTCCCTTGGAAATTGCGGCTCGCTCCCATGATGGAGTCACCGAAGCGACGGAATTTAAAAATGGACGTGGATTACTTCTGCAATTCCATCCTGAGCTGATGAATAACTTATTAGGCTATAAGATTTTGTGGCAGGTTCTTCAACAGAAAAACCGAGTCATGCCGGGAAGTTGTTCGAAGGTGCTGGCCCTGTGAAACAGATTCTGGCCTTTCTTTTACTTTCGCTTTCATCCTATGCTCTTGCACAAAACGCTGACTGCCCCTCTGTGGATCTGCGCAATCGCAATTGGCCAGCATTGCACTATCACCAGCCGGGAAAAAGTTGGTGTTATGCTGTAGTGACCAGCGATCTTATTAGCGCCGAGATCAACACGCCGATTTCCGCTGTGGCTTTAGCCAATTACACGGAACGCAGCAAAGACACTTACGAGGATAAGGCGAAAGCTTTTTTCTATCGTGATTCCAGCTTCCTCTATCGGTTCTCTTTTATCGGTCAATCCTATGAAAATGCTTTAGCTGCTGTTAAAAAAAGTCAAGTTTGCAGAACAACTATTCTTGATCAATTGCGCGACACCAAAAACGTTCGCGACATCTATCTTGACGAAGTCTTCTATGATTTAGAAAATCTTCGCAAAGGAAACTCTGCAGAATTTCGCGCAAAACTTCATGCTCTTTTTGATTCCGTCAAATCGGATTTTGCGGAACAGTTATTTGCGGTGACCCTGAAGAACAAGAAGCCTCTCATAGATTTAGCCGTCGATCTTTCCTGTGGACAGTCCCTTGATGTTTCAAAGTTGGCTCTGTTCACGAAAGATCTAAATAAGATTTCAACCGATGAAGCGATTCAAACCATCAACAAGCTATTGTTAGCCGGAAAGGCTGTGGGCATTGGATATCACGATCAAGTGATCTCTCAACCTCAGTATGCTTCTAGAGAACGCACCAATCATGCCTCCACTTTAGTAGGACAGTACTTCGATGAAAGCGATAAAGCTTGTAAGTACATCATCCGCGCGACAGATGAATTCACCTGTCAGATCGCGGCCCCTTCTGTGCCTTGCCAAAAGGGACACTTCATCTTGCCACGGGAAACGGCCCTTCAAGCCATGGGCAACTTCATGTGGCTTCAGCATTAAATAACTTCTAAATCTGCGCACCTTTTCTTTTAGCGACGAACATCAATATCAAACTTAGCAGACACAACAAAGACGCGAAGATATAGGGCATTCCCGGGAAAATAAATGAGCTGCCTGGCGCAGTGAATCTGGCGAAAATATCGGTATAACACAAAGGACCAATGATCGCTGTTAAGCTTGCGATGGAAATCAAACTCCCCTGCAGCTCTCCTTGTTCATGTGGTGGTGTGTTTTTCGAAATCAGTGATTGCAACGAAGGCCCCGCTACTCCGGACAAAGCATTTAAAGGCAATATTGCATACATCATCCACGCTTGTCCTGCGACGCCAAATAAGAAAAACGAACAAACATTCGTCCACACACCAAACTTCAAGGACTTGATTTCCCCTAACTTAGGAATGATCACCCGTGTGAGATAGCCCTGACCAAAGGCAATCACGACTCCTACCGCAGACAAAGAAAGTCCCACCTCAAAAGCCGTCCAATTAAATTTGTACTGAGTGTACAAAGTCCAAATACTTGGATGCGACTGGCCTGCTAGATACAAAAGTACATACACCCAAACCAAAATTCCCATGGCTGAAGGTTTCAAAACTTTCAATAATGAATGAAATGGATTTAACTTTCCCAGCAAGATCTTACGACGATGACCTTCGGGCAAAGACTCTGGCAAAATGAAATATCCAAACGCAAAGTTAAGTAGATTTAAAACCGCTGCGCCAATGAAGGGAGCTTGATAACCGTAGTGCCCCAGCAAACCACCCAGTCCTGGTCCTACGATGAAGCCCAAACCAAAAGCCGCGCCAATCATTCCGAAGTTTGCAGAACGATTGGAGTCATCAGAAATATCTGCAATATAAGAGCTCGCCACAGTCATGCTCGCGCCCGTCAATCCAGAGATGATTCTTCCAACAAACATAATTCCCAAAGTCGGTGCTAGCGCCATGAGAATATAATCGAGGCCTGCTCCTAACAAAGACACCAACAAAACTGGACGTCGACCATAGCGATCCGACAAAGAGCCCAAGATCGGTGACGCTAAAAACTGCATTAAGGCATAAACCGAGATGAAGTATCCAAAATAATGATTCACAAATGAAGGGTCATGTCCAAATCGGCGAATCACTTCTGGAAACACCGGCATTAAAAGGCCAATGCCCAAGGCATCTAAAAAGATCGTAGCAAAAATAAAACGCACACTGGCAGATCTGTTCGAACTTGTCGTCATCATACTTAACCCCACGAATCGACTCTAAATGACAGAGTTCTTAGAGTAAATACTGAATATCAAATTCAACAAATCGTGAGCTCTCCCTCTTCTTTTGAAAAAAGCTGTGCTATCATTTTTTAAGCGGGAGGTTTTTTATCTATCACGGTGAACGCTTCAATAGCATCAGTCACTTGATCGGCGCAGTTCTCGCTGTTGTCGGAGCCTCTGTCTTAGTCACCATGGCCAGCATGCAGGGCGATATTTGGAAGATCGTCAGTGTGAGTGTTTATGGTGGAATGTTGGTTTTGCTCTACACGATCTCCACCGTCTATCACAGCATTCAAGGGCCTTTGAAAAAAATCTTTCAAAAGCTTGACCATATTTCTATCTATCTTCTGATCGCTGGAACTTACACACCATTTACTCTGATTACTTTGCGAGGGCCCTGGGGTTGGTGGTTGTTCGGAATTAATTGGTCCCTCGCTGCCTTAGGAATTATTTACGAACTCACGCTTTCACATCGCACGCGCATTCCTTCACTGGTGATTTATGTCGTGATGGGTTGGCTAATCGTCTTTGCACTCAAACCCCTGGTCACACTTCTTCCGACCCATGGAATTTTTTGGTTGAGTCTTGGTGGCATTCTTTATACGTCAGGCATCGTGTTCTTTTTGTTCGACGAAAAGGTCCGACACTTCCATGGCATCTGGCATTTGTTTGTACTCGGCGGAAGCATCGCGCAATATTTTTGCATTCTCTTTTATCTAATTTAGAAAATGAGATGGCGTTACACTTGTAAAGCCGAAGGCACAGACTATCGCGGATATAAAATGACTCTTGAAGGCCGTGGCGGGTCCCGCTATGAGTCGGAAAGCCAAGTGATGGAGCTTTGCCAACGTCGCTACCGCTATGAAAACTGTCGTATCACGAGCTGCAATCAAAGTTCAGAAACTGTCTCACGCCGTTCGTGCAGATAAATCTTACGCACGGATATTTCAGTATTAAGTATTGAATAACTCTTAAATTAATCGAAACTGCCAAAAGATCTTTGTCTTCTGGCAGTTTCTTTTCTAAATGCCCACTCAAAATCAGCGGTCTCGTGATATCCTTTTAAGCATCAAAGGATGTTCCATTGAGTAATGAAATCTCCCTCGCCATAAATTCTCAAAAGCCTTTGGATCTTTCCAAGGATCTTCAAAAATACGCCTGCGTTGCTATCATCTTGCGTGGCCCTGTTGATAATTTGGAAATTGGATATATTCAAAGAGCCCTCAATGACAGCGATCGCTGGGCGGGGCAAATTGCTTTTCCAGGTGGAAAGAAAGAAGACTCTGACTTCAGCGATCTCGGAGCCGCCCTTCGTGAAACCTTCGAAGAGATAGGCATAGATTTGTTGCCCGAAGAATTGATGGGTCGCCTGAATGACATTCAAGCGCGCAAGCATGGCACCACATTGGAATTCTATGTTCGTCCTTTTGTGTTCTATACAGAACGAGAATTCGAGATCAAACTAGATCCTTCAGAGGTTGCCGATTTTTTCTGGATCTCTCTCAATGAGCTGCGCAATCCGCAACGTCAAACCACCTATGAACTCAGTCGCGAAAATGTTCATCTAGAAGTTCCAGCCATCTCCTTGGATCGCGAACCACCTTTGTGGGGACTGACTTATATAATGACTCAAAATCTTTTGGACCTTCTAGAGAAGCGACAAGTCCTTCGTGAATTAACATAAGTAAATTCCTCGCAAACGAGCGTTTCAAGACGCAACATTTTTTCCGCGCGGACTACTTTTCAAATTCCAAACAATGATTCGAAGCGACGAAAGCTGCACGAAGTTTAAGCTAAGTCGCAAGCGGAGACACTTCGTCATCACCAGAACATTCAGAGCATTCAATTATTTTCATTTTTTTGTAATTAGACCCTCAACTATCCAAAGGTCCAGCCGATAAGTTCACTACCTATTAAGAAGGAGGCCTTGAATGGCTAAAAATGTAGTACGTCACGAATATATCTGGAACAAAGAGATTCGTGAATTGATGACTCAGATCGAGACGGGTCCACCTTAACTACAGTCCAAGATTTTTTTGGTGTTTAAAATAAAAAAACCAGAGCGAATAGGCGCCCTGGTTTTTTGCTTTTTAAGATCAGTAAGATCTTAAAGAATAGAGAATGTCGTCGAGAAATTGATCGTCGTTGAATCTGTCGCCGGAGTTTTTGGATAGAAGTTCAAGTAAGGCGCAAAGTAGATATCACGCGTGAACGCATATCCCATTCCAATACGTTGACTCAAAGTTCTGTTCCACAAGACCGATTGATCTTCGAAGCCGCGCGGGTTGATGAAGCTTATGTTCAATGATGTGTAAGCATTGAAACGATCTGTGAAGTTGTATTTAACCTGTGGATAGAAAGAGACATTGTAGCGACCCACTGTGCGCTCTTTCTTTTTCGTCATGTCTACGTCTCTATCATAAAGATAGTAGCTGATCGATGTATCCACACCCACGCCAAGACCGGTCGTGCCTACGTTGTAGATCATTGAATTGTCATAGTTAAGACCCGCGTACTCACCGATTGCGCGGTAATCAGGGTTTGTAATTGTTGTCACACCGAAAGAGTTGCGCATTTGCATGTCACCAATGCGAGCATTGCGATCATAACTGATGAATGGATTTTTAACGTCGTAACGTTTCACACCTTGAAGCGGAGTCAAAGCACTCACGCCTGTTCCCACGCCCACAGCGCTTTTTGAGTCGATACGATATCTTGCAGAGATAGAACCACCCAATGAAGTTTCGCCGCCGATAGAACCGTCTGGATTTGGTTGCATTTCATTATTCAAATCGCCAACCGCAGGACCGTAATAAGAAAGACTGAATTTCATTGAATAACGTGAAAGAGATCCTGAATCCGCTTTCAATTTTGAATCTGTGATTTCTTTATCGTCTTCGAATTTTTTATTAAGAACGTCGCCAACTTTTACTGTCGAAGTTTGCGTCGCAGAAGCAGCTTCAGAAGCTGACTGATTTGACTGGGGAATAGAAAGGGTTGAAGTCTGCGCGTGAGCGGAAACTGACAAACCACCAAGCAGGGCACAAAGTACGAAGCTTTTCATGAATTCTCCTGGGCTCTTGAAGCGTTTTTTAAAGACCTCAAGTTTCTAACTGCTTCGTAACAAAAAGGAAAGTCAGGCTTAGGTTTGGAACGATATTCCCTTCCCCAGGAGCGAATTAGGCACGCTGCGGTGAAAAAAATACAGCGAATTCAAACACGTCGAACTTTATAAATGACCTCAGGCAACGACTCAATAACGTCCGAGGCTGTCAGGGACAAGGAGTCTTTCCGTCGGGCCACCCATAAATTAGCACAAGCTCCGTGCAGATAAGCCCCCAGTAAGGCTGCGCGAACAGAGCTAAGCCCTTGGGCTCTAAGAGCAGTGATCATACCCGCTAAGACATCCCCTGTTCCTGACTTCGCCAAAGCGGAATTGCCCGAAAGAATTTTATAGGTGCGATTGCTTCGTCGAACCAAAGTTTGATGCCCTTTAAGCAAAACGATGCACTGGAATTTTTCCTGCGCCAACTTTACAAAATATTCGCGATTATTTTCAATCTCATCACTTGTCACATCCAGACAGCGTGCCAGCTCTCCCGCGTGTGGAGTCATAATCCAGGTGCGCGGTAACGGAAAAAGTTTTTCCTGCGCACACACAGTTAACGCATCCGCATCAACAACAACTCTTTCAACTTGCAGAGCTTTCAATCTGCGCAGGATCGACGCCGTGAATTCATTCACACCAAATCCAGGGCCAATCAAAATCGCATCGAATTTAAGGTCCTCCCAGTTTTTATCATTGAGGTCACACAATAAAAAATCAGGATTTTCTAAGGAAGACACCGCGATATTGGGTTGAGCAAGAGTGACGTAACCACTTCCCATTCTTAAAGCTGCGCGTGCAGCCAGAACACCCGCGCCTGGGTAATCGTGACTTCCCGCAAGCAATAGACTGCGTCCGCGTCGAGCTTTGTTGTCAGAGACCGATACTTGAGGCAGCAGCTTTGCCGCCGACTTAATTCCCAGATTCACTAGATGCTCAGATTTATTCATTCCAATTATCTAAACATTGGACCTCGAGACCGTAAAGAGATCCTCAAAAAGGCCCGTATATTTCTGTGGTTTGTAAGGCCTGCTTCATTTTTTGCGCGGCGTAGACGTAAAAAAGAAGCAGGCACCGCCGGATTGTAGTATAAGCGGAGCATGATCGTTAAAAGTCAGGCGGACATTGAGGGGCTTCAGAAAATTGGTAAGATCGTTGCCAATTGCCTTCATTATATGTTGGGCAAAGCTGAACCGGGTATGACAACTCGAGAACTCGATGATTTGGGTGGAGCTTATTTAGAACTTCATGGAGCTCGCTCGGGTCCTAAGTTGGCTTATAATTTCCCTGGCTTTAATTGCATCAGCATTAATCATGAAGCGGCCCATGGTGTGCCTTCTGACAAAAAGATCCAACGAGGCGACATGCTCAATGTCGATGTCTCTGCCGAACTCAATGGCTACTATGCAGATAACGGCGCTTCCACAGTCATTCTACCGGGAACTGATCGTGATTTTCTGCTTCTTGAAGCCACGAAGATGGCTTTGGAAATGGCGATCAAAGACGTCAAAGCCGGAATGCCGATCAATCAAATCGGTCACAATGTCGAAAAGGTCGCGGATAAATATGGTTTTAGCATCATCGAAAATCTGGGCAGCCATGGTGTCGGCAAAAGTTTGCATGAAGAACCAAAATTTATCGCGAGCTTCTATGACAAGCGCGACAAACGTGTTCTGAAAGAAGGTCATGTAATCACCATTGAACCATTCCTCTCTACAGGTGCTTTCGGCGTCGATGAAGAGAAAGATGGATGGACTCTGGTCACGGGCCCAGAGCACCGTTCTGCGCAGTTCGAGCACACGATGATTGTTTTGAAAGATCGCGCATTGATTATTACGGTCCCCGATCCAAAACTTGTCTACACCTCGGTTGCAGCAAAGTAAGACCGTTCCATTACGGAAGAAAAACGAACATTTACTTCTAGACACAGCGACTAAACACTAGGACCGCCCTTGAAAAGATGAAACGCTTGAGCTGTTCATTTTAATAAAGGGGAATTTCTATGAAACTTATTTTTGCTCTCGTTGCGACTCTGATCGCTTTTTCTGCTCAAGCTAACGACCGTAAAGTTGGCAACGTTATCGCCGTTGAAAGACAAGTCACTGGTCTTTATGAAAACTGTCTTAGCAACATCGCTAGTGATGTGACTAAAGAACAATCCGTGTTTTTCTGTACAATCAACTACATGAAATCTCCACTTGAAGTGCCAGTTTCTAAAGGTGGCATGATCCGTTTTAGAGATGACAGATGCCAAGTTGATGCTGATGCTGGCAACGGAGTCCTTATGATTTCTTTCGGAAGACTTAAAGGTACTTCTGATTTCGCGACTGCGAAAACTTGCCTTCAACGTGCTTTGCAAAATGCAAACTCTGTGAACGTTCTTGTTTACACAATGGAAGCTAACTAGTTTCACTAGTAAATAGACAACTGAGTTAAGCAGTTCAGTAAGCCACTCAGTTTAAAATAAAAAAGGGAGGCTCTTCAGCTTCCCTTTTTTTATTTCTAAATCAATTCTTAATGTCTTAGTGCGAATCGACGATCTTGGTCGTTTTCTCTTTGAACTTCAACAAGTACAAAGGAATGAAAGCAAAGAGCATCACGATCATGATGATGAACATGATCTCTCTAAAGCTTAAGACAAATACTTGAGCTTGAACACGTCCGTAAATACTACGCAGTGCCAGTTCAGATTTAGATGCCATTCCCACACTAGTCGCAAGCTTTTGCCCGCCCATGGCCTGTGAATAAGCCGACCATGTATTATGATCCAGCAAAGTCACATTGTTGGCCATATCCGCATAATGTTGCTTTCCTGTTTTCGTCATCATCGTACCGATGAAGGCGATCCCAATACTGCCGCCGATTTGACGGAACAGATTTAACATCCCCGACACCTGCCCCATTGTGATCCCAGAGAACTGAGACAAAATGGACGAGTTAATCGGAACGAACAAGAAGGCCATCGCAAAACCACGGATGTACAAGGCATGCAGAACTTGATCTTTAGAAGACTGCGGCGTTAACAGGGTCATCGCATAAAGCGTCCCTAAAACTCCGATAAAGCCCACAGAGATCAAAAGTTTTGCCGGAACGCCTTTACCCATGGCTTTACCAACAAATGGCATGATCATCGCTGTGATGATGGAGCCTGGAATAAAGAGCATGCCCGTTTGAGTCGCATCGTAATGGAAAGTTTGCGCGACAAAGACCGGAAGTGCGAAGACCAGACCATAAAGAAAGAATCCTAACATCCCTTGCAAAGCCGCGCCGTTCGCAACGATTCCGTTTTTGAACAAGCGTACATTCATGATTGGATCTTTAACTCTTGTTTCCCACCAAACAAACAGAGGCAAACAAGTCACCGTCAAGATCGCACAGAACACGATCATCTGAGAATCGAACCAGTCATTCGACTCACCACGCTCTAGCATGAATTGCAAAGAACCGATTCCCAATACCAACAGGATCAAACCCCAAGTATCGAAACCTTTCTTCTGACCTTCAGCATGGCTGCCCGTCGCGAAGGTTGGATTTTCAATACAAGCCATACCGATCAGAATCGCAATGATCCCCATTGGAAGATTGACGTTGAAAATAGATCTCCAACCAAAGTTATCCGTCAGCCAGCCACCTAATGTCGGTCCCAAAGTTGGTCCAATCATTACTGACATACCGAAGATGGCCCCTGCCGTACCCGCTTTTTCTTTGGGGAATTGCTCATAGATCAAAGTTTGTGAAGTTGGAAGAAGTGCTCCCCCTGCCAACCCTTGAAGGATACGGAAGAAAATAAGCGTATAAAGATTCGGAGCGAAACCACAAGCCACAGACGTCAGAGTGAATAAACCGATACAGCCCAAAAAGTACTTACGTCGACCGATGCGTTCACCGGCCCATGCCGACACGGGAAGAATGATGGCATTGGCAATCGCATATCCTGTGACAACCATACTGATATCCTCCAGTGTGGCGCCCAAGTTACCCATCATTGTTGGTAGTGCCACGTTGACGATGGAGCTGTCGATAATCTCGAGCAGCGACGCCATCACGGCAACTAGCACTATCAGTTTGGATTTTGTATTCATAAATCAGCCGCTTTCATGGGAAGACACATGCCCTCCCCGCGATTTAACTTTTCATTTTCGTCACCCCAAACCAAGCTGAGGTTAGACTTCGTCGGAGTGCTATCCCTACTCCGACAAAGTCGGAGTGTAGACAAACTTAGTGCACTCGAACAGTTACGTTAGCAGACAAACCCGCCTGCAATTTCTCAATATCAGTCGGCGTTAAATTCAAAAGTTTGATTCTTACAGGCACGCGCTGAACAACTTTCGTAAAGTTACCCGTCGCATTGTCTGGAGGAAGCAAAGAGAACACCGCACCCGTACTTGGACTCATGCTTTCCACTTCACCGTGAAAATCAGAACCTGGCAAAGCATCCACTTCGATTTTTACCGGTTTCCCTTTTTCGATGTGTGTGATTTCAGTCTCTTTAAAGTTTGCAGTCACCCAACGAAGTGAAGAATCCACGAAACCAAACAAGGGTTGTCCCACTGGAATAACCATGCCCGGCTCAACCGCTTTACGAGCAATACGACCGTCAGATGGAGCTTTGATTTCAGTGTAACTTGCGTTCAATTGTGCTTGGGCCACTTGAGCTTGAATCGCAACCACGCGTTTATTCAATTCGCGGAAAGTTGCTTCAGCCGTATCGTACTGTTGACGAGATACGACGCTTTTTTTGTAAAGCTCGCTCATGCGACGATAGTTTGTTTCAGCATCGCGGAATTTTACTTTCGCAGATTCCAGTTCAGCTTCGATTTGGCGAAGGGAGTTGTTGTAATCTTTGCTGTCGATACGAGCTAGAACTTGTCCTTCTTTCACCGCATCGTTTTCCTGCACCAGAACTTCCATCACGATTCCTGATACTTTTGAAGAAAGCATCAAGGTGTGAGCCTGGATCTGAGCGTTGTCTGTAGAAACATGCGACCATTCGTACCAGCCGAAGATCACAAGCACGATCGCGGCAAAAATACCACCTACGGTCATGACCTGTTTACGTTTACCTTTGAGTTTTTCCATAAAATTACAATTCCTTCCCTAAAGCTAATTCTAAATTCACTAATGCTTCAGACGCGTTCACCTGAGCGTTCACTACGCCGGCGCGGGCTCTGAATAAATCCAGCTCTGCATCCAAAACTTCAGAACTTGTACGAGTTCCTGCTTTGAATGATTGAGTGGCAAGACGCACACTCTCTTGAGCCTTTTCAACATCCACCAACTTCGCTTGATATAAAGAAGCGGAGTACATGTACCGACGTTTCCAGAAATCAAAGTCATAACTATTTTTCAAGCGGGCCTGTCTTGTGGTCTCAGCTGCCTGAACCTGACGAGCGTCTGCCTGTGCGGATTTCGCTGTCGAAGCAAAGCCGTCGAAAATATTCCAAGTCATCGCAAGGCCTACTTGGTAAGCATTGTTATAATCCTGCTCGTTAATGCCCTTACTGACGTTGTTATAATAGTCAGCTTGAGCGAACAGAGAGAACTTCGGAATCCAGTGTTTAAACGCCGCCAAGTGAGCTTTGTGCGCACTCAACTCACGATCTTGAATTGCTTGATAATCCAAACGCTCCACCGCTGTCGGTTTTTGCAACGAAGAAACTTTTGCCACACTTGGCACTGGCAAATCTCCGGCCACATTTTGACCTTCGTCTTCGACACCCAAGTTATTCAAAAGGTTTTGTCTTGCTAAGATCGTGTTATCTTGAGAGTTCAACTTTTCAGACTGCGCTTCATTCAACTGAACTTCCACACGAAGAACGTCGAAATTAGTACCCGCTCCACTTTGACGGAAAGCCTTTGCGCGATCTAAATGCTCTTGCAAAGTTTTTACGTTTTGATTCGCAACTTTTTCCAATTCAACCGCGGAAAGAGCTTTGAAGAATTGCATTTTGGTTTGCTGTTTCACTTGGAAACGAGTCCAATCCGCATCTTTCTGAGCAGCGCTAGCCGCCAATGTATTTGCTCTGTAAGAATCGTAGTTAGCAAAACCATCGAAGAACATCCAGTCCGCACGGGCAGACCAAATAGTATAAGGCTGAATCAATTCAATAGAGACCGGAGGTCCACCAAATGACACTTGCTCAACCATAAATTTATTATCTAGAAGATGTGAGCCAAGGACATTCAACTTCGGAAGGAAAACAGAGAAAGCTTCTACCTTTTTCCATTTTGCTTCGTCTTTTACGGCATCAGCCTTACGCACTTCAGGCGAACTGTCTTCTGCAACCTTCAATGAGTCAGAGAGCGACAATTCCGCGGAACTCGCTGCCTGAGCGAAAACGCAGGCCGCTGAGAGGATCAAAACTTTTACGCTTTTCATGGAATCACCAATTTTTCTTGATTTTTATTAGGACACTAACTAATATAGTTAGGTATCTAATTATTGTCAATCTTCGACTTCACATTTGTCCACTTTTACGATAACTGAACAGTAAGTGAAATCGACCTCAGAATTGGAGCCCATATATGGCTAAATTGTTTCTGACAACCTTACCCTCTCAAGAAGACATCCAAACTTCGGCCTGCGCACTATATCCTGATGCTGACCCAGCCTCACTTTATACCAACCTGCTTTTTCGCAAAGCTGCGACAGATATAGAGATTCATTACGATAATTTCTTCTCGAAGTATGACTTATCTCCAGGCCGCTTCACCTTGCTTCTTCTATTAAAGAAGAAACCGGAAGGCTTGATGCCTTCTGAACTCGCGCAAAAGGTCGGCGTCACACAGGCCACCATTTCCGGTCTTATTAATAGTCTTGAGAAATCAGAACTTGTCGCGAGGGAGACTCACGAAAAAGACGGACGTGCTTTCGTGATTAAGCTCACAACAAAAGGTCAGGGTCTTTTAGATAAAATTGCTCCCGACTGGTATCCACGAGTGATGAGATTTTGGAGCGTGTTCAATGAAGAAGAAAAAACTCTTCTAAATGGAATGCTCGATAAAATGATTCAGAACATTCACTTCTTGAAATAATCTTTTGAAATCAGTCCCAGAAAGGCTCCAGCGATGGAGCCTTTCTTTTTTCTGGCCATGATTTCTCACAGTTCTACAAAGGAAAGATCGCGCGCCCATAGGGATGTGATAAAAAAATTCCTCTTAACGGAGGGTTTTATGAAATTTGTTTTAACGCTTGCAGTTCCATTTCTTATCACTTCACAGTCTTTCGCCGCCGCAGATATCACCGCTCAAAATTTAGTGGGTAAATATCGCATTGATGCCAAGGCCTTCACGAAGTCGGCTCGGTTCAGACTGAATGTCATCAATGCCAATGAGTTCGAAGTGCAACGTATCTTCGATGATCACGATGGAAAAATTTGTAACGGTACCTTCAAGATCGAAAAGGAATCTCATCATTGGCCCCTTAAAGACGCGATAGTTTTTAAAGGTGTGGGATCTTGTCCTGACGACCGCTCTAAAGTTGCAGACTTTAAAATCAACTTTAAAGATCAATCAATTCGCGATATCCAACAAGGTGCAAGTGTCCAAGTAACAAGCTCCATGGCCGCAGGAATAACTGTGAATGCAAAGATGCAACGAGAGTAAACACTAAAAGTCATTAGTTAGCCTCACGACGGAACGTTACTTGCTCATGTGCATTTTGGTCCTAACGGAGGAACAAAATGCACCACTTAAAAATTACTAAGAAAATTAGTTTAACGTTTGCGTCAGTTCTTGTCGCCATGTCGGCGCATGCTGAACCCAACGAAGCCACCCAACTTTCACTCACTCGTACGAATCAAAGCGGGTTGATTCTTCAGGCAAAGCTTGCCAAGAACACCTACCGCCAAGAGCCCTACCAAGCCGACTATACGGTTCAGGTCCCCTATCAAGACACTGAAACCTACTATGTTGATGTCCCCTATGACGAACAAGAAGCTTACACAGATTACGAAACAACTTACACCAACGACTATGTTTGCCATGATTACACAGATTATGAATCTCGTTGCCACACAGAAAGAGACTGCAATTACGTTCCCCATGTTGGCGTCACCGCGACATCTCCTTTAGATAGCATCATTGGTCGTCCTCGTGATCCCGGTGGCGATCCGGGACCAGCTCCTTTCCCAGGTGGTGGAACGGATCCACGTCCTGCGCCTTACCCTGACTGCCATGATCGCCAGGTCTGTGAAAATGTTCCGGTCACAAAGCAAAATTGCGGCTACGAACAAACGGCTCATCAAACTCCTGTGACTAAATATCGTACGGTCACAAAATACCGCCAAGAACCGCACACTCGCGAAGTCACACGATATCGTGATGAGTCCCGTTGTTGCGTTACGAAGTATCAAGATGTGTTCAATCATCAATGGGGCTTAGGCGTGCAAGTGCAATTCCCGCAAGGAACAGAACTGCTTGCAGCAGAGCAAGAAAGTTTCACAGTTGAAATTACTGGCACCGAAGCCGCGGCCGATGTGCAAGTCACTCCTGTAAAAACAATCTTCGGATATCAGGTTGAAAGTAAAAAAGTAGATCATGGTTTAGCTACTGTGGTTTTGAAAATGGTGCCTCGCTATAAGGCCGATGACCTTAAAGAGAAAACTCTGCAAAACTTCACTGCGGTTCCAACCAACGCAGGATTGTCATACAAGTTCTTGGACAATGCTTTGTATCCACGTGTGGCAAGTAGCCATCAAGTCGTGATACAGGATGCCATCACTCATCAAGTATTTTACCAAAGCGATGTTCGCCCTGATTCGCAAAGAGAAATTCAAAGTGACCTGGCAATTGCTTGGGATTACACACGCAATTATGAAGTTATCTTGAAAGTTCATCGTTCGGGAACCGTGATTGATTCCGGCACTGTGGATTTCGAACTTCGTCAGCCACTGCAAATGGTTTTAGACATGGCAGCCTTGAAAGATGACAGCAGAATCACTGCTTCCATCAGCGGAAATATGGACAACGCGAAGGTAGTCTTTAAAGATGCCACGGTTCCTTATTCAACAGTGTCGACAAGATACTATGTCACTCTTCTGCGCAAAAATCTTTTTGGCAAAGATGTTGTAATTAACGAAAAAGGATTCTCTCGCACCTCATTGAAAGCTGAAAACGACGGGAACTTTACGATCTCTGCCAAAGATCTTGGCGTGAGTTCTTCAGACATGAAGAATTACCTAAAATCAGGAGCAAAAGTTCAAGTCGTAATCCAAGTGGACCGCGCGACTTCTGATGGACAGAAGATTCAGTTCTGGAAAAATACTGCTATCACTGTTCGTTAAGTAATGCGTCTGATTGAATAAAGGATGTTGGGAACTTTTCAAAGTCCTGGCAGAAACAAAAAAAGCTCCGTCTCTGGAGCTTTTTTTTGTTTTCAGTATCTGGACAGATCTTAGTATTCACCTGAAAGTGTACAGCCCAAAACTTCTTCGAGATTTGTGCCCACTGAATTTTGGAATGGACCAAAGTGATTATAAGACTTGCCGGCTGCGAAGTGCGGGCTCACACAGCGTTCCGCAGCTGGTTTCAATTTACCACCAACAAGATTGGCTGGATGAGTTGAACCTGACTTGTTTGTATTCACTTGCACAGAGAACATGCCCGTTACTTTTGCGGCTCCACAGAAAGCGTTGAAGGTTTGCAAAGAGCTTCCTACAACACGAATCATTTCAGCCTGGCTAGCCTTTGTTGAGATCGTACATTTTGGATAAAGCTTGTTCCACTCGCGAATGCATGATTGCACGTTACCACCTGCTGTCGGAGTGAATTGGAAAAGACCGATATTCAATCTCGATGCAGCATCCTGATATGGATCTTCATAGAAAAGAACACTGGCTGGGCGACGGTATCCTGATGGAGCGTATTTACTTGCAACGTTGTTCGAAGTCGAAGTGTTCGCTGACGTCAAAGATTCTGTATATGACGTACACATCATGAATTTAGACCAAAGCTTCGAAGCCTTCACGTAACCTGCGCGGTCCCCGGCAAGAGCCAGCCGGCGATACTCATTCATTTTATTGGCAAATTCATTGGCCTTCTTGATTGTTGACGCCGATGGAATTTTCTTACCACCCAAAGTTGTGTTCAATGTGTCGGCTGTGACCGTGCACAATGGATGAGAAATCAAACTGTTCGGGAAATAGGTACTTTCATCACCGCTCATTCCAAATGCAGAGCCGACATATCCCAAACCTGCCTGCGAAGGATGCATTTTCACTTCCACCGCATAAGCGATGCGATCAGAGAAACGATCTTGTCCATCAGGATTCGTGTCACAGCTATCAGAGTAGTGACCTTCCTGCGCATTTCTTTGTGGAAGCAATTCACGGTAAGATTGGAATTTCGAATCAACCAGTTGCCCCACTGGATAAGAAACTTCTGAAAAGACATCGAAGTTTGCCGGCGTGATTGATTCAGTGAACGCCGCTGGTTCACGAATAACTGGTGATGTTGGATTTGAAGTTGTCGGAGGTGTTGTCGTGGTCGGAGTCTCTGTATCTTTAACAGGAGCCTTCGCCATCGCTAGACCATTAGAAGAAATCAAAGTTGTTACAAGAAGAGCTGCCAAGATGTTTGTCGTGTTATTTTGTGTTTTCATGCCTCCTAGATCGGAGTTAGGTCTTAGGACTTTAGGCTTCCTAGACCTTTTTCCCTGTAAAAACGTCTTGTTTGAAAAACTGCAAAATTACTATCCACTCACTCTCAAGACTATGGTCTAGCGTGAAACTCAAGATCTGTATTTGACTGACCGATATGTTTATCGAGTTCCAATAAATGAAAAAAAGGGAGTATCAAAATGAGTCAACAATATGATGTACCGAACCTCTACAGTTTCCTTGTGCACACTCCAGAGGGCGGTCTCAGAAAAATGCTAGTCGATAACAAGCCCTTCTCTGAAGCGCACTTCAATCTTATGATGAAGATCGTTCGCGCTTGTGATGAAGCGAAGTTTACTGAGCATTTCGATAAACAGGATTTCCCAAAAATTAAAATGGGTGCTCCTGATATCAAAATTAAAGAGAAATTTTGGGCTGAAGCGATGACAACATGGAACAACCGTGGACTTCTGACTCCGGCTGTGGCAACTAGAGCGGCGTGATTGCTTATCTAACTGCTGAAAAATTTCTTCCTGAACTGCTCAAGGAACTTAAAAACGTCCGCTCAGTTCATGGAAACCTGGTTCTAACCGATGGGCCCATTCAGAATACTGTCTGGGCCCATAATATTTGGCTCAATGCCGAAATCATTCCTTTTGAATCCATCACTCAGGCGGCAAAAGCTTTGAAAGGTCTAGGTAAACTCTGGACTCACTACTCTTTTGAAAATCATCGCCGCGCGGAATTGATCCAAGATCAACTTCCCAAACTGCGTTCCCGCGTGATGGACTTCCTTGGCGATTTGCCAAAGGATCCAATTGGGGCCTGGACCCTGATTGATAAGAACACTCTGCTAGCTTCCAGCGAAACGAACTCCCCTTTCCCGTTGGGAGAGGTGCAGTTCAATGAAAACAAAACAGTTCCTCCTTCCCGAGCTTATTTAAAACTGTGGGAGCTTTTCACTGTTTATGGCGTTCGCCCTTCCGCAGGCCAAAGAGTTGTAGACTTCGGCAGCTGCCCTGGTGGGTGGACTTGGGTTCTCCAACAAATGGGCTGCGAGGTGGTCAGTATCGACCGAGCTCCATTGGATGAAAAGATCGCCCGTCTGCCACGCATTCAGTTCATGAAGACCAATGCCTTCAATGTAAAGCCCGAGGACATCGGGGCCATTGATTGGTTTTTCTCGGATATCATTTGCTACCCTGAAAAGCTTCTTGAGCTTGTAAAAAATTGGCAAAATTCAGGACTATGCTCCAACTTTGTTTGCACGATAAAATTCCAGGGTAAGACTGATTTTGAAACCTTAGCTGCGTTTCAAGAATTAGAAAACTCACGGGTTCAGCATTTGGTTCACAATAAGCATGAGGTCACCGTATGGATAAGGAAATCTTCACCTTAATTGACAATCCAGAAGAGAAAGCACAACTCTTTCAAGATCTTGCCAATGCCCGTGGAGAACTCTTGTGCAAAGGCAACGAGGAAACCTTGGTGAAGATTCGCGCGGAATCCTACAGCGCAAAACCACAATATCTTTACTGCGCCAGTGAATCGACAAATAAATTAGCCAACGGCGAACAGTTTCTGGGATATTTTTTCCTGGGCGGAGAGAAATACTATTTCGAAGGCACGATCATCGCTTTCCAAAGTAAATACTCGATGGCCTTGCCAGCTTCTATCTATCGTTTACAACGCCGACAAAATTATCGCGCCAAAGTCCCTAATAGCTATGTGGCTATGTACAACATCGTTTCAGTCAATGGCGCCAAAGAAAACATTCACGGTAAAATTGCCGACATCAGCTCGCAAGGTTGCCGCGTGATTTACAGTATGGAAAATCCGCTAATGAAAATTGGCGACAACGTGACAGGCCAAATGACCATGGGAGCACGCAGTCCCTTTGAAATTCAAGGCATCGTTCGACACATTAAGGTCGACGAAGGCAATAACGTTATTCAAACCTTCGGTATCGAGTTCACCAAGATGCCGACAATCACTGAAAGCAAACTCTTCTCGATCACCATGGAACTTTATAAAGAGTTCTTCAAACGCTCTTAGCCCCTAGTTCCGGAAACTTTCAGAAGCGAAATATCTCACTCTGAGAAAGTGTTGAGCCTTACAGACGGTGTCTAAACATCTGGCGGTTATAAGCATCTAGCTGGCAATACGAACGGTCCTCTTTTTGCTGTGATAGTTTGTATGAAAAAACAAAACTGTCTCACGGACGCATTTCAAAAGGGCTGTAAGTTTTTATCCCAACCCTTAGTTCTATGCACTTTGATTGCGACAGCCCAAGCCGGAAGCTCTCGCAATGTTTGCAGCAGCGACGTGGCTGAATCTAGCATCTATTTCGTTCCCAATGTGAAAGATTACTGTCGCAGCTCCACACCTTGTGAAAAGTTTAAACGCCAAGTGCGTATGCAAGGTTCAGGAACTCTTCCTGGCAATAGATTACTCACTCACGCTGGTAAAATTCGCTCGATGGGCTCTTGTGATACGGCGTTCGGGGCCAGCGGCAACTGTTTGATTCCGTTTATCTCTGTGGCGGCTGATCCTAGATATTACAGCATGGGCGATATCATTCAGATGCCAAGTTTAAAAGGCAAAGTGATCACTCTTTCCAATGGGAAAACGATGATCCACCCGGGCTTCTTGATTGTTCAAGATACTGGCGGAGCTATCAAGGGACGAAACCGTTTTGATTTCTTTACCGGCTCTTACAGTATGAAAGACTCTGGTAATGCTTTCGGTTCCAAAGGTCAAAAGGAAACCCAGATGTTGGATCGCAGTGACTGCTCTAACAACAAGAGATTCACCGTGGTTCGCAGAGGGTCTTACTATTATCAAAACTCTTTGCTTGCCATTGAAGACTCTATACGAGACGCCTCTTCAAACTCACAAGTTATGGTGGCTTCTAATAACAGAGGAACAAGATAATGAGAATTTCCACTTTCGCTCTGCTTTTTGCCCTTTGTTTATTGTCTTTAGGATTTACGGCGCAAGCTTCAGGCCCCGTCGAACAGTCTGAAAGCATCGACATGTCAGAGCCACCATTTTATATGTCGTCTTATGATGAATTTCATGACCTGCAGCCCGAGCAAAAAGAGCTGTATCTTGAAAAGCTCTTGCCATTGATGACTGCGAAAATTCCCAGTCTCGAAAAGGTTTCAAAAGAGAAACTTCAAGAAGCCTCTGAATGGCACGAGACATGGAATGATCTTCGTAAAAAACTGTATGAGTCTTGTCAGGATAAAAATCTGAATGAAGCTTGCGATCAAATTGCGAATGTCCGTTTGCAAGCTTTGAATCTCTTCTCGAATCAAAAAGAGGAAAATCGCAAGGCGGATGAAGAATCCGCCCTGGCTGCGCTTGCAAAGAATTCTAAAAAATAGAATTACAGGTCGAAGCTAGGGTTATTGCTTTCGGCTCCGCTCATTTTTCGCCTTTGGCTCTGTCCATTGTTCGCCTTCGGCTCTACTCATTATTCTCCTTCAGCTCCAAGCGGAGTCGCTGGCTTTTGACGGATGGATTCGTATTCTTTATCGAGATCTTTTTGTAAGTTTTTGCGTTTTTCCTCTGCCTGTTTTTTGAGGTCGGCTTTGGCTTTTAAATTTTCTTCATAGCGTTTGGTGTAGTCGCGGTGAAGTTGATTGAACTCGTCTGTTTTGGCGCGAATATAATCATCGAAATTTTTCCTTTTATCGCGCATGTCCTCTTCGAAAGCATCGCGCTTTTCTTTTTGTCCAGAATAGAAATCTTTTCTTTTCCCCTCGAGGTCGTCATAAAAATCCGTGCGCTCTGAGGATGAGGTTCTCTTTTTAGTGAAGTCCTTGCGTTGCTCACCTTGTTCTTTTGAGAAAGCTTCACGGTCTTTACTTTGAGCTTTCGAGAAGTCTTCACGCTTTTTGGTCATGTCCTTATTAAAAGTTTCGCGCTTTTTATTTACGATGGATTGAAACTTACCGCGCACGTCCGAAGGGTTTTTAGACAGATCAGACATCATGTCGTCCATAAAGGCCTTTTCATCATTGTCTTTCTTCACTTCCGCAGGAATGTTTTTGCGCAAAGCTTCGAGGGCCTCGCGGTCCGCTTTGAGTGAGTATTTGTCGTCCACCAAGGGAGTTTCATCCTTTGCATGGGCCGTATCGACAACCAGGATGTCCAATGCGCCTGCTGCAAAAATGATGAAGGACATCAAGACCAAGGTCTTAAAAGAACTGGACATGGCGGCCTGTTTTTCACGTGCTAATCTCATTCGATGCGCTCCTTGAGGCAGAAAGATGATTTCTGTCTTTATTTGAGAATAATTGGACTCTAACGAAAACTCAACCCACCGATAAGAGGACTATGCTTTACGGACGAAGAGTTATTGAACCTCAGCGAGTACCCCATGGACAAGGTCCTAAACGGTACATATTGAATAAGGCCTTTCAGTATAAATACTGTTGGTACATGATCACCGCCGTCGCTGGTGGCGCTCTTTTGTTCCTGTTACCTGCTTATTACTTTATCGCGCAGAACTATGAGCTATTCAAAAGTATAGCTTACGACACTCATCCCCACTTTATTCAACATCTTGAACGTGAAGTGACTTGGTTGCGAGTTTTCTTAAGTGCCGCCTTCGTACTGATCACCGGCGTGACATTATTCTTAAGCATTCGCATGACCAAGAATCTATTGTCTCCGTTAGTGACCATGGAAAAGCACATGCATCAGTTGATGCTAGGTCAGTGGAATATCCCTGACTATCACATTCCTGAAGAAGACGACTTCCGTGACCTTTCAATGACCTATGATTACTTCTATCGTTCTTTGAAGGCGAATACCGAAACGGAACTACGACTGCTTGAAAAGCTCAGCATCGACCCACAAAATCGTGAGGCCTATGCCGCTTGGAAGAATTTGCTGGCGATCAAAAGATCACGTCTGGGAATTCAAGAGGAGTTTATTTCTAACGAGAGCGTCGTAATGTTGAGCGAATTTGATCGGAAACGTCACGTTTCTTAATCGCTTCACGCTTGTCGTGGGTTTGCTTACCCTTCACCAATGCGATCTCTAATTTCGCACGGCCTTCTTTAAAATAAATCTTTAAAGGCACACAGGAGTATCCTCTTTCGCGGAGGGCTCCGTAAATCTCATCCAACTCTTTACGATTCATTAAAAGTTTGCGATGACGTTCTGGCGCATGGTTGTTGTAACTTGAAGGCTTGTATTCCGCGATATGGGCGTTCTGCAAGTACGCCTCGTTGCCTTTGAAACTGATGTAAGAGTCTTTCAATTGCACGTCTTTTGCGCGCAAAGATTTCACTTCACTTCCCATAAGCATAAGGCCCGCCTCATACGTTTCAACAATCGTATAATCGAAGCGAGCTTTTTTGTTTTCCTGAATGATCAGAATATTGCCCGTGGGTTTAGTCATCGTTATTCAAATCCAAATTTCTGGTAAAGCTTCACAAATTGTACAGGACTTAGTTCTTCGGCGCGGGCAGTCTCTTTAAAGCCTAGCTCCGCAAGCCAGCCGATAAGCTGCTCTTCAGTTAACTTTTTTTGGTTTAAAAGACCAGTTAAATTCTTCTTCAAAAGCTTGCGTCTTTGTGCGAAGGCGTTTTTTACGAAGGTCAGGAAGGCTTTTCGGTTCTTAATCTCGGTCGGAATGCGGCTGAAAGCCAAAACGCGGCTTTGCACCTTCGGAGCAGGAGAAAAATCCCTCGCCCCGGCTTCCGTCACCATGGAGATCTTCCAGAAAGTCTGCGCAATAACACTAAGAAGACCGTAATGATCATCCCTAGCAATGCCGCGAATTCTTTGGGCCACCTCTTTCTGGAACATCAAAACCATGTGTGCAGAACCGACGTCTTCCAGGGATCTTTCAATCACGATGCTGGAAGAAATCTGATAGGGCAGATTGCTAACGAAGACCAATTTTTTATCAGAGTAAAACTGCGACCAATCCATTTGCAGAGCATCTTGCTCGATGACTTGCAAACCTTGATCACGCCAATAAGCCGCGATCACATGATCAAGCTCAATCAGCTGAAGGGGCACATTCATTTGCTTTAAGAAGTAAGTCAAAGCGCCAGGGCCTGGCCCCACTTCAATCAAAGCTTCAGGTTTGAAATCTTTAACCTGATCGATGATTCGTTGAATGACCACATCGCTGACAAGAAAATTTTGTCCCAGAGATTTTTTTGCCGTTACTTCTAGAATGGCTAATGCTTCTTTTAATCTCTCGCGAGCGGTACTCATTTAAAATCCGATGCTAAGGCTTGCGGTGAAGGACCTAAATCAATCGCAGACGTTTCACCACGTGCCATACGAAGAGCGCCAACATAGCCGATCATTGCTGCGTTGTCTGTGCAATAACGAATCGGTGGAACTACCAGACGAAGATTTTTTCTTTTTGCCAAGTCTTCTGCTCTTGCGCGCAAACGGGAGTTTGCACTCACTCCGCCAGTTAAAATAATGCGCTTCGCTTTATAAAACTTTGCTGCCTTATCTAACTTCGCAATCAACACGTCGACAATGGCCTCTTGGAAAGAAGCACAAATATCCGGTAGATTTTCTTTCACACGCTCTGGCCCCAATTGCTCCAGCATTCTTTGACCTGAAGACTTCAAGCCAGAAAAACTCATGTCGAAAGTATCGTCGTGGATCATGCTGCGTGGAAATTCATAGGCTTCGGGATTTCCCGTCTTTGCCAATTGATCGACCTTCACGCCACCAGGGAATCCCAAGCCTGCCATTTTGGCAAACTTATCAAAACATTCTCCGGCAGCATCGTCTTTGGTGGTCCCTAAGACGTGATATTCGCCAAGACCCGTGATGTGATAAAGGCTAGTGTGACCGCCGCTGATGGCAAGTCCCACATAAGGATAATCAAAATCCTCTGGTGGAGCATGTTGGGCATCTTTCAAAAATGGCGCCAACAAATGGCCTTCAAGATGATTGATACCTAAAAATGGAATGTGCTTGGCTTGTGATAAAGACTTCGCCGTTACCAAGCCCACGATTAAAGCACCAATCAGACCCGGCCGATTCGTCACAGCGATCCCGTGCACATCGTTCCAAGACATGTTGGCTTTTTTAAAGGCTTCCTCGATAAGTGGAATTAAAGCGACGGAGTGATTGCGGGCTGCGATTTCAGGGACAATCCCGCCATACATTTCATGTTCAAGATCTTGAGAAGCAGCCACCACAGAGTGCACGAACCCTGAGCGATCCACGATCGCTACGGAGGTATCATCACAACTTGTCTCGATGGCTAAAACTCTTTCAATCACGTTTATTTCTTAAGTCCTTTGATACGAATCTTAGCACGACGAGCCTCTTCTGACTTCGGATATTTACTAACAACTTCGTCATAGAAGGTTTTCGCTTCGTCTTTCATGCCCAATTCTTGGAAGGCGACTCCGATTTTGTAAGTCGCATCGGCAAAATGTGAGCCTTTTGGGCTTTCATCGCGATACTTTTGATACTGAAGAATTGCCTGTTTCCAGTCTTTCTTCGTGAAGTATTCTTGGCCCGCCTCGTAGCCATCTTTGCGAGATTCTTTTTTAGAAACTTGCTCAGCAGATGCACGGGCAGCAGCTGCTGCTTGGTTGGCCTTCAAAGCTTGGAGCTCGGCATTCATCGCATCCATTTGCTTATCCATTTTCACCAAAGCATCTTGCAACAAAGCGACTTTCTGGTTGGTGTCCATATTCTGTTGTTGTGAGCTTTTCAAAGCATTCTCAACACCTGAGTTGCTTTGACCCATTTTATTTTCCACAACATCCACTCGTCCCGTCAAAGAGCGCATTTGCTCTTCAAGGTCAGAGAAACGGTTGCCCACATCGGCATTCGTTTTTTGCAAAGTCGATACTTGTTGTTGCATCACGTGACGTTGTTCATTGTCTTTAACGTCATTTCTGGTTTGCAAACAGCCTGTCATAAAAAAGACCGTAATCAGCCCAACTAATGAAGTTTCCAAAAAATCCATATGCGAGGCGCGAGGAGGAAGCTGTACGCGTGTACTGCGACGACGAAGCAACGAAGTAGATAGTTTTTTTGGGAACTTCATAATACATCTCCGGTTCTTTGACGAATGAGCCTTGCTGAATTCTCTGCTTTTTCGGCAGCGAATCTTGCTCTTACAAATTGTTCTTTTGCTTTGGAATAGTCGCGGTCTTCGTAATAGAAGCGACCTTTGCGGTAAGCCTCTTCAGCTTGATGCCAGTATCCTGGAGAATGGCGAGCCGCTTGAACAGAACGGGCCGCATCGATAGCGGCCCGAGCGAGTGAGTAGTCTTCAACAGGTGCTGGGACAGTTTGACAACCAACGATCACCAAAAAAATAATTCCGATGAATAGTTTTGTCGTCGCTTTTACTTTCACTCAACACCCTTCAACTAAACTAACAGATTACTGAGCAGGAACGAAGTTCGCTCTGCGGTTTTTAGACCAAGCAGCTTCAGTATCGCCAGTTTCAACTGGTTTTTCTTTACCGTAGCTGATTGTGCTCAAACGGTCTGCAGCAACACCAAGACTTACCATGTAAGCTTTTACAGCGTTAGCACGACGTTCGCCCAAGGCAACATTGTACTCGATAGTTCCGCGAGAGTCACAGTGACCTTCGATTTGAACTTTCACGCCAGAGTTCTTTTTCATCCAGTCTACGTTTTGACCGATCTCTTTTTTAGCTGATGAGTCCAAGCTAGACTTGTCGTAACCGAAATGAACAGTTACCAGACCGTCGATTTTGCCTGAGTCAGAACCCATTGGATCGAAGCTCAAAGGAGCTGTATCAATCGCAGTAGATTGACCACCTGTTGGTGCAGTTTCGATATTTTCGTTTGAGTTAGTTTGTTTAGATTTGCAACCAGCAACCAGTGCGCAAGCAACAAGACCAAGAGCCAATTTACGAACCATGATGTCCTCCTATGAAGTTCGGAACTATATACTTTTCAAGAGCTACTTTTTTAAAACCAGTAATCTTAAAACGTATCGTTTTATATATTACTAAAAACTTTGAATTTAGAGCAGCTTATTGTCAAACCTTAGATTTCCTAAGTGTTGTTGCGTTGCTATAAAGAGCTGAGAAAAAATATGCACAATTGTTTACGCATCTTGAGTTCCATCATTCTACTCTGCCTTCTCGCACTTCGTACAGAGGCTCAATGGGAAGTCCGTCCCGAAATTAAATGGAAAGTAATCCACACGCCTCATTTTGAGGTAATATATGACGCCAGCCAGCAAGATCTCGGACTTCTCTATGCAGAGAAACTCGAGAAAGCCTTCTATCAGCTGAGTTCATATTTTAGCGAAGCGCCAGAAAAAATCTCAGTTGTGATCAATGATAAGACCGATATCACGAATGGTTATGCGACTCGCATTCCTTATCCGCACATTATGGCCTACCCAGTGATGCCGGGACCTGAAGACAGCTTGGCCGACACCGGTGATTGGGCCTTCGAACTTCTGGCCCACGAGTACACGCACATCCTTAATTTCGAACCCGCAGGTGGAGTGATGAAACCTCTGCGTGCTGTTTTCGGAAATATTATTTCACCAAATCTTTTGCTACCGACTTGGTGGAAAGAAGGCTTAGCGGTGAATATGGAAACTCGCCTGGGAAAGTTTGGTCGTCTGCGTTCCACTTATCAGGAATCAGCAATTCGTGCGATGGTCGAAGATCAAACTCTTTTTACCTATGATCTGGCCCAAGTGAATGAAGCCATTCCGTCTTGGCCTGAAGGCATGCGACCTTACCTGTTTGGCTCTTTGATGTGGAGTCAGATGATCGCGGATCAAGGGGAAAAAGTCGTCAATGAGCTTAATCAACGTCACGGTCGCAGAGTCCCTTACTTCGTCGAAACTCCAGCTCGAGAACTTTTAGGAGTTCCTTATCCTGTCCAGTATGGCACCACGATGTCACAAACTGCGGAACGGGCCATGACTCAGTTGAAAACCTTGCGCGAAGAAAAACCCACGCCGATATTGGTGGCAAAAAACAGTTATCAATATCTCAGCGCTCCGACTATTTCGCCAAGTGGAAAACATTTGGCCTTCATCGCTGAAGACGACAGCCGCTCACGCTCCATTAAAATTCTTTCTCGCGATGACTTACAACAAAGCTTCTTAGATTCAAAAACAGCGGACACCATTGAAAAGTTCGATCAGAATTTATCTCCTCCACTTGCTTCGCCCGACGAACCAATGTCAGGAAGTATTCAAAGAGTCAGCTGGTTCCCAGATTCGAAACGACTGGTGTATGATAAGATTGACCTCACTAATCGCGTAGAAAGTTTTTCGGATCTGCACATTTACAACCTGGAAACAAAAAAGACTGAGAATTTAGGAAAAGGTTTAAGAGCCAGGGAACCCGCGGTCTCACCCGACGGTCAAATGATTACCTTCGTTAAACTTTCGGGAGGCAAAACTCAGTTGGCGGTCATGAAGTTAGAGCCTTCTGATAAACCCGTTGAAATATTAGTTTCTGCTCCGCTGGAAGAGCGCATCTCTTATCCGACATTCATCAGCACGCAAGAAATCGTCTTTTCATGGCGCAATAACTCGGGCCGAGAAAATCTTTATCGCTATTCTTATTTGACTGGCAAAGTAGATGCTATCTTAAACGACTATCCAAATGCCCGCTATGCCAGAATGACTTCTGAAGGTCTTTTATTTGCTTCGAATAAAAATGGGACCAACAATCTGTATTTAGCCGATGCAAATCTCATCAGCGCTCGTCCCGTCACCCATGCATTGACGGCGTTCTTCATGGCAGACATTGATCCTGCTCGCAAAGACATCTTTGCGACGACGATGACTTCCAAAGGCTTCAAGATCGCTTCCATTCTAAAATCAGACTGGGAGCAAACGCCGAAAGAGCTTCCACAAATCACACCGATGTTTGGCGATCGTTTCCCTGCTGTGACTAATGATGCTGAAGCCACGAAGGCTGCTCAAAGCGCTATTGCTAGTGCGGAAATTCGTGATTACTCTCCATATGGATATCTTTGGCCTCAATACTGGATTCCATTTGTCGTAGGTTCTTCGAGTGAAACCGGAATTGTTTTGCAGGCGATGACTTCGGGTTTTGACCCTTTAAAAAAACATTCCTACAACCTTTTAGGATCTTGGGATACGCGCTTAAATAAAGGCAGCATCCAAGGAACATATCTGAACCAAACCACCAGCTTGCCCTTTGCGCTTTCTGCTTACCGCAGAACTTCTTATTTGGGTGATATCAACAATGACTTCGAAGACACCTCTTTATCTGCAGCGGTTTTACCGGATATGTTCTGGTTGTCTCGCTATGCAAGTTTGCAATTGGGTTGGCAACATTTCGAAAGATCGACGGATTCTTACACCATCAAAAGAACTGGCCCCTTCGCGATGCTTTCATACACGAACTATACGCAATCGGGGGCGCAGATTTCTCCTGAAAGTGGTGGCGGTGCCTATCTTGGTATTTTCGACTATGTACCCAAAGACGGTTACGTGAGTCATTGGCAGTACTGGCTGGGCGGAGAAAAATATTTGAATACCTTTTTGCCAAAGCATCACGCCTTGATGATTCGTGCGAAGGGTGCTTACACTCCGGATCGCATCCCGGCGCTATTCGGAGTCTCGACAGATTCTTTGGTCTTCATTCCTGACAATCCTTTGCCTGAATACATCATGCGTGGTTATCAACGCGGGCAGTTTTATGGAAAGAATCTGATCAACTTGAACTTGGAATATCGTTTTCCACTATGGAATGTGTATCGCGGCTCTGGCACTGATCCTTTATTCCTTCGCCGACTTTCTGGTGCCTTTGTCGGCGACGGTGTGGCGACGGATGGATTCTTTGTGAACACAGACACGGGCATGACTGAGTCTGTCAGTATGAAGCGCTCTTTTTGGAGTGCGGGCTTTGAAGCACGCCTTGAAACGACTCTAGGTTATGTCTTCCCGGTCACTTTGGTTGTCGGTGTTTATGATGCCTTCAATGCTCCGAAAGGCAGTGAAACTGTGTTTGGTTCGAGTCTGCAAATCACGGGATTCTAAAGTTAGTTCCTGAAAAATAAAAAGGTCAGAGGTTTTCGCCCTGACCTTTTTTTATCGTCTCTAAATTATCATAAAAACTAGTGCGTCAAATCTGCTCTGCTGCCGTTCAAATCAGAGTAAAAAACAGCTGCATTCAAGTAACATTGTCCCACACTCCATTTTGCCAGTGCTCCATTGCCCAGCTGAAAGAGACCTTCGCACTTCGCAACAAGAGCTGCATAGCCCTCTTTGTCTTCTGCATTTTTTGCGAAATCTTTTTCACAACGCGAAGCTGCTTCAGTTGTCGTATAGGCAAGCAAAACTGGAGTTGATGAACCACATCTTTCCGCAAGTTTCACGGCATCAGCGCAATATTTTGCGGAACTCATGATTTGAGAAATTTGCGACGTCCATTTTTCTTTATCTTGGAAATAAAGACCGCCGTCAGGGCAACCTGTTTTATTTTTCAACACTGAAGCAGGATTTCTGTCTGCTTTCGAAGCTGCCTTTTCCTTGGCAAAAGCTGTATTTGTTAAAAGCAGAGTTGCAGCAAGAGCAATAAACATCTTCATTTCAAATCTCCATGTGAAGTTAGTTCGTTAAAATAGCCTCTTAAGCATAGGCTTGGGTTTAAACTACATACAGTCCAGTTTATCGTCTGCTCATGATTATTCCAAAAATATTTGGGAACTTTAACCAACCAGGCTTTTCGTGGGTCCTATTTATAAGAGTCGATGGTTCCCCATCGCTTCCAAAGAAAGTCCCCCACTTTCCCGAAGCGATGGGTTCTTGCCTGCACTCCTGCCTCAATGGAGTCATTCCTTCCCTTTTTTGACCTGTACTTCTTTCTTATTGCGTTGAGCCAAACTCCTCCATCTTGACAAAGCGCGAGGCCCCCGAAACTATTGAAGATATCGACAACTAGCGGCGAGGATGCTGCTTTTTGCTGGGGTTCCGGTGTGAGTTCATTTGAGCTTCATTTCAAATCCCTTTTTTGGAGGCTTCGTGGAAAAAATCAGCTGGATTAAAGAACTTGTGAAAGCTGAACAACAAATGGAAGAGTCAGGACTCGTGGATATGAGTTTTGGTTTCGACGTTGATAAGATTCTTATCAACGAAACAATTCAGTTTTTGCTTGAGCTTAAAACTGAATTCGTCGACGCATCTTCTTCGTTCAACGAATTGAAACCTTCTGCTCTAGGTCGCATCAAGATCTATGGTATCGCGAAGACTCACGCTGACTTCATGTTGTTCCGTAACGGCTTCAAAATGATTTTCTCTTTGAAAGCTCCGGGACAAATTAGCATTCGTTTTAATTTCATCGGCACAAACTACATTCCAACTCCAGGAGCTGAAAACGCAGCTGCTGCTTCAAACGTGATGGACGAACATATCGTCGAAGCAAAATGGGGCGCATTCGGCGAGATCGCATGGACTTACCAAAACCAACCCGTAAAGTTAGAATACATGGTTCGCCACTACCTCACTCTTTTCATCAAAGAGAGCTCGAAGTAATTCCCACTTAAAAAATTCAGACTTCTTAAGCAAGATCTTTCAGGGCCCATAACTGAATCAGACTTTTAAGTTCTGAGTTGATGGATTCGGATATTTCTGAAGCTGTGGCCTTGGGTGAGTCGTAGGTGCTGTGAACATCACTCACCAAGGTCACTTTATATCCTAAAGCGTGAGCCTTGCGACAGTTGGTCGCAATACAATACTCGGATTGTAAGCCCGCGATGATCACGTCTTTGACTCCGCGACTTTGCAGTTGTTGATGCAGATTTGTTTTTGCGAAAGCATCCATTTCATCTTTTTGAACGATGATATCGTCTTCGGCGATCGGCAATTCTGGATGCAGAAGCCAGCCCGGTGTGTGTGGAATGTCTGGATCTCCCTCGACTCCATTATTCATCGCAAAAACCACGACGGAATTAGCCGCTCTTGCCAAAGCCAAAAGAGAAATCAATTTCTCAAGAAGTTCTTCCGCCTGATAAACGGGTCTTCCTGGATCAAACATGTTTACTTGGGCATCAATAATTAGCAAAGCTCTCGTGGATTTCATTCTCTAAGATTACATCGTCTCAAATAAAAAAACCACAGTCGCCTGTGGTTCTTAAAGTTCAAATACTGATCTCGTCTTCTTGCTGCGAAGCGTGGCAAAAAGGTACGGCGTACCCTAAAAACGATTTACGTTGAAGACGGAGAGGTCTACGAAGGGGGATTTGTTTTCTATGAGGTCGGCTACTAGGAGGCCGGTGCCGGCGCCGCTTTGTAGGCCGAGCATTTGGTGTCCGACTGCTAGGACTAAATTTGAGATGTCCTTGTGATAGCCTACCAAAGGGACTCCGTCGGGAGTGCAGGGGCGGAGGCCTGCCCAGAGTTCTTGAACTTCGAGCTTTTCTGGAAGGTGCAGGAATTCTCGGGCGCCGTTTTCTATATTGTCGACTCGTTTTTTTGTGATCGAGAAATCTTGATCCACAAGTTCCAACGTGCCGGCAATTCTGAGTGAGTTTTCGCGCGGAGTGACTGCGATCTTCTTTTCTACAATCATGATGGGATACTTGGGTTGTTTTTCTAATGGCGGCACAATCATCGCATAGCCTTTGCCTCCCAAAATTGGAATGCGCAGACGCAGAAGTTTTGCCAATGATTTTGACCAACTGCCTGTGGCAACGATGACCTGCTTTGCTTTGATTTCACCTTGAGAGGTTAAAACTTTATCAACTCTATTGCCGATCATTTCCAGATCTAACATTTCACAATTTTCTAAAATCTCTCCGCCGTTTTTGCGAATTTCTGAGGCCATGGCCTGCACCACTTGGAAGGGTTCGCCCATCGCTTCTTGAGAAAAATACACGCCACCCAACATAGGGCCTTTTAAAGCGGGCTCCATTTCAAGAATTTCTTCACCGCTCAGTCGTGTTCCAGAAACTCCCACATCACGCACGTATTCTAATTCTTCGACGGCCGCCGCAACACCCGCTTGCGTGCGACTTGTCATCAGCAAACCTTTTTGTTCAAAGCGAATTTCGGGATACTTCTTCCCAAGCTTTTCGTATTCCGCCAAACTTTTTTGCGAAAGAACGACCAGGGCATCCACCGCCCGACGAGCTTGAGTCGCATTCATCGCTTTCATAAAATGAAAAAGCCATGCTGCTAAATCTAAAGAAAAAGAAGGTTTAATATAAAGAGGCCCCGCAGGATCCATCATCCACTTCATGGACTTCACTAGCATTCCCGGCATTGGCAAAGGCATTGAAAAACACGGTGTCATCCAACCGGCATTGCCATAGGAACAACCTCTGCCCACACTGCCTTTATCAATCACACAGACGCTGGCACCGCGACGTGATAGCTCCGCTCCAATGGATGTTCCAATAATTCCGGCACCTACGATCAAAATATCGACTTCTTTTTTTTGCATACCCTATTTGAAGAAGATACTGACGGAAAATCAAGCTCGGCGAGGTAGGGCTTTGAGAATAAAAAAACCCACGCCATTTCTGAGCGTGGGCTTTTGTTCTTAATCAGCCACTTCCCCTCGAAGAAGCTAATTAGAATGTGAAATGCAAATTACTTCGCGTTAGCCATGATCCATTCATAACCAGCGTTTACTTTGCTGTAAACACCTGGGTAACCGGCACGAGCGCAACCACGACCCCAGCTAACAACACCGATCAAGTATGTCTGACCGTCGTCAGCTTTAGCTACAAGTGGACCACCGCTGTCACCTTGGCAAGAATCTTTTCCACCTTCAGTGTAACCAGCACAGATCATGCGATCAGTGATTTTGCTAGGATAAGCTTTGCTACAAGCAGCTTGAGATACCAATGGAACGTCAACTCTTTGAAGAAGATTTGGCAAAGAGTAAGAACCTTCAGTTGTTGTTCCCCAACCAGCAACAGTTGACATGATCGGAGCACCGCTGTCAGAGATAGCGATTTCTGTCGTGTTCAAAGCAACTGGAGCGTAAGAAGAATCTTTGCTTAGTTCAATCAATGCGAAATCATAGTCAGTCGCAGAAGCATTGTACTGAGGATGAGCGATAATACGCTTAGGTGCGATCACTTCCGCATTTGTCGTGTTTTTTAGATCGTGAAGACCGATAACTACTTTATTGATAGTTCCGCCCTTTACACAGTGAGCAGCAGTCAATACCCAGTTCTTCTTGATCAAAGATCCGCCGCAAAAATGGCTAGATGATTGAAGAGATACGATGTAAGGAAATTCATTGATAGCAGCCTCCGTGCCTCCAACGATTTTACCAACAACTTTATCCGCATGAGCAGTTACGCTCGCTGCAACGATAAGACCCGCAACAAATAGATGGTTCAATACTTTCATTTTATTCCCCTCTGGTTTTGAATCCGTTCAAAACACCTAATTAGTCTTCAGTCTTTCAGACCAAGGTTCAAAGAAAAGTAGGACAAGCGCTCTAAGTTCTGGTCCTAAAGACAGTTGATATTTTGTCATCAAATTAAACTATGTTAACCGAAACAGTGGGCGCAATTCGCCACCAAAAAGCCACCAAAAAAATATTCAAGAGTGCTGATGCACTAAACGACGCGCTGGAATTTTGAAGATTGAGAATCGAAAACTTGGAATTGCAAAGGATCCAAACTCATCACTTGCAAGCGAATGTTTTGTCCTTTGGAAATCATTTGACCCGTTAGATTTGAAATTCGCAGAAGATCACCTTGGAAGTTAAGAAGAATTCCGGTGACCGAAGAAATGTCCTCCACCTTAGCGTGGAGGATTTGGCCCTTTTTTAAAGAAGTCAAAAAGGCCTTACTTGCCATAACCTATCCAAGATCTCGGGAAAGATCTATGCGACGAAACTCAACAGGGCGAATCACAGGTTCACCAATATGTTTAGTCGGTACATGCGCTTGCTGATTTTTCGCTGTTTGCGGTTTTGCCGCAGCTTGAGGTTTTTCACCCAAGAAATTCTGAGCGATATCTTGAGTCACACCAAAGATTGTCGGAGACACTGGCTTTTCTTCCTGCTCTTTCACTTCGAGACATGCTGCTTTGAAGGCCTCACCTAATTTTTTCAGTGAAGCACTTTCATTTTTAGGAACTTCAAAAACGGAACTGATATCTTGCTTATTTTCTCTTTGCAATGGAGCCATGAAAGACATGTTATCTACATCGCTCAAGTCCGAAGCCGCATCTAAAGACATTTCTTCTTGGCCAATCTGAGCCCATTCAGGAAGACTGTCTTCACAGAATTGCAATTGATCGCGATTGACCTTGGCAATGAATTCAATTTCACCACGAGAAAGTTCTGTCACTTGTTCCGCGATCTCATCAACGCTTAAACCTTGATGAGCCAAGCGTGCCGCCTTCACATATTTAATAGTGTTTTGGCGCTCAACGATTTCATTATGTGGAATACGATCTTGGAAGATCTTTGCGACTTCTAAGCTTTTTTGCATGCTCATGTCGATCTTAGACAGCTGTTTTTCAGAAGACTGAATTTTCGCCTGAATGTCTTTTACTTTTTGTTCCAGCAACGCCGTTAACTGATTGACCTGGGTTTCGGTACGGTCCGAAAGGTCTTCTAAAACGGCGATCTTGCTTTGCAGAAGCTGCAAGCCTTTGCTAAGACGTGGATCATCTTTTGGGGGACGATTTAGACGCACCCACATTCCCACAATTCCCGCTAAAAGAATAACGTTCACCAGCAGTTGAAGTAGAAACCAAAAACTCACCCTGAGCTCCCCTCGAAAAACCGTACAGACCTGTTTTTAATAATATGCTGCCTTAGGTCTGTCTCACAATGAGACCTTGGTCTAATTGTCTTGCCAGGAGCGGCTTTCGTCTCAAACCCAGACTGGACCTGGAGAATTTTGAGACGAAATACTCTTATATGCTATTCTGCACTAAGGGAGAATTGAAGTATGTTTACATTGCTATCCAAGAGGACCGTGAAGCTTTTGCCTGCGCTTCTTTTTTTAGGTCTTTCTTCGTGCGGACCCGTGAAATTTTCGGCTTCTTCATCGACATCCACAGACGGAGCAGTTCCAGTAACTCCAGCAACACCAACACCAGGTGTATCCCCGACTGCGACTCCTTCAAATCTTAGAGATGTCTCATATTCTAATACAGTCGTGGCATCCAACAACAAACTCGATATCGTCATTGTTCTTGATGATTCGAAGTCGATGCTTTTAAACAACCAAAAACTTGCGGCGAAGCTTTCTAACTTTGTGACCACTTTGCAGAGTAATGTGAACTTAGATTGGCAAGCTTGCTTAACAGTGACGAACTCTGTTCCCGTTAATACTTCAATATGGGGCCCGTCCTTCTATTGGCAGGCCACTAACCAATTCTCGTCGAATCTTGGCATTGTGTTAAAAAAGGGCCAAGCAAATCTAAGCGGCATCTTTGCTAATACCATTAATTACATTGGAGCAGGATGGGAAGGAACGGAAGATGAGCGTGCTATCAAAGCGGCTTATCACCACGTCTATAACGGCGACTACCATTATTCAAATGCAAGCGGTTGCTATCGTGACGGCGCTGCCATTGCCTATATCATCATTTCAAATGAAGACGAAAGAAGTGTTGGCGGCGATATTACTCAGCAATATTATCCTAACGAGTACCAACCTCTTGAAGCCGATGATCTGCCAGGGAACTTTATTTCTTACGTGAAAAGTACTTTTGGTAACGACAAGCGCTTCACTGTGAACTCTATCATCGTTAGACCCGGTGATTCAGAGTGTATGAGAATTCAAGATGCTGAAGGTACAAAAAGTCACTACGGCACTAAATACAACGAACTTTCCTATCTTACAGGTGGCGGTATTGGAAGTATTTGTGATTCAGACTTCTCGACAAATTTGAATTTATTCATCGATAAGATCACAGATTCTTTAAGCTCTATCCCTCTTGAATGCACCCCGGTTGGCGAAGTCAGCGTGATCATCACACCTTCTGTGGGTGTCATTTCAGCTTCCGTTCAAGGTATGAATCTTGTGTTTGATAAAGTAATTCCTGCTGGTCGCAATGTTGACGTGAAATATCAATGCAGCGACTCTCGCGTGCCAAGCTCTGTAGGCCCCGTTGTAAAAGTTTACGAAGAAGGCTTCTTCGCTCGTATCATTTCCTTCATCAAAGGTTTGTTTTAAACTCCCGAAAAGAAAATTCTAGACTCCACCTCGAGACACCCTCACCAGGTGTCTCTTTTTTTGTCTTCTTGCCAGGACGCCCTAGGCAGGATACAAAAAATCATGAGGAAAAATTCACATGTTTAATCTCCTGATATTCCCGACTGAAGCTCAACTTGAACGCATCAAAAAGAAGTATCCAGATCTTAATGCTAACAATGTGATTACATTTCTTATGCTTCTGCGCGCGGCTTCCGAGTTATCGAGTGGATTGGATAAGCTTCTTATGAAGCATGGCCTGCTGTCTAATAGATGGCTGATTCTTGTTCTTCTTATGCGACAGGAGAATCAAATGCTTTCGCCTTCGGATCTCACCAAAGCTTTGGGCATCACCGGAGCCACTCTCAGCCGTCTTTTAGACAGTCTTGATGAAGAGGGTTACATCAAGCGCACGGTCAACAAATCAGACCGCCGTGCGAAGGAAATTCATCTCACTCCTAAAGGAGACAAGATTCTTAATAAGGTGATGCCGGAATACTACAAGGCCATCGACAGAGTGATGCATGACTTGAGCGATGGTGATCATAAAACTTTGGCCAAAACCTTGACCGCCATCGACGCTTCAAGGTTCACCACTGAAAAATAGCTGGGATTGAATTCTTAAGCCAATTGAGAAATAAATTCTTTCATGCGGATAATGGCACGCTTCATCGTCTCTTCTGAAACGGCGAAGCTTAAGCGCATAAATCCTTCGGAACCACACTCAACTCCTGGGACCGTCGCAACAAAAAATTTCTCAAGTAAAATATCACAGAAATCTTTTGAAGTGCGAATGTGACGATCACCATAGTTTTTGCCTAAGCAAGCTTTGATATCCACCCAATAATAAAAAGCGCCCTCTGGATTTGCGACTTTAAACTGAGGAATGTTGGCGAACTCTGCCAAGCCTGAATCTTTTCTTGCGATCAATTTCTTTACAACCTCTGCTATATCAGGTTCGCAATTTTTCAAAGCAGCCAAAGCCGCATGCTGTGAAATACTTGAAGGAGAACCCGTGGATTGGCTTTGATAATCAGCCATGGCGGTGATGAGTTTTTCCGGCCCAGCGGCCCAACCAATTCTCCACCCTGTCATGGAATATGCCTTCGAACCACCATTCACAACCACTGTGCGTTCGCGAAGATCCGGAGCCACCTGCAAAATGTGCGGAGCCACCGTCGTTCCATCAAATACCAGGCGGTTGTACATATCATCGGAAATGATCACCACTTGTGGATGCTTTCTTAAGACGTCGGCCAAGGCCTGTAACTCTTCGGCAGAATAGAGTAATCCCGTTGGATTGCTTGGAGAACAGAACAGAAAACCCTTGGTTTTGGCGTTGATTGCCTTTTCTAGTTTCTCTGGAGTGATTTTGAAATTCTCTAATTCTCCACATTCAACAATATGGGGAACTCCATCAGCCAATTCGACCATCATCGGATAGCTCACCCAATAAGGAGTGCCAATGATGACTTCATCTCCTGGAGAACAAATCATTTGCAAAGCTGCAAATACAATATACTTCGCTCCAGATGCTACCGTGATTTCCTTTGTCGAATAGGCTTGGCCCAATTCTGTTTTTATCTTCGTGGCAATTGCCTGACGAAGCTCAACAGTTCCATTAGCAGGAGTGTATTTAGTGATTCCTTTTTCGATGGCTTCAACGCCCGCCTTTGATGGGATTTCAAAAGTGGGCCAATCTGGTTCCCCCACAGTCAATGAAATCACATCATGGCCTTGTGCCGCGAGCTCCTTAGCTTTTGCAACCAAGAATAAAGTCGGAGACGTTTTAAGATTTTGTGCTCTTTTCGACAGTTGAACCACGTTCGACTCCTCTTGTACTGGTTGTTTCAACAACTATTTTGTCAACTTCTTCGCCATTGCTTCAATCACGACATCGGGAACTAAATCCGTCAAAGCTCCGCCGTTAAAGGCCAACTCTTTCACACCCCGTGAAGAGATGTAATAGTACTCTGGACTTGCAAAGACCAAAAGCGTTTCAATATCGGGCGCGATCTTCTTATTCATATTCGCCATCGTCATTTCGTATTCGAAATCGACCACGGCACGCAAGCCCCGCACGATCACTTGAGCTTTGTGTTTCTTCATGTAATCCGTAGTCAAGCCTTTGAAAAAATCCACTTTGACGTTTTTCAAATGCGCCAAAGATTTCTCAATCAAAACTTTTCGTTCTTCCAAAGAAAACAAAGCGCTTTTCTGAGAAGACTCCGCAACCAGTACAATCACTTGATCATACAAAGGCGACATGCGGTTAATGATATCGACATGCCCCATTGTGATCGGATCAAAACTTCCCGGGTAGACTGCAATATTACTCATGGTCTTCTTCCTTCAGAGCGCTTTCATGACAGAACATGCTCAAATGTTTATCGCCGTATTCTTTTTTGCTGAAACGAACTAAAGACCCATAACGATCTTCCATTCTTTCCTTAGCTTGCGACTCAATCGCCAATTGCGTGTTCGGTCCGAAAGCAGCACTGATACTTGCAGCTTCCATCACATCGTGAGCCATTTTCTCTGTAAATGGCGGATCGGCGAAGATAATATCAAAAGTTTCTCCGGTGTATGCTTTCAAAAATGAAATGACATCCATGTTCACGATTTTATAAGAACCCGCAGGGACCTTTAGCTTTTCTAAGTTTTGACGTGTGATCGTCAGGGACTTTGGATTTTTCTCTACAAAAGTGCAAAAGCTCGCTTCTCGTGATAAAGCCTCGATCCCCAAGTTTCCAGTTCCGCAGAACAAATCAGCAACCTTTGCATCGCCAATATCAAATTGAAGCTTATTGAATAAAGTCTCTTTCACACGATCTGTGGTCGGGCGAATATGGTCGGCCTTAAATGCCACCAGCTGATGTCCGCGATATTTTCCAGCAATAATTCTCATGACAACAAATCCTCAGCCATCTTGACGATGGCGAATATATCTTCAAATGGCTTCGGAACGAATACGTCCGCTCCCATTTGCTGAGCGGTTTCCATATTGTGCTCACCAGCAAAGGCCGACATCAGGACAACCTTACCTGAGCGCAAGTTTCCCATCTCTTTAAGAACTTCAGGGCCGTTGAGGCCTGGCATCAAGACATCTAGAAAAACTAAATCGGGAAGAACCTTCTTCCACTGCTCCAGCCCTTCATTGCCATCAATAGCTTCTACAACCTCATGACCCTTTGCGCGCAGTGCACGACTTAAAGATCTGCGAACCAAAGCTTCATCATCAATCACCAAAAACTTCACAGTTTTCTCCAAGACCCGATTCAGGGAACCAAAGGCAGGGTTATTACGAAACAGGCTCCTTGAGGTTTTCCATTTCTCACCTCGATGCCGCCACCAAATTTCTCAATGATAGACTTAGACATACTTAACCCAAGACCCGTTCCATGTCCTTCTTTTTTTGTCGTGAAGAAGGGCTCGAAAATACGTCTTTGAATTTCCACCGGGATCCCGGGTCCCGTGTCTTCAATTTCCAGAATAATCTTATTTCCATCTTGCCGAGAGCTCACACTCAAACGACCTGGATCACGCATCGCCTGACAAGCATTGTTAATCAAGTTGAACACAACTTGTTGCACCAAGTGAGGCTCCACAAACACAGTCTTATCCAACGTTGTTAAGTTCACCTCAAGACGATGAGTACGCAAAGCTGACTTCACCATCGGCAAAGTTCTTTCCACAATCTCATCCACACTGATGTACTCCGCAGGCTGATCTTCGCCCTTCGAAAAATCGAGCAGATTTTTAATAATTCTTTGCGATCGCGCCGCCGCTTTTTCAATCTCTAATAAGTCAGAATAAAGATGTGATTTTTTATCGGCCTCTTGCAGAAGCACCTGACTGAGCGAGCGCAACCCCGTCAACGGGTTATTCAGTTCGTGGGCGATGTTCCCCGCCAACAAACCGATAGCCCCCATCTTTTCATTTTGCAACATGCGCAGATAAAGTTCCCGCGACTGAGTGATATCCACGTATTGATTGACCACGTTGGTAGGATTCCCTCCTTGGTCAAATTGTACCGGATAGCTGTGCACTTGGAAAAGACGTCCATCAACTTGTATCTGTCCGCTTTGAGGTTTTCCTTCTCGCAAAGCTTGCGCCACGGGACATCCCTCACAAACCGTCTTGCCGTGAGCAAAACTTTCGTAACACTTGTTTTGCAAAAACTTATCACTAAATTTTCGATTGGCGCGCACGACGCTGTAGTCAATATCGACAATGGCGATAGGGTCGCGCATTCCGTCAAAAGTCTTCTCCCAACGATATGAGAAGCCTGAAAGTTGATTTTCCAATAGAACTCGGTCCAAGGCCATACTTAACGGACGCATACGATCCGTCATAAAGTCGACGAAGGGTCCCATTTCTTTATCGCTCAAGGAATTTTCGATGCAAAGAATTGCTTCACCCTTACCACCTAATAGATGGTTCGTCAGACGCAGCTCTAAAGGAACAACAAAGGCCTTAACGAAGGGACGACCAAAATGATTGGCAAAGTAGCGAACCAGTTCCGCAGTGGGAACTTGCGCTGTTTTCGGGAAGTCAAAACTGACCGTGGATTCGGTCTGTGTGAGATTCCCCAACTGAAAGCTCAGAAAGACTGTTTTCGTATCTTCAGAGCGATAGGCCAAGATCGGATCACCGATCTTATGAAACTTACGAATTTCTTTTCTTAAGATGACCAGAACCTCTTCGAACGAAGTCTGTGTCGCAAGATCTTTAATGAAACGCAAAAGCTGCCGCTCACGATTGAGCTTGTCGCCCTCTTCTTGATGCGACATCTCGATATATTGAGTTCTTTCCTCGACCATCGCTTCCAAAGAGTGAGTCAAAGCTTCAAGTTGCTTATTCTGATGCGAGGACTCTCTCAACAAAAGAGACCGAGAAAAAAACATGGAGTGTGTCTGCAAACCATCTTCGAGTTGTGTCCAGACTTCTCGTTCCGTCAAAGGCCAACGGATAAAACGATAAACTTGTGCCTTATTGATCCCCTCACGAACTTCCACTTCTGAAAGATCCGTTGAAATATAAAATCTTGGGGCCATGGGTTGATACAAGCGCGCCTGAACTAAAAGCCCTAGGCCTTCGCCGGTTCCAGAATCCTGGACTAAGATCGAGGAAAATTTTTGACTTTGCAAAAGCGGCAGAGCTTCCTCAACGGAAGCCCTGATAATGATCTCAACTTCCCTTTTTTGAAAAGGAAAGAAGCGAGGAAGCCTAATTGGCGAAACGTTTCCGACCCACAGTATCGGATCCAGCCTGTTTGGATTGGACAGCAGGTCCTGTGTATTCCCCATTGAGCGATTTCTCCAAAGCCTGCAAGTGCTCAAACCACATTTGCAGAACGTTGTTTAGATCATACTCTAGGACATCTGCTAAAAGAACAAAATCCTTATTTTCCAAAGCGCGCAAAGCTTCTAAAACGGTCTTCTTGCTTTCATTCTCAGCTTTCATCCAATCAACTGGACTCGATACCAAGAACTGATCGCCCATGAGCTCTTTCAAAGACATTACGCTATCAATCAGAAACTCACAGTTTTGCACCAAATCGTGAATAGGCTTCAACAGACCACTCAATCCTTGGGCGCGCATGCGTTTAGAAAGATTCTCAGTTCTTTGCATCAACTCCGGCAAAGCTTCAATCCACCCACGTAAAACAGAGCTCATCAAATCGTTGCTATTTTCAGTCAAGTACTCAAGAGTTTCCACTTGTTCCAGGGTCACTGTGCCAAATCGCTTTTCATCAGACTCGCTGATTTCAAGTCCGTTGATCACGTAACGACAAACTACTTGATTGGTCGACCGCAAATCATTCTCGATATCTTTAAAGACACGGGAAAGATCGACATTGCCATTATAGAAATTTCTAAGCTCTTCGCCGGAAACCTTAAAGCGTTCCATCTACAACCTCCGCCGTCTTTTCTTCTACTTGAGGAATATAGGCTCGAAGTTGTTGATTAAAGCGTTCGTGAACGTTCAAAGTTGCAGTGCGAATTTCCTCTTGAGTACCCGGGGCCACGCGGATCTTCTCTGCGTGATACCAGTTAATAAGAGGACTCATCTCTGGAACAATTCGGCTAATCGTTTTAATAATTTCTTCGCCTTGCTCAATCAAAGGAGCCACTTTGTCCAATCCAATCACTGAGATCAGGTTGAACTGCTCAATCATAAAATTATTCACTTCTTCAAGCTTCATTGCCGCCTGAATCACTTCCAAGCGCTCTGCCATTGGATAACGGCCGCCAAGGTAAATGGCCTGTATCAAATTCCATTGGAAAGCGTCCACGACGGTTTCGTCTTCTCTGGCATAGCTGACCAGTCCCGCGGTACGAACCACCAAGTCTTGATCGACATATCCTGCAAGAAGCTGATTGATCGCCGAACCGATTCTTTCACCTGGAAGGTCCGTTTCATCTTCACCTCTTAAAATGAAAGACAAACTTGCTTTCGGACCTGTTTCCCAAAAATTCACGTTACCGACGCTGATATTCATGGTCGGAGTATCCGTTAAAGACGCGATATGAATCGGCGCACTGTCACAGCCAATCAACAAATCCGCGCCTTTAATAACGGCAAACAAGTCAGAAATTTGCGTGCGGCCGACCAAATCGAAGATGCGCAGACCCCGACATTGAGAAATAATTTCTCGTGCGTAAATCTGCTCAAGATTCGCACCAATCAAAACCACCGCGGCATTGGGATGTTCGTTAGCGATACTTTGCAAGGCAGTCGCCCATGTCGTTGACGACAAGGCCTTGTGTCTTTCACTCGCTCCGACATGCAGAACCAAATAATTTTCTGGCAAAGAAAAATTATGGGCTTTGATTTCTGGAGCCGCCCAGTCGGCTTCGACATATTCCACGTCTAACATTGCCGCAAAAATATCAGCGACGTGCACGCGATTTGGTTTGTTAATTCCCACCTGCGCATAAAAGTAGGCGCTCATATCATCAGCTGGACGGAAGTATCCGTCGTCGAAGCGTGTATATCCACTCACCCTTGTCGTTTCAGAAGAAAGCGCATGGGTCAGATAGCTTGAGAATGGCGAGAAAGTAAGATTGATAATCCAATCATACTTTTCCGCCTTCAAGGGCGCTGTGAAATCGCTCATTCTTTGCAAAGCTTGATCAATGTCGGCATCTGCTTGCACAAGTGGCTCAAGAATATTTCCGCTCGGCAAAGACAAATGTTTATCAATAGCCGTTAAACCGTCAACAGCTCCTTCGAAGCGTGGACGAGTTAGGAAATGGATTTCAGCATCTGGATTCATACGACGCACGGCCCGGATAGCAGGCCAGCTCATGTAAATATCCCCTAATCTAGCGAGTTGCAGTATTAGAATTTTCATCTTTAACTTGTTCCTTTGCTAGTTCACTCAAAAGTTTCAACTTCTCTGCTTCGGCGCTGTACGACTGACTGTTCGTCAGTTCGTTGTAAGCCTGTTCGAGTCTCTTCAAAGCCACCGATAGATAATTGTCCAATTCCTGTTGCATAGTAGGCTCCTTCCGTGGAGAGGAATTCTAAATAACGAGTTAAATTATTGCGGATATCGACAAGCTCTCGAACTTCTTCAAGGGCTTGACGAACACGGTCATAGATCTGTACGGGATGTGAGAATCTTCCCGTCAAACTATCCAAGAAAGACTGGAAGTAACCAGCCTCATCTTGTTTTGAGCGCAAGATGTCTTGTCCCACCATGATCAGTTCAGCCAATTCACTGGAATGAACGGCCTTCTTGGCCAACAAACTTTCCCGTGAAGGTAAAGACCGTTCGGCGCGATCCAACCATGAATTCAATTGCTGAGACTTCTTATTAGATTCAGCCAAGATCTCTTTCAGGTTAGATGTTTCCTGATTAAATTTTTGAGCCGCCGGCAAATACAAAGGTTCGAGATCTTTGTGCTCTCTGTTTAAGTAAAGACTCCATACTGCACGTTCAAAATCACGAAGATCTGAAGCTTTCTTTAACTTCTCTCCACCCAATTGATCCCAAACTGCCGCAAACACTTGATCCACACTGAGATCAAGGGCGCAAAGATGTGAGGTCTGATTGCAAGCTTGCGAATGATTGCAAGGTGCACAAGGAACCTTGCTACTTAAGATTCTGCTGTTTTCAGTGAAGGCAGATGTTTTCGTAGGATCACTGCTTCCAATGGCAATTTCCAACACAGGCGTCCCGATCTGCGCCGCCAAATGCTTTATGCTGGTATCTCCAGTAACTAAAAGAGCCGCATTTTGTAAATGAGCTTTAGCTTCGACCAGATCACAGATCAAAAGACTTTCTTCTGGGAAAATCTTCGCCAGCTGCTCTCGCTCAAATGACGCCCCTAAAATTCCAACTTTATAATCGACTAAAGCTGTTTCAATGGTTCTTTTGAGTTGTTGGAAGTTATCCAAACCCCAGTTCTTCTTAATGTCACTGGTAAGACACTGGAATAAAACTAACTTAGACTTCTTTTTGCCGTCAGGGTTTTGCAAAGTCTTATGTGGCATTGGAATATCAAAAGAGTTTCCTAGAAGTTCCACATAATGAAACAAGGACTTCTGAGTTCCAGAAAAACGATCATTAAAATAACGAAGCCAACGATTTTCCAATCCTTGGAAGCGTCCCTCGTTTTGATAAAGGCCCCGTTTTTCTGCCTTTTCCGAAGTTTCGATAGCGCCAATTAAATAGGCGCTGAGTTTATTATGGGTGAAATTTAAAATCTGATCATATTTCTCGTCGCTAAGCTGGTTCACCAAAGAGTTCAATTGATCAAAAGACCAAAGAATATTGAACTCGGCCTCACCCAAGCCACGCTGAAGTGACTCACGATCAAAAGTGAAATAGCGATCCACGATGCCCGCAAGCAATCTGTCAATACTTGCGAACTGTTTATTCAAAAGAACGTGAATCTCTGCGTCTGGATATTTCTCACGAAGACCACGCAACAGAGGCTCCTGTTGAATGATATCGCCCAAACGCAAAAGAGATACGACCAGTATTTTCATCGCCCCTACCTGACGCCCAAGGCGTCTATTTTACCAATTCGCCCAAAGCTCTAAAAACCTGCTTTTTGTTCTCAGGCATAACTGATGCTTCAACAACTGGAAGCACATCTTTAATTGAAACAAGATTATCTGTTTGGAAGTACAACGCTTTCATGTTGATTCCAAACTCAGCAAAGTGAAACTTTACTGACTCAGTGGTTCTGCCCGTCAAATGAGCAAAGAACTCGGAGTAAAGGTTCACTTGATTTCCCCAGCATTCGCAGAAAGAAATCACATAAGCGCGATCACGAACAACATCTGCGTAAAGATCCGATTTCATCAAATCTTGAACATTTTCTGCGATCAGGATATTCACACGACCTTCAAGTTCCGGGAATTGTGATCTAAAAACAGGAATCAAAGACTCACGGGAATCCACCACCGTGATTTGCACTTCAGGATCCAAGTCAGCCAATGCTGAGATATGAAATCCTGAACCCAAACCCACGATCACAACGTGATTCGAAGGGAAAGCACCCAAAGAATAAACCCACTTCAATGCCTCACCGCGAGGATCACGCAAAGAAGCCAAAGCCTGGCCTTCTTCAAAAGAGATAAGTGAAGACTCATGGTTCTCTGAGAAAGTAATCATAGACATAATTATGCAGCCCTTTGCGATGATGTGATTTTCTTTTTGAGTGCGCGTACTTCTTTATGATCGGGGTTCCACAAGAGCACTCTTTCCATTTCTAGAAGGGCCTTGTCGATTTGGCCTGTAGTGCAGAACAGATTGATAAGAACCAAAGACATGTCTTCGTCCTCTTCCACTGTACCAAGGTAATTTTGAATAGCTTCGATAGCTTTTAAAGTCTTTCCGTCGCGCAAGCCCCAGTTTGCAGCCAAATGTGCAGCGGTTCTGTTTTGCGGTTTAATATCCAACGCTGTTTCTAGATTCGCCCAAGCAAGTTCACTGTCACCAAACTGATTGTGAACCATTGCAAGACCAACCCATGCTTTGTCATTTTCAGGATTGATTTCCACGGCCTTACGGAAGCAATACAATGATTTATCGAAGTCATTGCGTTGTACCTCCAAAGTTCCGAAGTTCACCAACAACACATCGGATTGTGTATTCACTGTATATGCTTTGTTATAATACTCTTCGGCTGCATCAAAATCGCCTTGGCGAACAAAGATATTGCCCATGTTTTTATAGAGCTCAAAAAGATTGTCATCTTCTTCAGTCAAAACGGAAAGAGCTTCAAAATATTTATCCAAGGCTTCTTGATCGCGGCCTACTTTATATAGCGCCGTTGCCAAACCAAAAAGACTTTCAAAACCATAATCAACTGTGACCAAAGTTTTTCTTGCAATCAAAGCCTCTTGCAGACGAGATGTTTTGTCTAAACAGAACGCCAAGAGCTTTAAAGTTTCAGGATTGTTGGAATCGCGATTGCTGGCTTCACGCAAAAGATTCAAAGCCAGTTTATATTCTCTGTGCTTTGCCAACACGCGTGCGTTCGACAAATAGGTAGGAATTTTCGCATCACGCGCCTGTGTTGGAAGGTCCTGCTGATTTTCCGCATCGAAGTCTTCGATCGCTTGTTGCGGGTCAAAATAAATTCTGCCAGCGCCTTCATTGAAATTTTCGCCTGAATTATTAATAGACGAATTGCCACCTTGGTTACCGGTAACTTTCTCACTGGACTTTTGAACAATCTGATTTTCCAACATCTGCATGGATCTCCTCCGACGAATTGATGGAGCAACACAGATGCCAATGCTTCTTCTTGGATTTTATTGAATCTGAGGCAAGTTCAGCCTGGAGTCGTCATCAATATTGACTCTTTCGCCAAACTTGCCGTCATAATTTTGTCGGGAAAAATTTTCCCAGACCTGTCTACACTCCGGCTTCGCCAAAGTACAAAAGTCTAACCGCATAGCAGACTGGTCGAGACCAGTTCTGCTTAAATCGGAGTATGAGTCTAAGCTTCTTCATCCAAACGGTTTGTGAATGTATTCACTTTATAACCGCTGATGCCTTTGCGATTGCGACGAACTTCTTGAAGTTCTTTGATGATTGAGTTCTTCGCCGTTTCGATACAAGTCAACACTTGGATGTCTTGTTCGATAATGCGAGTGACGTATTCATCTTTAATGCTTAAAGCTTCGCGCACCTGTGTGCGGTCAGTCTCGGTCAAAGTTGTATTTTGATCCATTTCAGAGTGAGCTTTTTCAATCTGTGCATCAACGTACTTCAACACATCTAGAATTCTTTCGCGAGTTTGATAAAAATGCTGCAAGTTATCGAATTGCCCTTGAGCAAAATTCGCCAACTCCACTTCATTCAAAGAGTAGAACTTTTCGAGATAATGATTTTTTTCGTTCAACAACGTGATGATTCTTGTCATGTTCCCCTCCATGAGAATTAGCCTACCTTTTTTGCAGCATCTTCAGTTTTGATTTTTTCAACAGCTTGAACCCATCCATCATAAAGCGTATTCAACAACTTCAAGTTGGCTTGAAGAGGTGCAGCGTCTCCATGGATATTTGCTTTAGTATATTGCTCCATCATGAACATATAGAGTTGCTCCAACTGAGAAGCAATATCCCCACCCACTTTGTGATCTAGGGTGTTGTTCAACTCCATAACGATATCGAAGGCACGACCGATATTCATACCGCGGTCAGCGATTTTCTTTTCTTCGATGGATTTGATAGCCAGCTTCGTGAACTTGATGGCTCCCTCATAGAGCATCAACAAGATCTTTTCGCGGCTCGCGCTTTGTACTGACGTCTGCTTATACTTCTGATATGCGTTCTTGTTCATTGTTCCCTCTTCGTCCTTAATTCCATCTTTTTAAATTCAGCTATATCAACCTTGGCGTGCCATCGCTGCAAACTTCGCTTGTTGCGCTTGCATCTCTGACATCTTTTGCTCGAGATTTGCGAACTTCATACGCAAACTGTCTTCTTTTCTTTCGAGCTGTCTTTCCTTTGTATCAATTCGTGAATTGATCTGTTTGATTTGGCTTTCCAAACCATTTTTACGGTTCGAGATCCCTCCGTACTGTCCGTTCGTAAGATTTCCCACCATTCTTTTCACGCTCGCTACAAAACCAGTCGAAAATCCATCACCTCTAAAGAAAGCCGCCACACCTTGAGGATTTGCATTCAGAACCTTATTGAACTTGTCTTGACTGAAATCCAAAGTACCGTTTCTATTAAAAGTAATCCCCAACTCACTGATTCTAGTAACTGGAGATTGAACTCCGTTCACTGGATTCAAAAGAGTTTGGCGCAAAGTGCTCTCAATCGAGCGCAGCAATCCGTCACCACCCAAAGGACCCAAAGAAGGATTTTTCCCGTTCGGTCCTGGTTGTAATTGATGCTGCTTCTGGATAAATCCCAAAGCCGCATTGTAAGCATCGACGAAGCTTTTCACTTTGCCGCTGATAACTTCCAAGTTTTCTTTCACAGTCATGTTGATGACTTTTCCCGGAGCCGCGGATTTTAAATCCAACGTCACACCGGGAACCAAATCCGTGGATTTGTTTTCCGGAAGTTCAATCTCAAATCCGTCGACTTTTACTTTCGCGTTCTTGGAGGCACGAGACTGATCGAAGTACATGTCTTGATCACCATCCAAAAGATATATTTTGGGGAATGTGACCTGTTTGTCGTCCCCTGTTCCCAATCCCGAAACCAAAAGCTTAAATGGATTCTCTTTGTCCTTACGGTCCTCCAACACCTGGGCTTTCAATCCCACATTGGCAGCGTTGATTTGTTTCATCACGCCTTCCAACGTAGAATTCTTCCCGTTGATATAAACTTCTTTCGTACCTTCCGGTGTTTCGAACTTGATATAACCAACACCGATCTGAGTTTCATTTTTATCAGGAAACCCATTTGAAATAGCCGCAGGCTTTTCCGCCAACTGCACAACTTCCAAAGAGTAATTTCCTGGCACGGCAAGAGCCGGATCCAACTGTCCGTCCACAATCGTGTTATCGCTGGTGACAAACTTCTTATCCGTAAAGCCGCCGTTACTTGTAAGCTCACCCAAATTTTTGGTGATATCATTTACTTTGCTCTCAAGTTCGCTGACGAGTTTAAGTTTGCTGTCCTTTTCACCGCGCTTCTCTTCCATTTGCTTAACAGGAATACGCTCAGCATCCATCAGCTGATCAACTATATTCGGTGGTAGCCCAGAGGCCATGCCTGTTATGCGTATACCTGCCATGAATTTATCGTCTCAAATTCATACAGTGACCGTGAGTCAATTAAATGTCTGTAGAAAGGCCCAGCAGAAAGGGTTTTACGCCTCTAAAGAGAATAAGGCCGCAGCGGTTTTGACAGGGGGTGCTTTTTCAGGACGTATATATAGGAAGCAAATGCTTGTTTGAAAAAAGAATTTAAGCAGAACTCTAAAGTCCTAGCCTAAGCAGAACGCTTGAGCAGTTGTCCCCGAGGAGAACTGTCAGAGGGTAAAGTCCACAATTCCAACTCAGGAATCCTGCGAATCAAAGTGCCAAGATTATCCTTCACCAAAACAAAGCGCGCGCCGCTTTCATCCGAATCAAGTTCAACGGTCCAACGATGTTCTTTGAAAGAAGGCAAAGCACGCAAGTGCTCCATGGCTTTTTCCAATTGCTCCTCTGACATCGGAGGCTTCTCTTGCTGATTCTGTTGGCTGTAGGATTCTTGCCCGTTACCATCACGGTCATGTGTTGAATCCGATTGAATCGCACGGCCCGCGCGATCTATCGTTTTCACTTCTGAAGGCAGAATGGTTGGAATCAATCCTTTGATATTCATAGCAGAATACTTATCGGCGTTTCTGCTTAGCACTTGAGCACACCTGCCCTAGGTCTGGATTTCAGGACCTTTTTCCGAAGAAACTTCTCGCGCGTTTGATGAATTCTACTTCCAGATCTAGCTCCTCACTCAAGGCTTCGATCAAAGGATTTTGCTGATTTAAATCCACCTGTTCCCCAGATCGATAAATCAAATCTTTGTCTAAGCATTTGAAGGTGACCCACGCATTGCCCTTAGCGACTCGCACAGCGACATGCTCTGAAGTCTCGCACAGATCTTCAGGACGCCACAACTCACCTTTTTGAAGCTTAATCATATAAAGCATAGGCCTCATTATACCGAATATAATTAGGTCTTTACATGCGAATTACCGGCTTTTATAAAATACGAATGGCATTCAGCCAAAACAGGGAGAGAGCTATGGGTCTTGATGATACTGACAGAAGAATATTAAGCTTGCTGAAAGAAGACTCACGTATGCAGTACGCAGAGATAGGTAAAAAAGTAAATCTCTCAGCCCCAGCGGTCCATGCCCGAGTCAAAAAAATGGAAAGCAATAATGTTATTCGCAATTACACGGTGGAGATAAATCCGGTCGCCTTGGATGCCGACCTCTGCGCTTTCGTACGTATTGGCAAGGGTAAGGGCACCTCTGCGGAGGTCGCTAAGCACCTGACGAAAATTCCGCAGATTGAAGAATGCCATGGCGTCGCCGGTGAAGACTGTCTGATGGTGAAGCTGCGCGCACGCTCGACTCAAGAACTTTCAAAATTGATCGATCATATTCGTGGCATCGAAGGCATTGAAAGAACTTTAACGGTTGTCGTTCTTGAAACTCACTTCGAAAGAGGCCTTCAGCCTTAGACCTCTTTTTCCAGGCGATTGCAGAAATTCCCAATGGAGATCATCTTTCTCAGAAGGCTCATCAATAGATGAACCTTCTTTCTGACGGCCCCTTCAATTCATCGCAAGTTAGCATATAATATATGATGAGCCTTAAAACTAAAGCTCCCGTTGAAAGTCCTCGATAATTTGCTGATTCATTTTTTCGATGTTCTTAAATCCTTTATAACCAATATCGTCCGCAGAGCGCGCTAAGGTTTCTGAAAGATGTCTTTCAAGAATTGTGAAAACTTTTGTCAGAAATTCTTTTCGATACTGTTCACCGCCGATGCGGGACTTGCTGACTTTCCACAGGGCCCAACGAGCTGGCAAGAAAGCATAATAAATATCGCCACCTATTTTGGTATGAAGCCAGGCATCGCGATTCCAAGTTTGTACATTTTTATGGTTCCTACCATCGGTCATGTCACGCAAAATAATGTCATGGGAAGAATGCTGTTTATACCGTTCTTCTTTATTACTTAGAACTCTCTCAATGGATTTTGGATCCTTGGTCACCGCCAAGCTCACTGCATCCGCAAATAATTCATGTAAAGCGCTACGTACACTCCAATAACCTTGTATGCCTTTATATCTTTTCCAAAGTATTTGCAGGTCATCGGCTTTATCTTTGGCAAGAGCAAGCAAGTCCGCTTTCATCGACTTATCTAAGGTGACGTCCGCTCTGTACGTAAGCCTTTTATTCATCTCTGTGGCTTGGGCTATTTGCGATTCAACTTTAATAATTTCCTTAATAAGAACTTGATAGCTTTCCAAATCTTTTTGCAGATTTTTTTCGAAAACCGCATGTCCGTACTCATGGGCCAAGACATTTAGATTAATTTCTGAATTTTTCTTTCCCATTTCCGGAGTGCGAAGGCCCAAATAGATTTTCTTAGTTGCCAGCGCATAGCTTGATGCACGGAATTCTGTTCCAACAAGTATAGGACTGTCAGTGGCAGGCGCGAGGTTTCCTAACAACGCATCTATCTCTGCCAAGCGCTTTGCATAGGCCGTGATTGGAAGTTGACCTACGACAGCGGCTTGAACTTCGATGCGCCCTTTAAGATCGTATTCAGACGAGAACAGACCGGAACATTCAGGTGCCGCTGCCTTTGCCAACGAGGGACAAAATAGGCCCATGCCTGCCCAAAGAGTGATCGCCAAAATACATTGTGATAGATCTAGCTTCATAGCTAGTCTCACAATTCAAAAGCTATACCCCACAGTCTGTCTCAATTTGAGATTTTGCTATCTACTCCCGCGATAAAAAGTATCGAAGCTCGAATCCTTCTTACGCAAAGGAGCCTCTTCTACTTTATTTTTTTCTTCGTGCAGAGACAGATCTCGAGTTGCGGGGCCATTCAAAACCTCACCCATTTTACTAAAGCGTGAACCATGGCAGGGACAATCCCAAGTCTGCTCGGCACCATTCCATTTAACGACGCCTCCCATGTGAGGACAGACTGCCGAAAGTCGATGCAAGTCTCCATCGCCATCGCGATAGACTGCGACTTTCGCTAGCCCTTCCGAAACCACACAGCCTTGTCCTGGAAGTAAATCAGAAATATCTTTTTCATCGCGATAAATCCAATCGACGTATTGCAGTCCCGACTGTGCATTGTCCTTCATAAAATTTCCAAGACTGCGCCAATTGAAACGACCTGGATCATAAACCGTCTCCCAGCGATGAGCTTCGCCCTTAATAAGCGACGTCAGTAGTATTGCAGCAATGGCCCCATGAGTGATACCTTGACCCGAATCCCCCGTGACGATGTAAACATCTTTCTGCCCCGGATTCCTGCCTATATAACCCAAGCCATCCATCGGTTCGATGATTTGTCCCGACCAGTTGTACACCACCTCAGGCTGGAAAATACCCAAACGCTTTTCAGTCCAATCATAGAGTTTTTGAAAAATAAGTTCGGGGTGCTCTTCTTGACCGACTCGGTGATCTTCTCCTCCGACAATCAAAACATCGAAATCCCTTTCTGGAGCCGCATCCACACGTATGTAGTGGTAAGGCGTCCCTGTATCCCAGTACAATGCGGAAGGAACACTTCCCCTCGGAACTTTCATTCCAACCACATAAGAGCGAAACGCGGCCTCTTTCAAATGAACTGACATGAAATTATTAATCGGAACATTCGTCGCCACAACCACATGATCCGCGGAGACTCGATATCCATGGGTTGTCTCTACGAATGGATTATTCCCATCTTCAACAAATTCAACGCGTGAGCGAGTGTAAATTTGTCCTCCCATGGCTCGAATGCGTTCGCACAATCCATTGAGAAATTTTAAGGGATGGAACTGTGCTTGGTGAGCAAAACGCAAGCACGTTCCCGTTTCAAAAAAAGGATCTAGTGGCTGAGTCAAAAGTTGAACATCGGTGGCACCACACTCCTCGGCGGCTTTAAGCTCTTCTTGGAGATACACGAGATCATGTTCTGGTGCTAAGAACAAGTAGCCATCGACTCTGCGAAAGTCACAGTCAATCTTTTCGTCCTTAACAATTTTCTCGATAAAATCAATAGCCTCCATGTGACTTTGATAAGCCAAGCGAGTCCGATCAAGACCGTTCTTCTTTAAAATTTCTGTGAAGTGATCGTCAAACGCGTCTGATAAATGAGCCGTCGACAAAGCGGATTCTCCATAGCCAAGATCATCCTTATCCAGGATGACGACTTTGAATCCATCTTTCAAAAGTTGGTAAGCTGTCAAAAGGCCCGAGAAACCCGCACCGACAATACAAACCTCCGTCGACAAAGATCGAGTCAACATTGGCATATCTGACAAAATAACATCTTCCTGCCATAAGGATAAATTGTTTTGATGAAAGCGCATGGTTTCCTCCCATTCCCTCCATTTTCTGAGCGCACTGTGGTGCGCACAAGGGGAAAACCGAAGCTTGAATTCTTACACAGGAAAACTTGTCATTACTCAATGACGTTCGAGGAATTTGAAGAACGGCAGATCCTGTTCGAAAATTTTAGTGAGAGCATTTCAATGACGTGCTCGCAGGAGGTCCTATGAAAAAATCCCTCGAAGGAAAACGGGTTGCCATTGTCGCGACAGATGGCTTCGAACAATCCGAACTTTTTGAACCGAAGAAAGCCCTGGAAGATGCCGGAGCCAAGGTCGATGTCATCTCTTTGAAGTCAGGACAAATCAAAGGTTGGGAGAAAAAGAATTGGGGGCAGACCATCAGTGTGGATCTTACGATTGAAGCCGCCAAACCGGAAGACTACGATGCCTTGATGTTACCCGGAGGTGTGATGAATCCCGACAAGCTTCGTAAAGAAGAATCCGTCGTGCACTTTGTGCAAGAATTTGTCGACTCTGGAAAACCGATAGCGGCGATTTGTCATGGGCCTCAGACGTTGATCGAAACAGGAATGTTGAGAGGTCGCAATATGACGAGCTATAGTTCTTTACGAACAGACATGATCAATGCCGGAGCAAATTGGATGGATGCAGAAGTGATTGTGGATAATGGCTTGGTGACCAGTCGTACGCCTGCGGATCTTCCGGCGTTTAATAAAAAAATGATCGAAGAGTTCGCGGCGGGACCGCATGATATTTCTTTGTTTGGATCTTACTCTGCTCAAAAATCCGATAAGGCCCCAGGGAAACGGCTCAATGAAAATTGGCGACTCGAAACGGGAAAATAGAAAAAGGACAGAAGTTCTACTGCTGCCCACACCTTAAGTACCCCAGGAAGGTCATAACAAACTTCCTGGGTAGGTTGGTACCGAGAGGACACGGAGGCGCCCTCTCAGATCAATCTTTTATTTTCTTTTCAAAATTAACCGATCAATTTCAAAGCCAATTGTGGCGTTTGATTCGCTTGCGCAAGAACACTCGTATTAGCTTGTAACAACACTGTGTTACGAGCTGAATCCGCTGAAGCTGCTGCGATGTCAGTATCACGGATACGTGAGTTCGCTGCAGAGATGTTCTCGTTTTGTACACCCAAGTTATCAACTGTAGATGTCAAACGATTTTGAAGGGCACCGAGACCTGCGCGGAAACCATTCACTTGCGTTTGCGCTTTATCGATTTTTTCCAAAGCTTCTTGAGCGCCTTCTTTTGACGAGAAGTCAAAGCCAGCGATACCCAAGTTGTCGATTGAGGCATTTGTTTCAGAAGCATGATAAGTAATTCTATCTGCTTCATTATCGTTACCAGTACCAACTTGGAAGTCGAACTTATCACCAGAACCGTCGATCAATTTAGCATTACCGAACTTAGTAGTTTGAGTAATACGTTGTGATTCTGATTTAAGAGCTTGAACCTCTTTATTCAAGAAACCGCGCTCTGTATCACCGATCGTGTCAGAAGAAGCTTGGATACCAAGTTCTCTCATACGAGTCAGGATGTTTGATACCTCATTCAAACCACCCTCTGCAGTTTGAACCATTGAGATACCGTCATTCGCATTTCGTTGTGCTTGACCTAGAGATCTGATTTGGGATTTCATTCCCTCACTGATCGCCAAGCCGGCAGCGTCATCGGCTGCTTTATTGATGCGCGAACCTGAAGCCAATTGCTCCATTGATTTGCTGATTGTACGTTGAGATTGCACCAAAGTTCTTTGTGCATTCACCGCTGAAATATTTGTCGATACTCTCATTCCCATCTGGGACCCCCATTATTTGCGGCAGCCCTATACCTACTTAGGCTTGCCTGTTGTACACGTTGGGACTTCACTTTGGTCTTGGCTCTCTACAAGCGATTCTCATTCGGCAGTCACACCTTGTGAGTCTCTCGAGCGCTTTCGACTTCAGATCCATCGTTGCTTCTGACATACCTTTCGGCGAGGTCCGTAAAGGCTTTAGTCGCGTCTTGCAGAACTAGACCAACATCGAGGATTTTCAGGACCATAGTCCTGAAAACCAGCCCATTTTCCAGCAATTTTCAGGACCAAAGCCAAGCCCAAGACCAACAACCAACCGACCATAGGGGTGCCTGCCGTCTTCGCGGAAAAGGTGCCTGCCATCTTTTTGGGTCTACAGCGTGCTAGCTTCCGACAAAAGCGGATCGTAAAGGGTGCGAGGGAAAAACTTTTACACTTATAGGTATCTCCGGAATTTGCTGCATCAAACAAACATGCCAAGAACAAAATTTATCAATCAATCCGAACTTCCTTATCACATCACTGCCAGGTGCATTAACAAAGAATGGTTCTCCATCGAGATGCCCGTCATATGGGAAATCATGACCAGAAATCTTTATTTCATTTCTCATGCATTCAATCTACGAATTCATGCATTCGTACTGATGAGCAATCACTTTCATATGATTGTGCGAACTCCAGATGAAAATCTAAGCGAAGCTATGGGGTTTTTTATGACACAAACGAGTAAAGAAATCGCTAAAGTAAGCAAGCGAATAAATCATGCCTATGGAGGTAGATTTCACCGAACAGTAATTGCATCTCCACTCTACTATTTGCATGCCTATAAATACTTGTATCGGAATCCGGTCTCCGCCGGCCTTTGCGAAAAAGTCGAAGATTATCCTTATAGTTCCCTAAAGGGATTAATTGGAGAGACGTGGCTGGATGTTCCGGTTAGTGAAGATGAACACTGGGGAAGTCTTACTGAAAGGGAGCAAACTTTGAGTTGGCTGAATTCAGCTCCTCCACCGGAGCATTGGGACTTAGTTCGAATCGCCCTTCGAAAGAAAGAATTCATTCTGGCAAAGGTAAACAAAAAGCCTTCGTCCCTTGAAACTAACGCCCTGTAGACCCAAAAAGATGGCAGGCACCTTTTCCGCGAAGACGGCAGGCACTCTAAAATCCCCAGGGGGCGGGTGCCCTCTGGGGTGGGCTTAACACGAGTAGTTTTTGTGGGCGACTACTCATTGAGAGGGGTCTATCCCAAGATACCCTCTCGAAGCTTTTAACTTTGTGGTTTTTTTAATATTCAACTTAACTCCGGCTTTGGGGCCGGAGTTAAGTTGCTAACCAAATCTGTAGCTGAAGTTTTTTAAGTAAGCTGGTTTGTTAGCCTACTAGTTTCATTGCTACGTTTGGCAATTGATTTGCCTGTGCTAGTACTGACACGGCAGTATTTTGAAGAATATTTGCGGAAGCCATCTCTGAAGTTTCTTTCGCGATGTCAGTATCACGGATACGAGAATTCGCGGCAGAAAGATTTTCGTAAGATACGTCAAGATTATTCACTGTCGATTCCAAGCGCGATTGCGTCGCACCAAAACCTGCGCGCATAGCGCTGACTTTTTCCAAGGCTTCGTCGACGGCTTTCAATGAATCCCGCGCATCACCTTTGTCAGCCATCGAAATACCTTTGATACCCAGATTACTTGCCGAGGCATCCGCATCGAAAGTCACTTTAATCATATTATCTTCACCGGCATTCGGCCCGACTTGGAACTGCAGCTCTCCGCCCGATCCATCAAGAAGTTTACGGTTACCGAAAGTCGTTGTTTTCGCAATACGATCCGACTCTTGCAGAAGTTGTTGAGTCTCTTTGTCGAGGAAGCCACGCTCTGTTTCACCAATAGTGTCAGATGCTGCTTGAACACCGAGCTCTCTGAGACGAACCAAGATGTTGGAGATCTCTGACAGACCACCCTCACCTACTTGCGCAAATGAAATCGCATTGTTCGCATTACTACGCGATTGCGAGATCCCTCTTAATTGTCCTTTGAAGTTTTCCGAGATGGCCAAACCCGCGGCATCGTCGGCGGCATGAACGATTCTACTACCAGAAGCCAGAGCCTGCGCAGAGTGCTCTGTTCTTTTTTGCTGAGCCGACAGCACACGTTGTGCAGCGATCGAAGCAGTGTTCGTTGCGATTCTTAAGCCCATAGTAATCCTCCTTGGGATTTTTTGAGATCAAGTTCGCTGTTTTTCTAGGGAATCGGAATGAGTCTGCGGTCGCACCACTTACCTTCAGAAAACTCCGGGAATCCAACAACGTCCTGTGATCTGCGTTTTAAATTTTACTAACTCTTAAAATCTAAAAATAATTTTGTCTAACCACTCCGTTGGGAGCCGGAGGGCAGACGAGGCTGGAGCAGGTTCCTCGGGACGGTGGTGACTGACACCATCTTCGAGGAACTTGTCCGAGGAGGATTTCTTTTACTCCGACGAAGTCGGAGTGCAGACCAGACCTACCCGACAAAGTCGGAAGGTAAATCTGAGAAGGGGTCTCTTTCGGATTGCGCCAACGTGTACGAGGATACTGTTCGGACCAAGGTCGAGAAAACTTTAGCCCTTCGTCTAGTTTTTTTTAAAAGTCCGGAAGCGAACTAAGCTTAATACCTGATTTCACTGAAATTTTGGTTTTGAAAAAATACAGATAAAAGTCCAGGTGAAGCTAGACAAACGAATTGAAGGCGATCTTTTATCGAGCAAAAGTGAGTAAAAGAAAGAGGAGTTATGTTACGCAGTAATGGAGTAATTTTGAACCTTACTGCCTTTAAGTAAGTTCCAAATTAATGAATAGCTGAAACAACAGTCGGGCCGCCAGGATTAACGATCACCACCTTCTTCAAGCCCGGATAACCGCGGCGTTCGCGCACGACTTGTGCTTCTTCCTCGCTGGCTAAGCGAAACTCAAAGGCATTGGTTTTATCGCCAAAGCCTAAACGAGCCATGGTATTCTCCCTTGAAAGATGATTATAAAATCCCGTGAAAAAATCGAAACGATTTGGTCCGATAATCCCCCCACCCGCATCACGAATAATCAAAAAACCATCATGGGTTTCGCCATCAGGCATGGGCGCACCGACCAGACGAGGCACATAAATAACATCACCGACCTTGTAGATTTTCAAATCAGCAGCCACCGTGAAATATGGATCAAGACAACTGTTGCGTACGCCATATCCGTAAGGACAACGTCTTAAATCTACCTCTGTAAAACGTGGAATCGTGTCGGCACCACGAGCGTAATAGTTGAAAGAGCGAAGACGTTCACCACCCGAAGCAACAAAGCAAGACCCTTGCATGACACAGTTGTTGAAATCCTTCATACACATCACCGCAAGAACCTTGTCTTGAGGCGATTTCATCTCTGTCATCTCTGAACTATCACATCGATTTTGATCCAGATGAATTGTTGGCTTGTAGTAAATGGTCGGATTCAAAAAGCTTCCATCGGAGGCTTTCGAAGCGGCACACGCCACAAGTTGCGATACAAAAAGAATCAACGTCAATGCAGATCTAATTGCCACTCTTTCGCCCTCCCCATTTAGATTTAGAAATAACAAAGAAATGGGATAATTTCAGGTAGAGCGTCGAAAAGACAAGGGCCATCTGCATTGGTTACTCGAGTGTAAAATCCAAAATACACGGTGCAGCTTCATTACAACCATTTAAGAGCACATGCACAATGACCTGTTTTGGCGTTCATTTGTAAGTACTCGTTGCTTCTCAGACTCTCTGTAAGATATCAATAAAACTGCAGGAATATTCAATAAGCATGACTTTACGCCTTAGGATTTTCTTATTTAATCTCATCTCGGTCTTTCTTGCGACCTTCGTAGTTGCCATTATTGGCCTCAAGATCGTTGAGTCAACTGTTGTTGATAGCACTTACGAGCGCTTAACCCAGATCCGTATTGCGAAGACAACCGCCATTGAAAACTATTTCCGCGATCTGCAAATGGCCATCAACCTGATTGCCTCCCACGAGTTGACTGACGATCTTCTGCGCTCTGACAAACCCGATAGCCAACCTGAGTTTCGACGTCTTTTAGACAATTACGTTTTGGACTTCAATATCTACGACATGGCTCTGGTCAATCCGAAGGGCAAAGTTCTCTACACAACTCGCAAAGATATTGAAGATGGAATCTCTGTCTACAAAGGCTTGGGTCCCGGAAGTAAATTGAAAGATCTATTTACTTGGGCAAACAAGGCACAAGAAGGATCGACACTTTTCCTAGACTTCGACAAGGACGCCATCAATCCAAAAATCACAACCGGTTTTGTCGCCTCACCGATCTATCGTCAGGGAAAATTTCTTGGCGCCGTGGTCTTAAAAATTTCCATTTCGGAAATTGATCGAATTACCAGCGATAACTTTGCCTGGGCTACCCATGGCATGGGTCAAACCGGCGAAACTTTGATCTATGGCGAAGACTGGAGCTTGCGCAATACCGGTCGCTTCCGCGTTGAGAGCGGTTTAAGCAATGGCGCCTCTGAAAAAGAGGCCGAAGTATTTTCAAGCAATCGCGGCGATGAAGATATCAAAAAGATCGAAAACCTCAGCGAGGTTCGCGAACTGGGAATCGACTATCGTGGGCAAAAAGTCATTCGTTCCATCGGCAAGATTTACCTTCCTAACGGAGAGCTTTGGTACATCCAAAGTAAAATCGACGAAAGCGAAGCCTTCGCAGTCCTAGATCGTATTGCCATTGCCTCCAGTGCCGCAGCTGTTCTTATCTTTATCCTCTTCTTCTTCGCGACCTTTGCAGCGACTGGCAAAGTCGTCGAGCCAATTCAGCTGTTAACGGATCGTCTAGAAAAACTAGGCACAAGCAATTTAACTCAAAAAATCAATTATCATTCAAAAGATGAAATTGGCTTGTTGGTTACTAAATACAATCAATTGGCAGATCGACTTGAAACCACCACCGTTTCCAAAGAATTCCTGGATAGCGTTATTCAGTCGATCAAGGCCTTCTTATTCATCGCCAAGGTCTCTCATCATGACGATTGGAGACAATGCTCGTACATGATTTCTCAGGCCAATGAAGCGGCGCTGAAATTGCTTGGCCTTTCTTCTTCGCAAGTAGCAAAAATCGACTTAAAAACTTTAATTCATTCTCAAGATGAATTCAGAAACTACACCTGGCTACTGCAAACCCGCCATAGTATCGAAGCTGAAATCGTCAACCATGATGGGCGTCGTATTCCAATACTTATGAATTGGGCGGCTCTTCCAAATCGCACCAGCAAAGATCTGACATTCGTATTTGTTTGCACTGATATCACTGATCGTATCCAGGCGGAAAATGCTCTGATTGAAGCCCGCGAACAAGCTGTCAAAGCGTCTCAAGCTAAATCAGAGTTCCTGGCCCGTATGTCCCATGAAATTAGAACCCCCTTGAACGCTATCATTGGTATCACTGATATTCTGGGTGAATCCGACCTTAAAGAAGAACAAGCCCAACTGGTCAAGGTCTGCGCAAATGCCGGTGAAAATCTTCTTTCCCTTATCAACGATATTCTCGATATCTCAAAAATTGAAGCACGCGAAGTGCGCTTGGAAAAAATCGCTTTCGATTTGGAAGCCACGACAAAAAATATTTGCGATATCTTGAAACAAAAAGCTGTCGAAAAGAATCTGGATTTCAATCTCAAGGTCAAGTTGGATAGAACCGCAGCCCACATGGTGATCGGAGATCCCACACGACTACGCCAGATCCTTTTTAATCTTATTGGCAACGCGATCAAATTCACCCAACATGGCGGCATCACGATCACTGTTGATTTCGAAAGCCACGACAAAAGATTCGTTCGCTTCTCTATTCACGATACAGGAACGGGGATTCCCACAGATAAGCAGCACCTGCTCTTCCAGAACTTTGTCCAAGCAGATAGTTCGATCACCCGCAAATTCGGCGGCAGTGGCCTAGGCCTAACGATTTCTAAAAACCTCGTGGAACTTATGGGTGGACGCATTTGGTTCGACAGCAAAGAAAGCAAAGGCAGTACTTTCTATTTCACTATTCCCTATGTTGCCACTGAAGCCACTGAGGTTTCCCGAATTTATGAAGAACTACCTGAGCCCACTGTCTCAGAAAAAGACATCGCCCGGAATGCACGAATCCTTGTAGTTGACGATACCGAAGACAATCGCTTTCTACTTTTAACTTATCTAAAAAAATATCCCTTCGACGTGGTCCAGGCTGAAAACGGTCAGATTGCAGTTGAGAAAGCTACGAAGGAAAACTTTGATCTGATCCTGATGGACATCCAAATGCCTGTTATGGATGGTTATGTTGCGACCCAAACGATTCGTACTTGGGAGAAGAAGAACAACCGCAAAAATATTCCGATTATCGCAGTCAGTGCCAACGCCATGGCTGAAGATATTCAAAAATCGCTGGATGCGGGTTGTACGGAACACCTGACGAAACCGGTAAAGAAGACCGCTCTTCTCGAAATGGTCCAGCGCTACACCATCTAGATTTCAAATAAATAAACTTCTAATTATTGATGCAAGTACAATTCATCTCTAAAATGAAGTAAACATCGAGGGTTGCATGCTTAAGTTCTGGAAAGATTTATCCGTCGCAAAAAAGCTGTATTCAGTCGTCGGAGTCATGGCTCTTCTGGTAGCACTTGAACTCTTAACTTTGCTTTTTGCTATGAATACACTTTCTACTCTTCGTGCTTTTGTCGGCGGAGAAGGGACTTGGTCTAAGGCGCAAAAGAATTCTATTCACAGCCTTCACCTCTACATCTTCACGCAAGACGAAAAATATTGGACCGAGTTTCAGAACTATCTCAGTGTCATCATGGGTGATCGCAAAGCACGTCATGAGTTGATGAAACCAAATCACGATCTGCAAATTGCTTATCAAGGCTTCCGCGAAGGTGGCGTTGCAGAAAGTGACATCCCAGGTAGCGCCAAGCTGATGCTGCGTTTTCATGATGCTCCTTATATGCGAGATGCCATTCGCTATTGGACAGAAGCCGACGTCAAAATTGACGAAATGATCCGAAGAGCCGAAATTATTCATAAACAAATTCAATCTGGAAAAGTTCCCACCGAAGAGATTCAATACTTCATCAACGACACCAATAGTCTCAATCGCGAAATCACAGTTCTTTCCGACGACTTTTCTAAAGTGTTGGGCGAAGGCTCGCGTTGGTTAGAGCAACTTCTTATGGTCACTTTGTTCTTTGCTGTTCTTACTGTGGAATGCACAGGCCTGATGTTAACAGTGGCCTTCAATAGAAATTTAAGTCGCAGCCTTGCCGAAATCAATCAGGCCGCGAAAAACCTAGGTGAAGGAAATCTTTCCGGATCTCTTCCCGTCCCGGTTCGCTCGAACGATGAATTGGGCCAACTTGCGACAACTTTGAATAAAATGACCATGGATCTAGAAAAAAATATCGGTCAACGGATGCGCGCGGAAAATGCCAGCCAAGTAAAGTCCTTATTCTTGGCGAATATGAGCCACGAAATCCGCACTCCCCTTGGCGTCATCATCGGCTTGACGGAAATCATCAAAGACCCGACGCTGTCTGAGGCCGAACGTTTAAACTATATTCGCATTATCGAAAGCACTGGCAAAAATCTAACCCGTATCATCAATGACATTCTTGATATCACCAAAGTTGAATCGGGACATTTACAAATCCAAAGCAATGAGTTCGATCTTGAATCTTTACTAAGTGAAGTTTCATCCATGATGAAAATCAAAGCCGATAAACACGGAAATCGGTTCGAAGTCATTAAAGAGACAGAGTTACCTTCTGAAATATTCACCGACAGAAGTCGTCTTCAGCAAATCCTGATAAATCTTGTGAACAACGCAATCAAGTTCACCCATGAGGGCTTAATTCAAGTTCGCTATGGTAAAACTGGCAGCTTTATTTATTTTGATATTGTGGATTCAGGGATTGGTATTCCAGAAGAATCCAAGAAAGATCTTTTCCAAACTTTCTCTCAGATCGACTCATCCAGCACGCGTAAGTATGAAGGCACGGGCCTGGGCTTAGTCCTTTCCAAAAGGATTGCTCAATCCTTGGATGGTGATGTCGTTTTACTTTCAAGCAGTGCCGGCAAAGGATCCGTGTTTAGAGTGACCATTCCTGCAGCGACCCTCGATTCAAATATCGCAAAATCGGATCGTCCCGCTCAAAAAAGTGTTCGCCAATCCGGTCTACAATCAGATAAGAACCAACTGACTGGAAAGAAAGTTCTTATCGTCGATGACTCCGGAGACAATCGCCTTTTGATTGACCTCTATCTAAAGAAAAAAGGTGTTCTTTCAGAATTCGCTGATAATGGTGCCAGCGCCGTTGAGAAGGCCATGGCAAATCAATATGATTTGGTCCTTATGGATATGCAAATGCCTATTATGGATGGATACACGGCGACTAAAACATTACGTGATAAAGGTTTCTTAAAACCGATCATCGCCTTAACGGCCCATGCAATGTCAGAAGATCGCAACCGCTGCTTGGCTGCTGGTTGTAATGATTATCTCACCAAGCCTATCGAGTCCGGTAAGTTATATGCCACTGTTGAAAGCTACGTCAGTTAAGGGAAAAGCCCTTAACTGATTTTAGACTCCTCGACGATCTTTCCATTGCGGATGATACTCACTTTATTGGCCAACATATCGACATCTTTTTGATCGTGAGTCACTAAAAGCGTCGGAATTTTTTCTACTTCAATGACTTGTTTTAGCAAGCGTCGACTTTCCTCACGCAACTCTTGATCTAAGGCAGAAAAAGGCTCATCCAGAAGTAACAACCTCGGCTCACCCATGATCGCTCTGGCAATTGCAACGCGCTGTCTTTCGCCACCAGAAAGAACACTCGCAGGCCTTTCCAAAAAAGATTCCATTTTCAAAATCGTTGAAAGTTCCTTCAAGCGGTTGCGAGATTTTTCCTCACTCACGTGACGGGCGCGGGCCGCAAAAAGAATATTTTCTTTTGCTGTCATGTGTGGAAAAAGATCCAAAGTTTGAAAAACTACACCGAGTTTTTTTTGCGGAGTCTTTAACTTAGCTAGATCCAGACCGTCGAAGGACCACTTCATGGTCGGACAAGCTTCCAACCCCAATAACACACGAAACACCGAAGTTTTTCCAGAACCCGATGGCCCCCACAATACAGTGACACCCTGATCCAGGATTTCCCATTGAGGAATATCAACTTTAAAGTCCCCATAATCACGACGTAAATTTTCGACGTAGGACACGACTTCCTCCCACACAAGCGGCAAAACAAATCAAACCAGCAACAACTATCAGGAGACTTAGAACCGTCGCCTGATTCAAACGATAACTCGACATCAAAGTTTCAGTCATCATCGCGATACTTAAATCGCGATGAGCCAGTATTCTTGAAACAGCAAAATCTCCACACGCCCAGATCGAAGCAATGCCCGCAAGGATTCCTGCTCGGGCGGAAAGCTGAGGGAACAAAATCTCTTTGAAGATCTGTTTTGACGATGCTCCCATAGAATAGGCCACCGTCATTTGTGACTGCAAAGAATGAAGCTCCCCGTCCCATCCCATACGAAACAATCCGTTCAAACTAAGAATCGTCAACGCCAACGGAATTTTTATAAAAGGGAATACCCCTTCATTAGGGCCTAAGATCAAAAATGCGAAACAGGCCAATGATGTTGATGGAGCAACATAGCCATTTAAGAACTTTTCAAACCATTGTTTTGGCCAAAGAAAAGCAATCAACATCAATCCTGCATAACAAAGAGCACCGACGCTTAAACCAACGGCAAGGCTTCCTAAAAAGTTCCACAAAATTGCGGATTGAACATCGTAAAATGTGGAGACCATACTAATACCAGCAATAAAACCCTGAACATATCCCGCTAAATACAAAAGCGAGATCCCTAAAATAATACCAATACCAGAGGGCATTCGAATCAAATTCAAATTCGCCAGACGCGTGCGATTTGTACCTTTGCCTTTACCCGCCACGTAAGACAAAAGAAATATGAAACTTGATTGCAGGAAGGCCAAGAAAACTGCGTCTCCCCAATCATTGGAAAGACGAATCTTTTCATAAATCAAAACTTCCATCGTCGTGCCTTTGCCGCCACCGACAATCAAAGGAACCGAGAAGCTACCAAAGCACACAACGAAAATAAAAAGACCCAACAGCCAAAGATCTTTTTTAATCATTGGCAAAAGACCTTTGTGGATGAACTTAAAGCGCGAAGCGCCCTCCACATAGGCTAACTCAATGACCCCACCCACTTTGTTTTCAATAAGTCCTGCAAGCAGAACAGCCACCAAACCAAAGTTCATAAGTGTGTGGATAAAGACAATACCGACAATTCCCATAGGAAAAGGATCAATGACATTTAAAGTCGCTAAAAGAATAAAAATAGGAGGCAAGAAATTGGGTAGCAAGCACAGGATCTCAAGGACCATACGCCAATGACGGCGATTGCCGTCTCTAAAACTAAGCAACCCTAAAGCAGCCCATAGCCCCAGAAGCATCGAGACAAAGGCCGAAAAGAACGCCTGCAAGAAGCTGTTCTTAAACGCCCAACGCAACTCCCCCCAATCAGGCATACCATGGAAGCGAAATTGCGTTACCAGGAAGATGAAAGGGAAAAGTAAAAAAAGAACTAACCCAATACGAAGAAGGTTTCTGCTATTCAATTGAGTTCGCCTCGGCGAATATCCGTCCAGCGTTTTAACAAACGATCCACTTCCGTGGTTGAAAGGATCTCAAATTTTTCCATGGTTTTAACTTGCGGCAAGTTTGCAAAGGCAGAATTCTCACGAACACCTTTCATCACTGGAAGCATGTAATTCTTCTCCATGATGATTTTCTGGCCTTCGTTCGAAAGCATTAAATTAACAAATTGCTCAGCTAATTCGCAATGACGACAGAATTCAGGAATCCCCACAAATTCAAACTGCACCGGCAATGCTTCACTGAATGGAATGGCGAAGTAGTCTTTCCTTTTCTCTTCGATTTCGTGATATAGCGGCGATGTCACATAAGAAAAAGCGATCTTCGCCTGCTTGTTCGTGAATAAACCATAGGCTGTCGACCAAGTTGGCGAAAAGCTATGAACCTGTCCCATCATCTTCCCTAGGAATTTAAAACCTTCCTCTTCGCCCTTAGAGCGAACCACCCAGTAAAGAAACTGCATTCCTGGAGAACTCGTGCGCGGATCCTGAAGAGCAATTTTTTTATTCAGCTCTGGAGAAAGTAAATCATCCAAAGACGCCGGGACGTGGTTCAACTCACCTCTGCGAGCAACAAAGGTTAAAGCTCCCCAGTCATAGGGAACAAAGAAGTTATTTGCCAGAGCCGGTTTAACAGTGTCGTAGACATCTAATTTGCCCAAGCTCAGACTGCGCCATTTTTGTTCATCCATGGCCTTTGACAAATCGAACTGATCCAAACCGACAACGAGATCTGCACCCAGGCTTTCACCTTCGATACGCAGCCTTTGCAAAAGAATGCCTGAGTCACTGCCCTCAATGAATTCCACTTTGCATTTACAATTTTTTTCAAAGGCCTCTTTCAAAAGAGGTCCCGGCCCCCAACGTCCTGTGAACGAAGAGTATCCAAATACCCGAAGAGTGGGTTGACCACCGGCGATCTTACCTTGTTCAGTGCGATTTAAAACCGCTAGAAAAAGACCTAAGAAGATCACCGCGATGAAAAGTATAAAATGTCTCATAGATGTCTACCACCAGATGCCGCGACGACGTTTGAAGAAATAGTAATCAAGTCCCAAACAGCGACCTGCTCCAACCCATGCCAAAATCAAATGAATCGCCAAAAAGGTTTTGTATAAGTCTTCGTGACCCGGCCCCGAAATAAAGAGCATCGTCACACACAAAAGAACACCCAACAAAGCTACCGGGCGCACGACATAACCAATGATATAGGAAATCGCAACCGCGAACTCGATCCCCAAAAGTATGAAAGCCACCGCTTGCCAATTTGGAATCATTTGTGAACTTGCGAAAATTTTAAACCAGTTCGGAGCATGACTTGCCGGCAACCACTCTGCAATTTGATCAGCAATGCGCGGACGAGTTAAAAAATCACCGCGGAATTTTTGCAATGCTTGCTCAAGATAGTAATAACCTAAGAAAATTCTTAAGAAAGAAATCGGAAGAAGATGGCCTACGTATTTAACGCTCTCAAAGAATGAAATGAACATGAGCCCATTGTGAACTAGACACCCTTCTTAGGGCAAGTCTCCTCTAGAAAGCAATGACTGCAATCAGGTTTTCTCGCCTTACAGATAGCTCGACCATGGGAAATCAGATAGTGCGATAGCATAATCCAATCTTCTTCAGGAACTTCCGCCATCAACTCGCGTTCAATTAAAACTGGATTTTCTGTATCGACCCAACCCAAACGGAACGACAAACGACCGACATGGGTATCAACAACAACCCCGCTGGGAATTCCAAAGGCATTGCCAAGAACCACATTCGCCGTTTTTCTTCCCACACCACCAAGCTCGACCAAAGCCTCGAGATTCTGTGGAACTTCACCCTTATATTTTTCTACCAAAGTGGCCGCGCAGGCCTTCAAATTTTTGGCTTTATTTTTATAAAAGCCGCAGGAGTGAATCAGCTTTTCAATTTCTTCCACAGGCGTTTTCACCATGGCTTGTGGGGTGGGACATCTTTTGAACAATGCTGGCGTCGTCAAATTCACACGTTCATCCGTACATTGTGCGGATAAAGCCGTCGCAACCAAAAGTTCCCAAGGATTGGTAAAATTCAAAGCACAATGAGCATCAGGATAATATCTTTTAAAAAGCTCAAGGGTTGGCAGAATAGGTGCCATCTTAAGTGATGATTTTTTAGGAGCTTTTTTCGCAACTTTAGAGGTTACTTTTGCGGAAGATTTAGCAGTCGCAGATGGACTGCTTTTTCGAGGTGCAGCCTTCTGAGTTTTAGAGGCTGCTTTCTTTTTAACTAGGTTTTTTTTAGCTGTCGCCATCGTTGCCAATAGCTTCTACTGGACAGCCTTCCATCGCCTCTTTACAAAGTGCTTCTTCTTCCGGAGTCGAAGGTTGCTGAGAAACGTAGGCATGACCATCTTCTTCATGCATCGCGAAATTCTTAGGCGCCGTCAGAACGCAGGCATCGCAAGCAATGCATGATTGATCTACGAATACTTTGCCGGGTTTGTTCTCTTTCCAGCTCTGACTTTTCTCGGCCATGGGATCTCCTAAATATGCGCCCAATATAGACTTTTTTGCTCTGAAGTCAAACCGAAAGCCCCCCAAACCACGGCTCGACACCCGACTTGGGTCGCATTTTTCATGGCGCTCTTTGCTGTTTGCTGTGGGTCAGACCTGTTTAAAGCTAAACTAGAAGGAATTGTAAGGAGGGTTCATGGAAGGACCTCGTTCGCCACGGGAAGCCGAGCTTCCCCAGATTTTTGATTTTTTGACAAAAAATTTGCGTTCTGAAGCTCCCTGGTCAATTGCAGCGGAGTATCCTACGGCCCTGACCTCCAATAATATTCACAATATGCGTATTATCGCCGATGAAGATCGCGTCGTTTCACATGCGGTGATGAAGCCACTCATTATTAAATCACCTCATGTTATCTATAAAGTTGGCGCCATTGGTTCTGTCGTCACCGACAACGAACATCGAGGCCAAGGCCTTAGCACTCAAATCATCAATGACTGCATAAAATCTGCAACAGAGCAGTCCTGTGACATTGCTATTTTATGGACGGACCTTTTTGATTTCTATCGCCGCATGGGCTTCGAACTTGCTGGCAGCGAAATCAGTTTTGTGATTGAAGAAAACTTTGAAGTTCCACCGGTGAATCTGCGTTTCTCGACCGATTCAAAAGTTTCTCCGGATGCAATTTACCGTCTTTACTCTTCGCATTCTGTGAATTCAGTTCGTACCATTGAAGAAACTCGCAAATTCTTAAATATCCCAGAAACCAAAGTTTACACCGCTTGGGAATCCAACGGCCAGTTAGCGGCCTATGCGATTGAAGGCAAAGGTATTGATTTAGGTGGCTACATTCATGAATGGGGTGGATCTGTTTCGAAGTTGATGGCGTTGTTCAGCTTTATTCGTGCACAAAAAAATCAGCCTTACACGGTCATTTGTCCTCGTCATGCGACAAACTTGATCGAGCAACTGAAAAGAAAGCCCGTCACAATGAATCAAGGATTCTTGGGCATGATCAAATTAGTGAACTTCGATCAATTAGCCGCGAAAATCAAACGCGCCTTCCGAGCGGAAGGCGTCAGCGATATCGTTTTGGAAAAACATCCCAACCACTTCCTTTTTGGTGTCGGTCAGGATCTTTATACCATCAACAATGAAACAGATATGGTTCGCTTGTTGTTCGGCCCCATCGATTATCGTGCCATTGGAATCTTCAAAGAAGAGACTGTGCAAAAATTTGAAAAAATCTTCCCACTGGCGTTGTGGATTTGGGGATGGGACTCTATATGATGTCTTGGGCATCACGGGTCTTAATTCTTGCTCTAGCAGCAGGATTGCTTTCTTGCATGAAGCAACCGAACATGGACGAGGACTTAACTCCGGCAACTCTTCAAGAAGTTCAAAAAGCCATGGCCACCAGTTGGGGGCAGACTTCTCCACTTTCCATGAAAGTGAATGACTTCGTTTATACGGAAACAGATCAACGCCTTGAACAGCAAGATCCCCGTGTTGTTCTTCAAGAAGGCATTACTGTTTCTAAAAAAGAAGAAACCGACAAAGAAGTAAACTACACTTACCTTTATCAGATTGCGGTGGTCACAGGCGACAATGCTCAACAATCAACTCGCGAAGATCACCGTTGCGTAGCTAAGACAGATGCCGGTTGTGCACCATCCGCCACAACTGCACCAACACCGGGCAGTACGACCGATCCAGTTCCCGCAGTCCTAAAAGATCTGATGGCTTTGAACAAAAAGGCGCAAGCAAAAACAGATTCTGCCGCTGTGAAACCTTTGGCTGATGACTACCACATGTCTTTAGGCTTTGAGAAATTTATTAGCTTAGCCTATGCCTGTGAGAAAACAGATACGTTGGACAAGTATTGCAAAGAGGAAATGAAGGTTGATAGCTGCGATATCAAATGCGGTAACTTAAAAACTGCTGACGAACTTGTGGATGCACCTTCAGGTATGAAGCAACAGCCCAATTGCGCAGGACTCAAAGACTGTAAAATTAATTTAAAACGAGTCTCATTTGACTGGTCACTTGTCACTAAGACTGGAACCGAAACTCATACGCAAAAGGTCAATTACTCTATCGCGCTCAGTCCCGACTTGCCGTTTCTCTCACGCGTGATCGAATATTGCTCACGAAGTCTTTATGCCCTAGGCAACACGGGCAACAAAGCTCTTGTGACTATCTGCAATCGCACGAAAAATTTCAAGGCTGCGGCAAACTAAGTCAGTCCACTTTTTTGCTCCTTTCTTGCCAGCACACATCCCCTCCTGTAGAGTAATGCCTTCAGGAGGTTTCGATGAAAAAAATTGCTGTTGTACTCTCTGGCTGTGGCTTCCTAGATGGAAGTGAAATCACTGAATCTGTGAGCCTTCTTATCGCGTTGAACCAAGCTGGCGCCCAAGTCACTTGTTTCGCTCCAGATATTGAATTCGCCGTCACTAATCATTTAAATGGAAATGTCGTCACTGAAAAACGTCAGCTTCTTGCTGAGTCAGCGCGCATCGCTCGTGGTGATATCAAAGCTCTAAGCACTTTGAAAACCAGTGACTTTGATGCTGTCGCATTCCCAGGTGGCTATGGTGCCGCTAAAAATCTTTGCAACTGGGCGGAAAAAGGCGCGGCTTGCGAAGTAGATCCCGATGTTAAACGTGTAGTTCTAGAATTCCATGCAGCCAGCAAACCGATTGGTGCGATCTGTATCGCTCCCGTCATCATTGCCAAAGTCCTTGGTGAACACAAAGTCACTGTGACAGTCGGTGAAGATCAAGAAACCATCGCAGAAATTTTGAAAACCGGCGCCCAACATGAAGAGTGCCCGGTGGATGATTACATCACGGACCGCGAAACAAAAGTTGTTTCAACTCCAGCTTATATGTACGGAAATGCAAAACCTAACGAGGTCTTCGCAGGTATCTTTGGACTTGCCCATGAACTTGTAGAGTGGGCTTAAGGAATAAATATGAAAAAAGTTATCGCACTTATTTTTGGTGGTAAATCTGCGGAACATGAAGTGTCACTTCGTTCTGCGAAAAACGTGGCCGATGCCCTTGATAAAGACAAGTACTCTCCGGTTTTGATCGGAATCAGCAAAGAAGGCAGCTGGTATCGCTTTCCGGATATGACTGTTTTCAACAATAAAGCCATTGAAGACAAAGCTCTTCCGGCTCAAGTAGAATCCGTGGCGCTGATTGCTCTTCAAGGAAAGCCCGTTCTTTATTCTTTGAAGGATCAAAGCAAAACATCCCTTGATTGCGCCTTCCCGATCATGCACGGAACAATGGGTGAAGACGGGACCATTCAAGGTCTTTTCAAAATGGTCCAATTGCCTTTCGTAGGCTGTGGTGTTTGGTCGTCTGCAGCCGGTATGGACAAAGAAGTGATGAAACGTCTTTTGGCGGAAGCAAAAATTCCAAATGCGCGCTATATGTTGCTGACTCCGTTCAAAGAAAATTCTTATGAAGAGATCACTGCTAAATTGGGTTCACCGTTCTTTATTAAACCAGCCAATGCAGGATCTTCCGTCGGCGTTCACAAGATTAAATCTGCAGCGGATTTTAGTCCTAAATTGAAAGATGCTTTCCAATTCGACAATAAAGTTTTGGCAGAAGAATTCATTCAAGGCCGCGAAATTGAGTGCTCAGTGATGGGTCATAATCATGCTCCGAAGGCTTCTTTGCCTGGTGAAGTGATTCCTCAACATGAGTTCTATTCTTATGAAGCAAAGTATGTCGACGACAATGGGGCTTTGCTGGAAATTCCAGCCAAGCTGGCTTCAGACGTAACAAAACGTCTTCAAGCCATGGCGGAACAAACGTTCCATGTTATGGGTTGCGATGGCCTGACTCGTGTGGATTTTTTCTTAAAACCCAACGGCGAACTTTATATCAATGAGATCAACACGATCCCTGGCTTCACTAAAATTTCTATGTATCCAAAAATGTGGGAAGCAACGGGTGTCTCTTATAAAGATTTGATTTCGAACTTAATTGCTTTGGCCTTCGAAAAATATGAAGCCGAACAGAAATTGAAAACCAGCTACCTCGAGTAGTTCACGGTTGTTGAAGGGTACAAACTTACTTTTGGGTGATGGCTTTGCATTTTGAATAAGGCCTCGCTCCCCAAAAGAAAGTCTGTACCTGGACTTGTTGAGCCCTGTCATGGTGTTACCATGATGACAGGAGTCTTCATGGCAAAAAAAATGGGTTTAGTTCTTTCCGGCGGTGGGGCTCGCGGAGCCTATCAAGTCGGAATTCTCGCAGCGGTTAAAGACATAGCTCAAAAATCCGGACTCCCTCCCCGCTTCGACTATCTCTCTGGAGTCAGTGCGGGTGCTATCAACGCCAGCTCCTTAGCTTCCAACGCCCATGACTTCAATGCCTCCGTCGACAACTTAGTCAAACTTTGGAGCGAAATCACCATCGACCAAGTTTTCTCCACAGATGCTTTGACCATGGGACGCATCGGATTTCAGTGGATGAAAGATCTGTCCTTTGGTTCTTTTACAGGGACCACTCCTGGCGGATCACTTCTTGATACATCTCCACTTCGTCAGCTCATCCATAGCAACATGGATTATGAAAAAGTTGAGAACAATATCAGAGATGGACACCTCACCGCTTTGGCCATCACTTCCGTGGATTATGCGAACTCTACCACGGTCACCTTTGTGCAAGGTAGAGATAATCTCCCTTCATGGGACAAAGGCAGAAAACGCAGCGAAAGAACCTCCATCGCCACCGAACACATCATGGCTTCGTCTGCGATTCCACTCTTGTTCCCACCAGTGCAAGTCAATGATCGTTTCCTAGGAGACGGTTCAGTTCGAAACCATGCTCCATGCAGTCCAGTAATCTACTTGGGTGCGGAAAAGCTCTTAGTCATCGGCGTTCGAAAACAGGCAACTACCGCTTACGAACGAAGAGCTGTGGAAAACCAAACTTCACCGAGCGTTTCCCGAGTTATGAATACAATTTTAAATGGTGTTTTGTTAGATGCTATTGAGCAAGATATCGATCGCTTAAGAAGATTGAATGACTATGCATTGGCCATTCCTCAAGAGCAACATCAAAAAATTGCCTTACGCCCCTTGGATTATCTTTTTATTTCTCCATCCGCTGACATCGGAGAAATGGCGATCCAAAAATCTTATAAACTGCCTCGAGTCGTCCGCTACCTTCTGAAAGGTTTGGGATCTCTCGAAGACGCCAGTGAAATCATCAGTTATTTGTTATTTGAACCAGGATTTTGTGCCGATCTTATCCAGATTGGATATCAAGATGGCATGGCACAAAAAGAACAGATTGCAGAACTTCTAAGTAAATAAAAAAGAACGCTCTATTGAAGAGCGTTCTTAATCCCTAGTCCCTGTAGATTCATATCTGTGCCGCGACTGACGAGTTCGTGAAACAACGGTTTGAACTCTTCTGAAATCTTATCGGCTTTCATTTTATTAAAGGCATCACAGCTTTTCAAAACCGGAACCGCCAATTGATCCGGAGTCAGTGTTGAAGTGGCTTCGATTTTCTTTGTAGCCACATTCCAAAGCTCTGCACGCATTAAGAAGTAAGCCATGGATTCACTTTGCTTGCTGGGATTGCTCACACAGTTGATTCCATAACCAGATTTATATTGCTTATAGGTATTGTTGGTCACTGGGTGAACAACGATCAAATATTTCGCGCCTTGTTTACCGGCTTCCCCCAAAACATATTGAGTGAGAATCTGCCAGCGATCGCCTAGGTAGATATCTTTCAAACTGCGCGCTTCATTTTTCATGTCGTTAACAGTCTTCGCATCAAGATTGATCTTTAGAGCATTACGGTACTGCGATCTTAGCTGTGTATCGTATTCAGAAATAAAAGTTTCGTTGATAGACCAAGAAGCCGTATCAACGATCTTTTCTTTTCCTTTAGATTTCGCCACCGAGCTGATCGGAAGCTGATCATCAAATAAAGAAACAATCCCAACAACATCTGGAGGTGGCTTTTGTTCAACAGGTTTTGAAGCGCAGGAAATAAGCGAGAACAGAGATAGAAGTAAGATAAGTCGAGACATGACAATCCTCCGAAGAAAAGCATAAGCACTTTGTCCTTCGGAGGCAAAAATAAAGGCGCGGCCTCGACCGCGCGCTTTAGATATCTAATAACAAGTCATGGCGTTATTTTTATTGATGCATACCGTTTGTGAAATTCCATCAGATCCTAACTGTCCTTTGTCACCTGGATCACCCTCTGGGCCACGATTGTTTCCATTTATTGGACCAAACACAAAGCCACCGCAACTAAGTGAAGCACTGCCGTGGGTTCCGTTTTCTCCGCCCTCGCCTCCCTGACCGCCTTCTCCTCGTTCACCTCCACGGCCCGGCTTTCTTTGGATAGAGTAAGTGAAACCCTCTACATTTTTGATGTTCAACTCTAAAGTTCCAGAGTCTCCACCATTTTTTCCATTTTTACCCGGATAGCCCTTTTTACCTTTGCCGCCGGGGCCACCGCCTGTAGCTGTGCCATTGCAAATTCCGTTTGAACCAAAAGCATCTCCGTTTTTTCCAGGGGCTCCATTTATTCCCATCATCGAAGCATCGGGTTTATCTCCTTTAAGACCCTGGCCACCTCGTTCACCACGCAGAATGATACTTAATGACCCTTCACCTTTTTCTATATCAACCAGAATATGTCCACCGGAACGGCCCTCTTTATTTTGTGCGGCTGTTTGATCCTCTGGAAAAGTTGTGATGACACCGGCCGCTTGCAGATCCGCCACATGCAAACGCACATTATTTCCCAAAGTGTAAAGCGTGCCGCGATCAGTGATGGTCAAACGATCAAAACGAAACTCAAAATCTTTGCTTGCTGACTTCGCGGTTTCTTTCTGGGCAACGCCCAGATCTGCAGCACTCAGAATTCTTCCGTCATAGATATACATGGGCTGATCTACCAGCATGTCGCCATAGCGCTGAACTTCAACCATCGGCGGCGCTTCTTCAGTCTTCTTATTGTCACGAATTTCAACACAGGCGCAAAGCTGGGTCGCCGCCAAGAATATTGTTACAAACCATTTCATGCTCATTGAATTCTCCTTTATTGAATTGCCCAACGGGGAGTCTTCAAAGGGAGCGCCGAAATGAATTCCAAAATGGAGAGACCAGACGTCCGGACTACGGACTTTGGCCTGTGAACAGCTTTTGCATAAGCATACTTTTGCTTTCTTCACAGAATGTGGGGATACAGCAACTCAAGGATGAGAAAATGGAATACAGCAAGATTAACTACTTTGAAAAAGCCGACACTCCGAAGCACCGCGAGTTCATCATTTCCCAAAACAATTGCATACTTTGCGGCACGGTTCTGGAGTTAAAACACATCGCCGATCGTGACAGTGATGAGGTGAAAGAAGAAGCTTTCTGTACACATTGTGATGTCAAAACTCGGGCGAAAACCCACATTTTGAACTAACAAACGTCAAAATTTTATCAGTGCTTTTCGTCATGAAGTTGACGCAATTAGAAGCCCGTCAACTTCTTAACATCCGAATAGAATGATCCGTTCCAAGCCATGTCGACATTTCCAAAGCTCGACTGTTTATGACCAAAAATTATGTTGCTTTGAAGATCGTCTTGTTCGCTCATCCAAGAGTTTTCCCAAACTCGAGCCGTTTCCAATTTCGCGGCAACTTTTTGAACCTTTTCTTCAGGACCCCAGACTACTGCCGAGTGTCCCAAATAAGATGTGTTCGCCCACTTCAAAGTTTCATGTTGATACTTCACTGGAGTCACCAATACTAGAGGACCGTGAAGTTCATCTTGTTGCATCACTGAGCAATTCGGTAAATCAATCATAATTGTGGGTTTTACGAAGTAACCAGGGTGATCCATAAATTTTTCCGCGGAATTTGCTCCCCAGAAATTTTTCCCATGTTCAGAAATACCGAACTGAGTTCTTTCATTGATCATCGCAATACGTTCTTTGGCAATCATGGGAGTCCAAAAAGATTCTCCGTCTGGGGAACTCAATGGACTTAAAGAGTTCATATAAGACTGCAGAGCCTCCATGAATTCTTTCTGGAAAGATTCCAGAACAAACAGTCGCGACGAATTCCAGCACATCTGCCCTTGCCCCAACAAAAACGACTTCATGATTTCAGGCATGCGAGATTTAAAATCAAAGTCAGACAGAACAATCGAGGCATTCTTTGCCCCTGCACTGATTTGAATTTTCTTAAACTGAGCAAGTGCTGCCTTAGCAACCGCCTCCATGGAAGAGTTACGTCCCACCGCGGTTACCGCACGAATGCTGGGATGTCCTGCGATAATTTGTGCAACGTCGGCGCCGCCTTGAATGATTTGCACCCATCCCGTCGGAGCTTGAATAGCTTGCAAAGCCTCACCTAAAATCTGCGCGGTCACTGGGGAAAGATCTGACACTTTTAAAATCACAACATTTCCTGCTGCCAATGCCGGCGCCATGCGCTCTATCACCAGGCGAAGCGAAAGACTCCACGGAGTGATGATTCCAACGATGCCAACGGCACGAACCTGCCGATGGGGATCTGATGCTTGCATTAAACTTTGCGCGTTGTACTTAAGATGTGAGATCGCAACTTGAAGACTATTTTCTGCTACAAATTTTTTAGGAAGGCCCTGATGAAGAGCTTCCAAGTATGCGTAACGATCTGCATTTGCATCCAAATGATTGGAGAAATCAGTCAATAACTTTGCACGCTCTTCCATTGTTTGGTTCTCGAGAGCCTGAAGAGCCTTCTTAGATCCTTGAATCGCCTTAATAACGTCCATAGCATCAGATTGCGCAACAACGGCCAGCGCAGACCCATCAAAAGGAGATGTTTTTACAAAGGTCTTAGCACTTTCAGCAGCAACAAAAATACCGCCGATAAAATTGAGAAGTTCCAAGGTCACGTCCTACAAAAAAAGAGATGAGCCGTTTGCACCAGCTCATCCAAAATTATTTCTATAACTTATATCTGTGACCAAATTTTGCAACTTACGTCTGCAACTGATCAGTATAAGTTTTGATTTCGGTACTGCATAAGATACGCAGAAAGCATATCCGCTTTAAGTACCTCATCTGCCACACCAATTTCAATCGCTTTTTGTGGACCGAAGGGAAACTGAGCCTCGTCAGGATGCTGCACGACAGTGGCCCCACCGAATTTCTGCACGTCGGTCAAACCATCGACTCCATCAGAGCCGAATCCCCCCAATAAGACTGCAAAAACACCCTTGCTGAATGAAGCCGCCGCCGACTGGAAAAGCACATTACTAGAAGGCAGCTGAGAGGCCACCGGAGTGCCCTTAGCAATTTTCAATATGGGCCCCTGAGGACCGACACTAAGGCGGCCATGATGTTCTGCAGGAATAAAGTACACATGCCCCATACGCAAGAAGTCGCCGTCTTTCGCGACGACTGGAGTCACCTTCGATAATGTCTTTAACTTTCCAATATAAGCGGTCACAAAGTTGGCAACTGTACTGCAAGACACAACAACAGGTGGAGTATCCGCAGCCAAGCCTTTCACAAACTTTTCTAGTGCATCCGCACTTCCCGCATTGCCACCAACGACGACCACTTTCAACTCTGCAGCTCTTTTCCCAGAGGGTCGCGGAGGCAAAGTTGACTTGGTCTCCATTATTGCTGGAGCCTCTTTAATCCTTTTCAATACATTCACCGAGGCTGCTGCGCGCACTTTTTCAACAAGCATGCCTGCAAGATCCTTCAAAACTGCAGGATCAAACTGCGATGGCTTGTGTACGAACTCAACGGCACCTAGCTCAAGGGATTTCAAAGCGGCATCCCCGGTACTTGCCAAAGAAGACACCATCACAACGGGGACAGGATGATGTTTCATGATTTTTTCTAAAAACATCACACCCGACATCTTGGGCATCTCAATGTCCAAAGTCATGACGTCAGGTTTTTTATTTAAGATCAATTCGCGGGCTTGATACGCATCCGCTGCAGCCCCGACGACCTCAAGACCACTTTTAGTAAAGATGTTTGTAAAAAGAGTGCGGACAGTGGCCGAATCATCGACCACGAGCACCTTGATATTTTTCGCAACATTCAGTGGTTTAAAGCCTGAAACGTCAACGGGACGCTCTTCTGAACCACCGTTATCTTTAGATGAATGATGAAGAACATCGAAATTGCCAGTGTTGAGTTTAATTGTGCGAGCATGCTCTCCCGCCAAATTTCTTTCAAGAATTGGGATATTCAATTCACGTAGAATTCTTTCTGCGATTTCAATATTGCGGACTCCAACTCCGTTACCCAGCGAGGAAACGCTGATAACGTTGGCACCGCCATAGATCTTAGCTTGAAGTTTGCCACGGTTTGCACCTAAGCGAACACACTCTTCAACGAGGGCTGGAATTGCATAGGCTCCGTAACGAGTGTTCAGAACTTCGTTGCCCAACCCTTCTGCCAAAAGATAGTGATTCAGGCCGCCAATATGAGTTGTTGGATCATGAATTGCCACAGCGACACAAGATCCCAAAAGGGTTGAAATGATGGTTTCTTCTTTAAAAGCCGCCATCTTACCAGGGAATAAATAATGGGAGTTCACGCTGCCACCAGTCTTTCGATATCTAGGACCATAATACTGCGTTGGTCTTTAACAAAAAAATTACGAATGAAAGGTACCGAACTTAATACAGAATTAGATTCAATATTTTGCAGATCTTTATCAAATACATTAAGTAGCTCATCCGTCTGAGTCACCTGCAAAGAAAAGCGAGTGCCCTCGTAATCACAGATCACATAAAAGAACTGCGATATGTGATGCTTTTCAAATCCATATTCTTGCAAACTAAATACAGGAATCGCATCGCCGCGAAATGGTATGACCCCAAGTAAGCCTTGATGTTTGTCAGGCAAGGGAAATAACGGCAATGCACCGATGATTTCCACGACATACTTGATAGGAACCACAAATTCTTGGGAAGCAACTTTACAATGAAGATAAAGACCTTCACCTTGAATTTCCGCAGTCAAAGCAAAGCGTGTCGCGTATTCTGCAGAATCCTTTTTGGATTCCTGCAGAATATCTGTGTATTTCTTCGCAGAGCGAAGTGCCTGGATCAGATCATCCGAAGAAAAAATATCTATTTTATCCAGGAGGCCCTGGAACCATACAGATAGATTCTCAAATTCATTACTTTTGGCATCAACAATCCAACTTTGACATTGCTCGCGAATTTCAGCGCGAACACGCTTGATGGTTGAGTCATCGACAAGATCGATAAACTTTTCCAGCTCTGCATTCAAGCTGGTCAGATAGTAACCCTTAAGTTCCGCTGTAAAATCATCACCAAAGAAATCGCTCAAGCTGCCTCCACTTGATGAGGAACTGACATCACGGCCATTAGAAGTTCCGGATCAACAATATAGGTGACCTTCTCATCCGCAAGGATAGAGACACCTTTAAAACCCTTTTGCTGGTTAATAATTTTCCCAAAGTTTTTAACAACAAGATCCGTTTGCCCGTCAATCTTATCAACTAACAAGGCAAAAATAGCATCCTTCGTTCGCACGAACACCGCAGATGAATTTTTAATTCTCTGTTCTGTTTCATAAACCGATAACTTCAACATTTCATGATAGTTCAACAAAGGAATCGTCAGACCATTGAACTGACAATAACGCAGATGATTGACGGTCGTAATTTGCAACTTATCGCACGAACTGATGTGCGATACTGACATCAAAGGAACTGCCAATTGAAAGTCATTCCACGTGCACAATAATGCCGACTCCACCATGATATGTTGAGGTACTGGCATTTCAAGACGGAAAGAAGTGCCTTGTCCTAGTGTCGTTTCAATAAAAATCTTGCCACCATAAGCGTCGACGGTGTTTTGGACCACGTCCATACCCACGCCTCGACCTGAAATCGTGGTGATCTTATCCTTCGTAGAAAAACCGGCGTTAAAAATAAAACGATAAATTTGCTCATCACTCAAAGCAGAAGCTTCTTCTTCCGTGGTCAGACCGGTGCTTAATACCCGCTGTAAAATACGTTCACGATTCAAGCCAGCACCATCATCCTTAAAAATCAGCTGTATGATGCCGTTGTTATCGCTGATCTCCAGACTGAGCTGACCAATGGAAGGCTTCCCGGAAACTGTTCTTTCAAATTGATCTTCAATCCCGTGATCAATAGAGTTTCGCGCCAAATGCACGACGCAATCGGAAAGCTCTTTAGCCAGGGATTTATCCAATAATAGATCCATGCCCCGCATTTCAAAGTGAACTTGCTTATTTAGTTCCGTCGCGGCCTGGCGAATCAGAACAGGAATACCTTGGAAACTTTCTTCTGCTCTTTCCTTACGAACACTTTGAATCTGTCCTTGGAACTGATCACAAATCTTTGTGAGATTGTGTGAGAAATCATTTTGGCGGCGCTCAAACAGTTCAGGTTGTGTTCTGAAATTCACCGTTTGGTTCATCATGTTGTAGAAATTCTTTAGGACCAGAAGCTCACCAGAGATCTTAAGCATCTCGTTGAGTTGCTTCATAGAAAGCCACACGCCCTGTTCATCTTCAGAATGCGAAGCTGAACGCTTCACTGGCGGTGTCTTTCTTGGAGTTGGTCTTTGCCCTGAAAATTGGAATCCACCATAACGAGTGATGGTTTCAATCGCCTCGCTCAGCTCTTCAGGATAAACTTCCCGCTTTTCGCGCAAAGCCTCTGCTAGAACCTTTAGTAATCTTGAACTTTGTAAGAACAAGTCCACGCACTCACGTGTGACAGAACGTTGTTCTTGTTTAATGCGGTTCAAAAGGGCTTCAAACTCATGGGACAAAGATCCCAGAAGTTGGCCACCGGGAACGGCTCCAACGCTGCCTTTCAACGTGTGAACTTTTCTGAAGATCAGATTGATTTGATCGATATCATCAGGATTGTCTTCGAGCTTTAGAATTTGCTCTTCAAGATTTTCTAGAATCTCTTTGGATTCTTCAAAAAAGACGGCAGAGACCTGTTCGACTTGTTCAAAGTCGATCGTAAAAATCTCATCGAGCTCAGAGGTTGAGTTGTTGTTTTGCTCGTCAGACATATTCTTGAGGGTCCCGCTTTTCTTAACGTTTTCGGTGGAACAGAAGCTTCAAGAATTTATCGGAATTTCGAGGATTTAAGTGAGGTGCTTAAGGGCCCACGGAGGGCTAGATTTTCGCGAACAAATTCACATTACAGAAAAGGAAAGGCGGCTCGATTGGATCCGTTTCCGGTGCTCATCGGCCGCCTTTTAGTAACAAGATTCTAAAACTTAGAATCCTCGGCGAAGGTCGAGACAGCTAAGAAGCTGTCACCTCCGCCTTGGTTATGTCACAGTGTTGAACCATAAGCACCACCCCCTTCCCAGCCCTGAGGCTTTAGTTGATTCTACAATAGTCCTAACAAAGCGCGCCACTTTTTCATGGTCCGGGATTTTCTTTCTCGACTGAAGAAATAGACCAAAATGAGAAACGTCTCATTGATCTACGAAAATAAAAAAAATTTCCGAGATGGACGGATTTGTTGAAACAAAATCTTATCGAACTTGCGGAGATAAGATTTTATTTCAACTGACTTCTTTAGCGCGCAGGTGGCTTTGGCGTAACTACCAATTCTATATAGTGCCAAACGTTGCCGATGCCGTCGCCTTGATCATCGCCTTCTTTGCGATCGAAACCGTAAGTATAAACGGGACGACCGTTATAAGTAAGTTGAGCCTTTTGACTTGCACGCATGATAGAGCCAAATGGAGCTTTGACACCTGCGACTTCAGCAGTCGTAAGAATATAGGGCGGCCATAGCTCCGCGCAGGCCGCATTGCACATCGGGCTAGTTTGGTTTTGATCGAGATCGAAAACGTAAAGCGTTCTGTTGAATCTATCTGCCAATAAATTTTCAGCTTCATCATTTTGCACCACGGTCGTAAGCGGAGGTGGTGTTGTTGGCGCCGGAGGATTGTCAGCAAGTGCCGCAATAGCCGCCAATGAAATAAGAGTTGAAATTCCGATTCGATAAATTAAATGCATGGGTCTCTCCTTGTTGGTGAGACCATCCTGAGAGCTGATTAAAATTTGGTCGAAGAGTTTCCATCAAACCTACAACCAATCAAAATTCAAATATCAAAATCCACATTCAGCAGCAATCCCACACCTCAACTAACAAATCCCAAGCTGACACCCCACAAACAGCAACGTCAAAGACAAGAACCAACGTCACGTAGTGCGCCTTAAAATATAACGAAAAGTAGAGAGCTAACGAAGCTTGAATGTGGTCGACGAATCTTGCAAACTCGAAGAAAGACGTTATTTTGTAATCATAAAATGATCAATATTCAGACAAGCAATAATTTCGGGGTCGGTTTTTTCGACGACGTCCGATATATCTTCTATAAGTTTCAAAATCATCCCCCTGACTTTTTCAAAATCTTTTCTGGAAATACTCAGTGGTGAAGTAAATGCCAGCTCTTGCTTCTTCACGTTTTGTACGAATCCAAGAGACTTCATTCGCCAATTGAGGTGATGATTCACTACCAATGGAGAGTTAGCGGGCACATGGATTTTTTGTAAATCCATAACAATACCCTTATCAGTTTTCTTACAAAGACCTTTAGCAAGAAGAAAGTCTAAAATATCTTGAATATTATTTTTTGGAATCTCTAGCCCTTCAGAAATACTTTGAGCATTTCCAATCTCTTTAATTGAAGTTGCCAACCATACAGCCACGTACCGCCAATCCGAGTAGTAGCGAATTTTATCATCCTCTGAAAGTTCCGAAGATTTGCCGATGCGATGACCGACGGACTGCCCAGATTCTTTGAGCTTCCTTATTTTTGATAGATGGTACTTCTGCAAATCTGCAGAGCCGGCTTTCGAATAAAAAACGAGATGAAGAAAGTAATCTGTTTCAAGTTCTCTTAGCTGCAAAAATTCAGCAACTTTAATGGCTTGTTCATCACTAAAATCCTTATCACCACTTACGACCTGACTGACTAATGTTGAGTGAACGCCAAGATACTCAGAAAGTTTTTTAAGCTGCCCACGCCCTCCGTTACTCATTGAAGCAAAAACGGCTTTTATATAGGACTTATAATCGGTGTAACTCCAGATATCTGCATTCTTCATGGCATTCATTTACCAAAAGGTCACTTTTAAGCAAGATAAATTAGTAACTTTATCTATATTCTACGATCCTGGAGCTGTAGTTTCCTCTCCAAGAACTGCCATTTTCGGAAAGTTCATAACAAGGGGAAAAATATCATGTTTAGATCTATTATTTTTGTATTAGGTATTTTGGCAACTCAAGGGTCTTTGGCTGCCCAAGAGACTCTTAAAGTTCATGTCGAGGTGAACCATATCGTTATCGATAATAGCGCAAATCAGGCGCATTTCGAATTTTTGCCAGTTTGTGTGATCGACGATGTCATTGCATTCCAGGATGCACGCAACACTCCTGCAAACAATGGCCAACCGAAGGTCCTTGCAAATAACTGTGCTTTCGACTTCCTCGGCTCCACTCAAACTATAACGTTATGGGCAGGCGCCGGAGCTTATGTAGAGAAGAATCAGCATGGTGATTCCGATAAATTTGCCGCAGAAGGTGTTATGAAAATTGCGGATGAGACATCAACAGTTTGGGGAGCATCGAAAACGAACAATCTCGATGGATTAGAGTTGACTCTAGATACTCCTCAAAAGAGTTTAGATTCTTCAGACCTAAGAAAAGAAAGCATTCGCATTACCTACAAATTTTACAAATAAACTCAGTGTTCTTGCCCGGTCTTACCGGGCAGAACTACTTTACGGTCACCCTACGAGGATGAGTTATGAGAATTTTTCCAACAATATTTTCATTGATGTTACTCTGCTCACAAGCTTTTGCAATTGCACTCCATAGTGGTGGCGGAATGGCCACTGGTGGTGGTTCTGGTGTTGTATGTAGAGATGAAAATTTTGCTGTAACAAGCGTACAACTTTTAGATCTGTTTGAGGCACAAGCTCAAAATCATCTTACCCTTGTAAGCAGTAGCGGAGACTCTCGAACCGACTATCAGAATGCAGTTAAAAGAACATACGAAGTTCAGAAATACGATGTGAATAGTCCCACAGAACAAGAGATTCAAACTCACTACAGCTTGTTCTTTAAGTCAGTGCACTGGACTTCACCTGGCGCAAAGTTGCCCTTGATTACCGATCAAGGTTCGATCTTTCCCTTACCCAGTGGTTGTGCCTTGGAACAAATTGCCATATTTCATGACGGTGACAGCGAGTTCATTGAGCTTCAAACTGATCTATGGCAAAGGCTTCCCGCTCTACATCAAGCAGCTCTTCTCGTGCATGAGTTGATTTACAAAACCTACCGCCTACTGGGAGATTACAACTCAGAGTTTACAAGGATATACGTCGCACAGAATTTTTCACAGGAAAGAAAATCTATCCTTGAGGGAATATCCGCGGATGCTGAACTATGCACGGCCTATAGCGGATCCACGAATGAAACTACTAAATTCGTGATCTATCCAGTCCCATCCCCAACTGAGGGGTTGCAGTGGGTTTTACAATTCACCCAACTCATGGGCCGTCCTCTTGAGAGCAAAACTTGGATTGTTCTCCATACATCACTCCCTCGCCTGAGTCCGATTTATAGTTCGATTGGAACCTCGGTGTTTCCAGTCATCTCAAGTGATGAGGCTCCGATGGCAGAGTTCTTCCGTCTTCAAGGACTTGGCTATGAAAACTGGAACATTAAAGTTACTTGGTCACCTGAAAAACCAGTTTCAATAGGACTCTATGGCGACCATCGCCTTCAACAGGAAAGCTATTTGTGGGATTGTACAAAAGAAAAACCATAGGAGTGACCAATCCACAATGGTGCGAACCGAGCGAAGTGGTTAGCAAGAGTCCCTAACCACTTTCGACCGTCGCCCGTAGCGACCTACAAAGAACGAACGAATTGAATCAAAGCAGCTCTGTCTTCTTTAGGAAGAGCTACGAATTTACCCTTAGAGTATTCACCCTCTCCACCGTGCCACAAGATAGCTTCTTCCAAAGTTCTTGCGCGACCATCATGAAGGAATCCACCGCGTGGATTGACAGTTTGAGATTGGCCGATGCCCCACAAGGCACGTGTCTTCCATTGTCTGCCTGTGGCTTCGAAATCTTGTCTTCCATCAGCCAACCCCTCACCCATGTCATGCAAAAGCATGTCCGTGAATGGATAGATTTTTTGATTTGCAAGAGCATTGATTTGATGAGGGCCTGTTGTATAGCTTGGTTGATGACAGCTTGTGCAGTTCACTTGGTGGAAAATTTCAGCACCACGAACAACATTGGGATCATCCACGTTACGACGTGAAGGCACCGCCAAAGTTTGAGAATAGAATACTAGATCATCAGCCACTTGATTCGAAGCTTCCAATGCCGTTGGCAATGGACCGTGATTTGTCTCATACATCTTCCAAAGATCCGTGCCAAAAATACTTTCCCTAGGGAAAGCATAGTTTGTAACACCGATGTCACCGCGAAGAGCGCCCAAAGATTGATGAAATACCGATGGCGTATTGTTTTTCAAACCAAAGCGCCCCATTGAAACAGGATATGGATCGCTGGCCATGCTTTTCTGAATGTCGAAGACCAAGTTTGGTTTTCCATGCACGCCTTCCGCAGAAAGATTACGGGCTGCCAAGGCTATAATGTCTGATTCCTTGACGGCTTCCAACAATCCTAAACCGATCATCGGAGTGCCCATACGAGGCCCCATTCTCACGTCTTTTTCAAAAAGACGACTGCGTGTTTGGCCAGACACAGAATCAAAGTATTCGTCATAAGGAGCTGTTACTTTGAAAAGAGGCTTGCGCAGTTCAACCACGCTTCCATCGGGATATGTGAAATTTGATTTCTCATACTTCATCCAGACCTGAGCTTGGCCTACGCCCGGAAGATCTTCGCGAACTCCCCAAGAACCTAAGTGGAAAAGTTGATCAGAAAAACCCGGAACCGGTACTGGTGCGCCCCAGTTATTTTCTTTCGTCTTAGGATGGTTCATGCCGTCTTCAATGCTAATACGAAGGAAAACAGCTTCATTTTGTTTCAGCTGAACCCACTCGGTTCCCACCGGAACCACAGGCAAAGCTCCACGGCCATCCTTAGAATGGCAGGCATTGCAGTTAGTATTATTAAAGACCGGGCCAAGGCCTCGATCAAATCTAGAGTTATCATCAGAAAAATTTCGCTCAAACAGGACGTCACCACTCAAATGCTGACGAATCTGCTCTTCCGATAAATTAGCCGCAGGATTGCGATACGCTTGAATCGATTCTCCTTTAAAAAATACTGTTGTATCACCACCGGACTTGATGGCACGCACATAATCTAAGTTAATATCAGAAGCCGCAAGCGCAGCGCCGCCCAGAACCATGTTTAATGTAAAAAGAAGAATCGATTTTTTCATATTATATCCACCAAGAACGTTTAATTAATCTCCACTTCCGTCATACAGAAGTGGAGAAATAAACTATTTGTCTGCAAGAGGTAAAACTTGTGTTTCAATAGTTGCATGAAGTGCATTCAAAGCTTCGATGGCTTTTTGTGCACGAACACGACCGTCTGCAGTGAAAATCGCCTGACCGAAGTCACCGCCACCTGCTGGGCGAATCGCTTCAATCAAGTTGATGCAATTTACGATGTCTGTTTCAACTTTTGCAGCCAGTGTCGGATTATAGCGAGCAACCATTGCTTGTACGCCGGGTCCTTTAACTTGACCGTAAGTTCCAGTATAAACGCTGTAAATAGAACGGATGTTCATTTTGAAGTCGTTAATAGAGTTCCAAGCAAATGGAGACTCAACTAGCGCCATATTCGCAGCGCCGATATTGCCACCCATAGGGTCCGCAATTTTACCGTTCGCAACTTCATCGGCAATTTTCATCATGCCTTTTACCAACTCTTCCATCACTGCTCCCTCAGAGGAGTAGAATGGATTGTCATAAGATGGAGCACTGATAACAGTTACATAGCCTGGAGCTCCAGAATTTTCTGGGTCATAGTTTGTCGTCCAAGCATTTGCCAAATAAGCTGCATGTTCCGCCAAAGCTGTTGAAGTTGCTGCCAAATAGTCAAACTGTCTTGAAGTGAATGCAGACACAGGTTTTGTATTTGAGTTCACACCGTTACCAAATAGAAGATATTCGATCGTGTGGAAACCTTGAAGATTTGTTCCCAAAGAATGGATCAAGTCGAGAGTGATCGCTGATTTACCATTCAATACACCGTCAAGGTCAGATCTATTCAAAGGCCAAGTATCAAGCATTGGGTCGATTCCCAATGAATCAACAGGTCCGAACAAGAAAGCCTCTGAAGCCTCCCAAGGGACACGCGTGTAACGCCATTGTTGTTGCGCAAGATCCAAGTTTTCTGGTGTTGGATTTTTCACGAAATTGCTAACAGCGATTTTCAAGTTCGCAGTGGCACTCGCCAAGTCCACGTATGTTTGCATGATAACGTTATAACTAACGTGTTGGATGATTTCTTTGTTCGTAGCTGCTGAAGCTGTTGCGCCCACCACAAGGGCCAAAGCTGCAACCATCATTTTAAGAGAATTCATTTGAAAGACTCCTTTTATATTGTTTCGATCATTAAATAACTAAACTAAAAAACTAATTAAACTTCGCAATATCAAATCCGAAAGCAACATCGGCTTGATAGGTCTCTGGCAAATCTTCAAGTCCCGTCTTAGTGCGAGAGTACTGAGCTTTCATGAAGGCGCCTTTATCGTAATTCCACATGAAGCCCGCAGACTTTTTATTCACGTCATAACGTGGAAGTTTTTGAACCGCATCTTGAACATCCGCAAACGTGTCCACGTGATCCGCTTTTAGGTAGAATACAAAGTTGTCGGTAAAGTCGTAAGACACCTGCAAGCTTTGCAAAACAGCCTTTGAACCTAAAGCTACGAATGATTTAGGTTTCGCCAAACCGCCCAATGTTGCATTGGCTTTAACAACGTCAGAAGAATTCTGAAGAGTTCCCGTGATCGCTTCACCGGAAATACCAATACGACCGAATTTATAATTCAAAAGAAATGACCAGATCTGTACGTTAGAATCGACCGTCAGTTTGTCTTTCTTCCAACGGTTGTTCGTCGTATTACCTGTGTAATAAGCAAGAGCAGCGCCCGTACCTTTTTTAAGAGAGCCGTACTCAAGACTCGCCACCGTGGCCATATCATCCGCATTAATCGTTTCAAATTGACGTTGATAACCGCCGCCAACCCAGCTGTAAGAACGGAAGAACTCAGAATTCAAACCACTCACAAGTCCCAAGCGGCCGGTCAACTCCCAGTACTTTTGCTCAACTTGAAAACCAGTTTCGTTCCACTCTCGAGGAAGCATGTAAGCTTCAACATCCGAAGCAAACACCGTTGGATAACGACGTGGTTTTTCCAAGATCGTTCCCAAGGTCATGAAGATTGGGAATTTACCAACTTTCAACAAGGTGCTGGCAGAGTTTGAACCCTTAAAGTTCTTCATATAAACGAATTCAGGCAGAACAACTTCCCCGCCTTTTTCCACTTCAGTTTCAAATTCGCCAAACTCTTCAAACGGGTCAAACTCCATGGCAGTTCCAGTACCACCGTGCTCAAGTTCCACTTCAAATTCGATCAAAGAAGATTCCGACAGAATGTAACTTCCTTCGAAAGCAATTGCCGCCAAATCAATAGAGCGTTTTACATAGGGTTTATTGTAGTTAGGATCTGTTTTCGTAGCGGTCTTAAATCTTTCGCCCTGACCAAATACAAAGTAGCCGTAAGAAACCAGGCTAATATAAGGATATTCGCGCTTTGTCTTAGTTTCAGCTGTAGCTATTGTAGCTTCAAGAGATGCCGAAGGAATCGCAGTAGATGGTGCAGAGATATCAACGGTCGGAGTTGGCGAACTCACTCCAACATCAGAAGCTTTCACTGTGGATGTAGCAGGTGTTGTCGCTTCTTGAGCGAACGCGTGGGACGAAATACATAAAAATAGGGCGATTAGACTCTTCATTAAACTCGGATCTCCAGATCAAACTATGAGCAGCGGTTCTAAAGGGATGCCTGGGAAAAATCAAAAAGCCCTCTGTTATTCCTGTTTGTTGAGAATCCCTTGAGAGCTAGTTGAAAGCCTAATGATAACAACTCCGAAGGCATGCAAATCTTTTAGGGATTTAAGCAACTTTAGAGTGTGTTCTCTTGTGAAGTTAGGTGGAATATTTTGTGTGCTAATTGCAAGCACATCGGCCTTTGCTCAAGACAACGAAATCGCATTCAAGCTGCACAAATAGTATCTGCTCTTGTCAGAGTTTTAATAAAAGAGCCCTGCTATGTCTCCATAGAGGGCCCAAAAAGCTTCAAGACGTACCAGTGGTTCCAAGAATCTTGGCCTTTTTAAAAATGCGAAATTTCAACAACGGCACGAATTCCTTTAATACCTGCCATCGCCTTCACCAAAGCACGCAGTCCCGTCACCGTCGTTCCCTTGGCACCGATCAACTGTCCCAGACACCTTTGCGTGGTCTTTATATCAAAGACGGTCCTGTGCTCACCTTTGAAATAAGTCACACTGACGTCTTCTGGATGACGAGAAATTCTTTGCACTAAGTCCAAGATGATAAGACGAATTTCCTCTCTAAAAACTTCCGTGGCCCCTGGTGAAAACAAAGACTGTGAAAATTCTGGATTGGGCTCTTCCGTCATAGTCTCCTGAGGTTTTCGGACTTTGACGACCACAAACTTAGACATTAAAACATCTCCTCATACCGACCTCTTTGACTTCAATATGAATGAATTCAAAGCGCAATTATGAAGAAGGTTTCAGGCCCACAGAGTGTTTCATATTTTTTTTGGGACACTCCCGTAATAAAACTGCACCACGAACGTGGTGCTAGATTAACGGAAGAGCAATTTGAAGCGCGGCACTTGTTCGCCATTCACTTCGACAAGTTCTGACCACATTTCTAAAGGACGACTCCACAAGCGCCCCATAGGATTCTCATACAATGATTCATACAGCACCACTTCATTCAAAGTTTCACTGTCACGGCCAATACCGATTACACGATATTGCTTTCCCTTGTAGTGCTGGTAGATCGCGCCCGCAATGGGCTGTGTGTCTGTCATTATTTTTCCAAATGTTTGATGATCAATGCTTGAATCTCTTTCATCTCAACATCAGATCGACGAGTCGCTCTTTTGAAATCAAGATCAGGAATCGACCATGCAGGAATAAGATGCAAGTGATAGTGAGGCACTTCAAAACCTGCGACCATTTGTCCAACACGAGGTGAACCCGAAGCTTTTAACATGGCCTTGCCAATTTTTTGCGATACTTTATGTAGATGCGCATATGTTTCCGGAGGAACTTCTGTCCAATGATTGATCTCCTCTTTGCAAATCACCAAAGTATGTCCCAAATTGACCTGATCTAGAGCCAAGAAAGAAAGAACTCGGTCATCTTCATAGATTTTATAACATGGAAGCTCGCCACTGATAATTTTTGTAAAAACAGACATTTTAAAACCTCTTATGATTACAAAGTATAGGCCCGAAGCTTCCCTAAGAGCAAATTAGATCCCCCGTTGATTTCACTTTTTAAAGGAGACCTAAATACATTCTCGTGGTGGCATAGAGCAGACAGGGATAGAATAGCTCCATACACATCGAGGTGACCCATGGCGAAAAATATGTTGATTGCTGATGACCTTCTGAATTCCACGTCTTTCTCTCAAGATCGCTCCCACCTGTTGCATAATTTCTCTGCAGACTTGGCAGAGAAACTCAACAGCCAAGCTCGCTTAATTTATGTGAAAGATCCCGGAGCCAAAAAAGTACAACTCTTGGATGAAAACCAAACCCGTGAACAAGTGGCCGAAATTTTTGCGCGAAAGAAAGTTCGACTTCAATTTATCCCAAAAGTTGGAAATCCGGTGGAAGAAATCCTCAAGTCCTCTACAACCCTAAGCCCTAAACCGAGCTTGGTCATCATGGGCACCCACGGCAAAACGGGACTAGATCGTTTTTTCTTGGGCAGCGTTGCAGAAGAAGTTATTCGCCACTCTTCGACTCCGGTGTTGATCTTAGGGCCTCAGTTTCGTGAAGCAAAAGTTAAAACTGGTGGAAAGATCTTAGTTGCTACGGACCTTACAAAAAACAGCCATCGCGCAGAAGCCTATGCCATGAAGTTGGCGTTGGCCTTGAACGCTGAAGTTGTCTTTATTAATTCTATTTTCGAAACAGTCCGCACTGCTGATCAATACGCAGCCATATCGGGAACCGCCTTCATCGATGATTCGTTCTTAAATGCTCTTCGTAAACAGTCGGGACAAGCACTGAAACAGAAAGTTCAGCTATTCAAAGCCAAACGTATTAAGGCTTCCTTTGTACTAGATGATAAGGGTCCGACGTCCTCTCAGGCCCTCACCAAAGAAGCCCAGAATGGTTATCAATTCCTGGTCATGGGAACTCACGGAAGAAACTCTTTCTTAAGTGCGTTTCTTGGCAGCACTGCTCGACAGACTTTGATCACCACAACAGTTCCAACCATTATTGTTAGATCTACTTTGAAGTAATTTTCTTATTTCGCTTTAAGTCTTTGAGTGGAGGCACAGTCATTGGGCTGCGCCTTTCCAGTTTTTTAAATAGCTTTTTAGAATGGCCCGGAAATGTATCGCTGAATAGTGGCGTTCTGATCGTAAAGATCATCGGCGAATCGAATGATTCCATCAGAACTCATTTGCGAAGTCAGATACGACAAATAGACCGGCACATACTTATCTTTCTTCAAAGGCACCTCTGTGGGTTTAGCCACCACTTCGCCAGGTTTAGCCACCACGGCGTCGATGGCGGGACGATTCCAAGTGGTTCCTTGCAAAAGATACTCTGCCAATTCAAACGGTTTTTCCAGACGGATGCAACCGGAACTGAGCTGTCTCATTGGTTCGACAAAGAGCTCTCTTTGATTCGTATCGTGCAGATAGATCGAGAAGGAATTTGTCAGTTCAAATTTGATCACACCCAAGGCATTTCCTAAGTGCGGTTTTTGACGAATATAAATATCTGCCGCTACCGTGCCCTGACTAATTCCCCACCAGTCAATCGTCGAAGGGTCGATTCGTTTCGTGAACGACTTATTCCAAACCTCATAGTTATGGGAATTAAAGTAGTTATTAATTTCCCACGGTGGCAGATTTTTAATTTCCGCGACCTTGTCTTGCATAAAGATCGTTGGGGGCACCACCCAGTATGGATTGAAAATCACCGTCACAATTTCATCACGCATTGTGGGCGTCTTTCTTTCAGGACGACCATTGATGGTTCGGAAGGACATGGTTGTATTTTGCCCCGGAGCCGTACGATCTACTAAAGCAAAGTAGGTCATCGCCAAATTAATGAAAACATAGCGCTGCTCAAAGTTTTGCGGAAACCAACGCATTTTCTCCATGTCCGATTGCAATTGGCGCACGCGATCCAGGCAGGATACATTCAGGAATCCCCAAGTTTTTCCACCGGGAGAGATCACACCATCGGGCTTCATTCGCAAATTCCATTGAATGTCGTTGATCGCCGCTAAAACTTCCACATCAAAAAGATCATCGACAGAGGAAATTCGGTAACCTAAAAAGCTCAGGCGCTTTTTAATATCGATCATCACTTTATTGCGAACATTGAGCTTAAGCACTTTCTTAACTGGAGTGATCGGCACCCAATCTCCATTTGTACATGCGGGATAAACCTTGCGCATGGCCTCTTTCACAGATTGATACGGAGGATTCTGTGGAGCAACTCCCTCAACAACTGGGTCCGCTCTTTTACCCGATGCCAAGACCAAAGCTTGAAGCTGATTCACAGTTAAAAAACTTTTCTTAACGAGCTTCACATCAAAGCCCAAGAGCTGAGGGTCTACACTGCCAGAGTAAAGATCTTGCAAGAGCTGCAAAAAACTTTGATTCGTCCGATATTTCAAATCCTTGCTGAAGCTGCCTCCGCGCTGGTAGGCCCACTCCATATCATCGGTCCAATAGGTTTTGGGATTCAAACCGTGACCCCAAATTTTCAACATCGCACTTCGCATATCATCAAGATAAAGCTGGTCGATAATTGAAAAGTAATCCGGTTGTGCAGCAGTCTCCGCGGCAACTTCATTTTCTGAAGATTGCATTTGAGCGAAAGACGCGGTGTGAAAGAAAGTCGGCAACATGAAAGATAGTATCGTTGTTACACGCAAAATACTCATGGGCATTTCCTCCTTCACTACTAAGATTTTCCTGCCATATTCTTAGCCGTGTAAGATGATTCTGGGCTGTGGACTTGAAGATTTCGAAAAGAAAACGCACGTTCCTGTTTAAAGTCAGCGAAAAATGATTTGCTAGACCTAGGATTTTAGTGGCTTTTGAAAAAGCCTAGACAGAATGAATCGACTATCGACAAAAATAAAAAGGGAGCAACTAGGCTCCCTTGTTATAAAAATAAATTTTTTCTTATCTGAAAAACTACTAGCGTTGGCTAGCAGGAGTCCATTTCAAACCTTCTTTACCAGCCCATTTTCCACGAGGACGGTAGATACGGTTGTTCGCGTATTGTTCGAACGCGTGAGCGCACCAACCAGAGATACGAGAAGCCGCGAAGATTGGAGTGAACAAATCAGTTGGGATACCCATTGAGAAGTACACAGTCGCAGAATAGAAATCCACATTCGGCATCAAGCCTTTTTCTTTGTACATAGTATCGTCGATCAAAGTCGACATTTCGTACATGTGGTGCATACCAGCGTCTTTAGTCAATTTATCAGACATAACACGAAGGATGCGAGCACGTGGATCACCGTTTTTGTAAACGCGATGACCGATACCCATTACTTTTTCTTTCGCTTGAAGAGCGTCTTTTACGAATTGTTGAGCTTTGTCCATGTTCCCGATTTTTTGCAACATCAAGATCACTTGCTCATTCGCTCCACCGTGCAAAGGACCTTTCAAGGCGCCAATTGCAGAAACAACTGCAGAGTGAAGATCAGACAAAGAAGAAGCTGTCACACGAGTTGCGAAGGCAGAACAGTTCAACTCATGGTCCGCGTGAAGAATCAAGCAAGTGTCCATAACCTTAACGTGTTCAGCGTTAGGCTCTTTGCCACCGCCCAACATGTACATCATGTTCCAAGCGATAGATTTGTCTGTGTTCGGAGCTACAGGTTCTTTACCTTTGCGAATTGCATCGAATGCACAAAGAAGAGTTGTCATTTGAGCCGTCAAACGAACTGATTTGCGCAAGTTTGCTTCAGTTCCGTTATCGTTAGCATCTGAATCCCAATGCGCCATCAAAGAAACAGCGGTACGCAACCATCCCATAGGATGAACATTGGTTGGAATGCCTTTCAAAACTTTGATGAAATCAGGGCTCAAAGCCATTTGACCATGAAGTTCTGTTGAGAATTTTTGAAGTTCTGCTGCAGTTGGAAGTTTGTCATTCCAAAGAAGATAGATCACTTCTTCGTATGTAGAGTTCGCAGCCAAATCGTCGATTGTGTAGCCACGGAAATTAAGATTATCGCCAACGATGAATGATACTTTCGTTGTACAAGCAACTACGCCTTCAAGACCTTTATCCAAAGCGCCTTCATAGATATTAACCTCAGCCATTTGAGTTTCCTTTCTGAGTTAAATAAGAATAAACCAGTTTTATTAAAAGCTTTCACTAATGTCACGCACTGTCTGCACCCTGGCAGAGCCGGAGCAGTGCTAGTTCTTAGCAAGCTTAATCACTCGATCTTTTACTTCAGTGACGATCAGGGTTTGATCGCGAACTGGGTCCTCTTTACCAGTGTACTTTTGGTTGGCATAAAGGATTTCATTGCGAAGCTCATGGACACCTTGGCGCGGAGCTTTTGAAATAGACTCTGACAAACCGTGCCCGCCCCAAGCAACTCCCAACGAGTTCTGTGAAGTCTTCAGACCTTCAGTGGCAAGAATGACTCTATCACGGGGATTCAGCTGCACTGTGCGACTTTGAGGCTCTGTGTTAAAATCTCTTCCAAGGCTCGGTCCAGTCGGCAAAAGCTCTTGCAAGGAATCCTTACCATAGACCGCTAAAAAGCCATCTATGTTGCCTACCGAACAATACTGAAACTCATAACTGCGGCGATCGACAATTCCATAGAAAATATTAGCTTTGTCTTCGTTCGCGATATGGGGGACCACTTCTTTGGCAAGCAGCGCCACAACTTTATGGGCCTCAAGACCACGGCGGGCTTCGATCTGAGATGAAATCTTAATGATAACGGAAAGCAAAAGTGACGACAGCGAATAGCCGCTCGCACTGGAAATAAGAATTCCAAACTTCAACTTGTCTTCATGTTCAAAAATATCAAAGTAATCCCCACCCGATCTGCTTCCAGCTAAAAACTTAGTGCTGAAATCAAAACCCTGAACGTTGGGAAGTTCTGTCGGCGACAAAAATTTTTGTAGAGTTTGCGCCATCTTCAATTCTTGGTTGGTCTGCGCAATAAGTTTTTCCAGGGCCACATTGGCTTTGGAAAGTTCAAGACGATAGCGATGAAGCTCCGCCTCTTTAACGGCTAGTTCATGTTCTAAATCTGAAATTCGCTCTTTTAAAGAGTCTTGGTCATTTGCCATGTTTCATCCTAGCTACTCAGGCTGCACAGGACTGTTATTTTAGATTTATTTTGGATGCGAGTCGTGAAGTTCTTTCGCCTTAGGACCAAAGGCCAAGGTCGAATTCATATTCTAAGAATGAGAAAGGATTGCTCCCATTTGCAGCTTGAGACATTGTCCTTCAAGAAACGGTACTGGGACGTCATTTCTTCTTCTAATTTTTCTTTTGCATGGCTTTGCGATGGCGAGTCCTGCAACTTTGACATACCAAGGTCGTATCAGGTAAAAATACTTTCCTGGAGGCACGAAGGTTGTGGCCTACCCAGACTTGGTCGCGCCTTTGATCGCGGCTGTTTCAGAACTTTATCATAAATGGTTTGATGATTCGCAAAAGTTGCACGAGATCGTCGCTCAGCAATCCCGTAAAATTGCGATGGTCAAAGACGAAAACGCAAAAATTAAAACAGAAAACCAAGCCATCAAAGCAGAGAATCAAGATATCAAAGCTCGCTTGGATCACCTCGAAAAAATGATCCTCAGCAAATAACTTCCGTGAACAACTACAATAGTTTTTCCAACAGGTGCAGTTGTTCCTCTTCGGACTTCAAACGCGCTTGAATATGGCCAGGCACTTGGCCTTCGGGCACAGTGCCCAATCCAGCCACGTGATAACGGATCTCACTCAAACGTTTATGCACTTTGCCCTTAGCCCAAGCCATATTACTTGTTGAGAAAAATTCAGGACGGAACCAAACTTTCGAAATATATTTTGGGTCCTGCATCTCATCCACTTTTGTCTGAGCCGCGAAATGCCCCCAAATCATCTGAGACAAGAATTGGAAAACTAAGATCACCACAAACAACAGCATGAACTGTACACTTTTATCTTGGAATGAAGACATGCCCGTTGAATATCCAAGATTCACGGTGTCTCTTAAAATGCCTGCGACCATCAATCCAACAAACGCCCCCAACGAAGACACCAGCGCAAACTGAGTCCCCAAGCGACGGCAGTCTTGATTTAAAGAGCGAGTGTGCCACCAGAAAAGCAACATGCGTCCGATGCGCTCCCCTGCTATCAAACCTAAAGCACCGTTCAAAGACAGGACGTTCGTGAAAAGCAAACTCAAGCTCAAAGCCAAAGTCCAAAATTCAATTTGAATAATGAAACTTAAAACAAGCCCCACAACCAACAAGCCCAACATGGCTGGGAATCTACCGTCGGCCAAAAAGAAAACAAAGTCACTCTCGCCCAAAGTAGTCTGCAAGATGCTGGAATTGCGAAGCATGATCTCGCCACCCAATAAAAATAATCCAGTTGAGAAAATCCACTTCAAAACTTTTTCAAGTCGGCTTGAAACCAAAGCACTTAGAAACATCACTGAACAAAGTCCCATCAGGAAAAGTCCATTGAAGCTCATAAACAAGAAGCCCAAAATCAAAACCCACCAAGCGCCCAAAGTACTAAGACACATCATCAAACTGCTGGGTCTTAAACTTAAAACACGTAAATTATAAAGACCGATTCCAGAATACAAAGATCTTTGCGGAGAAGCCTCTAAGACCACCACATCCAAAGCCCGAATGAACATTTGGCGCAGATTCACTTCCAAGCCCTTATCTAAGAACTTCCTTTGTAAATCTGAAAAAAATTCTGAAGCATGTTTTTGAGAGGAGGACAGACCAAACATCATCAGGACAAAACTACCCAACCACATAAGAATCATAACGAACCACCTTTCCTTCAAACGAATGAATCACTCCAGGTAAAAGCTCTTCAGCTTTCATTGGGCGTTTCACTACCACTCGGCGCACAGGCCAAGTCAGAGCTTCCTTCAAAACTTCCGCCGCATCGGCGTCATGTCCGACGAGATCGCGGAAGACCACCATTTCTTGTTTCGGCAGGGCCGATTTCTTTTTATGCGGGTACATCGGATCAAAGTAAATCGCATCGATATCAAGCTTGCCTTTGTTTTCACGTAAGAACGTCAATGCATCGGCAAAATGCAGTTGATAGGACTTTAAATATTGTTTTTCTGTGCGCGCGAAAGCTTCTTTAAGAAGAGCATAAAGAACCGGAGATCTTTCAACCCCAATCACCTGGAAATTCAACTGCATCAAGAACACACTGTCGATTCCCATGCCCACGGAAAGATCTAGGACCTTTCGGCAGCCTTTAGCATAACCCAAGGCCTTCGCAATCAATTCGTTCTTTCCTTGATGGCCACGACGTTCGTAATCGAGATGATTTTTATCAAAGTCGATTTCCAGCAGACGTTTTTCAGCATCGCGCACAAACACCCGATCGCCTTCAATATTGAAGCGGAAAAAGAACTCTTCCACGGATTCTGGATTAACGGGGCATTGAAAGAATTCAGACCATTGGGTGGCCTTGGCCATTCCCGCCTGATCTGAAACAATGCAAATCTTTTTTAAATTTAAGCTATCAGGTACCACAGACATTCAAATACCCAAAGGCCTATGGTGATGAGGAATAAAGTTAAACCATGCTTGAAGACCTGACGAAGTTCACTTCCCACAGGGCTTGAAATATTTTTTAATTTGCCAATAAAACTAACGGATACCAAGAGGACCGCCACTGAAAGATAGAAGCCCCAGTAAGTTCCGGCAAAAATATAATGGTAGGCCAGGTTCATCAAAACAAAAGCCAACCACCAGAAAGCCAACAAGCGGCGAGCCTTATCAAAGCCCAACCAGTTCACAGTATTGCGAAAGCCCGCCTGGCTACTTGGTAAAATATTTGTGAAATTGCGAAGGTGAACAACAAACAAAACTCCCCATCCCCACAAACAACCCAACCAGAAAACTTCTTTATCAAGCTCTGCGCCCATCGAAAGTTGATAACCAATGGTCAACAAGGGTCCCAGCAGAAGAAATAGCGCGATTTCCCCACCGATTTGATATTTGAACGAGTTCTTTTTTTTGAACTGAGCCCAAAGCCCCACGCCGACCGCGATGGCAATAACCACCGCAACATGGGGAAAAGCGAAGATCACCGGCAAAGAACAAAGACTTGCTAGCAATAAAAAGAAAGACGAATAGTTTTTAACTTGAATCGCCGTCAGCCAGCCATTTTGAATGGACCGGCTTCCACTGTTGGCGATAATTCGATCGACGCCTTTAACATGGTCCATGAAGTCGTTACGCAAATTCACAGAGATAAACGCGAAGATCAAACCCACCGTCGCAATAATTGCTGTCAAAGAATCACGAATCGTGTGATCAACAACGTTTTTTGTTAAAACCAAAAATAATGGCACTAGAAGTAAAAGAAAACTGCGTGCCTTCAAAGATTTTGCCGCTACGACAAACCAAGAAGGGCGCACAACTTCGCTTAAAGGAATGATTTTAAAAGTAACTGTCTCGGATGCCGAATTCACATTCAAAGACTGAACCGGCAAGGCGCGCTTATCCGAAGCAAACGTTCCTAGCAAATAAGATTCAAACTCTGGAGAGTCTTTAGAAAGTGTGACCAAGTGACTCACTAAGGTTTCCTTCTCCAGTACAAGATCTCTGTCAAAGGACGAAGCTGTTCAATCAATTTTTCTTCGCCAGGTTGTAAATGTTTTTTAAGTCTCTCAAGATGATGGTCATACATTTTGATCAAGCCTTGGTTCATTTCATCGAACTGTGCAAGCTTTTGATCAAACTGGGCCTTACCGCCGATGCTTGAATAGTACTCTTCCAAGTTTTTGCTTTTAACGATTTGATCAATCTCTTGACGACTGCGACCGGCACAAACAAAAGCGCCGAAAGAGTTCAGATAGCCTGATTTCAAATCGCCAAGGATGGCTTTGCCTTCGTCGTTACGAATGTCGTAATCCAAAAGATCATCACTGCGTTGGAAAAGTTGCCCCAACAAAGTGCCCATCTCTTCTAAAGTTTGATGCAGCTCTTCGTTGTATCTTTCTTTCGCAATAAAAGGAGCACGGATACACCATTTAAACAAACTAGCAGTTTTCAAGTTATGAATACGATCCAGCTGTTCCAGGGTCACAAAGAAGTCGCCGACCACAGAGTCCTGCAACCACTCTCCTTCAAGCAAATCTGAAATCACTTCCGCCGTGTACTGAACAAGTTTGATATTGCCGTGACCAGAAAGATTCACCATCACACGTGCTAACAAGTAATCACCAGCCAGCACCGCGTATTCGGGAGTATACTTCAACCACGCGGCGGTTTTACCGCGACGAAGATTCGAGCGATCAATCAAATCATCATGCAACAAAGAAGCATTGTGAATAAACTCGATGGTCTGTGCTAGAAGATGTTCTGCTTTTGCATCCAAAGAAAGGTTCGAACCCATCATGCGAATCAACTTCGCACGAAATCCTTTACCACCCGCAAAGAGGTCGTCATAAAGCTTGTTGAGCTTTGGTAGGTAGGCAGGGAAATCCCTGGAATCATAGACTTTAAGATCAATGACGTTGCGCGACAATTGTAACTCCTAAGATGAAGTCAAAATGGCGAGATATCTCCTTGCTGTCAAGGGAGTAGAAGCCTTAAAGTCCGAGACATTATGAATCAAGTCTTTAAAACCAAAAAGACCCTGACATTCAGGGAAGCAGACCCCGCAAAAATCATGTTTTTCGGGAATGTCTTCGGCTTTGCCCACGATGCATTTGAACAATTCATCGTTGATGCCGGTTACACATGGAAAGAGTATTTCCATGATCCAAACTATGCGATCCCACTTCGTCATACAGAGTCCGACTTTTTAGCGCCGTTTTTCCCCGGTGAGACCTATGACATTGCCGTCACCGTCGCAAGTTTTGGTGAGACTTCCTTCAAAATGAAATACGTCTTCACTCAAGGCGCAAAAACCCACGCAATCGTGACCATGGTCCACGCGGTTTTGGATATGAAAACCAAGCAAAAAACTGCAATTCCTGGTACGATGAAATCACGTCTAGAAAAATATTTAGAAACTCCGGCTTCGTCGGAGCATAAATCCGGAGCGAACAAATAATGGAAGAATTTAAATTCACTGGTAAAGAATGGTGGCGCGAAGGTGTTCGCTTTGAATGCACAGGTTCGGGCAAGTGCTGCACTTCACATGGTGAGTATGGTTTCGTTTATTTAAATCTAGAAGATCGTCAACGTTTCGCGAAACATTTGGGAATTCGCACTTCTGAGTTCACAAAACAATATTGTGAAAAAACCGGCGGCATCTGGCATCTCAAAGAAGATCCAAAGAATCACGACTGCATGTTCTTAAAAGGCAAAGGCTGTGGCGTCTATGAAGCTCGCCCGACTCAATGTCGCACTTGGCCCTTCTGGCCGGAAGTGATGAACGCAAAGTCTTGGGCAAAAGACGTTAAAGCTTTCTGTCCCGGAGTGGGACGTGGACCTGTTATCTCCGCAGAAAAAATCGAAGCCCAGCTTCGAGATCAACTCAAAAGTGAGGAAGGTTGGGGCAAGTAATTTCCCCAATGTCGATAAGCGAGACAGGATTCTTACAAGCGTTGTAATCCTGTTAAGTTTCTCATTTTGAGTCTTTAGCCCCCCCGCTGAACTGACGAAAAGTACTGCATGAAGTACGTAAGCTCAAAGTTCACCACCTATCTGTGCATTCTTGGCCTGGCAACAGCGACCCTCACGGGCTGTGATGATCCCGCCGTTGAGGTTGGGACTTTAGGCAAAAAACTTTCTGCTCCCGCTTTAAAGAGCACAAGTCCCTTTGATCAAAATTTTGATTCTCAAAAATACGTTCATATCAGCGGCAGTTGTGACAATCGCGTCGGCGATCTCTCTGTGAGTTTTAAACTTTCTACGAGCAGTGCAACAACTGGATCAACAAGCCCCACTGCCGCACAGATTGCCAGCGCTGCTCAATGGCATACACCTCCGAGCAGCCCTGATGTCACAGGAACATCTTTGACTGGTCCAATCACCAATGATGTGAACTGTGCTGATGGAGTTTTTGATTTCTATCTTACAAAAAATGATCTGTATGCCTTATGGGGCTTTGATGGCAGTTCCAATAACAACGATGTTGATGCTATTTACCTAAAAGGTGCGACACTTATTGGTGACACCCAAATTCTTTCTTTGATTGACCCTAAAACTGGTGGCAATAACGTTGCTAGTAAAATCGTGATTGAGAAGCAGTGGCCCCGTGGCTTTGCTGGCTCTGGACACTGCGAATCTTTCAATGTGTTTTTGACGGATGGAAATGGCAACGGCGCTTCAGCCTCAACACCAGTCACATTCAACCTCTCACAGGCTGTAGGCGGCACTTCGGCAAATACATTTGCTTACACGTCTTGGGATCTTTGCAATGCTGCTTACACCACCGGAGCCACTGCAGGTGTTAACAGTTTCACCATTCCAGCAGGTCAAAATAATATTCAACTGATGGTGCCGATGCCAACTGACGCGAGCTACTTCGATAAAGTATTTAGTTTCAGTGTAACAAGCACAGGATTGATTACTGGAAACCCAAGTTCCGTGACATTACGCGACTCTTCTTCGACAATTCATCGTTGGCTCGCGATGGATCCCAATGGAGGCAATCGTTTCCACAAAGACATTTGTTATCCTATACAATTCAATCGCCACATCTACTCTGGAGGATATGACACTTCCGCTACGGCTTTGAATATTTCACTGTCATCGACAAATTCTAAATTGAACTTTTATAGCGATACTGGCTGCGCGACTTCGACGTCATCTTTTTCAATTACTGCAAATTCTTCATCCGTTACTGGCTATGTCCGCTACAACTCAGACGCTACAGATACCAGCGACGTACGAATTCCTGTCACTTTGACTAGTGCTGATTCTAGTTACGATCTCGCTCCATTCACTGCTGAAATAGATGTTCAAGGAGCTTCAGTAGCCAGCCAAATTGATCTGTGGGGACCAAAGGAAATAGATCGTGCGAACTGTACCGCATTTATGGCCGTTGCTCAAAACAATCACTATGCCCAGATACCTGCAAGCTCAGATATACAGGTTAATCTAACGTCAACAGCAACCGGGGTCTTTTACAGTTCATCTGATTGCTCTGGCAGCATAGCATCGAGTGTGACTATTTCCTCAGGCAAGACATCTTCATACGTTTATTTTAGAGGTACTCCCTCAACAACGGCCGGAACATTTAGCATGACTGTTTCTGCTTCTGGATATACATCAACAACTCGAGACTTGGTAATTGATCAGCCCAATGCAAGTGATTTCAATCTGACCATAACAGCGACTGCGACTAAAAATACTTGCATCCCTATGACACTTTCCCCTAAAGATGCGATCGGTGTGATTCCTGCTACGGGAAATATTACATTTGCATATAGCTTCAGTGGCACATATGCAAGTGCATCCCACTTCTATACTGATTCTGCTTGTACCACGGCAGCTGGATCCAGCTCCAACGTACTCAGCCCGTCCAATAACTCTTATACGGTTTATTTAAAATCATCAACGGTTGAAACAATAACGAATGGCACGTTCAGTGTGACATTCAACAACGGAACCAGCGTTAGTAATTCTTTAAGTATCACCTGGGCTCAATAAGTCTAAATCTTCGATTTCAGTAACTTAAAAAGCTCGTCACGGTCCTTCTCTGGATGGACTGTGAAGGTTTCTGTTTTACCATCAGTGCCAGCAAAAGTCAGAGCTTGAACTTCGTCAATACAAACGTCTAAGCAGCTTGATGTGACCACTCTGATTTTTGAAAGATCGCCGCTGTCTTTAAAACTTCTCTTCAAAAAAGTTTTTAAATTTTCTCCGGCATTGCCTTCCTCCTTTAAAGAAGAAGCGGAAATAGACTTATGGCATTTTGTGCATACAAGCACGACACCTTCGGACCATGGTGTTTCTTCTTTTTTTAACATAGGCTTCTCCTTAGAATGTTCCACTGAATCTTACCTAAATCAGTGCGTGGAATCTCTGCGACAAAATGGATCTTTCTTATTTTTTCATAGGGTAAAACTTTTTCGCCATACAAGTTCGCAATCTTATTTGCGTCTTCAGGACTTAAAGTCGTCACCACGTGAATCTCTGCCCCTAAACGGTCCGAGGGCATATCCAACAAACTTATATGTAAAGGCCAATGAGGATTCAGTTCAAGAGCCGATTGCTCTAGCACCGCCCGAAGTCTTGCGACGTTCGTTCCTTCGCCACCGATCTTGACATAGTCTTTACTTCGTCCCGATATCTTCAAGACCTGATCTTGCACCTCTCCGCGATCTTCAGAGGCAAACCAAGAATTCACTTTAGGGTCCCAATGACGTGCGCCTTGCGAAGCATTTTGAGCATAACAAGTAAATAGCGATAAAGCCTTTACTTCCAAGAAGCCCTCGTCGTTCGTGCGAGCCTCTGCATGCTCCAAAAGTTCAATCTCAGGATATTCACGGACTTGCAAAGAATCCAAAGATGCGGTTGCAATCTGTGAAGCGGTTTCGGTCATTCCATAGCTTGGCAATACCGGCCAGCCTAATGCTCTCGCTTGTTCGTACAATGGAGCATCAAAAACTCCTCCCCCAACAACAATGGCCCGCAATGAAGAGGGTGCGCGAAGATTGTGCGCCACCAAATCATAAACTTGAGTAGGTACCAGAGCCGAAAGAGTGCACTTTTCTTTTTGAACTGTTTGATAAAAATGCTGGGCATCCCACTTGCCGTCTTTTAATGCCGGCACAACTCGTGATCCCGCAAGTTCTGCGCGGATTTCAATGCCCAGGCCTCCCACATGAAAATGCGGAAGCACTTGAGTCCAGACATCTTTGTCAGTGGCTTGTAAATGTTTATTCACCGCTGTTGCTGATGCGATCAAAGCTTTCTTGCCAAGAGCTACAAGTTTGGTTGAGCTCGCGGAATCCGCGGTGGAACCCGAAGTTGCAATCCACACATGAGCTTGCAATCCTCGTTCTTGCTGGACTTGTTCTGCTAGGGAGTACAATTTATCGAAGTCCGCTTTAGGAAAACGCGGATTGAGAAGAATCACATTATCGTCCGAAGAAAGATCTAACGGAGCTTGATGTGATACCACGGCAAAGCCTCCAAAAGTTCATTGAAGCCTACGCCCGTCCCTCGTACTCGGCGTAAAAACGGTCCCTTGGTGTCTAGTTCAGCGAAAAAAATATCCATTTTATAGTTTCGATGAGTCAAACATCCCGACTCAAGAATCATATCGCCATATTTTTTCTTCAGCTCCATAGCGATAGTCATCGCATGGGCAATTCCCACAGCGTGATCCATATAGCTTGTCACGGCGGCTTTTAATTTCCAGTCCTGACAATGGCCAATGGCACTATCAACATCCATCTTGGCTGGTTTAATCACAATCACATCGAACGGCGCTTGTGTATCCAATTGATCCCAGCGAACTTTGTTATATTGATTGTCAATGGCAATTTTCACTAACTCTTTAGCATCCATCCATGCCGTCGCATCGTAAGGAAAAGGATCCTCAACATACTCAATCTGAGCACGCACTTTTGGATCTAGATTCTTCATAAAGCGTTCAAAAATCTGCCAATTTGCTAAGGCATTAAAATCCAAACGAACTTTAAATCCAGCGGCAGCAATATGAATCAATGCCTCGGTCTCTTCTTGAAGATCTCGGCCAATTTTTAACTTAATAGTATCGAAACCTTCTTTTTTAACTTCATCCAAAAGCCCCGGCTTCACATCTTCAGCGTGGGTTAGCAGATAATTATTTTTAAGTGGCGTTCCAAGATCAAACAGATTGCGTTTTTTTGAGCGAGCTTCAGCATCCCGACGTGCCAACCAAATTGTTTGCTCCATCTGCACACTGATTTTTCCAGCACGCAAACCGGCTAGCTGCTCTTCAAGAGTGGGATCACCCAGTTCAGGCCAGGGCTGAAGATCCGCATACCCTGCCAGTCCATCATCCCACTCCACCTTGAACAATACGCCCTCACGATGAGTATCTAAACTCACAGCATTGAGCGATGCCACAGGCTTCAGCGTATAAGGACTGTAACTAAGCTTAATCAAAAAATAAATCCTAACGTCAGCAAGATACCGAAGACCAAATGAAGTCCGGCAGCTTGACCTAAAAATTTATTATAAACAGGGCTGGGCTCTGTCGTGAAAACATTTTTAGTCAACTTCACTGCCAACGGCAGAGCTAGTAAGGAGACCAAGGCTGCAATTTTGTAACCCTCGAACCACCAATAGAGATTCATCACAAAAGGCAAAAAGCACATGGCCGCAATTTCCCAGCGTGCGAAGGTTACGCCAAAGCGAACTGCCAAAGTTTTTTTGTTCACGAGCTTATCGCCCTCACGATCACGAAGGTTATTCACACACAACAAAGCCGTCGCATGGAAACCAATTTGCAAACCTAAAACCAAGGCTTCAATCATCCACTCGCCAGTATTGAGGAACACAATCCCCATCACCGCAAGAATGCCGAAGAACGCGATCACAAAAAGATCTGCGATTCCAAGATACGCCAAAGGAAATGGACCTGCTGTATAACAGTACGCCATCAAAACTGACGCCAAGCCAATGGCTACGATGGTCATGCCACCCTTCATCACCAACGGAATGCCACAAAGAACCGCTAAGAAAAGCAACAAAGTTGCCAAGCCCATCACTTGATTGGCTGTCAAAATTCCCGCCTGGGTAATACGCTGAGGCCCAATGCGTTTTTCAGTGTCTGCGCCCTTTTTAAAATCCACCGCATCGTTCACAAGATTCGTTCCGATTTGGATTAGAAAAGAGGCCGCCAAGGCGTAAAACAAAACATGGCCATCCCAAGACAAGCCAATAGCTTTTACCAGGGCCGTTCCAGCTAAACAGGGAACCAAAGCGGCAGTTAATGTTTTAGGGCGAAATGCGAGAATAATGCTCTTAATTTGACTCATCCGCGCATCATACACTGTTTTTCGCGTGACCTGAAGCACTTCTAAAGGCAAAAAAAAGCTCGGAGGACGTCCATGAATATCATTAACTTCGTAGCCTTTTTTTCTGGCGCACTTGTTTCTGGATTGGTCATATTTTTTAAATCCAAAGCCCAATCAGCTTCTGAAAAAGCACAATTGCAGGCCGAGCTTCAATCCCTCCAGATGAAAAATGAGCTTCTTACGGAAAGTCTGGCGGAACAAAAAAGCATCATGGTCGAAGCGCGCAAACAGCAGGAAGCTTTGGCGGACCGCATGAACGTACAATTCGAAGTCGTCGCACAAAAAATCTTTGAAGAAAAATCCGCGAAGTTCACAGACTCAAATCATAAAAACATCTCTGCAGTTCTTGAGCCCCTCAAGGAACGTATTAAGGATTTCGAAAAGAAAGTCGAAGAAACTTACTCTACGGAAAGATCTGAGCGCGGTATGCTTCGCGGCGAACTTGCCAAATTGATGGAACTTAACAAAGTCATGTCCACAGATGCACAAAATCTGACGAAAGCTTTGAAAGGCGAAGTAAAGACCCAAGGAAATTGGGGCGAACTTATTCTCGAGAACATTTTGGAACGTTCCGGTCTTCGCAAAGGTGAAGAGTACACCGTGCAAGGAACAGACATGGATCTGCGCGGTGACGACGGACAGATCTTACGCCCCGATGTAATCGTTAACCTTCCAGATAACAAGCACATCGTCGTCGACTCAAAGATGACTTTGCTGGCTTATGAACAGTATTCATCTTCTGAACATCCAGAAGACCAAGAACGCTTCGGGAAACTTCATATCGAGTCTTTGAAAAAACATATCGATGGTCTTTCAGAGAAAAAGTACCATGCCGCTGATAAATTGGTTTCTCCAGACTTCGTGATCTTGTTCATGCCTTTGGAGCCAGCCTTCGCTTTAGCTTTCCGTTTAAAGCCAGATCTTTTCCAATATGCTTGGGAAAAGAACGTGGCCATCGTCAGCCCAACAACTTTATTGGCAACTTTAAGAACAGTTTCTGCTTTGTGGAAACAAGATCGCCAGGAAAAGAATGCCTTGGAGATCGCAAAACGCGGCGGATTGCTTTATGAGAAGTTCGCAAATCTTTTAAAGGATCTTCAAAATCTTGGGGAAAAATTAGGCGCAGCTCAAAAGGCCCACGAAGAAGTGATCAAAAAAGTTTCAGATGGTCGTGGTAATTTGATAGATCAGGTCGAAGACTTGAAGCGTTTAGGAGCAAAGACCGAAAAATCTTTGCCCCAATTAGAACCAGTTTCTTAATTCACGCCGCTGGTAGCATCGGAGTCCTTCACATGGGAAGGACTTTCGGTGACAGCTTTCACTGATTTGATTTTCCCGCTATTCATAGCCTCCTGAATACGACGTGAAGAAGTATTGACCTTCTCAACCTCTTCCGGATTCGTACACAAACTCTTCATCGCCATTAATTTTTTATTCAACTCCACCGCATCTGCAGTACGCAGATCATTCACACGGTTGTTGCCATTAGTAATTGCGTAACTATCTTTGCCACGAAGAGTGATTTTCTCAAGCTCCCCTTGCAATTCTTTTTTTCCACCAACTTCACTATAGAAAATTTGCTTTCCATCTGGCTGACTCTCGATAACCAAGCGGTCTTTACCCTTGCTTTGCACGATCTTGCTGGCGCCACACTCCATCTTTAAAGGCTCTGTGGAGTTCTTGTACCACTTGTAGCCGAAGTATCCAGCCACAGCCACCCCAGTGATCACAAGGGCCGCTGTCACACCCACAAAGGTAAAGAGCATGGCATACAAAGGACCAACGTCAGCATAAGCCGCGTTCATAAAGGGATTGAACTGCGCAATCGGAAAGTTCAATTCTTTGAATTGCCCCCAAGACTTCTTCATCTCTTCGAAATTCACTTTAACTGACTTCTTAGGATTGTAAACGTAAGTCACACCCTTATAAGTGAACTCATAAGGAGAAGCCCCAACGATCACCGGTTCTGACAAACCTTCGAAACGAATTTTATTTCCATCGAATTCCATTCCAATAAACGGACGAGAAATATCAATTTTATAATTCTTAAAAAGTTCACGACTATCGCGCTCGAAACGATCACTGCCCGTCGCCGCCGTCACCAAATTCAAAGCAGACTCCATAGAAGTCACTTCATAAAAAACAGGCGCAGGAAAATTCGGCGCAGCCAACACAGGCTGAACCATAAACTGAATACTCAAAGGCAATAAAAGAAAAGTAACAAAGATTTTCCTAAGCACATATCCCTCGCACTATTTAGAAAATCGTATCAACACAAAGAACATATGCCTAGTTAAACACAGGACCAGAAAACAAAAAAACCACTCATCAAAAAGTGGTTTAAAAGAATATTTATTTTTACCGAAGAGCAATCGGTCAAAAAGGTCCAGTCGCAAGGCGGAGGGCTTTAGCTGTAACGGAGGCGTAGCAGCGCTACGCTGAAGTGAAAGATAAAGCCCGACAACGCAGTCGAATGGGCCTTTTTCACCGATTGCGGCTAAAGTTCGGCGTCTTTTACTATGTGTAGCTTTGTTGCTACATCAATGCCTGTAGATTGATTCTTGATTGCCACCGCTGGATTTTGCACCACGCGCTGTTGAAGCTTTGTGAAAATCGGTTCACGAATAGCCAAGTTATTGTCTTGAAGAACGCACTGACGAGCGATCTTTTGAGCCACGTTAACAACGACAGGAGCTTTCAAGTTCGCAGTCATTTGCGTAGGATCATCCGGGATCGTCACGATAGAGAAATAACGAGCTTTATCTTGAGCAGTCAGCTTCAAGGCTTCCATATCACTTTTTGTTAAGCTTGCTTTGTATTGAGGAGCAAAAAGTTCAGGCTCAAGAACAGGGAATGCAATTTGTGGAGCTTCACAGCTTTGCAACCATGCGAAGATTTCGTCATTTGGATCGTCAAGAAGAGCAAATTTTCTCAAATCCGCGAAGCCCAACATTCCCTCTGGAAAAGTCAGAACATCTTCTTGTTTCAGCTCAATTTGGCCGAATCTCGATGTAGAAATGATCATTCGTTCCCCCTCCGGAAAGCAGGATACACTTTAAGTTTCCAATAGTTTAGACACGCAGAGGCGCAAAACCGGTGTATCTATATGTAAATCTGGACCTAAATCTAGGGAGACTCAATTAAAATTTAGCGGATTTGACGAAGCGCTTCAGACTTAATGGCCTTGAACGAGGCTCTGGACGCGAAAAAGGGGCTTTCTGAGCCCCTTTAGCGATAATGACATATTCAAAGACGGTTTTACGGCTTTAAGAGTTTTGCCACACTACGTGATTTATCAGCGGAAACATCAGCAGACTGAACGTTTTGCTCTTGAATCGCGACGTACACTTCTTCGCGGTGAATTTTTGTATCTTTGGGCGCTTCGATGCCAAGACGGACCTGTTTGCCCTTAATTTGGACTACTCTGATCTTAATATGGTCATCGATAGCGATGCTTTCACCCAACTTCCGTGTGAGAACCAGCATGACAACTCCTTTTGCTGCAGTCGTTATCGGTAGAAAATAGCGGAACTGTAGGTATTATTTTTATTTGATAAAGTCAAGAAGGCTTGGCTGAATTAGCTTACCTGAAGTTTCAAGAGCCGCTTTGAGCGTGCTTTCCGTCTTGTTGATATCAGAAATCACCTGGAAAGCATCGGCATCTTCCAACTGTGACGCTGTTGTTTTATTGTCGACCACGGCCTTTTGCAGGGAATCCATGGTGTTATTGACTGCCATAATTCTGGACCCAACCTCAGAACGAGCTAAAACCACTTGGGAAATAGCCAAATCGAGAGTGTCCAAGGCCTCTTGCACGCCTTCTTTATCATTCGCACGCAAAGAAATCTCAAGCCCCTTCAATGTGCTGAAAAGATTCACACCAGCGCCGCCAGTCACTGGATCGCGCTTGTCTGAAGGCTTTTGACGCAGCTCTGACGCGGGACCACGAGTTGGCAGGAAGTTCTCATCCACCTCGCGATTCAGTTCCTGACGTTGAATTTCTTCATTTTGGAAGTCCTTCAAAGACTCCACATCTGTAGGGCTTTCATAGCGAGGGCGTAAAACACCGTCTCCACCCAAGCCACGGCCCAAGAAGACCTTATTGCCAGAGATATTCATGGCAACAAACGAGTCCTTTTGAGTTTGAATCTTCATATCGCTGTCGTTACCGCGATAGTCCCCGGAATTATTAAACGGAGCGGTCCCGGTTTTTGAACCACCGAAAACATAACGCTCACCGAGCTTACGATTTCCGATTTGCACGGACTGATTGTAGATCTGTTCAACTTCGGCAGCAGTTACGTTACGTGTTTCCGCATTACCGCTGGCATCATTCGATTGGCTGACTGCAAGTTCTTTTGCACGAACTAGGATATCAGAAAGCTCCCCCAAGGATTGGTCAGAGAACTCCAAGAACGATTTCGCATTATTGATATTTTTAATGAACTGAGAATTACTATGCTCTTCAGTGCGAGCCGCCAATACGCGGGCTGAAGAAAGAGGATCATCAGAAGGTTTATTGATACGTTTTTGAGTCGCAGCTTGGTTCTGCAATTCAGACATGTCTGAGCGATTCTTGCCCAGATTCTGATTGACCTGATTGAAACCCATTTTATCTGCGATTCTCATCTTCTTCTTTCTATCTCGTTAATGCAGTCTACTAATAGTGCAGCCCACTAAACTTTCTATATTTCACTTCTTAGACGGCCCCTACTCTGACGAAGTCAGAGTGCAGAGCAGACAAGTCTACATTCGTTTCAAGTTAAGAACTGTATCGAACATCTCATCCGCAGTTTTGATAAGTCTTGCGGAAGCATCGTAAGTTTTTTGAAACTCAATCATTTTCGTTGTTTCTTCATCCAAACTCACGCCACTCACGCTTTCGCGAATGTTAGTAAGCTGACTGATTACGTTCTTTTGTGACTCTTGAGCTTTCATCGCTCTTTGCGCCATCGCACCGACTTGACCAACTTGAGTGTTGTAATAGTCGTCCATCGTCGACGTTCCGCCATCCATCACCTGATGGTACTGTAAAGCAGAGATAACGTTTGCCACAGTATTGTCACCCGGAGCATCAGGTTGTGCCGCGGCTGCGATTCTAGAAACGTCGTTGAAGATGGTTTTATTCAAACCCATCACAGAGGCTGCGCCCTTTTCAGATTCAGGTTGATCAAAGAACAACACACCAGGTTTTCCTGTTTTATCAAAACCTTCGATGTGGGCCTTATTGACCTCTGTCGCCAATGTGTAAGCAAGCTTATCGACATGGCCCAAAAGATCTTCGATCACGTGATCACGTACATCCAAAGCGCCACCAATACGGCCTCCAGTGATTTGACCCGTGATATTTGCCGGAGTTCCTGTGCCGACAAAGAAAACTTCCATGCGATCATTGGTATCTGTTTCTTGGGCTTTTAGCTCTGAAGAGCCTGTGCCGGAAACCAGGATTGCGGTTCTACCAGCCGTCACAGTGACCAGACTGTCTTTACCTTCAGCCCAAGTGATATCAATTTTCTCACCCAATTTTTTAAGCAACAAATCACGGCGGTCACGTTCATCATTCGCTGGAACTTTTTGAACTTCGACCGTTTGAATTTTTTCATTCAAAGAGGCAATTTCTTTTGTGATCTGATTGATCTCACCAACAGTCGTTTTGATTTGACCGTCCAAATCCTGCTGCACACCACGAAGCTGGCCCGTCACACGGCCAAAGTCTTTCACCATACCCGTCGCAGACTCGCGCACCATGGTTCGAGAAGCCAAGCTTTCCGGATTATTGGAAAGTTCACGGAAGCCATTGAAGAAATCGGTTACGTATTGGTTCAAGCCTTTATTGTTTTGTTCGTTATAAATTTGTTCAACACGACCCATAGCATCTGCACGAGAGTCTTCAAACCCCATGCTCATGCCTTCCTTTTGGATCTGTTTTTCAAGCCAAGGATTGTTAACACGAGTCACGACACCGGCACGGGCACCCATACCGATTTGCAGGCCGCCTTCACCAATAGGAACGTTCGAAAGAAGTTCTACTCTTTGACGAGAGTAGCCTTCTGTGGATTTATTGGCGATGTTGTGTCCAACAGTTTGCAAAGATGTCTGAGAATTCATCAGAGATCTTTTTCCTGTGTCCATCATTGCCGAAATCTTCGACATTCTGTCTCCTCAAGGTGCTCCGTCCTGGTTCACCTTCTGGTTCTTCGTTAACTACTTACGCCTCTTTACTTACAAAGTTACCTGAAACTTGTGGCCCTTGTTTGTATTGACCTTTTCTTTCGTAGGTTTTTTTGCCGCTCAATGATTCTTTGATATTATCCAAAGCACCATTCAAAGATTTAAGAGCTGACTTTGTGTACTCTTCGTTTTCTTTGTTAATCACAGTGATACGTTTGATCAACAAATCAAGTGCTGCATGCTGAGTACGAAGACGATCCGCCGCTGGAGTTCCTGCAAGTTTTTGTGCAAGCTCCAACAAACGAGGATTTTCGATATCTGCGCCTACGATTGTCGCAAGGTCCATTGCATAACGAGAACGCAAAGAATCTTGAGCGCGAAGTTTATAAAGCAATTCTTCTTTCAAAAGATTGCTTTCTTCCAATGCATCGCGATCTGCTCTGACAAGGATTTCTTTTTCCTTGCGAACAACATCAAGAAGTTGGCGGTAGATTTTTGTGAGTTCTTCGAGATTGGCTTCGAGCTTTTGATAAGCTCTTTCTGCTACTGCATCCATCTTCATCATCCTTGTGCCCACCTTCGCTAAAGCTTCGGTGGGTTAGATAGATCGGTTTTCTTACAACGCACTTCAGCCTACGCCAAGGCTTCGGCTGACTACACCGCTTCGCGGTTTCGTCATTCTCTGCCTTACGATCCTTCGCGGGCAGAGTTGCGCAAAATTAGAATTCTAAATGTTCATCGACCATTCTGTCGGCAATTGCTTTCGCATCAGTTTTGTATTCGCCTTTGTCGATCATATCGCGGAACTTCGCAACTTTTGCTTCATCGATATCTGGAGCAGACATTGCCAATTCTTTGATACGTCTTGCATCTTGTGCCTTCGGAGACAATTCCACTTTCGTAGATTCACCAAGACCCGAAGACTGTAAGGCATCAAGCTTCGATGCTGTTGCACCTTCTGCAGCTTTGTTAGCAATGCCAGAGGCTTTATCAGCTTTGCTTGAATCTGTAAGATTCAAATTTTGCCCAATTTTATTATGCGTGATTTTCATCGACAGCCTCCTCTAGGCGAGTGTCTTATTTTCGTGACAGCGAGCTGTCAACAAACACTCTTTGCTATTCTCTTCATCGTACCACAACGAGACACTTACACCAAATCATTCTGAGACAGTTTGTGGTCCAGGTTGTTTATCATCTTCCACGGTCCAATAGAGTGATTTTGACTCTGGACTTAAAACCCCAAGAGTCTCGCCAGCTTGGATCTTTTCCCCTGTCGAAACTTTAGACAGGTCACCCTTAAAAACCATCTGACTTTTTAGACCATTGTCGTGTTCAATTTCCACCATGGTTTGCTTATCCGCCAAAGTCTTAGATCCCAGCAAAACCCCGTCCCACGGGGCTTTCACCTCAGGCTTCTCTGCAGAAGGCCCGGACGGAAGCATCACTTTATCAATGCGATAAGACAAAGCCTGTTTCTTACCAGGATGACGGAACTGGTGAGCGGAATAGTTACTTTTTTCATCTAAAGGCAACGGCCCTTGTGGACGCGCAACAGGTCTTTTGATTCCCATCTGTACACCAAACTTATCAACCAACTGTTCATAAATAAGTTTGGAAAGACCAATGCCACCCTTCTCACTCCACTTATCAACATAGTGATCATCCAGCTGCTCACGAAAAATTTTCTCAGCCTGATTCTGCTGAATAAATCCACCCTCATGCACAGTAGACCGCATAGCCTTCATCATCTCGCGAAGAAAATGCTTCTCATACATCTCAGAAACATCATGCAACTTTTCATCAGGCGACTTCTGCTTAGGCATCTTCATAAACCGCCCAGGCATCTGCTTAAAATTAGAATTATCAGCAGCAGGTTTATTACCATCCATCCCAACCACAGCACCTTGCAACTGCGAAGCAGCCGCAACAGCAGCTTGCTTTACAGAAGGCTTAACATCCACATCCCCAACAAACTCAGCCCGCGCAAAACTAGAAACCCCAGCCACGCAAAGGAGAACTCCTACCATTTTTTTATTCATTGTTTGAAGCAATGAGTGTCTGGAAAAATTTATGGCAGAGTTTGCTCTGATCAAGTTCCACAGTAAAAAAAATATATTGGTAAAAACGAAACCTCTCGCCGAGGCAAAAATCCCAGAACGAAGAAAAGAAAAAAAACGAGCAAGGACTGTCCGAAGAGCAGAGCAAACTCTGCCATAAATTTTTCCGAACACGTCGTCGCTAAAAAAAAAGGAAGAAAAAAAGGGGAGTTGAGTCGGAGAATCATGTGCATCCTGCACTTGACTCTTTAGAGTGTAGCTTTTGCTCAATTTGGTCACTCCGTGACCGTTTGACTCCGTCACTACGTGACTTTGTCGCTGAACTATTGCTCCTGTTTCCTGCGAGAAAACTTTGACTCTTGACCTTCCATGGTTCGCGATCTCTTCCTCACCCTCCCCGCGTTTCAAGCACATCCATGTGTCTGAAACATACTTACTCAGTTTATTGAATGCCGTGTCATTATGAAACAAAAATCTCATAATACTTCGAGTTCCCCGTGCAAAGCTCCAGCTGCTTTGATGGACTGAAGTATAGTAATCAGGTCCTTTGGCGAGACTCCAAGTTTGTTCAACGCCTGAACGAGATCACCAACACTGACGCCTGTATCAAGAACTGCAACTTTTTCATCGACAGTTCCTTTTTTGCCATCGCCCACTTTCACAGAGAGTGAACCGTGCGAGATCGCAACTTTCGAAATTTTGACTTTATCACCAATGACAATCGTTCCTGTTTTTTCATTGATAACAACACGAGCTTTCATGTCAGGATTGATATCAATCGACTCAATAGTTGCTAATAATTCCACACCGCGATTTTCATAGGCAAAAGGTGTGATGATATCAATGGTTCCTGCATCTTTTGCTGAGGCATAGTGACCACCCAACTCTTTATTGATCGTCAACACAGAGCGCGCTGCCGTCGTGAAATCAGGATTGATCAAATTTAAACGATACATTTTGCGAGTTGCAAAGTCCGCTGTCATATCACGTTCAATGATTGCACCATTCGGAATGCGACCTGCCGTCAAATGCTGATCTTTGCCATCACCACCGATGATGATACTGCCTTGAGCAACTGCAAACACTTGATCGTTTGCTGCGCGCAATGGTGTTTGCAACAAGGTTCCACCTTGCAAAGATCCCGCATCACCAATTGCGCTCACCGTGATATCAATTGGATTTCCGGCTTTACCAAATGCTGGCATTGTCCCAGTCACAATAACGGCCGCGACATTCTTGCTAGAAAACTCAGGTGAATCTAATTTCATTCCAAGCTTGTCGAACATACGCACGACACTCTTGCTCATGAATTCATTTTTACCATCGCCCGTGCCTTTAAGGCCGACCACGATTCCGTACCCGATCAGTTGATTTTCACGCACGCCACGAATGCTGGCGATGTCTTTCAATCTTGCCGCATTCGCTTGCTCAAAAGAAATAAGCAGAACAAGCGCTGATAATACGATGATGCTTAAAATCTTATTCATTGGCTTTGTTCCTTCTAATGCTAACAACATCGTACTGAGGGTCTAAAAGTTTTTGCGTCGTAACGCCTTCGTCGTTGAAGTCTTCAGGACGAATCATTCCCGTTAAGATCACTTTGTATTCACGTTTTCCGATCATGAAGGGCTGTTGACCTTTCACGCGGTAATTTCCATCAGGCAATTTTTCAACAATACGAGAAGGGATGGCTTGAATATCTGCCAGACCTTCTTTGTCGTCTTCCTTCTTGGCATCCGTTGCCGGAGCCGCAGGAGCTGCCGAGGCAGGAGTTCGCGCTCCTTCCGCATTTGCTGCCAATGAATTGCCAAGTGCCGGTTGAGGATTGTTTTGTTCCTCAAGCTGCTTCAAAAGTTTTTTGATAACAGATACTTTTGTTTCCACTTGCTTCATTGCTGGAGCATCAAGTTTCACATTCAACAAGTCGCCTTCTCTGCGCATTTTGTTTTGCGCGAAAAGATAAGCACCTTGACCTTCCATCACCCAGGTTGATCCGGCATTGCTGCCCAGATCAGATTCTTCTTCCATGCGATTCTTAGTCATGCGTTTGTACTGACGATCCGTCGGCACACCCATGTTCTGCGCATCAGAGTAACGCGGAGATGTCGCGATTTTCTCTAAGGGTGGGTTTTCTTTTTTGTTCAATGACGCCAAATAATCGTTCACGGTGGCACAACCTGTTGAAAGTGCCATACCGGTCAAAATTAGTACTACGGAAGAAAACTTATTCATCATTGCAACTTCACCACGCCCTTATCAGTCACCAAAGCAGAGAGAACCTTTTGAGTATCGAGATTTTTAACTTTCACCAGATCGCCAATGAAGCCATTGTCTTGAGCTTCAACATTCACAGTGATTTCAAAATCTTGATCACCCACAAGGGCTTTAACTATCTGTCCCTTCTTGGTTGCCGGTTCACGCTTGAGATCGGAAGTCCACACGGGGCTTCCAACGGGAAGTGTGCGAGCCGCCAGTTGCCCCTGAATGTCTTCCATACGAAGACCCGCATCTTTCGCAAATGTCACATCCAGCATGGACATGCGAAGATCTTCAGGTTTCACCCGCTCTCCTTGTGAGATCAATCGGGTCGTTACTGGGGTTAATCGTGACACGTGAATTGTTCCGGAAATCCATTTTGGATTGTGATTTTCGTTGCCACGGAGGGGCACACTCTCATCTTCGCGGAGCGGCAAAAGGAAGCCCCCCTTAACTGTAAGCTGCGTAAAATCGAGCTCCCATTGGCGTGAGTTAGGAACGGGAACTGATTGAATACTGAGGCGATATTCACATTCTGAACATCTTGCATTCAATGTATTCATTATTTTTCTTTCGATTTCTTGCTTTGAAATCGGAGCTGCAGCGAAAGTAACTTTCACTGTGGAGGGAATTTTGAATGAAGGGTTTAACTTCTTCAATGCTTCGTTCTCTTGCATGCCAGCTCTGATTTTACCTAACAGTTCATTGGCTTCAAAATGCTGCGACAACAGTAATTCTCTGGCATCGTCACGAATAACTAATTTTTGAATTTGCAAAAGAAGTTCTTCATTGCCGTCTTTGACTACGGCAATGTCGCTCAAGCGAAGTGCGGGACGTTGAGACACTTCCACAGATGATGGAATAGAGATCTCAGGTCTTGCGAACGCCTGCACTGAAAGCAATAAAACTGCGGCTACAAGTTTCTTCATCTATGCCTATCTCATGTTATTGATAGATTGAAGCATCTGATCGGAAGCTTGAATCACTTTAGAGTTCGTTTCGTAAGCACGCTGAGCCGTGATCATATTCACCATCTCATCCACAATGTTCACGTTACTTGCTTCAAGTTGTCCTTGTGCCAAGTAACCGGTGCCATTCAATCCTGGGCGAGCTTGAATTGCTTGACCGCTGGCTGGAGTTTGCGTGAAAAGATTTTTACCAACGGCTTTAAGACCCGCTGGATTGACGAAATTCACAACGTCAATTTGACCGATCGTCGTCGGAGTTGAATTGAGTCCTGCGATCGTACGAACTTCACCCGTCGGAGCAACTTCAAGACCTGCTACATCCGCTGGAACTGTGATCTCTGGCTGCAGAATATTTCCATTTTTATCAACGATGCGACCGCCTGGATCTTTTTTAAATGATCCATCACGTGTGTAAGCTGTTTCGCCATCTGGAGTAAGAACTTGGAAAAATCCAGAACCCTCGATTTGAAGGTCCAAAGGATTCTTCGTAACTTGGGCGCTACCGCCCGTGAAATCTTTTTGAATCGCAGCTGTGCGAACACCCAAACCAGTTTGAACTCCGTTTGGAGAATAGGCATTCATGCCCGTCGCAGCACCCGGTTCTTTTTGAGTTTGATACATGAGGTCTTCGAACTCAGCGCGAGATTTTTTAAAGCCAGACGTCGAGACGTTGGCGATATTATTGGCAATAACATCCATATTGGTCTGTTGAGCTGCCATGCCCGTTGCTGCTGTATTCAAACTCTTAAGCATCTAGGAATCCTTCCGTTAGCTTATTTCTGCAATCTTTTCGTTATGCCGCTCCAATTCTTTTGAGGCAGCACTACTAATATCTATATTCAAAAACCGTCAATGGACTTCCCTACTCCGACGAAGTCAGAGCGTCGAGACATACCAATTACGGCGTAGTTTTACCAACCACGTTAACCATCTTCTCTGCCATTTGGTCATAGGCACTGATGGCTTTTTGTGTGCTTTCAAACACGCGATTGGTCGAAATCATGTCTGTCATCTCTTGAACGATATTTACATTCGAAGTTTCTAAGAAGCCCTGTTTCAAGCTTGGATTTTTAATGTCAGACACTTCAGCATTCATGTTCGGTTTAAAGCCGTACAAAGAACTGCCTTGTTTTTGAAGCGCATCCGGATTTGCCACTGTTACCAAAGACAGCTTACCAAGATTGTTGGTCCCTTGATAGACATCGCCATTATCAGCAATTTGCACAGGGGCAGAACTGTCAAAACGAATCACTCTTGAGGCAGGATCTGTTCCCGCATCACCGGCTTTCAACACAGGAAAACCTTCTTTCGTAACCAATTGTCCATTGCCATCCAATGTAAAGTTCCCAGCACGGGTCAGACGAACACCACCGGGAGTGGCAACTTCGAAGAAGCCTTTACCATCAATCGCCACATCCAGAGTGTTGCCTGTCGGTTTCAATCCACCTTGAGAGAAGTCAGTGAATGTTCCTTTTGTGTCGACATAGGACTTATCGCCACCCTGCATATTATAGAAACTTTCAATCGAAGCGACATCACGAGGGATTTGAATCACTTCAGGTGGTTTCTCATTTGCAGTTAAATACTCTTGAAAGAGTTGTTGGTCGCGTTTGAATGCGGGAGTATTCACGTTCGCCAAATTATTGGCAATCGTATCAAGCTTTGTACTTTGTGCCATGGCTCCACTCAGTGCTGTATAGACGCCTTTTATACTCATTGATTCTCCCTCACTGTGTTGAGCAGCAAGGCGTGTGCCACCTTTTGACAGGACCGACTTCAGTCTAGGAAAAGAGTTCCATTCAAGACCTTTAGCTAGAAGTTTTTTTATGGACTCAAGTTTTCTGCGATTTGACCGTTACAGCGACCTTCGTCGATGGCGACATGGAATTGTCAGTTCCTTGTCGACAGTGTCAAAGAATCGACTTCATAATAATCTAATGAGAACGTTAGCAGCTGCTCTGTTTTTCCTATTATTCGCACACGTCGCCCACGCGGAAACCAAAACGGTGTCTACTGTGCCGGCAGCTGTTCTTGCTCCTTCAGAACAAAATCCACATACGCTCAAAGAAAAATTGAAAGCCCTGACTGCCAGATCAACTCATGTACAGTCTGATAATTTGATTTTCGATCTTCCAGTCACTTACAACAAAAAAGTCAGCAAGTGGGTCGCCTACTATCAAGGCCGCGGCAACAAATGGTTTCGCAACTGGTTGCAACGCTCTTACAAGTACATGCCTTTCATTCAAAATGAATTGAAAAAGTCAGGTCTTCCTTTGGATCTTGCTTACATGGTGATGATCGAAAGCGGTTTTGCTCCGAATGCGATCAGCCATGCTGACGCCGTGGGACCTTGGCAGTTCATCGAACCGACAGGCACTCGTTATGGTTTAGAAAAAAATTGGTGGTTGGATGAGCGCCGCGATCTTAAGAAAAGTACCTTAGCCGCCATCAAGTATCTCAGCGATCTGCATCGCGAGTTTGGCTCGTGGTATCTAGTCGCTGCCAGCTACAACATGGGTGAAAACGGTCTTCGTCGTCAGATTAAAAAATATGGCACCAAAGATTACTGGACGCTCATTAAACTTTCCGCACTTCCCGCGGAAACCCAAGAGTACGTTCCAAAAATTTTGGCTGCAATGTTGATCTCTAAAGCACCAAACCTCTATGGATTTAGAGACTTAGAGAAAATGGACCCGCTTGAGTATGAAGTTGTCCTCGTCCCAGGTGGCACAGAGTTAGATCCTCTTGCTGATCAGATTGGTATCACAAGAAAATCACTAAAAGATTTGAATGCAGAACTGTTTTTAGGATACATTCCTCGCCAGGTTGAGAAGCACTACATCCGTGTCCCCAAAGGAGCCGGTCGTATTGTTTCGAATTATGTGTATTCGAAAAACCAAAAGGTCGCGATTGAATGAAACCCCTGATTGTTCAAAAATACGGTGGAGCTACACTAGCTGATCCTCAAAAAATCAAAGCAGTCTCTTCCCGCATCGCGAATCAATCTCAGGAAAATTCTTTGATCGTAGTTGTCAGTGCGATGGGTAAAACCACCAACTCCCTCATTGATCTCGCTAGCCAAGTTTCTTCCCATCCCCAAAGACGTGAAATGGATATGCTGCTAACCGTGGGTGAGCGCATCAGTATGTCGTTGGTAAGCATGGCCTTGAATGATCTTGGCTGCCGCGCTATCAGCTTTACTGGAAGCCAAGCCGGAATTTTCACGGACGATTCCCACGTCAATGCTTTCATCAAAGACGTCAAAGGCTTTCGAGTCGAAGATGCTTTGCAAGAGGATAAAGTTGTTATCCTGGCGGGCTTCCAAGGTGTTTCTCCGATCACAAAGGAAATCACGACGTTGGGTCGTGGCGGTTCTGATACTTCCGCTGTTGCTATGGCGGCCGCTTTCAAGGCTGAACGCTGTGAAATTCTTAAAGATGTTCCCGCTGTATTCACTGCGGATCCGAATGTTGTAAAGAGTGCTCGTCCCCTACAAGAATTGAATTACGATCAATTGATGGAAATGACTTTCTGGGGCGCCAAGGTTCTGCACTATCGTTCGGTGGAACTTGCTAAAGTGCGTGATGTCACTTTGTATATCGGTCCCGCTTCTAATAAAACTTCTGATGGAACTCTGGTCAAAAAAGGATTGAATATGTTTGAGTCTTGCAAAGCCCTATCACTCAATTCTCACGAAACAGTTCTAGAAATTAAGTCTTTAGAAAAGAACACCGCTAAAGCACTGAAGAGTTTGCAAAGTTTATTCGAAGAAAAGCAAATCGCGTTCCCGCAGCTTTTACACTGTGAGATCTTGCAAAATGAAACTGAAATTCTTTTGACGGGTCCGCAAGAAATTATGGGCGCTGTAAAAAGAGAACTTCAAGCGCACAAAGGTTTCACTTTGAATTCCACAGACTTTTCAACGGTCACTTTGACTTGCACAGGGGCGACGTCCCCGGAAATTCCTCAAAAAGTTTTAGAGAAAATTGATCAAGCTCAGGTTCAAGCGCGCAAATTGATTATGAGTGCTATGAGCGTCACCGTTGTTGTTCATGCAAATGAAAGAAATAAAACAATCGAAGCCTTGCACGCTTTGATTTAGTTCTAGGGCATCAGACTGGGTGCCACAATCTGATAACGATTCTGAATCTTGGACTTCGTCTTTTGTTCCATTTAATTAAGGCATTAAGGAAGGAGACACGACTTGATATCTATTTTGGATCTTTTGCCAAATATTCGAATGAGGACCGGTGATTCCGTCTGGTCCCGAAACCCCCGCGACACCGCGTGCTTTTGGATCCAATTGGCCACCCGGTAAAAACTGTCTCAAGTTAGGACCACCAGCCGCTGCTGATTTTCCTGCGTAATAGCCACCGCGACCAGTGCCATCACCAGAACCACTGCCACTGCCACTGTAACCACCACCAGAGCCGCCGCCGCCGCCATAGAAGCCTGCGTTCACACCGACAGGGTCACCACCTGCACCACCGCGACCGCCCTTACCGTCAGCACCACCGCCACCACCACCGGAGCCGCCAAGATTTGCACCAGCACCTTGTTTTCCATCAAGTCCCGCATCAGCACCACCTTTTGGCATAGAGGCTTGATCTATCTGTGGAAGTCCAAAGTTATCGCCTCCCAGTCCAGAATCGGCTCCAGCGTTGCTACCATTACGAACCATTGAATCCCCTCCGACACCAGGGGATTGCGATGCCGCTGTATTTTGTCCTGACTTACATGAAGGATCATTTGGATTTTTACTACACACACACACTTTGTTTGAAGCCATCTCAGGCTTCGTGCAATCCACTGGACCCGTTGGAGTACAACCTGCGATCTGAGGATTCGCAGCACAAATCGCCGGCGTCGGAACAGATGTTCCACTCGAATTTTGTTCGCAGTTTTGTGCCTGCATTGTCGTTCCAATAAAGTTATTCACCGCTTGTTGGGCCGTATCAGCTTTCTTTTGCAAGCTTGTGCATGACTTTTGAATGTCTTTTAATTCTGTTGGAGTTGGCGCTACGGCTCCAGGTGCTGGCGGTCCAACAATACAACCTGAATTCTTAGTATAAAATTGTATTGCCTGACTGCAGGCTGAGCTACAACTGCTAACAGAGCTTTGACAAGTCATTTGATAAGCGGCCGTTGCTGCATTTGCTGCTTGAGAAATTTTTCCCATTCCAGAACAAGCAGCCTGGACACTAGAGGAAACTTGCTGACCAATAGCTACAGCAGCTTGTTGAGCTTGTGCCAAGCCTGTATTTTGAGAATCATCACAATCATTTTTGGCAGTATCTGTTTCGCTTTGACAAGCAGCTGTTAGCTGCGCCAGTTGTTGATTACATGACATTGCATTACTGGTGTTGTCCGGCTGAGCATTCCTAGGTCTACATCTCTGCAAACAAGATGACTCAGATGTATCGCAGTCCTCGCAGATATTCATACAAGTATTTCGACAACTAGAATCATTATTGGCGCACGTACTACAAAGAACCTCACTCCCAGCATCATATGCGAAACCAAAGTTTCCCAACAAAACAGATAGTAAAATAATAGGTATTAGGCGAGTCATTCCCATAACCAAACTTATCGGAATGTGCCTAGACGAACTTTATGAAACAATTTTTAGTCTCATATCGAGACATCTCTTAAGACATAAGTGTTGGACTCAGAACTTGATAACGATTCTGAATTTTCTGCCAAATATTCGTATGTGGTCCTGTAATGCCATCAGACTAACAGTGTCTCTAAAATTGAAATGTATTGCTTTGAGAAGTCTTTCCGCTATGTAATTAGATGTGATAATAGGGGGCTTTTGAAGTTTCAATTCTCATGGAACGTCAACAGAAACTCCATAAGGTATCTAACAAGTTTCATAAGTTCATAGGAGCCAATAATGGATAAGACGATGTATTCTTTTAAAGTCAAAGCGGCTGACGGTTCTGACCTGCAATTGGATAAATACAAAGACAAGCCAATTCTTGTTGTAAATGTCGCAAGCAAATGCGGCTTTACTCCTCAGTACAAAGGCCTTGAAGAACTTTATGAACAATTCAAGGATCAAGGCTTCACCATCCTTGGCTTTCCATGCAATCAATTTAAAGCTCAAGAGCCCGGCACAAACTCTGAAATTCAACAATTCTGCAGTTTAAACTATGGAGTCACTTTTCCAGTGCTTGGCAAAGTCGATGTTAATGGCGGAAATGCCGATCCATTTTATCAATGGCTTAAAGAGTCCGCTCCAGGAATTCTTGGAACCAAAATGATTAAGTGGAATTTCACAAAATTCTTAGTAGGAAAAGACGGCAAGGTTCTCAAACGCTATGCTCCGCAAGTAGAACCCAAAGACATCGTGGACGACGTGAAAAAAGCCCTTGGCTAAATGTTTGCTGTTTGCCTTCGCTTGTGCCTAGTATTTCAAGTAAAGCTATTCAAGCACAAGTGGAGGCATTTTTATGAGTATCACAAAAGTTCTCGCTGCTGGCGCGATTTTTCTTGCGATCGTTGGTTGCAAAACAGTCGACATCAAAGACGGAAAAATTCCTGATGGATATCTTGCTCAAGCCAAAAAAATTGAAGGTGTTTATGCAGGTCAGTTCAATGGCGTGCGCGGTGAACTTGTTGTCAGCATTGAAGGCAACAGACCGGTTGTCACTTATCGCAATTCTCAAGGCGATGATATCTTGAATAACAATTGCCATTCTTTTTTTGGAAACATGCAAAAAGTTTTCTTGAAAGGCAGCAAAGGAAGTTATGAGTTGAGCGGCGCTCAATTTGAATTCAACCCAGCGGCTTGCAGCTTGATGGTGAGAGGTCGTGAGATGACGATCGACTTCAAACAAACTGATAAGGGTGTGAAGTTGAATCTGACTGTGTTACGGGAACTGCAATCTCGCCAAGTATGTCATTGGAATCCAGGCGCTCCGCCAAACATTCCACCTCAGCAAGTTTGTCAATGGGAGCAAACTCCTTACTACTTGTACGGAACTTTCTCTCGCTAATTTAAGCAGATTTTTTAAAGTAGAGTTCCCTCAGGAACTCTACTTCACCCATAGTTCCATTCGAGGAACACCGTTGCCTGAGGTTGTAATATCATCCGATGCAGGAATTCCCGCCGTCGGTGATCCCCAAGAAATCTGAGCCCCCACAGCGAAATACCAGTTCGGTGAATTCACTGAGCCATCAGCCAAAGTCACTCCCGGAGAAGAACCATATTCCAACCCACCCCACAAGTTACTAGTTGAATCAATCGCAATGCCAACATATCCAGCCGCCGCTTGAGATGTGAAATTACTTGTTTGAGTCCACCAGTTTCTCTTTGTTGAGACTCCCGGCCAATCGATCTTCAGTTCGTATTTTCCACTGCGCAAGAACGAAGCCACTCTGCCGACTATAGAATAACGTGAAGCCATTGGCGCAGTTGAGTTGTAAGACATCGCTTCGGCGTTACTTGCAAACAATCCACCCAAAGGATAGTCGTGATACATTATTCTTGTCCAACCACCACCATCCGTGGTCATGTCACAAACAACAGGAATCGGTGTGCCTATATGGCCAGGATCAATTGTATAAATACCTGAACCAATGGAGGCGCCACTGTCTAAAATATCTTTGCACGAGTTATAAGAAACATAGGTATCATCTTCCTTAATCCACAAATTTACTTCCGCAACACCACTGTTCCCTGAAATACTTGAATCCGCTGGAATTCCCACCGTCGGACTGCCATAGGTCGAATATACGGTACCCACTGCAAAGTACCAGTTTGTGTGCTGAACAGAGCCATCCAGCAGTGACGAATTGCTATTAGTTGGCCCGTGAGCACCATTCCCCAGCTCCAATCCAGACCACGAATTTGTGCGTGTTTCTGTATAAGCATTCACAGCAATGGGAACAACTCCAGCCGCTGCGACATCCGACAATGGATTCGTCGTTTGCAGCCAGATATTTTTTTGGCTATATCCTGGCCAAGTTAAACGAAAGCGATATTTACCATTGGTCACAAAATCAGGAATCTTATCTAAGACCGAATAAAGGTTGCCGGTTGGAGCATTAGGATTTTTGTTAATCGCATCGCTCACCGTCGCGAAATATCCTCCAGCAATATTATGACGATGGATCCTTGTCCATCCCCCACCGTCGGTCGTCATATCACAATAAGTTTGATACGAAGTTCCCGTGCCACCCGAATCAATTGTATAAGACCCATTTGCAGGACTTCCCATGAGGGTCATAATTTCTTTGCATGATTTTGGATAGCACTGAGTTGTAACGATGAACCCAGGCTTACTGGCGGCAATAAATTTTGCCCACTCTGTCGTGCTATGGGTTGGAACAAAAAGGTCACTGCTAGCATGATTGTTTTTCACAGTGTAGCAAGCACCCTGTACTCCACCATCTTTGGCGTAAATTCTTTTCGAACCTCCGCCTGCGGGAATGCGATAACCTTCGCTCAAGGTATTAATCCCTGCAATCCATGGGAATAGAATGAGCATAACTAAAAACTTCTTCATTTTATTTTTCACTTAACATTTTTTCGAGTCGCTCAAGACGAGCTTTCAAGTCTTGGTTCTCTTTTTCTAACTTATTAAGACGAGCCTGAGATCCCTCGTCCACACTAGCAAGCGAACGCTGAACACTCTGAACCTGCGACTCACAACGCATTTCTGCTTGAATTCGCTCTTGATGCTCTTGTTTTAAAGCCTCTAGCAATATGGCAGTAATATTTCCGTATTGAACCGATTTGTAACCAGAGACTTTATCTGTTTTAACTAATTCTGGATAAACTTTTTCAACTTCTTGAGCGATGAAGCCAACAGTTTTTTCATCGTTGCTTTTCCAAACAAAGTTCACACCACGCATTTGCAATACCCTCGTCAATGCATTCGGTAAGGTGATAATATCCTTCTTCAAGCGCATATCCGAAGTGTATAGATAAGAAGCTGCCTTCACATTTCCATTCACTTCAAGGACTTCACTGGGTGCTACAGTTCCAAGACCGACATTTCCGCTTGGCAGAATTGTCATAGCGTTCACAGAAGTTGCCGCCGCTCCAGCTCCAGAGGCATTATTTGCAAATGTATAAATATTGAAAGCACTGCTTCCGTTATCTGTCATTTTAATTGCGCCACCAACGCCATTGGCTCTATATTTCCATGCACCAGCACTATAATAGATGTTTGAACCAATATAATTATTAAGTGGCTGTGTGATCCCAGTTCCAGTAGCGACATCTAATCCATCAAGCGGCGTCGATGTCCCAATGCCCACGCTTCCACCAGCTCCATTGATTATTGTATTAGTTGTGCCAATGTCATTAATCTGCAACGTGGAAGTTGAACCATTCCAATAGATATTCGCCTTCTTGGCTCCATTGTTATAAAAGTCCACATAGCTATTGGATCCCGTCGGAGCCGCCACACGAATTCCGCCGTGAGTGGTTGCCGATTCCACATGTAGCAATGCGACCGGAGAGGTTGTACCAATACCAACATTACCCGCAGCATTCACGCGCATGCGCTCTAGATTATTTGTACCTATCACAAAGTCTTTATTCTCTTTTTGGAAAAGATAGAATGTGGATGCATCTGCACCGATCACCGTACCACTCGGATTCGCTGTACTTGTAAAGTACTGATAAGGTGCCGTGGGATGATAGATGTGCAAAGGACCATAGGGAGTTGAGGTCCCAATTCCAACTCGACCTGTGTTATCAATCGTCATTTGCGTAACAGCGTTTGTTTTAAAACCAAGACTGTAATTATCATTCAAGCCAATCATCGCCGCCGCGCCGAAAGAATTTCCGCCATTCACCCAAACGCCATTTGCCCCAGCAGTCGGAAGATCCGCAACTGTCAGAGATCTGAAAGATGGTGCTCCTGCACCCCCCGTAGAAGGACCTGCAAAAACTGAGTTCTGAGCTTGATTAGCAAAGTTGGTTGCAGAAATACTGATGGCCTGACAAAGGAATGTATCTGTTGGAGCATCGTAATACATCGTCTTATTGGCCGTACACGCCGCACTCGCAAAGGCTCCACCAAACGGTGTGATCGAAGCTCTTATATCCGCAATATTTAAAAAGGCAGGAGCATATTGAGTTGTGCCATTGTATCGCAAAACTTGACCGGCACCGCTAGGAGTGGTCGCACTCACCGCGGTATTTTGAATTTTCGCAACTGTGAAAACTCCGGCATTTGTCATACTCACGTCACCGGAAGGAGTTTGCTCTTGAGCTTTACCACTTCCGTCACCCACCCAAACTTTAGCATTTGTCAGTGGAGCCAAATTACCAATGACGCCTAATTTATTATTAAAGGTAGTCCAGTCTGCAGAAGACAAATAGCCATTCTGAGAACCATTCGCCACTTGAATACCAATATTAGGAGCGGCTCCAGTACCGGAATTTACAATAGGAGAAGTCACTGCGACTGCTGAAGTCACAGCAGGAGAACTCCAAGAAAGATTTCCTGAAGCATCGGTTGTAAGAACTTGATTTGCAACCCCTAAAGCCATTGGCAACTTTAAGACATAGGATGTCGTTATAGTCGTTGGCGCTTGAAGAGTTGCCGTTTTTGTTCCTGAATCTTTTAAAATCACACTGTTCAAAGTGACGTTGCTGGCAGCAAAATCCCCGGCAGCATCTCGTTTAATTATTGTACTGAAAGTATTCGCATTCGTCGCCGCGTTGGCAGCAAGTTCTGCATTGTGAATATTCGTGGCCGTTGATCCACCCACTGAATTCACCGTGGCACTGACAACTCCTGAGCCGCTCGCACTCACATCCGCTGTTAAAGAAGAAATGGTACCACCAGATCCCGTCGAAGTAGCTATCGCCACCCAAGCACCAGAATTGTACTGATAGATAACTTTCGTATCCGTCGCAAAATAGATAGCACCCGCGGAAGGTGATCCTGGTTTCGCAGCATCAGTACCCGTCTGAATACTAGGAGATCCACCCGCATTAAGAACTGAATCTGTGATTCCATACCCAGCAAGATTAGTTGGTTTTCCAGAGGTAATTTTCGACCAATCCAAGGAAGGAATATCCGTCGCAACTAATGTCGTTGAAGAAGTCACCCGCCCTTTAGCATCATAGGTAATCTTAGTTCCCGTGGAGGCTGCCACGATATTTGCCAAGGTCGGATTGGGATATGTTCCTGATAAATCCCCACCTGCCGCTCCAGTGGGAGCACGAGAATTAGTAAGGCGAGAGTCATTACCAAGAGCGACTTCCGTTGCCGCCGCATCCCCTGCTGCCGGAACATTCTTAACAGCAGCGGTACCCAAACCCAAATTTGTCCGTGCCGTTGTTGCCGTTGCAGTCAGCTCACTCAAGTTGTTTGCAGGATTCAACGGAGTAAATCCCAAAGCAGATTGTTTATTATTAAACAGCGTCCAATCAGAGGCCGCGAGATATCCATCCACACCGCCTGTCGCCTTAGCGATAGAAACAATCGGCGTCACCGTTGAGGCACTCACAGAGATAGGAGCCGTCCCCTGCACACCCGTGACAGTGCCCCCAGCATTGCTATCCGCAGCCGGAGCCCATTCAGTTCCATTAAATTTTAAAACTTGGCCGTTATTGGGAGCTGTTGAAAAATTCAATGGATAACCTTTGATTTTATCAACACTTGTCGCACCTTGAGTGCCTGTCACATCTCCGACAAGAATTCCGGTGAAGTTTGCTGTCACCGATGCAGATCCCACTGCTAATGAAGTTTGATTAGTGCATTGCCAACCGGTCGCCACATTCCAAGTCAAAAGTTGATTTGCAGAACATACCAACGGAGCCAACGTCGCTCCCGTTGATGCATCTGTAGCGACTAACCGATTGATTCCTGGATTTGCAAAAAGCTTTGCTGTCGATACGGAGGCATCGACAATTTTTGTATTCGTCACAGAATTGTCTGCAAGACTTGGGTTGGGATAGGTTCCCGTTAACACACCACCGGCAGGCCCTGTCGGAACTCTTGAATCGCTAAAGCGCGAATCATTTCCCGACGCCACGGTTCCGGCGACAGTACCCACATTCAAAGTCACAACTGGGTTCACCGCATCGGCACTGATAGTTAAATAAGAATTACTTCCGGCAGAGCTTGTCACAGTCTTAACGGTACCGCCACTAGCCCCACTCACTCCTGCGCATCCGAACTTTCTCGCGCTCGCGTCCCACGTCAAAAAGCTTCCGCTATCACAATTAATATTATTATTTATTTCTGTTTTTAAGACAAAGTCTGTCGCTACATTACTTCCCAACATCGCCGCTGAAGCAGAAAATCCGGCATAAGGCACAGTACGAATGTCATTATCTGGAGAAATCGTTTTCCAGGCAGAGCCATCATGAAACTTAACGCGCAAAAAGCGACCGTCAGTCAATCCCGGATTGTATGGAGAGTTGCCGTCACAGGTCATCGACAGACTGTTATTGAAAGCATCCAGGATGGTGAACGTTGGCGCTGCAGGATAACTGTGGGCACTTCCGATATTCACGTCAAAGACACCGTTCGAATTAGTCATATCGACATGATTCAATTGTTCACGATAAAGAACGCAGGTCTTGTTGGGAGCTAAAATTTCAAACTGAAAAGAAACACTAGAATACTCAAGAGGTGAATTGTCAGATTTAAGAATACGTCCCTGATATGTTAACGATGCTGGAGCCGCATTCGCGCGCGCTACGCCCAATAACAATCCCAGAATGATCAGTAACGTACAGTTGTATTTCATTGCTATATATATAGATCGGATGGGACACAAACAATCTTGAAGAACATTCGTTCTAAGACGAGTCATTTTCTGGAAAATCAGGACTATTGCCCCATTCAGAGACTCTTACCTGTTACCGCAATGAAAGGATCCTGTCATTAGTCCACCCAGAAGCCATATGCTTCAAGGTCGAGCGAGTGACCCAATAACTACCATCGCACAACACTCCCGCAGTATATGAACATGAGGTTCCCCAAGAGTTTCTTACTTTGAAAGTCGAGACTACCGAGCACATAAATAGCAAAGCCATCTTTAGAATTTTCATATAACGTCCTTTCAAGAAGCCAGATGCCCCCTTAGCAGCCATCAACATTCCAGCCGTCTACACTCTAGACAAGTGCTCCGCTTTGAGCCTGACCAAAATATTTTTGTAATTGTTGTCCATTTATTTCCATATAACACTTTGAACGTGAAATTATCTTAATAAGCTCATTAATGTTTAGCCGCCAACCGAAGAGTTCATTGGAGGCAACGATGAGTGATGATCGAAAAAAATTTCCAAATATCTTCTGGCCAAAAATTGAATCCAAAAGACAAGCCGAATCACTCATCAAAATCGCCGCAGGCTACTGTATTTTTATCTCCTGCATGAGTCTTGGTGCGAGCCTTCTTTATAAATATCAAATCGTCGACATCCCCTACTTCCAAAGTGCCTGGATGAGCGCCTTTATCTATACTCCTTTGGCTTACTTCCTTTACGAAAAGGAAAAAATCGCAGCTTGGGCGACTTTGATTTACTATGTCTTCGATCAGATCTACACCATGACAATATCCAGTGGCACCCCAGGGTTTCTCATGATCCTAGTGACCTGCGCCTTCATCTCGGCCATTCGAGCCCTTCGCTATTTAGATAAAAATAGCGAACCTGAACATCTCCAGGCCAAAAAAGAAGATCCCATTGCTAGCTGATTTTCTGTGACCAAGGACCCCTGCGAAAGAGCAATCTTTCAGTTGTATTCCCACAAGTTAAAAAAGCCCTCTTCGGGTTCATCATCTCCTTTTGTAAAATGAAAAGACGAGGCATTTCAGCACCTCCTGAATTTGCCTGATTTTGCAAAAAGGAGATTTTATGAAACGCTTCCAAAACAAAACAGCTTTCATCACTGGCGGCAACTCTGGAATTGGTAAAGAATCAGCCTTGGCCATTGCCAAAGATGGCGCAAACATCATGATCGCTGATATCAAAGAAAACAAAGACGTCCTTAAAGAAATTGAAACCGTTGGAGTCAAAGCCGCATTCATAGCTTGTGATGTTTCAAATCCCATGGCCGTCAAAGAAGCCATCAATGCCACGATCAAAAATTTCGGTTCCCTTGACGTCGCTTTCAACAACGCCGGCATAGGTGATGAAGGCATGATTCACGAAAAAAGCATCGAGCAATGGAAGAAAGTCATCGATATTAATCTCAGTGGCGTCTTCTATTGTATGAAATACGAAATCGAACAAATGCTTAAACAAAAGGATGGAGGAAGCATCATCAACGTTTCTTCAATCCTTGGACAAGTCGGAACCTCGGGGGCCTCTGCCTATGTCGCCGCCAAACATGGAGTCGTAGGCCTGACTCAAACTGCGGCAGCAGAATACGGAGATAAGAAAATTCGCGTCAATGCAATAGGCCCGGGATACATCGAAACTCCGTTGTTACAGTCCATGAGCAAAGATGAAAAGCATGCTTTAGAACAAATGCATGCAATGAAACGACTCGGTCGTCCCGAAGAAGTTGCGAAAGCCTTTTTATGGTTGGCTTCCGACGACGCAAGTTTTATGACCGGTGACTATATTCCCGTCGATGGTGGATATCTCGCTCAATAAAATACTCTTAATCTTCATTAATTCATGCTCTCTTAAAATTGAGAGCATGAATTTTTTTGCAAAGAATCTGTTAAACATTAAACAATTTATAGTTAATATAAGAAGCTAGACTTAAAGTCTCAATTCAAGAGTCCGATTTTGGATTCATGAAAAAGCTCATCCGAAATCTTGTATATCTAGGACTTTCTACTACGCTCGTCACAGCCTGTGGAGAGCCAAAGAAACTTGGAACGGCCAGCGCCGAAGAAGAAATTCCCGGAACGGTTCTGCAAGAATCTCCGCTTTATTTAAAAATTGGTCTGCAGTGGGAAGGCTCTACAGGAGATAACTTCGAGATCATCAATTCTTGTTCAGTTCCTAAAGGAGTTATTAATCGAGTTGTGTTGTGCAAATTCCAGAGGCTCGCTTGCATTACAGCAACGTGCGATTTACCCCTGGCACTCTCAATTCTTCTGAATGTCGAATGTTAAGCTTCCGGCCTTACTATTACATGCGCTCAAACAGCGCAACCTATCTGCCACCAGATGTTACCGGACCCACAGGTACCATTGACTGTTCGGTAGACAAGCCGCCAGTAAAATGCTTTGGTGGAGCCGCGCCAACATTAATAACTGACTTTCCAAAAAACAATGGACGATATTTCGTCACTCAATTCACTCCAGAAGCGAACTTCGATATCAAGTCAGAAAACGCTTTGCGCTGGTACGAAGGTTATCCCGTGAACTATCTCATTACCAATAATCTTTCCGCAGCAAACCGCGCTATGAACGTCACAGGTGGGGCAAGAGAACGAGTTGCCGATACGTTCAGAGACTATTATCTATCCTGCAGAGACAACTGGGGAAATACAACTCACTCTCTGACAGTCACAATTGCTGACGAAAATGATGACTATCCATCCGGCACCCACAGTGACGACTACCCAGATTGGGATGGTCCTTAGATACTCCTTCCAGTTATTGAACACGGCTCGATTGAAACTCAACAACTCACTTCAGTGGAGCTCTAATCTTCCGATAAAGGAACTTCAGGAGTGACCATGTTGAAGTTCTTCAGTGTATTCATCGCACTATGTGCCTTTGTTTTGCCCCTTTTCCTTGATTATGAATCAATCACTACTGGATCAAAGTCTAGATACCCAGCTCAAGCCCCCTTTCATTCCGCAACTGAAGAGGAGATGGCCAACCCTCGATGTATCAATCAGAACCACGTCCGTCGGAATGATCTTCGTGCTTTCCTAAAAAAATATTCAGACCTTTCAAATGTTGAACTTCCAGCAGTTTATGAAGTCAGTGGAATTCGCTTTGAAGATGAACATCCCGAACTGATTTATAGATTTATGCAATTGGTGACACCCCCAGCAGATCACTACTTCGCAAATAAAGATCTGGGAGACACTGTCAGAAAGGCCTTCGGAGAGCCCCGCGGTTGCGTGAAAGTCCTGTGCGCAGTGCAAAGACTTTTTGGCCAAGAAGAAGGCCCCTTGCTCCTGCTTTTACTAACCGAGTATGATCTCAATCTGTCTCATTTTGTTTGGACCAATGCTGACCGCTGGAAGGCTTCAGAAATTCGCGACATCATGAAGGCCATTGAAACTGTTCCATCACATCTATTGCCATTGGACCTTAACCAAAAGCTGATTCATTTTAAACGCGGATACGGTTATGCCGGCGGTGGTAGCACAATCGCCAACGCCAGCATCGAAATTTTTGATGTTTGGAATAATGAAAAACGTCCGATCCGTCAGTACTCTGTTTATCATGAGTTCTCGCACAACTGGTCGTCACTTCATGCGAACAATATCGATGTTTCACCAGAATGGCTGCGAATTTCTGGCTGGGAATCTCAGGATAAAAAAGATGTTTCCAAAACGACAGACTGGCGCATGCATCCCGGCACTCAGCAAGTTTCCATTTACGCAAAGACCAATCCATTCGAAGACTTCGCTGAAAGTGTTTCCGCTTACCGATACGCTCCAGAGCGTTTGAAAAAAGTCAGCGCCGCTAAATACAAATTCGTCAAAGATATCGTCTATGGAGGCATGGAGTTTACGGGGGCTTGCCCGCAAACGAACGATGCAAGTTCTTTATATGAAAAAGACTTTGCAGCCTTTGACAGATCGGCAGATCAAAAATTCGTACAAAAAATTACTGACCTTTGCTTCCGCAAAAATATTGGTTTATTGAAGGATCCCGCTTTGAAGTCTGGCTTCTTGTCATGCCTCAGCTTAAATGCTGCGATAGAGGTTTTGCGTATCAAAGGCCAAGGCCACGAGGGTGACACGAAGCCTTTGGCTCTCTATAACTCCCTTGGAAGCTCTCGCGTGCGCTTCCAAGCGATTGAGCGTGCTGGGGTCGCGAAGCTGAAGGACTCTGTGATGGCGATCCTACAGCCTCATATGGCAGCTTTACAAAAAGCCGTCACTGACAAACAGTGCGACTCTGCTTTTGATTATGATAAATTCAAGAATCAGGCTCAGGCATTGGGAGTACAAAATTTCGAAATATTCTATGGAGTTAAACAACTCACAACAAGAATTTGCAGTGAGCTCATCAGCTCGGAACAAAATCGTGTCTCTACGGAGACAGTCAGTGCTCAGCTGAAGCGCTTCTTCTAAAACAACACTTCAAACGCCAAAAATAAAAAACCCACTGATAAAGCGGGTTTTTCATTTTAAATTCCATCTTTACGAACACCCTACAAAAGCAAAGACAAAACATTCGCCATTTCAGTCATTTTCATCGCAGTCTGAGTCTTAGTTCCCAAGCAAGCCGAACGGGACTGAGAACCACCCTTCATCGATATCTTCATGTTCTTATTCGGACAAGACTTGATCGAAGTCACAGGCAAAAAACCAATTTTAGAAGACTGATCTTTTAGAAATTTAAAATTCTTTTCTGACAAATTTCCGGTGTTAGATCTGCCTCCGTTAGTCGCAGAAAAATATTTCCCCTGGGAATCAGACCAAACTAGAAACTGCGTGCGCTTATCACCAAAGGTCACTTCAAACTTAAAGCCCCCCGTCGTGGGAACACTTGTCGGCACCCGAATTTTATTTGGAGCAGCGACTGCCTTCGCTGAATTCTTAACAGGAGTCGTCTTAGCAAATCCCAATGACCCCATTGCAAAAATTAAAAGTGATAAAAAGATTTTCATTAGCGAACTCCTCCGCCTTCTTGAGTTTTAGCTGGAGCTGGAATTGTATATTCCACTCTAGTCTTGGCCGCCACTGGCGCGGAACTCGCCTGGGCCATGGCCTCCGGGTTATTCGCATCACAATGGACATATTTGCTTTGTGGCTTCATGCACCCCATCTTTTCGCGAACCTTTGGATTCACAAGTAAGATCGCATTCACACGTTTTTCCAGTGCAGGATGCTCATCAAAACTTGTTCCCGGCGGAAAACAAATCGGTCTAAAGACATTGCTAACTCCATTTTGCCATTGCTCCTTAGTCAGGTTTGGATAATTCGCGGAAATATAATCCGCCATAAGATCCTCACCAAACCAATCGGCCACAGCCTCTGGGACCTGGTCATTCTGACAAAAGTTTTCCGAAGTAGTCGTAGTGGTCGTTGTTGCTCCTCCTGCTTGCGAAGTGGTTGTCGTGACCGCATAAGCCGACGCTGCGTTTTGATTACGCTCCGCCTTTACAGACTTTTCGGAACGCAAACAAGAAATCAAACCCTTGATCGGATACTCACCTTCCATTTGCTTTAAATTGGAACTGGGTGAGTATTTGAAGGCGACCCCCTCCGGCCCTTGGGACAACACGCAGGGATCAATACTGTGAGAAAGCTCATGACCAATAATCATAGCCATATTGAATTCAGAAAGATTATTACCCAACATGCCCTTACAAACTGTAAAGCTTTGCTCCATCGGAGAATAAAAAGCATTCGGTGTATAAGCTTCTGAAACCCCAGGAGCTATGAGACTGCAATCTGTCCCTCCGAAATAAATGCCTTTCACTTTTTCTACCATCATCTTCTTTTTATCTTCGTCAATAGGCAAAGCAGAGATCTTTTTTACCAACAGAGCTTTGATCTGCGGAAACATTTTATCGCGAACAGTTTTCAAAGAATCCGGGTTCAGTGTGCTACCCAAGATTCTCTTTTGACTCTCGTTGATGGCGGATTTAAAGCCTTCATTGTTCAACACATACATCACTTTGGATAGATCCACAGAAGTGCCATAGCCACCCGCTGCTCCATAAGAGCCATCGGGGTTGCTTATGTTTGGCATCATCATTTTCTTTTTAGCAAGATCGACAAGGTTCAAAACCACATTGTCTGTACATTTTTGTTGTTCAGAAGAGCTAGCAGACTTGCACTCTGGTGAATCATTCATGTCAAAAGATGCAATTGCCAGTTTTCGGAAATAGGAATTATCAGAATTTTTTAAGTAGTCGCTGAAATGCTTGCTTAAAACTTTGCCTTCATTCTCAATAGCTTGGCCTTGCTTAGTATCTGAATAGTCGGTTTTGTCTTTGGTAACTGAACCCGTTCCATCATCATGGGTCCCTAGCGAGCAAGTATACTTCGCAGAGTCCTCACACAAACCACTGTCCACCGCAACAGCACGACAAACCACCCCAAGCCCCAAAGCCAAAATAATCAAAACATGTTTCATTCTTTCAGGATAAATGCAGCACTCTTTGAAGAACAGCCCCAACAGTTCCAAATACCGTCATCCCGACTAAAGTGCCGCTAAGTAAACTAGTATCTTTGAATAAATTGCACTTCGGTTTTCGATTGAGGCGCGATGAATCTTAAAGAATTCGCAAAGTCCGTGAATTTACCAGCGGAAAACGCAATCCAGTTCGGCAGAAAGCGAACGAAGCGATAGGTTTTCATATCTTCAAAATTTTTCTTTTCGGTTTCGTCAGCACTGAGACTCATATTATTGGACAAAGACTTGCCATAGTCCCACATTGACTTGCCAATAAAGAATCCTCCAGTCCATATCAGAGCCAAAACATCTCCACCGCCCGAACCTCCTGACGAAGCAAACAAATACGTGCCACCGCCAACAATGGCCGAGCCAACAACCACGCCTGCTGTCATGATCGACCCACCCGCCGCATAGCCAATCGTTTTTTCGGCGCCCTTGTTCAACTTCGTTCCACAGTATTGAACCATATAGTTGGACTTCATCACCACATCGCGAATCGCCGTATTGCGGAGTTGATGACGTTCATACCAAGGCGAAGAACTGAAGTGAATCGGCGTCTGCGGCGCAGGAGTTGTATTTTCAAATTTTGGAAAAGCTTCCCCTAAAGTCCACTGAAATTGCGGAGAAACACCATAGAAATCAATTTTTAAATTCGGCGGTGGCTTCTGCACTTCTAAAAAGGGTAAAATATTTTTGTCATGGCTAAGCTCATAAGCTTTGCGCAAATCCACCTGGGCTTCCGGCCACTCGCCCAAAGCCGACCAAATTCCCGCCAACCAAATTCTTAAAGCGGGATCGTCAAAATGAGGCTGATCCGGTTTAAAAAACGTCTGCAGGAAATATCCAGCCAAACGTGCTTCGACCTTGGCTTCCTCCCATTGTTGATTCTGCATAAAATACATCGCACTGATTAAATGCAGGCAGACGATCTCATGTTCGCCGGGAATATATCCTTCTTCAGTTTCACTAAAAAAGAAATACTCGGCCTCTCGAAAAACGCTAATATATTTACGACCGTCCAAAGACTTCACCTGATCTAACAAGTTGCTTTGATTTTTACTTCCATTCCACAAAGAAATCCACGACCGCTCAACAGTCGTGATAAAGCCGCCTTTTTCCAGTTTAGGAAACTCATTCAAGGCGACAGCGGGCTCCCCCACTCGCATAGCGGCGAGAGAATACTGATAATCGATGTCGCGAATGACTTTGTGACTAGCACACGCTGCGAGATAAGGAAGAAAACATAAAAGAAGAAGAACTTTAATTTTGCTCAAATAAGTCATCTGTGGACAAACATAAAGAGACGGAGCCCTAAAGTCATGACTCTGCGCTGTGAGGCCTAAAAACTACATTACAAATTCTTCCGCGAAGAATCTTAGTCATTTCTTCGCTACTCATATCGATTTTAACGGAAGATTCCTATTCATACTCACGAGCAAGTCTTGAAAAACTGAAGGTAAGAGTTTGTCACTTGTCTTGTCAAAAAAATGAAATAAACATGAAAACTGAATGATGAAATTCCTGTTCTTTTTTCTTTTTAGCATTCAGAGTTTTGCGAATAGCAATACCTGGACCATTGCTACCTTAGAGTGGCCTCCCTTTATTTGTTCAAACTGTGCAGCGGGAGGCGCTGCAGGAGCTGCTCTTAAGAAAGTTCTAGCCACCAACAATATCGACATTGAATTTAAGTTCTATCCTTGGATACAAGCACAAAAGCTTGGAGCACAGCTTCCATTTGTAGGTTACTTTCCTGCCTGGGAAGAAGAAATATTGCCAGGCTTCATCCCCTCGGAAGCATTGTTTTCATCTCCGGTAGTTTTTTTAGAACGAAAGGACAAGCCGTTAAAATGGCATCATCTTAGTGATCTGATTGGCAAAACTTTTGTAGTGACAGAAGGCTATGGCAACACCCGAGAGTTCAATTCCCTCGTGCGCTCAGGACTGATAAAAACAATTGCTGTCCTTAATGAAGAATCAAGTTTCCATAAACTGGCGAACGGGAAAGTCGATGGCATTTTAATCGACTATAATGTCGCTAAATATTACTTACGAAATATCTATCCTCAGTATGCAAAACTGATCCAAGTGAACGAACGAATCATTGAACGAAAATCTTTGTACATGGTTTTTAATTCTCACAACAAAGACAAACAAGAAAAGCTTCAGACTCTGTTGAAGACCGTCAATTTCCAAAGACTGGTTGATGATTTGAATAACGAAAGCATCCGACCAAAATAGTTTTTTCCAGACAGTGCTTTGTCCGCCTTGAGCAATCACTAAAATACTCAAACTCTACAACGGTCTACACACAATAAAAAAACCCGCTCTTATGAAGCGGGTTTTTCGACAATCTAATTCTATGAGCAGTTATTTTTCTAATCTAAAAAGTTAAGCCTGGTGCTTAAGAAAGCTAGGCCCAGCCCTTGAAAAAGATAGCTTAGTGCTTACCTTTTTTACCTTTTTTCGGAGCATCTTCAGCTTCGATAGCTGGCTCAACACCTTCATGGTCTTCACCGTTGTTGCCATCAGCATCGATCAAAAGTTTGCCGATACCGTTCGCAGCCAAGATCTTCGTGCGAAGTTGTTCCATGTATTCAGGGTGTTCCTTCAAGAAGGTCTTAGCAGCATCGCGACCTTGTCCCATGCGCTCTCCGTTGATAGAGAACCATGCACCTGATTTTTCAACCATGTTTGCAGTCACAGCCAAATCCAAGATATCACCTTCAGCAGAGATACCTTCACCGTACATCAAGTCGAATTCAACTTTAGTGAACGGAGGAGCCATTTTATTTTTCACAACTTTCACCGCAGTACGGTTACCAGTCACGTCTTCACCATTTTTGATCGCGCCCACACGGCGAACATCCAAACGGATTGAAGAGTAGAATTTCAACGCGTTACCACCAGTAGTTGTCTCTGGGTTACCGAACATCACACCGATCTTCATACGAAGTTGATTGATGAAGATAACAAGAGTGTTTGAACGATTGATAGCCGCAGTCAATTTACGAAGAGCTTGAGACATCAAACGCGCTTGAAGACCTACGTGTGAATCTCCCATGTCGCCTTCGATCTCTGCACGTGGAACTAGAGCTGCTACGGAGTCGACAACCAATACGTCGATAGCGCCAGAGCGAACTAGAGTTTCTACGATTTCAAGAGCTTGCTCACCAGTGTCTGGTTGAGAGATCAAAAGATCTTCAGTATTCACACCCAATTTACGAGCGTAGTTGATATCTAAAGCATGCTCAGCATCTACGAAAGCAACAACGCCGCCTTTTTTCTGAGCTTGAGCAATTGTAGAAAGAGCGATTGTTGTTTTACCAGAAGACTCTGGTCCGTAAACCTCAACGATACGACCTTTAGGAAGACCACCGATACCCAAAGCAATGTCCAAGCTCAATGCACCAGTGCTGATAGACTCAACATCTTTTACAAGAGTTTCATTTGCGCCCAAACGCATGATTGAACCTTTACCGAATTGCTTTTCGATAGTCGAAACTGCCAATTCAAGTGCTTTTGCTTTTTCGTTATTTGCTTTGCTGTCTACAGTTGGATTCGCCATCTGTGATTCCCTCTCTTAATAAATGCAACAATTGTCGCATTGCTTTTTATTGTTAATGTTTTGCAGCTGCTGGAACCACTTCCACGGTCATAGAATCCGGATACTTCCATTTTCTATTTTCCAATTTTCATTTTCCAACTGGGGGCTACGTTACTTTTATTTTCCTTCGAGAACTTCACACAGCCAGCGAACAGAATAGTCGACACTTGCCTGCTGGATGGCTTTGCGGTCCCCAGAAAAGAATTCTTTTCTAGAGTCTTCAAAGTTCGGCCCAGCAAGAGCAATGCACACAGTACCTACGGGCTTCGTGGGTGTTCCACCACTCGGACCGGCAATACCTGTGATCGCCACAGACCAATCAGTTTTAAGCTGTCGACGCACTCCGTGCGCCATTTGACGAGCGACGATTTCGCTCACCGCACCCTCTTGCATGAGAGTGTCTCGACGGACCCCCAGAAGATCCACCTTCGCCTCGTTAGAGTAAGAAACCACAGAGCCTAGATATATGTCGGAAACGCCTGCTTGCTCTGTTAGAAAACTAGAAAGTGCACCTCCAGTACAACTTTCCGCAAAACTCACAGTGAGTTTTTGGTCGCGAAGGGATCGAATTAGTTCTTGGAGTTTCTCATCTCTCGCAGTCACGGTCACTACCCCACGCCAACCAAAGTAACGTGTAGTAGACTTGCTACTTCGGCGAAGCCGAAGTGTAGACCAACCACCTGAGAACCCAACCAATTGGTATGAGTAAAGAGCAATTGCATGATCACACTCGCCACAATACCTGCAGCTACGTCATCGACCATGACTCCAAGACCTCCTTGGATCTTCTTATCTAAATATCCTATGAATAAAGGCTTCGTAATGTCTAGTAATCTAAACAGCACAAATCCGATTAGAATGGCCTGCCATGTCAAAGGTAGCCAAACCATTGTAATCAGGAAGCCAACAACCTCATCGATCACGATTTCTTGTGAATCATGACTCCCCTTGTCTTGCTCATAAACCTCTGCGGCCAATATTCCGACCGGAAGCAGCAAGAAAGTAACGATCATATATGGGATCGGTCCCGCCCAATTCAAAAGAATAACCAATGGAATCGTCGCAACCGTAGCCACAGTTCCAGGCGCCTTAGGACTCAATCCAACACCAAAAAAAGTAGCAATTAACTTGAGGAAGTTTCTCATGTCCAAGAGGTACGCCGTACCTTTTTGCCATGCAATGCAAAATGATAAGCGTCAATTAAACAAACAACGTTGCGAGTTAAACTTATGGATTCCATCAAAATTAGCAATTCGACTTCGGCAAAGAAATCCTCCAATACTAAGCCGACTCTTGGAGGTCACGATGACGATGATCCGTTGGATTGTTTTTCTCTTTTTCCTGGGCGCGCTCACAGATCAGATCGCATTTGGGCAAGAGATTCCGTTCATCAACGATGATCCGGTTGTCCACCAAGAGTTCGATCAAAACATGTTCGATTTTGTCACGAAGACTTTGGGATCGGCGAAGCTCTCCTCACACATGAGGTGCACATTGAAGACTCGCACTTCGAGGGAGCTTCGCAAATTCTCTGACGGTGACAAGTGGACGGACATTCTAGAAGTCACCTACAACACCAACGGCTTTGAGAGCGGCCAGAAACTGACTTTAAAAATCCCCATGATGGCAAAGTACGGCCTTAAAAAAGAATCCAATCAGTGGTCTGGCATTGGGGAAACAATCAAAATTGAAGCCGGCGACTCCTATGAACATTGGCTCCAGTTCACTCACGACGGCAAAGGTGGAATTGTTTTTTTGAACATCGGCAATCGTCTTCGAACTTTACCCTGCCAAACTAACTAAAATTAAAGACCGTAGAACACCCGCAAATCTTCAGGATCTAAATATTTAGAAAGAATTGCTCGCAGAGTTCCGTCATCGTGGATCTCTTTAATCACATTCTGCATTCGAGTGCGCTCTTCCGCAGAAACTCGCTTCTTCGAACTGTATAAGCCAATGGTCACTAGGCTTTTGGTATCGCGCAAAACTTTTACGTGATCACGCATGTGGAGTTGATCAAGAAAAAATCTATTAATAACCGGAGATGAAAACATCGCCTGCACTCGTCCCGATTTCAGCTGATCATAGCCCTGTTCTGGCGTCGTCAAATCGACCATTCGTCCCTGCGTTTTTAGAAGTTCTCGCTCCGAATCTTTTAAAAACAACGGAGAGCCTATGGTATCCGCAAACTTGATCGACTTGTCGTTCACATAATCATCAATGCTTTTGTTCTTTGCAAAGACCTTATCACTAACCACGAGTACGCGTGACATATTATAAACCACGTCGTAGTTCGCATACTCATTCCACTCTTTGATCGGCAGTGAAAAGGCATAGAAATCAATGCGCCAGTGAGAAAGCTCTGTTGTTGCCCGCGGAAAAGGCATTGGATCTTGATTCAAGATACAGCCCGTACGCCTCGTAATTTCCCCAACCAGATCGTAGGTCAGCCCTTGGACTTTTCCGCCGCCATTTCCACTGTCGTTGCGCCAGTACAGAGGAGCAAAGGCATTCATGGCAATACGATAACGAGAGCCGCATTTCTTTGCCTCATTACTGAAAGCCTGCACTGAAATCATGGCTGTGATTAAAAATAGAAAGAGCTTCATGCATTTGTGTTACGCCAATGAAGCTCAGATTTCAAAAATAAAATTTTGCGGACATTTGTTAAATAAGAATGAATTTACTCAGCGGGCTCGATATATGGAATCTCAACGATTGCACGGATTCCTTTGCGAGCCATCATTGCAGAGATCACTGCGCGAATACCGCTAATGTTCTTGCCCTTCGCTCCAATCAATTGTCCCAAGCTCTTTGGATGACAATCCACTTTATAAATTGTTGTTCTATCGCCAACAGAGTATGTCACCGCGATGTCCTCGGGACGATCCATAATCTCGCAAAGAATGCCGTACAAAAAGCTACGTCCTTTTTCACGGGAAACTTCGTTCTCTTTTTCATCAACTTTTAGGGATGGTTCAGGAAAACGTGCAACTCTAATAACTTTAATTTCCTTGTCCCCTGACATGCGCAACGACCTTTCGAATCTGTAATGTCCTACAGCTAAAGAATAGATCGGAACAGCGCAGTTGTAACTAAAGTATTTTACCTTAATAAAATCTAAAAAAGCGACACGCGAGTATTCTTAGACATTCTCCTATGGCAAATCTTGCGCCCATGTCTCAGGAAGAGTTGCTTTGGCATCTTCTTCCCAGAATTCATAGGGTGACTTATCATTAGTTTGACGCTTTTCTTGTTCTTTCTTTATCAACTCCGTTCTAAGAACGGCACCCTCTGCGTTCTTCATAAGATCATGAAATTCCACTCTGCGAACACGCTTAAACGGAGCCAGTCGCATCCTCGTAAAATTCATAATATCTATCGCGATTTCCTTGGTAGGTTCGAGCCCTTTTGCAAGCACAATGATCGCCTTAGGAACCGCATAGCGCACGGGATCTGGCGAAGGAATCACTGCCACTTCGCGAACTGCAGGATTCTCCATCAGCACACTTTCAATCTCAAAAGGACTGATGCGATAATCTGAACTTTTAAACAGACTGTCGTTACGACCGACATAAAAATAATGACCTTCGCCATCGACCTTCGCAACATCCCCAGAGTGAAATGGCTGAGTCGGCAAAACTGAAGACTCGAGGCAAATCTCACCTTCCTTCACTTCCCGCCCATCTTCATCAAGCAGACGAATTGTATAACCTGGCAAAACCTTACCCAAGCTCCCCAAAACAGATTTTTGTCCAGGAGCCACGCCAATCAAAACGCTTGTCTCAGTTTGACTAAATCCATCACGAACTTGCAGTCCCCATGTCTCGTGAATTTTACTCATAATTTCTTCAGTCAAGGGTTCACCGGTGCTCAGAGCTTCCCGCAAAGGAATGTGATACTGAGACAAATCTTCTTGCAAGATCATGCGCCACACTGTTGGAGGAGCACAAAAAGTTGCGACCTTATAGTGCTCCATCGTATCCAACAAAACCTTGGCATTAAAGCGACTCAATCGATCAATAAAAATTGTCGCCTCGGCATTCCACGGAGCGATAAAATTATTCCAATCATGCATCGACCAGCCTGGCGAACTTACCCCCAAGTGAACATCGCCGGGACGCAAACCCATCCAATACATCGATGAAAGATGTCCCACCGTAAAGCTCAAATAAGAATGTTCAACCAGTTTGGGTTTCGCGGTCATTGACGACGCAAAATACAAGAAGACTGGATCCGTTGCTTTGGTTTTTTCTGAAGATTCAAAGTCGGCACTTTCTTTCGTGGCCTCTGCATAGTCTTGCCATCCTGGTAAAGCGCCATCCGTCAAAAGTGAAATGACTCCTGACGATTCCAAACGAAAACGATCTACATGTTGTTTTTTAGTTGCGACCAAGCGCACTCGCGCCCGCAATAATCGATCTTCCAGTTCCTGTGACGATAAATACGGACTCGCCGGAACAATCACGGCCCCTAACTTCATAGCCGCCAACATGATCTCCCAGTGAGCCGCTTCGTTTCCGACCATAAGTAAAATCGAATCACCTTTATGGACTCCCAACTTTCTTAAATAGTTGGCCACCTGACTAGAGCGCGCGGCTAAATCAGCGAAACTATATTTTTCTTCTTTGCCCCCCTCATCAACAATCCACAGTGCCGTTTTGTTATTTCCCTCCGCCATAGAGTCAAAATAATCCAAGGCCCAATTGAAATTTTCCAAGGACGGCCACTTAAAGTGGTTATAGGCATAGTCGTAGTCTGCTCTGTGCAAAATTAGAAAGTCGCGCGCTTGTTCAAATTCGCCCCTTACAGCCATAGAACCCCCTAACTTATAAAGACTAACATTTCGCAGCTTGTTCGAGGATTTGTGTTTTTACAGAAATCTGTGCAATCGCAGAACGAGCGTGCTAAAAATGCCTATGGGAATTTTCAAAACCGTCGTCGTCAGTCTTTTTATCGTTGTGTTCTTCTATGTTAGTCACCAACTCACAAGATTCGCTGATCTTTCATTCGGCATGGTGATGTTGGTTAATGTCTTTCTCATTCTTATTTTCGGAATTGTCTTAGCTCAACCTTTATATTTCTGGTCGAACAATCGTCTGGAACACAAACCATGGCATGATAGCTTCTTCAGAACGGCTCATCTTCTAATGGCTTACATCAATTTCTTGATCAGCTTGGTTATTATTCGCGATCTCGCGGCATTTTTAATGGAGTATTTAACTCCAAATTATAATGCCGACGTCTTCTATGGCAAAGAAGCCCTAGTCATCATGTTAGTCGCACCCTTACTTCTTATATTCTTGGGAACTCTGGTTGTACGTGTCGGCCCGCAAGTTAAGAACATGCCTTTGCGTTTCAAAAATCTTCCGACCGGCCTCGAGGATTTACGAATTCTGCACATCACTGATTTGCATATCAGCTCTAGTTTACCCGTCAGTTTCGTTGCAAAACTTGTTGATCGTGTGAACAAGTTAAAACCAGATCTCATTGTTTATACCGGAGATATTCTTGATAGCCAGGCCATTCGTCATCTTCCTGAATTCGCTCTGCTTAAAAAAATGGAAAGCAGACTAGGACAGTTCTATGTTCCAGGAAATCACGAGTACTACTGGGACGTGGATCAGGGATTGGCAGCTTTTCGTTCTGTGGGGTTCAAGGTTTTGATTAACGAAACAGCCCACTTGAATATTCAAAACAGTCTCTTGCAGATTGCAGGCATTCCTGATCCTGCGGCCCGAATGTTCAAAAAAGAAGAGCCTGATTTCGACAAGGTTGGCCTGGATCTGAAACCCGACGGATTCAAAGTTCTTCTTTCACACCAACCTTCCCTCGCCCAAACTGCCTGCACCAAGGGTTTTGACTTACAGCTTTCCGGACACACCCACGGAGGACAGTTCTTCCCCTGGAACTTGCTCATTGGTTTCTTTCAAAAATACCCTAAGGGTCTTTACCGCATCCAAGACATGCAGCTCTATGTCAATCAAGGGACAGGCTATTGGGGACCTAGTTTGAGACTCGGAACTTACTGTGAACTCACGGTTATAACTTTGAAAAAAGCATGACTCCCAGATTTAAAGCGGGTAAATTTTTGCTCGCATGTCTGATGAGAAAAATCCTCTAAAAACCAAGCAAGCAGCGAAAAGAAAGGTCATGGACCTTATTGCTCGCCGCGATCATTCCGAAAAAGAATTGCGCAAGAAATTGCGCGAAAAGTTTTCCGATGAAGAGGATGGCATGGAGGCTGTTGAAGAGGCCATCGCCTATGCCAAAGATAACAATTGGCTCGGCGACCCCGTCAACCTCGCCCATCGTCTAGCAGATATGCTTCATCGCCGTAACAAAGGCATCTACTACATCAACAACTACCTCAAAGAAAAAGGTTTACCAGCTGTTGAGACAGACCGTGCTTTGGAGCTTGAAAAGGCTTTGGCGATTGTCAAAAATAAGTATGATGAAGATTATGACTTCACTCGAGAAGACAAAGCACGCGTAGGACGCCTGCTCGCTTCCCGAGGATTTGATTCCGAGACCGTAAGAAAGGTTCTTTATGAAAAGCTCTGAGATTAGAAACGCCTTTGTCGAATACTTCAAACGCAATGGCCACACCCACGTCGCATCATCCTCTTTGATTCCAGAAAATGATCCGACTTTGCTTTTCGCAAATGCGGGCATGAATCAATTCAAAAATACTTTCTTAGGTCTTGAAAAACGTGATTACACTCGCGCCGTCACAGCACAAAAATGTGTTCGCGCCGGTGGTAAACATAATGACTTGGAAAATGTTGGTTTCACCGCTCGCCATCACACGTTCTTTGAAATGCTTGGAAACTTTTCTTTCGGCGACTACTTCAAGAAAGACGCCATTCATTTTGCCTGGGAATTCCTCACTAAAGAATTGAAAATTCCCAAAGAAAAACTTTATGTGACAGTTCATATCTCTGACGATGAAGCTGCGGATATCTGGCACAACCAGGAAGGCGTTCCCCGCGATCGCATCTTCCGTTTCGACAAAGACAACTTCTGGAAAATGGGCGACACCGGTCCTTGCGGTCCTTGTACTGAGATCTTCTATGATCACGGTCCTAAAGCAGGTACTATCTCAGATCCTTTCAAAGGTATTGAAGCCGGTGAAGATCGCTTCGTAGAAATCTGGAACTTGGTATTCATGCAATACTTTGAAAATCCTCCAGGAACTTTGACTCCGCTTCCAAAACCTTCCGTAGATACCGGTGGCGGTTTGGAGCGTATGACTGCAGCATTGCAAGGTCACTTCAACAACTACGACACAGACCTTTTCCAACCCATGATCAACTTGGCTTGTAAAATTGGCGGCATCAAGTACATCACGGATAAAGAAGTTCTTGCGAAAGACCCCGCAGCCGCAGAAACAACATCAGCTTTGCGCGTTCTTGCCGATCACTGCCGCTCTACTTCATTCTTGATTGCAGACGGCGCTTTGCCCTCAAATGAAGGTCGCGGCTATGTTCTTCGTCGTATCATGCGTCGTGCGATTCGTTATGGCCGTAAACTTTCTGCCGACAAATCATTCTTGCCCGGCATGGCTGAAGCTTTGATTGAGACCATGGGCGCATTCTACCCAGAACTTAACGAGCGCAGAGATCACATCCTCAATACAATCCGTGATGAAGAAGACAGATTCCTTGCCACTTTGGATAAAGGAACTGAAATCCTTATGGCCGAGCTAGCGAAAACCAAAGCCAAAGGCATTAAAGAGCTTTCTGGCGAAGTGGTTTTCAGAATGTACGACACTTACGGATTCCCAGCGGATCTAACTCGCGTGATCGCAAATGAAAACAGCATCGAAGTGAATGAAGCTGCTTTCGAAAAGGAAATGGAAGCCAACCGTGCGAAATCAAAAGCCTCATGGAAAGGCAAATCCATGGGCGCTGATGAGCAGCATTTGATTAAGTTCGCAAAAGACTACGCCGGCAGCGGCAAGCACGTGAACTTCTTGGGCTATGAAGGAACCATTGGCGATGGCCATGTGATGGCTCTCTCAAACGGCCAAGCTGTGGTGAATGAACTTAAAACCGGCGACACTGGACTTGTGATTCTAGATAGCACAACTTTCTATGGCGAAGGCGGAGGCCAAGCTGGTGACGTTGGCTACATCATGCAAGACACCAACCGTGCCCGTGTTTTAAATACAACAAAGATCGACGATATCTATCTTCACCATGTAGAGGTTGAACACGGCGGCTTTAAAATCGGAGCCCCTGTCGTTACTGGTGTTGATCCAGTCGAAAGAAGAAACACAGCGAGCAATCACTCAGCGACTCACTTGTTGCATTCAGCTCTTCGCAAAGTTCTAGGCGTGCATGTTACTCAAGCAGGTTCTTTGGTTGATGCACAAAAAACACGTTTCGACTTCACTCACAATAAACCGTTGAGCTCTGAAGAGATCAAAAAGATCGAAGATCTTGTGAATGAACAAATCGCACGCAGCCTTAAGGTAAAAACGGAAACCATGTCTCACAAATTGGCGATCGAAAAAGGCGCCATGGCTTTGTTCGGTGAAAAATATGCTAATGACGTGCGTGTCCTAACTATGGGCGATTTCTCTTGCGAACTGTGCGGCGGTACTCACGTTAAAAATACGTCTTCAATCCGTCTGTTCAAGATCACTTCTGAAAGTGGCGTCAGCTCTGGAGTTCGTCGTATCGAAGCGATCACAGGGGACCTGGCCGTTAAGTTTGCAATGAGCTCCATTGAACACTTGGATGAGGCTCTTTCAGCAGCGGGCTTACAGAAATCTGCCCACTACTTGAAAAACTTGGAAGCAAATCTTGAATCTGTTGCTGCAGATTCTGAAGCGTACAAGAAAAGCACTTTGGCTGGCAAAATCGAACAATTGAAAGACCAAGCTAAAACTCTTGAAAAAGAGATCAAAAAACTTCAAGGCGGACAAATCAACGTCGACGACCTTGCAAGCAAAGCCCTGGCCTTCAAATCTAAATCCGGAGCCCCAGGCAAGCTGATCCTTGCCGACATCGGAGTGGACGATCGCGAAGTTCTAGCCAAAGTAACTGACGACCTAAAAAACAAAATCCAAAACGGCATCGTCGTCGTGGTCGGAGTCGGTGACGGATCCAATCCTATCATCGTCAGCGTCTCAAAAGACATCGCCGGCGATCACAAGGCCGGAGACGTCCTCAAGGAAGTCGCAGCCCTCATGGGCGGCAAAGGCGGCGGACGCCCAGACTTCGCCCAAGGAGCCGCCCCAGACCGCACCAAAATCAACGACGCCTTCGCCAAGGTCAAATCCCTCCTCGGCGTCTAAAGACTCCGAAAGGTACCTGCTTCCTCTTGGTTCAAAAAAGTACATTAGAAATAAAAAAAGGAGATCGAAAGATCTCCTTTTTTTATTTGCGCTATTTAAAATGAAAACCTCTGTAAAAGAATGTACCAAATCAACCCAAAGGGAAGCAGGTACCTTTTAGGAGCTATTGGCACTTCATGGAGGGAAAGTTTTTTATGAAGTAGTTGACAAGGCCGCGGAATGAATCTGCTTGGGCGCCGCAGAAGTCTTTGAAGCCCTTGCCGCAACCGTCGAAGGATTCTCCGAGGTTGAGTTTTTGATTATCGATAATCAAGCTAGCATAGCCGCGCGTGTAGTTCTGCGTGCAGAGGTCCGCTTTCTTCTCATTGCTACAAAGATTATAAGAAGTTGTGTAAGTGCGAAGCTCTGCAAGATCTTTTGCACTCAGGCAGCCCTGCTCAATTGCTTGGTTTTGTTGGCTGTTATCAATCAATGTGATCTTGCCTGAATCCACTTGAATCGTCAGCGGACCGCTTTGTGTTGGGATCTCCACCGCCGTCACCGGAGACAAAGAACTGTCGTCTGAAGAACCATCCACGGCCTCACCCGTCGCTACTTGGTTGATGTTGCTTGAACTATTATATTCCGGCGCAAAACCGTTGCGGCCGCAATTCTGGAATCCCAAAATGAGACAGCCAATAATAATTAAAGACCAATTTTTAAACATCACCACTCCGATATTTCAATATCGGCAAATCATAAGGGAACTTGACCTTGGTAGATGGGATTCTCGCGAAATTTTGGAATTACCTGGTTAAACGGGAGGATAAGCAGCTTCGTCGCCGCAATATTTGGATATAAGTTCGACGATTGTATGTTTGCGAATAGGCTTTCCGCAGTGCTCATCCGCTCCGACAGCCAAACTCTTTTCACGATCCTCGGTAAAATTATTTGCCGACACCACGATAACAGGAACCCTTGGCAATCCTTGTTGAGTTTCCATCTCTCGCAACCTGCGAATTGTATCCAAGCCCGAGATCTTCGGCATTTGCACGTCCATAAAAATCAAGTCGTAGCGTTCTTCCGCACATTTTTCCAGACACTCAAAACCGTTGAAGGCCGAGTAAACATCAACATTTTTAATCGACCTCATATAAGCTTTCAGCAGTTGATGATTCTCTTCCATATCATCGACCAACAGAACTTTCTTATTTGCTGCTCCCCCACGCATGTAATTATCAAAAAGTGTTGGGAGTACTTGATACTCCTCGATCCTTGGAACCCATACCCCCATGGCGCGAACTGGTAGATCAATATAGAATGAGAAACACGAACCAACAAACTGAGTACTTTGGCATTGCATCTGCCCGTTCATCAGCTCAATAATTTTCTTGGAAATACTAAGGCCCAAACCAGTTCCACCGAAACGTCTGGTGACGGAAGAATCCTCTTGTCTAAATTCATCAAAAATCTGATCCAGATTTTCGCTGGCAATCCCAATACCTGTGTCTTTCACTTCGAAATGAATTCGTCGCATTCCTGGATCTGCCAAATCTTCCAGGCGAATTGATAACTCCACACTGCCACGTTCTGTGAACTTCACAGAGTTTCCCAGTAAGTTCAAAAGAACTTGCTTCACACGCAACGGATCACCCAAAACTTCACAATCGACTCTTGGATAATGCACATGAAACTGCAGGCCCTTGCGATAAATTGAAGGCATAATCAGCAATTCAGTTTCGCGAACCAATTCACTCAGCATGAATTCCTTGGTTTCTAAAGACATCTTTCCAGCTTCGATTTTCGAGAAATCTAAAATGTCATTCAAGACACTCAACAATGACTCACCACCACTCAGCAACGAATTCACATACTCCTGTTGCTCAGAGCTTAAACTAGTCTCATTCAATAAGTCTGCGGAACCCAACATCGAATTCAATGGAGTACGAATCTCATGACTCATCGTCGACAAGAAAACTGACTTCGCCTTGGTTGCGGCCTCTGCCGTATCCCGAGATTTGCGAAGTTCTTCGAATGCAGACCTTTCCTTCTGAATCACATATCGCCCCGTGAAATAAAGCATCAACGAACCGACGAGGTACGCAATAAAGACCGAAATGAAAAGCGCCAACAAACGCACATAGAGTTCGGCATAGGCTTCGGACTTCTTTTGATAAATAAGAAGATTCCAACCATGCCCCTTCAACTTTACGGACTTCGCCAAAGTGATATAGGTTTCTCCATCGACACCCGGGAAATCTTGAAGTCTTTCAGGCATCACATTGAAGGCCTTACTTGAAAGACGCGGCATCACGCGGAATTGATCTATGGTTTTGGCTTTCTCAAATCTAAAGCCCACCATCGGAAGATCTTTATTCAAGAGTGGTAACGCAGGACGACCAAACTCATCCACCACCATCAAGCCACCGGTCTCACCCAATTTGAAATTACTTAAGCGCTTGGCAATTTCACCCGTGAGGGTATCAATACCAATGACCGCCTCTGTTCGTCCTTCGATGTACATTCCCATCGTCGTACTGAACATCACTTTTTCCATGTAGCCTTTGTCGAAATAGAAATCCGTGAAGTTCAAATTAGGACTGAAATTATTAACCGCCCACCATTGAATAGTTGGATCTGTATCGTAGCCTGGAGAATTAAATTCCTCAGCGATGAACGATGAAGGCTCCAAATATTTAGGACTGCCATCCAAGGCCGCATTACGATGAACCGTCAGGATGTAGGCGTCTTTGCCAAAATATTTTCGCGACAACTTGGGACCCAGAGCAACGAAGGCATTATACTGAACTGGATTCGGAGCCAAGGACTCACTTGCGAACTTCTTGAAATTTTTTGCGCGGGCACTCGCCGGCATATACTCGAACATCTCAACAACGCTTTTCAGTTTTTGGACGTTGCTTTCGATAGCCTGAAAATCATTCTTAAGACGTTCTGTTTCACGAACCAATAATGGATCAATACGCTCTTTAATAGCCCGCTGTTCGAAGTTTACTAGATATGTTCCGTAAGCACCTATCACCCCAAGGACGATCAGAGTCAGAACAAAATGATTTAGTAAGAACAAATGAAGAAATGTGATCTTTCTCTGCATAAACCCCTAGAACGTGCACCTAAACAGTTTGTAGGATATATCAATTTTTCTTATTGGGCGCGTTACAAGGTAGATTTCAGACTAAGCTCCGGATGCCGAAATGGTTATTCCTTTTGTCCTCGGACCAATCCACAGATAGTGCATTGCATTTGCGTTGATTACCTAGACCTGTCTGCATAACCTTTCTGCATTCGAATGGTCCAGTAACTTCCTCAAAGGGGATTTAAAAATGAAAACACTAGTTTTGGCTTCATTGCTTATCAGTTCTTCAGCTTTCGCTGACACGACTCTTTTCAACTGCACAGTTCCTTCAAGCACAAACTCTGTAAAAGCAACTTTCGTTATGGCTGATGATCAATCTTCTGATTTCATCACTTTGAACCTTGTTGAAAAAAGCGGAACAACTCAGTTCTACACTCAAGGCGACAAAGGTTCTTTGACTGCACAAATTGGCCAAGGCTTCTTGCAATTCATGGCAATGACTGAAAAAACAGGTCAAACTGCTGAAGGCGTTATCGTAAACACAGGCTTCGTTGCTCTTAGCAAAGAAGCAGATGGTACTTTCGGTGGTTTCTTGACTGCTAAGGGCAACATCTACCCACTAGCTTGTACTAAGTAAACGATCTGCTCGACACTCCGGATTCACCGGAGTAGGTTTTTGCAAAATTAAAAAATAAAAAAGGGAGACTGCGAGTCTCCCTTTTTTATTTAACTGTTTCACAAAATACTATTACCGAACAGCAGAGCTTGAGACTGCATTAGAGTTTACATTTTGAACTGACGACGATTTTTTGCCTTTCAAATAACTGTTTTTAAAAGCCAAAACTTTTTCCTCACATGATTTCTTGACGCAACAGCGATAGACATTTTGAATCAGCGTATCGTAGCCAATCGTGTTCAATCCAGTTCTTTCAAAAACTTGGCAGATACTTTTATCTTTAGTCACAACCTTAAGGTCGAGGCTCTTTTCGTTGTAGATGTATTCACAATTAGACTTCTCAGTGCCATGGCCATAGTTTTTTACAAACACATGAATATCAGAAGAATTCTTGCTGTACTTCAATGAATAAGACGGAAGCTTTTTATCATTCGAAGATTCTAAAGCTTCAAACTCCATCAATTTTCCATTTTCACATTTGAATTCCTTGATGCCATGGAAATAGCCTTCGGGTCCTAGGCGCTCGGCAATAGTGGAGGCGTGATCAAAGAAAGGACAGTTATCCATACCTTCTTTGCATCTGATGTATTTTGCAAATCCATAGACATAGACATTTTGAGCTGCGTTCACTGTCGCTCGAACACCATTTTTCAGCAACTCGCCAGCAGGCTTCACAACATCGCGATCAACACTGTCTAACACTTCTAAAGCTGCGAAACTTGCATTGGCTGCTGCGCCACTCATGGCAATCCCTACGCTGCTCTCTTCCGCATAAGCTTCAGAAAGCATCAATGTGTAAGCACTCACTTTCGGACGATAAGCACGGTTGAAATCAGCAATCAAATCTTTGCTAGTGCGAAGATCAATTACAATACCATTTACTTTGATTTTCAATTTACCTAGTTGAGCATAATCAATCTTCAAAGCAGGTTTGAGATCAAATTCAAGAACAGCGCCTTTGCGAGTCACATGCGGAGGCTTTTCGGATGCAATCCCAATATCTGCCATATGCTTCACAAATTGAGTGCGCTCTTCAGTTCAGAAATTGTTTTTGCAGAGTTAATGGATATTTCGAGATTTCCCGCAAAGTCTCTTACATCGTAGGTTTCGTTGGCAGAGGCTGAGAAGCTCAAAAAAAGAACAAGCGATATCAAATTAAATTTCATGATCCCTCCATGAAATTTAAGACCAACAAACTAAATATGGTTCGTATACTGGACTAGTAATCTCTGGACCATTTTACGCTCCCGACATCGCACAAATAAAAAAAGGGAGCTCGAAAGCTCCCTTTTCCATTCCATTCTCCACTTCGACAAAGTCGAAGAAACAATTAACGTTTTGAGTATTGGAATCTGCGACGTGCTCCGGCTTTACCGTATTTTTTACGTTCAACCATGCGTGGGTCACGAGTGATGTAGCCAGCTTTTTTAAGCGTAGCTTTGAATTCATTGTTGAAGGCGATCAACGCGCGAGTGATACCCAAACGGATAGCACCAGCTTGTCCAGACTCACCACCACCAGCAACAGTGATTTTCGCATCAAACTTACCGATTTGGTTTAGCAAATCCAAAGGTTGAACGATAACCATGCGTGATTGCATACGAGTCAAATAATCATCAGCTTTTTTGCCGTTGATTGTGATGTTGCCTTTTCCAGGTTTCAAGAAAACACGTGCAGATGACGTTTTTCTTCTTCCAGTAGCATAAAAGAATTTTTCAGTTGCAGCCATTATCTACCTCTCCAATTACTTCTTAGTTGGGAGCGTGAAAAGTTCAGGCTTTTGAGCAGCATGAGGATGCTCAGCACCAGGATATGTTTTCAATTTCATGATAACATGACGAGAAAGCTTGTTTGTAGGAAGCATTCCGCGCACAGCTTCGTGAATGATGAAAGTTGAATCTTTCTCTTTCGCTTGAGCTGCTGTCATTTCTTTCAATGAACCAAAGAAACGGGTGTGACTAAAATATTTTTTGTCAGTCCATTTAGTTCCTGAAAGTTCCATCTTGTCCGTGTTGATAACGATAACGAAGTCACCAGTATCTACGTTCGGAGTGAAGATAGCTTTGTTTTTACCACGAAGAATCGTTGCAATATGAGTTGCTACACGACCAACTTTTTGGTCAGCGGCATCAACGATCCACCATTTTCTTTCAACTTCTTCTGCTTTTGCATTGAAAGTTTTCATCGAGAGTCTCCAGTTTTCTATTTGAACACACGGGTTTACCGTCCGTGAGTTCTATTCGGCCAACCTACGGTTGGACGAGCAAAATAAGGTTTGAGTCTTACAACGGGCTCTTACACATTTTGCGGGAAGAGTTGTTTTAAAGTTCTAGGCACCTATTGTCAAGGTCCTGAGGATAATAAACCCTCATCAAGTACAGCCCCTGTGCTGGAGCCGGAGGACCCGCTTGTTTGCGGTCCTGCGCCAGAATGATCTCCTGCATTTTAGAGGGGTCTAAGCCTTTTCGTTCCAACATCATAGAGGTTCCAACGATGTTTCGAACCATCTGTTTTAAGAACCCACTCCCCGTTACTGTGAACTGCAAAACCCCTGGTTTACGCCACTTCCAGTCGGCCTTATAAATCTCACGGATGGTGTCTTTGACCGGAGTTCCCACGGATTGAAAACTCTTAAAGTCCTGATTTCCCAGAAGAAATTTAGAACTTTCATGCAGATGATCTATGTTGATGGGTAATCGTTGCCAGTCGGCGTAGCGGCTTAAATGAGCGCTGGGCCGGCTTTGGTTCAGAATCAGATATCTATATGTCTTATGAGTCGCCGACAACGTGGCGTGAAAGTCCTCAGGAGCCAGCCATGCTTTTTTTACAACGATCGAAGGGGGCAAGTACGCATTCAATGCCCAACACAGGTCCCATTTTTTGCTGGGATCAACCTTGCGCTGCGTAGTAAAGTGGCACACTTGGTTTAAAGCATGAACTCCGGCATCAGTTCTGCCGGAAGCAAAGAGTGAGATTTTCTCGTTAAAGACTTTCTCAAGGACCCCCTCAATAACTTGCGCCACAGAAACTTGATCCTCAGGCTTCTGTTTCTGCCAGCCACAATACCCAGTGCCGTCATAAGAAACAATAAATCGAACTCGCGTACCCATTTGCATAGACAACGTTTCTAACACAGCTCCGTCGCCCACGCATCCCTTGGTTCACTCACGTTCCAAGGCGAGGCAGTTTTTTCAAGAATGCCCAAAGAGATAACGCAACATAGACGCAAAAAAGAAGCAGGCACCCCTTTGCAGGAGCTGAAGGTTGGTCAAAAAGGTTCAGCCGCGAGACGGAGGGTCTTTCGCGAAACGCAGGCGTGGCAGCGCCACGTCGGAGTGAAGCGAAAGGCCCCGACACAAAACTAGCAGGATGCTAGTTTTGCGCAACAGCCCGAAGGGTTGAAGGCAGGAGCCTTCAACAACGAAGTGGATGGGCCTTTTCACCAACCTAACTTAGTAGTCTACGCCTATGCCCAGGGTGATTATGTTGGACGTGAAGTCGAGGTCTTCGTTGAATGTTTTTAGGTAGCGGTACTCGGCCGTGAGCCAGAGATTGGCTATGCCGTATTCGTTGCGAAGGGTGAAAGCGGTGCTGTGGTCGATGGCAGAGATATTGAACATCAAACCTCCGGCACCGTAGGCGCCGGGAGTTCCCACTGCTTTTGGAGTGGCATTGTCATCGCGAAGTTCTGCGACGGGAATGTAAGTTCCGCCCGCAGAAATATACGGAGCCAGCCACTGATGGTTTGCCCACTCCATGCGATAAACCGCGCCCAAGTTTAATGGCAAAGCTAAAAAGGTGTACTTTTCTTTCGATTGCTGACCGTTCAAGTCCGCACCGCTTGAGTCAGTACAGGTTCCTTCACAGGCAAAGCGACCATTTCCTTGTGCGATCAAGACTCCGACGCCGGCTTGAATACCCAAACGGCCAAACGAAGTGAAAGGTTGCCATTCGTAATCGAACATAAATACCGGAACAGGTGAACCGTGATACATCGTCACGAAATTAGTAGTTCCGTCTTTTGAAAGAATCGTCGGAGCATCCATTGTTCCGACACGGAACGTGCCGGTTTGACTGAATGTGGATTCGTCTTTAGTTCTGTAAACATAAGTACCGTCTTTTTCGATACGCAAAAGACCTTTGGCAGCCTGAGGATGATGAATATATTCGACTCCACCTTTTGGAGACTGACGAACAGTTTCATTTTGCATGACCGGTACTGACGGCTTTACTTCCACCACCGGAGACACTGGGATCACAGAAGGCTGCTCTTCCTCCGAGATGCTTTTTTGCAGTTCATCTTCAATATTCGAAGAACCCGCCTCAGGAACTTTTTCATTTAAGTTCACTGTGCTTTCTTCTTTTTTTGGTTCTTCCTTTTCAGAAGGCTTGGCTACTTTTGGTTCTGCACTTTTCAGCTCGTCTTCAATACTAAGAACGTCGTCTGTTGTATTGCTGTGAGTTGTAGTCGTATCAAATTCATTTTCTTCTTGAGTGTACGGAGGTTCTTGAGGTGCCGATTCATTGGGTTGCGCATGGGCGACCTGCAACGAGGCCAAGGTCATCATCGCAGCCAAAGAATATTTTAGAAATCTCACAACTCACCTCGAACGTTTCTTCCTAAGATCAAACGACGGTACAATTCAACAAAGGTAAGAACTGCAGTAGCCATAATCAAAAGAGTCACCCAAAATCCAAATGCAACACTCATACGTGCAAACAAGAGTAAGGGCCACAAAGCTCCACGCACAACCGCTTTAGCTACATCATTGCCAGCAATCAGTTCTGCATATTTAGGGCTGTACTTATAATAAGTTTTTACAAACTTTTGCCCCCAAGAAAATGGCAACAAATATTTATTTCTGAAATCACGGAAGCTTTGTACCTCTGGAGCCATGTCACTACCAAAAGCTGCTGTGGCGATGAAACAGTGCTTATCATCGAGAAGACCGACAACTGGTTCAGGAGATGTGCAAAGTGTCGTGGGGCTCACAGCAACTGCTGGCGCCACGGCATTGGTTGCTGTTGGAGTAAAAAACGAAATCACACCTGTTTGGTCTTGGCTTGCCATCACCATGCAATAACGTGATCCATTCGTCAGACCTTCAATACGAGAGTCTGAAAGAGGATCGCTGCCGGTGCTGACTGTACCCACGGAAATAGTCTTACTTGGAGAAGCATTTGTTATACGAGCAACAGTCTGTGCGTCAGTCTCTCCAGTTTGCTGAATTTCATAAAGGAAAACGGCAGCCTTATAAGGAGCCCCTGTACTTGGTGAGGTTGGAAAACTTGTGGAAACGGCAAGACCATCTGCATAGATTTTTTTATCGCCGGGAAAAACTTTAAAGTGGCAGAAACCCACCTTTTCAGTGTTAGGGTCTGGATCCGTGGGACAATCCACATAGTTCCATGAAGAATCTTGTGCCGATGTCTTAGCGAAACGAGTGACGATCTTTACAATGACCGAGTCTGTTGTTGCAGTTCCACCACCGATATTCTCGAAAGCAATATACAAATCGGCGTTCAGGTTTGTGGAACAATCTGTGGAGCCACTAGTAACACCGTTACACAAATCTCCCCAGGGAACAGTCACCGTAAATGTCGAAGCTCCCACTGTCCAATTATTCGTACCTACAGAGTTCCCTGTAGACCCACCAATTTTAATGGTCGGTGTTGTCGTATTCGTGGGTGCGGTGATTGCGGTATTGTTGATTGTGATAACAATGCTTACCGTTGTGTTGGCAGAGACATTGCTTTGACTGCATGGCAGAAGGCCCGTGCCCGAAAACACCGTGCCACTGCAACTATTACAAGTGCTGCCGGTGTTACTAGCGGTGCAAGAACCAGCAAAGGCACCAAAAAGAATAACCTTTGTAGGGTCCGTCGTATCAACGTTGGAAACACCCGTTGCAGAGCTATAGGTAAGCGTCGCCAAAGCATTTGCTGAAAACAGCAAAACTACCGAAGCACATAACGAGGAGAAAAACTTCTTGCCCAACATATCTAATATCGGACCATTAGTCGGGGCCATTGTCAAAAAAACCCACGTGTGGTTTAGAGCGCCCGACCTTTGTACAGCGCCTCATTCACATTTACTTCCATGGTCTTCGAGAAACGACAAGTTTGCGTAGCGAATGAACTGATTGGAATTAAAAAATGGGGCCAACATTTTGCTGGCCCCTTCAAGACTATTGGAAAATTTTTTCGGCGATCTGAATTCCGTTTAAGGCAGCACCCTTACGGATGTTGTCCGAAACAACCCACATCAACCACATCTTAGGGTCTTCGGGATCATGATGGATACGGCCAACATAAACCGGGTCTTCCCCGGAAACTTTATGTGCTAGAGGATAAACACTCTTCTTAGGATCATCTTGAACGACAATGCCTTCGAAATTATGGAGAGCCTCTAAAATCTGCTCGCGTTTCACTTCTTGTTTTAAAGTGACCCAAACCGACTCACTGTGGGCGTTCAATGCAGGGATACGAACTGTGAAAGCAGATACTTTCAATTTCGGTTGTCCCAAAATTTTACGCGTTTCTTTCATGATCTTTACTTCTTCACTACAGAAGCCATCGTCATTGAAAGAACCAATTTGCGGAATACAGTTGAACAAAATCTGATGCGGGAAAGTTTTTGGAGAGTGCTCTGCCGCATGATTTGAAGTTTGATTCATCAATTCATCATGACCATCTTTGCCAGCACCACTCACCGCTTGATATGTGCTAACACGCACTTCTTCCAAACCAAATTGATCCAAAAGAGGTTTCAAAGCGACAACCAATTGAATCGTTGAACAGTTTGGGTTGGCGATGATTTGCGGTTTTGAATCCTTATTGACCAGGTCACCGTTCACTTCAGGAACGATCAACACTGTATTTGGATCCATACGGAAAGCCGCTGAGTTGTCGATGGCAAAAGCTCCAGCAGCGACAGCCTTAGGCGCCCACTCTTTAGAGATATCATCACCCGAAGAAAAGAACACCAGGTCCAAGCCATCGAAGCAGTTCTCTTTAAGAACTTGGCAAGGCCAAGCTGTGCCTTGCAATTTAATTTTCTTACCCAGGGAGTTTTCAGAGGCAAACGGGCGAAGTTCCGCAATCGGGAACTCGCGCTGTGCAAGGATTTCCATGAAGGTTTGGCCGACCATGCCGGTCGCACCAACAACACCAACTTTTAGTTTGTCTTTAAGGCTTCTTTTCATCTTTCATGCTCTCTTCTTCTTCCTCTTCTTCGAGGACTAGATCGCTTTCATGAACGGCAGCGGGAGCGTAAACACTCGGCTTGATCTTGCGAATGTTTTTACCAAGTTTGAAGACGCCAAAAACAGCACCTAAAGCTGCATAGCCCATGAACAATACAAAAAGCATTACTTCAGGACGAAGAGCGACAACTACCAATAGACCGACCCCAAGGATGAGGTAACGGAATGGAAGACGCTCTTTCAAATCCAAGTCTTTAAAGCTGCGGAAACGGAAGTTGCTGACCATGACAATGGCCAACAAAATAGTCATAACCAAAAGACCGTAATTTCCCATGGGCTCAAGTTCCAAATCTTGGAACGCCAAAACAGAAGAAGCCACGATACCAGCCGCCATTGGGATTGGCAGACCTTGGAAATAATTTTTCTCTACAACATTGGCTTGTACGTTGAAACGCGCCAAACGCAAGCCGCCGCAAGCGACGAAAAGGAAGCACGCCACCCAGCCCAAACGACCGAAAGGTTGAAGCGCCCACAAGAAAAGCAAAACCCCTGGAGCCATACCGAAGCTCACAAGGTCGCAAAGTGAATCATACTCTGCACCGAACTTACTTGTTGAACGAGTCAAACGTGCTAAACGACCATCGAGTTGGTCAAACACGGCCGCAACAACGATTGCGTACGCAGCCCAAAGATAATTGCCTTTGATAGATTGAATGACCGCAAAGAAACCGCAAAAAAGATTTCCTGTCGTCATCAAGTTAGGAAGAATGTAAATATACATTGCTAAGCGCTGAGCTCTAGCATCTTCAGTTTCTAATTGTGCCTGTGTATGCGATTGTGTGTGTTCTGTAGCCATGTCGGAAATCTATCCGACAATGGCAAAAAATCCAAAGAAATAAAACAAGATAGAAAGACCAATGGCACTCATAAGAGGAAGGGTCAAATTATCATCAAGTTTACCAATAGGAATCAACTCTGCGAAGGCACCAACAAGACCCGCAAGAAGGCTCACAACGATAAGACGATCCGTTAAATAGTTGTGCACTAACAAATAAAATAGAGTCAAAGCTGTACAAACGAAGAATGCTGCCATGAAGCCCTGAATAGACTTGTGGCCAAAAATCTTATCTTTGCCATACAAGATTCCAAAATAGCTAGCGATGGGATCTGCAAAAGCCAAGAACAACAAAGTCAAAGCCACGACGGGACGAGGGAAAATAACATCAACCAGCAAAACACCGGTAAGAAGGTAGGTCGTTCCAGCTAAGTTTTTGGCTTCACTTTGGCGCATGATTGGTTTGAATGCATGAAGAGCCCAATCATTCAGAGCAGGATATCTTTGACGCAAAAAATCGAAAGGAACAAAGAGAGCCCAAGCAACAACCAGAATCGACATCGAAACTACTGGCGGAAGATATACGTACGCCAAGAACATGCTGAAAACCCCAGACATGTGCCAAATTTTTCGAGCATAGTGAATGTCCGAGCGCTTCTTAAGATCCACGATATGGGTTAGTCCTTCTAATATCATCCGGCGCTAACTTAAAGGCTGGATGCGCGAGAATCAATTTAATTGATCCTACTCTAACCGATCGCATTAAGATTGTGATATTACTAAGTTAAATCTTTGTCGAATGAACACGAACAACCTCTTCAACTGATTTTCCAGAGCGTTCGCGATAACGAATCGCAATTTCATTCTCTCCGCTCTTCAATTGAATAAGGTCTGTCTGATATTTATCAGTCCCACGTGGAAAAATAGATGCGGTGTAGCCATTGCTTTTATTAACAATCTCAACTTCGCCTTGCTGCAAGCCCTTCGCACAATTCTTACCTTGGAATTGAACAAAAGCACCGTGAACAGAAACCTTCTGTGCCGATTTTTTTGTGCAGTTAAGATCAAATTGCGTGAACTGTTCCAAAGCAGATCCCACTTTGTGAGTCGCCGTTGGAATACTTGCGGGCGCACGGGACGACGATGACGCCAACGATGAAGACGACGCCACAGCGGATTCCACAGAAGTCATATCTTCTTCTGTAAGACTGTAAAATGTGCGCGCTCCCAAAAGGAGAACCAACACAAGAGTGACGGCGATGAACTGAATGTCTGAAGCTTGGCGTTTGAACATGATGATCTACATCGGATATTCAAAGCAGGACTTTAGCTGTGTCATTCTGAGAATTGTCGATCAAACTCTAAACACCGTCTTAAGTATAGCTAACTAGAAGCCGATAAATTGGGTAGAGGTGGCATCGCCATTGCTCTACTAGTTCTCGGGGGATGAACTTATGAAGGTACGTATTCTCAAAAAGAATCGCAATATTCGTGTCATGTCTGCTATAGCAGTTATGACCGTGATGGTTGTGAGCTTTCAAAACTGCGCACCTCAAGCGAATTGTACAAGTGGGTCCTCAGGCTGTTCGACGGACAGCGCTTCAACGACTCCAGGCTCGGGGTCCAGTTCTAAATCGCCTTATCAAAACAACAATAATCTAGTCATTGGTGGTGGAGGTTCTGGCAGCAGTTCCGGCGGTAGCAGTGGCAGTAATGGCGCCATCGTTATTGGTGGTGGCGGAAGTTCTTCTAGCGGTGGATCCTCTTCAGGAGGAAGTTCTTCCTCTGGTGGAAGTGGCACCATCATTGTCGGTGGGGGCGGAGCTGTCAGTGGCAATGCTTTAAGAATCACAACTCAACCGCAAAGCGTTTCTATCTATGAAAAGCAAGACTTCACCCTCAGTGTTTCTGTGACCGGTGGAGCTTATCCTTATAGTTATCAATGGTATAAAGATGGCGCTGCGACGACTAACGGTCTTGGCACTTACTCGTCTTTTTCAGACAACGCAGATACTTGGTCTAAAGAAGGCTCTTACTATGTCACCATCAAAGATGCGACAGGATCTGCGGTAACAAGTCAGTCTGTGCGTGTTGGTATTATGGAGCCAGCTACGGGCTGTGCTGCCGGATCTTATTTTACATTTACGAATGGTCAATACGACCAAGCCTATGGCTATTTCAATCAGTATTTTAATGGTCCTCGAGGTAAATACTTGCTGCACTCCAGTTACGATACGGCGAATTTCTTATTTCAATTTGCAGGCTATACAGGCTTGAGCTCTTGGAGTTTTCCAACCCTGCCTTATTTGGGAAAAGCAGCGATTTCTTGTAAGTCGATCATTCCAAGAATACGCGGTTCTTACAGTTCTTGTTCAACTTACAGCGGAGCGGTGAATTTCGAATGCCATAACAACAAGCTGAAATTCATTTCAGACACTTGCCAAGTTGTTGATGATAGCGGTTGTAACTTTGGTGGCGGTGGCCACTAGATACTTAAACTGCCGGAGACCCCGGCAGTTTATTCAAGTTCAATTCAGTTCTTATTTTTTATCGATGCTGATGGCGAATTTTTTAACGCCTGCACTTTTCACTATATCCAAAAGACCTACTACTTTTCCATGTGGAGTGTCTTTATCCGCAGAAATAATAGCCTGAACTTCAGAATTTTTAGCGACTTCTTCCAATGCTTTTGCCTTAACGGCGTCTTCATTTACAAAAGTCCCATTTAAATTAATACGTCCATCGGCAGTCAGAGCAATATTCAATTTGCTCGGTGCAGTTTGATCTCCACTGGCCGCCTTTGGCAGATTTACGTTGATCGTTGGCTTGATAAACATCGGAGCCGTCACCATGAAAATGATGAGGACCACCAGGATGATATCGACCAACGGGACAACGTTAATGTCCGCTATGGCGTCGTTATCTTGTCCCGATTTCATTGCCATGATTAAACACCTTTTTTCTTAGCGTAAGCGAGACAAAGCTCTTTCACGCTATCAAGACTTTGGAAGATGCTACGTACTTGCTTGCTGTAATAGTTGTAAAAGATAACCGCTGGAATCGCCACGAACAAACCCGCTGCCGTCGCAACAAGGGCCATGGAGATCCCCGCCATCACCGTTTGTTGACCGGCTTCTGGAGATTGGGCCAAGTCGTTGAAGGCTTTCATGATACCCAAAACCGTACCGAACAATCCCACGTAAGGAGCGTTCGAACCCACTGTCGCTAAAAAGTTCAAAAACTTTTCAAGTTCAGGACGCTCAGTCAAAGCAAAGGTATTGAACACTTCTTCAAGACCTTTGCTGCCAGAGTCTCTCATGTGTTTCATCGCGTAGCCCGCTGCGCGACCTTCCAAAGAGTTTGGATCTTTCGCAAGATCTTCCACGTCTTCCAAGCTATTGCTTTGCAAAGCCAGCTTAATACGCGCACGAACGCGTTGAGACTCTGTAGATACTTTTTTAAGTGCAAAATATCTTTCCAAAATCATCCCAATGCTCAAAACGCTGAGAAGAAGCAAAAGCCAAAGGACCACTTGGTCCGCTAAATGAGCCACTGAGAATATTTTTTCCGCGAGCATGATGTGAATTCCTCCAAATCTTTGACCTAATATAACTATTGAGCCATTATCTCTAGATCGTTTACACATGGTCAAGGTATGCCGAGAATCATTTTTACGTTCACTCTTATTCTACTGAGCTTAGTCCAGCTTTCTTGTCAGGCAAATGACAGGAAATCGATCCTATTGATCGCAGTGGATGAGCTTTCAGTGGCCGATGTGAATTGCAACCAAGAGCAAGGAATGGGCTCTCGCAGCGGTTTTCATTTACTTTGCAAAGAGTCGATTCGTTTTACCCATGCTTACTCACCTTCGACGCTCAGTGTTCCGGCTCTATCATCAGTCCTGACAGGACTCTACCCTTTTCAACATAAAGTTCGCCACAACGGAGGTCCAGGACTAGCTCCTGAATTTGACCTATCTTCTGAGTTGGCCGTACGTAGTGAATACAGAACCAGTTTCTTTTCCGGCGGAGCTCCTGTTTTTAGAAAATCGGGACTTAATCAAGGCTTTGAACTTTTTGACGACAATATCGTTCCTAATTTTAATACCTTCTTCCGCCCGTTGAAGAAAACTTCCAACCAATTCCTGCAATGGCTCAAACACGATGCGGGCAACAGTCCTTTTTTCAGTGTTTTGTATGCACCTGATTTGGCTTTTACAACGACGGTCACCACCACGGATCTTGGCGAGACTCGCAACTTGAGTTTTGAAAGCCAAGTCGATGAGTTTGACGAAAGTCTTTACCAACTGTTTCAACAACTTAAAACTCAAGGTCGTTGGGACAAGACAACTGTGATTCTTGTAGGTCTCAGTGGTCACAATGTTGAAGAGCGCTCCGGAGAATTAGCTGCGACCAACTTGCACAGTGAGAACACGCAAGTTGCCTTGCTTATTAAGCCTGCACAAAATAAAAAACGTGATGAAGCGATCTATTGGAAAATCGATCAAAATGTCAGTCTGGTTGATTTAGGCCGAACGCTTTATGATCTTTTAGGTGAAACCAACCTGGATGAAGATGACTCAGACTTTCCAAGTCACTCCCTTTTTAGTGTTTTAAAAAGTCCCGTGGCACATTGGCCTGAAGATCGTCCCATTCTTGTTGAATCTGGATGGGCTCTTTGGCGGAGTGCAGGTCCTTTAAAAACAGCGGCCATTGCAAATCACGTTCTTTATATTAACGACGAAAAGCCCAAGCTTTATAATACCTTGTTAGATCGTTTCGAGGTGAATCCTCTTCCGCTTTTGCAGGAAAGTATTTTGCCAACGACGACGAAACTGCAAAATTTGCTTCGTAAAAATCAGCTTCCTTCTTACATCGCACCGAACTCTGAGTGGATGACGAAGATGAGCCTCCCATTTTCAAGATGGATGCGGCCTGATCAAGAGGCTTTGTTGTTGCGCGATCTCAAACGTCTTAGCAATAACCAGCCCCGCAGTGTCGACTTGCTGAATTGGACTGCGCAGATTGCTTTGAACCAAAAAGACTGGGAGACACTTCGAAATCTTGGAACTAAAAACAAGATCTCTGTGTGGCAATATGTTGGCGAGAAAAATTTAAATATCAAAGGCATACCCAAAACTTCAGACGCCTGCATTGCTCTTCTGACTTTGAAGGAACTTGAGTCTTCACATTTCAAAGAATGTGGTGATCCTCTTTTCTTAGAGATGATTGACTGGTTGCGCGCCGATGTACGAGGCCTTTCGAAGGAAACGCAAAGAAAGAAATTCGAGAGATCTTTTAAGAACTACATGCTGGATCAAGAGATTCAACGAGCCAACATTGCCCTCGGTTTGACTTGGGATACGTCTCGGGACAACACTTTTGCTCCATCCCGAGTCGAATTGGCTTTGCATTTACCTGAACTCGCTAAAGTGCGAGCCCAGGCCTACAAAGCTTTGGCAACTATTGACGAGGAAGATTAGCTGCCCTTGAGCTGCGAAAGTTATTCCGGCTCTGGATTATGGCAACTTTGTGATTGTTGAAAGAGATAATGTTTTAGTTACGGATCCAGCGTACTCGCCAGACTCATTAGTATTCGCCGTCGCATCTTCACCAATCACAACCATGTATTCTGAGTTGAAGAAATGCCCCGTGCCGTCGTCTCTAAAGCCCACGAAGAAAGTATATCCTGCACCAGCCTCCATCCATCCACCGCGGCCGAAGGAAGTCAGAACATAATCTGTTAATTCCACCCCGCCACATGTAGGATTCCAACTATCATCGGGCGTGCTGTGGGCATCACAATGGGCGGTTTCTAGATCATATTTTATTTTAGATAGATTCGACGTGGAATCTGCTAGCAGCATGGCAATGAATTGTTTGTTCTCTGCCGCATCCACGTAGCTTGCCGCTTGAGTTCCATCTGCTTCATCCGTCACGATTTTCACTGACGCGTGATTTGCATCAACCTTCGTGAAGGTGCGAGATTCCGCATGGGCTATTATAGACACGAATGAGCAACACAAAAGAACTAAAACACTTTTCATAAATGCTTCCTTTATCAGTATTCCGCGAAAAAAAGGAAGTCATATAAGACCTTGCAAGAGATGTAAACATCCCAAGAATTTCAAATGAGTAAGATGATGAAGACTTTTAAATTGCGACGAGGCCTAGCCAAAAAGGTGTATTCGGGGACTCTTGGATCATACGATTTGTAATATCGCCAATATCTTGCTGATAGGCATCGCGAGTCCACAAAGAGTTCGCAATTGTTGGGCACGCTAACAAAACCAATTGGTCACCTTCGCGCACATAGGTATGACCACACTGAATGCTACAAGTTGGGTCCAACCCCAAGAGCTGTCCTGGCAAAGGCGGCAAAGAGCCCGGCACTTCAGTCAGTTCACTGGAAAGATCGACGCCCATGGAAAGTGGCTGCAATCTTTGGCTGTTTCTTTGAAGAAGCAAGCTAGGACAACCCACCTGAGCATAGGCAACCTGAGGGCCCCTTTTAAAGAGAGCTAGAATTTCAACACCTGAAAAATATTGCGCCCGATTTTCACTGCGATAAAGCATATCGTTCGCAATCAAAATTCCAGTGCGCACATAATTCACTTCATCTGTTAAGCAGCTTAAGAACTCGAAAGGAGATGTGACTTCAACGTCGGCCTTCGCTGCGTTGACATACTTCACGACCTCATCCAAGGCTCTTTGCGCATGCTCGGGCTGTCCCCATGAAGTCGCGATCACGATCAAAGATCCATCGTCCTCTGCATGAATCAGTGGCTTTGGACGAAGAACTTTGGTGCTATAGGATCGTTCTTTCAACTTCATTATAAAGCCCCGTATTTTTTCAACTTGATGTAGGCCTTTTTATAGTACTCGCCATCTGGAATATCTTGATCAAGAATCTTCTTCCACTTGTCTTTAGCGCCGATCTTTCCTTCACCGCCATCGACGTTGCCGAAGCTTTCTTCCAAAATTCCTTCTTGATAGAATTTCATCATCTCTTTACGCAGTTCACCTACGTAACGATCTATTTTAGGCACAAGTTCGTCGTTGGTTGGATCAACTTGACGAGCTTTACGCAAAGCCAAGATCGCACCTTTTAAGTTTTGCGCCTGATAGAGCTTATCCGCTTCCGCTTGATAGCTTGCGGTTTTAGTATTCATCATCTGACGAATCGCCGCGATATTTCGTTGCGATTGGCCTTTTAAACCACTCGGATCAGGAAGCTTCGAATCAACAACCTTTTCATAGCTTGCAATAACATCCAGCGGATTTTTTGCGGACTTGTGAACCGTCTGTGCTTTTTCATAGATAGACTTAAGCTTCGCGACCTGACCTTGGTAAACAGCTTTCTCTGCAGCCTTTGCATCCCGCTGAACTACGATGGCCTGCACTTGCATTTTCAAATCGTTGATCTTTGGATGATCTGGATTGAACTGCATCACAGAACTCAAACAGTCTTCGATCTCAGCTTCTGTGATCGAAGGGTTGATTTTCTTTTGGCACTCCGCCACTTGTTTCACAATTTTTTCTTCAGCTTCCGCTTTCGATTTCTCGATCTCATCTTGGCGACGTTGCTGTTCTTGAATGAACATCGCCTCTTTAGAAAGACGCTCGATCTCTTTCAAGTCTTCATAATCCGGAATGATCTCACGGATCTTAACAATTTCGTCCTGGGCCAATTGATATTTCCCAGCCATGTATAAGTTCTTCGCGTCCTTATAGCGTTGACGAATCAAAGCTTGCTGCTCTGGCTTCAACTTGGCAAAAGCATCTTGTGGAGAGCCTGGCGCAGCTGGGCCCGCAGGTCCCGCAATACCCGGTTTCGGTGCAGTATCATTTTTACTTCCGCCAAAGAACCAAGCCAAAAGAATAACGGCCACAGCACCGATCAAAATCTTTGAACGATGCTTCTGGAAATCAAATTTGCCTGGGGCCGCCACTGGAGCTGGAGCCCCCATTTGTGGATGACCCTGATAGTTTGCCGGATAATTCGGCTGATACGGCATAGGCGCTATACCACCCTGATAAGGCATCAACTCATGAGAACCTTGCTGTTGATACTCCATCGGCACAATATCTTGAGAGACCGGCAACAAAGGACTTGGCGGAGCCACATTCACCATTTCCAAACGACTTTGGAAATTGGAATCATGGAGTTCAAAGTAAAGATAATTTTCTAAAACAGTGATCGCGTCACCACTCTTAATCGGTGTCGGCTCTGAAGATGAAATTGGACTGCCATTAAGCAATGTTCCATTCACACTGCCCAAATCAATAATATGAAAATTCGATCCTGCTCTGCGAATTTCAAACTGACGACGACTTACGCGTTGATCACGAATTTGAATATGGCAAGAAGGATCGCGACCGGCGATCCAAGATTCCCCGGCATCCAAACGAATCAATTCTTTCACTTCATTGCCGCTGTCGACAATTTTCATGTACGCCGCTGTCGGCGCAACGCCAATAACAGTTTTTTCTTCACCACCACCGAACTCATCTCCCGCGGATGGATCCCCAGAAGTCACCGCCGGAGGATAAGCAAGTTCACTGCCACCACCGGATTCACCACCATGAACACTCATCGCAGAAGGTTCAGCCATAGGACCCACATCTGCGGTCATTAAGAAATCAAACTCATAAGGGGGAACTGTAAATGAAGAGCCATGGCTCAACTGAAATTGTTGAACCTTTTCGCCGTTCTGAATCACATCCCCATAGCGAGAAATTACTTCTACAGTCCAAGTTCCACTGACAAGTGAAAGCTTGAAATGCTCTCGTGAAATGCCTTTTTCAGGTTGCAGAACGATATCGCAATCATCCTTACGACCGGCGATATAGGCGCGGTCTTCGGCAAGAGCGACATCGTAAACTGTTTTGCCACGCAGGCGAACTTTAAGGCGTGCCATTAGAATCTCCCAGTCTCCACATTCAAGCTGCATTCTTCGTAGTACTGTTTAGCTTCCTTGAAGCTTGGATCTTCTTTACGGTTCTGTAGCATGGTCATAACGTTTGAGTAATTCGACTGGCACATACGCCAGTTGCGTTTTTCTCTGTAGCGGTTACCTTGAATCATATTGAACTTCACTAACTCATCAAATTTGATTTTCGATAAATGAAAATAGCGCTTCGCCAACTCATTGTCTGGATCCAAGTTCAAAACAACTTGGAAAGCTTCTCTCGCGCGGGCGTACTGTCCCTGTTGGAAATCACGGAAGCCACGAATAAAGTTTTCCTGGGCTCTGCGATATTGAACAGAATCATACTTATCTTTTTTAATATTAGCCAATTCCTGTGTGCGCTTTTCAGCGTCTGCAATGTCTTGCATTGAAATAGCGGAGGTGCGAATCGCATTGGGATCTTTGCCCGCTTTATTTTTAGAACCTGACAAGAAGAACCACGCCACCAAACCAACGGCAACAATAATTCCATAGAAGCGAACCTTTGGATTCTGTAAAAGGCTTCCACCAGAAGAAGCACCTCGTCCCATGGCCGGGCCACTCGCAGGAGGAGCCTGATAACCACCATAATTCATACCATTATTGTGTGGCATGCCTGGCAAGCCACCCGCCTGTGGCATGGATGGAGGCATGGACTGTTGGAATGCTGGAATATGCGCACCTTGTGAAGGCGGCATTTGCGGAGTCGAAGGCATCTGCGGCTTCGGTGTAAATGCAGGGGTCGTCGTCACCGGAGTGAAAGGACTTCCTGGTCTTGGCGCCGCTGGTGCACCTGCTGTTGGCACTGCCGCAAGAGGAGCTGCGGCAACCTCTGGAAGATCCGCGATAAAACGAATTTCCGTGTCACCAATCTGAATGATTGAATCGTTTTTAAGTATTTCGGATTGAACACTTTCTCCATCTAACAAGATGAAGTTTTTCCCGCTCAAGTTAACAACTAAAAACTCATTTCCACGCTGTTTAATTTCAGCATGTTGACGGCTCACACGAGGATCGCTGGAAAGAACAATATCATTCTCTGGACCACGCCCAATCGTCGCGTTGCCCTTATTGAAATTCAGACGAAGACCAATATGTGGCCCCTTCGTCACTTCAATTTCAAATTTCAATCCATCCTTCATGTTCGGAGCCGCACTCATCATGAGCCTCCGTCAGTTGGGGATACGGTGATGAGATAATAATCCACCTCTGTCGGTGATGAACTCATCGCCTGACAACTCAAAATACATAGATGTCCGCTGAACTCCAACTGATCCGTATGAATCACTCGAGAGTTCTCGCGACTTTTGCCAACTAGATGTTCAATGTTTTGTTGAAGGGCTGCATCTGGAATCGCTGTGTACATCTGTCCTTGTAAAGCTGACAGCTCAGAGTGCGCCACTTGTGCAAACGAAGGACTGCACGCGATCAAACGACCATCTTTCGCAATGGCCACTGCTGGGAAGCCGATCATTTGCACCAAGTTTTCAGCCTCAGCGTCTTTATTTACAAAGTTTCCGCCAGCGCCACCTTCGTCACGAGCTCCGTTCACATAACGAGTCAAAAGACTGTTGATATTGCCTACCAAAGCCTGCAACGGAGGGAACATAAAGTCCACTTCAGTGCTGTCTTTCTTTTCCCTCATGGCAACGTCCAATTGGGAGTTCAAACTCGCAATTGGGTATTCGATCAACTTATACATAAAGAAGAAAATCAACAAACCCACAAGACTTGCGATCACCAGCGTTTGCATAAACAAACTGATGGCACGACCGTCGTCAAAGGCCAAACTGCCAATATCATAAAGGACAATGGCATGGGCTTTCACTGACTGCTCGCCGGTATTTGGATCAAATAGTCCAATGGGGAAGCTTGCACCGATAGTCGAAGAATCCACTTCCACAGATTGTGGGCGCATTTCACGTCGAGCCACGTGCACAAAAGGCAAGTCCGGAGTTGTTCCCGCCCGAGTCGCCGGAGCCAGGATCATCCCGTCTGATTGTTGAACAATCAAAACTTGTTTTACGCCGTCTTCGGACTCTGCTTGATTTGTCGTTAAAGTTGAAAAGCTATTCTGCAAAAGAGCTGCTTGATTCATCGTCGCCACCGTGCGCGCAATCGAAGCCGCACGACGTTTACTTTCGTTGATGATACTCGCTCTAGAAATCGCGACCATTGGAATCATGGACAGCAAAGTCGTCATAAAAATAAATAGAACGACAAAGCCCAAAAGAACCATTTTAAATTCTATCAACGTTGGTAACTTGTAAACCCCAGGCAACGCGACTTTATCAACATAGTCCATGACTTTATCGACAATCGCTTTCACACCACCCGGATGATAAGCCGGCGCAGGAGCTGGATTCGCCCCTGGAGCAGCCCCCGGCATCCCCGCCATCGGTTGTGGCATACCTTGAGTATACTGTGTTTGCTGATACATCTGTGGAGGCATTTGCGGCGCAGCTCCTCCGCCATAATAAGGCATTGGAGCATGACCAGAAGGAGCCGCCTGCGAACGAGGTGCTTGAGCCCTTACATCTGGAGCTGGAATAACGTCGGCAAGAACATCGTGAATTCCCAACTTGTCACCAAGTCTCATCACTCCTGTTTGCAAACGAATTCCGTTTAAGAAAGTTCCATTGCTAGATTTCAAATCTGTGACAATGATCTTTTCTTTATAGACGGTCACTTCGGTATGTTCTTTCGAAACACCCGAGCTGGTGATTTTAATATCACAACTTGGAGCGCGACCGATCACATTTCGCCCCATCTTTAATTCTATTATTTGACCGGCTTGAGGGCCGGTTAAAACTCTAAGCGCCCACATAGAGTTGATCTCCTACGCTGATCTTTAACTTGCTGCTGGTTCCAGAGGCCATTTCAATCACAGAGCTCGCACCCCACACCGGAGGCACCAAACGCCAAGGCTTAACATCTTGGTAAATGGCTTTCACTTTCAAACTTTTATCTACAAATACACAATCAATAGAGAACTGCATAAAACATGTATGAATGCTGTTGCAGCGATGAATCCACAATGCTTGGTCTTGGGACAAAGACTTTCTGCCCAATAATCCTTTGCCGCGGGTCCAGAAGTTTTTAGCAACTTCCAGGTTCTCGACAAGAGTGACGTTTGTAGATTTATTACCCAACACAGCCATCATTATTTTCCACCATACATGAATGAAACCGCCACAGGACCAAACACCATAATGAAGACCGCAGGAAGAATAAACATCATCAACGGAATCAAAATAGCTTGAGATGCTCTGGCACCGGCTTTCTCGGCACGGACGAAACGTTCCAATCGCATTTGCTCTGATTGGTCTTTCAAGACCTGTGAAATACTCGCCCCGGTCGATTCGGCATCTACCAGAACCGCCACGAAACTTGTGATTTCATTCATATCTAAACGCTCTGCCATTTCTTTTAATGCTTGAGTTTTAGATGAACCGATCTTGATATCTTTCAAGACGATACTAAACTCGTCCGCCAAAACGCTGTCTGAATTCGAAGCCTTATCCACAATTTTCTGAATTGCAGAGAAAAAGTCCAAACCAGCTTCCACCGACAAAGCCAGAAGATCGATAAAGAATGGAAGATCCGCACGAACGGACAGTTCGCGTTTCTTCTTTTCACCCTTTGAGTGAATTTGCGGCAAATAAAATCCAATCAGCCCCATCCCCAAACACATGTACGGCGATAGTCCCACCTGCAAAGAGAAATTCATGATCAGCAAGAAGATCGGGAACATAATGCCCCAAAGAAGTTGCAAACCAATAAACTCGTCTTCATTCAATTCAGCTGAAAGCCCCGAGGTCTTAATAAACTTACGAACCTTCTTGCGATAAGATTCACTGCGAATTTTCAAAGCATGCTGCAAAGTAAACTGATGCACCAAGGGACGAGAGAAATTGATGATTGGGTTTTTTGATTTTACCGGCTCATCATTGTTGGCCCAAGATAGTTGCGCTTTATCTTTATTGCTTGCGAAGATCGAACTGACAAAAAGGAAAACCGCCACTCCTGCGAGCAGCAATCCTAGAATGAGCATTAACTCTGCACTTCCCATTTTCGCCTCTTTGTGTTCAAGTGAACTCATGATACCGATCAAGCCAAAGTTGATACTTGCATCCGAGTCTCCACGCCGAAGACAACTTCTTACCGAAGCTGGTTTTTCATTCGACGTGGTTCCAGTTAAAGTATCGGAAATTCCTGACAAAAACCTGAATGTAAACGATCAGATTTTAGATATCGCCAGACGTAAAGCGAGGCATGCTTATGCCCTTCTAAAGGCCAGCCGTAACGACGAGTTTATCGTCATTTCCGCTGATACTGAGGTCATTTGGGATGGGGCTCCCCTTGGAAAGCCTCTAGATCGCGACGATGCCTATCGAATTTTAAAACTTTTGTCTGGAAATGTTCATGAGGTGCTGACTGCCGTCTGCATAATCAGCTCACCTTCAAGCCAAGAAGTGTCTCAGGTTGAGACGACAAAAATTTTCTTCAAAACATTAAGTGACGATGAAATCTGGACCTACATTGATACAAAAGAACCCATGGACAAGGCAGGAGCCTACGGAATTCAAGGCCATGGGGGAAAATTTGTGGAAAAGTACGAAGGCCCTTTCGACAATGTCGTAGGTCTTCCGATAAGTGTAGTGCGGGACCTTTTGGCGAAGTTTTAAATCTCATTTCGAGTGTTAGGAACATGAAAGAGTATGATTTAAATTTCTACTTCGATGACAATCTCCAGGAAGTTGCTACCAACCCTAGCGACATGGAGCTTTACGTTCACGAACAGAAGATCGCTCTTTCCACAGCCCAAAACCCCGTCGACCGCGTGAAGATCCTGGGCGAGATCGGCGTCTACTTAAGAATTCTGCGGCAACTTTCCGAAGCTCAAGACTATTTACTTAAATCTTTGGAAATCATCGCACGCCATAACCTGGAACCTCATTTTAAAATCGGTCAGCAGATTCGCCTGGCCCATGTTTATCAATGGCAATGTCAGTTCGAGCTGAGTAATTCGATGTTTGACGAGCTGCTTCGCATCTCAAAGTCCACGGACCTGGGTTATCTGCATGACTTTATTTGGCAGCATGCGGGAAAAAATTATTTTGATCAGCTCAAATGGAAAGAAGCCCACGATTGCTTTCAAAAAGCTCTCAAACTGCGCGAACTACGCCATGCGCCCGTTGAACAGATTCAGTCTTCTCTTCTATCCATCAGCGCCGCCTTGCAAAGAATGAATTAGAAAAGTTTATCGTAAAACCAGCGGTTCTTTTTCTTTATCCGCAATGATGTTCTTCTTCTTTTTATTCGCCAGAGGTCGTTTTGCTGGTGGCTTATTAAACCCACTTCTGACTGTCGACCAGAAAGAGCACCATGGTTCTTGCTCCACACTCATTTGCCCCGAAAAAGCATACCGTCGACCCTGCGCCTTTTTCATGGACTTCTTTAAAACCAAATCCCCCAACGCCTGAACACCGTCGCTGAGATAACTTCTAGAGAAACGATTGTTCCAGTTTACACTCACCGCATCGACATTTTTAAAAAACGGAGTTAAGTAACCGCGCAAATTTCCATCGGTCATGAAAACCTGCGAGTACATATTCATCTCGCCATTTAAGAAGTAATAAGGTCCATATAAAATGAACGTATTATTGAGTTTTGCCAGATTCAGAGATGTCACGTTCACTTTCGCATTCAAAGATGGCAAAGGTCCTTGAAAGTCAAACTGCAGGTTGCCTCGCAACCATCCGTCCCTTTGAATTCGCGCCGAAAAATTCATCTGGCTTGGTAACTTACGAAGAACTCTTTCGGTGTTATGAATGTTGATTGCTGAAATATAGACCTTATCCAAGGACACCTGCACTGGGCGCTTATAGTCTTTATTGGTAAATAATAAACTGCTGTCATTCACCTTCACGCTTTCCAAATTAAAAGGAATCAGCGTATTTAGAAAATGCCGCCAATCGCTCCCATCCCCGAGCTGCTGGTTGCCCCGCAAGATACTGTCGATCAAATTCACCTTAGCCCGGGTCACTTCCAAAGAACCCAAAATCTTTTGCTCCAACAGCAAATGCGTAAGAAGCGACACTTCCAACTTATCAACTGACAGCAGGGCATCATAGTCCGCACGATCTTTCTTCCAAATACGCAACCCCTCAATATGATAAGAACCCTTATAAAAAGAAAGTCCGAAGGATTCAATACTTCCGGAATAATTGGGCAAATCATTTTTCAGACGTTGATTGATGGAGTGACGAATCCCAAAAGGTAAAAACACCCTCAAGAGAACAACAAGTGCGCAAACAAGAATAAAAATTTTGTAGCGAAAACTCATCCCTCTCAGGGTTCGCTCGGTGCGATTTTTTTTCAACTGCGAGATCACTGGCACTCAACAGGATTCGCCAATTCTAGACTGTCTCAAACTGAGATTGCTTACGACAGAGGTCTGAATTTTGTCACTTCTCTGGAAGATCGACATGATTGCTCGAGCGAAATGAAACTGTTTTGAGTTGAGACTGGCACCATCAGTGAATTGTATTTCTCTGTGAGGTCTCTATGAAGTACATCGCATCACTGACATTTATGATTGCTCTCAATTTCGCGTTCTTTGCGAAAGCTGCGACGACGACCAGTGAAGCTAGCAATTGTGCTGAATGCTCTCAGGTACCTACGAACTTAGACGACCAAGCCGCCATTGCTAGAGCTTTGCGAAACTCTGTTGTGGGAGGCAGCGAAGCTCAGGGCGTTTCCGATATCAGTACACGCATGAATTGGGCAGATACTTGTAGCAAGTTCGCCGATGGCAATTCCTATGGCCCTTGGGGACTAACCGTGATCAAAGAACTTGAAACTAATAAATATGATGACTTGATCCGTGGCTCTGCTGACTTAAAACAACTCTGCCCGGGCTACCAACAAATGAATCGCGACGCGAAGAACGGAATGTGGGTGGCAATTTTTGCTGCCATGGCCAACCATGAAAGCTCTTGCCGTGAAAAGCCACCTCTTCATGGAGGACCCAATGGAACTCTTGTCGGTCTTATGCAACTCGATAAAGGCAAGGAACGCTCTTACTCACCATCGGGCTGCAAAAACGGCGATGGCTCCACGGCCAAAGGCAGTCTTCGTTGTACAATGTCTATGCTTAATGATCAGTTAGGTCGTGGCTCAAATCTTTTTGCTAAGTCGGGGCAGACTTATTGGGAAGTTTTACAAGTCACTTCAAGGAAAAAGATTTATCGCGAAATCAAAAATGCCATCCAAAGCTATGCACTTTGTAAGTAACGTCTAATGATTGAAGGTAAATTCACAACTGGAACTCTGGTCTGTATTCTGATCAATGCCTAGAGTTTCTTTAAATGCCACTAAAATAATTCCCAGATTTACAAACAAAGCAAAGCCTGGGTATATTTCCGCTATGAAGATCTATCTAAGAACTCTATCAGTCCTTTATTTTATCGGTTATCTACTTCACTCGGCAGATGTTCTGGGACTCAGACTTGATTTCAAGACGATGTCACCAGGTTGGAAAGTGTGGACCGTTTATCTTTTAGTTGCCGACTTCGCGGCCTCCATCGGTTTGTGGCTACTAAAACCTTGGGGCGTGGGACTTTTTCTTTTTATCGCCATTTCGCAGCTAACCGCATACATAGGCTACAAAGATTTTTTTGGCGACCAAACAATGCTCATCGCATTCCACCTAACAACCCTCGCCATGTTCATTGGTTTTATTTTCCGCATGACTCAAATGCAAAAGAATCAAAAGCCCCTCTAAACCGGGGCTTCCTTAAAATACCTCTGATAATCCCGAGGCACCGACGCGATGAACCCAATTGCGACAAGGTGTTCTTGAATAAGCTCATCCCGAACTAACGAAAGTGCTCTTTTAAGCTCAACAATCCGCGACCACGGCCTAAAATTCCAAAACCGATCCTGCAAGCCACGGGTTTTAGCTGCTCCCGTAACACGCATCGAAATAATCCCAGAAACCGCCCGCACAAAAGACAAAAAAGAAGTTCGATCTGCAATTCGAATCAATAGCTGAAGCTGGTTTCCCATATTAGCAAATTCGACAACTCGCACACCATAACGACGAGCCTGCTCACGAACCACACGATCAACAACTTTAATATTTCGAGAAGAACGTAAGGACCACTCTCCACTCGCTTGCGAGGAAGAAAGCACAACATGCATTGCATGTTTAACAGATATGGGACGAGCCGATTTTGCATTGCTCTGCTTTAAGAGCGTACCCCCGAACTGCTTGAAAACTCGCAGCCGAGGGTCCTGATACTTCATCTGACCGCTACTTTTAAGGGAGGAGCCGTTCATATCTATTTCTACGCACCCAAATTCCCTTCGTCAAAAACAAAAAGTAGCGATGGTATTTTATTTTGAAAATAACGCGATAAATCGAAAAGAAACCAAGCTAAGCTCTCAGGTGGAGAAACCAAACATCGAGGCTCTGACAAAACAAATCATCACCAATAAGAACGCCGTGACTAGCAAAAACCAAAGTGCTACCCTCTCCCCATGGCTCTCAAAAGAATTCTTGCAGAAATTGGATCATGTAAGTTGCTAGCGGTTTCAAAGCTTCAGCCGACACATAAAATTCATTCACTTTATGAGGATGGTCAGCGACGCTTTGGCGAGAATTACGTTCAAGAAGCCCTCGACAAAATGGAACAACTTAGCTCTTTGCCAGATATCGAATGGCACCTGATCGGACATCTTCAAAAAAATAAAGCCAAACAAGTTGTTGGGAAGTTTTACCTGATTCACTCAGTGGAAAGCTTAGAGCTTGCCCAAGCCCTGAGCCGCCAATGTGAGACGAGGAAGGTTGAACAGAACATCTTGATTCAAGTAAATCTAGCCCAGGAAGACAGCAAAAAAGGTTTTGATAAGGAAACTGTGACCAAATTGTGGTCAGAGATTACAAAACTTCCGCACTTGAAGATTTACGGCCTTATGATGATGCCTCCACTAACCGAAACCGGTGCTGAAATACGTCCTTATTTTGAGGAGCTCCGCCAGCTTCGCGATGAGCTAAAAAAACAAACGGACACCCAAACTCACCCGATGACCGAGCTGTCAATGGGCACGAGCCACGATTATTTGGTCGCCGTTGAGGAAGGCGCAACCATCGTGCGTCTTGGGACTATTTTGTTTGGCGAACGCCCCGTCAATAGGTAGACTTTAATTACAGGTCGCCCCTGCGATCTGGCAAAGTGGCGCCAATAACGTTCGATCTGAGAAATAGGAGCATCTACTCCATGAATCCATTGTTAAAAGCACAGAAAATCGGTTTTTTAGGCGCAGGCAACATGGCACAGGCCATGATCAAAGGCCTTATTGAGGGCGGAATCCCTGCAAAACACATTTACGCCACAAACAGATCTGAAGGAAAGCTGATCAAGCTTAAGGAACAATACCAAATCAATACTTTTGCAAATAATGAAGAGCTGATCGATTTCTGCGACATCATTATCTTAGCAATCAAACCTCAAGATTTATTGACCGCACTTGAACCTGTTGGAAGAGCTTTTGACGAACATAAAATCGTTATCAGTGTGGCTGCGGGCATTCGCATGGAAAAACTTGAAAAAGTTCTTAATGGCGCCAGACTGTCGCGAGTCATGCCAAACACACCGTCACTTATTGGTCGCGGAGTTATCGGCTACCTTCTGAACGACGACGAAGACACAGCCCTCGACAGCACCGTGGAAGATCTGTTCCAACCACTAGGCCGAGTGATCAAAGTGGCCGATGAAGATCAGTTCGAAGCGTTGATGATCTCTTGCTCTAGCGGCACCGGATTTGTCTTTGAAATGATGATGTACTGGCAGGATTGGATTGAGGAACATGGCTTCTCTCTTGAGGAAGCACGTCTTATGACAATTGAAACCTTTGTCGGTGCGTCCTTATTAGCGGCCCAAGCTCGCGAGGGAGTGGAAGACCTGCAAGCCCGTGTTACATCCAAGAAGGGCGTCACGGCAGCTGGACTTCAGTCCATGAGAGAGCTGGAAATTGAGCGCGCTTTGCGCATTAGCTTCGAAAAAGCAGCGATGAGAAACAAAGAAATGGCCAGAGAAATCAAATAGTCTTGCCCAGACGCAGACTCGGCCTTTATCCTTAATTCATATTGTTCAAGGAGGAACATAATGAAGATTACTCCTATTGATATTGCTCACAAGTCTTTTGGTAAAAAGATGATGGGATTGGATTCTGAAGAGGTTATGGATTTCCTCCAGCAGATCGCCGGGCAAATGGAAGCACTCATTCAAGAACGCAACGCTTTGAAAGAAGCTATGCGCGAAAAAGAACTTTCGCTGATGGAATATAAAGATCGCGATCAAGTTCTTAAAGAAACAATCCAAACTGCTACGCAAATGGCAGATCGCCTTCGTCAAGATGCCGAAAGAGAAGCAAAGCTGATTACAGCAGATGCTCAGCAAAAAGCTGAGATCATCACTCGTGATTCTCGTGATTCATTGAAGAAAATGTATCAAGAAGTGAATGACCTAAAACGTGCTCGCATGCAGTTTGAGGCGAACTTGAAAGCATTGGCTCAAGCTCACTTGGGCTTGCTAGAGCAAGGCGAAAGATACATGCCGCAAATGAATCTTCCGAATCACAACATCGTGAACAACGGAAACAATAATAACCAGACAACTGGAAGAAATACGAATATCTCACCTCTGTCAGCTGAGTAGTGGCTACAGAATCATGATTGAAGTTACAAAAGGTGGAGTTCGACTCCACCTTTTTATTCAGCCCAAGTCCTCCAAGAATGAAGTTGTGGGTCTTCACAACGGACTCCTCAAAATAAAAATCACCGCCCCACCCATCGACGGCAAAGCCAATGAAGGTTTGATTGAATTTCTATCTGACTATTTTGATATTCCCAAAAGGGATATTGTTTTGATTAGAGGTGAAACCGGTCGCACCAAAACTGTGGAGTTGCTCGGCTTAAGCGAGCAACTCGTGAAGAACAAACTGAAGCTCTAACTACCAACCAGGGCTTTTCTTCTTCTTTTTCTTATCTTGCTTCAACTCAATTTGCATTTCCGCGTCGTCCATCTGTCTTTGCAATTCATCATCAACAGTTTTTGGACGTTTTGTTGGCGCTGGTTTGAAAAGACTTTGATCAACACCATCATCAGTTTGCTCACGGAATTTTTTCACTTTTCTCTCTGAGCTCAGATCCGTGTCAGCATCTTTGTACATATTGGATTTGCCGCGCGGAACTGGATTACGAACAGGCTCATAGGCTTCCGGAGCAGAATAGCCCTTCGTTAAATCAAAACTATAACGAATAAATCCACCGACATGGTATCCCGCCGCCGCGTTCTCCCCAGCCACAGTGGCGCCACCGTTTACTTGCAGACTCCAAGCGGGCGTCACATCCCAAGTTGCATATAGCAAAGTATCAATAATCGAAGGATTCACAGAGTACCACTTATAAGACTCTGCATCGACTTGATTAAGATAAGCGTTGCGAACAGCTTTGTTACTTGTATCCGTATCATCGGTGATGCTTTGCGAACCAAAAAGCTCCCCGCCCAACTTCCAAGCACTGAACTTTCCTTGCAGGCCCACACCCCACGGCATCAAATAGGAACGACCTTCACCGCGATAGTTAAATCCAAGCCAGCCATAAACACGACCCGCGCCGAAATCTTTCTGTGCTGTGATTCGAGCCCAAGCTTCGAAAACTCCTTCGGAGTTCAAAACTTGGTCATCTGACTTAGAGACTTTTTCAAGCGGAATCAACAGCGCCACTTCGGGCACCAACTGGAACGCTCCGTCGTACATCATAAAGTCAAAGCCGGCTAAAACTTGACTCAAGGAGCTGTTCGTACGAGTTGAAATCGAATTTTTACTTTCGGCACTGCCAATTGTTGTCAAAGCAAAGATCGACCAGTCACGACTAGGCATATAACGGGTACTGAAGTTCACATCTACGAGCTGGTAATGATTACCGCTAGATAGATTCTGAGTTCCGCTCCCCATATTTACGTAGTTCGCCTCAGAATAAAAATACTGAGAACCCAGTTCAAAATCCCAATGATCTCTTTTGAACTCCTTGTAATTGTCAAAGGAGTGCGCCGCCGGAGCTAACAAAAAAAGACCTACAAAGAGTAACGTCAAACGCTGAAGATTATTTGCCATTTTCATAACTTCCTAATATTAACAAGGCTATGACTCCGACATCAAATAAATCACAGCTAGCCATCATCTTTTTCACTGTTTTCCTCTATCTTGTAGGCTTTGGTGTGGTTATTCCAATCCTTCCAATTTTGAGCCGCAATTTCGGAGCCACGGCAACGCAAACCGGTCTGCTTCTTTCAGTTTATTCAGCCATGCAATTTATTTTCTCTCCATTCTGGGGGCGCCTAAGTGATCGCCTTGGACGTCGTCCTATTTTGCTATTTTGTTTGCTGGGTGAAGGACTTTCCTACATTTTGTTTGCCTGGGCCCGCAGTCTTGAGTGGCTTTTTGTCGCCCGCATTCTTGCTGGCTTCTTCGGAGCCAGCATCTCTACCGCTTCAGCTTACATTTCCGATATCACACCGAAACATGAACGCTCCAAGGGTATGGCCTTAATCGGCGTTGCCTTTGGATTGGGTTTTGTCGTGGGCCCAGCTCTTGGTGGTGGACTAGCCGTCTGGGGCCATCACATTGATGCAACTCCTCACTTTGATACGTCCTTTTCATTCCTTTGGGTGGCGGTGCTTTGTTTCGCAAACTTCTTGTTTGGCATCAAGTTCTTGAAGGAATCCTTGTCAGAGAAAAGTGAATCCGCAGAGAAAAAGAAAAGATTCTCTGTCATGTGGCACTATTTGAATATCAAAACAGTGGGCCCCCTTATGACCGTCTTTTTGCTTTCTTCCTTGGCGATGTCAGGAATGGAAGCAACTTTGATCCTTTTCATGGGTGAAAAATTCCAGTGGGATGTTAAGCAAGTCAGTTTTGGTTTTGCTTACATCGGTGTGATCATCATCTTCACGCAGGGATTCTTAGTGCGCCGTCTGCTGCCAAAATGGGGCGAGCGCAAAGTCTTACGTTTAGGAATCTTTCTTTTGGCCCTTGGAATTACAGGCATTGCTTTCTCAAACAATCTTGCGGCCATGGCCATCACGATGACCTTGCTCTCATTAGGAAATGGTTTGGCAAATCCTTCCACTCTAGGAAGTATCAGCTTACTTACTGACTCCAAGGAACAAGGAGCGGCCATGGGAGTCACACAAAGTATGGCTTCTTTAGGACGTATTTTGGGACCAGCCATTGGTGGACTTCTGTATCAACATATCTCTATGACTTCTCCATTTTTAACATCTGGGTTATTGGCGTTCCTGGGATTTGCAATTGTCATTGTGATTTTCAAATCCATCCCAGATCACGCGAAATCCCATATCGCTAAGGCATCCACATGATAGACATTGCTCAAATCGGTTACTTTCAATTCGATAATCTTGTTCGCGGTCGCATCCCCTTTGTCCTTGTGAACTTCGGTGTGGATCTTAGTGTTTGGTACAAAAGTGTCGAAGCCATGCATCTTGCGAATGTCACGATTCAAGCCACCGAAGAAAACTATCTTCAAGAGGTCAAAGCGAAGAATCTGCCTCCTCATTTCGCTATTGTCGTCTTGGACCAGGACGGTTCGAAAGCAAAAAGAATTGCTGACTCTTTAGAAGCCGCGGGCTTTATGAATGCTCACTATGTTCGCGGTGGCTTCGCTGGAATTGAAAAAGAAAAGCTGGAAGAACAGCAGTAAGATTTTTAAGGCAGCTTCGGCTGCCTTTCTTTTTTCTAAACCTGAAGTCATCATGTTAAAAGTTCGGGATCTAAAGCCAAAGGTTTTAAAAGCCAGAAAATCTAGAGTTAAATTTCAGCATTCAAAGCTTTTAAGAGCGATATTTTGTGTGCTCACATAAAAAGCAGCACTCGCATTGCCAATGGCGAAATCACCTATGCCACAGATCTCTCATCAATTTCAGTTTTTCTTCCTTATAACACATAGAGAATGATTCTTTCCCAAACTGGAAACTCCAAGAGCATCAGCCCCCGAATAAAAATCTCAGAAGAAACAATTCGCGCGACAGTCGGCGCGGCGATCAATGGACAAGTTTCAAAAATCTGTCGACCACAACATTCTTGAGTTTGGTTTTAAAAAGAATAAGACAACTGACACAAAAGAAAATTGGGTTGTTGGCACTGGACTCTGTTTGTAACATACTATTCGCATACAGACTTTAAACCATAAGACTTTAACCAAGGACGTAGGAATGAAAAAGTTTTTGATGGCAGCAACAATGGCGACAACAACGATGGCGGCGACAGCGCACGCGGGAAGCATCAGCTATGATTTCCGTGGCGACTATCAAAGCGTCGATTATAATAGTGCAGCGGAAAATTTCGCTGGAACTAAGAACGCGGACTTCAATAGATTCTACTTCAAAGTAGGTCGTATCGATTTCAAAGGGAACTTGAACGAAGATACATCTTACCGTTTCCGTATTGCCTTCTACGGCCCTGGTCCTTCAGCAACAAACACTCGTGAAAATGTTTGGTCGAATGTTCAATTCGGTTATTTAACTCAAAAATTGGGTGCCGGCTTCAGCGTTTCATTGGGTAAAATGGCTTCGGACATCGGTGGGTTCGAGGGCGGAACTTCTGGTGCTGACTTGTACCTCTTGTCAGAGTCTTACTCTCACTCTTTCGGTTCTGATAAACTTGCAAGCAGAACTTATGGAACTGGCGACGCAGCTGTTCTATATATGACTGGTGTGAAAGCTTCTTATGCATTCATGGATCAAACGATCGACATCATGGCATTGAATCCAGTTCAAGACGAAACTAATGGAGCAAGCAACTCTGCTGGAGCATTCAACCAAAATCAAAGTGTCTACGGTATCGTGTACAAAGGCGCTTACCTAGACAAAGCTTTGGGCGTGATTGCAAGCTACCATCAACTTCCAGGAACGAACAATCCTCCAGGAGCTCCAAACAACTACACAAGCGATGACAAAACAAAAACGTGGGCTGCTGGGATCAAATGGGAATCTTCTCCAATTCTTGCAACTCTTGAGTACATCGGCCAACAAGCTGAGTACACTGCTGCAACTGGAAGCAAAGACAAAATGGATTCATTCGTTTTGAAAGCTGCTTACACAGGTTGGGATCAGTGGACTCCACGTATCGAAGTGACAAACTCAACTGAAAAAGTTGATTCAACTAGTTCAACTAACAAATTCCAAGGTTACGGCGCAATCGTTGAGTACAAACCACGCAAAGAAGACATCTTCCGTTACCACATTGCATACAACTACATCAAAGAAACTCCAGATACTGGTAGCGACCTAACTCGCCAAGAACTCGTAGTAGGCGCACGCCTCCTAGGCGACTTCTTGAAATAACAAGAACCCAAACAAGACTTTCATCAAGGGAGGCCCCAAAAGCCTCCCTTTTTTTTGCCCAACACAAAAAGGTACCTGCTTCTTTTTTGGGTCTACAGCGCATCATAAATTCCGAACACCTGCCACCTTTTCCGAAAAAGATGCCTGCTTCTTTCTCGGAGAAAGAAGCAGGCACTCTCGACGCACCGTAGACCCAAAAAAGAAGCAGGTACCTTTTTGGACGCCCTTAGATCGAGAAATGTTGGGGGAGGCTACTCTTTGTGGGTTGAATCTGATATGTTCTAGGGGTTAAAAACCTTGGGATTTCGTGTCCTTAAACCTTCAGGGGTAATTTGCAATGTCAGAGAATTTATCAGATCGCTACAACCCAGCTGATGTAGAGAATAGAACATATCAGTGGTGGGAAAACTCCGGCTTTTTTAAAGCTCAGGATCAATCAACTAAACCTCCGTTTTCAATTATTTTGCCTCCCCCGAATGTCACTGGTTTTCTACACATGGGACACGCCTTGGATCACACGATTCAAGACATGCTCATCCGTTGGAAAAGAATGAATGGTTTCAACACGATGTGGCTTCCGGGAACGGACCACGCCGGCATCGCTACCCAATCTGTTGTTGAAAAAGAACTTAAAAAACAAGACATCACTCGCCACGAACTTGGCCGTGAAAAATTCGTCGAGAAAATCTGGGAGTGGAAACACCAGTACGGAAATCGTATCTACTCACAAATGCGTCGCCTGGGTGACTCTTGTGACTGGGATCGCGCTGTTTTTACTTTGGATGAAGGCGTTTCTAAAGCCGTTCGCAAAGTTTTCGTAAACCTTCACCAAAAAGGTCTGATCTATCGTGGTCAACGCCTGGTGAACTGGTCAGGTCCACTTGAAACTGCCATTTCCGATTTGGAAGTTGAACACAAGCAAATCAAAGGGACACTTTTCCATATCAATTACGCTTTGGAAGATGGTTCTGGCTTCTTAACCGTAGCCACAACTCGCCCAGAGACATTGCTAGGTGACACTGCTGTTGCCGTAAATCCAGAAGACGATCGCTACAAACATTTGATCGGCAAAAACGTTGTTCTTCCGTTGATTGGCAGAAAAATTAAAATCATCGGCGACACATACGTTGATAAAGAGTTCGGTTCTGGCGTAGTGAAAATCACTCCAGCCCACGATTTCAACGACTACAAAGTAGGTAAAGCGCACAATCTTGATTTCATCAATCTTCTGACTAAAAAAGCAGAGATGAATGAAAATGCAGGCCCTTACAAAGGCCTCAAAGTTCAAGAAGCTCGTAAGCGCGTTGTTGAAGATTTGAAAGCACAAAATCTTTTGATCAAAGAAGAGGTTCACGTTCACTCAGTAGGCCACTGCTCTCGCTCTGGCGCTGTGGTTGAGCCTTTCTTGTCTGAACAATGGTTCGTAAAAATGGAACAGCTTGCAACTCCTGCTAAACGCGTTGTCGAAAGTGGCACAATCCGTTTCGAACCAGAGTCTTGGACGAAAGTTTATCTTCATTGGCTAAACAACATCGAAGACTGGTGTATTTCCCGTCAGCTTTGGTGGGGACATCGCATTCCAGTTTGGTATTGCAGCTCTTGCAACCATCACACTGTCAGTGAAACTGATGCGACAGCTTGTGAAAAATGTGGCAGCAAAGATTTGAAACAAGACGAAGACGTTTTGGATACATGGTTTAGTTCGGCTCTATGGCCGTTCTCAACAATGGGCTGGCCGAATGAGACTGAGACTTTAAAAACGTTCTATCCTACTAGTTACTTGGTAACTGGCCACGATATTATTTTCTTCTGGGTAGCTCGTATGATCATGATGGGTCTTGAATTTAAGCGTGATGTTCCGTTCCGCACGGTTTACATCCACGGCTTGGTACGTGACTCTCAAGGCAGAAAAATGTCGAAGTCTTTGGGTAACTCTATCGACCCGGTTGAAATGATTGAGAAGTACGGAGCTGATGCTCTTCGCTTCACATTCGCGGCACACTTGTATTCTGGTAAAGACTTTAAATTCAGCGAACAACGCCTTGAAGGCTATCGTAACTTCATGAATAAGATCTGGAATGCAGCTCGTTTTGCGCTTTCAAATCTTGCTGACTTCAAAGCTCCTGCGGAAGGCGTAAAAGCTCTTCCAAGCAAAGCCCACATCAGTGTGTTCGACCAATGGATCATCACAAAGCTGGCAGAGGTAACAAAAGAAGTTGAAGAAGCGATGGAAGCTGAAAAGTTCTCTGACGCTGCCAATGCTCTTTACTCTTTCATCTGGAATCAATTCTGTGACTGGTATATCGAATTCACGAAACCAATCATGAATGGCACCAATGCGGAAGAAAAAGCGGCAACTCAACTAGTGATTGCGCAGGTTCTAAATCGCATCACTCGCTTACTACACCCGTTCACTCCATTTATTTCTGAAGAGATCTATCAAAAGCTTCCGATCAAAGGCCAAGCTTGTATCGTGGATCAATACCCTAACGTAAGAAATGACAAAGATTTCTTGGCATTGGGTTCAGATCAAGCCGCGTTTGAAATCGACTTGGTTAAAGAAGTGGTTTCTGCGATTCGCAACATCCGTGGCGAAAACCGCATCAGCCCAGCTATCAAGTTGAATGTTCGCTTAGGTGTTAACAACGACCAGGTTCAAAAAGTATTGGGCAACAATCGCACCGCTTTGATGACCATGGCTCGTCTTGAAAACATGGAAGTAGGACCGGAAGGCAACCTTCAAAAATGTGCTGTTGCCAGTGTAATGGTGAAGGATGCAAACGTAAAAGTGATCATCCCTCTTGAAGGCCTTGTGGATTTCGATGAAGAGTTGAAACGCATCAACAAGACCATCGAGAAGTTGCAAAAAGATATCTCTATGCTGACTGCAAAACTTGGTAACGAAAAATTCGTAGCTAATGCAGAAGAGGAAGTTATCGCAGCTGACAGAATCCTACTTGCGCAATCAAAGGTTCAACTGGAGTCTCTTCGCGACGCTCTGACTCGCTTCCAATAACGGAACTAAATATCTAAAAAAACAAAAAGCCCTACTTCTACCAAGTAGGGCTTTTTCATTTTAGAGGCAGCTCTAAGTCTCAAATTCAAAATCTTCCAATGTGCTTGAAAAACAAAAATGCAGCCGGCATCGTCTAAGGCTTTACCTTGAGGGTAATATGGCATTGAGCAGCCCCCTCTCCACCTGAGTTATTCAGTGGGAAATCGATATCCGGAAAAGGTACCTGCTTCTTTTTCCGAGAAAGAAGCAGGCACCCTTATTGGAATTTTTTTGAGGGTGAGCTTTTTAGAGTGATTTTGCACTTGGCGCTGCCTTCGCCGCCGGAGTTGAATAGTGGGAACTCGCGGTCTACTGAAGATACTGGAGCAGAACCCATATTCACTTCTTCTATCTCGCGATATTGGCCATCGATGGTTTTAAAAATGGTCAAACCTACTTCCGTCTCACTGAGTTGGCGCACCCAAACCAGATAGCCGTAATCACCAATGACTAGATTCTGATTTTCCTCGGCAGCTGGTTTGTAAACGACGTCGACGGACGGTTTAAAATTGAGATAATCGCCTTTGGATGTTTTTAAGAAAACGTGATCTGTCGTACACTCGTACTCTGCGGTGATATCAAGAAATTTATATCCCGCCTGCGAAGTGGCAGCGATGAAAGTCATTGCTAAAATAATCAAAGATTTCATAAAACACCTCAAAGATAAAAGGCCTCGCTTGTTTTCAAGCCAGGCCCTTCAAGTAAATCAACTTCGGAAATTATTTTCCGGCAGTTCCTGCAGTGATGATATTGATCGCCTGAAGACAAGCGCTCTTAACTGATGCATCCGGAACGTCTGAACAACGGCCATTGATAGACACCGACCATGCTGCATTTCCAACCGCATTTAGGGAGTTGCATGTCTGAAGATTTTTTTGAAGATCATTGTCCAGAACAACCGTCGCAATAACATTTCCAGCACAAGTGTCTGATCTTTCATAAACCATCACAAGATTTTGACGGCCCGAGTTCCCATTATTAGAGCCACCGTTGCCTGGATTGTATGAATCTGGACGGTCTGAAGCTAAAGCATCAATAATGATATTACCTACGCAAACAGAGTCATTGTACTGACATCGAGACAAACGCTCTTTAGCGATCTGTGCATCTCTTTGAGTAATTCCAGCCATTGCCACAGCAGAAGAAACAAGTACAGTAGCCATCATTGCGAATTTAGCCATTTTCATAAAAGCGCTCCTAGTTTGGTTTAAATATCCGAGGACAACCAATACAAGGCCTGTTCCACCCCCATCCCCATTTAAATCAAAATAAAAACGTCTTTATATGTCTATAAACTGATTGAAAGCCCCAAAACGGCATGTTTTCTTCCCAAAAGACCATCACACGCCAATAAAAAAGCCGACCTAATAAAGATCGGCTTCTGAAGGGTGCCTGTCGTTTTCGCGGAAAAGGTGCCAGGCATATTTAACTTTTAAGAAAGAATAACGCACAGTAGACCCAAAAAAGAAGCAGGCACCTTTCCTGTTATTTGCAATGGCATGCGAGTGTTGCGGCGGTGTCTGCGCCTAGGCATTTGAAGGTTTTTCCGTCGTGCATGAGTTCGAAGGAATAAATACGGCCATTTTTTTCTACGACGCTTAGGTCGTCGCCGTTTTGATAATAGACTTTGCGAGCGGAAGATTTGCTTACCAACTGTCCGTCAGCTTCAAGGCTGGCAATCAATGTGTCGGAAGGATTGGCCATTTGTTCTTTGCTGAGTGGGATCTCTTTTTGTGATCCATTCGCTTGCATAGCGTAGTACTTCAACGTGCGATTTCCATCCATCTCAACATTGGGATTGTTTTTGATGAAGATACGACGGATCTCTCCAGAGTTGGTTTTGATATCGGTTGCAGACCAATCTTCTGTTGTCGTTACAACCTCCCCCAAGTCCGGAGCGATGATGGTATTCAGAGTTTCAAAATTCATCTCATCATTTTGCGTGAAGGGACCGATCTTCATGTTGAGACAAACAGCCATGTCTTTGAAGTTCTTTTGCAAAAGTTCAAAACGTTTTGGGTCTTCCATCTTTGTTGGCAGAAATCCATTCGCATCCACTGCAGGTTCACCGGAAGCAGCTTCAGGAGCTGCCGGTTCACCATGGGCTGCAGGATTCGCAGTTGGGCTTGTCGGATTCGGTAACTCCGGCGGAAAATCATGTGGCATGTTGTTCGATTTAGGGCCACCAAAGAAACAATACGAGATCACCAAAAGTACGGCGACCACACCAACCAAAATAAAAGCATTACGTTTTGTCATCCCTTAACTATCGGCCGATCTGTAGGGCCACGTCAATGGGATCGGCCTGCGTTGAAGCCTTAAGAAAACGAAAACGAGTGTTATAAAACTCTAAGTTTTCAGCCAGACGCAGACAATTGGGACCTTTAAGAGTAATAAATATTAGATAGTCCGGAAGTCCTGAACGATACTCAAATTGCCACTGAGAAACTTGATCGCAACCCTTACTAAGATCAGGATCATCGACTGGGATCACTTCTACTTTTTCAGCAGACATGAAGTTCACATAGTTCTGCTCAAAAAAAGGATCCACAGAGATTGGCACCACGCCCATGCGAATCATTGCTTCTTGCGTGGTTGGATTCCAGATCACTGATTTTTCAATATTGTCTTTTCCACCGAATGTTTTGATGCGAAATCTCATGGGCACATCGAGCGCCATAGACTCCATAGACCACAGACCCGCCAGAATGATCGTCAGTATCACCAGATATCGCATGAATTCCCCCCTCATGTTCAACGGTGCATTTCCTGTTTACTAATGAAGACCCCTAGAAAGCAAGAAAGGGAACCTTACAGTTCCCTTTCTTGAAGTCATTTCAGCTCGGTGACAATTTCAGGTCTTGCGCTACTCAAACAACCAATCCAAACGGACAGAGCACGAGTAGACTTTCCTACTCCGACGAAGTCGGAGTGCAAGCCAGCCCTATTTAATCAAACCGATCTCACGAAGTCTTTGCATCAAGAAATCATGACCAGTGATATCAGCGTATTTTGCGCCTGTCCCTTTACAAGAAGGCAAGCAACTCAACATCGCTTGAGGATGTGGATGCATAAAGAACGGCATAGAATAACGGCTGCTGTTCTTACCATCTTGCGGATTGAACACACGGTGAGTAGTTGAAGGCAGAACGTCGTTCGTCAAGCGAGCTAACATATCACCTACGTCCACGATCAAAGTGTCTGGTTCAGAATCAATATCCAACCAAGTGCCATCACGGTCTTTCAATTGAAGACCCGAAGTCGTTGCAGCTGGCAAAATAGTAATGAAGTTGATGTCTTCATGGGCCGCCGCACGAACGCAACGTGGATCAACACCTTCAGGAATTGGCGGGTAGTGCAAAAGTCTAAGAATAGAATTTCCATCTTTAGTCATACGTGCAAAGAATTCTTTATCCACTTCAAGAGGCATTGTTAAAGCCTCAAGCATCACGCTGCCCGCTTCTTCCAAAGCATTAAACAAAGACAAGAAATGCGTTTTGAATTCTGGCATTTCAGAAGGCCAAACGTTTGCAGGATAAACGGCTTTCAATTCGTGACCTTCTGGAAGATCGCGACCTACGTGCCAGAACTCTTTCAAGTCCATCACTGGAGAATCTTTAGCGTGTTCTTGACCAAATGGAGTGTAACCACGTTGGAAGCCCGCTTTAGGAGAGATATAAGATTTTTTTACTTCAGTTGGTAGAGAGTAGAAGTTTGCAAGAATCTCGTAAGCTTTATGAAGATCCGCCGCGTTCACGTTGTGATCTTTCAAAATGATAAAACCGTATTCTTTAAGACCTGTGAAAAGAGTGTCGACGAAGTTCGCTTTCTCTTCGGCAGTGCCTTTAGTATAACTAGCAAGGCTGATTGTTGGTACTTTACGTTCAGACATCGGCTTTGCCGAGCTTTCAGAATGAGATGCAGTTTCCGTTGTTCTCATGATTTCCCCTTTTAAAATTTCTCTTAAGTTTATCGAGATCAGAGGTATCTAACTTGGCGGTCCATTAAAAGGCAACTGCAACTAATTATGCGTAAAAAGAATATCTAATACTCGTACCAGGGTTGGGCTTTCGAATTTGAAATGGACATCTCCATCAAATAAACGAACCGCATGTTCAGAGCGATAAGGAGAGTCTTTTTCCTCATAACCTCTATAAACCACAGGGCGCGGATCTAACTTCAAAGTTTCCTCAATGATCTCACGGAGCGCTTTATCAAGATTTCTTTCCTGCCATTCTAATAACAGTTTTTGAGCCTGCTCTGTAAATTCGACATGGATCGGGTCTTTGACAACTTCTGCCGGCCAACCTGTGCGCGCGTCGGGGATCGACTCAACCTCAGGCAGATAAGGCTTAATATCCAAAATCGGAGTCCCATCAACCAGGTCTGCGCCAGAAACAACAATGCCGTCCTTTGCCACGCTGACAAGTTCAACCAAAGATAAACCAATTGGATTCGGGCGGTGTGGAGTTCGCGTGGCAAACAGTCCCATGCTCTTTCCACCAAGACGCGGAGGATGAACCTTGGCGTGATAGCGAGCGACTTTGTTCTGATGGAAGACCCAGATCAGCCAGACATGGGAAAAGCCCTCTAGGCCCTGCAAAGCCTCAGCTGGCTGCAAATCCGCGCGGATCTTCAACTTCGCCAAGGCCTTCTTCACCAAACCAGGCTGGCGCGGCGTCCCAAACTTATCTTTATAACAGCTCTCAATATAGCCAATTGGTTCCATGGGTACGCCGTACCTTTTTGAGGCTCGAGGCGTCAAGGAGTTTCAAATGACATAGGATTTCCCAGTGACAAGAACCACCGTTTGCAGAAAAAAAGAGCAAATTAATAGGAGGTTTTAGATGAAACATCTGATTCTTGTAACTGCTCTTTTGATCGGTGCGACCTTGAGTCTTTCCGGGGCTGCATTTGCTGACGAGCTGGATAACGAAGGTTCTGTGATCAATCAAACCGCGATGAATGGTGCTGTGGTCGTGCGAGTGGATACTCGTGACAATTCTGCCTCTGTGATGTCGATGGCGACTCCGATAACGAATGAAGCTCAAGCAAAAGCTTTGGTACAAACTGGCTCTTTTGAAAAGGCAGCGGCAAACAATGTGCGCGGCGAACTTGATCAAGACGGCGGTTCTTCAAGCTGGTATTTCTACAATGGGTACGACAGCAGCTACTACAGCTACATGTATTGGTATGGCTCTTGGTACACGCCTTGTTACTCTTACAACTACAGCTATTACAGCTACTTCTATTATTCAAATTATCGCTGGTAATCGTGAGGTTCGCGCGATGAAGTTTTATGTTGCACTCTTAGCATCTGTTTTTTTAACGATCCCAGCGGTTTCAGCGCCTTTCAAAAATTTGGAAGCGCTGAAGTCTTCCATGGGTTTCGCAAAATTCTATCAAGTTCAAAATCCCGGTCGACGAATTAAAGTTGCTGTTTTGGATAAGGGCTTTGCTGGTTATGAAAAAGAAGTCGGCACTTCACTTCCTGCAGAGACTCGTTATATGGCGGGGCCTATTGCGACTCCGAAGGATGCGAATACAGAACATGGCCTAAGAATGGCGCAAATTCTGACGGCGTTTATGACCAATGATATGCAGGCATCTCAGTGGGCGCCGGAACTGAATTTGTATAATGTTTTTGGTTATTCAAACTTTAAAGCAGCCATTGACGATATTGTTGCTCGCAAAGTGGATCTGGTTCTGTACTCTGAAGTTTGGCAGTATGGTGGCAACAATGACGGAAAAGGTTTCATCAACAAAGAAGTCACTCGCGCTACCGATGCTGGTGTTGTTTGGGTGAACGCTGCTGGAAACTTTGGTCTTACGACGTATAATTCGAGCATCCAAACCTTGGCAGATAATTGGGTCAAACTTCCAGACCAAAACAATGCCCTGTCCATTCGCTGCGAGAAAAACTCCAAGGGAGTGTGCTTCTTACGCGCAGTCCTTTCTTGGAATGATTTTAAAGACGATGCCACTTTAGGAACGGACAAAGACCTTGATTTGGTTTTAACTGACGACGTCTTGAACGTGATTCAAATCGGAGGCACCAAACAATCTACTGACGTTAATGAATCGCGGCCCGGGTATTCGAAGTATCCGCGGGAAATCATCGAAGCACAGCTTAAACCTGGTCAGTATTTTTTAAGAGTGAAAAATCGTTCTGGTAATTTTACCGCTCGGGATTCTTTGCGAATTTCCATCGAGCCCGACAATATTACCATGACCTCAAGATCTGCGAACGAGTCTATTCTGAATCCAGCGGATAATCCAACGGTCATTACCGTCGAAGCCAATGACTTTCCGATGTCATCAACTTCTGGCAGTTCGGGAAAACCCGATGTCTTTGCTCCTTCGGCCTTAGAACTTCAAGATGGCAGGACTCCATTTGGCAGTTCGAATGCTGCCGCCATTGTTGCTGCGGGAATTGGCATTTTAAAATCACAGCAACCGAAACTTCGTCGTACCGAATTACTGACTGCAGTGAAAGCTTCAGGAAACTGGAACCAAACCGGAGGACTGTCCTTAGGACTTTTAGAATTTTATCCGACAGTTCAGGGATGTTTTTTAGATATTGCCTTCACCAATCCCCCCGATTATTTGCGCGAAGTTCTGTCTAAAGGCGGATTCTTAGTCGTAACAACAGCGGGAAATCGCATCATGGTTCCGTTTGATCCAGTCGCCTTGTCGCCAAACCTTCATCGCAAAATTTTGAACGACATGATCGTGGCATTGCCTCAGGGAGGTTATGCAGTTTACCCAAGACGAGGAGTCATTCCGCAGGGTGCCGCCGAGATTTTCCAAAGACCTTTGGAGGCAGGATTGTGTCGAGCGACTTCAACTCCTAACAATGGTTTTCATCTTCCTTAAAGGATCCCATGAGAGAGATAAAAAAACCCACAGCTGAAAACTGTGGGTTTTTTATATTTACGACTGAGACCGCGTAAAAGGGTTAGAAATTTCCAGATCTTCTCATAAGGCCTTCGCGGTTTTTGATAATAATTTCTTTACCGTTCAAGTCGATAAGACCTTCATTTTTAAACTCAGTCAGATGACGAGACAAAGATTCATTGATCGTACTTGCAAGCTGAGCGAACTCATTGCGAGTCAATTTCAAGTTCAATGAAATTCCACTTGGAGTTTGCACGCCAAATTTGTCGGAAAGCAGAACCAATTGGTAAGCAATGCGCTCTTGAACTGATGCCAAATAATGAAGCTGACTTGTTGTCTCGAAAGACTCGAGGTCGTTCACGGCTTGATTCAACAAAAGTTTAATAAGCGGACTTGCTTGTGCCATCGCAACTTGAATCAATTCACGTGGGTACAGCCAAAGAACAGTCGATTTAACGGCTTTCGCATGTGACGATGAGCCAACACCTTTTACCAGAGATTTATAGCCAAAGTATTCGCCCGGTGAAACCAGTTTAGTAACATATTCGTTTGTTGTTGTACGACCGCGTGCATGCGATCTATTTACGACAACTTTAACGCAGCCAGATTGAACGTAGTAAAGTCCCTTCGGTGTATCCCCTTCTTTGAAGATCATTTCCTCTTCTTTGAGGTGAATCACTTCATAAGGGACATTCGAAGTACTTGGAATGCTTAGGTTTTGATTACCCATGAAACCAAGGGAATTTACTCCGCCGTTGAGTATTGTCTGAGATTCCATACTCTAATTCCTCCACACTTTCTTCGTTGGGTTAAATGTTGAGGTCATCCTAAGATGATATTATACAGCCGCCTATTTGAAATTTCGACATAACCCACTTGTAACGGCAGTGGATTTCAGCAACGAAATGAATAGGACTTGACTGACGTTTGCCACTCTCCTACTTTGGGCCCGATCAAAAACTGAAATTTTTCGTAAAATCATAAGCTTAATTAATGCGCACACTCATTTGTTAAGCTCATATTAAGGGGTCTCAAGATGATGAAAAGCGGCCTATTAACTTTGTCGTTCTGCATTCTTTCGGCGACGTCATCTTTCGCTAATACGCTTAAAGTGGGTCTGGTTTTAGATAAGGGTGGAAAAGACGATAGATCTTTCAACTCTGCTGCTTATGCTGGCGCTACGAAAGCGGAGAAAGATCTTAAAATTGAACTCAAGTACGTTGAGGCAACTGACACAAACGCGATTGAAAATCTTCACCGTGCCTTTGCCAGAAAAGATTTCGATCTTGTGATCGGAATTGGCTTCGCTCAAAAAGAAGCTGTTCGCAAAGTGGCAGCTCAATTTCCTAAAATCAAATTCGCCATCGTTGACGGAGAAGTTTCTGCTCCCAATGTGCGCGCGTTGATGTTCGCGGAACATGAAGGTTCTTTCTTGGTTGGTGCTTTGGCAGCCATGGCTTCGAAAACTCACTCTGTTGGATTTGTTGGCGGAATGGATATTCCTCTGATCCGTAGATTTGCGATGGGCTATGCAGCTGGCGCAAAATATGTGGATCCCAAAATCACTGTCACTGAAAACTATGTAGGCGTAACAGGCGAAGCTTGGAACAATCCTGCGAAGTCTAAAGAACTTGCTCTTTCACAATACGGCAAAGGTGCTGATGTTGTGTTTGCTTGTGCTGGCGCTTCTAACTCTGGCGTGTTCGACGCTGCGGAAGACAAAAAGAAATTTGCGATCGGTGTCGATAGCAATCAAAACTGGATCAAACCAGGGGCGATCTTAACAAGCATGATGAAAGCTGTGGACGTTGCAGTCTACGACACGATCAAAGACACCCAAGAGGGTAAGTTCACCGCTGGCATCGTTCAGTTCGGTTTGAAAAATAATGGCGTGAACTATACGCTCGATAAATATAACGAAAAACTCATCACACCTGACATGAAGAAAAAGGTTGAAGAGATCAAAAAGAAAATCATCGCTGGCCAGATCCAAGTTCCTGATTACTACAAAAAGAAATAGGAACAGAGCCTAGATGAGTCTTACACCCGCTGTCGAATTTCGAGGAATTTCAAAATACTTTGGCGATGTCAAAGCGAACTCAGATATTTCTTTTTCAGTAACAGCGGGAAGCATTCACGGGATTGTCGGCGAAAACGGTGCCGGCAAATCCACGGCGATGAAGATCCTCTTTGGTCTTTATCGTCCCGATGAAGGTGAAATTCTTCTTAACGGACAACCGGTTCACTTTCACTCTTCTGTTGATGCCATGGCTGCCAAAATCGGCATGGTTCACCAACACTTCATGCTGGCCGAACCCTTCACAGCCCTTGATAATATTCTGCTGCAACAAAAAGGTTCTGCTTTTTCTATTCTTCCCCGTGCTGAACAAAAAGCTCGTCTGCAAGAAATTGCACATCGTTATGGCTTTGATATTAATCTTGATGCAAAAATCGAAGATCTTTCTGTCGGGGCTCAACAACGTGTTGAGATTCTAAAAATTCTTTCTCAAGATTCTCAGATTCTAATCCTAGATGAGCCCACGGCGGTTTTGACTCCGCAAGAAGTTCAAGATCTGTTTAAAAATTTGCAGCGCCTGAAGGAAGAAGGAAAAACAATCCTCATCATCACTCATAAACTCAAAGAAGTGATGAGCCTTACTGACGAAGTGACCATCTTCCGTGCTGGCAAAGTTGTCGCGAATAAAAAAACTTCTGAGACAACGGCTGGGGATCTTGCCGCGCTGATGGTGGGACGCTGTTTGCAGACTCCAGCAGAGCGCACCACCAAAGTTGATGCGACGACGACCATTTTGAATATTGCTAATTTGAATGCAGCGTTGGGCACTCATAAAATCCACGATATCAATTTTAAAGTCAGTGCTTCGGAAATCGTGGGTATCGCTGGCGTTGAAGGCAATGGGCAAGATGTTTTGATTCGTGCCTTATTAGATTCCCACGCTTTAAATAAGAAATCCTTCAGCGGGGAGCTCAAAGTGCACGGCAAAATGGGTTCATTCCCAGAGGACCGTCTGCGCTTTGGTGTTCTACCCTCTCGTCCGGTTTGGGAAAACTTTCTTTTAGGACAACAGAAGCTTGCTCGCTTTACACGCGGTATTTTCTTGAAAAGAAAAGACATCATGGCCGCTACTCAAGATGCGATGGAAAGCTATGATGTTCGCCCTCGCAATTCCTTCCTGCCTTTCGAAAAGCTTTCCGGTGGTAATCAGCAAAAACTAGTTGTGGCTCGTGCTCTTTCGCAGAAGCCTCGCTTTGTCATTGCGGCACAACCGACTCGCGGTGTGGATATTGGTGCCATTGAGTTCATTCACAATGAGCTTCGCAAATGCCGCGATGAAGGCACAGGCGTTTTATTAATTTCCTCTGAACTTGATGAGTTGATGCAATTGTCAGATCGTATTTTAGTTCTTTATAAAGGTCGCTTCGTGGCGGAATTCTCTCGCAATCAGTTCAACGAAACAGCGTTGGGCGCTGCCATGGGAGGTGCGCATTGAGACGCCTCTTTGGATTTGCTGCCGGCTTGATCATTGCCCTTCTTCTGACTTTCTTTGCCGGTGAAAATCCGTTGCATATTTTTATGATCCTGATGAAGAGCGCCTTTGGATCTATGTATGATCTAGGACTGACTCTTTCCTATACAACTCCCCTGATCTTCTGTGGACTTTCGGTGGCCATCGGTTTCCATGCGGGACTTTTCAATATCGGCGCTGAGGGACAACTGACAATGGCGGCAGTGACAGCGGCGGCCGTTGGGGTTTTATTTCCGCAGGTTCCTTTTCCGGCGGCTCCTGTTCTGGCGTTCTGTGCTTCTTTGTTTGTCGGTGGACTTTGGGGATTCATTCCAGGTTGGTTGCGCGCCTATCGCGGAAGCCACGAAGTTATTATTACGATCATGATGAATTTCATCGCTGCAGGTCTCGCAAGTTGGTTTACTCTGAAAGTGATTCCAAATCCAAACTCGCAAAATCCCGAAACAGCCATGGTCAGTGCAAATTATCTTTTCAAAGATTATGATCTGGTTGCTCGCATGTTCCCGGATACTCCAGCGAATGCTTCTTTGGTTTTCGCCATCATCTTGGCAGTTTTGATGTGGGTGTTCCTGTGGAAAACAACATGGGGCTTCCAATTGCGTGCAGTGGGTTCTAATCCTGAAGCTGCTCATCGTGGTGGAATTTCTGAAAAGAAAACTTTGATGATCGCAATGACCTTGGCCGGAGCTTGCGCTGGCTGCGTAGCCTTATCAGAAGTTCTTGGCAGTGCTGGTCAGTATCGTGTGGGTTTTTCTCCAGATTATGGATTTATTGGAATTGCGGTGGCTTTGCTCGCAAATAATAATCCACTCGGAATTATCGCTGCGGCCTTCTTGATGGGTGCCCTTCATAAAGGGGCTTCTGACTTAGATCTTGAAACTACGACGATCACCAGGGATTTCTCGCGTATTATCCAAGCTTTGATTATTTTGGGTGTCGCGGCCCAAGCTTATTGGGAGCATCTTCGATCTTTAAGGAGGAAGAACTAATGGATTTATTTCTAGTTCTATCAGCCTTGCTGTTTGCGACACTGCGTTTGGCAACACCTCTGATTTTTGCCTCCATGGGCGGGATGATGAGCGAACGTTCTGGCATTGTGAATGTAGCCCTTGAAAGTTTCATGTTAGTGGGAGCCTTTGTTGGCGCTGTTGCGGGTTATTACGCCAACCATGCTTGGATCGGCTGGGCGGCGGCACTTGTTGCAGGTCTTATCATTGGTGCTTTGTATGCCTTGTTTGTGATTGAACTGCGCGCCGATCAAATCGTCACGGGTATGGCCTTCAATCTTTTGGCCATGGGTGCGATTCCTTTTATGACCAAAATTCTTTTTAACTCAACGGGATCAACTCCGGCCCTTCCGGCAGAGACTCGTTTTACTTTTGAACCTTTGGTTATTGCCATCCTTTTGGTTTTCGCACTGACCTGGTGGCTTCGTAAAACCCGCTCAGGATTGTGGCTCTTATTTGCTGGCGAACATCCCGAGGCCTTGATGGCCAGCGGTGTGAGTGTTCGCAAAGTTCGTTGGGCTGCTGTGACTCTAAGTGGAGGCTTCGCCGCTTGGGGCGGCGCAAGTTTGTCTTTGTTTTTGGCTTCTTCTTATTCCCCACTGATGACTGGAGGCCGTGGCTTTATGGCCTTGGCCGCTTTGATCTTCGGAAAATGGAAACCTCTTCCTGCCTTTGCGGCTTGCTTGTTGTTTGCCTTTGCCGATGCTGTGCAGATTCGTCTGCAAGGGTTGCAAATCGGTGGCGTCGAAGTCCCCGTACAATTCGTTCAAATTTTACCTTACATCGTTACTATCATTGCCCTAGCTGGATTCATCGGCGCAAGCCGACCTCCCAAAGCCCTTGGCAAAGAACTTTAAGGAGTGCGCATGAAAACTATCATTCTGACGACATTGCTTCTTTCATCAACCGCATTTGGTTGGGGTGGAAGAGGTCACGACACCATCTGCAGAACAGCCAGCTTTCTTGTTAAAGAAAAAGGCTTGAAAGAATATTTGCGCAATAAACCGCAAATGATGGGTCATCTTTGCAACATGCCTGACTTCTATTGGAAATCTTTAGGCGGAGACGCCATTAAATATGGAAGCCCTACGCACTTCCTTGATCCTGAAATCACTGGCTTGCCGGTCAAAGCTATTCCTTTGGACTACAAAAAAATCGTTGAAGAATTCACCGGTCAACCTAACAAATTCAAAAATGATGGGTCGACAATCAAGTTTGTTCCGAACGAATTTGGTTCTGCTTGGTGGAGAGCTGAACAGTTCGTTCGTCGCATTGAAGCTTTGAAGCCGCAATTTGAGGCTGCAAAAGGCCCGACCAATCGCAAAGAAGAGCAAGACTACGATCTGCCTTACAACAAGCTAGTTTATCAAATGGTCACAGACATGGGGTTGATGGGGCACTTCACAGGTGATACTTCTCAACCTTTCCATACGACAGCTGACTATGACGGCTGGGCAGCTGGCCACGGCGGCATTCACGCTTACTTCGAAGATGGAGTTGTAGGTGAATTCGACGGCGACCTTGATGCTCTTGTTCTAAAGGAAGCTCGCGCGATGAAAAATCCTTCTTTCTTAAAACCAAAAACGGTTCTTGAGCAAATGAAGGCATTGAGTGAAATTTCTTTGGCGGAAGTTCCAAAGATTTTGAAACTTGATCCGATGACCAAGAAATCTTCTGTCGTGAAAGATCATGGGATGGAAGTTCGCACTGAGGCAGAAAGACTTCCAGCTTCTGTAGCTTTCAAGAAAATGCGCAAGATGGTACTTCAAGACCTTGCCCGTGGTGCGGTGATGACGGCGGCTCTTTGGGATGAAGCTTATGTTAAAGCTGGCAGCCCTAAGATCAATGCTTATAAGTCTTATAAGTACCCGTTCACAGTTGATTTCGTTCCACCGGATTACTTCGATATTCCGGCTGAAACTCCGAAGAAATAGTTTTCTACTAGATAGATCATTTGAAAAAGGCTGATATCTCTGTCAGCCTTTTTCGTTTGTAGCCCCGATTTGAGGCCGTCTCAAGGTGAGACATGGCTATTCAACTGGCTGCCCTCTTTTGCTCTCTGTCTTATTCTTAGACGCTGAAATCAAAATCATCAGACTTCACGCGGGCATAACACTGGCAGTGATCTTTTATGGAAATTCATAAAAGGAGAGATTTGTGAAAAAATATATCGTATTTGCCATGGCCGCGATGATGTTATTCGGTGCTCTTTCAGCAAAAGCAGAACAGGGCGATGATATCAGCAGAATGCTTACTGAAGGAAAAATTCAAGCTGCAGAAGAGCAAAATCGCATTGAAGATGGAAGCCAATTCGACCTTACCGAAGGAAAGATCGCTGCGGCAGAACAGGATCTAGCAGAGCGTGAAGCTCGCGAAATCAAAGCCATGCTTCCGCAAATTCAAAGAACTTTGAATCAAATCAATTCTATCTCTGAAGACATCAACTCACGTCTTTCAGAACGCTTTTCTTCTGACATGGACAAAGGCGAAGTCGCTGACGGTTCCGCTAAAATTGGAACTGAAGTTTCTACGGCCAATGAGTTAGTAAGAGAGTTGAATGCCAGAATTCCTACTAAAGCTGAAACCACTTATGTTTTGAAATCTTTAAAAGAGATTTTGGGAGAAGTGAACGCAGTTAATAAAAGTCTGCAGCACTAGTTTTTCCAACTAATCCACTTAAAAAACAAAAAGCCCAGGTTTCCCTGGGCTTTTCTTTTTACTCAAATTTACGAGTTCAAATTAGAACATGTAAGTAAGAGAAGCGTTTGCCAACAAAGCGTTACCATCGATATTACCAGTTGTTGAACCAGCAAGAGTTGCGTCGATTTCAACTTTGTTCCATTTCAAACCAGCGCCAGCTGCAACAACAGTGTCGTTAGTAAGGTTGGATTTAGTGTTAAGAGCTTCATTTTTGTTTTCACCAACGATAACTGTTTGTTTAACAGAGCCGCGAAGAGTCAACCAAGAAGCAGCATCAAGTTCCATACCGATTACGAATGGAAGGCCAGTAGCTGTAGTTTTAACAGCTCCAGAAGCAGGTTCTTGCTTAAGTTCGTTGGAAAGATAGCTTACGCCATAGAAGAAGTTTCCACCTTCAACTTTATGGTTGTTAACCATACCGATTTCCCAGTTGTTTCTAGTGATATCTTGGTCAGCACTGGAGATAGTCGCAGTACCTTTTGCATATTCGTAGTTAGCGAATGCATAGATAGAGTCAAACCAGTAACCGCCACCAAGACGATAGTAACCTTTTTGTTCCAATTTAGGAGCAGCCAAAGCAGCGATATCGCTGTCACTATGGCCAGACAAACCAACTTTAAGAGTTGCGTTCCAAATGTCAGTTCTTACACCAGCAGAAACACCCAAAGTGTTTTCTTTTTGAGTTACAGTTGCAGTTTGGTTTTTCGCGTTAGAATAGTGAACATCGAAGCCCCATTTCATGCCGCCGAAATCGTTACCATACAACAAATCCAAAGGATTTTGCTCAGTCAACAATGTACCGTTAGCGCCACCAGCTGCGAAAGTTGCGACGTTGATACCGTCTACGAAAGATGTAACTGCTTCGTTTCTGTGACCAAGGTAAGCACCAACTTTACCCCAAGAAAGAGTTTTTGTGAAACCACCTTCTGCTTGAGGACCACGAGTTACCGCAGTTGCAGAGTAAGTGGTAGTAGTGTTACCAAACTCCAAAGTTGCGAAGTCACCAACATAGTTCAAGTCAGCAGGGTTCACAAACATAGTTTGTGTATCAACCAAGTGAGAAGCGTTACCTAGTGAAGACAAGCGAGCTTTAGAAGCCATCGCTGGCGCTGCCGCCATAGTCAATGCTGCCAATACTAAAAGATTTTTCATTGTTGCATCCTTTCGATTCGTTGCAATTATGATTACTTTAAATCCATTAAAGTTTGTAATCCGTTACACAAAAAATGCTAATGAGGGTCCAGGGTAAGATCAACCACAAAAATGTTATTGCCCAAACTGCCCCGTGAAAAACTATGCAAAAAACATGGAGTCCTTTACTCCCCAAACTTTGCAAAAAATTTTTATGTTTCTTTGATTTTCGCGGAACAAAAATCTTTTGTCCTCACCTATGAAATTCAATACTGCAGCGGACTTCGTGGATTTTATGATTTTTTAATCACATGTGGATAACTGCTGATTTTTCCTGCAACGTTGACGTTCAACTTATAAAGAAAAGGTATAAATTTGGCCTCATTGACGCTCCCGTTCAATTTAGAGCTGGCGCACTAGATCATGGTCTGGTTAATGACATATTTACGTTACAGAAGCTAGACCAAGGTCTTAGGATTGATCTCGTCAAAACTTCAAAAGCAATTTTAAGGAGCTTGAATGAAGCCTTTCGCGTTTCTAATTATAGCAATTTCTTTTGCAACTTCTGTCTCTCGCGCAGCAGATATTGCAGGTCTCACTGTCAATGGCGAGGCAAGCTTCGACTACTATATGTTATCTTCGAAGGACAAAGCGACACCATTCATCGGTGGAGCTAGCAATGAAACATACCGTTTGAATCAAGCGCAAATCCTTATCAAGAAAGAAACTGAACAGATCTCTTTCCTCAGTCGCCTTGTTTATTCTCCAACATCTTATTTAACTAGCGCAAAAAGTGATGGCGCTGGAGGAGTCACAACAACTTCTAACAAAGCAAATTTGGGAACAATGGATCAGCTCGAGGTCTTTTATAAACCCACTCCTTCTATATATGTGGGCTTCGGAAGATTCCTAACAACGATGGGCTTCGAGTCTTTGCTTAAATCAGAAAACTACACCTATGGAAACACCATTGCCTTTCAAGGAATCGTTCCAGGGTATGGAGAAGGTCTTCGCGCTAAATATATTCCCGGCGAATATCTTACGGCGACAGTTTCTACTTATAATCAAGCCAACTACAATGCTTTCGGAGACGACTACACGCCAACAAAAACGACAGAAGTTTCAGCCACTGGACTTTGGGGCAATTTCTCTTGGTATGCGGGCTACTACTTCGGAAAAGACGGAGCAGCTCCACTTGACAGAACAGAAAGAACTGCCAGCAGTGTGTGGGCCTCTTATAAGCTTGATCCTGTTCTATTCGCCATCACCTATGATTCGCGCACGACAAAACCTGATATCAGCGGAACAAAATGGTCTGACTCAACAAGTGTATTGGTCAGCTATCAATCCGCAGTCTCGGCTACAATAATAAATACTGTCACCGCTCGTTATGAAATGGTTCGCGGAGCTGGGGAACTGATCGACCTCGCATCTGGAGCAACTTATGGAGCCGCTAACAAAGTAAACTCCTTCACGCTGTCTGACAAAATCGCCTTGAATGAATACTTCAAACTTTATGTCGAGTACAGATTGGACCGTGCTGACGAAGATGCTTTCTTCGATTCAAATGGAAATCCAACCAAAAACGCAAGCATTCTTGCCTTGGGCGCTGTTGCGAGTTTTTAAATAGTTGAATAAAAAGAGTGGGTTGCACTAGATGAACTCACTCTTGCCACTTTCCATTCTTATCTAACTTCATTTCATTATTTCCTGTCGTGTCGCCTAAGTTGTGCTAATCTTTAATAAAAGGATGAACATCTCGCACATGCAGAAAAAACAAATTCTACCAGGCACAATCAAAAGACATCCAGACGGCTTCGGTTTTTTCATCGCTGACGACAAAGATCAACCTGACGTTTATATCCCTCGCGGCTCCATGGAAGGCATCATGACCAATGATAAGGTCATGGCCGAAATATATCCTGAAAAAGGTGGAGAAAGATTCCGCGGCGAAATCGTTAAGGTGATCCAACGCGGAACTAAAACATTTGTCGGCCGCTTTTATAAACTCAACGATAAATATGGAATCATTCGTGATGAAGGAAAAGGCTGGAGCCAGGACCTTCGCATTAAGCTTGAAGATTCCATGGGTGCTAAAGACAAAGAACTTGTCGCAGCTGAAGCCATCACCTATCCCGACAATGGCCAACAATTTACTGGCAAAGTCACGGCGGTTATTGGAAATGCCCTTGATCCATTGACAGATATCAAACGTGTGATTCTTTCTAGCAATATCCCACAGGATTTCTCTAAAGATACTTTGGAAGAGGCTACACGTTACAAAGAAGTTCCAGAGGAAAAAGATTTTAAAGGCCGTAAAGATCTTCGCGATCTTAATTTGATCACCATCGACGGCGCCACGGCGAAGGACTTCGACGACGCGGTTTATGTTGAAATCAATAACGAGGGTTTCCAGCTTTATGTAGCAATTGCAGACGTCAGTCATTATGTTCAAAATGGTTCCGCGATTGATCGTGATGCCTATGAACGTGGAACTTCCGTGTATTTCCCGAACTTTGTTGTTCCCATGCTTCCAGAAGTGCTTAGTAATGGGCTTTGCTCTTTGAATCCTCACGTTCCAAGACTTTGCATGGTTGCAGAGATGCAGTTCGATTTTACTGGCGAAATGGTTAGCTCTGACTTCTATGAAGCTGTGATGGAAAGCAAATCTCGCGTGACCTATGGTGAGGCTCAAGAAGTGATCGACGGCAATGTCGTTGAAAAGCATGCCCACGTAAAAGAAAATATTCTTCGCCTTGCGGATCTTGCAAAGATCTTAATGGCGAAACGATTCAAAGATGGCTCTTTGGATCTTGAGATCCCAGAAACTGAACTTGTTATTGATGGAGCCGGAGTTCCTATCGATATTCAAAGATCAGAGCGCTTATTCTCGCATCGTTTGATTGAAGAGATGATGTTGGCTGCGAACGTCGCGGTCGCGAAGTTCTTGCACGGTAAAAATGTTCCGGCTTTATATCGCATCCATGAGCCACCTAATGAACAAGCCATCGGCATCCTTGAAAAATACATGGCTACGTTCGGTGGAAAGACAAAGTTGAACCAAGGAAAATTGCAGAAGCGATTGACCAAGGCTTTGGAAGAATTTGAAAACCGCCCTGAAGCTCACATCTTAAATATTTTAACTTTAAGATCCATGAGCCAAGCCAAGTACAGCCCCAACAATGTGGGCCACTTTGGTTTGGGCTTTGAATTCTATGCTCACTTCACATCCCCTATCCGTCGTTATCCAGATTTGATCATTCACCGCTTGTTAAAAAATCAAGTTGTGAAAAGTTCGCAGTATCGCTTAATCAGTGAAGATGATCTTGCCACAGCAGGAACGATCCTTTCTGCGGCAGAACAACGATCCACGAAGGCCGAGCGCCAAGTTCAATCCATTAAAAAAGCTCGCTTCATGGAAAAATTCATCGGACAAGAGTTTGATGGGATGATCAGCTCTGTGGCGAAGTTTGGTGTTTTCGTTCTACTTCGCGAATATGACTGTGATGGTTTGATTCGCTTAGATGATCTTGGCAATGATAAGTTTGAATATGATGAAGAGAATTTGAAACTGATCGCTAGACGTTCAGGGTTCTCTTACAGCATCGGTGATACGATTCGCATTCAAGTCGCTGCAGCCGATCCTGAATTGGGCCAAGTGAACTTCGTTAAAGCCGGTCTTCTTGAAAAAGATGAGGACAACGAAGATGAACTTCCAGATGGAAAAACAGCCGCGCAAGCTAGTTCTGAAAAGTATTTGAATCGTATTCGTGAAAAGTCGAAAAAAGAAAAAGATCGTCACGAGCTGCCAAAATTCACTAATTCACGAGGTGATCGTGGTCACCGTGGCTCGGGTCGCGATTCAGACCGTGCATCAGCTACGTCAATGGGCACTTCATTAGACAGAGAAGAACGCCGACATGGCAAAGAAGATCATCGCGGAGCAGGCAAGCCTGAACGCGGTGGTAAGCCCGGTCACAAAGAAGAACGTGGAGCTAGAGGTGGAAAACCATCTGGATTCCAATCTGGAAAACCTCAGAAGTCTAAGTTCTTCCGCGATAGCCGTGACGAGCCGAGTGGACAGGCCTTCAAGCAAGAAAAAGCGACTCAACAAAAAGCACAGTTGAAGCCTCGCTCTTGGGACAATGAGGAACGCAAAGGTCCAGATGAAAATCTTCTGAAGATGATCTTAGGGCCCAATGAGTATCGCAAATCCAAAGGTGATGATTCGACTCAAGATAAACCTAAGCTCAGTAAGAAATTACAGTTTAGCGAGAACTCGAAACTTCGTGATGATGATAAGAACTCCACCAGAAATAGTGAGAGCCTTAAGGATCCGAAGCTAGATAAGAAAGAAAAGCGCAACGCCACCAAGCCGAAGTCCTCTTTCGGTCGAGGCAAAAAGTAAGTCAGCATATTTACTAAGCAACAAAACCCACAGCCTCATAAACTGTGGGTTTTTTTTCTGCGTAAGCATCTGGCACAGCAATTGGTACAACAATGGGCCTGGACCACACTGCTGGACCTTAGCACTTGCCCAGCGCCTACGAACCAATTGCTGTTTGCCCGAGTATCTAAACTTCGGGATAATAACAGCAATTCCACGACATCTCGGAGTTCACTAGTGACTGCTTTAAAAACCGGAGCCCAGATCGGAAAGACTTTAAAAAATGCTGCTCGGCTAAGAACAATAGTCGGCGTATTTGCGAAGCATGGTTTTCATAAAGTCGCGGAAAAAGTTAAACTCGGAAAATTTATCATTGAACGTTTGAATTCATCTTCTGATATCGAAACACTTTCGATGGCAGAACGCATGCGTATGAGCTTTGAAGAACTTGGCCCTACCTTCGTTAAATTAGGACAGCTCCTTGCCACTCGCCCTGACTTAGTTCCCGAAGAATACGTCAATGAATTCGAAAAGCTGCATGATCGCGTGCAGCCCCTGCCATTTTCTGTGGTCGAAGAAGTTCTGAAAGAAGAATTTGGAAATACGCTCTATCAGAAATTCGAAAGCATCGAATCGGAACCACTGGGATCTGCCAGCATTGCCCAGGTTCACCGTGCTCGTCTCTCCACCGGAGAAGCCGTTGTCGTCAAAGTTCAAAGACCTGGGATCATTCAAACCATCAATGACGATCTGAATGTTCTCTATCTTTTAGCAGATCTTCTAGTCACTTACGTTCCAGAAACTCGCCCCTTCAATCCTACGGGAATTGTGGATGAGTATTTCAGAACTCTCGAGCTAGAGACAAATTTCATCGTGGAAGCGAATAACATTCGTCGTTTTCAAGAAAACTTTGCCTCTGACGATACAATTAAAATTCCTCAAGTGTATTTAGACTTCACGACAGAGCGTGTTCTGACTATGGAACTTCTGCCAGGAGTTCCACTGAGCCAAGAAAGCTCTTTGTCGCAGCAAGGTCTTGATTCCAAAGAAGTCATCCGTCGTGGCTTAGGAGCTTACTTAAAGATGGTCTTCCATGATGGGCTCTTCCACGGAGATCTCCACGCAGGAAACTTCTTTGTTCTGCCTGACAATCATATCGGCTTGATTGATTTTGGCGTGGTGGGCCGTTTGAATTCCCGCACCCAAGGAGCCATTGCCAATATGCTTCTGGCAATGTCCAAGGAAGACTATGATCGTCTAGCATTTGAGTATGTCGACCTTGCGCCCTTTTCGGATCAAGTGAATGTGGATTTATTCGCGAAAGACTTGCGTGAATTGATTGCGCCTTTCTTTGGACTGACCTTAAAGAACGTCAACTTGGGAAAAATCCTGATGAAGTCTTCAGGAATTGCAGCTCGCCATCATATTCAAGTTCCCACAGAGCTGATGATGTTCTTTAAATCCATCGTTTCGGTGGAAGGCATTGGTCGCAAAATTGATAAAGATTTTGATTTCTTAAAATATTCATTGGAATTTGCCGGCGAACTTGCGAAAACTCAGTTTGGTCCGCAAAGAGTGATGAACGATATGTCACAGATGGCCCGCGAGTCGCGCGCATTCTTAAATGCCTTGCCTCGCCAATTGAATTTCTTCTTTAGAAAGATCAATAGTCCTGAACATGCATTTAAACTAAAGATCGCAGAGATCAAAGACCTAAGACGTTCGATTGAAGTTTCTTTCAATTTGTTGTTCTTAGGCGTGATCATCTCGGCCTTGATCATGAGTGCATCATTTATTTTTGTACACGATACCGTGAACCATGTCTGGGGAATTCCTACTGCAAGCTTTGTAGGTTATATCCTGGCCGTTGTTTTGGGACTAATAGCATTTGTAAACTATATTAGAAAGCCCTGAGGTCCGAACTATATGCAGCAACTGTATTACGAACTAAGTGTCTTAGCGAAGGCCGTTAACTTTAAGAATCTTTCAGCAGCGGCTCTTCATGTGGGCCTCAGTCAGCCACAGCTTTCAAGAATTATCGCTAAAATCGAAGACGAATTAAAAATCGTACTTTTAGATCGTTCGGCAAAAAGAAAATCTGGATGGACCTCCGTCGCCTTCCAGCTTGCTGAAATATTTGAAAAGTCTATTCGCCGTCTTGAATTGGAAATGCAAGGTATCAGCAACAATCAAATGGTGGGCGAGCTTCATATCGGAACCCTTGAAGGTCTTTCCGACTTTGCCTTGAAAGCCGTTCATCTTTGTTTCGAAGAAGTCGGCGTTAAAAAAATCATTTTGGATATCTTTGACTTAAACGAGCTTGAAGCAAACTTCCTGTCAGGAAATTTAGATCTCATCTTTACTTCCAAGCAACCAGGACGTCAGAAGTTTAAATACCTCATGGAGTTGGGTTTCCAAAAACTTGAAGAAATCAACTCCAACAAAAACTTCACAGTTTTAAGTTCATTCGAATACGGTCGCTCGAACAAAAAAGAACTCGAGTCCTTCCCCCACGTCCTCGTATCAAACTCACTGGCTATGCGCCGTTCTTGGTTCGACAAAGTCGGCGGCGTAGGTCACATGCCCACGGAAGCAAAAAAAGGCCGTCAAAAAGACGCCGAACCCGTCCTCATGATCGGCTCCGAACTCCTAAGCCCCGTCCTCTGGGAAAACATAACCACCGCCATCTCCGAATAGGTACGGACACACTTATGGTAGCGCAGTCGCGTTATTATAAGACTATTCGCTGATTTAATCCTCTAACAAAACAAAAAGCCACTCTGGTCTTATCAGGGTGGCTTTTTAACTTTTAAATCCTAAAAACTTTTTTCAACGAAAATTAACGCAGATGCGACACCAAAAGTGTGTCCGTACCTATGCGGTTTGTGGCTTCGCAAATTAAAAAGGGCCGCTTTTGCAAGCAGCCCTTTTTTAATTTTTAAAAGTTCTTTAAATATTAGCCCAAAAGTTTTAGAGCCAACTGTTGCGATTGATTCGCTTGACCTAGTACCGATACACCCGCTTGCAACAAGATGTTATTTCTTGTCATCTCAGATGTCTCTGCCGCTACGTCAGTGTCACGGATTCGAGAGTTTGCTGCTGACAAGTTTTCATCTGCAATCAACAAGTTGTTAGATGTTGATACCAAACGATTTTGTAGAGCACCAAAGTTCGCACGAATCGCATTCACCGAAGTCAATGCTTGGTCGACCACATTCAAGGAAAGCTGAGCGCCTTCTTTTGTCGCCACCGACTCTGCTGTCATGCCAAGGGCTTCCAGTGAAGAGTTTGCAGCACCTGAGTTGAAGCTGATGCGATCTTGGAAAGCATCATTGTTCACACCCACTTGAATATCGATCATTCCACCAGTTCCATTTAGAAGATCGTATCCGTTGAACTTCGTAGATTCAGTAATACGCTGAACCTCTGACTTCAATTGTTGATACTCAACATCCAAGAACTTTCTTTCTGTGTCACCGATCGTGTCAGAAGACGCCTGTACGCCCAATTCTCTGAACCGAATTAGCATATTGGAAACTTCGTTTAAGCTTCCCTCTGCTACTTGCACTAGTGAAATACCATCGTTGGCATTTCTATTCGCTTGTCTCATGCCGCGAATTTGGCCTTTTAAATTTTCACTAATCGCAAGTCCCGCAGCATCGTCCGCAGCTTGATTGATTCTTTGTCCAGAAGCCAATCTTGCCATGGATTTATCCGCGTTGATTCGTGTCATATACAGATTTTTTTGCGCATTCAACGCTGACACATTTGTACCAATTCTTAATCCCATTCTATCCTCCGTGCATCATGTTTTCTTCCTCCGTGAAGTATTGCCATCCATTGGCATAAGGCGCGATCCGTGCACCTGTGTTATTAAAATTTGAAGCTTGCGATATACAGCTCCGCTAAACTTATCGACAAAAAAGTCAGCTCTCTCGAGTCCAGATTTTATTTTTCTTTTTTCTATTTTTGATTTTTTCAGAGACAAAATTTTGAACGCGCACTCAGCGCAGAGAAATGAAAATAAGAACATGTGCCAATGCCGGCGACATCATCGAGAGATTTCCCTCGGAAAAGAAAGGCGAAAACGCAGTACACGGCTCTGTTCTCTTTGCTCGAAATAATTTCGAAGCATCTGCTTTCTTTACTCAAAAAAGTTTTGAATAAATGTGGCCGCCGATGAAGACGGCCACGGTCGCAGGAAACAGATCAATTATTCAGCTCCTTTTAGAGAGCTATCGGGCTTACACCGGAACCGCCGTAAAGCGGTCCCTTTGAGGGTGATCTTGATCATGAAGATTAAGATCGGGAACCAAAGTCATCCTAGTTAGCTGTTAGACTAACCTTGGAATGACTTATTCAAGAGATTCAAAGCAACATTCGCTTGTTGGTTCGCTTGTGCTAGTACACTAGTACCCGCTTGCAACAAGATATTATTTCTAGTCATTTCAGAAGTCTCTTCAGCCACATCCACATCTCTGATACGAGAGTTAGCTGCTGACATGTTCTCAACTGAAACTTGGATATTCGAAACAGTTGATTGAAGACGATTCTGAATCGCACCGAAGTCTGCTCTCATCGCTGAAACGCTGACGATGGCTGTGTCGATGGCCGCTAGTGCATTTTGTGCAGAAGCTTTATCCGCCACTGAAGTCAGATTCACACCTAAAGCTGCAGAGTTTGCATCGGCTTTAGAAGCGTCGAAAGAGATACGGTCAATTTCTGGATTATTTCTAGTACCAACTTGGAAGTCCAAGATAGAACCAGTTCCTGCCAAAAGTTGAGTTCCGTTGAACTCTGTACCTTCGGAGATACGGTCGATCTCTGATACAAGTTGATCATATTCCACATTGAGGAACTGACGCTCAGTCGGTCCAACAGTGTCTGAAGCTGATTGCACTGAAAGCTCTCTAAGACGAATCAAGATCGAAGAGATCTCATTCATAGAACCCTCTGCCACTTGGACTAGAGAGATACCGTCTTGAGCATTTCGTGATGCTTGTTTAAGACCGCGAACTTGAGCTTTCAAATTCTCAGAGATCGCTAATCCCGCAGCATCATCACCAGCGCGGTTGATACGGAATCCTGAAGCGAGCTTTTCCATGCTCTTATCAAGACCAATCTTCGTTCCCCACAAAACTCTTTGTGCATTTAACGAAGCTGTATTCGTGTTAATACGTAAACCCATAATTCCTCCTCCTTGAAGATTTGCCGAGTCTCAATCCGTGAAACTCGAGGCACCCTTGTGGTGCCGATGGGCGGTTCATTTCTTACCTTACTCATCGGAGCAGCAGAAAATTCCTAAAGTGATACGTCTCAAAAAAGTGCATTTCTAGCCCCAAGTCCAGTGGGTACGCCGCACCTTTTTGCGATGCTGTGCGCAGTTTAAGCCACTGAAATAACAGAGCTATTTTAAATTTTAAAATTGACCGAAGGGATTTAAAATTGTCTCAAAAAAGTTTAATTAAATAACAAGATCATCAAGACGATGAGGACGTTGCGCCTTCTTTTCTCGTGCGAATCCGAATTCGTTTCTTCGCAAAGCAAGGCGAATAGCCTCTTTAGAGCAGTCTTCATAGTCTTCATTGAGCCAATGGAGGTGTTTCTCTATAGATCCCTGAAATGGAAACTCATCATACGTGGGAATATGAAGGTAATCTCTGCCTAAAACTCCTCTGAGTGTACTGTAAGGATAGTCCTCTACCCTCTTGCAGAGCCCCGCATGAACGGGATTTCTATAGATGTATTTATAAGCATGATGATAGTGGACGTTACTTTTAATAATGCTCCAATGATAAGGGCCGCCGAAGATCTGATTTATTCTCTCTGAGCGCTCGGCGATTCTTTTACTCACCTCACGCATGAGATAATTCATTGCTATATCAAGATTCCCCTCAGGCGTAGAAATCAACATATGAAAATGATTATTCATCAGCACAAAAGAATGAATCCTAACGTCATAAGCTCTCCATATAAAATGAAGATAATCCGCAAAGACTGACCAAACGAAGCCCATAGGCGCACCGAACCACTCCTGATTCGTACATCGAGCAGTTACGTGATAGGGATAGTCAGAAGAAGGATGGAATTTTTTTCTTGGCATGCATTATTGAGCATCAATATATAGACCAAGTATGAGCGCCCCCAGCCTAGACCTAGTAAGCAATAATTCATCCGAACATCGACAATCCCCCCTTATTGACAGAATAATTTGAAGGGCCCATATATAAGGCGATTCAACAGTCAAAAAGACGCCAGGCATCGCAAAAAGGTACGGCGTACCCTCGGGTTAAGGAGTGATGATGGAAATTCGGGATCCGGTTCATGGTTCTATTTATTATGCTGATCCAGAGGTGGCTGTTTTAGATACGGCGGAGTATCAGCGCCTTAGAGCCATTAAGCAGCTTGGGTTTTCGGAGTTTAGCTTTCCTGGGGCTACTCACAATCGTTATATTCACTCGATTGGCGTGGCTCATTTAGCTAGTCTGGTTTTTGAGTCGATCTTCAGAGTTTATCCGTTTTCTAAACCTTCTGTGAAAACTCGCTTCCGTCAGGTTGTGCGTTTGGCTGCACTTCTTCATGACGTCGGTCACGGTCCCCTTAGTCACACGACTGAGTTGGTGATGCCGCAACTTTCTGAATTGGATATTAAAATTTATGCGGAAGAGCAAAAGTACGGCGATGCTGCTCACACCGTGATGTATAAAAATCGCAAAGCGAATCACGAAGATTATACCATCAAGTATGTGACGGATTCGCCCATCTCTGAAACTATCAAAGCGCAGTTTCCAGACATCTCTCCCGTTCACATTGCTTGCTTGATTGATAAAGCCTTGCACTGTCCAGATGATTTCTTTGTCGATGCCGGAGTAGACTTCCGCCCGATTCTATCTCAGTTAGTAAGTAGTGAAATCGATGCCGATCGCATGGACTACCTTGAACGCGATTCTTATTTCTGCGGAACAAACTACGGAAAAATCGATTCGAATTGGTTGATTCAGAACATGACCTTCCACAGAGTGGAAAACCAACTGTATCTTGCCATGAACCGTCGTGCGCTTTATTCGTTCGATGACTTCTTGATCTCTCGCCATCACATGCATTTGATGGTTTATGGGCATCACAAAAGCATCATCTATGAAGAAATGCTCAATCGTTATCTGACTTCAGATGATTGCACCTTCAAACTTCCGGGCGATATTAAAGAATATACTTTGTACAATGACTACCGTTTGCACGAGCATCTTCGCAGCGTCTCAAATCCTTGGGCGCGAAGAATCGCTGAACGTCGTCCATTCAAAGTTTTGCTAGAACAACATAACACCACGGAATCAGAGCGTCCTGAATTCATGAAGAACTTGCTTGAAAAAGAAGGTCTGGAAGTGATTTGGGCAAGCTCGAAGGCGCGCCTTTCGAAGTATCACACGGCTTCTCCGGAAGAACGTGCTGCGCAGATTTTCGTTGTGGACCAGTTTGATCCTTGGAGCAAGCCAACTCCGATCAATCAGTCGACTGAGATCTTCAAACGCTACGAAGGAACACGTATCATTGATCGTATTTACGTAGCGCCAGAAGAATTTGTTCAAGCAGAGAAAATTTTAAAGGCACAGAAGTACTAGCGAGTAGGATGTATCGCTTCCGAGTGAGCATCCTCTGCCGCAATCCAGTTTTTCAGATGCTCCGACATTGATGGCGGAGCAAAATTATGTCCTAGAACTTTCATCAGATCTTGCGGAGGAACGACTCCTCCTTTTTTACTTAGGAAGCGTGACCGAATCATGCCCCAAGCAATGGCTTCTCCACGACTCATAAAAATATGCTCAAGATAAATGTACTTTTCGTCCCAATACACAAGCTTGCTGTGAATTTCAAATTTCTGAAACAGCTGCAAAGACTTTCTAAAGCGCAAGCGCTCTGCCACAACAACCGGATACCACCCCTTCGCGGTGATTGCATCCAAGGCGCCGATACGAATCATGTAATCGATTCGCGCTAGATCCTGCAAAGAAAAGTAAACCCCGTTATTCATATGACGAAGAACATCTAGGTCCGTTGGCATCACCCGAAAAGGCGTGGCACAAGTGTCCAACGCCTGAAGTTTGCTGCGATATCTAGAAATAAAGTAAGTCCAGATAAGTCGAAGAAGTCGATTCATAAAATTCCGTTACGAAAGAGCGAACTTTTGTCCATTCATAGTAGCGCCCATAGGACTCACCAAGAATGCGATGGTTTGAGAGATCTTGTCGGCCTCTGTTATCTTCAAAGATGGATCGATGGTTTTCATTTTCTCCATGGCTTCTTTGATCGATTTAGATTCCGGATCGTGGGCCAAGATATATTCTTCAGTCAAAGCCACCGATAAAGAGTTCACAGTCACATTGAACTCACTAGTTTGCTTTGCTAAAGCTTGAGTGAACTGCACCAAACCAGAGCGAACAGCTTGAGCCACAAGATCTTCTTTAATTTTTGCAACCGGGGATTCATTCATCAAAAAGATCACGCGACCTTTTTTTCTACTTTTCAAGTAGGCCATCACACTTTGAGTTATCATCAGAGGAAGCTTCAAATGTTTTTCAATCAAAGTGTCAAAATTTTCAATCGTTCCATCAAACTTCATCGGCGAAGGCTGTTGAATCATCAACGCATCGATATAGATATCCAATCCACCGAAAGTTTGCGCCGCTCTTCCAACGGTGTCTTTGATTTGCTCGGGAGTTTTAAACTCTCCTTGAATCACCATCGCGCGACCATACTTGTCGTTGATCTCGCGTGCATCGTTGATTTGATTTGTGAAGGCAGAGGCCACGGATTTATCAGGATCTAGAATCACACAGTCAGCACCTAGACGAGTCAGTGTCAGAACGATGCTTGATACTGTTGTCGTCATTGGGCCGGAAATAAGCGCGACTCTTTGATGTAAATTTAATCCGTTATCCATGATGCTCCTTCAACGTTCATTATCTCGGTTCCTGAGACAGGGCTCCAAGTGGAGCGCATTTGCGATGGCCTGATTAGACAAGGCGCATCGCAAAAAGGTACGGCGTACCCTCAGAGTTTTTCGATGATGATGGCTATGCCTTGGCCGCCGCCTATGCAGGCTGAGCCGAGGGCGTATTTTGCGTTTGTGCGACGGTGGAGTTCGTAGACTAGGTGATTCATGATGCGCGTGCCTGAGGCACCGAGGGGATGTCCCACTGCGATGGCTCCGCCGTTCACGTTTGTTTTTTCTGGGTTCAAGCCTAGTTCTTTTTCTACTGCTAAGTATTGAGCGGCAAAGGCTTCGTTCACTTCGACTAGATCCATTTGTTCTAGTTTCAGACCGGCTTTTTCTAAAGCTTTACGAGCGGCTCCCGCAGGACCGATACCCATGATTGAAGGATCACAACCTACAGAGGCATAGCTCACGATGCGTGCTAGAGGTTTAAGTGCTAGCTCTTTTGCTTTGCTTTCGCCCATCAACAAAGAACATGCAGCACCGTCAACGATGCCAGAAGCTCCGGCTGCTGTGACAATACCATCTTTTTTGAAAACTGGTTTCAAGGTTGCTAGTTTTTCTAAAGTCGAATCTGGTTTTGGATGTTCGTCTTTATCGACAACAAGAGAACCCTTACGAGTTTCTACTGTGATCGAAGACATCTCTTCTGCAAAGTAGCCTTTTTTCATAGCGGCATCGTAGCGTTGTTGCGATTGAATAGCATATTTATCAGCTTGCTCACGAGTGATGCTGTATTTGACTGCTAAGTTTTCAGCCGTGATTGCCATTGGCGTTTTTGAGTACGTGTCTGTAAGAGCACCCGTCATCATATCTTCAAGTTCAAAGTTACCCATGCGCATTCCATCAAAGCGAACTTTGCGAGCGACATAAGGGATCAATGACATCTGCTCTACACCACCAGCCAGAACCACGGTTGCTTCACCTGTTTGAATCATTTGAACAGCGTTGATCCAAGATTGGAAACCACTGCCACAAAGACGATTCACACCTAGAGCGCCAACTCCAACTGGAACTCCTGTTTTCAAACCAATATGGCGAGGAAGATAAGCGGCATCTGCGCTTGATTGAACAACGTTACCGAAGATAACGTGATCGACTTTCTCTGCAGAAAGTCCTGCTTGCTCAAGTGTGGCTTTGGCGGCAGCTACACCTAAATCAGTTCCTGTGACATCTTTGAGAGATCCACCAAAGGCTCCAAAGGGCGTTCTTTTTCCGGCGATAAATACGATTTTTTCCATGCCCTAAGGGTAGGACTGTTACCACTGCCAGGCAAGGCCAATCATAGAAAGATCCTGATCTTTCTTAGCTTGATGACTGACGATGAATTCCTTATTGGTGAAGAATTTTTCTTTAAGAAAAATATCCGTCGATGCGGCTTTTGCGTCATAATTGATAGCAGCCTTCATCCAACCTGAATATTCCAATTTAGCAAGGGCTTGAAATGCTTCCACTCTGAAAGAGAACTTATGAGTCACACCATCTGAAGAGTCGGCGGGAAGTATAACATCCGTTTTGAGTTTTTCTTGAGTTTCATCCACCGCGCGTCCCAACATACTCGCCTTCATTGTTGGCGAATTAAACCAATGATTAAAAGTGCGGTCAGCAATTCGAACCATCATATTGGAAGTAGAGGTCGTGCGAACAGATGCATCGCAGGGAATGACTTCAGCCACATCCGCAGAAGTGATCTTTGGAGTGAAGTTATCTACAGGAATCACCAAGGGCTTTGTCGAAGCCAAATCCACCTTTGCGTGGCATTTCGCGAAACCTAAGAATATGAGAACAAATGAAAGTATAAATCCCATATACACCTCCACTTCAATTATCATTCCACCGTCCCCCCCTCAGCTCCCCTTAAAATTAAGATAAAAGCTAAATTACACGGCCTCCTTCAGAAAAGGGTCATTAGGTGACCAAGGTGGTTTCAACCGTCGCAATCTTAACACTAGACCCCTGAATTTGGCCCCGTGGCTGTACCAACCTGAGCCAATTGTGCACCAGCTTTGCACTATTCAAGATCTGAAAACGTGTGCAAAGCCAAGCCGCCGACCAGGTTTCAATGATTTCAACTATTTGAAGTCAGGGAGGCTGATCGACTGCCTCAATTTGGCACGCGCAAAGAGTTACTCGGCGAAAAGTTAAACACCCGAAGTACACAGATTTGGAGAGACCGAAATGAAAAGAACGACACTCAATCGCCGCGCTATGATGCTCGCACTTTCGCTTACTATCGCGATTCCACAGATGCCTGCATTTGCAAAGGCTGCGACCGGCGCTCAAAGCTCCTCGGATCTTTTCCCATTTGATTTATTCGGTGATACTGGCAATGGCACAAAGACCCCTGGTGTAGGAACAGGTCAACCGGGTCAATCGGGTCAGCAACAACCTGGAAGTAAACCAGTCACTAACGGCAACAACAACAGCACCGGAAAACCAAATACTGGAAAGCCCACGATGAAGCCTGTAACAGGCGCAGCCATCGAAGCATTCAGTTGTCCCCTTTTTGAAAACAAGCCCCATGCAGAACTTATCGCCGCAGTCGACGCATTAACTTCCGAGGTTCGTGCGTCTCAAGAATGTACCAATGAACCAAGCATCCGTACTTTGCAGGACAATGGCAAAGCCATCAAAGATAGCATCAATACAATTGAAATGGTGATGGCCACTCAAGATCCAAATCAAGTGAACACGGCACAGATTGATCAAACAATGACAGCAGCCTTGGCAGCCGTTTCAAATGTTGGTGACATCTTAAACAACAATACATTCCTCAATTCAAAATGTGGACGTCAAACAATGTCGACGGGAAAAGCTTTGCTGGCTTTGAATGACGTTATTAATGGCATCGCTCCTTATGCTTTGTTCGCGGTTTCAATGAACGCAGCTTTGGCTCCAGCGTTACCATTCGTTATCGGTGGTGTTGCTGCAACTGCAGGTATATCGGCGATGGCTAAGATGATCAATGCCAACACTCTGGATATGACGGTTCCAGAACATCGCAAAGCGGTTCTACAAAATACTTGTCAATTTACGAAGGTCGCTAAAAAAGTTCGCTTTATGCAACTTGCTCAAAGCGGAAAAATTGAAAAGATCACTCAAGAACTTGAAAAAGACGTAGCACTTTATAAAAGCAACTTCAGCAAACCATCAGGTGAGCTTTCTGCTTTATTAAAATACAAAGACACAGTAACTAAGAATATCACTGAAGTTGAGAAGCAACTTGCCAGCGATCGTACAGACTTGGCGACAGTTGACGGTCAAGTGGGCCAAAACAATGATGATTTGATGGTGTGTACGTTGGCGCAAGAGCTTGTGAACTGGTCACGAGATGGAAAGTCTTTCCCAGCATCAGTATTTAACAACTTGGATTTTGCAACATCTCAGGCTAACAAATCACAACGCCTTCAAGTGGTGACATTGAAATCGCTAAATACAACTTCTATTAAACGTATTGCGGAGCTCGCTCCCCAAGCATCAGAAAACGATGCGGCTCTTCGCTCTTGCGCACAAGCAGGGCACTCGTGGATCACGGGCATTCGTCAGTCGATCTCTGCAACTACGGCTATCGTGAGTCAGAACAAAATAGCTTTGGAAAATGAATTGAACCAAAGCATGGAGTACAGAGGATGGAAAGCTCAGTACAATAAAATTCAAGTTCAACAAGTCACTGTGAAGCGTGTTGAAAAAGCCATGCAGGAACTTGCTAAAGACAATTCAATCATTGATCGCTCTGAGCTTGCACAAAGAATGGTGATCTTAAAATCAGGATTGTTCGGCGTTAATAAATACTGGGGCTTCGGTAAGCCGCCAGTATTGGCGTGGATTGACCACACTAGAACTATGCACACTCAAGCGATCTCTGCTTTCTTGGCGGGCGTTCAAGCTTTGAAGAACGGTGCATGGAGTTTGACTGATTCTGGTCAGGGTAAAAATATTGTCTACACTCCAGCAGGTGGCATGTATCAAGATCCTAAGAAGCAAGTTGAAGATACAAAGACCATGAAAAGTCTTGGGAACTTCAACTTAGAAAGATTGCCATTGGGCTCTCGTGAAAACGAAATCGTGTGTCAGCAACTTGAAGGCGCGTGGTTGGATTGGAGTGCTGCCATGGACCATCTTGGATCCATCCAGTTCTTCTGTGACATGATTGATCCTGTCTTGGACGTGAAAATGGATACGGCGGTTGTAAACGCTTGTCGTGGCGTGACCCAACTAAACGGTCGCACAACATCTGAATCTTACGTCGATCAAGCGAAACGCATTTTGATCGGCAAGGGCTATCAAGTCGATGCCAACCTTATCAGTCAAAAATTGAAAGAGTTGCAGTGCCCGGTTCCAGCTGTTTCCGTTATGAATCAATAACTGCCCGTTGTTGACGGTCGCTAAGGCATGATGCTGACTAAGTCAGGATTCACCTTGGCGACTTCGACCATATCATCCTTGGACAAAGCTGATTGCCCAGAGCGAATCACCACTTGAACTCCCATATCCACCAAAGTTTTCAGATCATCCTTCGTCACCCCGGAATTCACGTTGTAGACAAAGGACCTTGCCCGGGCAATGTCTTGTAAATCACTCAAGGCCAAACCGGAAGTGGCGCTGATAATCACCAACTGCGCCCCGGCCTTAGCAATATCGATCAAATATTCTTTCGCTAATTTTGAACTATCGACATATAAAACAAACCCACCGACCTTGGCCATTTCCACCAAGTCTTCCCGGCTATAATTAGTTTTAGCGAGCGAAATCCCGATCTGGATATTTTTATCTTTTAGCAAATTAATTGTGTCTGACTTGTTGGTAAGTCCTAATTGATTCTGACAATAGGTTACTTTTGAAATTTTGGCGATATCTTGAATATCTTGAGTGGACACCGTAGAAACAGCCCCATTATCACCCATCAAGCACTCAGAAAATTGTGGCGGTAACGCCGCTGGGGATCTTAAAGGAAACAACATTAGACAAAAAATGAAAAGTTTAAGGTTTTTCATCAGGACCTCCCGTCACTCAAGAGCTTACTTCTAAAGTTTAAGCTCTTCTAAGAGACCGAAAAATCCCTTTCACCATGTCATTCATCAAGAATGTAATTGATTGGATCTACAGGAGTTCCATTGATGCGAACTTCATAGTGAAGATGCGGTCCCGTTGAACGTCCGGTGTTACCGACGGCCCCAAGGACATCCCACTTATTAATTCTTTGACCAACTTGGACGTAGATCTGAGACATATGACCGAAGCGAGTGCTCACACCGTACCCGTGATCCACACTGACAAGTTTTCCGTAACCTTCGTCATAACTTGCAAAGGTCACCACACCATCAGCTGGCGCATAAACTGGAGAGCCAGGCGCGGCAGCGATATCTAAACCGGCATGCAAAACAGATTTTCCAGAGAACGGAGAAGTTCTGTAACCAAAGCGCGAGGTCAACCAACCCTTAGCGGGTTTAATATTTGGAGTCGCACTGAGCAAGCTCTGTCTTTCCGACAAGCCTTCCCACAAATCGATAACACTTTGTTCTTTTAGCTGAGTTTCCTTAACGGCCTTATCAATACGCACCACCAAAGACGCATAGTCTTTGTCTGTGGTTTCGTTAGCCAGCTCACCCACTTGATCATTCAGAGGCTTTTTATTTGCGAAAACCTGATCTTGTTGTGCCAGCGCTTCACCGTCAGGTCTTTGTTCCATCGGCTCATACTCTTCCACTTGCTGACCAGCTGCGGGCTTCGGCCCCATGGTCAGCTTTGTGATACGATCATCAGAGTCTACGTTGGTAATCAATTTCAATTTTGTCGTGAAGGTCTTCACACGCTCCAAAGAATTCTCTAGGGCGCTGACTTTGCTTTCAACGATCTGGAATTGCTTGATGAGTTGAGCGTTTTCAACTTTTAAGCGTTTATTTTCCATGGCCTGCAAAAGTAAACCGAAATAATCCACCATACCAGCTGCGAAAATAACGATCACAATCGCTGAGATGAAAGAAATCGCCTTCAGCCAAGCGGCAGAAAGGACAATCTTACGAGTCTTCCCCGTTTGATTGCTCACGACAAATAATGTGACTTTCTTTTTCTCCAAACCCAATCCTATTCAGTTCAGCTATATACCTGAGACAACTTTCTTAGTGAAGCCCTACTCCGACAAAGTCGAAGTACTAACCAGCCAACTATTCGTGAAAGTGCAAAAGCATCACTGTTACGTTGTCATCTCCACCATTAGCCAGGGCTTGTTCTACACAGGCTTTGACTGCTTTGTCAGGTGTATTTTGATTTAAAATTTCAGAAATTCTTTGATCTGGAACCAATCCTGAAAGTCCATCGGAACACATCAGGAAAATTTCCCCCGGAGAAATTTCTCTCTCGATAATATCGGGATAGACGTCTCTCTCGTAGCCCACACTTCGCGTGATCACATTTCGTCCGACAAATTGCATCACTTGTTCTTCACTCATGACGCCCGCGCGAAGTTGTTCGTTGATCAAAGAATGATCCTCGGTAATTTGGTACAAATATGGTTTCTTAAATAAATAGCAGCGCGAGTCACCGACGTTTCCCACATACAAATGTTTTCCACGCACATGGGCCATCACCATGGTTGTGCCCATTCCTGCAAGCTCGGGGCGCTCTGTTGCCGCCTTATCGAAAATGCGCCGGGAAGCTTCTTCATAAGCAAGTTGCAAAAGCTCACGTGGTGATTTTTTCATGGCATCCGGTTGAAGCATCATTTCTTCCACCGTCTCGACAGCCATAGCAGAAGCGACTTCCCCGCCGGAGTGTCCCCCCATGCCATCTGCAACAATGAAGAGCCCAAGCTCTCTATTGATCAAGCAAGAGTCCTGATTAGATTCACGTCGACGGCCTACATCTGTTAAATACCACGAGTCAAATTTCATAGTTGTCTCATTTTCACTCTAGAAACTCCCTTTCGTCAAAGTCTGGGCCTGGACTTTACTAGACCTGTGTCGAATTCTTTTAACACTAGCTCACCCAAACCTCATTTTGTCGTGTCATAATACCGATAGAGAGGGGTGAGGTCCTATGATGAAGTCACCGTCTTTCAAAAAGTATGTGTCCCTTTCGTTGATGGTCCACGTTTTGGTATTGGGAGGACTCTTCCTTTTTGGAGAGCAGGAATTATTTAAACCAAAAGAACAAAGCGTGAGTATTGATCTTCTTACGCCTGAAGACCTTGCCAAAATGGCAGCGGCAGAAAAACTTCAGGAGAAGAGACAAGTAGATCGTCCAATGAATCAAGTTGTTGAGCAGAGCGAACAATCTCTCAATGAAACTGAGCCCGTGGATTCTCGTTTCCTTAGCGCTAAAAATCAAAAAGTAACTAAGCAAACTGTTGCTGTGGACAAAGGTGAATTTCAAAACTTGAAAAAGGCTGCGAAGCCAAGATCAGGTCCGAAAGGCGATGGCAAAGTAAAAGCTGAAGCCAAAGAAGACGTTAAGTCCCGCGATGAAAAAGTTGCGAAAGATCTTTTCAAAAGTTTCGATCCTAACGAAGCCATGGAAAGACAAAAACAACGCGATCAAGCGGCCGTCGACGCTGGCCAAGGCCTTGGTCGAGGCGATGGATCTGAGGTCGCCAAAGACGGATCCAACGCGAGCAAAACAAATGATTATATCAAGGATGTGGATAACGGACTTGAAACCATGCTGAACACGCGTGAGTTCAAGTATTACTCTTACTACAACCGCATTCGACGCCAACTTTCTCAACACTGGGAAGGACGCGTGCGCGAAAAATTATCGAAAATGTTTAAAGAAGGCCGATCTCCTGCCTCCACAGGACAGGATCGCGTGACCAAGTTGATGATCGTCTTGAATGACAAAGGAACCTTGGTGAAAATCCAGGTTCTTATGGACTCTGGAGTTCACGATTTAGATGACGCTGCTGTTGAAGCCTTCCGCGCAGCTGCGCCGTTCCCGAATCCTCCTAAAGGAATTATCGAAGGTGATGGTACTGTGAAAATTCGTTGGGACTTCGTACTAGAAAGCTAAAATCATGCTGTACTCCCTGAAAGCCAGATTTCAAAAACTGGCCACCTCATTTGCGTTTTCAGGTATGACCGCCAACCATGCAAGCTTGCTCGGTTGGCTTTTTGTCTTCCTATCCACGATCGCTCTCTATTTCGGTTTTAAAAACTTAGATCCCACAAGTTTAAACTCCGCTTGGCCTTTACTAGCCTTCCCAATTCTGGTTCTTTTCAGACTGGTCTTTAATGCCTTAGATGGCATGATCGCCAGAGCTAACAATGCAGCGACCCCTATGGGAGAAGTTCTCAATGAACTGGGCGACATTTGGGGCGACACCATTTGCTACGGAGTCTTATTTTTTATTCCATTCGTTAATGCCTTTGATCTTTCACTTCTTCTCATCTGTTGTTGGTTCGCAGAGTTCGCTGGTTTATTAGGCCGGGCACTTCCAGGACATATTCGTCGCCAGGAATCTGTTCTTGGAGGCAAGCCTGAACGCAGCTTGCTCTTTTGCGCACTTGCCATCGCTTGCTTCTTTTCCCCAATGACGGCGATGTATATTAATCAGTTTCTGCTGGTCTTAGCTGCACTGACTTTCCTCACCGGTCTTTTAAGAATTTATAAAATTAAAAAACAAACACAAGGACTCAGCTACCAATCACACACTTTGTACGGCAGGTAAGATGTTGCAGATAGTTTTCTTTGTGATCGCAAATGGGCTCGCACTTTATCAGTTTGGGAGCAGTGGCCAGACGTCGTTGCTGATATTCTTTCTTATTTGCATTGGTCTTCTCTCCTTTTTTTCTGTCTTTATTACGAAGCTTGAAAAGAACGGCCACAAGAGTGCACATGAATTAATGGCTAGAACTTTAACCTTCTGGTGGATGCTTTCTCTTTTTGCAATCGCCTTGGTTCTGCATCCTGCGGTTTTAGCTCTTTTACTTTGTTGTGGCAGTTTATTGTCCTTAGCCGAATATCACAGCCTGATCTTTCCTGACGAAAAGTCTTTGAAGAAGATAGGCGAAGATCGATATTTTGTGTTTCCAGCTTTAGGCTGCGTAATTAATTATCTTCTTCTCTACTTTGGATTGGAATACGAATTCCTTGGAATCAGTCTCGTCTTCATGGGCGTGTTGATTCCTGTCTTCTATGTTCTGCAAAATCAAACTAGTGGTCGTGCGGGCACTCTATCTTCGATGACTTTAAGCTATAATTTTTTTGCAGTGCTTTTGCCTTTGGCATTCGCTTTGTATCGCATGGAAGCTCACGCCTTTTTACTAGTGGTCTTTCTGACTGAAATCCGTGATCTTGTCTCTTATTGGACGGGAAAAGCCTTTTCCAAAACCGAAGTGAATTCTTCAGTGTGGAGTCAGATCGTCCATAAAAAAGTAGCCGCAAATGTAAGCCCTCAAAAAACTTGGTGGGTAGGCTTAGTGAGCATCCTGATTCTGTTACTGATTGGACTTCCTTTGAGTTTTAACGTCCTTCATATTGATGGCATTGGCCTAACAAAATTACTACTTGTGATTATTTCCATAGGAATCCTTGGATTATTTGGCGACTTAGCATTCTCGCTGATTAAAAGAATGTACGGACAAAAAGATTCTGGTACTTGGCTTCCAGGAGGGTCTGGCATCATTGATCGTATCGATGCCCTGGTTTTCACCATTCCCGTCGCTTATTTCATTATTAAATTTTTATAGCTTCAGCAAAAAGGACTCATCATGGACATTGGCTTATATCTTTTAAAATATCCTTTTCGTAAAGTGATTGGCTTCTTGCTTCCCGCTTGTGAAAACGTGAATCCTAATAAAATTAGCTACGCTCTTCTTCCTGTCGGCCTTTTAATGGCATGGACTTACTACTATGCGATGACAGGCGGACCTGAAATATTTTTTATCATCGGTGGCCTTTTAGGAATCGTGCGAATGGTTGTGGCTACCCTCGATGGGCTGGTGGCTGTTCACTATAAAAAATCGACAGTACTAGGAGATATTCTGAATCGCATCACTCCCGAGCTTTGCGACATGATTCTTATTCCGACTTTAGTTATTACTAAGGGTCTTTATCCTTTAGGTGTTTTCGTATTGCTATTCGCCTGGGCCGTTCCTTTCTTTGGGCTCTTCGGCGTGCCTTCAGGACTTGCCGTACAAAGCGTGGGTCCGGTGGGACAAACGGATCGTTTGGCGGCCTTGATGCTTTGCTCGCTCTTTCAATTCTTTAGTATTCATTTTAATTGGGGTTTGGACTTTATTCTTTATTTCTTCTATTGGGTCATCATTGGCGGATCTCTTACTTTGATCATTCGTTTCATACGAGTTTACAAAGAAGCTCAGAAGAAAGATCAAGGTCAATTGTCATGAGCGAAGTAAAACCACAGGAACTGATTAATGAACTGCAAATATTAGAACTTCGTAAGTCCTTGCCATTTCTTCAAGGCCAGTGCTTTCTAAATTACGCAGCCACTTGTCCTGTGCCCAGCTCCAGCATCAAGGCCATGCAAGATGAAATCGGCTTGATGCAAGAACCATTAGGAAAACATTTCTATCAAAGTTTGAACAAGGTGGAGTTAATCCGCAAAGAGCTTGCTCGTTTTCTTGGAGCCCATGCGGGCGAAATTGCCTTTGTGCAAAATACTTCCAGTGCAGTGAGCACAATTGCTCTAGCTTTGAATCTGCAAACTGGCGATCGCGTTCTCGTTCCTGACAATGAGTTTCCGTCAAACTACTATCCTTGGAAAAATTTGGAACGCTTTGGCGTTGAACTTGTTCCATTCTCTATCGAAAAAAATCAAACAATCACCGAGGCGTTAAAGAATATTGATTTGAAAAACGTCAAAGTCATCAGCGTCAGTGCTGTAAGTTTCGAAACAGGTAAACGCATTGACTTAAAAGAATTCGCAGATTTTTGTCGGAAAAATAAAATCTATTCCTGTGTCGATGCTATTCAAGCCATTGGCAATACTCCCATCAACTGCGCAGAGATGGGTTTTGATTTTATGGGCTCGGGCTCGCAGAAGTGGCTTTTAGGTCCTGTTGGCTGTGGTTTTATCTATGCCCGCAAAGAACTTCTAGAAACTTTATTTGTTCCAATGGTCGGTTGGACAAGTCATCGCTATCCAGAATACTTTGATCTTTCGAAGTTGGAATTTTCCAATGAAATGACTCGCTTCGAGCCAGGACTTCCCAACTATGTTCCAATATTGGGAATGGGTGAATCCCTGCGCTTGATAAATTCTTTTGGCATCGACAAAGTACATGCCCAGATTCAAAGTCATCTTGAATATCTTAGCAATCAACTTACAGCTCTGGGTCTTGAACTTTTCACAGGGGAAAATGACCTCACCGCTGGAATTCTTTGTTTTAGAATTCCGCAAAAGATTGATCATCGCAAAGTTCATGAATATTTCGAAAAAAAGAAAATTTCGGTTACAGTTCGCGGCGACTATGTGCGCGTGTCCCCGCACTTCTTCACTCTCAGATCTGAGTTGGAAGTATTTATCAAATCCGTATCTGAACTGATCGAAAAGCCTTTACCAACAACAACTCCGACATTAACTCCTTCTATGACTCAAGTCGCTCAGCAAGATCCCGTGATCATCAACGGGGCCACTGGAAATTTGGGTATGTTGATTGCCAAACAATTTCTAGCTCATGATCAGGCCATCTTCTTGATCGGTCGCAACGAAGCAAAAATGATAGCCTTCCTACAAAACCTCTCTGCCAAAGAAAAAACTTTGATTGCGGGTTCAGCTCTGGTTGATTTTACCTCTGAGGATTGGTTGCCAAAATTAAAGTCACAAATGCCCAACTTAAAATATTCAGGACTGATCAATTCATCAGGGGGACTCACTGTAGATCTTTTAGAAAATCAAACTGAAAAGCAAATTCGCGATATCTTCGAGGTGCAATTTTTTGCTCCCCTTCAATTGATACAAACTTACCTGAAAGAGTGGAGGAATGCCTCTTCCCACGGCGTATTAAATATTCTGTCGTCAAGTGGTCGTTGCGGCTATCCGCTGTTGAGCACCTACGCTTCGTCGCATGCGGCCCTTTGGACTTTGACGGAGTCTTTGCAACGAGAGCAAGCGAATCACGTTCCTTTTATGACTTACATAGCACAAAGTCAGCACTCCCCTTTGCAAAAGGATATGGGTCGCACCTCTTTGCGGTATTATCAAATCGGTAAGTCCTTCGACTATGCGATTCCTGAAGATGTGGCTTTGGACGTGATTTCTCAATTTTTCGAAGGAAAGTCACACAAAGCAGATTTCAATTTAAAGCTGAAACTATGGATCAATGCTTTAGCTCCGGACTTCTTCAGCAAGCAAGTTGCTAAGGCTTGGCGCCGCTAATCCAAGCCTGTCGAAAGACCCCTTTTGTGTCACCTATAAATACAGATATCCTTTTTCAAAACCAAGAAAGTTTCACCGAAGAATCACTGGGTGCTGGCCTAGTCATCGGAAAGCAATGGCAGTGGAATAACTTCACATTGGGCTGTGACTGGATCGGCTTGAGTCTTCCTTTTGCGAGCACCGTAAAATCCGAAACTGTTGCGGGCTCTGAGTCTTTTTATCGCGATAAGCTGGATAGCGTTCAACAAAAATATTTAAGAAGCGGATTTGCTCAAGCACTGCGCTTTTACGTCGGCTACACATTCTAAGAACATCTCTGTGAATTATTCTGACAAGTTACAAAACCCACTTTGTTTGCAAAGTGGGTTTTTTCTTGTTCGATAGTAAGAACTTCGCAAGCGTCTGCGGCGGTCCCACCGGGGACTAGGGTCATCATTGCCCGATGGGAAGCAGATCTCCGGCTGGAAGTCCCGAACCGTAAGGAACATTATTTCCAGAGCCCAGCTGCCCCCCATGAGTTGCCACCAAAGCATTTAATTTGATCCGTATCTAGAATAACACAGGTGCTGTTGGCTCCTGAGGCAATGGTTTTGACAGTTTGACCGGTGCCGACATCAATCACGGGAAGAGTTGCCATGTCACCGGCCTTTCCACCTCTGTTGATCTTATCATTGAGTCCCAGTTGGCCTTGGTTACCACCCCAGCATTTGGCTTGATTATTATCCATAATGGCACACGTATGAGAGTCACCTGCAGCGATCGCTTTCGCCGTTCTGCCGCTCCCCAGATTCACCCCTGTCAGGGCTGCCATGGAGCCTGCTGTTGCTCCTCTGCCAACCATATCCTCGTATCCCAGATCCCCTGTCATCAGGAGAGCACATGTGTGATAAACACTGGCGGACAACTCTTTGATGTTGGCTCCAATGGAGATTTTTGTGGCTAGAGCTGGCCCGATGCCCCCAGGCTGCTGAGAAGGTAACAATGTAGTCAGGGCCACTGGAATTTTATAGTCCACTGCGATTTGGCAGGAAGACAAGAGTCCCATACAGGAAATAATTAGTAAGATTTTAAACTGTCTCATTATGACTCCTGACAATCAAAAAACATTCCGTACTGAGTAATTTTCGGAATTATTCCGAGAATATTTAGGAAGTTTTCTATGATCTTCAGCGAGTAAAACGCACTTGGCCGCTCTCGATGGCTTACTTTAAAACAACTGTGCTTTTGCAAGATAAAGCGCTCCCAACGATTGCACAAATCTCACCTTAGGGAGCGGAGGCTTCATGAAACCGTCGCCCGTTACTCCGGGCGTTCACGGTCATATTCAAGGTGTGCGCTGATTCAATTTTTCGCCCAAGCTCTTCATTTGCTCTGCAGTCAAAATAACGAAAAGACCTTTGGAACGTGCATAGATTTTTTGTGAGTTAAACAGCTCTGCTTCGATATAAATTTTGCGATTTTCTGTCGAAGTGATCTTCCCTCGCACCGAATATTGCTGTCTGATCGGAACCATCTCTAAAAATTCTACTTCAATCTTTGCGGCAACGACACCGAAGCCATGATGCCATCCCATCATCTCATCTAAAACAGCGGCTTGGCAGCCTCCATGAACGTGACCTGGTGGTCCCGCCGACTCTACATTGAACCAAACCTCCGCAGACAATTCTTGAGGTGTCTGGGATTTCAACAGCACCATTTCCAACTGAGAAGACTGCATGACGTAAGAGCCTTGAGAATCTCCGCGATAAGGTTTGGGAACCTCTAAAGACTTGTCGAATTTCAATTTCACTTCACCAGACATAATCACTCTTTTGTAAACGATCTTGGTTGATCACTCTCTAAAGAATGCCAGATTTTTTAGAGTCATTCCTCTAAAAAATGAAGAGTCCCATACAAAGCCAGCCCTCTTTAAAAAGAACTAAATGTATAACAACTTCTTTTTGGCAATCATCCAGAATTCTCTTTCATGTCCTAACAAAATTTGTTAGCTCAGTAGCAATTCTGCATTCACTAAATCCTGAAACACTTTTTGTTTTTACGGAATGAATTACTCTAGTGGAGTCAGATTTACATTCACAGCACCGAGGTCTTTTATGAAACAACGCTTGCTTGCGATCTTAATTATGACAACGATGCCTCTGACATCTCAGGCAAGAAATATAACTATTTCTGGAATTTCCTCCGGTGGCTTTATGGCCTCCCAGATGGCCACCATCTATTCAGATCAAATTGCCGGAGTCGCCATCGTCGCTGGTGGAGTCTTCTATTGTGCGGAAAATATCTTTCAAGAGAATATGTTAGAGTACGGTCCTTCTGCTTACTTCAACTATGGCATTACCTCTGATGGAATTCTTAAAATTGTAGATCCCTTGCAAATCATACCGATCACGGCGGGCTCTTCGAAATCTTATATGGAACCTTTACCGTCGAACCCTCTTTATCAAGCCTTGGGCGTTTGCATGGGCCATCCGGAAAAAACTCACCAAGCAGACCTTCTTAAAGACGGCACCAATCGCCCTATGAATCTTAACTTCTTAAATGATTTTTCGTCTCAAGGTCTCATCGCCAATACTTCTAATATTTCCAATCAGCGCGTTTTAATCTATCAAGGTTCTAATGACGAAACTGTTCGCGCTGGCATGGCTGACAAGCTTCAAGAATTTTACACACGCCTAGGTGTTTCAAATGCAAATTTAAAAATGGTTCTTTCGCAAGGGAATCACAATTTCCCCACAGAGCGCGAAAACGGCATTCCTTGTGACGAAGCGAAGCCTCCGTATATAGCTAACTGTAAAATTGATCTTGCTGGTCAGATTTTAGCTCACCTTCTGAATCGCAACTTGATTCAAGCGAAGTTTAACTCTCGAAATCTTCATGTCGTCGCTCAAAAAGATGGTCCCAGTTCTGTAGCCACATATGGATATCTTTATGCCAATCCACTTTGTCTGAATAATCCTGCAGCCTGCGATGTGCACGTGGCTCTTCATGGATGCAAAATGTCGGACTCTTTTGATAAAGATTTTCAAACGGCTTATGAAGCCAAGGTGCAACTCACTCGGGTCTTGGGAATTCAAAGTTATGAGCTCAATGCTCGCTCTCCCAAAATGGGCGCTTTGACTTTTGCAAAAGAGGCAGGATACGGAGAATACGCAGAAGCTTCAGAAAACCATCTCATGATCTTCTTTCCTCAGACACAAATCACAACAGATAATTATCCTGATAATCCCAATGGCTGTTGGGATTGGTATGGATGGACCGGTAAGAACTATGCAACCAATCAAGGGAGTGAACCCTCTTGGTTAATGAATCAAATTAAACTTATCAAAAAGAATCCCAAGGCTCTTTTGCTAAAAAGTTTACCTCGCTAATTTATCACAAACTCAGGGAGTCGATGCGACTCCCGCAAATAGACAATGCTCGAATTCCCTAAGGTGCTTTTTTAATTCTGCTGTTCAATTCTTTTATTCTTTCCATGCTTTCGGGAACCTTTTTTCTTCTTCGCTTCCTTCTTCATTTGATCGCTTTGTTTGATATAGGGAAGTGCATTCTTATAACCCGAATTGTGGTGGGCCGGAGCCAAGGCTGCGGGTCGCAGCGCACGAGGACGATCCGTCACCTTAGACCACGGTTGAGGATTCTTCTCAAATGACGGATTCTGTGCACCTATCTGGTGAATCTGTCCTACCGCCGGCTGAATAGCCGAAACAAAATGCGATGCCTGTGGTGAATTTATCGGATACGCCGTTGGCGAAGCTAAAATCACTGTCTCTTTTTGATAGGCCACATATTGTCTCATCACTGTGAAATGAACTGCGGGACTCATACCAGCACTTGCAACTGGCGGAGGCGGAACCTCTGCGGGCATTTCTAAAGCCGCGTACTCAGACTTCTGTGGAAGCTCACCTGTTTCTTCAAGATCTTGATAACGACGAAGTTGTTCGGTGAAGCTGACATTCGCAAGTTTTGTGATTTCAGAAGGTTCTAAAGTTTTTTGTGATTGAGCGCATTCTTGGAACTCCACCGCAATTTTCACATAAGCGACGTGTTCGTTTGTGCCCTGTTGAACAAAACGATCTTCAAGTCGTGCACCCTTCGGAATAAAAGAACATTCATTGGCCAAATCTTCCAGCGCCATCCCTTCTGCTTTGAATTGCGCCTTCAATGTGTCTCGAGACTGACCCGAACCGACATAGACTATGTAACCGTTGTCCACGGTGCGCGTTGGCTGATGCATCCAATCGGGACCCTCTTGTTTGGGCTGCGAAGCACAACTTGATAACAACACTCCAAAAGCCAGAAGAACAATGCAATGTCTCAGCACGAAAAACTCCATCTGTTTGCGGGAACTAAGCATTCATTTTTCATCCCTCTGTGAAAGACCACAAGATCATAGTGAAATCCCTGGTTGATCGACTGGCTTTTGTGAGTTCATTACCTAGGCTAAATAGCTGAAATATTTATATAATAAAGGAAAAATTTGCTCGCCAAAAAGGTCTAATAACACGGATTTTATTCTCGAGCTGCACCCTCGCCGCCCCTTTGTCTTAAATAGAGCCAGTACTCTTGCCGCAGGGCTTAATTACATGGACTCCTCGAGTGTAGAATGTTAGCTTCCCAGCCGATAATTAAGACTGAAAAACTCAAGGAGAACCAACGTGGATTACTCTAATTTTAAAAACGTAAAACCTGAGATTTTGGACGCTATCGCAAGACGTGCGCATTACCTGTCCACTCAAATGATCTGGCAAGCGAATCACCGCTCAGATAAAGAAAAAGGCGACCCAAAAATCGGAGGTCACCCTGCTGCTTGCGCCAGCTCACTTCACATCATGGGTGCATTGCACTTGTTGGTAAAAACAAGCTTCGACCACATTGCCAACAAACCACATGCTTCACCAGTAGACCACTCTTACAACTACCTTCTAGATATTCTTTTGAAGAATGACTTGTCGAAGTTGACTCAAGAACAAGCGGACCAAGCAATGCACGGTCTTCGTAAATTCACTGACGGTAGTGAGTTCGTATTCCAATCTTACCACTCTGCGTACGATCCCGATCATCATAACTTCTTCCCTTCAGGTACTGTGGGCATTCCACCAGTTGAAGCGGGTTACATGGCTTTGGCTTACCGCTATGCTCGTGAGCACGGTTATGAAGTTCCAGATGCTCACTTCTGGGCTGTGTGTGGCGACTCTGAATTCCGTGAAGGTTCTATGTACGAAGCCGTTCCAGACTTTGCTGAGCGTGAGCTTGGTTCAGTAACTTGGATCTTGGACTACAACCGCCAATCACTTGATGGTCACCGTATCACGAACAAAGAAATCATGAACGGTACAGATGCTGACCGCGTTGAGCGCACAATGAGAGCCAACGGTTGGGAAGTTATCCAAGTTCGTCACGGTGCTAAACGCCAGGCTTTGTTCGCGAAAAAAGACGGCGCCCTTTTCCAAAACTTCCTTGAGAAAGAACTTGAAGACTACGAACTTCAATCTTTGCTTCTTGTTCAAGACATGAAGGCCTTGAAAAAAGGCATCGCTAAAGAACATCCAGCAATGAAGAAATTCTTGGACAGCATCACTGACGAAGAATTGTTCGATGCAATCCGCGATTTCGGTGGTCATGACATGTTGGCTTTGGCTGACGCTATGATGACTTCTAAAAAATCTACTCGTAAGCCAACCATCATCATCGCTCACACGTTGAAAGGCTGGGGCTTGAAGTCCGCAGCGCAACCGGGCAATCACTCTTCTTTGCCACAAGAAGAAGAAGTGATGGAGTTGAAAGCTAAGCAAGGCATCAAAGGCGATAAACTTTATGAGCGTTTTGCTGCTAGCACGCCAGAAGCTAAGTTCTTGGCTACTCGTTCTGAAAAACTTTACGGCGAAATCAAAGCGCAACACGCTTTGAAAGCAAAAAACCAAGACTACTTCTTGAAAAAATTGACTGAGTTCGGCGAAATCCCTCAGTCATTGGACATCAATACAAAAATGACTAGCTACCCACATACACAGTGGATGCTTGGTCAGTTGACTGCAAAGTTGACTCGTATCGCGAACACGCCGCTTGATGAGAAAAAATTGGGCGACAAACAAAAAGCTCTTATCGACACAGAGAAGCCTTTCAAACTTCCTGGTGAATTGTTCATCTCTATGGCTCCAGACGTTGGTACTTCAACGAACTTGAATCCTGCGATGGATGGTAAGATCTTCGGTGCTCCGGTAGTTACGGATCACGAAACTGACTTGGGCGTTAAAGACCACAAACTTCCTGACTTGGTTCCTGGCGAAGAAGAATCAGATCGCTTCTTGCGTTTTGAAATCGCTGAAGGAAACGTTATGTCTTGCGTGGGCGCATTCGGAAAAATGCGTGATATCGTTGGCGTACCTATCATCCCGTTGATGACCGTTTACGATTTCTTCGTTAAACGTGCATTGGACCAATACTTCTACAACCTCTACTGGAAATCTTCTTTCATCTGCGTAGGAACTCCATCAGGCGTGACTTTGTCTCCTGAAGGTGCGCAACACGGTTGGAAGTCAGACATCCAAATTCCAAATCAAATCACTTGGGAGCCGTTCTTCTGCCAAGAGTTGGATTGGATCATGTGCGATACAATCAAACGTCATGTGATGAACGACAATGCTGGCCGCAACGGAACTATGCTTCGCCTAGTAACCCGCGGTGCTGAACAAAAAGACATGATGCACTACTTGAAAAAACAAGCTCGCTTCAAAGCAGGTCTTGAAGGAACTCTGGCTCGCGCTGAATTCCCTATCACTGGCGCTGTGAGTGAAGAAGAACTTGGAACGGCTGACGATGCGGCTATCTTAGCAACTATTCGTGAAGAAGTTCTTCAAGGTGCTTACTACTTGATCGACTACCGCGGATACGCGGGCTACGAGCCAGGCGACAACGTAGTAAATATTTTCGCAATGGGTTCCATGGTTACTGAAGGCATCAAGGCTTCTGAAGCCCTTCTTGCTCGCGGCATCTATGCCAATGTCATCGTTGTCACTTCATCTGATCTTTTGACAGGTATCTTGGCTCATGAAAATGATTACGAGTACTTGAAAAATGGCTTGGGCATCAACTCAAACTTGTACTTGAATAAAGCGGAAGAGGTTTCTTCTGGAGACCTTATCACGGTTGCAGGTCGCCGCGTTCCGGTAGTCAGCGTTGCCGACGGTGAAGCTGGTTTGCTAGACAATATCGGTTCAATCATCGGTGTTCGTCAGGAATCTTTGGCAGTTCGCAAGCACTCTAAGTGCGGTCGTCCTTCTGAAATCTACGCTTACCACCACATCGATGGTGAAGCGGTTGTTGAAGCCTGCGGTAAAGTTCTTGCGGAAACTGCACTTGAAAAAGTCATGGTTTCTGAAAATGCTTTGGGGGCAACTCACCAAGCTGAAAGCCGTTCAGCACACTGGACAGATTTGTGGCCAGCTAAATCACCTGTTCACAAACACTAGTCATTAAATAAATTCGAACAAAAAAAATGGGAGCCACAAGCTCCCATTTTTTTTAAAGGTACCTGCTTCCTATCGGTTCAAAAGGGAACCTGTTCCGTCAAGAATTCTTGTTCCCGCACACGAGCTATCTGAACAACGTCAATCCACACTGGATATATTAAACCTTTCCTAAAGTTGATAATCTTCAGATATGAAAGACTTAAAGCATCCTATCGCTTTTGTTTTCTCTGGTGGCGCAAGCCTTGGTGCCCTTCAAGTCGGGATGATCAAAGCCGTCTTCGAAGAAGGTCTTAGACCTGACTTCATGGTGGGAACTTCAGCTGGAGCCATCAATGCAGCTTGGCTCGCGGAAGACTTTAGTAACGAACGTATTTCCGAACTTGAAAACATCTGGAAGATGTTACGGACCCACGATGTTTTCCCTGGCGTATTATGGCACTCTCTCACTGGAGTTTTCACTGATCTTAATTTTTTAGCTTCATCATCTAAGATTTTAAATTTGATCGAAAAAAACCTGCAAAAAGACTATCGCAGACTTAAAATTCCAGCGCATTTTATTGCGACAGATCTTCTTACAGGAGCACCAGTGACACTATCCATGGGTGATCTTCATCAAAATGTTCTGGCTAGTGCAGCCATACCGGGAATCTTTCCTTCGGTGACAATTGACGGTCGAGTTCTGGTCGACGGGGCCCTCTCTTCCCACATCCCTATTCAAGCGGCCCTCGAACTCGGCGCAAAGACCATTGTTATTTTCGATAGCAGTTATCCCTGCCAGATCAAACAGGTTCCGACAAAATATCTCCCACGCCTGATGTACACTCTGACAATCCTTTTACAACACCAAGCTCGCTCTGCCATTACGACTTGCCGCGAGTCCCGGGTCAGCGTCATTTATTTGCCATCGCCATGTCCAATCAGTGTCTTGCCCCATGATTTCTCGCAAGCAGCGAAACTGATTGATGATGCTTACTCTGCGGTGAAGCCCTTTCTTAAGGACAATGCTAAATTTAAATCTGGTGTTATTGGACAGCCTCATCGTCACTATCAAGAATTCAAACTTGAACCGATCAAAAACCCTCCTGAAAGGTCAACCTAACTCCTTTCCTTGGAGTCAATTTGTCCTGGCTTAACTTTTGCTTTCACACCTCCTGTGTTCATATCAGCAAATCACGGAGCTTCTTGGCTCCATGTTATTGGAGTGGGAAATGTTTAAAGCAATTATCTTTGCAATCTTGGGATTTACAGCAACAGCGAGCGCAACAGATCTGGATTTACTGCGCAACTGCACTCGTACTTGTAGCATGGAGTGCAAAGCCTTGGCGCGAGAAGCCTCTTTTCTAATTGAAAAAATAGATAACTGCGGCGGTAACGGAGATCAAAGCATCATCAACGCATGTGTAAACAAATTTGGAGTCGGCAGTACTGGAAAGGAATGCATCAGCAAAGCTCGCTCCGCCGATGCTGTCGAATCTTGCGCGAATAGATTCGGAGTCGGCACCAGTGGCATGGAGTGCATTGCGTCCGCAAGAAACGGCGCGATTGTGGATGCCTGTGCTAACAAATTCGGAGTAGGCACCTCGGGTAAAGAGTGTATTCAAACTGCTCAGTCTGCAGATGTCATTGATGCCTGTGCAAATAAATTTGGTGTCGGCACCTCTGGAAAAGAGTGCATTGCAAGTGCCCGATCTGGTGACATCGTTGATATGTGTGTCAGCAAATTCGGAGTGGGCTCTATGGGAAAAGAATGCATTTCAAAGGCTCAATCAGCTTCAGCCGTCGAGGCCTGTGTCAATCGCTTTGGTGTGGGCAGCGCCGGAATGGAATGCATCGGCGGATTCAAACCTGCATTGAGTGCCATTGTCAAAAAATAGCTTTCGGGCAAATAATGTGACCGTCCTTACAAAGAAGAAAAAAATGAGTGGACAAATTCATCGAACACTCAAAACTTTCAAAAGGATGGTCACCATGGGACTTTTAAGTTTCTTTAAAGGCGCTGGCGAAAAACTCTTCCCCTCAAAAGATGCAAAGGATACCAAACCAGGAGCTGATGCCTCGGCATCAAACGTTGAAGCCATCAAGAAATACATCCAAGCCCAAGGTTTAAAAGTCGATAATTTGGAAGTCAGTTTTGACAGCGCCCAGGACAAGGTAAAAGTCTCTGGCAAAGTGGCAGATCAAGCCACAAAAGAAAAAGTTCTTTTATGTTGCGGCAACATCAATGGCGTCGGCAGCGTTGAAGACAATCTCACTGTGACAAATCCCACCCCTGAATCTCAATACTACACGGTCAAATCCGGGGACACACTTTCAAAAATTTCCAAGCAGTACTACGGTGACGCAAACAAATACAATGTGATCTTTGAAGCCAATCGTCCGATGTTATCCAGTCCTGACAAGATTTACCCAGGACAGTCTTTAAGAATTCCTCCACAAGGCCCGGCCCAAGAAAAGATGGCTCAGCTTTAAAGTTCTCAATTATATTTTAAGGAAGACTTCATCAATGCCGTAAATAATAGCGCGGGCTATCGCTTGCGGCATTTCCTCAACTTCAGTCGTAGTGTTCGCAATCTTGTAACTGTTTTTGGAGACGCAGGTCTTTCCTAGTAGGCTAGAAGATTTTTCATCTAGACAGTGCGGCTGCTTTCGCATTCCGCCTTGCCGACAACTTGGAAGATCCTTATTATATTAAGAATGGATTACAGCCAATTCACAGACTCACAGTTGCCGTTCGAAGGTGAATTCTTTCTTTCTCGTAAAAAGAAGTTTGAAGAGCTTATTTTCTTTGTTCACTTTTATGATGGTTCAAAACGTCAGCTGCTTCGTCATATAAAAATGGTGAATGACCTGGGCTTTGATGCCTTTGCGTTTCAACTGCAAGGGACCCATAAAGACATGCTCAAGCATCTTCCTGTTAATACGAATTTGAAATTTGGCATTAAGCACGCCTATGCGGATCAAATTGAAAAATTGCTGAATGAAATTCCTGGCAGAAAAATTATTTTTTCTTTCTCAAACCCTTCTGCCGCTGCCATTGAAGCCATGGCCCGCAGACATTGCTCTGACACTGTCGCCTTGATTTGCGACAGTGGTCCCACCGCGCGATTTCTGCCATCTGCTTATAAGCTCTTTGGCGAAGAGTATAAGGTGAACTCCTTTGCCTTAAAAGCCGCCCTGGCTCCACTTTTAAGTCTTGGCTGGAGTCCTCACCTTCATCGCGATATGTCGGCGCAATTGGACACTTTCCCAAAGGGTTTCAAAATTTTGTCAATCCGTGGATGGAGGGACAAACTTATACCGCCAAGTCACATTGATGAAGTCTTTGAACCCCATGCAAATCTTGATTGGACGAAATTGTCATTGCCAGAGTCCGATCATTTGACAGGTCTTCGTGATTTTCCCAGCGAATATATTCCCGGCGTTGAGAAGTTTTTGGAAAGCATCGCCTCTCCGGTTTCTAACGCACAAGAACAGGTCGCGCCGATTCATTAATCCCATGTAACTAGCCTGCCCACGTTCAAGTTCTTTACTCTGATTTTTGGAGGGAACTTGATCATGGACGTTTCATTTTTGCGACGATTTCTATTCTTATTCGTTTTCGCCTCTTCAATCAGTGCCTTTGCTTGGCCGTGGACACGCGGTCGCGACTCGCAAGCTGCACCACAAGGTTATTTATATCAGCCTGAATTTCAACGCATGACAGATGCCTATTTGCGTCTTTTGGACGGCTTCCCTACTGACAAATTAAACAATCTTCCCTCCGATCAAAAGGCCGCCTGCGTAGATCGCTACAATGGAATTCTTAACGATGGTCTTATTGATATTCGTATTGCCCTTGGCTATTTCGATTGGAGCACGGGAAGTGCCATCGGGAACTATGGACTCAGTCCCTCCATGGATCTGGGAGCCTATGCTGCCATCAAAGACATGTTAACAAATCGCTGTCGAGGAAACTTGCGCATTTGTGGGTTTAAACAAGATGGAAAAAATCCCTATGTCTTTACTCGCGATGTGATGGTCCTTGGACAAAAAGTTCAAGCCCGAGTTGAAATGCATTTCTCTTCAGCCACAGAGTACTACTCCAGCAATATCGGCAAGTATTCTGCGGATCAAAAAGAGCGCACGCAATTCATGGACAACTTCTTTGCCTCAGCCCTCCAAAATGCTGACGCCACATTTTACTTTGGGCACTCTCGCAATGGAGGCGGACCCGATTTTTCTCCACCTCGCTTAACCAGCAAAAACAAAGTTGATTATAGCGGGTATTACGAAGTTGTCCGACCTGGGTTTAAGAAAATGATCAGCGCCCTGTCTGATGGTTCAAAGCAAACAAAAATCTTCGGCTTGATGTCTTGTGATTCTCGCGATCACTTTCTAAGCAAGCTGCGAGCGACAGCACCTCATACTGGCGTCATCACTTCAACGGCTGTGCTCAATGTCGATGAGGTGTACACGGCGATGCTTGGCGCCATTGATGCGCTTTTACGTGGGCAGTGTCAGAAATCTTTTTACAAAGAATTACGTATGACGGATCGAAATCAACAGTTCATCACCATGGACGGCATGTTTGAATAAACAAAGGAGAGCTCTATGATTGAAATTTCAAAACTTCCCCATCCGGACTACTTGAAATATCCGAAGCGTCATACGCTATGTTTCTTCTCAACCATGGAGCAAGCGCAAAATGCGGCGGCTGCGATTCTTCGTCAAGACTTCAAGGAGGACGAATTAAATATCTATGAAGGTGAGCAAGGCTTGACGGCTGTGGATTCTGCCGGCAATCAGCACTCTGTAAAAGAAGCTTGGGCTCGGTGGGCACAAAAATTTCTAGGCTCTGGAGAATGGGATTTAATCGCAGAGGCGGACAAAGAACTGCGTGAAGGCCATCTACTTCTTAGCGTGTTGACGCTGAATGAAGAAGATAAGCAGAAGGTTGCGGAGTTGATGCTTCTAAATGGCGGCCACTCCATTCGCTATATAGCGCCTCTTTATAATGAAGAAATGACTCCTCCAAGCCAGCACCCCTCTTAAATAAAAAGAGGGCATGACAGTGCTGCAAAGATAGGCTATGTCTGCCTCATCAAAAATGAGGTCAGACATGAACGATTTAGAATTCCGTATTTATAAAGTTGCTTCTGTATTTGGTGATTGGCTTGCCGCTTTCGAGGGCGATGAAATGGTTTTCTTGGGCAACTACAGCTCTGGAAAAAAATTGGTCGAAGACGATCTCGCAAAATTCTTCAAAGATAACTATGGATTCAAGGTTGGTAAATTCACCCCAGCGAAATGGACAAAGGGTAAATTCTGGAGCACTCGCCATAAAATCAAACTTCAAGGCACTGAGTTTCAAATGAAAGTTTGGTTGGAGCTTTTAAATATCCCTGAAGGAAAAACTGTGAGCTACACAGACCTTGCGAAAAAAATCCTCAAACCATCAGCTGTTCGTGCCGTGGCTTCTGCTGTGGCAAGAAATCCAGTGAGCTTCTATGTCCCTTGTCACCGCGTTGTTGGCAAAGGAGCCTCAACAAGTGCAAAGCTCAAATACCACTGGGGTTCTGCTTTGAAAAAAGAGCTTCTAACTAGCGAAGGCGCTCTTTAACACTAAGTATCCGTTTTAATTCGTCTTTTCTTATACATTAGACAAAGGTCCATATCCTGCGGTTCTGCTTTGACTTACACATAATTTACATAGTAACTTATGTGTAAATGGAGAGCCGCATGAATACCTTAGCCCTTCCCGAGTTAGCAAATATTCCCTTCGTCTCTGCACAAGATCTTCAACCTCCTGCAGGGGTTCCTACTGGCATCAACACCCTGGATAACTTTCTTTTATGGAAAGGGATTCCGAAAGGTGACCTGAGTCTTTTTCAAGGGAGCCCCGGCACTGGAGCTACTTCTTTATGGGTCGCTCTGACTCAAAAAGCCCATGAACAAAATAAATGGGTCGCTTGGGTCAACGGTGGAGCCCAACTTCTGCCTACCCACTTAGTCAGTCGTCAGATCAATCTCAAAAAACTTCTGGTTGTGAAAGAGCCTCATGAGGCGGAACAACTGTTCTGGGTTCTTCAAGAACTGATCACCAGCTCTTTGTTTGAAGTGATTGGCTGTGAACTGAAAGAAATGTTCTTTAAAAATCATCAGCTGCAAAAACTCAAAAATCTTTGTCGCTTTCATAAAGTCGCTTTGATTTTCGTTTGTCATAAAATCAGTCGTTTTGTGAATCCACTTTTCAGTTTGATCATTCAATTTCAAAGGGATTTCATCACGATTCAAAGAGCCTTGCATCGCCCGACTCCTTTCAGCATGGCTGGCAGTGCGATTCACTCGCAGTTCTTGTTTCACTCTCAAGGTGATAAAGAGCAAAAACGTGTCGCTAAGAAATTCTTTCTTGAAAGCTCCGACATTTCCGCAGGGTCTAAGACCTATGCCGCCTACGCCCCTTAGAAATAAAACACCCAAAGGTCACCATGCGCACTTTATGTCTGAATTTTAAAAGTCCTCAAGAAAGTTCTTGTGCTGAAGCCTTCTTGACCCTCAGTCCGAAGGTTCAGTTTCGTTTTCCTCACTTTGTCTTTATCGACATCGAATCCACGGCTCATTTGCTTGGGGGCGAGGTGGCTTGCCTAGAGAAAGCCTTGCAGATCGCTCGCAAGTTTTCAGCAGAAGTCAGTGGCGCCATTGCGGACACTCCTCCCATAGCGCAGATGATGGCCAAGTGGAAGCCTTCGTCGATTGCCTTGCATGGACAAGAATCAAAATCTTTTCAAGGCTTGGGATTAGATGCCCTCAAAGATCTTGAAGGCCTTATGAGTTGGGCTCAAAAAAGACACATTGAACATGTGATCTCTTTTGCTCACTCCTTGGGAATTTGCACTTTAGAAGAAGTTTATAACTTTAGACTCGTTTCGCTTCGTGAGCGTTGGGGGGATTTTGGTGTTTTACTTTGGAATCGTTTGCACAGTCAGGACTCTCAAGTCATTTCACCTCTTGTTCCTCGCGATCCTCTTGTGGGGTATGGCTACTTGGATGATCCCATAGGGGTCGTAAATCTTCTTTTCAATCGCATCAAGCCCCATCTTGATATTTTATTTGCGCGCCTTAACGGCCTGGCTCGTTATGCGCAAAAAATGGAAGTGATCTTGCACTGCGAATACTCAGATAAAAAGCATGTTCTGCAAATTGAGCCAGTTAGCGCCAGTCGTGATCAGATGCTTTTTGAGGATCTGCTTTGGAAGCGCATGGAAAAAACCGAACTTGAGAATCCCATTCGCGAGTTTGAAATTTCTTTGTATGACGTTCCCGAAAAAATTCAGCAGTTGGATTTTTTTGAGCCTCGCGATAACAGCGAAGATCGTTGGCGTCGTTTGATCAGCTTCGCCAAACAAGCCAATTGCGAAATGGGCTTTTTGCAACTTGAAGCGAATCACTTCCCGGAAAAAAGTTTTAAGCTTGTAACTGAATGGCCTGAAGACTTTAAATCTGAAGATCTGGTTGAGCGTGAAGACAATGCTGTGCAAATTAAATCCACTTATGCCAAAGGCTTAGCGCAAAGCCCACGGCCTTCTTTGTTGTTAGAACAGCCCCAATTACTGTCTGATGAAGAGCTGCGCAGAATTCGTTTTGTCTCGGCCCTTCCCAGCGAGCGCATCGAATCCTCTTGGTGGCAATTGTCTGCGCAGGATTTGAAATATCGGGATTATTATTTCGCGCTTTCACACCAAGGACAATTATTGTGGATCTTCCAGGATCGCACGAGCAGTCAATATTACTTGCATGGTTATTTCGACTAAGGACATTGTATTAAAAACTCTTCGACTGGCAGACATCTTGGCTATTATAACGGAGGACGCTCTTTAAAAGATGCTACTCCCTCTGCCACACTCCCCCTTCCCCATAAACAGCCTCAAGTTTCAGACCTCAAGGCCAAAGGTTTTGTTGAACTGCTTGCGCGCAGTAATTTTTCTTTTCTGCGTGGCGCCTCCCATCCCGAAGAGATGGTCACGGAATCCATTAAACTTAACTATGATGGAATTGCACTTTGCGATCTCAATGGCCTGTACGGCGTTGCCCGCGGATACGCGACAGCCAATTCAGAATCTACATTTACAGCTTCAAAAAAACCCAAAGAGGGCTTTCAATATTTGATTGGCTCGGAGCTGACCTTAACGGATGAAAGTGCCATCACCTTGATTCCTAAAAACAAACAAGGCTATTCGCATCTTTGCGAACTTCTTACTTTAGGAAAACGCCAAGCCAGCAAAGGCTTTTCATCTTTGCATCTGGAACAAATTGAAAAATACAACCAAGATCTTTTGTGTCTTGCGATTCCTCCGATCAGCGAGGAATGCTATGAGCGCTTACATAAGATTTTTGGCAATCGTCTTTATATTCCTGTTTGGCGTGATCTCACTTGGGAGTCCCAAGAATTTTGCAAACAAGCCTTTTCTTTAGAGGAAAAATTTGGCGCGCAGCTTTTCGTCACACAAAGACCGTTCATGCATGATTATAAACGAAAGCCTTTGTTTGATATTCTGACTTGCATTCTACATCGTACAACTCTTAATGAAGCGAAAGATCGTTTGATTCAAAATGCAGAACGCTGTTTGAAATCGTTAGATGAAATCTCTTATTTATGGAGTGATCGCATTGATCTTGTGGAAAAAACTGTGGAGATCTCGGCACGTTCGCAATTTTCTCTGAATGAAATTCGCTATCGCTATCCGCGCTCTGATATTCCTAACAATCTCACTCCAGCAGAATATCTTCGTCAGCTCACCAAAGAAGGCGCATTATGGCGTTTTCCCCATGGAGCTCCTGACAAAGTTCAGGAGCAAATCGAAAAAGAATTGGCGCTGATCAAGCAGCTTGAATATGAAGACTACTTTATTACTTTAAAAGAGATTTGTCAGTTCGCGGAAGCCCGAGGCATTTTATATCAAGGGCGTGGTTCCGCCGCAAACTCTGTGGTGTGTTTCTGCTTAGGCCTCACTTCAGTCAATCCCACAGAGATTGATTTATTGTTCGAAAGATTTCTTTCCATCGAGCGCCGTGAGCCCCCTGACATTGATATCGACTTCGAACACAGTCGCCGCGAAGAAGTCATTCAACACATCTATGAAAAATATGATGAACGTCATGCCGCTATGGTTTGCACCGTCGTTCGTTATCGTTCACGCATGGCTATTCGTGAAACCGCAAAGGTTTTTGGAATTCCTCTTGCCAAGATCAATGAGATGGTAAAATTCATGGGCCGCGATGGCATGCGACGACTGACCGAGGACCCCACTGTTTGCGAACAGTTTGGACTTCCCCTGGCAGAGTGGAAACTTTTTTTACAAATGGCCCGCGAAGTGCACGGTTTTCCTCGTCACCTCGGGATTCACACGGGCGGCTTTCTTATCACTCAAGACTCTATCACCGAGATGGTTCCCGTGGAAAAAGCCACCATGAACGGGCGTTATGTTATTCAGTGGAATAAAGATGACGTCGCGGCTATCGGTCTTATGAAAATCGACGTCCTTAGTTTGGGAATGCTGACCTGTTTAAGAAAATGCTTTGATCTTTTGAAACATCACAAAGGTCTTCATTTTAATTTAGCGAATATTGAACAGAACGACAAAGAAACCTACGAAATGATCGGCAAAGCAGAAACAGTGGGAGTTTTCCAAATTGAATCACGCGCACAAATGAACACTCTGCCGCGCATGAAGCCTAAAAATTTCTATGACTTAGTTATCGAAGTCGCCATCGTACGTCCAGGCCCCTTGCAAGGAGGCATGGTCCATCCGTTCCTAAAAAGACGCCAAGGTCTTGAAGAGGTGACCTATCCAAGTCCTTTGCTAGAAGATATCTTAAGGCGCACTTACGGCGTCCCCATCTTCCAAGAACAAGTTATGAAGATCGTTATTGCTGCTGCTGGTTTTACTCCTGGCGAATCCGATGAGCTTAGACGAATCATGTCGTCGGCTTGGCGAAAACGCTCGACCATGGATGCCATTCGCGACAGAATTTTACGTGGCTTCGAAGATCACAGTATTTCCCGGGAATACGGTGAACAAATTTATAAAACCATCGAAGGCTTTGCGAACTACGGTTTTCCAGAAAGCCATGCTGCCAGTTTTGCTTTACTCACCTACGCCAGTTGCTTTTTAAAATGTCATCACCCCGAAGTCTTTGTGTGTGGTCTTTTAAACAGTCAGCCCATGGGTTTTTATTCTCCTCGCACGCTGATTTCAGAAGCACAACAGCATGGTGTTGAAACTGCACCTCTTTCCATTCAACACTCTGACTATGATTACACCTTGGAACAAAAGGGCGGAAAGTTTCTTTCTTTGCGCGTTGGTCTTCGCTCTTTGTATGGAGTGCCAGAGCAAGTGGCGCGGACTATCGAAAGCGAAAGAAAACTCCATGGACCCTATGCGGATCTGACCGATTTTATTCGCCGCACATCTTTACCACGCGCCCTCATAGTCAAACTGGCTGCTTCCGGGGCCATGGATTGTTTCAATATCAGCACCCGTGAACTGATCTGGCAGATTGAAGGCCTTAGCTTAGATCAAAGCAGCTTTTTGTGGGGCAAGCCTAAAGAAAGCCTGGTGCAAGGTGACTTCGAAGACGAAGAAGGTGAAAGCCTTCCCTTCGAGTCAAACTGGGATAAATTACGTCGCGAATATGATACCAAAGGTTTTTCCATCGACTCTCATCCGATGTCGGTGCTGCGCTCTTATTTAAATATGAAAAATCAGGGTCTTATTCAGCAACGTTACGTCCCCTATATGACTTCTGAAAATTTAAAGACGCTTCCAAACAAAAGAAAAGTTCGAGTTGCCGGCCTGGTGGGTATCACCCAAAGACCGCCCACCGCCAAAGGTATGTGTTTCATCACATTGGAAGATGAACATGGTTTTATTAATATCGTCATTCATCCTGATGTTTATCAAAAAGACCGCATCGCTATTTATAGCAAGTCCCTTTTGGAAATTCACGGCCAAGTCGAAAAAGTTGGAGACATCACGAACGTACGCGCCGCACGAGTCCTGCCCTTGCAGTGATTTTTCTTCCCACCGCTGGAATTCTCGCGCTACATTAGCTCATGCTTTTTGAATCCCTTGAGTTTTTTCTGACACCGACAACTCCCCTTGCGCGCAAGTATGGATTTCTTTATTCATCCATCTCGCTCAAACATCGCTACGAGCGTTGTAAAAAAATCTGGATTCCACATCTTAAAAATTGTCAGGATCTGTTCACCGACGCCGTAGCGTCCTTACCGCAGAAAAAAAGCATCGTCATTTTAGGCAGCGCGCACTTGCATGAAATTCCCATGCATCTGTTAGTAAATAATTTTGAGCAGATCACCTTGGTCGACGTTGTTCACCCCTTGAAACATCACTGGATGGCTAAACGTAATTCCAAATTGAAATTAATCACTCAAGATTTAACTGAGGCTCTTCAGCATCTCGAAAAACTCAACTCCCTGGAGGAATTGCATGCTCTGGGGAAAGAACTTGCTGGGAAGAATCTTTTCCACTTTGAGGCGGACCTCATCGTTTCTGCAAATCTGCTTTCGCAGCTCGCTCTTCTGCCCATTGATGCCATTGAAAAAAAACTCAAACGCGAATTAACGGTGGAAGAGAAAGATCAAATCTGTTCCGATTTTGCGCAAACTCATTTGAAAAACCTTGAAGGTTGCAAAGGCAAAAAGCTTATCTATGCGGACCGCGAAGTCATTTACAAAGACCCTCAAGGTGAGGTGATTTATCGTGGTCATTACCCTGTGAACTTCAAGGGCTATAAAGAAATCAAGACCTGGAATTGGATTTTAGCGCCGCTCGGTGAGGCTTCAAAAAAGTACTCCGTTGAAATGACCATCGAAGCCTACAGTAAAGAAGCTTAAAGCCTTCAAGTACACAGGCATACGGAAACCAAGAAGTTCATCGCCTACAACGAATTTAAATCTATTTCTTCAAAGCTACAAACAAACCCTCAAAAGTCGGCGCCACGGCACTTTCATAAAGATCAGGATTTGCAAGACGCTCATTAAACTCACGCAGAACGCGCACTTGTTTTTCAGAAAATTTCTGTGAAGTCATATCTCCCCAGACCGATCCCGAAAGAAATATATTATCGGCTAAAACCAAACTACCTGGGCGCAGATTCTTTTCTGCCCACAGAAGATAGTCCAAATAGGCCGCTTTATTTCCATCTATAAAGACACCATCAAAAGGACCTTGCGCAGAAAGATTCTCGAGCTGTTCACGGGCATCACCCATAACCAGATGAATCTTCTTTTTACTTTGATCAACTTTAGAAAAAACCTCTGCGGATTTTTCTCCGTGCTTGGGATCCTTCTCCAAAGTCCAAAGCTCTGCACCGTCGGGCATGGCTTCAAAAATATATTGCGCCGATAAACCTGTCAGAGTTCCTATTTCAACAAACTTACGACAACCATGCATCTTCACTAACAATGCGATCAACTTTGCTTCCGTAGCAGAGACACTGATGCGAGCCAAACCTAACTCCTCAGCAAACTGACGAGATAGTTTTTTATTTTCGCCCTCGTTAGAAAAAAGAGCGCCTAAATATTCTTCTTTGTTTGATAGCACTGAATCACGCATAGGCCCATCTTCTCATGGCCTTTCGTCAATGTTAACAGGAAGTTCATTTGCGACAGGCCTCAGCGAAGAATAACCTGGAAGAAGGAGGACATCATGAAAAAGTCATCTCCTTTGTCAGCAAGCTGGATTTTCAGTTTGCTCCTGATAACTGCCTGTTCTTCTATGCCGAAAGACGCCTTCAATTATCCGCTCCGACCGCATGACATCACCGAGGGACCTCCTTCTTCTGGATTGCAAAAACGAGCTGCTGCAGATCTCCGCCAGAATAATAAATTTAATACCTTGAGCAAACAGGTCATCTTCGATCACGCCAGCGCTGATCTCACGGCCTCCAGCAAAGAAGCGCTAGATCAGATGGCCGAAGAAATGAAAACAGACTCTCGATCTTTTCAAAAAATTCGCATTGCCGGATTTACTGATATCTCTGGATCTGCCTCACGAAATTTAAGTTTGTCACAGCGTCGCGCAGACAACGTGCGCAAATATCTGATCTCGAAGGGAGTTCCTGAAAACAAATTAGAGGCCATAGGTATGGGCTCAGCGAGTTATGAGGAGAACTCTACGATAAGCAATACGACTTCAGACCGCAGAGTGGACTTTGAGATTGTGCAATAAGCTGAAGATTGGCAAGATGGCGAGCTATGAATTACCCACTTCTTGTCTTCGACCTCGATGGAACTTTAATTGATTCGGCCCCAGATATTATCACCGCTGTGAACCGCACTTTGACTGATAACGGGAAACCCGCACAATCCGACACAGAAATTATCGCCCACATCGGGGAAGGCCTTAAGAAATTGATCGCCGATCTTTTCGTCGCCGACAATCTGCCTTCCCAGCGAATCACCGAACTGGAAATGGAATTTCTTCACAACTATCAAAGCGTAATGCTTAATAAAACTCGCATCTTTCCCGGCGTCGAAGAGTTTTTGAAAAATTACCCAGGTCCTGTGGCTATTATCACCAACAAAAATGAAGCCCCAGCTCGCAAAATCATCGAGCATCTGAAGCTGGACCGATTCCCTTGGGTGAATATCTTTGGAGCCGATACACTTTCAGAACGCAAACCAAGCCCTCTGCCTTTGCAAACCATGATGAAATTGGCCGGTCATGGGACTCACAATACGATCATGATTGGCGACGGCATCCCTGACATGGTTTCCGCCCAAAATGCGGGAGTTCCCTCCATCGCCATCGACTTTGGTTATACGAACCCAGCTATTCTGGGCAAATATGAGCCGCGAGGATTTTTAAAGCACTATAATGAACTTCATAGCATGGTAAAAGAGCTGCTTCCGACTCCAGTTACGACGGAGTAAATCCGATAACGCAGCCCCGCCAGAAAAAAGAACCTGGCACCTTATCACGACTTGCCTCAGGGCGGCGTGAAATATATAAGATGAAAACTTTTAGAATGGGGGGCTGTCTCCGGTGAGTGATATCCTTTTAGAGGTTCAAAATTTAAAGACGGGTTTTAAAACTGACGAAGGCGCTTTCCGCGCTGTTGATGACGTTAGTTTCTACGTTAAAAAGGGCCAAACCCTTGGAATCGTGGGCGAATCTGGTTGCGGTAAATCCGTAACTTCTTTGTCTGTGATGCGTTTGATTCAAAAGCCAGGCAGCATCGAATCCGGCAAGATTCTCTTTAAGGGCCAAGATCTTCTTTCACTCTCTGAAGATAAAATGCGCACCATTCGCGGTAACGAAATCGCGATGATCTTCCAAGAGCCTATGACTTCTTTGAACCCGGTTTACACAATCGGTGATCAAATCGAAGAAGCCGTTTTGCTTCATCAAAAAGATCTTTCCAAACCACAAGCTCGCGAACGTGCTATCGAGATGTTACGTCTTGTTGGTATTCCAGCTCCTGAAAAACGTTTCCACGAATATCCGCACCAACTTTCGGGCGGTATGAGACAACGTGTGATGATCGCCATGGCGATCTCTTGCAACCCTGAACTTTTGATTGCCGATGAACCGACGACAGCTCTTGACGTTACTATCCAAGCACAAATCTTGGATTTGATGAGAAAGCTACAGAAGGAATTCAACGCCGGCATGATTTTGATCACCCATGACCTTGGCGTCGTGGCAGAGATGTGCCAAGAAGTAGCGGTGATGTATGCGGGTCGTATCGTTGAGTTCGGAACTGTCGAAGATATTTTCTATCGCCCGAAACATCCTTACACGCGTGGACTTTTGGATTCTATCCCGCATTTCGAAACAGGTCATAAACTTGATCAGTTGAAAACAATCAAAGGGATGGTTCCAAGTCTTTACAATCTTCCTGTAGGTTGCCGTTTTGCAGATCGTTGTCCTTACGCTCAGGATGATTGCCGTGCGATTTACCCTACACTCGAAAATATGCGTGGCATCCACAAAGTTGCCTGCCATCATCCCTTGTCTCAAGAGGTAAAATAATGAGCACTCCTCTTTTGAAAGTTGAAAACCTAGTTAAGTCTTTCCCAATTCACGGCGGTATCTTCAGTCGTGAAATCGCCAGCGTAAAAGCCGTGGCCGATGTTTCCTTTGAAATCAAAAAAGGTGAAACACTGGGCCTGGTTGGAGAATCTGGTTGTGGTAAATCGACTTTAGGTCGTTGCTTAACTCGCCTGCATGATCCTTCTTCTGGAAAAATTATTTACAACGGAAAAGATATTACGAATATCAAAGGCGAAGAGCTGCGCGAGATTCGTAAAAAAATTCAAATTATCTTTCAAGATCCGTTTGCTTCTTTGAATCCACGCATGACCATTGGTTCTGTTCTTGAAGAACCATTGATCATTCACGGTATCGGCGAAACACAAAAGGATCGTTTGGATCGTGTGAATGAATTGATCGACCTTGTTGGGCTTCGTCGCGAACATTTGAATCGTTACCCGCATGAGTTCTCGGGTGGACAACGTCAACGTGTGGGCATCGCCCGCGCCTTGGCAGTGAACCCAGAGTTGATCATCTGTGACGAACCTGTTTCTGCTTTGGACGTATCTATTCAAGCGCAAGTTATCAACTTGTTGATGGAACTTCAAAACAAGCTCGGCCTTACTTACGTTTTCATCGCCCATGACCTGAAAGTTGTGGAACATGTTTCAACTCAAGTGGCAGTTATGTACTTGGGTAAAATTGTTGAGAAAGCCGAAGCCGAGGAGCTTTACAGAAGTCCTAAGCATCCTTACACAAAAGCATTGATGTCTGCGATTCCGGTTCCAGATCCACGTCGCAAAGAAGAGCGTATCATTTTGACTGGGGACGTACCGTCGCCAATCAATCCTCCGTCAGGCTGTCATTTCCACCCTCGCTGCCCTATCGCGGTTGAAGAGTGCAAGACTAAGGTCCCGGCGTTGGAGCTTAAATCTTCAAATCACGTCGCTTCCTGCCTCCGCGTATAAAGAAGTCCCTTAATTTACCGATAACTCCTTGGAACCTATGCGTCCCAGGGAGTTTATGAAAACACAAGGCAAAGTCTGGCTATTTTTCGACTCTGAAACGAAAGTGCAGTCTAAGCCATTATCATTGGTTCAGGCGCAGGCCCATTTGCTGACTTTAAAAGCTTCCGACTTTAGCAAGTTCTTCCTCTGGACACCAGGTTGGGAAGAATGGGTTTGCATCAAAGAATTCCTCAATAGCGATCAAAAATACTTTGTGATTATGAGACCACCGAAGCCACCAGCAGATGATGGCATCGGCATAGTTCCGCCGACTCCAAGTGCACGTGCTACTGAGAAGACCAGCGAAGACACGCTGACCGCCACACATAATGCACCTTCATCTCGAGAGATTGATAGCCCTTATACAAATGTTGTCGCGGGAGATGCTCTTAAATCTCAAGACGACTTCTATGGCTACTTTCACCAAGACTTCAATGGTGATGATCTTGATTTAAAAAAGATCAGCGAGATCAAAGTTGATCCTACGACGAAAAAGAAGATCGTTCCGCGCGAAGCTCCGAAAGACGACGAGCGCCGTTCCGGATCAGATCGTCGTAAAGACACTCGTCATAATTTTAAAATCGAAGTTGTGTTGGTTTCAAAGGCACGTTCCTTCAGAACGCATTCGAGAGATATTTCTTTAAGCGGCACTCAGCTTGAAGACGAAATCCCGAAGGATTTCTTGAATCAGCCTTTCGACTTAATCATCGTCAATCCCTTCGAACGAGATCACTCAAAGGCCCGCCTACTTTTCAGAGCGAAAATCGTCGGAGATCTTACAGATCCACGCCGTCTGATGTTCATCGAACAAGACGTCGCAATGACCCTAAGACTAGACGCTCTTCTTAAAGCCTACGTCGCCTACCAAGCCCAACTACGCAAATCCGCCGGCTAAAAGGTACCTGCTTCCCTTTGGGTTAAAAAGGAACCAGGTACTTATTTTACCCAAAGGGAAGCAGGTACCTTTTAGTACGTTTAGTGCAGAGGAAGGTTTGTGTCGCGTTCGTAGACTTCAATCCATGTCATGTAGCGTTTCATGTCCTTAACGTAGGAATTTGACTCCGGTGTTGCGGTGTTTTGCATGATTGCTTTGGTTCTGCCGAAATAGATGTAAGGCAAATAATCCACGTACTTTTCTGGTGTTACAAAACCCAAATTATTTACGATCACTCGGCGTTTCAATTCACCCAAGGCTTCGATGAGATATCCCATTGTCGCGATGGCGGCATTTTCTGGAATATATAAATTGTCAGAGTTGATACCAAAACGCTCTGCCACTTTGCTTGGAACAACTTTGATCTGTGTAGGTCCTCGGCTATTATCTGATGCCTTTTTATTAGAACCATCTAAGTAGATTTCGATGATCTTCGCCAAATGAACAGCCCAAGGCATGGCCTCTTTCAAGCGATAACGTTTACTTGTAAAGAACAAGGACTCACGTCCCAGGATACCCACGGACATATGAGCCAAAAGGTTGTATTCCGCACCGTGCACTTGATAAAGATCTTGCATCTCTGCTTTATGGGCAGCCAGAGCCTGAACAAAAAGACGGACTTTTTCAGTGCGCACTTCTTGGCGAGTTGGAAGTAAAAGGATCTCGCAATTCGCGCAATCGTTCTTCATCCATTCCCATTTCACATACCCGTTATTGTCTAGTAGTGAGTGCTCCTGAATCAGGGACTGTTCTAGGGGTGTTAAAGCAAAGCTGCTGTCAAGAAACCCGACAGAGACAAATAGTGCCACCAAAATAGAGAGCCAAACGCGATTTAAAGACATTACGTCCTCCGACCGCCTGATGATGCAAAATCCGGCCTCAGCCTAAAGGACTCACTCGCCCTAAACCCAAGGCTCCGTTTTATTTACAGCTTGGTGATTTTCTCGAGACACTTTTCAATTAGATTTTAGGTAGAGTTAAAAAGCTCTTTCACAAATAAAAAAGGAGGTCTTTTGAACTCCTTTTTTAATCTGTATATTTTAAACTTTAATTATTCAATTTCAGAAGGGTGTCGACTGTCTTCTTAAGCTTTTCTACGTCGAAAGGCTTTTTAATATAGTCGTCAGCGCCAATCTCAAAAGCCTTCTTCATGTCTTCTTCTGAAGCTTGCCCTGAAACAAAGACCAATGGGATTTTTTTCAAGTCTTTATGCTCTTTCAATAACTGAGCAAGTTCGAATCCATTCACCCAAGGCAAGCCCACATCCATCAAAATTAAATCCACAGAGCTATCATCCAGAACCGTAGAAAGCTCGGTCGCATCCGCAGCCAATTTGATAACATGACCTTCTGTCTCTAAGATTCTTTTCATCGCGTGGCGCATGGTTTCGTCATCTTCAATCACTAAAATAAATTTAGGATCGAGCTTCTTTTTTGCCTCACGGAATTGATCCAAAGGTACAACATCCTGTCCTGCGATGCGTGCCTTGGTCATTTTCTCAATCTTAGTAACCAAATCCTTGGTATTGATCTTTTTCATACTGTCCTTAGTGTGCTTCTTGTCCTTCAAGCCATCTTTCAGCATCAATCGCTGCCATACATCCAGTACCTGCAGCTGTGATCGCTTGGCGATATACGTGATCTTGCACGTCTCCAGAGGCAAAGACACCTGGAATGTTTGTGTAAGTCGTATTTGGCTGAGTCACAAGATACCCTGTCTCGTTCATATCGAGAACACCTTTAAACAAATCAGTGTTCGGCTTATGACCGATGGCTAGGAACAAGCCCGTGACTGGCAGTTCTTTGACTTCATCATTAAGCACATTACGAACTTTTGCGCCGGTCATGCTTTTTCCATCCCCAAGAACTTCAGTGACTTCAGAGTTCCAGATCACCTCGACCTTAGGATTCTTCATCGTTCTATCAGCCATGATTTTTGAGGCTCTGAAATGATCGCGTCTGTGCACAAGGAATACTTTAGAAGCAAAACGAGTCAGAAATTGAGCCTCTTCCATTGCCGTATCACCACCACCAACAACGATGATTTCTTGATTACGGAAGAAAGCGCCGTCACATGTCGCACAGGCAGAAACACCGCGATTCATGTACGTTCTTTCAGACGGAAGACCCAAGTACTTCGCACTTGCACCCGTAGAGATAATGATCGACTTTGCCAAATGAAGCTTTTCGCCAATCCAAACTTTGAAAGGACGTTGAGAAAAATCAACCTTAGTCACATTGCGAGTAATGAAGCGAGTGCCGAATCTTTCAGCTTGTTTTCTCATCACACCAATCAACTCAGAACCCGTCACTCCATGTTCAAAGCCCGGGAAGTTTTCCACTTCCGTAGTTAGCATCAACTGGCCACCAGCCTCTTCACCCTCGATCATCAAAGGAGCCAAGTTTGCACGAGCTGAGTAAATAGCTGCCGTCAAACCCGCTGGGCCCGAGCCAATAATAATAACATTTTCAATTTTTGAATCGTGAGTCTCAGACATATGTACCTCGTTGAATTACCGGCCTAGGCTATCAATAAACAGCCCCGTTTTCATTAGTTCTTTACTTGTTTTGGACCGCGTCAGTACAATGGGCCATGCCTTTGATTTCTTTTAAGAAAAACAGAACTCCCCTGACCGTTTCTACGGGGTCCAACTTAATGCAAGCCTTGCTCGAAGCAGACCTTCCAGTGGCTTCAAGTTGTAGTGGAGATGGCGTTTGTGCTAAGTGCAAAATTCAAATTATTGAGGGCATGGAAAACCTGAGCCCGGAAAATGAAACCGAAAGCTTCCTTCGCGAAAGCAAGGGCCTTCCCCATGGGCAACGCGTGAGTTGCCAGGTTCAGGTCCTTGGGGACATTTTGATCGATACGACTTATTGGTAAAATCTATTTACGTAAAGAGCACTCGATATCAGCCATTGTGTTACGACTCCAAAGACTTGCGACCAAACGATCCGCTGAGGTAGGTAAAACGCCTTCACTGTAAATGCGAAGTTCTTCATTGCCGACGAACGCCTCCAAAGTATAAATGTCGTCAACTTTCTCTGTCACGTATGCACGAATTGAATCTGCTTGTGAGATAAAAACTTTTTCCTTCGTCTTTGTCTCTACTTGGCTTTCGGTTAAAACGTCGTCGTTTATTTTAATCTGACAATTCAATGTCTTTGCAAGACCGATGGAAGAAGTGAACAAACCTAACACCATGATGACTTTAAAAGTAATGCGCATAAGATCCTCCAAAGAAAATCCTGATCTAAAAACCAGCCACGGGCAATCTCATAATGATTCTAAGCGACGAACGACCTATGACAGAGAATTTCTTCGATGGCCCAATAAGTTCGGGTGAGTCTGATGGATCTGATAAAGGGAAATTACGATTAACGAACACTATGCACGACAGCTCTCGACGACAATAGGCAACAACACGAGAATACGTTTTCACGCTGTCACCATAGACTAAGAACTATTTGAATTTGATTTGTTAAAAAAATAGGTTCAAGCAAAGGTGCTTTCAAAAAACACCTTTCGCGTTTTTACTTTAAACCTTCTGCAAACGAACAAAGTTAATTTTGATTCCTTCGCGAAGGAAAATCTTTTCGAAAGCGGTTTCAAAGTTTTCTTCTTTGATCGGCGAATTATGCAAATCTTGAGTCTCAAAAAGAATTTTATACTTAGACAAGCGGATCTCATCCATCGCCCACAAGAAGTAAACCAAAGAATCCGTTTTGAATTCAATGATCGATCCCAGCTTTTGCATATCATAAAGAAGGTCTAAATTTCTTTTACATACCACGCGATTCTTAGGCTTCTTTGGCGATGTCCAAGGATCTGGGAAGTGAATGAAGACGTTATTAATTTCACCTTCAGTGAAAAGTTCCTGAATATTGAATGCATGGAAACGAGCGACCGCTGCATTAGAACAGTTCGCGTTCATCGCGCGACGGATTGTTTGAATAAGCGGTTTGTACTTCAACTCCAATCCTACCAACAAACGTGACGGATTTTTTTGAACGTAATGAGCAAAGTGAGTTCCGTTGCCAGTTCCGATCTCAACGTCCATTGGGGTCGCAACATCAGCCTTAAACACATCAGAACGCCATTTGCCTTTATTTAAAGGCGCGCGAACTTCGTCAAAAGCCACATGAGAATACTCTCCATTCAAAGCCAAAGTGTACTCTGTTTGGTGAGGCAAATTTGTGGTGATATTAATCTGACGTCTAGTTGGATCGATTGGCATTTTCATAGGCCAATGAATTAGTCGGCATAGGCCCATCGGTCAAGCTTTTCACTGTGAACGGCCGCAAAGTTTTAAATGAGACTTGCCTAATTGGGCAATTTTCGAGATTGCAGATTTCGCAAAAGGATTTTTTACAAGGATCCAAATGAAAAGCGATCTCTCCATCAACAGGGTAATCGCGAACCACCGCCATCTCAAAATCCTGAGTTTCCCTATGAGCCTGCGAAACATCCCAGAATTCCGGTACGACCAAGTGAGCGTCGACGTGGTGAAAACTTCCAGAGCGGATAATACGCATATGATGAATATCGATAATACCAGGCTTGCGATTTTTTTCGAGCGCCGCGCCCAAACTATCCAAAGCATTTTGATCAACTTCATCAAGCAGACCGCCCAATGATTGGCGAACAATTTTGAATCCTGAAAAAGCCAACTGCAAACCGACGGCAATCGCGATCGCGGGATCAAGCCACTCAATCTTAGTCCACATAACAAGACCAAGTCCCACCATGACACCCACGGTTGTCGTCACGTCAGAAATGACATGTGTACCACTGGCCTGCAAAGCTTCAGAGTGATGCTTCTTTCCCACCTGCTTCAAATAAATTCCCAGAAGCAAATTAAGAAAAGCCGCGCCACCGATAATTAAAACCCCGATCTCTAACTTTTGAGGGGGCTCATGGCTAATCATGGCCTTGATACTTTCGCCAATAATCATCAACGCGGCGAAAAAGATCAGACCGCCCTCAAAGGCGGCAGAAAAATACTCAGCCTTACCATGTCCGTAAGGATGATCTTCATCTGCAGGTTGCGATGCAAAACGAATAACAAAAAGGGCCACGATGGCAGCGATAACGTTAACGATACTTTCCAAAGCATCGGACAATACCGCTGCAGATCCAGTCAGGCGATAGGCGCCCAATTTGATAAGGAAAATAATTAAGCTGGCGATGGCTGAAATCCATGCGGCCCGATTACGAAATTTCTCTGAGGCAATAACATTAGAAGCAACCATAATAGGGTTGTCCTTGCTTAAGCAAAAACAGTCAACGAATTATTCGTGAGGGATCTACTCGCCAGAGGCTTTTTTGCGATTCTGCGCGCCCGTTTTTAGCTCGACAACTTTGCTGGCTTCCGGCCTGTGGTAGCACACTTGGTTGCGACCTCCACGTTTTGCATCATACAAAGCATGGTCAGCTCTGCGCACAAGCTCCCGCGCACTCAAGGCTTCGCCTGGAACCGTGATTGCAAAACCCAATGACGCCGTCAATTTGATCGAGTCATCGCCATTTTTAAAAGTCGTCTTTTCGATATTTTCACGAAGACGTTGGCAGAAGTACATGGCGCCCTCATGATTTGTTTCCGTTAACACCACCAAGAATTCGTCACCACCGTAGCGAGCCGGAATATCAATATTGCGCGTGCAAGCACGAATGATCTTACCCACTTCCGAAAGCACATAACTTCCGAATAAATGATCATGACCATCATTAACAGTTTTAAAGTAATCCATATCCATCATCACGACGCAGACATCACGATTGAAACGTCTTGCACGCTCCATCTCGAAGTCTAGACGTTGATAGAGCGAACGCATGTTATACAATCCCGTGAGATCATCCGTATCAACAAGCTCTTTCAGGCGTTCATTTGCATAGAGCAATTGCTCATTCAAATCACGAATACGAAGCTGTGTACGGATGCGCGCAAGAAGCTCCAAAGGCACAAATGGTTTAACGATGTAGTCATCGGCGCCCGCATCAAGGGCTTCGATAATGGCTTCTGTGCTAGAGTTCTCTGAAACGAAGACACATGAAACGTGAGCCAGGCGTTCGCGCACTGCTTTCAAAACGCGCAAACCTGCCATGGACGGGGCCATCCAATCTAAAATAACAACGTGAGGAATCCACGATTCAATCAGCTTATGGGCTTCCGCTTCCGTCGTGACACCACGAGCGTCGTAGCCTTCCCAACGGAGAGGCTCGAGCAAGATTTCCATGCTATCTTGATCATCGTCGATTACCAGAATGCGTCGACTTTTTGGATGTTTAATAGTGCCCTCGAAATTCATCTTACATACCAGTGTAACTTCAGAGCTTCTTTTCGGTTAAATTGTCGATTTTATTTAGGGCTAAATCTCTCCTTACGTCTGATCTTCGACTTAGATCTCGGTCCAGCTAGGAGGGGCGGAAGCCTTCCCCTCATCGCTTCGGACAGTCCTCGCTCGACTAGGCTTGAGTCTCAAAAGTGGACCTTTGCCGAGCTTGCGGAACTTGCGCTGAGGGGAAGGCTTCCGCCCCTCCCAGCTGACGAAATTTAAGTCTTCGAAAGTGTGTTCTTAGGGTTTGAATTGTTGTGAAATTTTCGGTATTTACATAGAGGATCGCGGCTGAGTTTCAACTTCGAATTTGGCTTAATAAATTTTCTTAGAATTTAAAATCCAAGAAAGTTTATTTTACGCCAGCGTCTTAGTGAAATTTATTGTTGCTTACAACTTTTGTGGGGCGTGTATGGGTTTGAATTTTAATGAGTATGAAAGTAAGTGGCAGAAAAAATGGGCCGATGCGAAAGCGTTTCAGGCTGAGACAACTTCTGCTAAGCCTAAGTATTATGCTTTAGATATGTTTCCATATCCTTCTGGATCAGGACTGCATATTGGGCACATGGCTTCTTATACTCCTGGGGATATTGTTTCTCGTTACAAGCGTGCGAATGGATTCAATGTGCTTCACCCGATGGGTTATGATGCCTTTGGTTTACCTGCAGAGCAGTATGCTATTCAAACTGGAATTCATCCGGCGATCACGACAGATAAAGCTATCGCTAGCTTTCGCAAAACTTTGCAGTCCTTTGGATTTAGTTTTGATTGGAGTCGAGAGATCTCCACTTGCGAACCTAAATACTACAAGTGGACTCAATTTATTTTCTTAAAACTTTACGAGCGTGGACTAGCTTATCAAAAAGAAGTTCCCGTGAACTGGTGTCCAGCTTTGAAAACTGTTCTTGCGAATGATGAAGTCATTGATGGCAAGTCAGAACGTGGTGGTCACCCTGTGATTCGCGTTCCGATGAAACAGTGGATGCTTAAAATCACTGACTACGCCGAACGTCTTTTAAATGACTTGGATAAAGTGGATTGGCCTGAACGCACCAAAGAAGCACAACGCAATTGGATTGGTAAAAGCGAGGGAGCTCGTATCACTTTCAAAATTGAAGGCGAAACTGAAACATTTGAGGTGTTCACAACTCGTCCCGATACTTTGTTCGGCGTAACTTTCATGGTGATGGCACCAGAGCATGCTTTGGTTAAAAAAATCACGTCTCAGCCACAACATGCTGCCGTAGAAGATTATGTTTTGGCGACTTCACGCAAATCTGAAGTCGACCGCAAAGCAACGACAGATAAAACCGGTGTCTTCACCGGGGCCCACGCTCTTCACCCAATCACTGGTGAAAAAATTGAAATCTGGATTGCCGACTATGTTCTGACTGATTATGGAACTGGTGCGATCATGGCCGTCCCTGGCCACGACTCTCGCGATTTCGAATTCGCTAAGAAATTCAACTTACCGGTGAAACGTGTTTTGAATGGAGGCGACGAACTTCCATTCGAAGGCGAAGGCACTTTGGTAAACTCTGATTTCCTGAATGGCCTTTCTAAAGCTGAAGCGATCAAAAAAATGCTTTCTCACTTGGAAAGTAAAAAATTAGGCCTTCGCGAAGTTCAATACAAACTTCGTGATTGGCTATTCAGCCGTCAACGTTACTGGGGCGAGCCCTTCCCGATTGTGAACTTCCCTAAGGCAGGCCAATTGGGCGTTCCAGTAAATGAACTTCCTGTGATGCTTCCAGAAGTGGCTGACTACGAACCTTCTGATTCTGGCGAAGCACCGTTGGCAAAAATTGCTGACTGGGTGAACTACCATGGTAAGCCTGGTTTCGGTGAAGGCGAAGAAGGCCGTCGCGAAACCGACACGATGCCGGGAGCAGCGGGTTCTTCTTGGTACTTCCTGCGCTACATTGATCCAAACAATGACCAAGCTCCGTTCAGACCTGACGCCGAAAAATATTGGATGCCAGTAGACTTGTACGTGGGTGGGCCTGAGCACACGGTGGGTCACTTGTTGTACTCTCGCTTCTGGATGAAAGTTCTTTTCGATGTGGGTTTAGTCACTCATGATGAGCCATTCAAAAAATTGGCCCATCAGGGGATGATCTTAGGACCCGATGGACAGAAGATGTCGAAGTCCCGCGGCAACGTAATTTCTCCGGAAGATATCGCCAAAACTCATGGCGCAGACTCGATCCGAACTTTTGTCAGCTTCATGGGACCTTTGGACACTGACAAGCCTTGGTCTCCGACTGGTATCGACGGTGTGAAACGTTTCTTGGACCGCGTGGGCCGCTTAGTCGTGACGGATGATGGTCAATACGTGGCGACGAAGGATGCTTTGCCAGCAGCGACAGAGAAATTACTTCATAAAACCATCAAAAAAGTCACAGAGGACATCGAAGGCATGAGCTTCAACACGGCCATCGCTGCCATGATGATCCTCGTAAATGACTTGTACAAGACTGAATGCCGCTCGGAATTGGCTCTAAAACCTTTGACGCAGATCTTGGCTCCTTTCGCTCCCCATTTGGCTGAAGAATTGTGGGAAAAATTGGGCGGAACGGGACTTTGCTCTTTGGCTCCATGGCCAAAATATGATAGTACCCTTTGCGCTGATGACACGGTAACTATCGGCGTGCAGGTGAACGGAAAAATGCGCGGCACGATTGAGCTTGGCGTAACAGCTTCCGAAGAGGAAGCACTTGCGGCGGCAAAAGAAGTTTCAACGGTTGCAGCTGTTCTTGCTGGAAAAAATCCCGATAAGGTGATTTACAAAGCAGGGAAAATTTTGAATCTGATTGTTAAATAATTTTTTGGCAGTTTTTTGTCAGAAAGGTCTACAGAGATGTCACAGACGCCAACTTGGAGTCCTGAAAAGAGCGCGGAGCTTTACGGTATTAACAACTGGGGCAACGGTTATTTCAGAATTAACGGATCAGGAAATGTTTCTGTTACTCCGATGGGTGCGAATGGACCAGCAGTAGACCTTCATGAATTGACTCAAGATCTTTTGGATCGCGGTATTCGCGTTCCAATCATGATCCGCTTCCCTGATATCATCAAATCGCGCGTCGAACTTTTAAACGGCTGCTTCAAAAAAGCCTTCGCTGACCACGGATACAAAGGCAATTACAACGGCGTTTACCCAATCAAGGTAAATCAACAAAGACATCTCGTTCAAGAGCTAGTGAAATACGGCAAAGACTTCCAAATGGGTCTTGAGTGCGGCTCTAAGCCTGAACTTCTTGTGGTTCTTGCATTGATGAATACTGAAAATGCTTTGATTATCTGCAACGGCTTCAAAGATGCTGAATACATTGAAACCGCAATTCTTTCGCAAAAACTAGGTCGCAACACAATCATCGTTGTGGATCGTAAAGAAGAATTGAAAATGATCGTGGAAGTAGCGAAGAAATTCAACACTCGTCCAAAAATTGGTTTCCGTGCGAAATTGAATACGCAAGGTGCTGGTAAATGGGTTGATTCTTCTGGTGCACGTTCTAAGTTCGGTTTGACAGCGACAGAAATCGTTGACGGTGTTGAATACTTGAAAACTGAAGGCATGTTAGATTGTCTTGAGTTGATGCATTACCATATCGGCTCACAAGTTCCTGCTATCCAAAGCATCAAGTCTTCTTTGAAAGAAGGCGCACGCTTCTATACTGAGCTTTATAAAATGGGCGCGGGCCTTAAATACATCGACGTTGGTGGCGGTCTTGGAATCGATTACGACGGTTCAGGCCACTCTGACAGCTCTGTGAATTACTCGGAGCAAGAGTATGCGAACGACATCGTGTCTGTTCTACAAACTCTTTGTGATGAAAAAGGCATCCCACATCCAAACATCGTAACCGAATCTGGTCGCTTCTTGGTGGCCCATCACTCTGTTTTGGTTTTCAACGTTATGGGTGTGAATGACCTTCACCGCGAAGAGCCTCCTCGTCCTGCTATGAAATCTGATCCTTCGATCATGAACGACATGCAGTACATCTTCGAAAAAGTGAACAAAGACAATATCAACGAATGTTTCAATGACCTTGAACAATCGAAACAAGAAACTTTGCAACTTTTCACTTACGGCGTTCTTTCACTAGAACAACGTGCTTGGTGTGAAAGTATGTACTTCACTATCGCAACTAAAATGGTGCGTTTAGCGAAGACAGTTCCTGATACTGAAGACATCATCGCGGCTCTTTCTAAAGAGTTGTGTGATACTTACTATTCAAATTTCTCTTTGTTCCAATCACTTCCTGACTCTTGGGCTGTGGGACAATTGTTCCCAGTGATTCCTATTCACCGTCTTGGTGAAGAACCAGTTCGTGAGGCAACTTTGGCAGATTTGACTTGTGACTCTGATGGTGTGATTGAAAAATTCATCGACACTGAATCCGGCGAGCCCAAAGATACTTTGCGCGTTCATCAATTCACAGACGGCCAACAATACTATTTGGGCGTATTCCTAACCGGCGCATACCAAGAGATCCTGGGCGATTTGCACAATCTCTTCGGTGACACCGATGCAGTTCATATCTCATTGAACGGTGTAGGCTACACAATCGACCATTACGTTCCAGGCGACACCGTAACTGAAGTACTCTCATACGTTCAATACGGCCGCTCTGAAATGGTAGACAACGTTCGCCAAGCAACAGAGGAATCTATCCAAAAAGGTTCGATCACAAAACAAGAAGCAAAACTTCTAATCAAACACTACGAAGAAGGCCTTTCAGGCTACACATACCTAGAAGAAGCCGAATAGGTACCTGCTTCCTATCAATCCAAAAAAGTACAAAAAAGGCGCCCAACAAGGCGCCTTTTTCTTTCGAAAGGTACCTGCTTCCCTTCGGTTCAAAAAAGTATCATCTTTTCAAGCCTCTCCCATTTCCGGAAGCAAAAGTAATTCATTTTCCTATTTAGCAAGGGCTGGCCGAGTTCTGAAATTGCAGATCACTCGGATATGCCTAGAAAAAAACAAATCTTCAATTCGGATGTACCCTACCATATCTCCGCTAGATGCCACAATAAGGAGTGGTTCGATCGCCCCATGGAAGAAGTTTGGTCAATCATGTCCAACTATCTTTTCTTTATCTCGACTGCTTACAAAGTCGAAATTCATTCCTTCGTTCTAATGAGCAATCACTTCCATCTCATTGCTCGTTTCCCAGAAGGAAATATGGTTCAAGCGATGAATTATTTTATGAGGGAAACTTCTCGAGTTATTTCTCGAAGCTCGGGAAGAATTAATCAAACTTATGGAGGACGTTACTTTCGGTCAGCCATTACTAAGCCACATTACCTTGAACATGTTTACAAATATGTTTACCGAAACCCGATTGAGGCTGGGCTCTCCAAGAAAGTCGAAGAATATCCGTATAGCACCCTGGCTATTCTTCTTGGAAAAAGACCAGGAATCATTCCTTTGATCTATGATCCGCGATTGGAGAGTAAAATCGTCGATTCCACTCTTCAATGGTTGAATTTGCCTCCGAATGCTGAAGACAAAGAAGAAGTTCGCAAAGCACTAAAAAAGCCCGAATTTCAATTAGCTACTAAAAGCAAAAGAAGGTTTGTGCATCATCTGGAAGTCGATCGTTTATAGAATCTTGACTGACGATGCACTTTTTTGAACCAATAGGAAGCAGGTACCTATTTAAGAACTACGATCAGGTCAGATGTTGAGCCTAGCTTTGTTGGAATTGTTGTCGCTGGGCACAGTGGGTAGCTGCGTTTCGAGGTCCACGCCAAACGATCTTCTGAAGATTGGCGGCGAACTTGCCAGGTATTTCCTGCAGTTTGTTTGAATGTATATGTTGTTGCAGTTACTAACTTCAAAGTCTTATTGCTCATTGAAAGCATACGACAATTGAAGTCATAGTCGTAGTCGACGTACTGCTGAGATACTACCGACTGTTCTGTAAATTGAATGCTTCCATCTTGAAGCACGGAACCCTTCTGAATACCTTTAGCATCGATAAGTCTGCCACCGACGATTTGATACGCATAAGAACTGTCATTCCAAATTGAAAGCTTAGGGCACTCAAAGAAAGAAAACTCCAAAGAGAACTTTGCAGCATCGCTGCGAATGTTCATAGCAACATGACACGGACTTGTACGAAGATCTTTAGAGCCATCAAAACGAGAATATGCGGCCTGAATCTGCCCCTCGCCTTGAAGTTCACCCAAAACTTGGGCTTGAGTTGATAGAGATACAAGAACACCAAGAACCAATAAGATCTTCGCCATAAAGCCTCCGTCACTGTTTAAATCAGAGCTAACAAACCCCACTCCCCTTGTACAGAGAAAAGCCCTACGTCAGTCAAAACAAATCCATGATTACGGCAATTTAAAGCTGTCTGCAAAATTCAGATAATAAAAAAGGCGAAGTCACATTCGCCTTTTTCTATTCATTAATTTTGATGTACCAAATCTTACCAAAGGGAAGCAGGTACCTTTCTGACTACATTTTTGAGTCGAAGGCGTCGCGGACTGCGGTGCCGATGTTGTTCAGAAGAATCAATGTCACTACAATGGCTACCAATGGTCCCCATACTAGCCACTCGGCGATGGTGAACCATTTTTGTGCTTGTGCCATCAACTCACCCCATGAAGGAGTTGGTGGACGAAGACCCAAGCCCAAATAATCCAAGATCGACAAAGAGTATACGTTTGCAGAAATCGCAAATGGCGCAAATGTGATGATCGGAGTCAGGGCATTCGGCAAGATGTGCTTGCTGATGATACGCTTATGATCCGCACCAATCGCACGGGCTGCTTCAACGTACTCACGCTTGCGCAAAGACAAGAACAGGGCACGCATATAAGCAGAGATTCCCGTCCAACCAAACAAAGCAGAGAAAACGATCAACAAACCTAAGCTTGGTGTGAAGATCGAAATAATCGTGATCAAAACGAAAAGGTACGGGGTGCTTTCAACGATCTCAACGATACGTTGTCCGACCAAGTCCCATTTGCCGCCCAGATAGCCCATCATCGCACCGAAAGTGATACCGATAAGATAAGTCACGGCCCAAGCACCGAACGCGAAGATCATCGTGTAGCGGAAACCATAAAGAAGACGAGTTAAAACGTCACGACCACTTTCATCTGTTCCGATCCAGTTTTGCTTCGTCGGTGCAGAAGGATAAGTATCGACAGACTTATTACTTTCGTAAGGGTCCCACTGAATGATCGGCCAAACAGCCCAGTCATCCTTACCCATTTCCAAAGCGCGGTAATCCATCACATAGATATCTTGGCGATCGAAAGCCGTTGGATGGTAATCCACGAACAATGGGAAGAAAGTCTTTCCATGATAGTGCATGATATGAGGACAATTGTTCGCCCACAATTCAGCCGTGAAGCTGAAGAAGAACATTGCCAGAAGAATCCAAACAGATGCAACCGCAACGCGATCACGTTTGAAACGCTTGTATCTCTTGAGAGTAAGCTCATTTTTAATAAGGTATTTTTGGATCATTTGAAGTCAATCCTTGGATCGATAAGAACATAGATGATATCGCTCAAGATACGACCCACCATAAGTAGCATTGAAGAAATGAACGTCAAACCCATGATCACGTTATAATCACGAGACAGAACCGATTGATAACCAAGCAAACCGATACCGTCCAAGTTGAACATCTGCTCGATGATCAATGAACCCGCAAGGAAAGCTCCCAAGAAACCACCAAGACCGGTAGCGATTGGAATCAAAGCATTTCTAAGGGCATGTTTGAAGACAACCACACGCTCAGAAAGACCTTTAGCGCGAGCCGTTCTTACGAAGTCAGACTTGATGATGTCCAACATCGAGTTACGCATCAAAATAGAAAGTTCTGTAAAGCCACCGATCATGTAACAGATCAATGGAAGAACAAAGTGATGAACACGGTCAAGGAACTGCTGCCAGTTTGTCATAGACTCGTAGTCATCGGACTGAAAACCACCAATAGGGAAAAGATTTAACTTCCCGGCAAATACAACGATCAAGAAGATACCGAGAATAAGTGGCGGAATCGCGTACGTGAAATTCAAAATAATAGAAGAGATACGATCGAAACTTTTTCCCGCCGTAATCGCCTTACGTACACCGAGCGGAATACATACGAGATAAGTCAGAATCAAAGAAGCAATACCGAAAGTAATCGAAACTGGAAGTTTGCTTTTGATAACGTCGATAACTGGCTCTTGATAAGTGAAGCTTTCACCGAAATCTAGAGTTGATAGGTTCTTCAACCAAATCAAATATCGAATGTGCATGGGTTTATCGAAGCCGTATTGTTTTTTTAAGGCTTCAATAACTTCTTGGTTCACAGACGTGTCACCACGCTGGTTAGCACCACTTGATCCACCGCCGCTAGCAGCCGATCCGAAACGGATCGCCTGCAGCTTCTGTTCAATTGGGCTCCCTGGAGCCAAATTAATAAGGACAAAGGTAACTACAGTGATCCCGAGGAATGTCGGGATCATTAGCAATAATCGACGGATAAGGTAAACGAACAAGGCCCTACTCCAAATTTCTTCTTAAGGTTTCATCCACCAGTAGTCTTTACCAATATCGAACTTGAAAGTCTCTGCTGGCATACCTACTTTTGAAGAATTTGCATAGAAATCGAACTTATCGTTGAAAAGGAACGCATACGGAGCGTCGTCAGCGATCTTTTTGTAAACTTCTTTAAGCAATTTCACACGCTTAGCTTTAACTGGTTCAACGCGAGCTTCGTCGATCAATTTGTCAACTTCAGGGTTTTTGTAAGCGATGAAGTTAGATCCGCCTGGAACTGCGCCAGAAGAATGCCAAATTTGTTTCGGATCTGGATCCACGGAACCGCCACCCCACGCCATTGTCACAGCGTCGAAGTTACCTTCATCAACCAATTTCAAGAATGAGTTCCACTCAAGATATTTCAATTCAAGGTCGATACCGGCTTTTTTTAGGTCTTCACGGTACATTGTGTAGTATTTCTCTACATCTTTATTTGGGTAGATCAATGTGAACTTAAATTCAGTTTTCTTACCGTTGATAACTTTATCAAGGACACCGTTCTTGTCTGAATCTGTCCAACCAGCTTTAGCCAAAAGTTCTTGAGCTTTTTTCGGATTAAACTCAATCGCTTTGTTGCCAGGGTTGTATTCAGATCTCAAGTAAACAGCACCGTTTGCAAGATCAGACATTCCATAACGGAATTTTTTGTTCATCTCTTCACGGTTCAACAAGTGAGCTAGAGCGATACGAACATCTTTGTCTTTGAAAAGATCTTTACGGAAGTTCCAACCGATGAAACCGAAAGATTTCGGAGCGTCGTTAGCAACTTTGTGTTTGATAACTGTTTTGCCCCAAGGAGCGCCATCAGTTTTCTTCATGTAAGATTCGATACGAAGATCGATATAGTCCAATTCACCTTTTTTAGCGCGCTCAAGGATAACGTTGTCATCTTTGTAGAAACGCATAGTGATGTTTTCGAAATTGTACATGCCTTTGAAAGCTGCATCGCCGTTGCCGTACCATTTGTCGAATTTTTTCAATTGGATCAATTGACCACGATCGAATTTAGACAAAACGTATGGACCTGCGCAGATCAATTCTCTGTTCATTTTTTTTGACTTAGCAACATCACCGTAAACGTGTTTCGGGATGATTGTCATAGTCGCAGCAGATTCGAAGTTTTGGAAGTAAAGGTCTTTAGCTGTGATTTTCACAGTCAAAGGATCTACAACTTCAACTTTTGCCAATCCTTCATAGTAAGGACGCAAGTGAGCTGCTTCATATTTTGGTTCAAAAATAGCGTCGAAAGAGAACTTTACGTCTTCAGCAGTTACAGGTTTGCCGTCATGAAAAACAGCGTTTTTACGAAGATGGAAAGTGAAGACTTTATTGTCTTTAGAGATCTCCCACTTTTCTGCCAAGCGCGGAGTCCACTCATAAGTTTCGATGTCATGAGTTGCCAATGTATCGCACACGTAGTTTTGTACGTAACGAGCATATTGGTCAGTAGCAGTAATCGGGTGAACCGTTGGTGGTTCGCCACCAAGATTGTAAACGAAATTTCCGCCAACTGGAGCTTTTGCATTTGGTGCAGCAGCCATAGCGGGAGCGGTCAAAGCTGAGCTCAATACGAGCGCCAGAAGTCCCATCATTTTCATTGTATCTCCTCCAAAGAATTTCGTAGGGAATTTCAATAGTTCCCAAAGTGGGCTTAAAATCGGTTATGCCGGAAAAATAATCAAGTTATTGCTCGATTAACGCTATGTCCAAATGCTATATAACTGGAGAATTTTCAAGGAGAAAAAGATGTCTGAAAAGACAGCGGAAAACACATCAAAAACTGCACCAAAATTCGACCCAACAACCACCATTTCTGCAGAGTTCGGAATCTTCGGAATCCCGATGAGCGAAGAAGAATCTAAAGTGGTTCTTGTTCCGGTTCCCTGGGAAGTGACGACCTCTTACGGCGAGGGTGCCTCCCGTGGCCCGCAAATCATCCGCTCTGCCAGTGAACAAATTGACCTCTTCGACATCGAAGTCGGCAAGGCCTATGAAGTGGGCTACCACATGCGTGAATTTCCAAAAGATTTATGTAACATGAACGACAAGTTCAAAGCAGTGGCTCAAGAACTTATCGGCATGCGCACAAATATGAGCACTGATACGGCAAAAATGAACTCTTTAGCGGCTCAAGTGAATGAAGCCTGCGAAGAGATGAGCCAATGGGTTTACGACCAATGCTCGGATGTTCTAAAAAAAGGCAAACTTCTTGGCCTCGTGGGCGGAGATCACTCCACTCCCCTTGGCGCCATCCGCGCGGTGAGTGACAAGTTCAAAGGTGAATTCGGCGTTTTGCACATTGATGCCCATGCGGACTTACGCAAAGCTTATCAAGGCTTCAATCAGTCCCACGCTTCTATCATGTACAATGTAATGAATGATCCGAAGAAGCCACAGAAGCTAGTTCAAGCTGGTATCCGTGATTTCTGTGAGGAAGAGTACGATTTCAGCGAATCTCGCAAAGATATCAAAACATTCTATGATCTTGAGTTGAAGCGTCGCCTCTTGAAGGGCGAAACTTGGGAGAAAGTTTGCCAAGACATCATCAAAGAACTTCCTCAGAATGTTTACATATCATTCGACATCGACGGTTTGGATCCAGCATTCTGCCCGCACACGGGAACTCCGGTGCCAGGCGGCCTCAGCGTTGACCAAATATTCTTCCTGTTCCGCGAAGTCCATGCTTCAGGTCGCAAGATCATCGCTTTCGACTTGAACGAAGTTTCTACGGGCGGTCTTGAAGAACATGAAGTTGAGTGGGATGGCAACGTTGGCGCGCGTATTCTATATAAAATGTGCGGCTGGTTGGTAAAGAGCAATGCTTAAAGTTTACGAATATGCCAAGTGCTCAACTTGTGTAAAGGCTTTGAAGTTTCTTGATGCGAAAAAAGTTTCTTATCAAAAACTTCCTATTGTAGATAAAGCTCCCTCTGTCACTGAACTTAAAAAAATGCTGGCTGCGCTGAAAGAGCGCGGCGGCGGCATCAAAAATCTTTTCAATACCTCTGGCGTTTTATACAAAGAATTCAAGATCAGCGAAAAGCTTCCAAACATGAGCGAAGCTGAAGCATTGAAACTTTTGTCTGAACACGGAAAACTTGTGAAAAGGCCTTTTGTCTTGGGAGACGAGGTCGCACTTGTGGGATTCAAAGAAGATGAGTGGAAAGAAGTTTTTTAGCACTGACATCCGACACATTATTGGCAATGCGAATATTTAGTGGAAATAAAATGTCGTAAGCTGATTGTGAAGTAAAGGAGGTCTTTATGTTGAGCCTCTGGATTGTTATCTTAACATTGGCGATAGTCGGTGCAGGTCTTTGGATGGTTCTTCGCTTCTCAAAAGGAGGCGAATTGAAAAAAGAAGCCTATCATAAAATTCCGGCACATCATTCAGATAAAAAAAGGAGAGCATAGGCTCTCCTTTTTTGTTTTATCTTAGCTAACAATTAGTAGCAAAGAGTCGCGCCCACTTCGGGAGAGCAACCATTCCAGCTAGTCGATTTGCAATACAAGTTTTGTGGGGTTCTCCATTTACCTTTCGCCATACAAGCTTCCCAGTAAGGGCTTGTCACATCAGCTGCTTGCGCTTCGAATTCATGATTCATAGCAACCAAGAAGTCACGAGATTGAGCCTCAGACATATCCAATTTTGAAGCCATTGACTTGATTGCAGAAGAAGACGGAAGTTGATGTTTCATCAAAGTCTCGATGTCTTTCTTTTCCAAACCAATTTTTGCAAATGAAGTTAGACCCTCAGTCGCTACACCGCTGAATGCAGATTGAACTTTTTCTGCAGCAGCAACGCTCACGTTATATTTAAGAGCGAAATCAGAAAGACTTGCATCTGTTGCCGCGCCAGTCGTTGGCAACGTCACAGTTTCTGCCAACATACGACGACGTTCAGGACGGCCGCGGTATGGAGGTGGACGATGATCATGGTGGTGATTGTCTCCGCCAAGACCGATACCGATAATTACACCGATCGCACCTGCGGCAACTTCGCCATCAGTACAACCCGCGTTAAACAATGTTGCGATCGTGAGAACACTAGCAAGAATAACTTTTTTCATTGGTGGTTCCTTTGTAATTAATTGAGCGATGTCACTATGTCACCGCTCGTAAGCGAAGGAACCTAAAGCAACATGAGTGCCAGCGTTAATTTTGACGAAAGTGCACCACTTATTATTTTATATTGCGAACTTCAATTGTGATGTGACGACTTGATGAGGAGTTTTGTTTTGCGTGCCTAATCGAACTCCCAAGCCCACAAGGCGAACCGCGACTCCACGACGTGACCATGCCCGTTCAAGCAATCTTTCGAAATCTTCTTGAGTAGGAACGCCCTGATATACTTCTTCATGGGTTGTGGATTTAAAATCGAAGAACTTCAATTTCACAACTATACCGCGCACACGATCCTCATACTCACCGCCAATAAGGCGCTGAAGAAAATCTTCGTATAGCGAAGGAATGCGTTTTCTGCACTCTTCATAGGTTTGTAGATCGACATTATAAGTCTCTTCCACCGTGAGAGATTTTCTCTCCCACTCAGTAACAACTTCACGATCGTCGACTCCGCGTGAGAAATCATAAAGCTCTTGAGCACGGGAACCGAACCAACGGTGAAGTTCTGGCACTGAGTACTTTTGAATATCAGCGCAAGTATGCAAACCCAACTCATGCATCTTCTGTGCGGTTACTTTGCCCACACCGAAAATCTTTTCAACTTTCAAATCTTTAACGAAGCTCTCGACATCTTGAGGTCGCACGACGAACTGTCCGTTGGGTTTTTTCCAATCACTGGCGATCTTCGCAATAAATTTATTAGGCGCAATCCCTGCCGAAGCTGTGAGTTTTAACTCTTCAAAAATCAAGCGGCGAATTTCCTGCGCTATTAAGGTAGCACTGCCATTGAACTGCTTACAGTCAGTCACATCTAAATAAGCCTCATCCAAAGATAGTGGCTCAATCTTGTTCGTGAAACGTTCGAAGATTTCCCGAACCTTGCGGCTCTCTTCCTTATAAAGATCAAAATGTGGAGGAATCAAAATCAGCTGTGGGCAGAGGCGCACCGCTTGCGAGGATGGCATCGCAGATCTCACCCCAAACTTACGAGCCTCATAGCTCGCCGTACAGAGCACACTGCGCGTGTTTGGAGGACCACCAATACCCAAAGGCTTGCCTTTTAGCTGCGGGTTAAACTTAACCTCAACAGCAGCATAAAAGCAGTCCATGTCGATATGAATAATCTTCCTCATTTACACATTATTTACATATCTACTTGTGAGGGTCAAGACCGAAAAATAGAACCCAAGACCAAACCCTATGCCTCGCAGAGGTTGATCAAAAAGGTCCGAATGCGAGGCGAAGGATCTTCGCTGCCACGAAGGCGTACTTCCAGTACGCCGAAAAGCAAGTGAAGGTCCGCCAACGAAGCAGGCGGGCCTTTTTCATCAACCGACTAGGTTGGTTCCATTTCTGGGGTTTGTACCGGGGCTGGAAGGCCTTTAACGGGGACGAATTTTTCAGAGATCATGCGGTGGGCTTTGTCAGCTATCAGGCCGCGATCGTCTTCTGACGTCGTGTGGATTTGCTCGAGGAATTCGATTTCAGCATTCAAGGACTTCAGCGTCAGGGCTTTCCACATCGAGGTCGCGAAAGTGATGTCTCCATACCAGCATAGATGATCGCGCCATTTTAAAGAGAACTCTTCGCCGTTTACTTTACGGAAATTGATCACTGCGGGCTGAATGGGAACTCCCGCATGGGAGGCCGCCATCATCAAAGTTCTTTTGAAAGGCAAAACTTGTTCACCATTTGTAGAGGTCGCTTCTGGGTAAAGCACAATGCGGAAACCGTTCTGCAAGGCCTTCACCATGGATTTCATCTCATCCAAGATCTTTGTGCGGCTGCGACGTTCAACGTACATGCAACCAGCCATCTCAGTAAGAAGTCCTAAGAACGGAGTTTCACGCATTTCATTTGAGGTCACGAAGACCATCGGGAAGATCGAAGCCATCAACAAGATATCCACGAAGCCCATGTGGTTACTGACGAGCAAAAACTTATCGCCCTCTTTGGGCTTGTTCACGACAGTCAGCTTCATACCAAAAGATTTGCAGATCAAACCACAGAAGAAGTGCGCATTATAAGAAAAGCGCGCCCTTCTTTTTTCTGTGTCACGGATCACAAAATGGCAAAGGAATGACCATGACAAATAGGTGATGATAATGAGAACGAATAAAATAAGTCTTAGGACTCCGCGGAGCCCAGCTTGAATCTCTTCCACAGAGTTCTATTTAAATCTTCTCTGTGCAGAATGGTCAAGAAATCAATGCACTGGAACTCTTTATCCCAGGCTGGCTCTCCGCCTATGTAAGCGCCGATTTTGAGGTAAGCTCGGCATAAAGGAGGAAGAAGCTCCTCCGCCTCCGCTCTCTGAGTCTCCGTGAGAGGGCTGCGAAGTTCATCTTTGAAAAAACTAAACATAGGCATCGTATATGCCAAAGTCGGGCGGGTTCTAAATCCAGGATTGATGCGACCTTCCTCCTCAAAGTACTGAGTCAGAAGAGCAGCATCACGTGGATCATCGGTTTTCACCGTCGCGCAACCAAACAAGAACTTAGAATCCGAAGCCGCAAGATAATCACCGATACCTCTCCAAAGAAGAGAGATCACGATGCCTCTGCGGAAATCTTTATGAATACAAGCGCGTCCGAGTTCAAGCTTCACCCCAGGTTGTTGAAGGATGGAGTTCATCATGAACTCTTTCGCGGAATAAAAATTATTTGTAAATTCAGAGCAACGAACTCGGTATGTACCGACCACTTTATTCGAGCGTTTTTCTTTGATAATAAGGTGATCACAGTCAAAGTCGAAGGCATCGACATCCAAACCCCAAGGAGTTGTTTTGCCGATCATCTCACGATGGAAAACTTCAAAGCGAAGGGCCAAAGCTTCCTTCAACTCATCCATTGTCGTGACGGTTTTGATCAAGAAAGGTCCAACTTCAGATTGAATCTCAATCTTTGGTTTGAACTTGTGCATGTTGTTGGAGCGCATTTGATAGAAGGACTGAATATTCTGAGAGATTCGTTCAACCATAAACCCTCCGTGGTTAGAATAAGGCTAACAAATTTGAATCCCCGACATTGTCAGGAGTCCGTTCGGAAACTGTTCGAAGATTGAAAAGAAGCTTAAAAGGTGCCTGATCAGACACGCCAATTTTAAAAACCTGGATTAGATAATAAGGCTAGCAGCCTTGTTCAATCGATCGAACAAGGACTCCCAACGCTCGCCTACCTGATGATCTTCACGGTAGAAAATAATGATATCTTTCCCTTTTGCTGCAACGTCGCGCAAGTGTCCATAGAACTCACGAGTCGCGAGCAACGGATCTTTGGAAAGATTTAAAACTTCGGCAGAACTGACCCCACTCGCCGGCTTGATGATCTTAATGCTTTCAATTTCATCGGGCAAAGTGGACAGTTTTTCGTTCACTTCCTTGATGATACTCTCCACCGAACGGTTCTTTTCCGTACAAACAATCAAAGGAACCGGAGGCATATAATGATGCTTCATGTGTCCCGGAGATTCCCGTTTATCCACTTGTTCAATGAATTCGATCTCGAAGCCCTTTTCCAGAAGTACGCGCTCAATATCTGATTTCAAAATATGACCACGACGCAAAATCGAAAGTGCGACCTTATCAGGGCGATGGCGGATCAACAAAACGGTGGATTCAATACCGATCTGACAATCGCCTCCGTCCAGAACAAAAACGTTTTCGTTTTTAAACTCCACGCGAACATGGGTTGCAGAGGTCGGCGAAGTTCTTCCAAATTTATTCGCACTTGGGGCTGCTAATGGAATTCCTACTTCTTGAATCAACTCCAAAGCCAAGGGATGATTGGGCATGCGAATGCCTACGGATTCCAAACCTGAAGTGATCATTCCATTAATTGAGGGATCTTTTGGCAGAATCATCGTCAACGGACCCGGCCAGAAAACTTCCGCCAAGGCCTGAGAAGCCGGCCCCCAATAAGCCGTCACTCGTTTTGCCATTTCAATAGAAGAAACATGCACAATCAAAGGATCAAAGAACGGACGTTCTTTGACTTTAAAGATCTTTTCAATCGCCCCAGGAATATCAATACGCGCAGCCAAACCATAAACAGTTTCAGTAGGAAGCCCGATGACTCCCCCTTCTTCTAATATAATTTTAGCCTTTGCTAGACCCTCGTTGGGTGACATCATGAAAAAGATCCTTTGATGTCCCCAACTTACCGCAAAACATAAATGGGCGCCAGACCAAAAAGGTATCAGGGATGATACTTTTAGGGAGCTTGAACTTGTTGTTCCAATGTGAACATCAAAAATTCAGCAGGATGAGTGATTGCTGCCTTTACCGAGAGCCTCATAATACCGTTGAGGATATCTTGAGATGTCATGGTTGAACCTAAGCCTATTTGCGCCTCAAAGGCATCAGCGGGTTTAGCGCCTTGAATCGCTCCAACCTTCCAAAGATTTGTTAAAAAAACAGAGACCGAACTTTGTACCGCAATCCATGTTGCTGAAGTGTTGGGTGCGAAAGCAAAAGGCTGACAAATAAGTTTGAGATTCTTACCAATCAACTGAGCGGTGCGTTTAGCTTGAATGTAACGATAGTCGTTTGAATTTCCATTTAATGTTCTCGCCTCCCAGACAAGGATACCTCGCCCCATGAAGTTACGAATAGGATTAATTGAGACTCCATTCGGCGGTAAATTCAATTCACCGTTTCTAGCATTATTAATCACATCCTCGACATCCAATGCTCCGGCGATCTCGGTGTTTCCGGGAGAAATCCAAGTGTCATGACTTGCTATGATTCCAGCTAAACTTCCTGATGGCTCAAGAAAACGAGCTTTGCCTTCAGAAGCTGGATCTGCCACTTTGATTCTTGGATAAAAGATTGCTGCATTTTTTTGTTCTAAAAGTTCAGCAGCGCCATTTCTCCATGCAAGAGTTTCTTCATACGACCGGCCGGCCGGAGGATCCAAGATCAAAAACGAATTTTTTTCTGTCACCAGCTCGAGGGCTGCTCGCCTTGCAGGTTGAGCCTCTGATTCTTTGAGTGTTGCAAGACCAGGAAGAACTAAAATATCAAAATCGGTAAACGCATAAATCCCTGTTGCAGCCTCTTGCGTCCCAATCCAATTCGGCGGAACGATCCGATTGATCCAAGCTTGCTGCCCGCCATTTTGGAAAAACTGCGCGATTTGCAAGTAAGCCCGGTTGTCAGCACCCGGAGTTTTATTTAAAGCTCCAAAAACTTTTTCAAATTCCTTGATGCTATTTACTAAAACCGGCTTGTTCACTGGTCCCTGTGCATAAGCATCCACAAAAGCGACGACATTCATCTGAAGTTGAACCAAATTATTTGCTTGAGCCATCTCAGCCACTTTTTCAGAAGAAACTGAAAGAGGCGCACGGCCGATTTGCGAGGTTGTCGTACAACCCATCATTGAAAGCACCAGGACTAAGCAAAACATTCCACGCATAAGCTCTCCATCTCAAGCCAGTATCAATGGCCCCTGGAGAAAAGAAAAGTGAAGGCCTGCTCCCTAGACCTAAAAAGGAAGCAGGAACCCCTAGGATTCACGCAAGATACTGAGGGCGCTTTCCTTAACGATATCCAAACTTGCTAAGAACGAGATCAGCAAACTTAAAGCAGTGATAATGACGACAGAGATTAGTGGCTGAGCCAATGAGAACTCGAAAGATCCCTCGAACAAGAATCGGTTCAAAGCAAAGCTGACCCCGATACTAAGAAAGGCGCCGACAAACGAGCTAATAAATGCCAGGAACGCAAATTCAGTCAGAATGAAGCCTGTCACTTCACTGAAACTTGCTCCTAGGATTTTTAACATGTTCAGTTCCCAGCGGCGCAGCTTAATTTGACTGCGCACGATAGAGAATAAAACGATGTATCCAGTTATCAAAGCCAAGTAAGCCATCAGCTCTAGGGACCAACTCATTTTTTCTGCGGTCTTAAGAATTTCATCAACCAAACGAACCACATCGATCACAGAGACGTTTGAAAACTTCTGCGCGATCTCGGTTTGCAAATGATTGCGCATATCTGCATTTAAAGACGGAATAGAAGTGATAAATGTTTTTGGCGCGTCGTTAAGCACCCCATTTTGCACAAGGATAAAGAAATTGGGCTGAAAGCTAGTCCATTTTACTTTGCGAAAGTTCGCTATCTGCCCTTCGACTTCAACTCCCTGAACGTCAAAGACCACTATATCGTTCAGGTGAAAGCCCATTCGTTCTGCAAACTTTTGTTCTACTGAAAGCTGTGGATATTTCTGTTTGCTAGAATCAAAGTCGCCAACAATAGGCTGACCTTCTGTGATCTCTTCGGTTTCTGAAAGCTTATCTCGATAAGAAAGATTCACACCGCGATTCCTAAAACGCGCTTCTCGTTCTTCTTCGCGAGTTTTAAATCCTTGGCCTTCGATCTTTCTTTCATAATCTTGGCCATTCACCTTGAGAATGCGCGCACGCACCATCGGTGACTCGCCCAAGGCTTGAACTTTGTTATCAGCTAAAACTTTTTGAACCCCACCAAGTTGTTCATCTTGAATATCGAACAGGAATAAAGATGGAATTTTAGATTGGCTATCGACCCGGAAGTCGGCTTGCAGTGAGTTCTTCAACTGAGGAAGAATGTTAATTAGTAAAGCACCCATTCCTAATGCGACAAATACAGCCAGACTTGCTGCCGCCCTTCTAGATACACTCAAGAAACTAAATCTCATAAACCAGCGATGAACGTTTTTTAGAAGACCTGCTCCTCGCACAGTTAAATAGCCTAGTAAAATCAAAAGAACGACGACAACCAATAAGGCCGCGACAAAGATCGAACCAATTTTCCACGAATGGGCTTGATAGACCGACAATCCAAAAAATAAAATCGCCGTTGGCAGATAAGGCCAATACCTGCGTTGACCTTCGCCAACCGAAAACTTTTCTTCGCTGAACAATTTAGCGGCCCGAAGATCAAAGATCTTTACCATAAAGGGAAGGCTTACTACGAAGCTTCCAACAACCGCCATCAAAAGACACAAGCCCCAAGCTTCAAAAGTGACCCGGGGTTGCAAATCAAAAGGAGTAAAGCTTCCTAAAAGTTTTGTGAGCAATGGCAATACTAATTCGCTAAATGCCAAGGTCGGAATCGTTGCCAGCAAGCCTAACAATGACGCTTGAATGACATAGACTCCAACAGCTTCAGCACTTTGCAAACCCAAAGTCCTTAGAATCGCAATCTCTTTCATTCGACTTGAAAGGAACAGACGATAGATATAAGCGGCACCTAAAGCTGACATAAATAATGCGATCAAGGCAACCAGACCAAGATAGTCGGACAAGTATCCCAGTTGGCGGCCCGAGTCTTCTCCGGCTGTCGCGGGAGTTTCCACCGACACCTGAGGATCTGTTAACTTTTTATATAAGCTGTCTTTCAAAACTTCTTCCTTAGCCGAAGTTGGAAGTTTGAAAAGATACGCTACAGAGTAAGTGCTTCCATATTGAATCAATCCCGATTCTGAAAGTAAGGCACGATTGATGAAAATTCGTGGGGCCATCGTAGCGGCACGGAATGTTTGGGTTTCATCTTTGGTGATGACATCGGAAATTTTAAGTTTCAGTTTTCCTAATTGGACTTCATCGCCCGTCTTTAAACCCATCTGAGATTCAAGCTCTGGGTAGACCCAAGTTGTTTTCTCTCCAATAATATCTTTAGGACTGCCGCTTCCGATCCTTCGACCGGATTGAAGCTGAAGATCGCCATAAAATGGATACGCTTGGTCTACGGCCTTAACCAAAACAAGACGCGAGCCCTTCGCAGAGCTGAGCATTGCAAAGAACTCGTAGTTCTTTCCTTCCAAAGTTCCTTCTGGCAAAGCGCCGCGCATCTCTTTGATTTCTGATTCAGTCAGCTCTCGTCTTGAAGAAACAGCTAGGTCCGCTGAAAGAATCGACTTCGCATTGCTTTTGATTTCGTTCTCTAAAGCGCTGTTAAAAGCCTTCAGTGAAACAAATCCCGTTAAGCCCAAGCTTAAGTTGAAGATAAAAAACAAACCGAAGCGCCAACTGCGTACCATTTCCCTGACGGCTAAACGAAGAAGAATCATCGTTCCCTCAATTGGCCTTCTTCAAGGCGCAACGTACGTTCACATTTTTTTGCGAGGGACTCACTGTGCGTAACTAAGATCGTCGTGATCTTGTGTTTGCGAACAACGTCAAAGAAAACATCCATAACTTTATCGCCTGTGTGAATATCTAGATTTCCGCTAGGCTCATCAGCCAATAAAATCTTAGGCTTCACAACCAGGGCGCGAGCAATAGCAACGCGCTGGCACTCACCACCGCTTAACTGACTTGGGAAATGCTCCAAACGATGTCCAAGACCCAGCTCACGCAGGGCTTCTTCAGCACGCTCCCGAGGGTTTTCCATTTTTAAAATTTCCAATGCAAGCATCACATTTTCCAGGGCAGTCAGATGAGCAATCAGATGATATTGCTGAAAGACGATGGAAATATTCTGCGCGCGGAACAATGTCAGATCGTGTTCTGACATTGGTACAAGATTGGCTTTGTCCACCAAGATATCCCCACGATCCGCACGTTCAAGTCCGGCTAAGATCGACAGCAGAGTGGACTTTCCACTTCCCGATTGGCCGACAATAGAGACAACTTGTCCTGGCTCGATACTGACGTTCAGTCCATTCAAAACTTGAATCTCTGCATCCCCTTGATGAAAACTTTTGCGAACATCATTTAGTACTAAACTCATAAGGCACCTTTTAGAGCAGTGAACAAAGTCTCCGCGATGATTTTATGGCCCTCTTCATTGGGATGAATGCCATCGGCCTGATTATATTTTGGATTTCCAGCGACCTTATCAAGAATAAACGGCACGAAGATTAATTTGTATTTCTTCGCCAAGGTCTCATACATTTTTTTAAATTTATCAGTGTACTCTTTGCCATAATTAGGGGGCATGTACAGTCCACCCAAAATCACGCGCACTTTTTCAGCCTGTGCATATTCAATGGCCGCTGCAAGATTCTTTTCACTTTCTTCAACCTTCAAACCGCGCAAACCGTCGTTTGCACCCAATGCCAAAAAGACCGAGTTCGGTTTTGATTTGAAAATCCATTTCATACGACTGATAGCTGATGCCGTCGTAGATCCACTCACACTGGCATTCACGATGGACCAATCCTTCTTGCCAGCATCATGCAGCTTCTTTTCAAGAAGCACAGGATAAGAAGCCTCCTTCGCAACACCATAGCCTTCGGAAATCGAGTCACCCAAAACAATTAATTTTTTTTGTGCAGAATTTTGCGCGAAGGAATTAGAAAAAATAAGAGTGGAAAATATTAGAAGAGATGAAAATAAAAAAGGTCTCATAGTTTCCTATGAGACCTTTTATGAATTCTTAATTCAAGGCCGACTTAGTCAAACTGGTTCTTATCAACATTTGATAACTACAGAATAACTACGAAGTCCAAAGCTTCTACTTCGACAAAGTCGAAGCGCAAGCCCGTCGGTAATTAGCGACGACCGCCACCACCGAAACCACCACGTCCGCCGCCGCCACCGCGACCGCCACCGAAGCCACCACGACCACCGCCGCGACCACCTTCACGTGGTTCTTGTGGACGAGCTTCAGATACATTGATCTGACGACCGTTCAACTCAACGCCGTTTGCTCTTTCGATAGCAGCGTCAGCAGCTGAATCATCAGCCATTTCAACAAAGCCAAAACCTTTTGAACGGCCTGACTCTCTGTCCATGATAACTTTTGCTGAATCGACTGCACCGAATTGTGCGAAATGAGAGTGCAAAGCCTCGTCATCTACTGAATAAGGCAAATTGCCTACGTATAACTTCTTAGCCACAAAGACCTCCTGTGGAGCTGTTAAACCCGAGGAAGCCTTCGAACAACATAAAATCGAGAACAATCACTTCGGGACCTGTACCTGTAAAAAAACCTGAATTAAGGCTAGCATAGCGTAATTGCCGTGCAAGCCCAATTTTACGATCTCATATTATTAAATTGTAAGGGAACAGCGAAGCTCCCCCCACGTACCAGGGCGATACACTCCTGAAGATCATCAATACTTTTACCAGTTACTTTCAGCTTATCGTCAGCGATTTGCGGCTGTACCTTCAGCTTGGAATCCTTAATAACTTTAATAATTTCCTTAGCTACTTCGCGGTCAATACCTTGCTGCAAAGTGACCTTCTGGCGGAGCATTTTGCCACCAGCTGGTTCAATCTTATCGAACTTCACCGCTTTGATATCAACCCCACGACGATGAAGCTTAGTCTGCAAGATGCTCCCCATCTGCTCGACCTTGTACTCGTCTTCGGCATTCAAAGTAATTTCTTTCTTGTCTTTGTCCCAACCAATTTCAGACTTACTACCCTTAAAGTCATAACGACCATCAACCTCTTTACGAGCCTGATTAACAGCATTATCAATTTCCTGAATATCAAGTTCCGAAACAATATCAAACGAAGGCATCTAAAATTTCTCCAAAGATAAAATCCAAAAAGAGCGAAGCGATTTTTAATCCCCACTCCCCTCCCCAACCCAACCAACCGAAAACCAAGGTCGCTCAAAAAGGTCTGAATGCGAAGCGAAGGGTTTTTCGCGAAACGCAGGCGTGGCAGCGCCACGTCGGAGAGAAGCGAAAGGCCCGCCAACGAAGCAGGCAGGCCTTTTTCAGCGACCGCTTAGTGGTGGTGGCCGGCGTCGCCGTGAAGTCCGTGCGGATGTCCGTGCTGAAGTTCTTCAGCAGTAGCTTCACGAATAAGAACCATTTCAATTGCGAATTCTAGAGGCTGACCTGCTAGAGGATGATTTCCATCAAGAGTTACATGAGTGTCAGTGATTTTAGAAACACGTACGATGTGTGCTCCACTGCTCAACTCAAGGCGAAGGTGTGCGCCGATTTCAAGTTGTGGCAAGTGTGCAAGTTCTTCTTTTGGAACTTCCATGAACATGTTGTCGCGAGTTTCGCCGTAAGCATCTTTTGCTTCAAGCTTTACAGTTTTTTTGTCGCCTTCTTTAAGGTCTTTAATTTCTTCTTCAAGTTTTGGAAGGATTTGTCCTGCACCCTCAAGAAAAGGAAGTGGTTGGCCTTGCTCAGATGCATCCAAGATAGTTCCGTCAGGTCCTTTTAAAACATAGTTAAACGCCAATACTCTTCTCATTTTGAGGCTCCTTTTTTATGGGGGCAGGTATCCCATTGAACTGGACCTTTGGCAACCGTATTGCCCCCTATTTCTCAATATTTAACAGGTGGGGCTTGAAAACCCAAGCAGCCCTTAGGTATAATTGAAGATAGGAACGCACCAGAAGGGGGATTCATGCATCACATGGCCTCAGTGAGGTCTTTGTTGCTCAACGCAAGTTACGAACCCATGCGGATTGTAAGTTGGCAAAAGGCCTTGGTTTTGTGGTTTCAGGATAAGGTCGAAATACTCGAGTATCATTCGGCCTTCGCGCGGTCAGTGCATTTAAGGTTCGCACTGCCCAGTGTCTTAAGGCTGAGGACCTACGTTCGGCCCAGGGCAAATCATGCCGTGCGGTTCTGCCGCGAAAATGTTTATATCCGCGATAATTATACCTGCCAATACTGCGGCACCAAATTCCACGCAAAACAGCTCACTCTTGATCACGTCGTACCTGCTTCACATAATGGCCCAAAAAACTGGACGAATGTCGTTTCCGCTTGCCGCGATTGCAATCAACGCAAAGCGAATCGCACTCCGCGTACAGCAAATATGCCTTTACTGACAGAGCCGCGTGCTCCATCGTGGTTACCAACACTGCAATTAGAAATCAGTGCTGACCACGTTCCGCCCGATTGGGCGCCCTATCTAAGGCTTAAAACAGGATGACATCGAAGTACGACATCAGAATAATCTCCACACAAGAAACTCTTCCTTTACGCAAAAAAGTTTTAAAACCTTTTCTGACAGAGGAAGAGTGTGTGAATCCTGGAGATGATCTGACGTCGACTTATCATTTGGGATTATTTTACGAAAATAAACTCGCATCGATCTCGACTTTCATTCAAGAAAGTCATCCCGATTTCCCCGCGCAATTTTCTTATCGCTTACGTGGCATGGCCACAGACCAGGCTTTCCAAGGGAAAGGTCTTGGTGGAATTCTTCTGCAACATGGGCAAGAATTTTTGCAAGGAAAAGGCTGCGATTTTTTGTGGTTCAACGCGCGCATAAAAGCATTTTCATTTTACGAAAAATTAGGCTTCTCATACTATGGTCCACTCTTCGAGATGAAGGACATCGGCCCCCATAAAGTCATGTACAAGGTTCTTATTCCCAAGTAACCTCTGCAGAGGAGGAACTGGTGAATAAGGATATTCATAATCAACTAGTTTCAGCTCTGACCACGATCATCAGCGAAACCAATGGCATCTCTTTATCCGACACGATTGATCTTTTGCTTTCTTCGGATTTGCAACAAACTCATCGTGAAGCTTACGACCTAGTTTTTGAGTTTCGTGACTTACTCAATCGCTTTCAAATCAATCAGGTCGTCATTTCTGCTTTGTTGAAACATCCGGTTTCAGCAGCCCTTTTTGATTTCTTCAAAAGCTTTCCGCTGAAATACCACGAAGAACATATTCATCTCACCGGTGCGATTTCTGCAGAGTTCATTCATCCTCGTTTGATGAAGCTGCTTGAAGGTCCTGACAAAAAAATCTACGAGGAAAAAATCGCCGAAGTCTATGGCGCAGAGGCGCTACCAATTCGCACGGTGGCAGATGTCGATCGTTTGATTCGCTTACAAGAAAATGAAGGCTTTTCTCGCTATCTTAAAATTTTGTATCTACCGAAGTTGATTTTTTTGAATCGCGAAGTCCATGCCGAAGCGGCCTATCACATGGCGAAAGAGTTGCGCGAAAAGTACAACGTCGGTTCTATTCGTTTAAAATTCTCTTTATCGCGTTCAACTTCCAGCTCGTCGGAACAAATTCCTGGCATTGAAGATGTGACTCCTGAAGATGTTGTCTTGGGTCTTTATGATGGCTTTAAGAAATTCCAAGATAAATACCATGATTTCAAATTTATTTTGTCTCCGTCCTTCAGAAAAGAAGCTAATCACTTCGATGCAGAAAGATTTAGCAATCGTAAAGATCACTTCATGGAGCAAATTGACGAACTTGTTCAGATGCTCGACAAGTATCCATTCTTGGTTCCCCACATGACTGATGTGGACACTGTTGGTGACGAGCGCGAACTTTATCGCAAAGAGCATTTCAATGAAATGCAGGCAGGCTTTAGAAAACTGCAATACCGTGGTTTCAAAATCCGTTCGCATCATGGTGAAACTTGGCACACTCTAAAAAAAGGCATTCAAGCCGTCGACAATGCGATGAACATTTGGCATATCGACACTTTAGAGCATGGAATCAGTTTGGGAATCAATCCGAATAAATATTTCCATCGTCTGTATCAAGAAATCTTGCGGAAAAATCAAAGTGGGTTGCCGATCACGAACAAGGATCCACTGTACCGTGAGTTGACCGAATTGGATTGGGGATCTCATCGCGATGTTCTGGAAAAGATCTTAAAGGGTGAAGCGTTAAACGAAGAGGAAGACATTCTTTTTGTTAAGGCAAAGTTTCATACCGCGCGCGAAGTGGAACACTATCAACATGACGTTTTGAATCGCATGATTCAAAAAGGCGTTACCTTGGTATCCCTCCCCTCTTCAAACAACAAACTGACCGGAAAATTCGAAGACTACAAAGATCATCCCTTTTCATGGTGGGAGAAAAAAGGTGTGCAGTTGGGAGTCGGAACCGACAATCACATCACACTCAATACTAACTTCATTTTCGAAATGCTGATTTTGCTTTACACGGACGCTGTAAATCTTAAAATCACTAAGCTTCTCATGGTAACGACTGGCGAGACTCGTCGTCCGTTCATCAGCCATCTTTTATGGACCATGAAAAAGAGTTTGCGTAAAAAAGGCCTCAAAACAGAAAGATCCAGCACGTAATGACAGCAAAGAAAAATCTTCTTAAAGAACTTCTCAGCAAGCAGATGCTTATTATTTTCCTTCTTGGTTTCTCTAGCGGTTTGCCGCTGGCTTTAACAGGCGGAACATTAAAGACTTGGTTATCTCGAGAGCACGTCGACATTAGCACCATTGGTTATTTTAGCTGGGTGGGTATTGCTTACTCTTTGAAATTTCTTTGGTCTCCCCTTTTGGATCGTTTTACTTTGTTCAAAGCAGGCCGTCGTCGCAGCTGGATGTTGACGATGCAAGTGGCTTTGATTGCCAGCTTGGCTTATATGGGAACTTTAAGTCCGACTTTGAATCTTCCAGTTATGGCGACCATGGCTGTTTTGATTTCGTTCTTCAGCGCCACTCAAGATATTGCCATCGATGCCTATCGCCGCGAGCTTTTATCCAACGAAGAACTGGGCCTTGGATCTTCTTTAAATATTTACGGCTACCGTATTGCGATGTTGATCGCTGGTGGTGCCGGCATCGGTTTAGTGGGCTCTAGCTTCTGGCCGATCAGTTGGGGCCAGCTTTATTATTTAATGGCAGGTTGTATGTTCGTGGGCTTGATCACAACACTTCTTGCGCCTGAGCCGAAACTAGACAGTCCTCCACCGAAAACATTGTTGCAGGCCATTGTTGACCCTTTCGCAGAGTTTTTAAAACGTCCCGGTGCTTGGTACATTCTTGCATTCGTTTTGCTGTTTAAACTTGGCGACGCTTTAGCTATTGCATTACTTAATCCGTTCTATGTGGAAATTGGTTTTAGCAATGCCGATATCGGTTTGATCGCAAAAACTTTTGGTTTGATTTCTTCACTGGTGGGCTTCTTCTTAGGTGGTGTTGTTATTTACTATCTAGGTATCTATCGTTCACTTTGGACATTTGGAATTTTACAAGCCGTCTCTACTGCTTCTTTTGCAGTGCTAACATACACCGGAGCCAAACTGATTCCGTTTGCTCTTGTTGTAATCTTCGAAGATGTGAGCACTGGTATGGCAACATCTGCGTTTGTGGCGTTCATGGCGGCTTTGAGTAATAAGAAATATACAGCCACTCAGTATGCTATTCTTTCTAGTATTGCGACTCTAGGAAGAACCTTTTTCTCTGGTTTTACCGGGGACATGGTGAAGCACTTGGGATGGGCGAATTTTTATTACGTGTGTGCTTTGATTGCAATTCCCGGTTTGCTGATGCTTCTTGGAATGCGCAAATATCACACTGATGACATGCTTAAATCTGCTTAGTGTTTTGCTACACTGGATCTGCCTTTGAATATTTCTGCCTCCTAAACTGGGGGCATGTATCTGGAAAATTTTTTCTCAATACTACCACCTTACTCTAGCACTCAAGAAGAATGCTTTCTTTGGTTGTCAGAGGCTCATCAACTAGCCCAACAAGATCGTCACGACACCAAAGCCGAATACTTAAAACTTTTCCACCGGGTCGGTTGCACCCAAGGACAGATTGGTCAGCGTTATTTTTTCACTTCTGATTTGGTCGAGGGAGATTGGGATCATAAGCAGATTTATCCCGTTCATGCCTCAGCTCGCGGCGCGACCATGCAACAGCGACATGAATTTTATCACAAGACGGTGAAAAAACTTTTTGATGATATTTATAATACTCGGCCATTTCCCAACGACATCATTCACGTCAGTTGCACGGGATATATTTCACCCAGTGCCGCTCAGTTGACTGCTCTTAAATCTGAAAACCCTGTCACCGTTACTCACTCTTATCACATGGGATGTTATGGCGCTTTCCCTGCCTTGCGTATGGCTGCGGGTTTCTTAGCCAATGAAGAGGTTCTTGGAAAGAAAAAAGCCATTGATCTTGTGCATACAGAGCTTTGCAGTTTGCATTTAAATCCCCAGGACAACAGCTTAGAGCAACTGGTGATTCAAAGTTTATTTGCGGATGGTTGCATCGCTTACTCTATGACTCAAGATCCTCCTAAAAAAGGATTTAAACTTTTAGCTTTACATGAAGAACTTATTCCCAATACCGCTGACGCCATGGAGTGGATGGTTTCCGATTGGGGTATGAAGATGACTTTGTCGAAAGACGTCCCCAATATGGTAGGAGCAAAGGTTCGAGATTTTACTTTGCGATGGCTGAATGCTCGCAACTATGACGTCCCCTATATTCAAAAAAATGCCATCTTCGCCGTTCACCCTGGAGGTCCAAAAATTATTGATCAAGTTAAGGAAAAACTCGAGCTTCGCGAAGACCAGGTTGCTGCAAGTCGCGAACTTCTTCACGAACGAGGTAATATGTCTTCAGCAACCTTGCCTCATCTTTGGCAGAAGATTTTGAATGACGACAAAGTCCCTGCAGGAACTCCGATAATTAGTTTCGCTTTCGGACCTGGTCTGACAATTTGTGCAGGATACATGGAGAAACTCTAATGAGTGCATTTGTGATTGTTTCAGTCATACAGGGTGCTTCCATTTTGATTGATGAATTCGCCTTCCATCACAGACGAACGATGCCGCGATGGGAACGCCTGGGACATCCTGTTGATACTGCGAGCGTTCTGGCTTGCCTCTATTTCCTTTATTTCTTTGATCCCACTCCAACCACAATCACAATCTACTACGTCTTAGCCATAGCGTCCTGCATTTGCATCACAAAGGACGAGTGGGTGCACTGGAAATACTGTGGCCCCGCCGAGATGTGGCTACACGCCGTCCTGTTCGTCACACATCCTGTTCTACTATTTTCGGCAATGGCGGAATGGGAAACGCAAAAGTTTGCGTTCTTAGCGGTGGCCTTGGGTGTCTCTGTTTTTTTCGTCTATCAAGTCGTTTATTGGAATGCCCTCGAGCCTTATTTGCGGAAACTTAAGGAGCAGCGACGTTACAAAAAAGTCGATAAAGACGAACTGTACGAATACTTCGGCGAATAATCTGGCTTTAAGCCACTGGTTTTCGTCCTGGCCAGTGTCTTGCCCCTTGCTTTGCCACTTTGCACCATGATATCTTGATCTTCCTATTGCGGAGGGTTGGCCGAGTGGCTGAAGGCGCTCGCTTGGAAAGCGAGTTTACACCAAAAGTGTAACGCGAGTTCGAATCTCGCATCCTCCGCCATTTTTCGCTCGCAAGTAGCTTCAAAAATAATCTAAATACGCAAAATCAATAACAAATGGATTCAGTGAGTTAGCTCACTCAGACTTTTTCAAACATAACCAAAAATAACAAGTTCTAACGGATTTTCCGGGCATTCACCGGGCACTCGATGGGCATTTTCAATTCGAGAAAGCGGTTTTATTTTTCACTGTCATTTAAATTTAGAAAGGAGATTTCGTATGAATCTAATGAGAAATATTACTCTAGGAATCGTGAAGCTGGCGCTAGTGATCGGTGTTGCCGGAGGGCTAGCGGACCTAACTCTTTCCATGAAAGCCGAAGCAATCAAAGCTCACAAAGTAGGCCTAATAAGCTTAAGGCAACTGAACTCGACGCTTACGGCCCCTATTAGAAACCAATCATATCCACCACCCCATCGAAACTGATGGGGCTCAGATACCTACTTTTTTTGCTTCTCCAAATCACCAATTTGCGCTTGATATTTGCTTATAAGGTCATTGTTTGAAGCTATCGTTTCCGTTGCAGGTGAGGCCCCCCCTTATGCCAAGCCAAGTTATTCAAGAACGAGTTCTCAAGACTATTTCCTGACCAGTCACCCGTAGTGGCCCGTTTTGCCGCGGGATCGACAACAATTTATATAAAATCCCTCCCGTTGGCACCCAACAAAAAGCAATCTCCTCGACCGTCATTATAAAATACCTTTAGCCATCATGGCAGTTTCCTCGCCATAAAGACATCATTCCTTTTCTGCATGGGGAGGTTAGTCCATTCGTACTCATCGTAAATTCTTTTTAAGACGATCAAGATATCATTCACGATAAGATTTTTTCCAGACACGGGTCGAATTCTTACTTCTCTGATTTCAGACCATGGATTAAACCAACTTACCCTCTTTATTTTTAACTTTGGATGCTCTTCGCTCTTTGTCCTTTTTCCCTGTTGATCTGTATAGTGCTCCACATTTCCCATACGGCTCAACAGTTCCTTTTTTAATTGGCTCTTCCTTCTAGTAATGAAGAAATAGCCTGTAACCAACAGAATCAAGAAAATGACAACAGCTCCAATCATAAGTCTTTCTTCCTGAGTATATTTGTGATTGCTTGCTTCCCGGATCACCGCTATGACTTTACTTCTGCCCATCATCTGCTCCACCCATCAATCCCATAATCTTCTCTCCAATATACATCAGAGGCATACGTCTCTTGGACTAGCTTTGCCACCGCTTAATAAACTCCACGATCTGCGCAAGCTGGCTTCCAAAGTTATATTTCATCAAATCAAGACGCAATTCATCCCACTCCAATGCACTCTTAACCATGGCCGTCTTATTTTTCTCTCCCCAACGAGTATAGCCTTTGGGTTTGCCAGCTTCTTCACCACCACCATTGATAATTCCGGCCTGCGAAAATTTTCGATGGATCATTTCATGATATTTTTCATGCTGAGGCCAATCATCATCCAAGAAGTTTGCTCGCTGAATCTCATTCTCAGTCAACGATGGCGCCACTTTTTTAATCGCGTATTTGATTGCCCCACTCGGAAAATAGTTTTCCATCTCCCGACCTAATGAGTATAAGAACAAGTTGCTACCAGCCTCGCTGTTATCACTCTTAAATTCTTCCAATAATCCTTTGGCAACTTCTTTCAAATTTGCTTCTATATTTGAAAATTTGTTCGCCTCATCAATGTCCGAATCAACAATCAAAATAGGATGACTAGAAATTGCTAAAATATCTAGCTTTTGGTTCGCCTCTAATGCTGTTAAGTGAGAGATGCTTTTCCCGCCATACATAACAAACGTATAATCAAATCCCTCTACGAAATTTTTCCCATCAGGGTGAAGCTCAAGCATTCGTCTCCAAAAGATCATGTCCGAAGGACCCTCTACCCAAATGGCAACATTGGCTGTAAATAAAAGTCTAGCTGGATTCAGACCGAGCTTATCCGCAAGTTCAAATGCATCACGACGGTCGTGAGCAACTTGAAAGGTAATATAATTTCGATTATCAGTTTGTCGATACTCCGCTTGGGTGCGAATCACATTGCAGCTCTCTTTGAAGAGAGGCGCCATCTCCGTCGAATGCGTTGCAATTAAAAATTGCCGCGAGTCTTTCAAAATCAGATCAACCACCTTAAATCGTCTGGTCGGATGCAGTCCATTTTCCGGCTCATCCCAAAGAATGATATCATTCTTGTTCGACTCAAATACCAAAGAAAAGTAAAATAAACATATTTTAGTACCTGTCGAGGCCTTTTGATAATCAACTCCACTCAATTCTAAAAAGTCCTGTGCCTTATCACGAATGTTATAAAAATGAGGTTCCTGCTGTAAAAGTTCTTTAAGTTGATCCTTAATTTCTCGATATTTTTCGTCTGGAAAATTTCCGCCCCGAATATCGGAAATACGTTTAATAGTAGATTTGATGTCTGCAAAATCAGTTTGTCCAAATCTTATCAGCCGAGCATTTGGTAACTCAAGTTTGCGAACAAGATCTTCTAACGCACTTCGGGTCACTGGCTCGGGCGAGTAATTAAACAGCGATACAGATTCATGCCTAATGGCCTCCTCTTTCTCTCTTATCTGATTATTAGTATTATCGAGCTGCTGCTGGGTCGCCGCCATACTTGGATGATTAGAGTTATTCCGTCTCAAGTTATTTAGAGAAGTATTGAAACTTTCTTTATTTGCCTTCAGATTCGCAATCTCTGCCTCCAAAGGTCCCATCTTTGAAGAGCGTAAATAAAGATTATTTATGTCTACAATTTCATAGCCGCCAAACTCGGAATGCATCCCATAAATTAGAAGTTGCCCATTATATCGGCGTATGTTGACGCGAATTTCTTTAAAAGAATCTCCAAGATTTGGCATGCTTGGTGGAGCCTTAAAAGGCTCATCAGCCGAAAATTGAATTTCTACTTCTTCCCAATTTAGCCAGGGATCAACAGTTTGCCCACCTTTTTCAAATACGCACATATTCAGGAATTCAAAGGCAGAATGGACCGCCAGCAAAGTTGTGGTTTTTCCAGAGCCATTCGGGCCAATTAAGGAAGTAAGATTATTGCATTCAATTTCTAAGTCTTTTTCAAATCCAGGGAGCTTCTTAACTAGGATTTTTTTAATTTTGAAAGCCAACATTACATATCCTTTGCTTAGACAAGACCCACACCTTCCAGATCAGTAGCATTCATACTGCCCTGATGTGTTACTTAAACAGGCCTCCCGGTTATTTATCGCAGACTAAAAGATAGTCTACCTTATTCCCATGGGAGCTTTGTTTCATCCGGATAAAGGTGCTCAAAGATTCTATTCCGAATTGCCTGTAAACACTTTGTTGCTCTCGATGAAATTGAGATTCATAAAAATCTGGCCCGCTTACCCTATAAGTCACTTTTTCAACTTGCTGCTTTTGGCAAATCTGCACCTCATCTTTCACTATGGATGATTTTATTGTGTAAAGGTAATCATCTACGTATTCAACTGACCCAAAAGTTAGAATCGAGGCCCATTGTTTCAAATTTGATTCTGATGGTTGTACATACCCTTCAATCTCAAGGCGCAAAAAATACCTCTCCCCCTCAACCTCATTACTATGAGGCTTAAAGGAAAGTCCGGGGAAATTTATTGCAAGGCCAGATGCGATGTTCTGCTCAATAATTTTGCCTGTATGATCGAGCCATAACTGATGTGTTTGTCCCTGATCTCCATGAAAAACAACTTGTATGCTCAACGAAGTCTTTACTTCAATTTCAGCCGTTGTATTGGGCTTTATCGCCCATTCCTCGTTTTGACGTTGGATTGTCGAACTTGCACACCCTATAGGTATTAGCACAAGGGGGCACAGTTCAAGTATTTTCCAAATGTAGTCTCGGATTTGAGGCTTCATCTCATTCCTCTTCTTCTCATTCTAATATTGTGCTGCCGCTGGATCTCTACGAGGAATACTTATTGTCTTAACCCAATCCCAAAATGCATTTTGGATCGACCTTCTGAAATCCGAATTTGTCGAATATACCTGCATTAGACCTGGAAAAACCATACCCCTCAAGAAACTGCCTCCGGTATTCGCCTTAGTCCAATTCGGTAAACCAAATTCTCCAAAGGCATTTCCATCACTTGCATAGTTCAATCCAATACTAGTAACGGCCGACCAAGCAAGGTTATTCAAAAACGAATTTTCCAAACTATTTCCCGACCAGTCACCTGTATTTGCCGCATCCATCACAGTCCCACCAAAAGCCGAGAAGAACACCGCAGGAGCATAGATCGCAGCTGCTACCGCGATGATCGAAATATCTATCGTCTTCACCTCACTTGGATTAAATCCAAAGGACTTCGCAAGCGATGGAATTTGAATCGCTGTCAACACTAGTGCTGGCAACAGCGCCAAACTCAACCAACTCCAGAAACTCGCTCTACCTGAGGGGTCAATCTGCGCTGTTGGTAAATTTCCGCAGTAAGCGTATTTGTTGATAACACTGAGAGGACTCTTCAATGAACCGGGCTCTGGATCTTGTTGTAAGAATCGACCAATACTTGGATCATAATATCTCGCACGGAAATAGAACAACCCTGCTTCTCGGTCCCACTCTCGTCCCGTGAAGTTAAAGGCTGTGTTCACGATTGGAGCTGATGAAATATCGACGCCGCTAGAATTTCTGATGGAAAGGATTTTCCCGAAAGTGCGGTAGTCGTATCGCTGCACGATATTCCCCGATGAATCTGCAATTGATGTAACTGAACCTAAGTGATCCTTAAGATAATAATAATTTTTTGAACTTTGAGCAAGTCCAGCACTTACTCCCGCAGAAGTGATGTTCGAGGCTAAGATATCGTCCATCACGATTGGCGTGTGCGTATGCTGCGCCAGAATCGTTCCTGCGCCATCCGTTTCAAAGAAAATATTCTGCCCATCGTAGACGTAGTTTCGGGTATAGGATTTCGTGATATCCGAAAGGGCCGTATTATCAGTGACCACTTTTTGCATGCGTCTTCCTAGGACGTCATATTGGTAGTTCATTTGACGCTTCACGGAGCCCAGGACGTTACCAATGAAAACTTGCGTCTGAATAAGCTGATTTTTCGAGTTGTAAGTGAAAGCAAAAGACTCTTTAGTCGCGTCGTGACTGATTTTTCTTAAAGTGTTCCCGTTATTGTCGTACATATATGAAAAATTACCGTCATCAGTCAGTCTTTGAGACGCGGCATCGTAGCTAGAGGAGCCGCCAAGACTGTCGGTCACTCGATTGCCCATGCTATCGTAGGAATATCCTTCAGCCGCAACTCCAGTGTTTGGATTTGAGGCCGTCAAGATTTGCCCGTCTCCATCATAAGTGATGTCGTATTCACCCGCAGGAGTTCTCTTGATCGTCGGCAAATACCGTTTATTGTAAGTGAGGTTCTCAAAATCAGAGCCGTTGGATTCATTATGCTGTATCGAGCTTAAGGCTCCTCCTGAAGTGTAAGCAAATATCGAGCTTCCGCCAGGGCGAGCAATTCCTGTCAAGCGACCAGCCCCATCATATCCAAAGGCAAAGTTTCCGCTCGGAGTCGCCATCCCAGTTAAACGATCATCTTGGTCGTAGCCGTAAGAAACGCTATAGCCATTTGAGGTGCTAAGCTGCGTTCTATTGCCATCAAGATCAAACGCGTAGTTAAAACCAATTGATGGGTAATTTGCCATCGCTCCCACACCCGCTACTTGCGAGAATGTGGTGTGCCCTTGTGTATCGGTCAGGGTGCTCACTTGGCTCACTGAATTTGTCGCAGACAGGACCTCGCCGCGAACATTATATTTGTACACGATCGAATCATCCGGCATTGTCACCGTGACCAAGTGATTTAAAGAGTCATAGACAAAATTTTTCACATTCCCGTTAGGATCTGTCTCTTGAACTCGGTTGCCCATTTTGTCATAAGCAAAGGTGTAGAAATTCCCCATCGGGTCAGTTTTGGAAATCATGTGGTGATTGTTGTCGAACTGGAATGTCGTCACCTGATTTTTTGGATCGGTCACGAAATGAAGTTCGCCCGTTGGAAGATAGGAATAACTCGTCACTTCGTTTTTGGGCGATTTCACAGAAAGCACGCGATTGAATAAATCATAAGTGTTGACCGTGGTTAGAACATCGCTGCCCGTGCTTGTGCTGGTCGCTGTGAGCTGATTACCAGCTAAGTCATAAGTGAACGAGGTTGAGTTCCCATCATTTCCAGTCATTTTATTGATGTTGCCGTAGGAGTCATAAGAGTAGCTCGAAGTGATGCTGACACTTCCGTTCTGAACAACTTTTTGCAAAGGCAAGCCTTGGCTGTTGTAGGTGTAAGATACCGTGCTTCCGCTCGGATCTGTCACAGATGTCAATAATCCCGTGCTACCGTAAACATAGCTTGTGATTTTCCCGTTCCCGTTGGTCTCGGACAACACCTGTCCGTATAAATTATAGCTCTTGCTATTAACAGCTCCGGTCGCATTATCGGTTGTTGACAGCAAGTCCCCGGTATTTGAGTCATACGCCATGAACTTAGAAGTTCCATCGGGCTTTTCGATTTTGATCGTGCGACCCAAAAGGTCTCGGGTAATTTTTGTGACATTGCCTTGAGCATCTTTAATTTGATTGATGAGGCCCATGTGGTCTGAAGTCAAAGAGGTCGTCGAGCTATTCGCATTTGTGTATTGTGTAGCCGCCTGACCATCACCCAAGCCAGGATTTACCATCGGAGCCGTTGCTCCCGCCGTATAGTTGTTTGCAATAGTCTGAGACTTCAAATCATTAAAGACTTGCGAAGATCCATCGGGTTGCGTGACCTTTGCAAGCCTATTCCACTCGTTATAAGAGAACGTCATGCTGTTGCCTCTAGCATCCGTATCGGCAAGCATTTGTCCATCGGTATCGTATTGGAAAACCCTTGATGTCCCGTCTGGGAATTGAACCGATGACAGCGTGTTCCCGCTATAAGAAAACTTTGTCGTTCGTCCGGCAGGATCGGTGATAGTTCCCAGCAAGCCCCCAGAGAAATTGTATGTGAGACTTTGCCCGCTCGGGAACTGAATCTGATTCAAATTGTGGTCAGAGTCATAAGAAAAGCTCACAGTTCTGCCAACGCGGTCCACGCGCTGAGTCTGATATCCGCTTTGATCGAAATATTCGTAATCACCACTACGGAACTGTCTTGTCCAAATGCCGTTGGCATTTTTAAACAACCGCGATCCATCATTGCTTGTTGGAGCAAAGGCCAATGGACCAGAAGTTGCGCTACTAAATTGAACACGTCTGATTTTTCCGTGGCCAGAATCCACAACGACAAGGTTCTTTTGGTCATCAAGACCAAGAACGGTCGGGCTACAAATAGAGGATAGAAGTGCAGCACCTCCGTCACCGATATTCGCCGTTGCACATTGATTGTTTCCGGCAACCTTATTTGCAATGCCCGTGGTCAGATTAATTTGCATGACCCGATTATTTCCCGTATCGGCCACATAAAGGTAATTGTTCACAGAATCATATGCCAACCCTTGAGGAGTTTTCAGCATGATTGATCTTGCATCAGCCTGATCGGACATCACTGTTCCACCACCAACAATCGTGGAAATGACGCCTGAAGAACTGATTTTTCTGATATATCCATGTTCGCTTGCCACATAAATATTGCCCTGCTGATCGTAGGCAACCCCTGTCGGGTGAAAAATACTGGCGTTGATCGCAGACGAGCCGTCGCCATTGTCATAAGTTTGGGAGTTTCCAGCAAATAACGAGAATTGCGAATTGGCCGGATTAAATGTAACCACCCGGCTGTTCCCTGTATCGGAGAAAAGGATATTTCCCGAAGGCAAACCGATAACAAAGGACGGGCTGTTGAATCCCGCAAAAGGACCATAGGATGAAGAGAAGGGCCAAGCCGATGCCCCCATAGTTCCATCACCATTTACAGCAGGGAAAGGAAATGGAGGAGTATCATAGTTGCGGCAATCATAACCTGTCGAAGTCTTCGCTTCAGGGCCACAATCAAAACCAGCTTGTTGATCGCAATACGGATTCATTTGATTTGCAGGAAGATCCAAAAGTAATTGCGCACCACCATCGTCCGTGCTCCATCTCCTGTCAGTTGCAAGATTAAAAACAAGGCCGTAAACGGTACTGCCTCCGTTGCGAACAAAAGAGTGTTCCCGGTTGCTTGTTGCAAAGATTTCCCCGTTGCTTGCGCGGACCAAGCCACCCAATTTGTACTTCATCGTGTAACTGTAGAGAGATGGATAAAATGTTCCGTTGTAAACAATATTGCACCCGTAGTTATCGCAAATCGTCTGTGGCGTACATGAAGCAAAGTTTTGAGAAGCGAAATGTCCCATATGTGTCGGTATCGAATTAATATTGCTGACCGAAGGTGAGCTGCTTGAAAGATCCATTTGCGCAAAGTAAGAGGACTTCGAAGAAGGATCGTAATTTCCTGTCAAGGCCGTTGGCCAAACGGATAGATCTACCCCGTGAGTCAAGTCCACCTGAGTGCCAGCACTGTCAAAAAGCGTGCTGATGGTGTTGTTGACCGCATAGGTTCCAACGGTTCCGTCCGCCTCTTCAAGCATCACCCTAGAGTTCGTTGGGTTGTAAATTCGGGCGGCACCATTGATATTCCAACCACGTCCCGCAGGGGATTGAGTTTTATTTTGCACCAAAATATCGGACTGAATATCTTGTGGCAGCAGATTGACAATTTGAGTGTCGATCCCTGTATTGACCATCGTTTGAGTCAAAGTCTCAACAAGGCTGTCATCAACCCAAATATAACGTGTCTGAGTTGTGGTCGTCGTTGTGATTGTCAAATTTTTAAGTTTTATCTGAAAACGCGCTAAAGCCGGATGGATTCCTGAGGCCATGTACTGACCAGTAGCAGGGTCCACTAGTTTCACACCATAGCTCACTACTGCCGATGTCGGGATTCCTGTTTGGGTTAGGATCTGTGTGGCTGCCGCATTAGAAATATTTGTTCCATTGATTTGTTTAACTTTGTCATCAATGGCAGTGTTTGAGAAAGACACTTGATCCGAGGCCAAGGTGCCTACGAAAAACTGTGAGTTCACGGAATCAGGCACCCAAAGGTTCTGCCCCTGCCAATCTGCCTGATAGCTGTCATAAATAAGATAGCTGATCCAAGCCGAACGGCACTCTTCCCAGCCCCACATCACATCCCAACAGTGAACCACCTTTTGCCAGCCGGTTGTTGAGTTCGATCCGCTTCCGGTGCCGGATTGCGGCGGCATGGGCTTAGGAATTGTGAAAATATCAGAAACAACGGCCGTCGGATTTGCCCAGCCGCTTTTGTATGTCATGGACGGCGAGTAATCTTGACCAAAAACTTTAAAGCTTGGCATCTTGATACTGTTTGTAAGGCCGCCTTCACTGGCGTCAATACCAATGAGATTAGGGTTCTCAATACTTGCAATCAGCGGGGCCAAGGGCACAGCGTAGACCGCACTGAAATGTGTGATGCCGGAGTCAGGATTTGTGACCACTGAATTTCCATCCGAGGAGACCTGTCCGAGACCATCAAGCTCCCATTTTCCTTTAGCAGAGTTCATGGAAATAAAGACCATCGGTGTTCCCGAAGGCAGTTGATTGTCATTAGGAACAGAGAGTTGCACGGGTTGACTGAATTTCGTGCCTGATGGCTCCAAAGAAATAACATTTGTTGGAACAAATCCAAGAGGGACAGTCGTTGTTGTGCGACTTGAACTCACCGTCATCATATTCATTGGTGAGGATGTAGCACCTCCGGGGAAAGTCGTAACTCCCGCAGGAATAGTCAATTGCACGCCGGGCGCATAAGAACTGGTGACTGTGGCCTCGGCATTGGAGCTTACCATTGTCTCACTTCCATCAAGCATCAAGGGTGTTAAGAAAATAGGGTTTTCAAGAACGTTACTCTGCCCAACACCAATACTTAAAGCGATATGAGTCACCGCATAAGACCTATTAGGAATATCGGGATTTTGACTGACGCCACTCGCATCAACATAAATCGTTTGATCCCCCGTTGGAGGATTTGTAATAGCAAAATGTCCGGTTGCATCCGTATAGGCAACTGCGGAGCTGCTACCAAATCCAATTTTCACATTTACCAAGGGAGTTCCGCTCGTATCTTCGACCATTCCGGCCAGAGTTGTGCTTCCACCGAACTGAACGGTTGTCGTCGCAGTCTCTCCCGTCTGAGTGTCCTTCACGGTCACTTTGGCGGAAGTAAAATTGGAGAGTTGAACTCCGAAGCCTCCGACTGAGTTACTTGTGACCGAAGCGCCATTGCCAAAGAGCGATGCCGCCACGGTGACACTCGCACCAGGACTAGTTGCAGAAGGGGCACCCACAACCCATAGATGCTGGCCGTCTCCACTTGGCACAACAGAAAGAAGGCTTGGAACCAGCAAAACTGAATTAACGGTCACAGATTGCGTGAGTGTTCCTTGATTTCCCGCTAAATCTTGGAAGGTAAATATCATCTGCTGAGCGCCAAGGCCTGCCGCCACATACACACCAGAAAAGCTCTTTCCATCACTTGAAAGGGTCAAGTTTGTGGAGCCAATCGAAATGCTCGCCAGAGCCTTGCTTGCTGTACCGGACACATTAAACGCCAACTGCTGAGTTGTTGATCCGTCTGCGGGAGTCACACTCAACAGGGTAGGAGGAACTGTGTCTTTGGTCACTGTGCGAGAAATAGTTGTCGTGTTACCTGCGGCATCAACAGAAACAATCTGAATAAGGTTATCTCCCTGTACGGGCAAATACGCTTGATATGCGAATTGCTTGGAACCCGTTTGCATCAACTCAATGCCACCAACAATAATATGGGTTGTTGTCGGAATTGAATCTTGAACTGTCACGTTAAACGAAACGAGAGACCGATTCGTTAGCAGGTGGTCTTTCAGATCTGTGGAAATCACCGGAGGAATATTTTGATAAGTAAGATTTACGGTCTGAGAAAGATAACCTTTTGTACCATAGGCATCCGTTGCAACGAAATTCAAAACAGCAGAACCAGCGGCTGGAATGCTGACATTGCCAGAATACGATCCGCCACCATTATTCATGGCAACCTGATTGACAGTCACTTGCGAAGTCTTATCCACTGTAACGCTCACAGGAACAAACGCTGGTAATTTATTGGAGTAGAATGTAGTCAAACCAGTGTAAGAAAGAACTGGCGGTGGATCAATTGCAGTCACAGTCTTTACGGTGGTGCTTTGTAAACCATAACTGTCAGTGACGGTAAGCTGAACAGAATAATCTCCGGGAATCGCATAAGTGTGATCTGCGCTTGCGCCAAAACCTGTCACTCCATCACCAAAGCTCCATATATAAGAACCAATGGAACCAAAATAAGCTTGAGATGAAGTTGCATCAAAGTGCGCCGACATCAGATTCGTCGTGGCAATAAAAGAAGCCACTGGGGGAATATCTAAAATAATATTGATGCTTGCGCTGCTTGGGTTGCCAGCAGCGTCAGTTGATTGGACCCGCAAAGTGTTCGTGCCGGGATTTAAATTCAAAGCTACGTTAATACTTGTACTTTGGCTTTCAACGATTTTCTGAGAGTTCAGATAAATATAAGACTGAACAGGAGAAACGTCTTTGACGTTAACATGAACAGTCGAATTGGCGGCAGCAAAAACGGTTTTATCAGCGACTCCAAAGCTGATAACTGGCGGTACGTTATCGACCACGATTTTTGAAACGTAGAGCGGAGCCTTATTGCCTGACGTATCACTGACTGCGGCGGTAAAAGTGTAGGCTCCATCTTCGATCTGCCCGTCTATAATGCTCCCCGCCCAGGTGTATTGAGCACCATCAAGATTTTTGTAAGATGTGAGACGTCCCGTGATATCTTGAGAAACGGCTCCACCAGAAAGCGTTGTTCCAGAAAAGGAGGCATCAAAGGATTGCAAATTCAATCTTCCAAATGGATCGAATGCGGTTAGGAACACTTGTGATAAGGTTTTCACATAAGAAGTACCTTGGGCTGGCAAACTGGTTGCTAGCCATTGAGGAGGCACGTTGTCAATATTGACATCAATGGATTGAGTCAATGATCCAATCTTATCATGCTTTTTCCCATTTTTTGCTCTGTACAGCGTCAGTAAAATGACGTTGCCGTCGTTTTTAGAGAAACTTGAAATTTGGCCACTCAGTGAAATTTGCGAACCATCCTCTGGCAGGGTAATAGATTGCAAGAGCTTCCCATCTTTATAAAGTTCCGCTAGGTATCCGCTCTTTCCAAAATCCTTGTAGAAATCGTCGTTATCATCTCTTTTGCCGATTTTAGAAATCGTTCCCAGCAAATTAATCGGAGTGCCTTCAAATGCAACGCCAACATCGGCCTGAAGGGAAAATCTGAACCCATCAATGGAAGTGGCCACACGGCTAGAAGATGCTGTTTTATTATCCACTTGGATTGCTTTGGTGTTTTCAGCAATGAGGTTGTCATCGGAATCAATTTTCGCTAACACTTGATCTCGAAGATCTGACAGTTTTGCGATTTGCTCTTCAACGATAGCGACGACCTTGGCCAAGGACTTTCTGTTTTCAAAATCTTTCTTTAAATCCTGAAGGGCCGCGAGTCTGCGCTCAAGTTTTCCAATAATAGAAGAGAGTCTTTTCAAGCGCTCTTTGTCTTCTTGATTATTATAAACGCGAACAGAGAATTGATTGGCGTCTGCCGCATTGAGAACTGCAGACTCAAAGGTAAAATCAATTTCACCCTTACCTTTGCTTTTGAAGACTACTTGGGATGTGACATCAACGGTCGCATTGGGAAAGGTTCCGACGATTTGCACACCTTGCTTGTTGAACATTTCAAGCAAGCCGTTATTTTTGTCCCCATCGCCGAAGATTTTCTCGAGCCAGTCCGACCAATCAGAGGAGCCTTTCACAACCTTGATCGTTCCATGGAGTTTCGCGATCTTGCCACTTACAAAAGTTTTTGAATCCGGCTGAATATCAACTAAAAGTGCCTGCTCCGCAGATTTCCCCAAGAAGCTTGTATCGGCACTGGCTGCCATTGAAAGCAATAAGAACGACAAAAGGATGGTTTTAAACATGCTCATTATTGAACCCAACCTTTCACGGCGTCAGTGGAAAGACCTTCGGCTTGCAAAAGAGTCGTATCACCTGAATCAAATGAATATTGAGGATCTGTATGGAGCGTTTGTTGAATTTCTTGAATTTTTGCAATTGCCACCTGAGGGTCGGTCACTGGCTGCGGGATGCTGCTCATTACTACCTTAAAAGATGAACCAGAACTAGGCGTAGAGACATCTGTCGTAGGAGTTGGCTCGGAATTTCCTGGATTGCTCGCAGCAGGGTCGCCGACTTCAGGAGTTGTCCCACCTGAGGAGAGACTTTTAAATGACATTTTCCCTGTGCAACCAGAAAGAAGAAAAAACATAACGAGCAGCAACGCTTTCATATTCTTCATTAGCTTCCTCCGACGTACAACTTTAACCTTTCAATAGCTATAAACTGAAATGTGTTAGTTCTTTCGGCGGGACATTTCCCAAACTTAAGATAAAAGAATTTGTTTATTCTTGAAAACCTCAACTTGTTTTGTTTTAGAACAGCCGAGCATAAAAACAATTTCAAGTTGATCCATGAACATTAAATCCCTTGCGTAGGGAGAATGGGGACAAGAAAGACACTAGGTCAAACCTACTTTAAGTAGGCTTTAAATCAGAGACGCAAAAGCGCGCGAATTTTACTCATCACCGCGTCTACATTGGGCTTGTGTATGAAATAAAACTTCGCATGTTGGATATGAGTCGTTTTAAGAGTCGTATGTCCCGAAAATAAAATGAATGGAGTTGATGGGTGCTGGTTTTCAACAACGTCGAGCAGGTCAAAGCCATTATCGCGGTCCATGTTGTAATCACAAATCACTAAATCCACGTCCACCTCGGAAAGCACTCCCTTTCCCTCTTCGGCAGAAGAAGCATGAAGTAACTCAATATCGAATTCTTGCCTGATTCTCAAAGCAAGCAGGTGTCGCGTGGTCTCTTCGTCGTCTACCAATAAAATTGTATGGCGCGATCTGCCGGATTTCACCGTTTCAATTCCAAGACTACGCCGCGTGGAGAGTTTATTGTCTTATAATCCACGGTGGGCAAGACGATCCCGTAGTCTTTAAAAATAGCTTTAGCTAATTCAAGTTTGCCCTCTTTGATAAGGGGATTGAAAAATTCATTGAGCTGTTCGGAGAAAAAGGCTCTCTCGTCAAAGCCGTTGCAAGCATGGAGATAGGAGGTTTCGATTGCATAAGTCAGAGAGGTGGATTTATTCTCAAAATCTGAAAATGCAGAGACCGGAATTTTTGAAGATTCCGACAGATCCTCAAAGGATTTCTCCCGATAAACTCTCATGCGTCTGTAAAAATCAGGCAGAATATCTTTAACAATGGCTTTCTTCTGGTCGGTGGTGGTGTGCAAATTCTTATTAAGAACGGCATAAATGGGCTGCATGTTTACTGCTACGAAAAGAATTTAAGCAAAAGCTGAACTAAAAGATACGGCAGTTATCAAAAAACAAATTAACTTTTTCATTTTATTCTCCCATTGTTTCAAATTTCCTCTGCCAACCAGAGGGTTTCCAAATCCAAATTATTATACAGGTGCGATATTCTGATGAGTCAGTCGAGAATTTCCCAGCCATTTCATACGAAGACCTCACGTGTTTAAAATTCCTGGCGAACCTAACATCAAGCGGACAAATCGCATAATTTCAAAATTTTAAGAATGCCGAATAACTTCCAGCCCTCAGATAATGCAACCCAAGTGCCCGATTAAATCAGTTTGCCAAAGGATATAAAGAGACTGGGAAAAAAAGCTGTGTCTAAAGGTTTGACAGCTCCCAATAAAAAGGGCTTTTAACAAGCCCTCTGAATCTTCAAATTTTCTCCTCGGTATAAGCCAAAGACCAACCAGTCGCGAGTTGGCGGTCTTCAGAAATATTTGAACTAACGGTACGTTAAAAAGAACTGATAGAAATCCCGGGCCGTATCAATACCGACCATCAACTCGACTCCGTCGAATATGAAAAACTGCGTGGGCCATTTGTATGAGACGCCACCCGTATAGTGCAAACGCCCCTCCTCCCCTTCCCACCGGGAATTTTCATAGTACAAACCCAGTGAATAGGTCGCCTTCGAGTCACGGCCAAAAGCAGAACGCCAGCCCACTCGAGGTTCTGCCACAACATTACGTCCTTTCTTCACCAAATTTTTGTCATTCACCAGATTCGTAAATGTATCATAGCCCATCAGGTATGAATCTGAGGTGGCTCCGATGATGTCTACATCCATAAAGAGAGTTCTTTCGTCTTGAAAGGGCATATATGAGGCACCCAGTGCCCACATCCACGGGAAAACCAACTCGACATCTTCTTTGTAGCTCAGCTGATTTCCGAAAGATTCAAAATCCATATTCATAGAATATCCATAAGATGACGTAGACCTGAACCAGGAACCCAAGCGAAGGTTCTCGCTATATTTGTATATCGCTCCTAAAGAAAATGAAGGAATAGGCAAATCACTGAACGGTTTCGAGGAGGCATTTATACCAACGACGTCCATTCTATGATCCTGGAATAAAAACGAAGCGGATCCTCCCAGAGAAAGTTTATTACTATACCTGTAGGCCACTGGAACGGTAAGAATGTAGGTGGAAGCATGGTCGGAGATATCGATCGCTTGAGAGCGCCCCTGATCATCCATCAAAGAGGCCTTCGATCGCACATAATCGTTCTGAATCGAGAATGCCAATCCAGCTCCCCATTTTTCGCCAGCCCAAATAAAGCCAGCCATGAATGTGGATTCAGAGACCGTATTGTCCCTTTGCATTCCAGGTTCAAGGGAGTTTTTTTTGTTAAAGTCATAATCATAATCCCAGTTTTCGCGACCGGCTTCCAAACTGGCTGGGTTTTGAAAGAAGCTGCTGTCGAAATCAATATCGGAAGCACAGGCACCGGCAATAGTGGAACAAAACGGACCCTTGGTATAATCCGCTCGATAGATGTCATATACCCGTGCCCGAGCTATAGAACCCACGACAATAAGAAGGATGAAAATTAATAGTCTGTCCATGAGTTGAAATTCAACGTTCCATTCACTGTTAGAGGGAAAAAACTTGATGAAGCACTTGTAGCGACAACTCCCGATCCTGGAATAGGTGGCGGTCCCGCAGGGGCTACATCTGGATTCGTTTGAACATCAATAAACCCACAGACTAAAAGATTTGTTGAGGTTGACAGACTGATAGGAGTCGCAGTTGGAGCCTGAAGGCCGGCATCCCAAACCGCGACACAATTCGTAGAAGCCAAGTGACATCCGGAAGCATCGCAATTGAGCGTATCTGTGGGGTCCGAACTGGAGAAATAGGCTCCGGCAATATCCGAAGGTGGAGTGTCGCCAGTAATCGCCGACCATAAGTCGGTACAGCTATTTATTTGTCCCGCCGTTGAATCGTAAAAGGTGCCCGAGTTATTATCAGGAACAAAAATAAAATAGTAAGATGAGCCCTGAGCAGCGGCATTGCAGAAGCCATTGCTTCCAGAACCGTTGGAACAATTTAGGGAAATTTTTCGTGCGTTCACCACGCCATCACAGCTGGCTGCCACGATGGCACTTGGACCTTTTTGAAACGTCAAATCCAGGGATCGACACTGCTGCGGCGAAAACATTGATTTTACAACGTTGTCGCAAGGAGTACAGGCCCCCAGGGATAGAAGAATCGAACTGTAGATGAAAATGTTTTTAACTTTTGTGAACATTAAAAACAAGTTTATCGCTATTTCAATGAGCAACGCGAATTAATTGAGTCAACTTGAATATGGATTGGTCAGAATGAGACTACTTCTTCGATGAATTTTATCACTGAAAAAAAGATCGACAGAATCTAATACTTATAACTGATAGTGATCTTTTTCTGATGATCCTGTTCGTCAAGCAAATTGGAAATGCCTCTGAACTCCAAAACCTGCAAAGTGCTTTCGTTGAAACTAATTTGCAGGTCAGGAACAAGGGCACGAACGAAAGGGTTCTTGGGTTTCACATTAATTGTCATCTTAGATCCCGCTTCACTAATTACCTTAATTAAGATGGACATGGTATCAAGGCGAGACGGCATAAGCATTACTGCCTCAATCTCGCCGCTTTTCTTTAAAGACTCCATATTTTTTCCCAAATAATAAACCATTCCTTGAGGCGTGATCATGTCCTCTTTATAAGAGAAAGATTTTTCGTGGGGATTTTTGTCGTCTTTTTCCTTATAGCTCATCTTAATCGAATTCTCTTTTTTGTTGAACGTCATTTTGTACTGATACTGATCGCGCAGATCCTCAAATGTTGTGTCCGGCGCAAATAGGTTTTTGGAAAAATCCAAATTAATCTGTGCAATCTTCTTATGATCGGCGTTGAAATAAATAATACTTCCCGAAGAAATTTTATCACTCGCCTTCTTTAGATCAAAAACCTCTGTATAAAATAGATCTCCATCTTCAGTGCGTGCTTCTCCCTGAAAACTCTCTGTCTTATTTTTAGAAGAAAAATCTCCTGCCGAACCCGCAGGGGAACTGAGAATTAAAGAAATACTGACGAACAACTTGACGATTTTTTTCATTTTGACTCCAAGTGAACAGTTCAAAATAAAGTTTTTAGCACATCATACCATTTCAGGTAGTCTGTAGTTACCAAATGTTAAGCAAAAAACAGAGGTGAGGTTTCATGGATAGAAGCGCCGTTAAGAACTTTAACAAAACAGTTCGAACTTTCATTAAAAGATACGCGAGCCTGATAACTTTATCGATTCTAATCTATGTAGGTTATTCTTTGTCTGTCTCATTTAAGAACATTTCTGCAGACGAGTTACGCCAGGCCTTGTTCCTTGTTTCAGGAACACAGATATTCTATTCCGTAATTTGCGCTGCCTTCTCTTTTTTGTTTCTGGCTATCTCGGAAAATTTAATCAATCATTTCTTAAATGTGAAAGTCGGCTTTTTCAGAACGGCGAAAACTTCTTTCATCGCCAATGCCATCAGCAACTACTTTAGTTTTGCCGGAATGAGCGGTCTTTCTGTGCGCGCTCGTCTTTATAAAAGACAGGGTGTAGGCATTCGCCAAGTTGTGAACTCAAATTCTTTAGGCTCACTCTATCTGTGGTTGGGATATATTTTACTTTGCACTGGCGCCATCATGTTCTTTGAATTGCCAAAAATCGCCAGTCTTTATGTTCCCCGTCTTATGTCTTCAGCGATTCCATGGCTAGGTCTTGCAACTTTGACTTTGTTCCTGACATATAACTCAAGACACAAACAGATTTCTTTGCCTGCACGATTTACATTAAAGCTTCCAGAGCTGTCGCAATCTATATTGCAGATCGCCCTTTCCTCTGTAGATTGGATCTTTAGCGCCTTTGCCCTGTATATTCTGTTGCCCGGAGGTTATGAATTAAGTTTCACCTCCTTTATGTCTGTCTTTTTGGTCAGCCAGCTTCTTTCTGTTGTCCTACATATCCCCGGAGGAATCGGCATTCTGGACACATTAATCCTAGCTTCTTCACCAAGCTCAGTGACCTCTTCCGTCTTGGGTGCACTTATCGTTTATCGAATTATTTTCTATCTTCTGCCTTTGGCTGTGGCCCTGTCGTTGTTGGCTGTGGAGGAACTTGAGATAAGCAGTCCTTTGTTCTTCAAAAGTTTAAAAATCTGGATGAAATCCTGGGGTAAATATTTGTCCTACTTGCTTGCAGCGGTCACCTTTGCCAGCGGAGCCTCTCTGATTTCTTCGGGGCTCAGCTATTCGGATCCGGCCCGTACTTTGTTGCTTTCCTATTTTGTTTCTTTGAAGGTCATCAATCTTTCACACTTTATGTCAGGTATTATTGGTCCGTTCCTAATTCTTATTTCATGGGCCATTTACAAAAGAACCAATGCGGCCTTCTATGTCTCAATGATGCTACTAGCGCTTGGTGGAGTTCTTGCCATACTAAGAGATTTGAATTTTTCACAGGCAGGATTCTTTGCTTTCTCCATGGTCGCTGTTTACCTGGGTCGCGGCACCTTTCACCGTCAAGCCTCTTTCTTCAGTCAGAAATTTACAGGCACTTGGATTTTTGCCACATCTCTTCTAATGATCGGTTTTGGCGCTCTGCTTTCATCCAACCTGATCTTTCAGACGGAAGATTCATGGTGGAATCTTTGGTCCTCAAATCAGAATTTAAAAATCGTCCGCTATTGTTTCGGGTCATCGGTCGTCTTAACGGGTTTTGCCATGCACTGGCTTCTTCAGCCAAAGGCAAATCCAGTTGGATTGCATACAGAGGACCTCGATTATTCAAAGGTAAAAAATGTTCTGGCAAAGTCTTCGCAAACCACCGGAAATCTTTCTCTGATCGGAGACAAAAAAATCGTCTTCAGTGAAAAAGAAGATGCCTTTATTATGTACTCTGTCTATGGAAATACCTGGGTTGCCATGGGCGATCCCGTTGGTGAATCCTCTTCCGTTCGCAATTTAACTCAGAAATTTGAACAATTGGCTGACCGCTTTGGTGGCCACCCTCTTTTCTATGAAGTGCGGCCCGATCAGGCATCGATGTACCATGACCTGGGTTTCCACCTCTTAAAGATTGGCGAAGAGGCTCGCGTTGATTTGCAAAAATTCACTATAGAGGGAAAAGACAAGCGATCCTTACGCAATGGTATCAGCCGCGTTGAGAAGAAAGGAGTAGAATTTAAAATTCTTTCAGCACAAGAATCACAACAATACTACACAGATTTCGAACGAATTTCCAAATCCTGGTTAAGCAATTGCGGTGGAAAAGAAAAGGGCTTCTCTGTGGGATATTACAATGAAAACTATATGTCCCATTTTAGTAACGCCGTTTTATTTCAAAACGGTGTGGTGGTAGCGTTTGCGAATCTTTGGGAAACCCAGGACAAAGCGGAGCTTTCCGTGGATCTCATGAGATACAGTCCCGATGCACCTTCGGGCTGTATGGACTACCTTTTTACGAAGTTGATGTTTCACGGAAAAGAACAAGGTTATAAATGGTTTAACCTTGGGATGGCACCTTTATCCGGCTTGCACTTAAGTGAAACAAGTCCGTTATGGAATATGCTCGGATCATTCCTCTATGAACACGGTGCTCGCTTCTATAATTTCCAAGGCGTCAGAAATTTCAAAGAAAAATATGAACCCGTTTGGGAGCCTCGTTACATTGCTTATAAAAATAACTGGGGACTTCCCGCTTCATTGATCGATGTTACTCGTCTTATTTCAGATACTCCTATTAAAGAGGCTGCGTGATGAAGGATTTAATAGCCGCAGCTCTTGTCGGAGGCCTGTTCTTATTGACCACAGGTAATGTGGGACAGACCTCCTTTAAGACAGATACATTTGGAGAAGTTAGAATTTTCAAAAGTCCTGAAAAGGATATTAAGAAAGTTATTATTCTTTTGTCTGACAAAGACTCTGGATGGAGCCAGTCCATGGATAGTCTTTCCCAAGGTCTTGCCAAGGAAGGAAATCTTATTTTAGGCATTAATATGGCCACTTATAGTGAGTCGAAACTTCACCACGATAAAACCCTAGGGAAAAATCTAGTTGGAGTAAGTAAATACGTTCAGCATTTACTTAAAATAGAACACTATCAGACACCCCTGGTTTTCAGCTTCCAAACTGATGCCCAAAGCGCCTATGCAATTTCCACTCAGGCCTCGAGGGATTACTTTTCAAGTGTGAATATTGTTGGGCCCTGCCCGGCGATTCAACCGACGAAGAAACTGCACATCCCCGTTCATTTTTTCTATGATCAAAGAAAAGACTGCCAGAAAATTAATTACGATGCGAATTCCCTGGTAGCAACCCTTCGCGTGCCCGATCTTTCGGGCAACACTTTAAAGCTCAGTAAATGGGCCCCAGAAATGAAAGATCTTTGGAGAGAACAAAGTCGTAATCTGGCTTCCATCAATGCGTCCAAGGGCATGGAAATCAAAGATGATCTTAAGGACCGACTTCCTTTGGTGATTCTGGAACCCAAAAAAATTACGGCGGATCATTTTGTGATTATCTATTCCGGTGATGGCGGCTGGGCCGATTTCACCAATGAAATAGCTGAGTCCTATTTAGCCAAGGGAGTTCCAGTTGTGGGCATGAGCTCACTGCAGTATTTTTGGAAAGCCCGACAAATTCACGAAGGCAGTCATGACCTGGAAGAGATTGCCGTTCACTTTCAATCAAAGTGGAGTCTCAAAAAATTCAAATTGGTTGGATTTTCTTTCGGGGCTGATGTTGCACCTTTTCTGGTGAATCAAATGGATGAAAAAGTGAAGGCTTCCATGGAAAAGCTCATCCTATTGGCGCCAGGCCATTACGCCAAATTTGAATTTCAGCTCAGAGACTGGCTGGAAGATAAGGATGAAGGATCGCCCATTTTGGAGCAACTAAGACAAATTAGAAAATTGCCAGTGAGCTGTGCTTTTGGAAAAGAAGATCGTGAAGGCGTTTGCAGTGCCGTGGAAAGCTTGGGCTATAGCAATATCAGGGCCTATCCACTCAATGGAGGCCATCATTTCAATGAAGACCTCTCTCAAATGGAGCAGATTCTTTAAATACTGAATAACTTGTTCACGCGGGAATGTTTACAGGCGATCTATCGATTTTAACAACCAAGGGATTTAATCAACAATAAAAAGCTTAGCTCCGTTGGTTGTTGATGACCTATGTGGTTCAGCGTCTGAGGCCACTTGATAACTCATTCCGGGTCCCATTTTAAATTTCCGACCATCCTTTAGTTCCGTTACGAGATCACCCTCCATCACAAGCAGCACATGACCTCGGGAACACCAGTGATCAGCCATATAACCTGGTGTATATTCAACCATCCTAATTCGAATATCACCTACTTCGAGTGTTCTCCAAAATGCTTTTCCAGTTTCACCCTTGTGTTCTGTAGATGAAATTTTGCTCCAGTCTGTGGTCATAAATGGGATGTTTTCAATTTTCATAAAACTCTCGCCTCACTAACAAAGTGGTTTAACAGATTCGAAAACTTTTTCTGAAATATGAGCACCAATAAGCTTTTCGATAATCCAGAGGGCTAGCTTATCTCCACTTAAACATCTCGCTCCAGTTGCGATATTTCCATCTGAAATAAACGCTTCATTCGTTTTTACTTTTGCGCCGTATTCAGCAAGCGCTTCGAATGCAGTAGGATAGGTGGTCGCATTTTTATCTTGAAGAAGATTAAGTGCACCCAGAATAAGCGCACCAGAATCAATGGCCGCAATAATTTGCCGAGACTCAAGTGATTTAAAATTATTCAAAAACGTTTTGTCTTTTATAAGTTCTCTGGTTTTCGGCCCACTACAAAACAAGAGGGCATCGCAGCTCGCGGCAAAGCTATAGGGCTGAGACGAAGTGAGTGGTAATCCAGCTGCTGAAAAGATTTGTGATTCATCACACAGAATCTCAACTTTCCAGTTTTCCTTCAACTTAAGAAGTCGAACCCTATTTAAAAGATCCCATGGTAAGTAAAAATCTAAATCAGTAAATCCATCAAATACAACCATGCCAATTTTCATGCCCTAAATTTTAGCAGGCGCTTGTGGGGTGGTCACCAAGGGAATCTAAATGGACGACTTGCGTAATCTCGTTAAGGCGCTAATTGGGGATTGACCTAAAGGTCATCTACTCGTTCCCACCTCAATACCTACAACAAATCATCGAACAAAGACTTAATTTGAACGATCAAATTCGGCTCACAGAGAGGTTTTGCAGAAGTCGACTTAATCGTGGGCTGTGATCCCTTTTCTTTTGGAAGACTGGCTTTCTGTGAAGCTCTTTTTGGTTTTTTTGACTTTACTGTCTCGCCAACAGCGCAAGGTTCCCACTTTTCAGAGATGATATGCCCTACACATATCTCACGCATCGCTGAGGTTTGAACTTCGACACCTTCTGAAACAGTCAGAAATCGATACTGAATTTGATGCTGGTACTTCAGCCAAACTTCAGTCGTATATTTTACAGTCTTCTTCGTTGCGATAGCCTTCATCGCAAATCTTTGTACGAAGTCGAACTCGTCCGTCAGCTCAAAGAACAAAGACTCACCTGACTGCAAAGCCACGTTCAATAGCTCTACATTGGTGACAACCTTGTCACCAATGGGCTTCGTTGAATCTACAAATAGTGGATTGATAGTACTCAAATCCACATTTCCGCAGCTAGATTGGCTAAAGCAAGACCCGCCGGATTTTTCGGAGAATACTCCAACATCGGTAGATGATTGTGATGAGCTTCTTCGACCACGATAGACTCTGGAATGTAATTGTTAAAAACAGGGATTGTGTATGTCGAGCGAAGATCACTAATTACTTTTTCAACAATACGACGGTTGCGGTATTTAGAAATAATAATTCCGCGCACATCGACTTTATGGCCAAGACCCGTGTGAATGTGTTTCAAAGTATCAAGGATAAGATCAATACCCTTCAAAGAGAAATACTCTGGACAGATCGGGATCACGATATCTTTAGATGCAATCAAGGCATTAACTGTCAGTAGACCCAAAGACGGCGAACAATCAATCACGACAATGTCATAGTCTTCTTTGATTTCAGCCAGAGCTCTTTTCAAAATACTCTCACGACCAAACTTAGTTGCCATGTGAATTTCAATTCCGCTCAACATGATTTCAGCAGGGATAACATCGATACCAAAGGCTTCAGAGGGCACGATAGCATCTTGGGCCTCGATCTCCCCAGTTAAAACATCAAAGATCGTATTTTCAAAATCTGTATCCCCGAAAATCGCGCGCGTTGCTGAAGATTGTGGATCCAAGTCGATCAAAAGAATCTTCTTTCCCTCTTTCGCCCATTGTGCTGACACATTAATGGCCGTTGTCGTCTTTGCGACGCCACCTTTTTGATTGATAAATGAAACAACACTTCCCATGGGATTCCTCCACTACTTATAAAATATGCTCCATACTTTAGGCTAGGTTTTGCCTATTGAGAAGGAGTGAGAGGGATAAGAAGGAATTTTCCAAGACAAAGGTCTAGTTAAGAAAATCTTATGTCACGAAATCCCTTTGATGCTCAGCCCTCGGAGACCTCTGTGCACATCTTCGTGCTGAGCCCCCCTCATACAGAAAACAGACTGATCACGTCTGACAATTCTTGTAACTGTTCAATTTTTAAACGCCCCTAAACCATTTATATGGAAACCACCCCTGGCATGCCTTGCATTTAAGAGCCTTGTTCAAAATTATTCAGGAGCGTTTATATGAAAAAGATTTTTACACGCTTTATGACAATTTCATTGATTGCTACTTTCATGGTGTCCGTGGCTTCGGCTCGTAGCTCCGGTGGCATGGGCTGTGTGATTGTTCAGGGTGACGGAGACTCTGCTCGTATTGTTGGAGGAAAACAACTCAGCATAGCAGAAGTGAAGTCCTTGATAGCCAAATACCAAGAAACCACTGAAGACCAGAAGGTTGCTCTTGGATCCGTTAATAATATGGAATTTTCAGTTCAGGTTGGAACTGGAGTCGTTAAACTGACTGCTCAGGGTGCTCAGAAAATCAGTGCACTCTCTCGCGCCGGCGTAAGCTTATCCATCGATGACCTCAGCGTATCCTGCACTCCTGTGACCCTGGAATAGAACCTTTATGAAAGCTTCACTTTCTTCTTTGTTAAAATCATTGAGCGTGGTCGCGCTAACCACAACTCTTGGTTTTTCCGCGAGGGCAGCGGAGCGCTCTTCAGAATTTCAAGATCCACAATCAGTGGATGTCGCACATCGGCCTGCGACCTTCGACAAAACTCTTCGTGCAACATTCCAATTAAACGGAGATTGCAGCGCTACTTTTGTTTCCAATCAAGGCCATATTTTAACAGCCCTCCACTGCCTTCATATGGTGTGGCCGGGAGATTCTTTTCCCGAGATGGGTGTCTTTATTGCCAAGCTTCCTGAACAAATGATTGGCAGAAAAATTCTTGTGGCGATGTCCCGAGATGGCGAAAAAGAATCTGATATCGAGGTCACACTTGTTGCCGCAGGAAAGGGTCACTTCAAAGGTGGAATCAGTCCTATCCAAGCCTTCCTAGGGAACGCTGAAAAATATCTAGATTTGATGGAACAAAAATACGGTACGGCCGAGGACTATTTGATTCTTAAGACGGATCTCCAAAACACTCCATGCCTTCCCGTGGCTTCCAAATCTCTTGCGGTTGGAGACTTTGTATGGAGCCTTGCCTTTCCAGGCCGTGACGAAGATATCAAGGGCCGCCCTTTGTGGACGGGACAGCATGGAGCCTTCACTTCGGGATACATCACTCGTGGTATCGTAGACAATGAATCTTTGACAGATGTACTTGCGGGGCGTTCGCCAGAATATCAGCAAACCTATCTGAATGTTGTAGGTGCTGGAGAGAACTCTGACATGGTGACCTCCTCAATGGACAACTTGCCGGGTGCCAGCGGTGGTTCATGGCTGAACGAAAAGGGTGAAATTGTTGCTGTTGGAAATTCTTTGATGTCCTTTCGATCCCCAAAGAAAGGCTATGTTTATGGGATGGCCCAGGGTGCTGAAATCCAGTCCGTCATCGGCAAATTGAAAACCAAGCTTGGTGAAGAAGCAGTCAGTCAGATCTTCTCCTGCCACTAGAATTCCCCCCATCTAATCATTAATTTATTCCGGTCGGTAAATATTCATCATAGCTCCGGTGCTGAAAACTTTCGTATCAATCAACTTAAGGTACAAAGGCTTATTTAGCTTTTCAAACAAACCGAAACCGCTGCCCACCGCCACTGGGTGCGTGGCAAGCCAGAATTCATCGACCAGACCTGTCTGAACTAAACTTTGAGCAAATTCAACGCCTCCATGAGCAAGCAAGTCTTTTCCCGGTTGCCTCTTAAGCCTCGCGATTCCCTCCGCCAAATCACCAGTGATCACTTCTGCATCTGCCCAACTTTTCGCGCTTACAACCTGAGAAGGATCAAAACCATTTCTCGAAAAAACGATTTTAGGAATTTCATTCATGTGCTTTGCAACAGTTCCATTCGCCGTGGGCCAGAAAGAAGCCAGCTGACCGAATGCTTTTCGGCCCAACAAATGAACCCCGACACCTTCGATTTTTTCTGCCAACCATGCCGCTCCTTCGGGGCTTCTTGACTTAGAGAAATCAATCTTGCTGTCAGATGATTCGATATACCCGTCAATGGAAATAGATATTCTTAATATTAATTTTCTCATCAGGTCCTCCGCATGCAATCTTATCGCTTTAAAAATCAGGGGCAAGACATACAGTTATAAAGTCATCTACTTTTGTCCGCCATTAATTCCTAACAAGTAAGCCAGTAAAATTTAAGTTAAAAACAATGAAAGCCCTACCCAGATTCGAACGATAGAGTTCGGAAAAGTCACACGATGCGATCGCGCTTTAGCACACCTCAAACGATCAAGTCCGATTCCGGCGAGTAGATAAAAATATTATTGAGTATATTTGTCGCACAGGAGAAATATATGCAATTCAGAGGAAAAACAGTTTTTATCACAGGAGCTAATAGAGGAATTGGCAAAGCACTAGTAAATGAGTGCTTGGCGAAAGGGGCAAAAAAGATCTACGCTTCTTCGAGAAATGTTGAGAATTTGCCCCCATTTAACGACTCAAGAGTTGTTCCAATCGAACTGGATATCTCCGACAAAAATCAGATTAATGAAGCCGCACAAAGGTGCCAAGACACCCAAATTCTCATCAACAATGCCGGCACTCTTAATCCCGGCAGTATTCTCCCCTAATTTTTTCTGATGAGACTCAAAGTTTTCTCTTTGCGGCCCCAGGCGATAAAGGCACTAGCTACCAAAAGAGTAATTGCCGTCGCGGGACTTCCACCAATAATAAAAAGATGTGTAGCAACAGCACCGACCATAACTCCTGCTAAGATCACGCCACCGACTCCTGAAAGAGCTGGGATGAATAGGAGGACAGAACCACCTACCTCAAGTAAGCCCGTGAAATAACGAAACCAATGTCCAATGCCAATGACATTGAACAAACCTACCATTTGCTCATTGCCAGCAATCTTATTATATCCAGACATCAGAAGCATTACTGCCGTCCCAATCTGAACCAGCCAAAGGGCAGCGTTTAGTAACTTTGATGTCTCAGTCATATTATGCGTTGTTGTTTGCGTTTTCATACTTTCTCCTTGTGAATGGTTTTAGTTTATCTCTTGCATCTGAATTTACGGCATTCCGACTATTTTGATTAGATGGAATAATTGATAAACTCTTTTCCAATAGTGCAAAAATAAAAGAGGCGTATAAATACTTGGATCATTGGCCAAAATCTCCAAAGTACAAAGAACGAGGGACTTAAAAAGTTGGCCTCAGATATGTCGATTGATAAAATAAATTATTAAGGGAAGTTTAATCTGTCTTATACGACCGACTTAACAGGCGATGAGCTTCAAACAGTGAACGCACAGATTGCGGAAGTAAAATCTTGAGTGGAAAATTACAATAACTCTAATAGGCAAAGAAACCTATCACGGACAAGTTTAAATTAAGGGGCATTGAGTGATCTCTTCACGCCCCTTGGCTATCAGTTTGATTCGACGTGCTTCTTAAAATTATTCAAGATCGCCTGCCAACCCTGCTTTTGCATTTCTTCGGAATTCTCTTTTTCGGCATCAAAGACTGTCGTTATTTTTGTCTTGCCGCCAAAATTTTCAAAATGAGTCGTAACTTTTCGCCCATCTTCCATCGTATAAGTAATTTTTTTTTGATCGACGATTTCGTTGTAGACAGCTTCAAAATCAAATCCAAAGCTTCCGTCTTTAGCTTCCATTCTGGCAGCATATTTTCCACCGACTTTTAAATCGTTAGATGCTTTTGGACAGTGCCAATCATCAGAAGCGAAATTCCATTTTTTAATTTCCTCGGGATTAGTCCAAGAATGCCAAACTTTTTTAGTATCCGCCGCAATTGTCGCCTCAATAGTAATTTTCGAAGAGCTCATTATCTTTTCCACCATAATCTTTATAGGTAATCTGCAAAATGATAACAAGTTCTTCAAACCTGTCATCTGATTACTTATAACGAAAATGTCGCGTCAACCAGCCACCTGATTTCGGCAGAATTAAGGCACCTTTTTTTCAACGAACGTAGTTCCCGAGGGGCCATTTCCAACAATTTCCACCGTCACCGGCTCGTTTCCAGTCATCGCGAAGTGATTTTGCCCTGCCGGTTCCGTGTAGACACTTCCTGGTGGAAGCTCTTTTAAATTGCTTTCATCAAATTGATCTCCGTAACCAAACCGCCAGGTTCCCGAGATCACGGTTGCAATGCGATTGTCAGGGTGGGAGTGTGCGGCCACTTTGGTATGTGGAGGGAGTCTGAGTAAAATGGCATACATGCCGCTTTTCGTTGGATCACCTACTAAAACTTTTGAGGTTTCGCCCTTCATTTTCGCGCTTCCTGCCATTTCAGCTTTCTCAAGCTGCGAAAGCTCCTGAGGGGATTCTCTATATAAGGGAAGCTTTTCTGCCTGCGCTCGAGGTGCACTGAAACAAGCAGTAACAATTAAGAAAAGAAATATTTTTTTCATAAAATTTCCCCATCATATATAAATATAATTATAAATTTAATCCGTGACTAAAGTCGTAGACTTTACTTACGACTTTTTCAGATCAAATCATGAGGCATCCTAAGGTATCAAAAAAATTCCACCCACGTGTTGATAAACTGATGCTCTCCTTGAGAAGGGCCTTCCAAAATACAAGGTCTTAGAAAATGAAACTATCTACCCGGATTTTGCCATAGAGGTGACTTCCATTTCTTAATTTCTTCCAGAAACACTAGAAGCCTGGATGGCAAAAATTTTCTTGTGGGATACACCGCATGGATACGGTTCTCTTGAGATGACCACTCGGGCAGAATTCGAACTAGAGCACCCGACTTAATTTTTTCTTCACAATAATATGCTGGTAAAAGTCCGATACCGTGTCCCTTATAGACGAACTGACTTGCGGATTGAAAGTCTCGACAAGAAATCTTCCCGCGTACATGAACTCGAACTTTCTTTCTCGAGCTTTCCAAATCCCAATCGGTTTCGTTGTTCAATCCTTGCAAAATCACACAGTCATGAGACTTTAAATTATTAGGGTTTACGATTTTTTCATGACCCTTCAGATATCCCGGAGTGGCAACAATGTATCTCCTCGTGGTCCCCAGATAATTTGCGATCAGAGTCGAATCCTCCAACTCACCGAATCGAATCGAATCGCAACGTCGATATTTTCCCCGATCAAATCAAGAAATTGATTCGTAATAAATAGATCCACTTTGATGCGTGGATAATTCTTCATAAAATCTGAAATAAAGTCCAAAAATGGTTTTTCGCTCATGACAACTGGAGCCGATATTTTAATGATTCCTTCCGGCGTCATCTGAGTTCTTTTTAACACTCTCTCTGCTTCGTAAAGCTCAGTGAGAGGATCCCTACACTGCCCCAGATAGGCTTGTCCTTGTGCGGTCAACGAGAGTCTTCTTGTAGTACGTGCGATGAGAGTGACCCCAAGTTGCTCTTCAAGCTTTGCTACACTTCGACTCACTGTTGAGACTGGCAACCCTACTGAGCGAGCCGCTTTGCTGAAACTTTCAAGCTGTGCGACTTTTACAAAAATAGCAATATCGTTCAAATCAACTAAATCCGTCATAGTTTCCTATTTTTGCATATATGCAAAATAGATTCTACATTTTTCCATATAATCAAAAAGCGCATTTTGGGCGATTCTTCATACATGAAGATCACAAAGATAAAAGATATGGAATCAGGTCCAGCCAAATCGAAGGCACACTTGATCGCAATCCGCAAAAGATTGGGATTTGTTCCTAATTTGCTGGCAACCTTTGCTAATTCCTCAGCCATGCTCGAGGGATACTTGGTACTCGAGTCGGCCTTTAAAAAGTCAACACTGACTTCTGAAGAACAGCAAATCGTTCTGTTCACTGCTTCAGTAGAAAATAGCTGTCTCTATTGTTCAGCAATACATGCTGCAGAATTGCGGGGCTTACATATTGATCCAGAAATCATCCACGCAATTCAAACAAAACAACCTGTTCAAAATACACGCATCGAAGCACTGATCCAATTCACCCGTGCATTGGTCAGTCAAAGAGGTTTTGTACCTGAAGTTTATAAACGGCAATTCAATGAGGCCGGCTTCAGCGACATAGCGGCCATGGAAGTTCTTATGGGGATCGCATTGAAAACCATGAGTAACTATCTTGATCACCTTAATCCAATTGCCATCGATCCAGAATTTCAAAAGGAACCAAAAAATTCAACATCCCAAAAGGAGGATAAATTATGAACAAAGCAAAAACAGCCATCGTAACTGGCGCATCACAAGGAATCGGAGCCGAAGTCGTTCAACTTTTATTGAGCCAAGGTTATAATGTCGTTGCAAACTCGCGACATATTTCCGAATCAGGAACGTTCGAAGAATCCGATCGTTTGCAACTGGTCGACGGAGATATCGGTCTATTGGACACAGCAAAACGAATCACCGAAACTGCGATCAATCAGTTCGGAAGTATCGATGCTGTCGTGAATAACGCAGGCATATTTTTTACGAAGCCTTTTATCGACTTCACGCCGGAAGACCTCAAACAATTGATGTCGACAAACATCGAAGGGTTTCTCTACGTGACTCAATTTTCAGTCAAGCAGATGCTTAAACAAGGAACTGGCGGAAGCATTGTCAGTATTACGACCACGATGGTTGACCACGCGATTGCGGGAGTGGACGCTTCAGTCCCTATGATCACCAAAGGAGGCTTGGACGCGATCACTCGATCTCTTGCACTTGAATACGCAAAGCAAGGCATCCGAGTAAATACAGTCGCTCCAGGCATTGTAGATACGCCGATGCATAAGAACAACCCCCACGACTTCCTTCGTACACTTTCTCCTATGGGAACTATTTCGGACGCGCGTGAAATTGCTGATGCAGTTCTATTTTTAACCGAATCCAAAACGATTACTGGCGAGACTCTGCGCGTGGATGGCGGAGCTCACGCGGGAAGATGGTGATCTATGAACGCGAATCAATTCGAGCAAAACCCAGTTGAAGCGAGATTAATGGAACTGAAGATTCATTTGCCGTATGCACCCAAACCTCTGGGTGCATACGTGGAAACTGTGCAAACAGGAAATCTGTTATTCCTGAGTGGTATTTTACCGATTGAAAACAAAAAACCAAAATACCTTGGCGTCATCGGAAAAGATCTTACCATTGATGACGGACGAGATGCCGCACGAGTTGCATCCCTCAATGCCCTTGCAGCAGCCAAAGAGCACCTTGGGTCCTTGGACAGAGTGTCCCGGGTTGTTCGTTTGGCAGTCTCAGTGGTGGCCACTAATGAATTTAAAAATCACGCACAGGTCGCTGATGGTGCCTCAGAACTGTTACTCGACGTTTTTGGAAAAGAAAAAATGTCAACACGTATGGTTTACGGAACCGCCACTTTGCCAATGGGCGTACCCGTTGTGGTGGAGATCTTATTGGAGGTTCAAGTATGAGTAATCTAATAAGACTCAAAGTGGTGATTTTTTTATTGGCCCTTACTTTCACTAGCCGTTCGCTCTTTGCAGCAGAAGGAGTTTCAACTATGAAACACCCCACTTTTTATCGGACAATTGACATAGATGGACTAAAAATATTTTATCGTGAAGCCGGGCCGAAGGATGCACCAACACTCCTGTTGTTGCACGGACTGCCCTCTTCATCGCGTATGTTTGAACCGCTCTTTCAACGACTCTCAAGTTCATATCACCTTATAGCGCCTGATTATCCAGGCTATGGGCATAGCGACTGGCCTGATCACAAGAAGTTCGACTACACGTTCGATCACATCGCAAAAATCATGACGAGTTTTACTGAGAACCTGGAACTGAAAAAGTTTTCCGTTTACATGCAGGACTACGGAGGACCCGTAGGTTTCCGAATGATTCTTGCACACCCAGAACGCGTGGAGTCCTTGATCGTGCAGGACGCAGTCGCGCATAACGAGGGCCTTGGCGCCAACTGGAAAAAACGTCGAGAGTTTTGGGAAAACAGAAAAGCAAACGAAGAGGCACTCCGACATAATTTGCTGTCGCTTGAGACCACTCGTACCCGACATGTAGGAGATGATCCCAATGTAGATCGATATGATCCTGACATGTGGACCGACGAGTTCTATTTCTTAAATGCTCCCGGCCAAGTTGATATTCAAAGTGATCTTTTTTATGACTATCGAACTAATGTGATCGCTTATCCAAAGTGGCAGCAGTGGATGCAAAAAAATCACCCACGTCTTTTGGTCATTTGGGGCAAGCATGAACTGTCCTTCGAACTCGGTGAGCCCGACCGATATAAAAAGGACGTACCATCAGCAGAAGTTCATGTGTTGGATGCAGGCCATTTTGCATTGGATACGAAAGCTGATGAAATTGCTGAGCTGGTAAAAAACTTCCTCGCTAAAAGGTAAGGAAAGCTTGTGGAAACGACACTTTTCATTTTCATTGGTGTTGCTGCCGGCGTTTTGGCAGGTCTTTTTGGTGTTGGCGGAGGTTTAATTATCGTCCCATGTCTTGTGTTTCTGTTGCGGTTTCCGATGGTGACCGCGACAGGAACATCGTTAGTGGCGCTACTAGCACCAGTGGGATTAAGTGGTGTCTATGCATTTTATCAGGCTGGAAAGATTAGCGGAGGCAATATCAAGCAAGGTCTGTTCATTTCAGTTGGAATGTTTCTGGGAAGCTTCCTCGGTGCTAAAATTGCGCTCAGCTTTCCAGATTACCTTCTGAAGCGTTTCTTTTGTCTGTTTTTAGTCATTGTGACGATACGTCTATGGATGACCACAGCAAAAACATAAATACACGGAGCAAATTAAAAAAACTGAGTCTTTTGAACTCTAAGACCATAAGGCTCACCTTCTTAGAAAACATCCCTCAGGCCAATGGCAGGTTATCTAAAGACGGGTTTCCATTTGCCAAATTGCTGACTTGAATTCCGCTGTCTAACTTATGATCAAAAATCTTAGGCTTAAGTGTATTTTACAATGCCCTATCCGACCCAACTCCATCGAGGTATAAAGTGACTGAATTTCAAAACTTAATGGGGCGTTCTGATGAAATTACTTCTGGTTACACTTCTTTTCTCTACACTTCCGGCTTTTGCAGCTCCTCCAGTTTATAGATCACTTAAAGAGACCAGATCGCTCATTCAGATGCCTGAATACACTCTTGAACAAAAGAAATTGGTGCTGGGACAAGCGCGACTTGTTCTTGAACAAATTTATGTTCACCAGAGAATCAAAACGAATGACTACGGAGAAAACGCCAATCCAACTCCGGCCTTAAACCAAATTGAATCGCACCTTGAAACCCTCTCGACAATGCAGTTCCATCAACTTTTGAGTGATATCTTCTATCGTTTAAGAGATCTGCACGCACTTTACTATTTGCCAAAGCCCTATGCCTGTTATGAGTCTTTTCTTCCTTTTGAATTGAAGGAAGTTACGGCGAAAGATGGAAAGAAGGTCATCGCTGTCGCGGAAGTTGGGGACCACCCTGACGTTCTAAAATATATGCCAAAGCCTTTCAATATTAAGATTGGTGATGTCATTACGAAATACGATGGACTTCAGATCGAAGAGGCCATCGCGAATCAGATGCCTCGCTCACTTGGCGCCAATGCCAGTGCTGCGCGAAGAGGTGCTCTTAAAGATCTAAAATTCCTTCAGCATAATCTCGAGTTCTTACCAAAGAAGGACAGCATTCCGGTTGAATTCGTAAATAACAAAGGTCTGAAGTATTCAGCTGAAATTCCCTGGATCACATGGACAGACTGGGATTGCGTAGCTGCCGCAAAAACTCCAGAGTATCTAACAGCACCAGTGCTTAGAACGAAAAAGATCAAACATAAAATCAAAGTCAGACGCTCTAGAACAAACGGAAGATCTGTCGCTAAGCTTGAGCCAGGCCACACGGATGAACCCGTGCTATACTGGCAAATCAACCGAAGCGTTTATGGAAAATTTGGTTACATTGAATTGGCAAGCTTCACTCCGGATGTTTTCACCATCGAAGAAGTTATTGCGAAGGTAAAAGAAATTCTTCTACAAGATGAGATGAAAACCACTGACGGTCTTATGATTGAACTCCGAGGTAATACTGGTGGTCAACTTCCTCTCGCGGAAAGACTGGTTCAATTTTTTAGTCCGCGCGCCCTAGAGCCGGAAAAATTCTATCTCAAAAACAGTCCGGCCAATCTTTTTTATATGAATACTGTCGCAAGCGATAGCCCCTTCACAGCAGCTATTAATCGAGCTGTATCGGTAGGCACGCCTTACACGGCGATGCTTCCAATTACTCCCCGTGAACGTCTTAATGATCAAGGGCAGATCTACTTCAAGCCAATTGCTGTATTCACAAGCTCTGCCTGCTATTCTGCCTGTGAAACCTTTTCTTCCCTCATTCAGGACAATAAGTTAGGAACCATCTTTGGCGAAGATGCGACGACTGGTGGCGGTGGTGCCAACACCTATAGCCTCAATGAAATGCTAGAGGATTTCCGCAATGGTGCCGACACGGGTCCATTTAAAAAACTTCCTTACGGTCAGAATATTACTTTCGCGTGGAGAGAAGGCGTCAGAGGCGGAATCAATAAAGGCCTTCATATTGAAAATGCCGGCGTCAAATCTGACAGACTATCATCGCCTGCTATGTCTGATTTGTTTAATAAAACAAATGACCAACTCTTAGTTTTGCAAAAGTTCTTAAAAGAAGAGTCCCTGAAATATACTTCAAACATCTACTTAGCTGATGAAGATAGACAGGATTTTGAAGTAGGCTCAAAACCAGATTTTACGGCAAGCTGGAATGACACGAACACCTTCATCTTTAAACTGAACGGAAAAGTCATTGAAAGCCGCAATGTCACTTTAGATTCCAAAGATGAAGTCATTGCCTACCCTGCAATCGTAACCACAGACAAGGTGGCTCAAGGTCGTCTTGAGATGCAGGGCTTAAAAGACAATTCTTCCGTGTGGAGAAAAATCCTTAACTACAGAGTCGTTCCAAAATCAAGAGCACTTGCACCGAATGAAAGTTGGACGCTGAATTTGAACCAAACCGGTGATGTCTCAACTTACGCGGTCAATACTCCAGCTAAAGATGGCTGGCACATAAGTGCCGATGCCCTCTATTTAGGAAATGGCACGAGCTATGGAAATGATTCCATTGCTGAAGCTTCAATATTTGTGACTCTGCCAAGTGAAAATTATCAATTACATTTTGATGCCGTCATTGAAACGGAAACGACAGACATCCTTCAGGTCATCGCCGTTAGCGAAGGGACTTCGACCGTGCTCATTAATAATCTCAGCGGTGATATTCCACTTACACACTACAAAGCCGATCTAAATCAGTTTGCCAACAAGGCGGTTGAGTTACGATTCGTATTCAAAAGTGATCCTGAGCTGACATTTAAGGGAATCACCATTAAAAACTTAATGGTGCGACCGAGATAAAATAGAGGGCCATAGGTCATTAAAGACGAAAACGACCTATGGCTTCAATGCCTAACAAAGACCCAATATTTTCATCTTACAAACTTGAATTTAAAATCTCAGCTTAGGTCGTCGCGACTAAGAATTCCTCTCCACTCGCGGGCAACAGACCATCGCTTCGATTGGCAAAGTAACGTTGAATCATTTCATCTCTCGAGACATGCTCGACTTTTTGAAAGACAGCTTGAAGTGCCATTGCTTTTATTTCGGATGGACTAAAGAAACTAAGGAAAGGTGTTCCAGCCGCACGTGCACGTTCATAAACCATCTCGAGCATTGGTCTCTCAACGGCATCTATCAAATCCATTGGCAAATAGAACGTCATTGCCAGGGTTGACCCAGGCGCCAAGGCCGCAACCTGAGACAAGGTGGCGGCGGTCGCCTCCTTGGTGAGATACAAAGAAACACCCGTTGAAGCGATAAATGCAGGCTTGGTCGCATCGAAACCATTTTCGATCAGTTTATCCCACCAGGAATCACCGGCTTCAAAATCAACAGGAACAAGTCGCAAATTTTCAGGAACGCTGAGCCCAAGATCGAGCAAACGTTGTCGTTTCCATTCCTGAGTTTCGGGCTTATCCACTTCGAAAATTTGCAAACTAGAAAGACTTTTTGGAGCACGCAAGGCGAAGGTGTCTAATCCAGCGCCAAGAATAATGTACTGACGAATGCCCTGATTGAATTTTTCTAGAAGTGTATCTTCAACAAAACGAGCTCGGGCAACAATTCCCGCGCGAAACCCTTTGGTGCCCTGTGGTTGCATATCCGGTCTCTCACGCCAACCCTCGTTAGGAGCTGCCAATTGCAGACCGATTTCATCTTTGAATACGTGAGGCAGGGAATCTACTTCAAGATGTAAGGCCCGCCACAATGCGACCCTTATTGCCGTAGGATCCGCTGCTAAGTTCTTATGGCCACCCATGATCACTCTCTTTTTCAACAAAGTGTTATTGTTCTATACCTATCATGCTAAGAGAGGAATTTCCTCCCTTAGCATGATAGGTTGTTCTGAGCAGAAAAACTAATTCCAATTATCAATTTTAATGTCGTTCGGTGCAGGCTTGCCTTTGCCGGTCTCAACAAACTCTTTAAGGCTCAGCATAAATGTTGCCCATTTCATACTGCAATGGGCAGTGAACTCAACGGCCTCGCGCCAATTTTTATGACCGAAAAGAACTATTGTATATTCGCCCTCTTGAGTGAGGTTAAATACCAGATCAGTTCCGATCCATTCTGGCGGCCCCGCTATAACACGCCATTGTACGTTTTTATTGGGATCTAACTCAGTCACCTCGGCACGCATACTTCCAATTTCTTTTCCTTCCTGGCTGAGGAAGCGAAAGTCAATGTTCCCACCGACTTTAGAAGTCCCTGTCGTTTCCTTTGTCCACCATCCAGCAACACCTTCGACCGTCGCTAATGCCGCATAAACTTTTGCAACAGGCGCCTTAATTCCTACTCTGTGAATGATATTTATCACTCTGTCCTCCGTCTAAAAGTATTTATTGTTTAGTTGAGATCATATTGTATATATACTTAGCTTTTTAAATCACTTGTAAAATGCAAATAACAGGACCGATAGAGCTTATGTGTTCCCACAAACGAAAGCATCAGTCTTGTATTTTTGGCTTGTATTTTTAGTAACAGCTCTTCGATTATCGGAAAATTTGTTAGCATCTCTTAGAAGACAATCTCATTCTTATTTCAAATTGAACGAGGGCGCTATGATCCGGCAAACTCTGGCGGCATGGTTGATATTCACCTTGAGCATGTATTCCTCTGCCGAACAGCCGGAGAAAACGATTTTTCATGTGCCCGACACCGATCATCGGGTAACGAGCATTTATCTTTCGCAAGAATTTCTAAATACAGAAATCAAAAGTCATTTCAAATCCGATCTATTTCAAGACCTGCATGTTGAACTAAATCCAGCTAACGGGAAAATACTTTTTCATGGCATTTATAAAATATCCGAAGAACAACTTCAGGCTATCAACCTTGAAACTTCATTGCGCACCTTTCGCTTCCAAATAACCATCAAACCCGAAGCGACTAGAAGAGGATATTTGGTTCTTGAGTTTCCATTGAATGAAAGCTTTTTCTATCCAGTTAACTCGAAACATCCTGAACAAGACCGCATCATCATTCCGGTTCAGCTATTATCTTTAGCTTTGGCCTCTGCCCGTGGCTATCTCGCGGCCCTTTCCGGAGACTTCACACTCTTTGACCGACAGAAAAGCAGTATCATCATCTCGCTTCAAAAGATCAATCGATCCATAGCTGCCGAAAAAAATCCCGACAAACGTGAACGTTTAGAAAACGAACGGGACTCTATCCGTTTAAAACTTGCGGCCATCCCAATTGATCGTAAGCGCATGCAATTTCTTGCCAAGGACTTGGGTTCGATGATGAGTTTTCTTGGAGAAAAGGAGTTAAACCTCAACGAAGACCTTGCCGCTCGCCATAAAGCTTTGATCGTAAAACTTAATTTGGCACAGATGACACCCTACTTAACAGGTATGGAGCTTGGTGGTATTCGCATACTCCATGACAACAATGATGGGCCCCACGGAGAAAACTATTTCTCTGTGGATATAAATGCGAATATCCAAGGCAAAGTCGTGGTTCCGCCGCACAGTTTGGTAAAGAGGCCAGGACTCAAAGTTCCTCCAAGCGCCATTATCCGCATTAATCAGGCTCTTTTTGAAAGTCCATCCATTTTAAGTATGGAGAGCAAACTGGCTCAGTCAAAAATCAAAGACATAAAATTTGAACTTCGCGATGACAGCCTTCAGGCCTCTGGCAAATACCAGTGGTTTCTTTTCTCTATTCCCTTTAGCACCAACATTTCAGTGACCTATTCCGACATAGATCAATTCTTGGTTGGAGTTGCAGGCATTAAAGTCGCAGGCTTCAATCTGGATCTTCTATCTGGATATATAATGGAAATCCTGGAAAGTCGTTTGAGCTCTGCTCTTAAGGGCATTCTGAAATTTAAAAATATCGGAAAACAAAAAAATCATTCTCAAGCCATGCTGGTCACCGTAAATACTAAGAAACTAATTCCAGCGCTGACTAATTTTCACATCATCGACGTTCGACTTCGTGACCATGAAATTCTACTTAAAGCTGAAAGATCCGACTTAATTCCAATGACCGAAATCAATCGCACATCTTCTTCACACCTCGATGGGCACAGTCTACAGGTCCGCACCCTTCAAGATTCCAAACTCCTTCCTAAATCCCCGTGAAACTTACCTAGCAAATATTCAAGTCGTGTAAAGGTAAAATGAACATTCGCTTTGGACCTCAATCCACATTGAATGCCTTCCAAAATTGCGATGTCCTGCCCAATAATAGTCTCCAAAAATTCGATCTTTTGTTTGATCTTTGGCAGATCCGGCATGTTCTCATCGGGCACCAAGGGAATATATTGAAATTGAGTTTTATCGACTGCTACCGGAACCAAAGAAATCAAAGCAACATGGTCCTCATAAAATAATAAAAAGCTCGACGGGAAAATAAAGTACATGACCTGTGCCCACTTTAAGATCGGCTCGTCACCGATAGGATTTTTTAATGGCACCACGATTCTGCAGTTCTCTTGGTTGGCATCCGCCAAACTCAAGTTCGGGAACTGCAACTGTGAAAGATATGGAGCATGGGCGTGAGCAAAGTGATAAACCTCCAAAAAGGCTTCCACGCCGATCTTCCAATTGAAGTTCGCAACAATAGATTTCTCTTGCACTGGAAAAGTTGGAACAAACCCCAATACGTCCAAATCACCTTTCACTTGCTTGAACTGGTCCACGATATCTAAACCGTTCTCTTGGTTATCTAAGATCACCCAAATCATTCCTAGATATTCATAAGATGTAAGTTCTTTAAGCTGAAAGCCACTTTTGGGAGCAGACACAAAACCTTGACTGTCATTAGGGATTTCTGTGACCTCTCCATTGAGCGAGTAGGTCCAACCATGAAATGGACAGACTAAATTCTTGCAGCTTCGACCACTTTTTTCTGACGTTAGCTTGGCGCCTCGATGGCGGCACACATTCAAATATACTTTCACTTGCCCAGACTCGGTTCGCACCACCACCACGGGGACTTCCCAAACATCAACGGCAAAGAAATCTCCTGGGTCCTTAACCTTTGCTGAGGGACCAACTGGAATGGGTCGCTGGAATACGACCTGCGATCTTTCCCTTTCAAACAGTGTTTGGTCCGTATAAGAACTGACTTTGTTGGTCATGACCTTTTCACCCAACTCTAGGGAGCCAGTCTGCATATCTCGGATAGCGGCGGACTTCACCTCGTCAAGAGTCCTCATGAATTACTTCCTGTTGTTTTGACGAATTCAGGAAAACACGACAACTCTTCACGCTCACAATACTCGACAAGATTCTGGTGACATAAGAGTGCAATCTTTAAATCACTTTCAATGGGTTGTCTTAAGATGGTTATCAAAAATGCGTAAACAGTGGCGTCCACCTCTGTGAAGTGCTCACCCAAGAAATACGTTTTATCTCCCAAAAAGTCCGCCAGGGCCTTCAGCGCCTGCCGTCCTAATTCATACACTTCAGATTTTGAATGCCGACCAAGTCCCTGCTCATGGGCCTGGCGCCGCAAATTTCTGCGAATCAAAAACAAAAAAGGCCGACCAACCAATGGTGGAAAAAGGGCCGGGAATTGATCTTTTAATACACTCCATCCCACGGGATCAATCCATCGGCTGTAAAGCAAAATAAAATAAAGATGCTCTTCTATCATGCGCTGAAAGGCGATGCTTTGCGCGTGGGCCGTTAAACCCAACTTATACTCAACGCCCTTCACCTGGGAAATGTACTGAAGGATGAAAGTCGAATCAGCGATGACATTCCCACGATGCCGAATAAATGGCATCTTTCCTTTGGGTCCCCGTGCAGGATTTTTTTCGGTGACTACTTGATAGGGAATATCATTTTTCCGTAAGAACATTTCAACTTTGATGCAAAATGGACTGAGGCTTGGCAATCCCCAGATCGCAGGATATTGATGAAGTTCAATCATTGAGTTCTCCTCTTAAAAATAGAAACAAAAAAGGCGTAGGGATCAAGCAAGGCCCCATAGGACGCTTGCAGATGTAGCACTTTGAGAAACTTTCCATGAAGCCCCTGAGACCGCTGACAGCGCAACATGTAGTTCTGTAAATATCTTCTCGAAAATCCGTCTTCGATATTGGACCCCAACTTTGAAAGCAAAAATGGCAGTTGAGCTTTTCTAGCTGATCGGCGATGAAAATCGCAGGCCGACAATTTTCTTCCCTGCAAATGTTTTTGTAAAATGAGAGCCTGCTCTAAACCCATTGTCATGCCCTGTCCAAAAACGGGGTTCAAAGAACAAAACACATCGCCCATGCCAAAAACATTCTTTGGAAAATTCTTTACCTTATGCAAACGGCGAAGATACATCGTCGGTTTATGAAATACCGATACTTCACTGAGGGGAATAGCTTTCCCCAAAATTTGCGCAAACCTTCCATTAGGAACCTTCCCTGCAAGCTTCATATATCCAGGGAAATCTGTCTTCAATTGATCAGTTCGTGCATGTTCAATAATCGTGGCAATACACCGACCTCTTTCCGTCGGAGAAATCACCGCTCCTAAAGAGTCCTGAGGCGGAGAGAACTGATAATAGTATTGTTTAAAGTCTTTCAAACTCAAAGAGTCTGTTTTAAAAACAACCGATCTATAAGTTATCTGAATCGGCAAAGACTCTGTTTGTTCTTCGATCAACAAAGGAAACATCAATCGTTTCAACGGAAAGTGTTGTCCACCTGCGAGAACGACAAGATTAGCCTCAAGCACCCCTCCGTCTTCGCATCTCACGGAGGTCGCCATTTCGTTTTCCATAATTATTTCTTCAATATGTGCTAGCTGAAAAGACACATTGGTTCTTTGCGAAACCAATGAATAAACGGTACTTTCCAAGAAGGGTCGGCTCAGAGCATAGGTCGTCATTTCGGATTGATAGCGAGGAAAAGTTCCTAAGTGAGTTTCCCAAGCGGTGTCTGCGGACCAATCAATAAGTGGACACTGCTCTTCTATAAATCTTGTGTCAATTCCTGGAAACAGCTCTTTAAGAATTTCCTGTCCACGCTTCAATAAAACATGAAGATGTGCTCCCTGTGGCGCCCCCATTCTTGCGATGTCGGAACCAATGCGTGGGTCTTTCTCTAAGATAACAACTGATTCGAAGTGGTCAGAAAGAACCCGCGCAGCAACAAGCCCCACAAATCCTCCCCCGACTACAATTGCCTTCTGTCGTTTCATATTCTGCCTTCAAGAGACGAATACAGCTGATGAAGACAGAGCAACCCATCCGCATACTTTTCTGTAGAGAACATCCTGATTTGACGAGATCGAATCCTGGTCAACTTTTCGTTGAATTCTTTCATCAGAAATTCGACATAATTCTCATCAGTGGACTCGTTGGAAATTAGAATTTCATTGGTCGTATCACCTTCAGCGATCTCTCTTTTCAAAGTGAAAATGAGATTGCTAATACGCCCCAGTCTTTGTCCTAAAAGAAAAATCTCTCGACATGATCCAAGCTCTTCAATTCGAAAATGAGAACTTGCCATTAGGTCTATAGTCCCCGCACCTACGATACCCATATTGTGGTGACCTAGAGTTCGTGACTCCATCATGTTTTGAATAGTTGGCAGAAGAGCTGTTAATTCAGAATGTTTGTTACATGAATAAAACTGCTCAATATCAAATTGCAAGGCCGGCGCCAAAAGATCAAAATGCGGAAAACTTCGCAGCACAGACGTTAACTGCGAAAAAAGAAGCCGCGCCAATTCGAAAATACGCAAATCTTCACCATCAAGATGGCAGGGTGCTTTCCGGTCTTTACCAATATTGAGTCCGTAGAGTTCTTGCAACAACTGCGGATTTCGATACTTAGGGTGATCGGCAAAGTCGTCATAAAGAGTGATAATCATACCCAGATGGGTTTTGGCTAAGATCACTGACTCCATACGCTGGCTTTCAACTGAATCCAGAGTCGTGCATCGATACCCTACAGGTAGAAAATGACGAAACAAAACTTCAGGGCGGGCCGCAGAGGATGCCATGTAGGTTTGGATAAGAAGATCGAGATCACTCATAAAATTTCTCGTTCCTTAGCTGCAAATGTATGTATTGATTCGACATAGGATGCAGAGTGATCAGTGGCTCCGCTTTGATTGGATCTGTGGACGTAGAAAGTCGAAACTTCTGACAAATCTTCTTAAGGACAATGGTCGCCTCTAAATAAGCCAATCGCTCGCCAACGCAGGATTTTGCGCCAGCTCCAAAGGGCACAAAAGAAAACTGATGCTTCAATTTTTCTTGAAATCGCTCGGGGATAAATTGATCAGGCTTCTCAAAAAGACTTGGATTTCTCTGCATTTGCGAAATACCAATGATGACCTGATCAGACTTTTTAATCTTATGACCTAAGAGATCATCATCACCTGTAGCTTCTCTGGCTAGCATATATGCCGGTGGAAACAGTCGAAGACTTTCTTTATAGACCGCCAAGGTCATTGCCTCGTCTCCGCTCGCAATGATGTCTTGATATCCAGGATTTTGTGCAAGCAAAAGCAACGCAAACGCCAATGAGGCCGCCGTGGTTTCGTGTCCGGCAAAAAGAAATGTCATACATTGATCAATCAAAGCCTCATCATCGTGAAAGGACTGGGGAACACTGCCACGCAAGGTTATTTGCTTACTAATAAGGGTTCGTATTTCATGTTGAAGAGATTTTATTTCCCGGTTTTTAAAAGTAGGAACAAACAGAGGTGGCGGCACCAACGCACGCATTCGCAAACCACACAGATAATTAAGGCGAAGAAACTTTTGACCAATGCGAGAAGCAAGTTCTGTAGACTCGATTCCTAGAAGGATGGTCAAGGCTGTGCGTAGAATCAAGGTTGTCATCTCTTCTGTCGCATCGAAAGCCTTTTCATTTTTCAACTTTTGGATAAGCTCATCGCAATAAGTTTCCGTCGTTGCCCGCGCCGAATCCAAGCTTGCAGTGTTAAACATAGATCGAGATTTAGCCCGTCCTGCTTGAGACTCTTTGCCTGAAAGCTGCACCAACCCCTTCTTACCTGTTACTGGTTGGATGCGATCAAAAACCGTGCGGTTTTGCACATAGATGTCGGCTCTTTTCAGCAAGATCTCTTGCACTGCCTCGGGTTCAAAAACAAAAACAAACCGCTTAGGGCCGATCCGTAACGACTTCGTTTCCCCGTTTTGATCCAAACTTTGCATAAACTCAATTGGCTCTGACATAAATTCTGTAAGATTTGCAACGGCACTGAGCGCTTTCATAGTTCCCCCAAAGGATTAAGCACATCACAAGGAATAGCCGAGAAGACCGTTGAATATAATTTCATTATGGATTACAATCGTTAACCAATGGATACTAATCGAATTCGTTATTTTCTATCCTTGGTTCAAACTGGCAGTGTTACAAAAGCTGCTGAGCTTCATCACATCAGCGCCCCGGCCTTGTCGAAGGCTATTAAAGTGTTTGAGGGCGAGTTAAACGAAAAACTGATTTTACCAGATGGACGCGGTATTCTTTTAACAGATCGTGCAAGAGCCATCGCTCCCGCCTTAGAAGAAATCCTAAGAAAGCTTGATGGAGTTATTGATAAAACTGATTTAATCGATGCCCATGCCGAGGAAAATAAATCCCTGCGAATTGCCACCTTCGAAGTCTTTTCAACTCACTTCATGGAACGCGCCCTTAATAATTCCTTCAAGGGACGCTCTTGTCTTATCTATGAAATGACCCCGGGGCACATGGAGCAAGCCGTCGCTCGCAGAGAAGCCGACTTCGCTTTGACTTACATTCCGATTCCTCACCCTGACTTAGACCATCTTCGTGTCCAATCCATTGAAATGGGAATATTTGGTTTAAAAAAGAAATTCGACGACTTTTCCGAGACAGAAACACCTTTTGTCATTCCAGTGACTCCCGTTGAAGGCTCGCCGAACAAAGTTCGTGGTTTAGATGGATGGCCCGATGATGCATTTCCGCGACGCATTCTTTATCGCGTAGGAATGCTTGAAACCGCGCTTGGCCTATGTCGAAGAGGTCTTTGCGTGGCTTACATTCCTAAGTTTATTGCAAAACTTCACAATGAAATTGTGAAGCCGGAGTTCGCTCTGGAAGAAAAACCAATGCCAAAGCGACTTCATTCACGCAAAGAATATGTCTATCTGGTAAAACGAAAAACCGATCTTGAAGATGAGTTGGCGAAGAAGCTCGGCGCCACTTTAAGAAAGTTTTGCTCTTCGTAAATACACTCATCACCAAGTTCAAACGGCCTTTGCAGTGACTGTGTGCTCATCTGTCAAATCTTCTGAAGATTTAAGGTTAGGTGCAAATACCAAGTTAGCAAGCTTCATGCGCTGATGAGTTCGTAACTCTGAAAGAGAATAAAAAGTACCACGCCATATCACTCCTCCCTGCTTAAAAGTTAGAAGCGCGGCTCTTAGGAAAATCATCGGGAGACAAATAAATGAAAGTGGAAATAAGAGAATACTCCAAATACGAATTTGCATAAGATTGCGCATTTGCTTTCGGATCGAAAACAGATAGATCAATAAACACGAAGCACTGAAAGCTTCATAAATCCAAGATCCAGATTCAATGGGCGAAAGCGTAAAGCCCAGAAAGATAAGAAAAGTACTTAGTATAAATCCACAAAGAATGGGCAACGAGTACTGAGCAAAGGCAAAAGCATTCTTTTCCATTCCTCGTATAAAAGATTTCAGATCTGGATACCACTCCAGCTGAACTTCTCCCTGGCCAGCCACCGCCCCCATTCGGGCTCCCGCTCGTCGCATGAGTAGAGCCAATCCCGTGTCATCAACGACCTCCATTTTAAGCCATTCCATTTTTTCTGACTGTTCGTAGGTCGAGCGCTTTAACAGCATGAAAGCACCTTGACCATAACAAGCTTTGTGACTGGGATCATTGATTCTTCGTGGATCAAAAAAGACAGAGGCCTGATGAAAGAGTTGAGCGATCATGATCTTTAGGCCAAAACTCTTCGTCTTAATTTCGGGAATCACAGTCAGAAAATCCAAGCGCTCTTTCAGACTAAATGCCACCGCTTTCTTTAAAGCATCAGTCGCTAAGTGCACATCGGCATCGGCCAATAAGATCCAATCCCCCGAAGTCATTGAGATACCTTTATCCAAGGCATTCACTTTTCCCAGCCATCCCGTAGGAAGTTCCGTAATATGCAAGACCTTGACCCTAGAGTCGGAGAAAGCAAAGCGGTCTACGATTCGATCAGTTCCATCGGATGAGCGATCTTCCACCAAAATAAATTCAAGATTGGGGTAATCAATATTCAAAAGTGAGCGCATTGCAGATTCAATTGTTGCGACTTCATTACATGCGGGAATCACAAAGCTCACCTTCGGCCAAGGAGTTGCTTCCTTTTGTTCCAAATGCGAGGGAAGGTTTTTTAATGAGATCAGAGATTTCGTAAATCGTCTTGTTTTCCAACTGAGAAATAAAAAGAAAAGTCCTGTGACAACGGTCCATGCTTGGAACACATGCATATAAAAATACCTCCGTCCGAGGGCAAACTTTGATTTCTTAAGATCATATCAGAGACCCAATAGCCGCTACCACTCAGGTTTGCAAAGGACGAGTTTTTAAAATCTTGTCTAGAATATCGCTAAAATAATCAACTATGCTTTACGCAAACTCTAATTTCTGCATTTATTAGAATAGGACCTCGACAAGGTATGAAACATTTTTTGGCGCCGACAAAACTAATGAAGCGACTTTCCTATCTCTGTCTTTTCATCTTTCTTGGACTTTCTATTTTCGGAATCTTGAGCCTGAAACATCTGCAGACTCAATATTCAGTTATGCAGTTCTTGCCAAGTCATCACCCGGCCTTAGCGATGGATCTTTCGGTGCGAGATAAGTTTCACCTGGTAGATCGCCCTACTTTCATTGGACTTTTAGATTTACCGAAAGATCAGCAATGGTTTGAAAAAAATCATATGGATTCTCTTTCAAAAGTTACAAGTCAGCTGAAAAATTTTGAGGGTGTTCACGATGCTTTCAGTCTCGCAAATATTGAAGGTGCTAATGACGTGGATGGGACTCTTTCCGTCGGAAAAATTGTAAAACTCATTCCTGAATCTCAATGGCGTTCACGATTCCTCAATGACAAGCTTTTGTCTCCGGCACTGGTATCTGCCGATGCGCATTCAACCTTGGTGTATGTTCAACTGAATGATGCCAACGTGGATCTTTTAGCGCGCTTCCAGCAGTTCTTCCGTAAAACCTTAAAAGAGAACTTCCCAGATGCACAAACCAGCGTCGGTGGTGTTCCCGCTGTACAAACGGACTTAGGACTTCTTCTGAATAAAGAACTCCTTAATTTTTTGATCTTAACGATCCTCTCTTGTGCGCTCACTCTGGCTTTGATGTTTAGAACACTTTCCACCATGGCGATCCCTTTAGTGCTCACTGCTTTTTCTAACATCATGGTTTTTGCGATGATGGCCTGGACCAAGCTGCCCTTTACCATCTTATCCGCCACTATTCCTATCCTGGTCTTCATTACAGTCGTGTCCATCTCGGCTCACATTCTTTTACGCCTCCATGAAGATGCAAAAATGCTAAAAGGCGAGAGGTCAAAATGGAATCTAATTTTGCAAGCCAATCGCAGCCTTCTTTTTCCCAATTTTTTAGGAGCCCTCACAACGTGCGTCGGCTTCCTGACCTTGCTTTTTAATGATGTCCCCTTGATACGCAATTATGGAATAGCCGTCGCCTCAGCCATTATGATGTCTTGGCTTCTAACCAGCGTGGTGATTCTGCCCTTGCTGCTCTTGTTGCCACTCCCTGAACCTCGCAACTGGGTCCAGAAGCCGGCTCGATGGGCCTTACTCATTGTGAAGTATCGCCGAAAAGTTGTACTTTCAACTTTAGCGGTTTGTGTGTTGCTCTCATTTTTAGGAAGACATCTCGATTGGTCCGGACGGCTTTTCGATGATCTTCCAGAGGGCCAAGAAGCACGACAGTCCACAGAAAAGATCGATAGCTCTATGGGCGGAGTCGTTCCACTAGAACTAGTTATCCAAGTCCCTCAAAGTCAGGACTGGAGTGATCCTTTAAAAATCGCCAAGCTTCACAACTTGGCAGAGGAATTTCGTCAAACCCCCGGCGTTGGACTTGTCAGCAGCGTTCCCGATTTAATTCGCACCAACAACACATTCACCCTGCCCAAATCTCGAAGTGCTCTAGCAGAAATTTATTTCTTATTTAATCTTGCAGGCAATAGTCCATTAGAACAATACATGACCCCAGATGGACATTCGACCCGGGTTGAATTGCACTTACGTGATCTACCCGCCGATAAATTTCACGCTCTTCTTTCTATGATCGAAAAGAAAGCACAGATTCAGTTTCCCGAAGGCCAAGTTTCACTCGGGGGAATGGGTGCGGTCGTTCATCTGATCCATGACGAGATTTCTCGAGATTTAATTTTTGGATTTTGGCAGGCCCTTGGAATTATCATGCTAATTTTAGCTTTTATTTTTCGGTCATTGCGATGGGCCCTTGTTGCTTGCCTTCCAAACTTGATTCCACCCATAGTTCTTCTAGGATACCTAGCACTGACTCACACTCCTATTAAACCTGGAGTGGCGATCATCTTTTCAATCGCATTGGGACTTGCCTTTAACAACACCGTTTATGTTTTGAATCGCCTGCAAAAGCTAACGAAAAACAGAAACCTTCCGGTGACTAGGGCCTTTTATATGGAGGGAAATCCCTGCCTGGTTTCTACACTGATCGTTATGATTGGATTTTCTGTATTTCTGTTCTCATACTTTTCTTTAAATCGCACTTTCGGCGCCTGTATGTTGGTTTCAATTGTTGGAGGCTTAGTTGGTGACCTGGTATTCTTACCGGCCCTTTTAAAAATGTATCCCGCACTGCTAATGCAAAAGAATTCCCCTCGAATAAAAATCGAGAACGACATCGCGACCGAGATTGTCGCCTGAATCAGCTCTAAATAAAAGAAGCATTGAATTTTTAAGTTCAATGCTTCTTTTAAAATTTTTCTAATAAGTCCCCATCTTTTAGGATCTTCCTCTATTTACATCCTACCATGTCGTAAAGATCTAGAATATCTTTCGTACAAGTTCCTTTTTCAAGATAAGAAGCAGAAGCATCTTTCAATGTTTGACAAGCATTCGGAGATCCCTTCACTGCCAGGGAAACCAGGCTATAGCAAGAAGACGCCTTCGGTGTAATTACAGGGGATACATCCGTCACCGCTTGAACAATGATCTTATTCTTATCAGCCAAAGACATGTTTGGCTCCAACAGCACCAAAGCCTTTGACCAACTTGCGCGAGCTAGATAAATCCATTTCATTTTGTCTGACTGAGCAATGCGCGTGTTATTTTTCATAGTCGAAATATAAACTTCACGCTGATTCTGACATACTTGATAGCTATAATCTTGAGATTCATATCCGTGAGCCTTGTCATCGAATTTATATCCATGGTGGATTATGTGAGGACGTCCCTGCCAGTCAGAGATGATCTCATCATCAGGCCAACAGTTTGAAACAGCAGCAATAGACCCCTTAATAGTATCCATCATAATTTCATTCGCCGTATCCGTACTGTATTTAATATTCAAACCCAAGCGCTGCTTCATAGTCGCGATCACACAAGCACGGTCGCAAGTTCCATTTAAATTAGCCGCTAAAGCCTTCGGCGAGCCTTCCAGCATTCCAGCCAAGATACTGAATTCAATTTGCTGTCCTTGAACGACATTCCCTAATGCAGGTTTTCTGAATTCTCCTTGAGTCAAAGAGTCCACATCGCTTACTAAACTCATGCGAACGTTATCCAAATCAATCACGTAGTCTGTACGTAGAATAATGGTTCTGGCATTATCAGAAGCAGAGTTAATTCGTCCCATGGTCGTGTCCATGGTCGCATCCATGATCTGCTTCTTAGTCACTTCTTCCATATCTTTTTTAATGCGTTCATAGTCCACTTTTTGTCCCGGGAACAAAAACTCTTTAATCTTTTCGCCGCCCAAAGAGGTCAATGCGTTTTTTCCCATATCAATAATGATATCCTGAGGACCCGTTGCTCCACTTGTATAAGAATCCGGACCCTCATCTGCTCGTGCCACCCCTGGAGTCGCTGCAAGAAGTTGGGTTGATAAGATTGCCGCCATATATAGTTTTGAATTTTTCATTTTCTATCCCTCTGTTCGCTATGTGTTTGCGTTGCGATGGATAGACAATGCATTGCTAATGCCAGGGAATTTTAGTCTGGATAAGTCGTAAATTTGATTTGAAGAAAGAGCCGCCGGGGTATCGACAGATCGAATTGCTGGAATTTCGGGAGCTGTCGGGAACTCGGCAGCCTGGGCCCATAAAAAAAGGGAGTCTCAATTCGAGGCTCCCTTTTTAATTTAATTCATTAAATGAACAGTCTTAGAAATGCTTCTTCACGGTATCGCAAACATACTGAAGTTCTTCAGTTGTGATGTATGCGAAGCACGGAAGATTCAAAACTGCCTGAGAAATATGGTGAGCATTTCCGTTGTCGATCTTGCCAGCCAAGTGATCTTTTGCACCGGCTTGTAAGCTCATTGCTCCCGGATAGATAGTTCCATGACCGATATTAGCTTTCTTCAAAGTTTCAATAAGGGCAGGTCTTAATGAAGGATCGATCATACCAACTTGGCAATAACCGTTCTCTGTCACTTTAGCGCCCGCCCTTACAGGTTTAAATGGAAGACCTTGCAAAGACTCAGAATAGAATTTAACGGCCTTCATACGGCTCTCAATACGAGCGCTGATGTGTTTCAACGACATATTCAAGAACAAAGACTCATAAGCACCAATGCGTGAGTTCCAACCGATCATACCGTGAGAATAGTGATCTGTTCTTCCGTGGTTGATCAAGATACGGCAATTTTTCGCATATTCATCACTTGTTGTGAAGATCGCGCCAGCATCCCCAGAAGCACCCAAAACTTTTGCTGGATAGAAGCTTGTAGTGGAAATCAAAGCAGAGCCTAGGATTGACTGACCTTCGACCTCAGTACCGAAGCATTGCGCCCCGTCTTCAATCAAAATAACGCCAGCATCTTTAGCAAATTTTCTGATCTCTAATGTATCAGGTGATGCCCAACCATAAAGGTGAACCATCACAGCAGCTTTAGGTTTATATTGCTCTACTGCTTTTTTGAAAGTTGCGATATCCCAGTGGCAAGTTTCGCGACCTACGTCAACGGTCACAGGGTTAGCGCCTACGTTCACAACTGCTTCAAAAGTTGCCCAGAAAGTCATATCAGGAACAAGAACTTTATCGTTCTTCGCAACACCCACTGCGCGAAGAGCAATTTGAATTGCATCGGTTCCATTAGCGCATCCGATAGCGTGTTTAGATTTTGTGAATGCAGCAAGATTTGCTTCCATCTCTGCTACGATAGGACCACCGACAAATTGTGTTTTATCGAAAAGTGAAGCGACACCATTTAGGAATTCATCGCGAAAACCAGGCTCAAAACGGTTCAAAGTAATAAAAGGAACTTGTTGTATGCTCATACAATCTCTCTATGAATGTGTTAAGACTCTGAGACGATTTTCCAATAGGCAGAGGAAAATTGCAACTACGCAGAACTACTTAAGTTACCGACCTCGACAGTGTATCTTTTTTCACATCAAGATTTGGTACTTTCTAGCATCACAAATTGGTTTTTCACCCTAACAAAATGAAGCTTTATTTAAATTTGAGGTCGATTAATTACTCAGGTCTAGGCGAGCCCAGTTTAAAAACCACGGCGCACAAGGACAATAAAGATGAGCCCATGAGTCTCTAAATTTATCATCTTTCGATTCGAAAGATGACTGCAGAGGATGCGAACGCCTTTTGAGGTTTTGCCTTTCTGAAATTTTGCCTTCAAGGCACCCTCAATGATATCGTCCGATCATGGGTCTCAAAATCTCTCGAATTCTTCATGCCGGTTATGTCTTTGAATGCGGTGACACGCAAGTCGCCATTGATCCTATCTTTGAGAATCCTTTCAGCAGAAATTGTCACGCATTTCCCGATGTCCAGTTTGATCATCAGCAGATCAGAAATTTGAAACTGGATGCCGTTTTTATTTCTCATTTCCATGATGATCACTGTTCCTTAGAAAGTTTGAATTTCTTAAATCGCGGAACTCCGATTTACATCTATTGCCTCCGCGAAGAACTCCTCTTACTGATCAAAGAACTGGGCTTCCTTAAAGTTTATCCTTTAGAGATTGATACGCCCATCAAGATTGGATCGATCGAAGTGATCGCACGTCGAGCTTTAGATGCAGACGTCGATTCGATGTTTCACGTTAAAGCGGCTGGCCTTAACGTCTTGAACGTCGTTGATTCCTGGATTGACGACGAGACCCTTCAACAACTTGGAAAGTATTCTCCATGGGATATGGTCTTATGGCCTTTCCAAACAATGCTTGAAACTGACGTTCTCGCGCCAAGCAGAAAACCGACCGCGTCGCTAGAACTGCCGCCGGAATGGATTGAACAAATCAAAATCCTCAGTCCCAAGTTTATCGTCCCAAGCTCTTGTCAATTCGTGCAAGAAAGTTGGTCTTGGTACAACCACGCCATGTTCCCGATCACCTATCTTCAATTCAATAAAGAGATCGAACAGGCGCTGCCACGGACCGGCGTTATCAGGTTGAATCCATCCATCTCAATAGAATTAGATAAGGAATCTTGCAAGATGTCCACGCCCCTAAGTTGGGTCATACCTGTGGGCAATCAAGACGTGGATTATCAATACCAGCCAGATATTAAGCCACCTCCAACGGCGGAAATTTCCCAGCACTTTGCCCCGCTAAGCCAACAACAAACGGAAGAAGTATTAAATTACTGTCGCATGAGCCTCATCGAAAAATATAATTCGATGGAACCACCCCTAGATATCTATTTTGAAAAACCCAGGTTGTGGCAATTGTCGATCTTCGATCATAAGGGCTCGATCACTTCATTTCATTATAGGCTCGCCAACGAAAAAATCGAATTGATAGAAGACCATCATGGTGCTTTATCTTGGACAACGGAAATTCCAATTTCCAAACTCTATGCAGCTTTGAATTCGGGCGAATCTTTAACTTCCCTTTACATGCGAATCAACGACACCCTCTTTGACGAGCAAACCGAAAAAGAAATTAAATTTGCCGATATCATCGAAGACCCATTAACTCGCTGCCTCTTTAACGGCGTCGCCTTCGCGTCCTACCAACGGGCACAGCTAAAGCGCATTCAAGAACGCGGTTAAATTAAGAAGACCGAATACAGACTCATATGATTGGTGATAACTGCAAATTTGGTGAAGAGTTAAGATTTTGCTGATCGAAGTTCGGCCTCTGCTGGAGGCAGCTCTAATATAGTCGAACCAGTTCCCTCTTACGATTAAATTGGTCATAGAGATAGCTAGGTGAAAAAGAAGCTTAACTAGCGGAGCTGGCACGTTTACGCAGGATTAAGCAAGAAAGACTACAAAGGAATTATTTTTATGAATCTCGAAAAGCTTATTAACTTCAGTGTAGCCGTGGCACTTGTAGCTGCGTGTGCCGGAGGAATTGATCAATTTACGTCGCAGGTTCGCTTGGCGACATTGAGTGCTTCTTTATTCGTGAATCTTAATTAGATCGTCCATTTTTTTGCAGCTTCCGTCGCCTTTTTTTGACCATACTCATATTGTTTCTTTACGATTTCTAGATAATCCTCATAGCGCGCGGGCACTTTCGATTTCATTTTTCCTGATCGAAAGTCTGGTGCTGGCTCTAAAACAAGTGCGGAGGGATAATCAGTCGCATCAATCAGATAATCTATCTTTTGATGAAAAACGTAATTACTTCTGTCGTTCTCGTTATAATTAAAAGTGGCAGACGTTGCACCTTGATCAATAAAATCAAAAGGCGCTTGACGAATAAAAATGACCTTATCAGCTAATCTTTTTGCAAGTTCGAAAGGATACAAATCAATAGCTCCCGTAATAAACCGATCGCCCTTAAATTCTCCGGGAGCCATATAAAATTCGTCCGAAATAGAGGCACGTGCCGCTTCATTTAAATTGGCATCCGTTATAAATTGCACTTGTGGAGCAACTGAAGAATTTTTATATCTTGAACCCGGGGCGATGAAGCCTTTTAATTCTTCAGCAGTTAAACTGTCGGTAAAAATTGTTTGTTGAAAAAGTTTTTCTCCTTTTTTTCTAATCTGTCCAACCCGTTCTTTAGTATAAAGAATTTTTGCCGCAATTATGACGGTTTGATGATCCCGAGGGGTAAAATCAACAGCAAGATTTTCAAGATTAATGATCAAAGGAACATTCATTAGATAGTCGTTAAAAAGATCAGGAATAATCCGACGCCATGTGTACTTAAGATAGAAATTTTGAACTAACATGAGCATTTTGGGAATAGAGCGATATTTTGTAAAATTAACTGACGTGAGCAAATTATAAAACTCTTTCGATTTAACAAACTCTAATTGCTCATCGGGTCTTTCAATTACATGGGTAATTGCGGCGGCGATCGAGCCACCGCAAGTTCCAATAACAACATTGGGCTTTAAACCAGCGTCTTCCACGCCTTTAAGCATTCCGAGAAACATTGCCGTATCAAATCCTCCTCCGTCGAAGACCATGGCAATTTTCTTTTCGGAGTTGGCACTGGCCGTGCCAATACTTAAAAAAATACTTAAGACGAATATTAAAATTCTCACGTCATTCTCCAGTGGATTAATAAACGAAAAATTATCACACAATTTAAATTTTAAATTTTAAAAAATATTTTTGATTTTTTTTACAAAATCGATTGTCTAGATTCTAGACGATTATGTCCTGATTTAATTTCTCAGCAATAATTGTTTCAATGGGATAGGCTTGCCAGCTGCGGATACGAATTTGGAATTAAGAACGAAGGTCAGAGAGCGCTTTATGTCTTTGGGCTGACTTGATTAAGGACGGAGTCAACCTTCTCTCCTCTGGTCAACAAACCCCAAAGAATGCCGTTCTAGGCAGATTTTGCTATCGTTGACAGGGCACCCTCGATAGCAATGTCAATTTATAACGCTTTTGTAGCCAAAAACCCCGAAAACCCCGGTAAAGCCAGTTCGAAGCTGATGGCCCGGCCAATCGAAAAGATTAGGGCCTGTTGAAAAATGACCATTTTTCAACAGGCCCATTAGGTTTTGTAGCGCAGCTTTACTAATCCGAAAGAAAATGAAAGTCTTTTGTTATGCCAAAACCAATTGTGCCGAACGCAGCATCAGTGAAATCTTAACTTTTCATCAAATCCCCGCATTTACCACCATACTAATGGAACAGTTTCGAAGCTATTTTGTAGGAATAAGAATTTCCGTGATCAACCGATCTTCCGGCGTAGTCTTAGGATCATTGACATAGTTTTCAATGAAGAAGTCTTCACGAACCGGCATTTTACTTTGTCCCACAATTTCAAATACGCGCCCGCAAGCTTCAGGCAGATTTGAATAGGGACCTGTCAAAACGAAGCGCGCATATTTTCCGCCTTCGAATTTTTCGTATTTAAGGCCGGCGGGCAAACTTTCAGGCTTTGAATCTACTGCTACTCCAGCACGATAAAGCATTTGGGGCTCCACTTTATACAGACTTAGGAAGCCCGAAATTTTATTGTGCTTTGCAATCTCAGCAACATTTTCGTGCAAGGTCTGCCATGCTTTTTGCGCTGTCTCTTGAAAAGGCCCCAGCTTTTCTACAAAAACATAATGAGTCACCGGCCAATTAGAGATCTCGGGGTTTTCCGTAAGCTGCATACGCTCTCCTCAGTATTTATTTTTGAGATTCAACAACTGCTTTTAAATTATTAATTCCAGAAGTCATTTGATCACCCAGCATTTTCTCACAATCAATAAGAACAGCCATTAGCTTTCCCATAAATCCACCGTCACCTGACATAGACCAAGTAAATCGAGTTCCACTACCTTCTGGAGTTAACTTATACTCGATCAGGTTTTCTCCTTTAAAAGGTCGAATCATGGTCAGTCTAATTTGTACTAGGTCGTTGGGTTGCACTTTAAGAAGCTCTAATTTTCCGGCTCCAACGTCTTTATTTCCGTCAAATTCCATGATGGATCCAGGTTGCCCAGCTGTACCAATAAAATTTCTTTTCATGTTGGGATCCATTTTTTCATAAGGAGACCACTGCTGACCTAAATGAAAATCGATAAGATATGGAAAGATTTTTTCTGCAGAGGCATTAATCACCCCACTGCGCTCATAATGAAATTTTCCATCACGAGAAGCCACATAGCCAACAAATAACACGACGAGAGCAAGAACAACTAAACCCACAACTTTAAGCATTGGCGCACTCCTTATTAGTATCCCTAAGATTTACATACCACTTAGTATGTTGTCAATAGGGCCTGTTTTTGTTACAGTAGTTTTATGAAAAAGAAGGCCAGCCCTGTTAAAAAAACCAGAGATCTTGAAAAATCCCGAAAAGAGATTCTGGATGTCGCTTTTTTTGAAGTCTTCTCAAAAGGCTTTCAGGGCGTCAGCGTAGACGACATTGTAAAGAAAACGTCCTTAACAAAAGGAGCCTTCTACCATCACTTTCCCACCAAGTTAGATCTTGGTTATGCCTTAGTTGATGATGTTATCAAACCCATGATCATTGATCGCTGGATCACTCCCCTTGAACAATACGAAAATCCTTTGAAGGGAATTTTGAAGCAACTTGAAATCTTAATTGGCGAAGCCCCTCCTGCACATCTTAAACTTGGTTGTCCTTTGAACAATCTCGTCCAAGAGATGGCTCCGATCGATAAGGGATTCCACGAGCGCCTGCAAATTGCGTTGCTCCTTTGGATTGATGAAATGGATAAACATTTAAAGCGCGGGCAAAAGACTGGATACATTAAAAGCGATGTGAGAACTCGACAAGTTGCTCACTTTGTTGTCATGGCCCATGAGGGATTTTATGGAATGCTCAAAGGCCTCAACGATCCAAAAGCCTTCGATGCTCTTTTTGAGTCCTTGAAAAGATATTTCCAAACAGTAGAGGCTTAAAATATTTCAAAGGACTGCATGTCTCCGCGCCATCATATTTAATTCTTGACCTCAAGTTAAGTTGAGGTCAAGCAAGGCCTGGTCTCTATGAAGTTGTTTATACAAATGGCGACTTCGCTTAACAAACTTAGCATTGCTAAAAACGGAGACAGACATCTGACTCCGTTTTAAATTTAAGCTCTACTGACAACGACCTTTTCCGTCGACTGTAAAATAAATAATATACCCGCCATCGTCTCTGTCTGAACATTCCGAAAGCCAAATTTGCACCAGCTTCATCCTTTGCAAACTACATTGCTGCTCTAAATCCTCCCGAACCAGCTTTTCGCTCGCATAGCAAGACTCTATAGACGTCCTTGAGCTAATGATATTTCCATCAAAAGCATAACTAGAGCTGGGTTGAACAAAAGCCATAAATCCGAATAGCAATAGTGACATCAACGCAAATCTTGGGACTTTCGCACCTTGAATCTCTACAAGCTCAACAAACATCTTTAAAGGACGCACCCAAATTTGCCCTTGAGGGTTGTCATAAAGGGCCTCATACACCACAAACTCTTCTAAAGTTTCACTGGACTTCGCGACCTGTAGAACCTTGTATGAGTTTCCTTTGAAATGCTTATATATTTTTCCCACTTCGATCTGTCCCATAGAGATCTCCTTTGAGCTAGTCTCATACCATCAATTATAAATAATAAAAAATGACATTTATTTATGTATTAAGTAACTTTTAGTTACTATGAAAATTGAGAATCTGAACCTCAATGCCTTAAAATACTTTGTTGATACCGTTGAACTGGGAAGCTTTTCTTTAGCGGCGGATAAAAACCACGTTTCACGTCCCGCCATCAGTCAGTCTATCCTGCGTCTTGAAAGCTCCATTGGTTTTGATTTAGTCAACCATCGGAAAAATGCTTTTGAACTGACTGATGAAGGACGAAGTTTTTATCACAAAGCCAAAAAGTCTTTAGATCTTGTCAGTGAAGTTTTTAACGCCACAACTATGGAGAACACAGATTTCCGGATTGGCTGCTCTTCCACGTTAGCAGAGTTCTTGATTTTACCTGTACTTGGAAAGTCATTCCCAAGTACTTTACAAGATATCGAAATTCAAATTGGAACCTCTGCTAAAATTCGACAACTCGTGAACGACAACGAAATCAACTTGGGATTTTTAATTGATGATGGCGGGTCCTTTGATTTTCAATCCAGCACCGTTTTTCAAGGACAGTTCGCTTTGCTTTCAAAATCGGGACAGTTAGAAAGTCCCCTTATTACAACAGCAGAACGGCCAGAGACTTTGCAGCTAAAGCAACATCTGCATAAAAGGAAGCAGTCTTTGGGGAAAGTTCAGATTGATAGCTGGAAGATGTGTCATCAGTTTACTCTAGCGACGTCAGGAACCTGCTTGGTCCCCGACATGCTGGTTGGCAAACCTTTAAAGACAGTCGCCTTGCCCGGCTTCAAAGCAGCCTACAAGGTCTTGGCGATTATGAAAGATCGCAACCTGCTTTCGCCTTCGGAGCAAAGACTGCTCAAAGAACTCGAGCGAAAGCATTCAAAAGGCTAAAAACTATTTCTTTTTGCGCTTAGATTTTTTAAAGTTATCTTCACTATTTAATAGATCTTGAAGACTTTGATCAATGGCCTGGTCGGGTTGAGACGCGATGATCTGGTAATCCGACTTACTCACTTTAATAACTTCGATTTTTTTAGTAAGCAACGTCTCGATTTCCGTCAACTGAGGTTTTTCCTCTTGGCTACAGAACGAAACCGCAATGCCCTTGTTGAAACCACGTCCCGTACGACCGATACGATGAACATAGTTTTCTGGCTTTTCAGGAAGATCGTAGTTAATCACATGGGTCACATCAGGGATATCAATACCGCGAGCACTGAGGTCCGTCGCAATTAAGATCTTGCAAGTACCAGTTCGGAAGGCCTTCATAACCTCGGCGCGATCTGTTTGGTCTTTTTCTCCGTGAATAGTCAAAGTAGGAATTTCCACTCGAGCCATGGCCTTGGCAACACGCTCTGCACGAACGCGTGTGCGTACGAAGATAATAAACTTACCATCTGGATTTTGATTTAAGTACTCTGCCAAGAAGAAGCGCTTATCATCCATCTCTACGAACATCACAAAGTGTGAAACATTTTTTGAAACCGGATCTTCCGGAGAAACCTGAATACGAATTGCGCTGCTACGAACTTGCGAGAATGCAAGTTTCTTAATCTCAGGATTGATCGTCGCAGAGAAAAACAATGTCTGATGACGACGAGTCATCTTACGCTTAATAGCTTCGATGTCATCGATAAAGCCTAGATCCAACATGTGATCGGCCTCATCAAGAACCAAGGTTTCAATATGGCTGATGTCCACGAATCCTTGGCTGATCAAATCGAACATACGCCCAGGAGTCGCAATTAAAATATCAATGCCATCTTGAAGTTTCTTAATCTGAGCATCCTGCTCCACGCCTCCGAACAAAGCAAAAGCCTTTACCTTGGTGTGTTTAGAAAGTGAGTTGAAAACCTCACCGATCTGTTGTGCCAACTCGCGAGTCGGAACCATGACCAAACACTTAATGCCCAGAACACGTTTGCTGCTTTTACCGCTATGAATGCCGTTGATGATTGGAATTGCAAAGGCAGCGGTTTTTCCAGTACCCGTTTGAGCGATGGCTAGAACGTCCTCACCCTTCATAATCGACGGAATTGCTTTGAATTGGATATCTGTCGTGCGGAAGAAACCATTGTCATTGAGGTTGCGTAACAGGTCTTCGGATAGGTGGAATTTTTCAAACTTCAAAGCAAACCTCACTAAAATGGTACGAAACGAATGACAGCACTTACCATGCAAGGCTTGAGGAGTGGTACCAGAAAGTTAAAAAAGGCTAAAAAGCCTGTGATTTCTGCATAGTTAGACATAAAAAAGCCTCTCTTTACGGGAGAGGCTTTCTGATTTCAAACTGAGGGCCCAAGGACAGCCTTATTTGCGATGAAAGAGCTGTTTCACCACAGAAGAATAAGGCTTTGCGAAGAATGAAAGGTAAGCCAAGAGCAACCCCAAAACAATCGCCAAAGGCAATCCACTTGGTGCCATGAATGCGTGAACAAGAATAATGTTGAGCACGATCGGCGCCAGCACCACAAGAGCCAAAGGAACAAAAGCTCCTGTCAAAAGAAACAAACCGCAGATCGTTTCGGTGGCCTTTAGGAGATGCATAAAGTATCCCGAAGCTGCAAGACCTGCATTGAAAGTCGTAAGACGTTCTGGCAAATCAGCTGGCATCGGCAACAAATTTAAAAGCCCCGCTAATCCAAAAGCAAAAAAGACAAAGCCAAGTAAGATACGAGCAATAAGTGGCATTTTTGATTTCATTCTGATTGATCTCCTTTATCTATATCCCACCTTAAGATGAGCATCACGGCAAGAACAAAAAAGAAGACCCCACCACGGATCTACAAACCGTAATAGTCAAAAATGCGGTAAGCAATGCGGAATTCTTCCTCTAGATCTAAGGGATCTTCGGGCAAATAAAGAGCGTCTTCCTTAGAACCTTTGTGCATCTTTGCTAACTTCGTCTGTGCTGATTTCCAATGACGTTCTTGCCATTGGGGATTCGTAATTCTAGTGAAAAGCTCACTCAACTCAAGACCGCGTTGAACAGCGTCTTTATTCATTTTCTTCTGACCTGGGAAAATATAGTCAACTGCCTTTAAGATGTCCTCGCTGTTAATCATTTCCAAGGCATAATAAGTCGTGCACAGAAGCGACAGTAAGTAACTTCGATAGGTCTCTTTGGATTCCTTATGCCATTTGTGTTCTCCGCCTGAACGATAGATCACCTTCATGCTTTCAAAGACCGGAGAATTCTGCTTACCCAGCTCATCGCCAAGGGCGAGATCCAAAGTCACAACCAGGCTTTCCGCAAAATTCAAATAGCGACAGACATCACGTTGCTCTGTCGGAGCAGGCGGAAGCAAACGCCAAATGACTCTGTGATTTTGTTCGTGGAACAAAGAAATCTCGTTGAAGCGCACCAAGGCTTCGATCTCCGCCAAGGGATCAACAACATCATGCGATTGATCTTTAAACCATAAAATTTCTGACCAAGATGGTGAGTATTCTATCTCATCTTTAAAAAGATCCTGGGCACTCAATGAGCGCATGGTCGAACATAGCTTTGGCGAGAACACCCCGCCTAAAGACAAATAAAGTTTACGACTTTCCCCATAGAGATGGCTTGCATGAAGCAATTGATTATCGAAGGGATACTCCTTCAACAGCAGTTTATCATATTTCTTCGAAGTCGGCAGACTGAAGAGCTGTTTGATATCATTAAGATAATAATCAACTTCAGACTCAGTTACTTGTTTTGCAGATTTTTTTGCCATGGGACAATCGTAAACCAAGAAGCTTTATCAAGCTACATAAAGAAATTCAGCGCTGCTAGAAATTGCATTGCCATTGTCGTCGTCCTTCGCTGAAATACGATTCCAGGTGAGGTGAGACTATGCGCGCTCGAGTAAAAAAGATTGATGGCCATCATTTTCAATTTGAAGTCAGAGGAATGCACGGCGATATTGACGTCACTGCTCCCGACGCAACACCTCAAGGTCCGACTCCTAAAGAGCTTTTACTTTCAGCTTTATGTGCCTGCACCGGAACCGATGTGATTGATCTCTTAGCTAAGTTTCAAGTCACTTACGATAGCTTCGAACTCGAAGCGAAAGCACCCCTGACAGATAAGCATCCAAAAGTTTTCTCACGAATTGATTTAACTTATTTTGTTAATGGCAACTCAATTGATAAAGCCCAAGTCATCGAAGCTGCTAAACGCTCGACACATCAATACAGCGGAACGGCTGCGATGCTTTCGAAAGCCTGCCCTATTTTTTACACTGTTCAGGTTAACGGAGAAGTCGTCGCTCAAGATCAGGTACAGTTTATCTAAAAATGACTTGTGACACACTCACTGGGGTAGCTACGATACATATCCATGTGGGGCAAATCTCTTCTTTTCATTCTCATCGTATTTTCCGTCAGTGGCCCGGCCTGGGCCGCTGAAGAAGATAAACCTCTTTGGGAATATGGCTTAGGCATCGGTTATGCCCGCTATGCTCAATATCCCGCCTCAGATGAATATGCAGAACTCACTCTGCCTTTTCCTACATTTCAATATCGTGGTGAAATTCTGCGAGCCGATGATCAAGATGGCGGTCGGGCTTATCTATTAAAGGACAGTCATTGGTCTTTGGAGTTTTCTGGAGGCGGTCGCTTGCCCCTTGATTCTTCAAAAAACAGAACTCGTGAGGGAATGGAAAATCTTCCGCTGGTGATCGAACTCGGTCCTCAGTTAGTTTACTCCGTTGATCATAGCTGGGAGTTTAAAATCGCCTTATTTCCGTCCCTGGCTATTGACGGAACTTATATTCGTCAAAATGGCGGCATTGCCAATGCCCAGGCACTTTATCGCTGGGACCATGAACTCAACGGCGTTTTTTCATCTCCCCTGTTGTTAAGCGGAACCTTTACGGTGGAAGCCACAACCGCATCACAGGAATTCAATGCCACTTATTTTGAAGTCCCTCAGCAAAGCGCCACGGCTGATCGCCCCGCTTACAATGCCAGCGCTGGATTTTTAGAAAATCAAATTTCGTATTTTCAAAGAATCGCATCTGGAAAATTAACGGTTTATTTAGGTGCTTCTTACTCTGACTTTTCAAACTCAGTAAATAGACAAAGTCCCTTACACCGTGCAGATTCTAACTTTGAATATGCGATTGGTTTAACCTATGTCTTAGGAGAATCTGCTAAGCGCTCTGTGCCTCTTGAAGACACAGAAGGTCTAATCAACAAAGCCCTGCAACGACGCAAAGAACGTCTGATGCGCTTTGAGTAATTCTTAATCGAGAAGCTCTAAAACAGATTCGTATTCATTGGGCTCTCGACCTGCGAAAGCTTCGATGGATTCGCGAATCAAAATAGTATCTAAAGCAAAAGCTTTTGAGTTGAATAAGACGCCAGCAAGATTGTTCTTGTGACCCCAATCTTCCCAGAACGGAGCATAACATCCCAAACCATCTGCAACCTGAGCAACAAAGGCTTCTACGGTAACATCCGGAATGCTTGCAACTTCTTGAATCAAGGCGATCTGACGCTGATTCAACTGAGTGCAATAAAGCTTTTTCTGCAAAGCTGCTCTTTCTGCATTGGTTTGTTTTAGATTTTCATTGGTCTGCTGTACAAAGGCGGTCGTGAACTCAGATGCCGTCATCGCATTCGCGTGAAGACCAAAGGCACAAATTAGAACTAATAAAAGGCTTTTCATATCTCATCCTGAACTCTGAAGAGGTTCAATAAATCAGAAGTCAGGGACGATGTTTCAAAGAATGCGCCACCCATCAAGTCCGTTAAACTCGAAAGGAGGCAAGGACTGTCAAAAGCCTAGACAGACGCAAAAGTAAAAAAAACAAAACTTATTTGAAAGGAACCACCGACTTAAAAACATAAGAGTCGAATTGAGTGGGATCTCCGCCAGAGTAGATTTGCACTTCTTTACTGGTCATACGGATCCGGTCGACACCAAATTTAGTGATATCACCAAAAATGTTCACCATGATCTCTTGAATTTTTTCAGCAATAGCCACAGGGGCTCCCACTAAAACTAAAGGTGTTCGGCGCAAACGATTTTTAAAAATATCTTTAATCCCCATCAACGGCAATGGCTTCGGCGCGATGGGCTTGATACGATCATTTCTTAAAAAATAAAGAAGCACTTCTGTTTTAGACTCGTCCTTCGAATCAAAGTGTGCACACAGATATACAGAATCACGGCCCTTCTTCATCTCCACCATAAAAAGTGGAATTGGCAAAACTTGAAAGACGCCATTTTCATCTGGACGTATGAAGACTTCATAATCGCCTTCAGCAGCAGTTTCACTTTCTGAATCAGAAATGGTTCCCGATAAGTTTCCTTGGATCACGGCAGAGTTCTGTTCTTCACCATTGGGACCTTGCCACTGGATTCTTTCTGAAATGCTTTCGATTTGATTCGCAGGCACCAGGCACTTTCCGTGACTCAAGCCCGGCAATAACAATATAAACATCAACAACAGGGCTCTCATGGCAATGCCTCCCCTGCGGGAACATCGACACCGGAACCCAAAGTTCTCATTTTAGCTTGCAAGAAGAACGGTCTTTTTAAAACCATGACATTAATATTCGTGCGCAAGTGGACCGTCGCCACCTGGCTATTTCCATCTTCTGAGGGCCTGTGAGCTAAGACCATGTCTCCTGCGAAGATCACTTTGCCTTGCTCATTCCCAGAGGTTTTCAAAGAAAGACTGACGGATTCCACTTTGTTTAAATAGTTCTTTGCCCAGCTTCCACCCTTGTCAGCCAAAGCTGCCAAAGCTTCAGGATCTTCAGGAAGAATGATTTTCAAATCTCCCAAGATAAATTCTTTGTAGCGAATTTTTTCTGAGTCTAAACCCCAAACGTGCTCACGAATCCAATACAGAGGTTTTTCTAACTTCATTTCCACAACTTCTTTAATAACCTGAGACCAGCCCCCAAGAGGTGGACGCCACTGGATTTCCACAGGATGGAAGCGACCTTGACGATCTTTGATCCAAGTATAGATCACTCCTGCGCTCTTATCGGTTTTCATGGATTTTAAAAATGCCTTCACTAGGCATGGACCGACCCCGCGATAAGAAAAATCTGCTGCAGGTTCTGCTTGCCGGAAGGTGCACATAACAGAATCAATGCCTTGCTCTTTCAAAGTACTATCAATATCCAAAACCACTTTCTTTACGATCCAATATCTAAATGCATCCAACCCGCCAACAGTGACCTGTGCAGGCTGAGAGGCCGCGGCCTCTGCAAAACTTTGGGTCGCTGAACCCAAAGCGATAGCTATAATCATAAGAAGCAGTTTCATTTTCATAATTAATGATTCGCGTATTTGAAGTGAATTTTATAACCTTTTTCAGTCATTGTTCCGCTGAACTGACAATCCACTGGGACTTGCTTATTTTGTCCTGTAGTTAAATCCAAAAGAATTTTGTCAGACTCACAAGATCCAGAGACATCTTGAATGTTTGGATTCTTATCATTTGTCTTCTTTAAAGCTTTCAATGAATGAATACGAATTGTCATCAAAGCCATGTTCATTTGATTTGCGACTTTCAAGGTCAAAGGACGGGGAATCCATTTCTTTGCTTTGCTGTCATAGCGAGAGAAAAATTTTGCATCAATGGTCACAGAAGCCGGAAGCATCTTAAGATCCACCGCAAGCTTCAAGTCTTTGGCATCAGCCAAGAGCTTTGGATTGATCTTCTTTAAAGAACTGCTTTCCTTTTCGCCAGGAGTAGGACTGGTTAAATCTACCTGCCAATCGCTACCGAAGCTGATCATGCCAGAGAGGCGTACACTGTCCGTTTTAACGGGCTCTTTGGCTTCGGAATCAATTGTCATTCCGTCAATATTCAAATCCACGGCGGACTGTTCAACGGAGTTCAACACTTGCTCCAAGAACTGGGTCATAACCACATTGTCTGAAGAAGAATTTGTCTCTGCTGCCATTGCAACCGATGAAGTTAACAATAGGCCAAGAATGATTTTCGTCATAGAGTCCTCCAGCTGCTTTATGCAGCAAAGAACAAGCCCTATCCTAAACCATGTAATATTGAGATGGTCTGTCTAAACAATAGACAGCGCCGTTATACGTTATGAAATTTAGTCCATTAAGACTAGGCCGAATTGCTTAAACAACTTTGTTCTTGAGGGCCCAAACACCAATTTCAACGGAGGTTGTAAAGTTCAACTTCCTCATGATGCTCGCTTTGTGTGACTTGATCGTGAACTCTGAACAAAGCAAGCTTTGACCGATTTCCTTGTTCGTCTTTCCCTGGGCAATATAACGAACCACTTCCACTTCACGTGGAGTCAAAGCGTCTGAAGAGTCCTGAGACTGAAGAATCTTTTCATAGAAAGGGCAAACATAAGTGTCTTCACTTAGACTTAAAATGGCTCTAGAAAGCTCTTCATGGGCACTGGTCTTCGAAACCAGTCCACGCACTCCTTTTTCTAAATATCTCTTAACTAATGCTTTATTGTCTAACTGACTGACTAGAATGAAACGAGAAGCAGAAAATTTCTCTTTCAGCAGCTCTATCAAGTCCAATCCTGTTTTTTCATTGATAAAATGATCCACTAATATCAAATCTGGCTTCAACTGCGACACCTTAGTAACAGCATCATCGACGTTCGATGCGTCTCCAATACACGTCATTTGCCCCTTTAACAAAGAGACTGTCGCTTTAATTCCCTCTGTCGTAAAGGGATGATCATCAACAATAAAACAAGTGGCCATTCTAATTACCAATTTCCGTTCTTATATTTTGCAATATAAAATATATCAGAAAATATGGCTGTGCAGTCAAACAAAAGCCACATCAAGTCTTGTACAAAGGAAAATGCAATGCCACCACAGTGCCCTTTCCCAGTTCGGATTCAATACGCAGACGGCCCATCAGTTGCTCGACGAACTCAAGCGTAAAGCGCAAACCAACGCCATAGCCTTCACTACGCTCACTCTTAATAGGCTTATTAGTCATTATGCTTTCAATATCCTCTGGACTCATGCCTCTTCCAAAGTCGGAGATTTTTATTTCCACATGATTATCCACCTCTGCCAAGGACACAAAGACCACTCCCTCTCTAGAGCTGAATTTAATCGCATTAGAAAGCACGTTTCTTAGTATGGTCTCGACCATGTTAGAGGATCCACGAATAAATAGATTCTTCTGACAAGAAATATTATTAACGTTGATGTTCTTATCAAGAATCTGAGAAGACAGCTGAGACAATGCCTTATCTACAGATCTAGAGACTTCAACAAGGTCGATATTCTCTTCCTCATGACTCCAGGATAAAATATTTTTCAAAAGATCCATCGACGAAGCATTCGCCTGCAGGATTTTTTGCATATGAGGGTGACTGTCGCCCCCCGCCCTCGCAAGGGAGTGAATGCTCCCCAGAACTCCGGTCATATCATGGGACAAGATCGTTTGAACTTTACGATTGAAACTCGTGATTCGCCAAATCTCAGTGTTGAGATCCTTCAAAACTTTATTGTGAGCCTCCATCTCGGCATTCAACTCATTGATTTCAGTGACATCGCTTAAAACAAGAACTGTTCCTTGTTCGCCGGTTCCGCGCAGTGGAATCTCGTGCTTTAACAGTTGATAGGTTTTACCAAGTCGATTCACTTTATCTGGACAACTTGCGACGAAATCAAATCTTTCATCACTCAATACTTCCATGCCAATGTTCTCATCCTCTATCGAGAACAATTCCTTAGCCGCCAAATTAGCATCCCAAATTTCCATTCGCGGAGTTAATGTCAGAACCGGATTGGGAAGATTCTCAAAAACTCTTTGCTGTGCAAAGGCTTTGATATTTAAAAATTCGATTCGAGTAACACCGTAATAGACAAAAAGAACCAACGTCCACGACATCCCTGCATTCATTTGTACAAGCAATGTGTTGTCCAAATAATAACGTCCACCCCACTCTAGAAATACGGGAGCGACCCCTCCGAGAGAAAGAAACAAGGCATATTGCCTGTTACGCTTATTTTTAGAAAACAAATTTAATACATAACAGGAATACAAAATAAAAATAAGAATGCTGCCATAAAGAAACTGCACCTTCAGCAACGGTCCCGTTTGATATGCAAGCAGTCCAGCTCCAGAAGGAATTTCTTGAAAGTTCTGAGCTAATAATGGCTCCACACCGTTGACTTTAAAAATGGATAGAAGAGACGCCACCGAGGTGATAACTGGAAGAACATAAAGAATAGAAAGCCATTTTTTATAGCGAACCCAAATCGGCTTATAAAATAATACACAGGCCATCATCACCCATGTGGTCGTAATAAATGGGTTCGTCACCTGTCGAACTTTGGTAAAAATAATCCGGAGGTCGTGATCATCCGTCAATAGAGTCAGTACGACCCAAAAAGACCAAATGAAATAGAACGACATATTGATCAGAAGGATCTTAGATTGCAGTAGCTTTCTGTGTGGCCACAGCTGAAAGCAAAGAACTGCCGTTAGAATCATAGAAAAGACGACGCTGATTTTCAGAATCCAAAACATATATACCCAGATGTATTCTGAAGACTTAAAAATAGCAATTCGACAAATTACTGGGCCTGCCCTACTAAAGGGGCGTCTAAAAATTCGGCACGGCCCCAGGGAGTAGACAAACCTCGCCGAAATTGGCTCTCCAAGCCAATTTCCCGTCTCAAAAGCCCTTAAAATTCATTTAAATCCGATATTTCTAGCATCCTGCTTGCATCATTCTAAGGCATGAAAAAACTCATTCTTAGTCTCGCTTTATTCGTCACGTCCCAGGCATTCCAAGCCACCGAAGCACCTATTTGGGCCTGTGCGATGAAATCCGCAGCCGCAGCGTTCAACTTTATCTAGGACAATAATTTTACGCCTTAATTTCATTCACCATGCGGTGGATGAAATACATCATTATCAAACTGATGGCGGCGGTCCCAAGCATCACGTACCCCAAGGTATTAAAGTGCTCAAGACGGCCCCCTGGCTCTTGAACAACAATCAATCCCGCAACAACCGAGGCGAATCCCCCTGCAATTTGTTGTAACGAAGAACTGATCGACATGAAAGAACCACGGCTATCAGCAGATGGGATGGCTGACATCAACGCTTGTGACGGAATCATGCGAGAGAAAATACCCACGAATAAAACCGCATTTACAAGAATAACCATGCTGAGCGGTGTGACCCCAAGATTTGTATAAACCACCACCGTCACCATGGACACCATAGTACCGAAAATGAAAATATTGAACTTACCAAAGCGGTCGCTGGCTCGTCCCACCAATGGGCCCATAAAGATCGCGCAGATTCCCGTGATCAAGTAAATCAATGGCAACTTCTCGATTTCAATTCCCAAGTTATGCACCGTGAAATTGCTTCCGAACGGCATCAACATAAATCCACCAATTGATAGCAATGCTGTCGCACTGAACGCCAAAAGATATTTTGGTGTCGTCAAAGTCTTCTTCATATGAGTGAATGCGCTTTGCTTCGTTTGTAATTTAAGATGCTCGTCAATGGGCTTTAACTTTTTCCAAATAACAATCCCGACCACAGAGCTCACGCCAACAATCATAAAGAACGGCGCATGCCAGCCCCATAGATTTGAAAAAAACAAGCCCGCGGGAATTCCCAAAATCTGACTTGCCGCGAATGACGTTTGCACAAAGCCCATCACACGGCCACGCAGCTCAAAGGAAAATAAATCCGTGATAATTGCAAAAACGATGGAGCCGATAACTCCACCAAAAATCCCCGTCACCATACGGGCTGCCAACATAAATTCAAAGGTTGGGGCAAGACCACACAACAAGGTTCCAATCAAAAAGCCCGTATAGAAAAACAACAACAACTTCTTGCGATCAAAACGATCCGCAAAACCTGCAGCAAGAAGTCCCGAACTTCCGGCGCTGAATGCATAAGCCGAAACGACGAGACCAAACTGCGACGGAGTCATCTTTAAGGCGGGCATCATAATCGCCCCTAGCGGGGACATGATCATAAAGTCTAAGATGATCGTAAACTGCAGAAACGACAAAATAGCGACGACAAATTTCTGATATGACGTGAATCCCCGTGCTGTTGCGGGTTTAGCCTGAGCGGTCATTTGCACTTCCTTAAGTAAACTTCCCTAAATTTGCTCCCCCGCAGAGAAAATGTCAAAAGTTTGAGCGTTTACTTTTTCTGCTGATGTCTTTGTTCGAAAACGTTCCAGATCAATCGAGCAATGGGTCCAATGGGCCGATGCTTCGGTCGCAGAATGCAAAGTTCCAATTCAAATGATTCACACAGTTTTTCCTCTATTAAGACCAGTCCTTTGCTTGCTTCGAACTCTGCCTTCGATATTCTGCCCCAGCCAAGACCACCTTCAATCAAACGCAATTTGGTAAAGTGATCTGGAACAAAAATCTTCGGACCTCCGCCTTCATGCAAAGCCTTCGGCAAACGATCATTGGGCTCCTCATCAATATTCTTATCATAGACCAGGATCTGCGCGTGCTTCTTTAGGGTCTCTTCTGTTGGACGATTTTTTTCTTGAAGGAGCTTTCTAGAAACCACGCCTACCAAAGCTACTTTATCGATCACAATTTTTTCAATTTTCTCTCCGTGCTGAGGACTTGGTGCTAAAGCCAAATCAACTTCCCCGGAAAGCAAGCCTTGATAACTTCCTTTCAGAATTGATTTATCAATGATGAGATTGACCGGCACCACCGACCGCGCACACTCTTGGGCGATTAATTCGATCGCTTCAATGGATACTAAGGGGTCCACGGAAATTCGCAATTTAGTTTCCGCTTTATTTCTTCCAAGCTCGACGCCAATTCTTGAAACGTAATGAGCAGCATCGAGAGCCGCTTTCGAGGCATTCAAAAAAACTGCTCCCACCTCCGTCAGCTTCGGACGATATTCTTCACGATCGAAAATAAGAATTCCAAACTCCTCTTCAAGATTTTTGATGCTGGTACTGAGGGACGGTTGAGACCTATTAAGGTGCTCAGCTGCCGCTCGGAAGCTGCCCTTTTCAACAATGGCGTTTATGGCCTCTAACTGCTCTAAATTCATTTTAAGCTCCAAGATGATACTAAAATCATATCATGTTAATAAAAAATGAGTATTATTAATTATCAAGATACGGGGTTATTCTGATTTCGAACTTAACAAACAAGCCTTTCGAAAGGCCCCTAAGGAGATAGTTGTGATCACAGTTAGAAAATCAGCAGAAAGAGGTCTAGCCCAACACGGATGGTTGAACTCTCAACACACTTTTTCATTCGCCGACTATTATGATCCAAAATTCATGGGCTTTAGCGCCCTCAGAGTTATCAATGAAGATCGCATTGATGGCGGCACCGGCTTCGATACTCACGGTCATCGTGATATGGAAATCATTTCTTATGTTATCGAAGGCGCATTGGAACACAAAGACTCCATGGGTACGACAGCGATTATCAAACCTGGTGAAGTGCAAAGAATGAGCGCCGGCACTGGCGTAAGACATTCAGAGCAAAATCATCTGAAGGATAAAACCACGCACTTTCTGCAAATTTGGATTATGCCAGATAAAACAGGAGTGAAACCTGGCTACGATCAAAAATCATTCGCAAACGATTTTGGATGCAGCGACTTAATTTTGGTTGCATCAAAATCTGGTAAAAATGGTTCAATCACCATCAACCAAGATGTGGATATGTATGTGGCAAAAGCCCAAATGGCCGGAGAAAAGAAACTGAAAACTTACACTCACAGAAATTTGTGGGTTCAAGTTGTGCGCGGAGACGTTACAGTTGAAGGAACCAAACTGACTTCCGGCGACGGTGCTGGAATTCAAGGTGTGGAAGCTCTTAACTTGTCATGGAGCGAAGGCGCCGAGTTCATTCTCTTCGATTTGCCATAACAAAGTTTAGAACGATTGGAGTTCACAAATGGTACAGGGCTATAGAAAAGAAGGATTCGTTGCAGAGCTACAAGTTCGCGAACACAAGTTTTTATCTGGCATAGATGAAAAACTGGGTGGACATGATGAAGGACCCGATCCTCACGAACTTCTTGAAGCAGCCCTGACCGCCTGTACCATTCTGACTGCGCAATTATACGCGCAACGCAAAGGTCTAAAACTGGAATCGACAGACGTAGTTGTTAAAATCCTCTCGGAAGGTGCGGAAACTCGCATCAGCCGAGAGGTTTCTTATCGCGGTGATATGACTGAGGAACAACGCAAACGCCTTTCCGAAATCCTTGAAAGATGTCCTATTCATCGTTTGCTTGAGAGCAACGTGAAAATTGAAACAACCGTGAAGTAAAAAAATTCTGATTCACAAATTCAGAAAGTCCCGTATTCTAGCTGCAGCTGCAAGAAGGGACTCTTCGTGATTATTGCAAAATCTTTGGTTAAATCGTTTGGCGATTTCCATGCCGTGAATGAACTTGATCTCGAAATCAAACAGGGAGACTGCTTCGGACTTCTTGGACCTAATGGCGCGGGTAAATCTACTTTTATCAGCATGACCTATGGAACCGTACAAAGAACTTCCGGATCCCTTTCTGTCTTTGGCTTGGATCCGCAAAAACAAAGTCGGGAAATCAAAAAACGTCTGGGCGTGGTGACTCAAGATAATGCTTTGGATGAAAGCCTCACTGTACTAGAAAATATGATGATCTATTGTTCTTTCATTGGTGTTCCTAAAAGTGAACGCAAGAAACGAGTGGAAGATCTTCTCGAGTATATGAATCTGTCGCACAAAAAAGATGCGCGCATTCAAACTCTATCTGGAGGGATGAAAAGGCGTCTAGTCTTTGTCAGAGCTTTGCTGGGAAAACCTGAATTGCTTATTCTTGATGAGCCGACCACAGGATTAGATCCCGCGGTTCGCCATCTTCTTTGGGGTAAGGTCAAAGAACTTCATCAAGCGGGAACCACCATCGTTCTAACAACCCACTACATGCATGAAGCTGAAGTGCTTTGTAATAAGCTGGTGATTTTGAACAAAGGAAAAGTCGTGGCTGAAGGAACTCCCCAGGCCATGATCAATCAAAATACTCCGGGCTATGTAGCTATCTTCGGATTGAACGACAAAGAGAAAATCGAACAACTGATCAGTCATCGCCGCGATCTCCACAGACATGAAGACGCTTCAGGAGTTTATCTTAGAGCCAATGTGCTGGGTGATCTTGTCACTTTTCATACCGATCATGGATTAACGCCGTTACAGATCAGACCTTCAAACTTGGAAGATGTCTTTTTAAAATTGACCGGACAGGAGCTTGCTGCCGATGCTTGAATCACTTCGTCTTTTCTTTCATATTACGCAAAGAAATTGGCTCGTTTACAAAAAAGATTTGATTGCCAATATTTCTCCAACAGTAGCCGATCCGGCTTTGATTCTGGTTTCATTGGGACTAGGACTGGGCTCTTATCTTACCAATGTCGAAGGCATGAGCTATATGCAATATCTCGCTCCCGGCTTGACCGTCGCAACAGCTCTGTTCACTTCATTCTTTGAAAGCAGTTACGGTTTTTATGTTCGTATGACATTCGAAAATGTTTTCAAGGCGATGCTCACCACTCCGATTGGAGTCAAAGAAGTGGTTTTCGGCGAGTTGATCTGGGTTGGACTTAAAGGCGCTATCATGGCGGTGGGAGTCGCCATCGTTTTGGCTCTTTTTGGTTTAATGGTGAATCCGTGGTTGATTCCTACATTGGCCATTGTCGGCTTCTTAGTTGCGGTCCCCTGCGGAGCGATGGGTCTTCTTGCCACCGCTTTGGTTCATAACATCAATCAGTTCCAAACCGTTTATTCATTTATCATCGCTCCTTTGTATTTCCTTTCTGGAATTTTCTTCCCGATCGAACAGATGGCAACTCCTGTAAGAATTGTTGCGGAGTTCTTTCCTTTAATTCATGGAGTTCGACTAGCACAGGCCTTGTTCTGGCAAAAAGGAATCTTGGAAGCTTTCGCTTACAGCGGAAGTATTCTTATTCTTCAAAGCATTATTCTGTGTGGTTTTGCATTCGTCAAAATTTGTAAGAAACTGATCAATTAAGTTAGGCCCTATCCAAGGGCCAGATTCCAGTCCTAGACTCGAATAGAAAACCGTTTCGGTTGATAGTGACCTATGCGGTCCGCAGCACTTTTATTTCTTTTATCTACTTCCATCTTTATGAGCGCATGTTCGACGTTTCGCTCAAAACCAGGATCAGAAACTGGTATGGCCTCTTGGTACGGAAAACAATTCAATGGACGTCAGACTGCAAGCGGAGAACGCTACAACATGTTTGCCATGACGGCAGCACATCGCACCTTGCCGTTTGGAAAACATGTGAAGGTGACAAGCCTTTCCTCAGGCCGCTCTGTCATTGTAAGAATTAATGACCGCGGGCCTTATCATAGCGACCGCATTATTGATCTGTCTTATGCAGCAGCCAAGCAATTGCAAATTATCAGTAAAGGTGAAGAGAAAGTGACCCTGCAAGTTCAGTGATTTTAATCGTTAAAGATCTTTTCACGAATCGCCCAGAAATATTTTTGCTTTCTAGCGACGACAAACATCGGTTTTCTAAAAGCAATCACGTTCTTTAAAACGTCATCTACATTGCGAATGAAGATTTTCTTTTCAGGCAGACGATTGTGCATGCGTATAAAATTAAAATAGAAAGCATGGCAGTCTTCGGGTGAGTTTAAATAAAAATATTCCGTCAAGGCTTGCGCATCGACGTCATAGTACTTTACTTCCAAGCGAGGATTGCCTTTTTTATCAAAGCCGCTTTCAAAACTCATACTTTCTACTCGCATGACATGCGCATCTTTCAACGACATGGCTTCTTTAAGCTTTTTGTCGTTATCGACTAACAAGTGCTCACAGGAACTACAGCTTCTGGCGGCGATATCATTTTCTTCTCCGCACTTGTCGCATCTTTTAAAGCGAAAGCGAAATCCACACTCTTGCACCTCGTGACTGATCGAATCTTCGAAAGCCCCTTTGCACTTTCTTCCAAAATGCTCGGTCATATTGCCATCATGATCAACCAGCCCCCAGAAGTTATTGATGCCACCACATGATGGACATGTTACTTCCACGATAACCGATTCACTGGCGGGCTTGTTCTGTCCAATTTCTGGAGAAAATAAATCATGACCCTGCCCGGTATAGTCTAAAATCAGACAGTCTGTCTTTCCAGGGCTTAAACGCAGACCACGGCCGATGATTTGTTGATACAAACTCACGGACTCTGTCGGACGAAGAATTGCAATCACATCTACATGGGGGGCATCAAATCCCGTCGTCAACACAGAAACATTGACCAAGTACTTTAGTTTTTGCTCTTTGAAGGCCTCAATGATCTCTTCGCGCTCGTCTCCAGCAGTGTCCCCGACGACCAAAGCCGATACATAGGGTGGAAGACATTTCATAATTTCTATTGCGTGATTCACGGAACTTGTGAAAATCATCACGCCTTTGCGTTCCTCTGACATCTCAATAATATTTTTGATAATCAAAGGAGTGATACGCTTTTGGTCTTTCAAAAGGGCTTCAACCTGAGCGGTAACAAAGCTGCTTCCATTCAGTTTTAAGCTTGAGAAGTCATAACAGGCCACCGGGGAATCAATCTTAATCGGTGGAGTTAAGAACTGATTCTTAATCATAAAGCGAATGGACAGCTCAAAGATGCACTTCTTAAAGAAGCGATCCGCTGAAGTCTGCAATATTTTTTTATGACTGTTGAACTGATAGATCCAACCAAGCCCCAATCTATAAGGGGTTGCAGTCAATCCCAGAATACACAAATCAGGATTGGTTTTCTGAAGTTTTGAAATCACTTGAAAATATTGAGTATCGCCATCCACAGAAACCCGGTGACATTCATCAATTACTAACAAAGAAAAACTCTGGAAGAACTCATCCGAAGCTCTGGCAATGGACTGAATACTTCCAAAGATAACTTTTTGATCTGCTTCTTTTCTATTTAAACCCGCAGAGTAAATTCCAGCTTCAAGCCCAAAGGTGATGTACTTAGCATGGTTTTGTTCTACGAGCTCTCTGACATGGGCTAACACCAAAACTCGTCCCTTGGCAAGACGAGCTAACTCTGCAATCACCAAACTTTTTCCTGCTCCGGTGGGCAAAACAATCACTGCCGGTGATTTTTCTTCCCGGAAATGTTTAAGCGTCGCACTGACCGCCTCTTGTTGATAAGGACGAAGTTTGTACATGAAAACCTAAAATCTATTTATTAGTGGTCAGCGCCAAACTGACATCCCAGACGCGCTCTTGCAGATTGATATCGTGGCTTAAAGGTGAAGACTCTACCACCGCACTATTATCAAAATATTTCCCCGTCACGCCCTCCAGCTTTTCTGAAGTTGCAGCATAAAGCGAGGTTTTTGCTCCCTCCGCGGGTGAAAGCAGGAATGGGTTCACAAAGAAGCGTCCCAACTCAACGAAGAATTTCAAAGGGCCTTTGGTATTTGAAGCAATACCTGTAGCGACAACCCCAGGATGAAGGGAATTCACCGTGACCGTGGTCCCGTGTAGTCTGCGCGCTAAAGCATTTGTCCAAAGAATCACGGCTAATTTCGAATCGTTATAAGCCGTGGTGCCTTTGTAGGATTTCTCTCCCTGCAAATTTTCAAAATCAATCTTGCCATTTGCATGCAGCTTTGAAGCTACGTTGACAATTCTGGAAGCCTTACTGGCCTTCAGATGGTCCAGCAGTCCTAGAGTTAACAAAAAAGGCGAAAGAACATTCAAGGCCCAGGTTTTTTCAAATCCTTCGGAGCTAGTTTCTTTATGCAAAAAAATAGCTCCGGCGTTGTTCACAAGAATATCTAATCTAGGGTGTTTTTCTTTAAACTCTTTTGCCACTCTTCGTACTTGCTCAAGGGATGACAGGTCCGCCAGAAGAAAATGAATTTGCTCGTTCGCGCTTTCTTTCTTGAGCCACGCCACAGTCTCTACAGTGATTTGAGGATTGCGACCGACGATGGTCACGTTAGCGCCCATTCGAGCAAGACCCAAGGCTGTCTCTTTGCCAATGCCTGAGGTCGCTCCCGTCACTAAACAGATCTTTTCCATTTCAATCCTCGTTTGCTGATGGAAAGAATATTAATCAAAAAGTCATACGAATCATAGCGGCTTTCCAATTCTTAAGATAATCTATCGCGGTGAGTTCAATTTCTGGAAAAGTTCAATTCTTCATATTTAACAGCGCTTTCTCGGTCTTCTTGGCCGTCTTTTTAGCAGTGAGCTGCCTTCCATCAGCAGCCGCTGCCTTTGGCGAGCTGAAATGCTATATTGTCGAAGAGTGCGGCTCCAGTTTCGCGGGTGGCTATTCTGGAAATCCATCCGCAGGCAGTCAGGTAAAAATCAATCCTTCCGCAGTGCCGACGGAAAAAGGTTTCGGTATCGAAGCTCTTGTTTTCAAGGACACTCCAGATTTTGCCCTCGTGAAAGGATTGGGCCGAGTTGGAGCAGCTATCTCACCGTCTAACAGCGAAGAAACTTTTTTTGGACCACCCGGATTTGAAACCGACTCGAACCTTCTTAAAAGAAAAGAAAACCAAGAGAAATACCCTAATCAAAAAATCACCTTGGCGACGGCCTTCAGTCTTTTCGAAAAGAATGGATCTGGCTTAGGTCGTTATTCTTTAAAGCTTGGCGTGATGGGTAAATACAATAAACTCACCAATCATGTCAGCCCCGGAGGAGGATTGAGCGGAGTCCTTGGACCGTTTTATTTTGGATATTCAATTTACGATGATGAGACCAAGTTAGATCAAAATTATGGTGGCAGTGATTCTTCTCCGCCGATTAAGTACCAGGTTCATACTTACAATGTGGGTCTATTTTTAAGCTCACTGATTCTCGATTATTCTAACTTGCGTGTGCAAGAGCCCTATGAATCTTCCGTCAGTCTATTTACGGCAAGTCTAATGGTGCGTCGTTTTATTATCACCGCTTCGAAACGTATTGAGGACTCGCCTCGCCCTTACTACAACTTCGACACTCAACAACTAGAATACAAACAAATCAAAGATGATTACTTTGGCGGAATTCAGTACTCAGCCTCCAATAACATTATGCTGGGAGTGCTTTATAACTATTATCTTTTGCATGAACTTTCTGGATCGTTCACTCTCTTCTTTTAATTTTTAATCGCCAGCACACGTGAGAAATACTACGCCCTCTTGAGCATATAGAATCCCTTAAAGAAAAAATCCTCCTTTGGACTAGCTCTGGGCCAGCTCCGGAAGCCAAAAAACAAAAACACACAGACTTTTTATAAAGTCCGTCTACCATATCCTATTGTCGTAGCATCATTGCGGAGGACTTATGGGAATCGAAAATCTTTTTAAACCATTCCAGCTAAAATCTCTTAAACTTAAAAATCGTTTTGTTATGGCGCCTATGACAAGGGCGTTTTCGCCAGATGGAATTCCAACTCCAGATGTAGCGGCCTACTATCAAAGACGTGCCGCGGGAAATGTCGGTTTGATTCTTTCCGAAGGAACCGTCATTAACAGAGCCTCTTCTTCTAACGAAAAAAATATTCCACATTTCTACGGTGGTGAAGCTCTTCATGGATGGAAGCAAGTGATTGAAGCCGTTCATCAATCCGGCGGAGTGATGGCTCCGCAAATTTGGCATATGGGTGTTCAACCAAACAGTCGTTCCGGTTGGGTTCCTGCGAAGCCTTTTGAGGGTCCTTCAGCAAACTGTGGCAACGGCACAGCAAATGGTGTCGCCATGACAACAAAAGATATCGAAGACACCATTCAAGCCTATGCTCAAGCCGCCGCAGATTCGAAACGCCTGGGCTTTGACGCCGTCGAAATTCACGGGGCCCACGGATATTTAATTGATCAATTTCTTTGGGACGTCACCAACACTCGCACGGATGGCTATGGCGGGAAAACATTGGCCGAAAGAAACCGCTTTGCCGTAGAGACAATCAAAGCAGTACGCAAAGCCGTGGGTGACGACTATCCTGTCATCTTGCGCTTATCACAATGGAAACCCGAAGCTTATAGTTTCAAGCTGACTCAATCACCGAAGGAAATGGAAGCCTGGCTTCATCCTTTGACGGATGCTGGCGTGGATATTTTCCACTGCTCTCAACGTCGCTTCTGGGAGCCTGAATTTGAAGGATCTGAGTTGAACTTCGCAGGCTGGGCTAAGAAGATCACCGGCAAACCGACAATCTCCGTGGGTTCTGTCGGTCTTTCTGGGGAATTCATTGGAGCGTTCAAAGGTGAAGGTTCCGAAGCACGTGGCCTTGAGGATCTTATGACTCGCTTTGATAAGGGTGAGTTTGATTTGATTGCTGTGGGACGTGCTCTTCTTTCGGATCCAGATTGGGTTCAAAAGATTAAAGACGGTCGACACTCTGAACTGAATGGGTTTAGCAAAGACGATCTGAAGAAATTAACTTAAAAATAAGGGCGCACACGGCGCCCTTATTTATTTCTTTTACTAAATCTTTTTTTCCCCTGAGAAGACCTTCCCGCAGACTTTGAAAAAGATCTTCTTTGATGAGAAGAAACAGATTTATTTCCATCAAATTTTTTAGGACCTTCTTTTTTATCGCGGGATTCGAATTTTTTTGAACGATCAATGAATTTAAAACTGGGATCCAATTTTATCTCTTCAGCCCCTTGCAAATAGGGCTTAATTTTATTGTACATGCGAGTATCTGACGGCGTTACAAAAGTAATCGCATGCCCATTGCGGCCCGCACGAGCGGTGCGCCCAATGCGATGAAGAAAATCTTCCGCTTGAAATGGCAAATCAAAATTAACTACATGATTGACGTGGGGAACATCGAGCCCCCTCGCTAGCAAGTCCGTCGCCACCACAATACGAATTTCTCCATCACGGAACTCTCGAACAACGCGGTTTCTTTGACCCTGAGTAAGTCCCCCATGGATAAGATCCGTCGAGAATCCATACTCTTTCAAATAGCTTCCTACGTCCTCGCAGCTTTCCTGACTTCCCGTAAAAACAATCACGCCGTCCTTAGTTGCATTGAGTTCATCAAGCAGACGATCATGTTTCATCTTTCTATCCAAAAATAAAACCTTTTGTTGCAAGCTCGAAACCGGAGCTTCCGCTTTTTCAGAGCGGATCATATAGGCTTTAGGATGCAAGAATAGTTGAGCAATACCTTCAACGTTATGCCCAAAGCTTGCAGAGAACATCAATGTCTGACGAGCACCACGCAAAGTATTCTGAATACTTTGCAACTGAGGCGCAAAACCCATGTCCAACATGCGATCTGCTTCGTCAATAACAACAATCTCCACGCCTTGCAAAAGCAACTTATTCGTTTGCAAGTGATCATTCATTCGTCCCGGTGTCGCAATAATCAAACGTGGATTCTTTTTTAACTGATTACTTTGCTTAGAACCCGTCGTACCACCAATAGCTAAGCAAACAGAAACGGGCATCTCTGCACAAAGTTCCAGAAAAACTTTATAAATCTGCTGAGCCATTTCGCGACTTGGCGCCAAGATCAACGCACGCGCTGCCGGTTTTTTATTCAGTGTCGTCAATAGGGAAAGAGCATAAGCCAAAGTCTTACCGCTGCCTGTTTGAGCAATCGCAATAATATCGGATCCATCCAAGCTGACCGGAATCGCTTGGCTCTGAATCGCCGTGGGCCGGGTGATTTTCATTTTCTCAAGAGCAGATAGCAAAACTGGAGCGATCTCCATGTCTTGAAATTTACCTACATGCAAAGTGGACGTCTGAAGTTTCATGCAGGGGTTGTATCACAAACTCCATCAACTTCAAAGTTATGGCACAAGAATCAAGTGTTAATGAAGATACTGGGTCGAAAGTAAGTTTGCTGATTCACTGATTTCCTCTGGCGTTGCTTCACGAGCGGAAATAGCTTCAATTTCAAAAATCAGATCCTGTCCTGCAAGTGGGTGGTTGCCATCCAAGCTGACGAAGTTCGAGTGTATTTCTTGAACTCGATAGCTCTTTTTAAAACCTTTTTTTGAAACAATAATTACGGTCTCTCCGACTCGTAATAAAGAACCCTTGGGCAGCTTCGAGCGTGGGAATAAAATGACCTTTTGCGGATCATAAAATCCATAAGCTTTTTCCGCAGGAAGATTCAAACGTCTTTTCTCGCCTTGCTTTAAGTTTTGCAAACCCTCAGCCAAACCACTGAGCATTACTCCATTGCCTTCGAGAGAGGTCATGACCTCGCGATTGAATGTCGTGCTAATAACTTTGCCAGTTTTATCTTTCAGAATGCAATTAAAGGAAACAACTTGAGCACTCATACCTACTCCTTTTCTGAAATATTTAGGAACGATCACAAGGTCGGAGTCCCGTAACAACAAATAAAGTAAGATCAAAAAGCTCTAAAAAAACGAAAGGAAAACTAGGTAAACAGAAATCTTCTGCACGTGTCATGGCTAGAATCAGCCCGTTCTTTCAATAGACCACCGTTTAGGGACAATAGATACACCTAAAGCCAGTTTAAAAATTACTAGACCGAAAATGCCGCCAAAGCCATTACGGCAGTCTTCAGATCCAAATATGAGGGGTCACTCCCAGAATGTCCCAGAAAAAATGCTGAATAACTTATAGGAAATCCCCCCTGGCAGAAGCGAATGCTGGACAGCAGATTCCTAAAATGACAGACTCCCGACTTCTTAAAAGCCCACTTCGGCGGAGTCCCCAATGTCTGACAATATCCCAGCGCGCCCATCTAAATCTTTCCGTATTATTTTGGATCTTCCTCGATCTGAAAAAAGAATGGATAACGTTCTTCTAAAAGCGCTGAGAGAACAAAACGACAATGCTAAACTCAAAGAAATTTCACGTGCTGAATTTAAAGAGCTCTTTACTAGCGGTAAAATCCTAATCAAAGGTCAAAGAGCCAAGCCTTCATCGGCGCTTGCGACCGGCACAACTTACGTTGATATCTTAGGTTACTAGGGACCCGTCTCAATCCAATCTTGACCGAGAACCTCTTGACACAGCACTTAAATGTGCTAATCATAGTTACATATTGAGTTCCTTAGCCTTGCGCTAAGATCGAGGACACCTTGAGTTCAAAAAAACCATCTCAGACTTCGCTTATTCTAATTCTTGGGTCGCTAACGGCCTTGAGTCCCTTTTCCATTGATATGTATCTTCCGGCCTTTCCAAAAATAGCCCAAGATTTTCACTCTTCCGTCTCTGAAGTTTCATTGTCACTATCTAGTTACTTTATTGGCTTAGCGGTGGGACAGCTTTTTTATGGCCCCCTGCTAGATCGCTTCGGCAGAAAGAAGCCCCTTTATGTGGGGATAGGCATTTACCTTTTTGCGACTCTGGGCTGCTTAACGACTCATTCAGTTGAAACTTTGGTATTCTTCCGCTTTCTTCAAGCCCTTGGAGGCTGTGTCGCCAACGTCTCTTCAATTGCGATGGTTCGAGACTTCTTCTCTCCTAAAGACAGCGCTAAAGTATTCTCTCTTTTGATTTTAATTTTGGGTGTTTCACCCCTTCTTGCCCCCACGGCGGGCGGTTATTTAGCAGCGGCATTAGGATGGCAATCTATCTTTGTGGCGTTAGCACTTATTGCCTCGATTATCTTAGGAGTTGTGATTTACGCTTTGCCAGAAAGCCACACCCCTGATCATTCTCAGTCTTTGCGACCAGGTCCGATCTTAAAAAACTATCTGGCGATTTTAAAAGAGCCACAGTTTTATACCTACACTCTTGCGGGTTCCATCGCATTTTCAGGATTGTTTGCTTATCTCGCGGCTTCTCCGGGAATATTCATGGAGATATTTAAAGTCAGTGAAAAAGTTTATGGATGGATCTTTGCTTTCCTTTCAATTGGTTTCATCGGTGCAAGCCAGTTAAACATTTATTTCCTTCGCAAATTCAGCAACGAAAAGATTTTAAAAGCAGCCATGATCGGAATGTCCGTGGTCGGCGTGGCATTTGCCATTGGCGCCTTCAATGATTGGTACGGCATCGGTGGGGTTATCGCGGTGTTTTTTGCATTCTTAGCATGCGTGGGTTTGTCCAACCCCAACTCTTCAGCACTAGCTATGGCTCCGTTCGCAAAAAATGCGGGCAGCGCTTCAGCCCTCATGGGTTCCCTGCAAATGGGTATTGGTGCCATCGCTGCAGCTTTTGTCAGCCTACTGAATGCTCAGCATGTATTCCCTGTCGCTGCCATCTTTGCTGGTTCTGCGTTGTTGGCTTTAGCAATTTTACTTACGGGCAGTAAGAAGATTGTTCATAAAATTGAAGCCTCCCCTGAAGATTCAGCCATGATTTCGCACTAACTTTTCGCGAATTGCATTCTGATCTTCCCCTTTTTGAGCGAAGGCCGTATAAGAAAGCATGCAGTTTGAGAACAGAATCCCGCTTATATTAGAACTGGGCTTCCGCGAGGAAGCTTTGCCACAGTTGAAGGCTTATATTGATCTTCTTTGGGCCGCCAACGAAGAACTCAATTTATTCAGCCGTCAGATGAAATTCGAAGAGTTGATCGATAATCATTTGATTGATTGTCTTTTGCCTCTAAAAAAATTCCCGGCAGGAATCAAATCAGCAGCAGATTTTGGTTCTGGCGGGGGTCTTCCTGGTGTCCTTTATGCCATCCAGTTTCCCAACGTAAAATATCACCTCTATGAAAAAAGCAAAAAGAAGCAAGATTTCTTGAATCGCTGTAAAACCATTGCTCCGAATTTATTTGTTCATGGAGAAATTCCGTTGAACCTACAGGACATCGACATCGTCACTGCAAGGGCCTTTAAGCCCGTGGATGTGATTCTGGATATCAGTCGCCACTACTACAATAAAGGTGGAAAGTATTTCCTGCTTAAAGGTCGTCGCGAAAAAATTGACGAAGAAGTCACTTTAGCTCGTAAAAAGTTTAAAGAACTGCAAGTGACCATTGAACCACTGACTTCACCTATTCTTGAAGTTGAACGTCACCTGGTTCTTATCTAATTCATATCTGGAACTTCAAAGACCTTCGCACGAACAGCGGCTGGTCTTTGCATCAATCTTTCCATGTACTTTTTAATAACCGGATTCGGTTCCACCAAGTAATCCCAAGCGCCAGGAATGACTGCCGCTAGCATGATATCCGCAGCAGAAAATCCGCTTTGCAAAATATAATCGTGCTTACTCAGGACAGGAATCAGCGCGAGCTTTAAAATTTCACATTGCTCTTTTACAAAATCATGGGTGGCTTGTTTCTCCTCCTCGGTTCTGACGTGAGTGAACATGCGAGCAATCACACATTCCAAACTTCCCACAGACCAAACCATCCATTGCAAATACAGACCACGCTCAGGCGAATCCATTTTTGGAGCCAAACCACGATCTTGAAACTTATCTGCTAGATACAAACAAATCGCCGCCGACTCATGAATCACGACGCCGTGATCACGAATTGTTGGAACTCGCCCCATGGGATTCAGATCGCGATACTCTGCCGTATTTAGATGACCATGTTTCTTCTTCAGATAGTGATCTTTATAAGGAACACCCATCTCTTCTAAGAGCCAGCGTACACGATCACTTCTGTCCTGATTTGCCATACAATAAAGATCAATATGTTGCATGACGACCATCGTGCCGCAGTTTAATTTTAATTAGTAGGGATTTCTTAAAGACTCAAAGTCACTAGCCTCGCAGACCTTCAATCTCTTCTATTTCTTTTGCCACGGACGTTAAAAGTTCATGACCTGTTTCAGTGATAAGAATATCGTCCTCAATTCGCACACCTAGTCCCTGATAACCCGCAAACCCCTGAATGTCTTCACGCACATACAGTCCTGGCTCAATGGTAAAGCACATTCCCGTCTCTAATTTTATTTCGGCACCGGCGTCATCAAAATAGGAGCTAGGGTCATGCACATCCAGACCAATCCAATGAGACGTGGAATGAGGTATAAGTTTTTTAATATCTGTGGCGAGAAGATCCTTCGCATAACCAAGCTTCAATAAGCCTTCACTTAAAACTGCCAGCGACAGGCGATGCAATTCTTGCAACGTGGTTCCGACTTGAGCCGCGTTAATAACCGTCTTCTGCGCCTCTAAAACAATCCGATAAAGATTTTTTTGTTCTGCAGTAAATTTCTTCCCAGAAATCAAAGTACGTGTAATATCAGCGCAGTAACCTTTCCACTCGCCCCCAGCGTCGATCAAAATCAACTCGTCATTTTTGATAATTCGGTCAGTGGCTCTTGCATGAAGTAAGGTAGATCTTTCCCCGGCTCCGACAATTGTTTGATAAGCCGTCCACTGCATTCCCTCCAACATGAACTGCGCCTCAATCCAATTGCAGATGTCACGCTCGGATCTTCCCACAAACGATTGCGACATCAGTCTGTTATGAACAAGGGAACTCCGTTTTCCTGCTTCTTTCATCAAAGCAATTTCAGTTTCGTCTTTTTTAATGCGCAAAGCCCCCACTAAAGTTCGTGAGTCACAAAGAGAAACTGGCAAGGCCGTCTGTCGACTTCTTATCCTTCGGTTAAACGAGATCAAGGAAAGAAGTCGGTGATCCACGGAAGAACTTCGTCCCACCGCAAACGCCAGGCGATCAAAATACGCCAAGTGCGAAATCAAAATATCTTCAAGCCTATCTAAGCTTTCAAATTGAACACCTTGCAAATTCTCTTTATCTGAAGCCGATAGCTCCCCCTCATCGTCCCAAAGAGCGGCCTCCGCCGAAAAAGTCGCTGACAATAAGTACTTTGATTTTCCGGCTATGATTAAAATCGCATTGTTCAGCTCTACTCCCGTTAAATACGAGAAGTCCGAAGCCGCCTTAAAGCGATAACCTACTGAATGAGATCTTTTACTTTCTTCCCCACAGGAGATCACAAAAAGAGTTCTCGAGAATTTTTCCGCCAATTTATTTCGTCTTAGAGTAAATGCATTTGTTTTCATAGTTTAAGTATATATTTTAGGGCTTATTATATGATAATATGATTGAAGGTTCCCTATTTGGGTTCTTTTAATAGCATAAAGGGAGAAGCATTTGGAACACTCCATCTATCTCAATGGCATTAAAAAGGCGTTGAAGGCCAAAGGTGTTACATACACAGAACTGGCCTCGCAACTTCGCATGACGGAATCTGGAATTAAGAAGATGTTGAACGCTAAAGACATTTCATTCCGTCGTGTTTTGCAGATCTGCGATGCCTTGGACATCCTTCCTGGACAACTTTTTTCACTTTCCGAAAAGTCTTTAATTGCGGAAGTGGAGCTTTCAAATGCCCAACAGGAAGCTCTTCTAAAAAATCGCAATCTGCTTGCTGTCTACTGGCGCTTGGCCATCGAACATTGCGAAATTTCTGAAATTGAAAAGTTGCAAAGATTAACCAAAGCGGATCTTAAGAGATTATTAGATCGCCTGGTCAGTTTAGATTTACTCACGACTAGCAAGGGACGTTATAAAGCTCGTCATGCTGGAAAATTTAAATGGCCGGACAACTCGAGAATAGCACGCAGCTTGAATCGAGAATGGTCAGAACTAACTCTTTCTCGTGCTTTGCAGGAACATCCTGAAAAGAACTCTTTGCATAGATTAGTAGCTCTCAAACTTTCTTCTGAAACTTATGACGGCTTTGTAAAAAAGATTTCGTCCCTCATTGACGAAACTGTTCAAGAATCTGAAAGAGAAGAACTGACTCTAACGAAAAGTCAGCTTCACACAATGACAACTTTATTAGCGATTTCTCCGAAGGGAGTTTTCGACAGCTAGTTTATCTGACCTTCAGTACGATCTTTCCGGTGTGCTGACTGGATTCCATCAAAGCATGGGCCTCCGAAGCATTCTCCAGAGGTAAAACCTTGAAAAGCACCGGCTTCATCTTCCCTCGGTTCAACAAGGGCCAAACTGCCTTTTCAAGAGCTTGAGCAATACGAGTTTTTTCAGACACCGCACGAGCCCGCAACGTAGATCCTGTGAAAGTTAAACGCTTGGCCATCATCTTACGAAGATCTAATTCTACTTTTGCCCCTTGAAGAGTTGCAATTTGCACAAGACGTCCCTGCACAGCAAGAGCTTCTACGTTGCGCTGAAAGTATTCTCCGCCAACCATATCCAAAATAACATTCACACCTTGATTCTGAGTGGCCTCTTTCACCGCCGTGACGAAATCTTCTTCCTTATAAAGAATCGCTCGCTCTGCGCCTAAATTCTGACAAATTGAAACAGATTCTTTTTTTCCCACTGTGGTAAACACTCTTGCGCCCAAGGCACTGGCCATTTGAATCGCTGTGGTACCGATACCACCGGCACCTCCATGAATTAAGATGCTTTCGCCTTTTTGCAAACGTCCGTCTTCAAAAACATTTGTCCAAACAGTAAAGAAAGTTTCAGGAATGGCCGCTGCATGAACGAAATCAAAGTCCTTTGGAATGGGCAAACATTGGCCCTCTGGGGCTGCTACATACTCTGCGTAACCCCCACCCGAAATCAAAGCACACACGGAGTCACCGATTTTCCAACGCTGGACTCCTTCGCCGCACAAAACAATCTTACCCGCAACCTCTAGACCTAAAATATCCGAAGCACCAGGAGGTGGTGGGTAGTTTCCTTGTCTTTGAAAACAATCAGGACGATTGATTCCAGCTGCATGAACTTCGATCAAAACCTCTCCAGCTGCGGGTTTCGGAGTTTCTCGCTCACGAATTTGTAGCACTTCAGGCCCACCGAATTTTTCCATGTTAATGAACTTCATCGCAATTCCCCTTGTTGAGACCAAGATCCAGATTATTCCTATAAACATCGCACGCTTTTGACAGAGTCACAAATGTCAATCGAACCTTAATGCATGCTACATATTATCGTTTCACTTCTACTATCGATGCAAGCCCCAGCGGCTCCAACTAACTATTCTGTTGTGCAAGATGGACTTAAGAAAATTGCACAAGAGAATCCAACCACAGCTCAATTGTTTGATATCGGCGTTTCTGATTCCGGCGATCCAATCATGGGTTTAAAAATCGGTAACGGTGAAACTCCAGATCTTATCGTCGCAACTCATCATGGTAATGAATACGGTTCGACAGCGGTTGCAATGGGTGCAGCTGATGCTTTTGCAAAAAATCCTATCGTCGGTCACACAGTCTATATTATTCCAGTTTTGAATATTTCTGGATACAACGCTCGCAATCGTTACGAAAGACTTCCCACCGGAAGTGTCGATCAAAATCGCGACTACCCAGGTCCTTGTGTCAATACAAAGTCTTTCCAATCTAAAGCAACTAAAGCTTTGGCGGACTTTATCGACAAAAAGAACATCGTAAGCTCTGCAACTCTACACACTTATTGGCCAGCGGTTCTTTATCCTTGGGGCTTCTCTACCAATGATGTGACAACTTCTTATGAATCCACATTCATCAATTTGGTTAAAGCTTCTGCGGTGGAAAGCGGATATGCAGTGGGAAACTCGAAAGAACTTCTTTACGCGGCTGACGGAGCCTTTGAAGATTACGCTTTCTGGAAGCACGGCGTTTGGTCTTTGCTTTTCGAAATGGGCAACTCTCACAATCCGTCACAAAACGATATCAAAGGAATGATTGATACGAATGTTCCAGGATTCCGTCGCTTCTTTGAAAATGCTCCAAAAGAACGGGCTGCGAATCACGCCTTCACCGGAAAATGCGATTACACTCGCGCTCTACAAAGAACTCATCTTGAATAGTTAGCGATTTAGACAGCTTCCACGGGTTTAGGGCTTGAGTCTTTTAAGTCCGATGGAAGCTGCCAAAATATCCATGCAGAACTGCAAGTGATAATTCCCATGCAAACAAATGTCGCCCTAAATGCTTGAAGGGCATACGAGCCATCCGCTGAGGCTCCGTAATGACCAGCAAATGTACTTAATAAAGCTCCCGCAGCTGCTACAGCAAAACTCATCGCTAACATTTGAATCATAGAAAACAAACTGTTTCCACTGCTCGCTAACTTCGAATCCAAATCTTTTAAGGTCAGAGTATTCATCGCCGTGAATTGAATAGAATTCACCGTGCCAAAGAAAAGCAACTGAAGCAAACGAAGCCAGCTTGGTTGATCAACGCTGAAGATTGCAAAGCTAGCCATGCCAATACCAACACAAAGTGTGTTGCCCACTAAAACATTACGATATCCCATTCTTAAAATAAGCGGTGTCGCCAAGCGCTTTGCAAAAATGCCAGCCAAAGCCACAGGGATCATCGTCATCCCCGCTTCAAAAGGGGAAAATTTAAGGCTGACTTGAAGAAGTAACGGTATAAGAAAAGGCATACTGCTACTGCCGATGCGGGCAAATAGATTGCCCATCAAACCAATCGTATATGTCTGTGATTTAAAAAGATCCAAAGAAAATAATGGCTTCGTGTTTTTCCGGGCGTGCAACCAATAAGAAGTCAAACTTGCCAGTCCAAATATCAGTAACATCATCACTGTCGCGTGTTGAAAGCCCAGCTCTGACAAACCATCCAGCGCAAATGAAATGAACACCATACTAATCGAAAGCATCACAAAGCCCGGAATATCAAAATGTCTATTCTCAGGCCCTCGGCTATCAGGCATGTGAGTGTAAGTTGCAATACATCCCAAAATTCCCACCGGAATATTTATTAAAAATATCCAGTGCCAAGATGCGAATTCAACCAGCCATCCCCCAAGCGTTGGACCAATCAAAGGACCGATCAAAGCTGGGATGGTGACGAAGCTGATCGCGCGAAGAAAGTCTTTATTCGGAAAAGCTCGCAGTACGGCAAGACGTCCCACCGGCATCATCATAGCCCCACCCATGCCTTGCAATACTCGAGAAACAACTAACTGCGAAAGAGTTTGAGAAAAGGCACAGGCCAAAGAACCTAAGCTAAATAAAAGAATGGCTCTAAAAAATACTTTTCGTGTTCCAAATTTATCAGCAATCCAACCTGAGGCGGGAATCACAATGGCAATTGTTAAAGAATATGCAATCACCACCGATTGCATAAGAAGAGGACTTTCTCCTAAGCTTTTGGCCATTGACGGAAGCGCCGTATTCACGATCGTTGAATCCAACGTCTCCATGAAAAAGCCAATCGCCACCAACCACAGCAGAATATTCTGTGATCTTTGTTCTTTCATGGCGACCTCCTCGGAGGTCGCATTTTTGACCTCGGTCAGTTGTGCTTTTCACTAAGCGCAAGAAGATCCGCCATTTCATTGGCATGTTCTTCTTCGTCGGCAAGAATTTTCTCCAACATACATCGTGTGGTTGAATCTCCTTGGCCAAACCAAGCAATCATCTCACGATAGACATCTATCACAATTCTTTCAGCGATAAGATCCTCTTTAATCAATCCCCGAAGATCTCGACCCTCTCCATATTCTGTGACGGCTGTATGGGCAACAGAAAGTGGATTGAAGTCAGGATTTCCGCCAAGCTGATTGATGCGGTCAGCAAGCATCATCATATGAAGCTCTTCGTTCTCTGCGTGCTCACGGAACTCATTAGAAATATCAAGGAAGTTGATACCTTTGGCAATGACTTGATGGTGACGATAACGGAGCACACAAAGTATCTCGGTTGCCAAAGCTTCATTCAGAAGAACACAAGCTTGCTTCACATCCAACGGATAATTTTTTGTAACAGCCCCATCTGCAACGGATCGCGAGGCTTGATGCTTAATCTCGTCAATATCATACAAAGCTTGGCTAGGACTTACTTGCTTAGGGTGACTGTGTTCTCTTTTTCGTTCCTCTCGAATCATTTTGCTACTCCTTTTTTTACGTCGATCTGTACTTGTGAAAAATACAGGGACAAGGCTTCGATATCTTTATCATTTAATTTTTTTGCAATGGGTCCCATCAGCTCACTGCTATTTTTTCTTTGCCCATCCCGCCAAGATCTCAGCTGGGCTTCTAGATAATTCGCATGTTGCCCCGCTATTGGCGGAATGGTGGGGGCCAGTCCAATACCTCCGGGGCCATGGCAATTGTTGCAGGCCTGAAGTTGCAGTTTCTGGTCACCGATAGATGCCAGAATTTCCCCACGCTTGTAAACTGCCGCAGAAGGCTTCTTAGTTGCCTTTGGAGTTTGAAACAAAATATTTGCGTAATAGGCAGCGACATCTTCTCGTTCATTTTCGGTAAGAGATTTTGCAATGGGCCCCATCACCGCGTTGTTGCGATTTCCATTCGCGTAGTCCTTCAGCTGGGTCGCAATATAATATTGCGACTGATTGATAAGACGCGGAAAAGATCCCGTTTTATTTTCTTCCGTGCGAGTGCCATGACAAGCAAAGCACGCCGTGGCACCTGCCTCTGTGCCCTTCGTCGCAATGACTTCTCCGGCCTTGATGTCGGGTTCTCTTTCGGCGGCCCAAGCTGTCATTGATAGACCGCACACAATCCCTGTTAAAAGCTGTATGAACCTTTTCATGGCTACCCCAATGCACCAGGTGACTTGACATATTTCTTCAAAGCATCTGCGGCCCAGTATGTTAATGCACCAACGGTTCCCGTCGGATTGTAACAAGCATTTTGCGGAAATGCCGAAGCACCAACGACAAAGAGATTCGAAACATCCCAACTTTGCAAATAACGATTCACCGCACTTGTCTTGGGATCCGTTCCCATAACTACCCCACCCGTATTATGGGTAGTTTGATAAATCGTCGTGTCCCAAGATTTTTGTCGAGCCTGCGCAGCTGCCTGTTGCCCCCCCATGGCATCACCAATCTTTTTCATTTTATCGGCGATAAATTGAGCCATGCGAATATCATTATCTGGAAAGTCAAAGGTCATGCGCAACAATGGCTGTCCCCAGGCATCTTTATACGTTGGATCTAGATCTAAATAGTTTTGTCGACAAGCTGTCGAGCTTCCGTGACCATTCAAGTTAATTGTATGGTTGTAGTGCTTCGCTACGGCCTTCTTCCAATCGGCGCCCCACTTTGGCGTTCCCGGTGGTGTAGGACGATATTCAATCGGACGACCGTTCGTATTAATCGCGCCTATGTAGGCTCCTCCAATAAACTTCAAGGGAGCATGATCGAAGTTGTCGCCAGAGAAATCATCAATCAAAGTTCCCGAAGAACCCGACGCCATGAATGGATTGATATTCACGCTTTCATCAAAGAATATTTGTGCTGCACTCATGGTTTGATAAGCATAATTTCGACCAATAACACCTTCGCCAGTTTTTGGATCGTATGGTTTACCAATCCCCGATAACAGCATCATCCGCACGTTGTTCAACGAGAACGCTGTCAATAAAACAAGATCTGCAGGCTGTTCAAACTCTCTTCCCGCAGCATCCACATAAGTAACGCCCGTGGCTTTCTTTTTCGTACTGTCCAAATTGATTTTTAAAACCTGACAACCCGTGCGCATTTCGTAATTTGAAAGCTTTAAAGCCGCAGGAAGAATAATTGTTTGCGGACTTGATTTCGCGTAGTGCTCGCAGGCAAAACGCTCGCAGAATCCACAGAACGAGCAGGCCTGCATCGAAAGACCTTCGAAATTTGTATAAGGCTGACTTAAATTTGAAGATGGCTGCGGAAAGGGACTGTATCCTAAATTCGTCACGGCTTTTCTGAAAATAGAACCCGCATAATGTTCTTTCATTGGCGGAGTGGGATATCCCCGAGAACGCCAACCCTCAAAAGGATTTCCACCTTTTTGAATTTTTCCTTTAATATTTCCAGCCTGACCGCTGGTTCCACATAAGTACTCAAATTTATCATAGTGTGGTTCTAGCTCGTCATAGGTAACGCCCCAATCTTGAATTTGCAGCTCAGGATCTAGAAATTTTTTCCCGTAACGTTTTTCAATATGGGATTTATAGATAAAATCTGCGACTTGAAATCTGTAAGTCTGACCATTCCAGTGAACCATGGCTCCACCAACACCGGTGCCTGGCAAGAAGCTATCCCACCGACGAATGGGCAAAGCCGTTTGATCTGAAGAGTTCCGCGCAGTCACAGTTTCCTTCGTATTGTCTTGCATAAGACCCTTACGAACTGCGAATCTCAATTCATCATGCATACTTGGAGATTGAAAATCAGGAACGGTGTCGATGGACGGTCCTCTTTCCAAACCCACCACTTTAAGGCCTAAGGCCGCAAGCTCCTTGCCTAAAATTCCTCCGGTCATACCGACACCAATTGTAACAACGTCCACGGGTTTTAAACGAGTTGCCATTACTTCTCTCCTTTGACTGATCCCAGGCTTGCAGGAATATTTGGATGTTGATGGATATGCCCCATGGAATCCTCGGCCAAACTTATAGGCGCCCGATCAATTTTAATTCCATGCTTTTCAATGAGGTCGTAATAGCTACCATATGCGCCAGGGAATCCAATCATGCGCCAAGAAAGCATGTTATAGTTTCCGCCATAGACCGGATCTGAAAAGAAGCCCTCCATTGTTAGTTGCAGTAAAGATGAAAAGAAGACGTTCGAAGGAACTCCGCCTAAATCTGTTCCGCCTTTCTCAAGGCCTTTCAAGAAGTCATCCTGTTGTGCTGGACTCATCTTTCCCAATGGAGTTTTCATATCTTTAGAAAGTGCCTTCAAAGCTGTTCTAAATAGTTCAGCGGGCGTGAAGGGCAATTGATAACCTTGGGTCTTTATTCCTTGTGACCAAGGTCCACTTCGATAAAGGCGCTGCCCTGCACCCCATGTTCCACCCAATTGTTTATCGATATAATTTGGGACTCCGGCCTCGATCGCACCGCCCCACTTTTCATCTGCCGGAATCAAACGCGCAACTGCGGCTTCAATAAACGCCGCTTCGTATTTATTTAAAAATATATATTTGGTTTTAGGAGCCGTTGTCTTTGAGGCGTTGTGAACAGCCGCCTTGCCTTTAGAAACTGCTGCTTCTGCTTTCTCTGCCACACTGGCAAGAGGTAGAGTCGCTAATATTCCGGTTGCTGCAATCTTCAAGGCCTCTCGTCGAGAAACTTCAAATTTCTTCGATGATTCGTCTTCCACGATTCCTCCTAATTGAATATCAGATGAAAATAAGAATCGGAAGATCAGACAAAAAGTTCAAATATAACGAATGAACCTCTGCGAACAAACATCCAGCCCAGTGTAAGTGCACAGAAAACAAATTGGCCTTAACAAATGCAAAAATGCTATCAAGATGTAGAAAAGGGAGTTTCTATGAAACAGCTTTTTCTCTTCTCACTTTTTGCACTCTTAGTTCTTGCTTTTCAACACGTCAAAGCCGACATCAGCGAAACCAATAACAACACCGGTGTCATGACTATCACCTGCACAATGCCAGTCAGTTTATGCACAAATAATTAATAATCTGATTGATCACTGTATTCATGTCGTCAACTTGGGATACAATTTTCAAAGTTGAGGTCTCTTATCTTAAAGGTGTAAACACATTCTTAAATAATGACCTTTAATGATAAAGAAGGGCCCGGGTCAAAACGATGTGCCCGGCTAAGGCTCCGCCAACGCAGACCGGGCCAATAAGACCATAGGGCATATAAAAAACTAATTGCAAAGTCGGATGAACGTCCCAAGCAAAAGGCAAAGGCGAGGACATCATCGCAACTCGCATCACATTTATCAGCAACACCAAGCCCATCACATTAAAAGTCCAAGCTAACAATCGATATCTTCCAGTCAAAGGAGCAATGATCAAAGCCAAGATCCCAGTTGCCACATCAAAATTTTGACCAGTCCACGTCATAGTTCGAGGAATAGTTCCCTGCTCTGCCCATAAATCTAGGATCAGTTCTAGAGGTAGACGAAAAATCTGAAATGCCACAAGACATCCAATAGGAATAGCGAGAGCCATTTTTGCGCCCCAATGGGAAAGCGAAAACCACAACACCACAACAATGATAGAAATAAAAAATAAAGGAACTCCGGGGAATGCGTGTCTTTCAAGAATTCCACTTGTAATCACGAAAGACAAAACACCTAGCCAAACCAATAGCCCCCATCCCGCCTTCAAAGTTGCCTTCGTTGGATTCTCGAGAAGTCTTCGGCTTGAATAGTGGATTCCGGTCAAAAACATCCAGATAACAGCGATATTAACTATTCCAAAGGCTATTAATGTCGGGAAACTTGCTGGAGTAAAGTTCATAACTTATTCTAGGACGATGAAAATCATCTCGTCACTTCTAATCATATTTTCGTTTCATTTCGTCTTAGCAAAGAATTGTCTGCAAAATCGCGGCAGTCTAGATATTGGCTCAGGCACGACCAAGGGACTTGTTGCCGAAGTTGATATTTGTGAACAAAAAATTGTTAAAATTATTTTTGAAGACCGCCTACCCCTGTCATTCAGCGAGGCCCTCGAAAAATCCACTGACAAAAAAATTCCCCAGACCATGCTAGATGAAGCCATTCCCCAGATGAATGCCATGGTCACAAAAATGCAACAGCTCAATCCCACACAAATCAAAGCTGTCGCCACTTCAGTATTTCGTGTCGCAAAAAATGGACAAGAGGTCGCAAAGAAAATTTCTAACGCTATCAAAGTTCCCGTCCATATCATCACGCAAGATCAAGAGGCCGAGCTGGGATTTCTTTCCGCCCTAGCAACCACAAAATTATCAGTAACAAGACAGTCACTGAATAAGATCATCGTCTGGGACATCGGCGGAGGTTCCATGCAGATGTATGCGGACAACAATGGCAAACATCAGATCTATAAGGGTAACCTCGCTTCCGTCACTTTTAAAAATAAAGTGCTTGAAGTCTTGCAGTTCAAAAATCCAAAAAATAGTTCTTCACCAAATCCCTTGGGAAACAACCGCGAAGCGGCGATTCAGCTGGCTAAAAATCACGCCTATCAAAATGTTCCGGGTTATTTTAAAAAGCACGCCTTATCGGCCCTTTGGATTGGCGTCGGCGGAGTCCTTTCCTCTTCAATCCAAGACCAGACAGGCAAAGAAAAGTCGGAATTCACACAGGATGAGATTACTCAGACTTTGCTAGAAAAATCTAAACTGTCTGATACTCGGTTGAAGGGTGACTATAAAACAACGGATGTCACAAATTTAGCGTTAGTTCTTGGTTATATGAAGGCGTTGAATATTCAAAAGGTAGAAACGGCAAAAGCCTCTTTAGGCCAAGGGCTTTTATTAAAAGACTTTATGTCAGCTGTAAAATAAAAAAAGGCGAAGTTTATAACTTCGCCTTTTTATTAATCTCGGAAATTCTTTTTAAAACCTTGCCAACAGTTTTGATAGTCATCCTGCAAGAAGCCTTTTTGCATCGCAAAGTCCGTTACCATGTAGGGAACTCTCGATTCAAACATAAAGGCCATCGTATTTTCAATTTTATGGGCCTTTAGATCTGCCTCGCTGGCTTTTTCAAAAGTATCTGCATCCGGTCCATGCGCCGAATAGAAATTATGCAAACTGCCCCCGCCGGGCACAAATCCCCCGCTAGTCTTTGCATCGTAAACTCCATAAATGAGACCCATGTATTCGCTCATGCAATTACGATGGAAATAAGGGGGACGGAAAGTATGTTCCGCAACCATCCAACGAGGTGGGAAAATCACGAAGTCCACGTTGGCAGTTCCCACCGTATCACTTGGTGAAGTTAGTACCGTGAAAATAGATGGATCCGGATGATCAAAGCTGACAGTGTTGATGGTATTAAACTTCTTCAAATCATATTTATAGGGAACATAATTGCCATGCCAAGCAACGACATCCAAAGGTGAATGCCCCATTTCAGCATTCCACAATTCGCCTGCGAACTTTCCAATCAACTCAAACTTGCCTTCAATATTTTCGAAAGCAGCTACTGGCGCTAAGAAGTGACGACGATGTGCTAAACCATTGGCTCCGATGGGACCTAACTCGGGAAGATGAAAAGGCGCACCGAAATTTTCACCGATGTAACCATTGCAAGTTGTGCCATTCAAAGGATTCACCTGGAACTTTATTCCACGCGGAACAACGACGATTTCTCCCGCATCAGCTCGCAGAATTCCAAATTCAGTTTTTACTTCCATAGACCCTGATTGAGGAACAAAAAGAAAATCACCATCTGCATTCATGAAATAGCGAGTACCCATCGACTCTGAAAATGAATAAAGATGAACGTGAAGACCACGCTGCTCATGACTACTACCCGTTCCACACACGGTGCGAATGCTTTCAACAAAGTGCTGTTTCGCAGTTGTAGCCGGATTAGGATTCCATCTCATTTGATTGGGATTTGTGTATCTTGGCTTGAAGAAAGTTTTTTCTGTTAATTCTTTCAACGGCTGAAAGGGCTTATGCATGACAGAGGGACGAAGACGATAGAGCCAAGAATAAAGATTACTTGCTCGCGGAGCAGTGAACGCAGATCCACTCAGTTGCTCTGCATAAAGTCCTTGCGGAGCTTTTTGCGGAGAGTTTTGATCCAACGGCAACGTGCCGGGACGAGCTTCTGAAGAAAAGTGATTTCCGAATCCAGTTTGATATTGTTTTTCCATAGTCAAAAGCTAATCAGGTTTGACGTGTCAAAGTCAACTAACCAGATTGTATTTTTCCTCCTCCCGGGATTGAATAAACCACCGGTCTTTCAGAAGGAGCGCATCATGAATCGCAAGTACTTGTTTTGTATCTTTGCTTTTTTGTTTTTGGCAAACCACGCCATCGCCGACGAGGGCATGTGGACATTCAACAACTTTCCAACGAAAGCCGTAGAAGAAAAGTACCGTTTTAAAGCCACGGGTCCCTGGCTCGATCACGTCCGACTTTCCTCGGCCCGCTTGGCAGGTGGATGTTCGGCAAGCTTTGTGTCATCCAACGGTCTGGTGATGACGAATCATCACTGTGCCCACTCTTGTATCGAACAGCTCTCGACGGAAAAGAAAGACTTTGTTGCCTCTGGATTCTACGCCAAAAATGCAGGCGAAGAAGTTCGCTGTCCTGAAATCGAAGTGGATAAGCTTGTGGAAATCTCTGACGTCACAGCTCGTATTCAAAGAAAAGTTAAAAAGCTTCAAGGCAAAGAATACAACGAAGCTTTAAAGGCCGAAATGTCCACCCTTGAAAAGGAGTGCTCGCAAGGTTCTGATGAAATTCGATGTGACACTGTATCTCTTTATCACGGCGGACAGTACAATCTTTATAAATACAAACGCTACCAAGATGTGCGCTTAGTTTTCGCTCCGGAATTCTCGATCGCTTTCTTCGGCGGGGATCCAGACAACTTCATGTTCCCTCGCTATGATTTCGACATTTCGTTCCTACGTGTCTACGAAAACAACCAACCACTAAAAGCTCAAGACTATTTCAAATGGTCTGCTGCGGGACCTCGCGAGAACGAACTGACCTTCGTAACTGGGCACCCTGGAAATACCTCTCGCTTACTGACCATCAGTCAACTTGAGTACATCCGCGATACACGCGGCCCTGAAAGTCTGATGTATCTTTCTGAACTTCGCGGCATTCTCACTGAATTCCAAAATCGCGGCGCTGAACAAAAGCGCATCTCGAACGGACAGCTTTTTGGAGTTGAAAACAGCCTCAAAGCCCTCAGGGGCCGATTCTTTACTTTAACCGACAAAGAATTCTTCGCAAAAAAAGCAGAACAGGAAAGTGATCTGCGTAAAAAGATCAATGCTAATCCCCTGTGGAAAAAGAACTACGGTTCGGCTTGGGATGAAATGACTCTTGCGCAAAAGGATTTCAAAAACATTCACACAGCTCTGCAGTGGAAAGATGATTACTCTTATGGATCTCGTCTTTATGGTATTGCCAAGACCTTGGTTCGCGCTGCGTATGAACTTCCTAAGCCCAATGAAAAGCGCTTCCGTGAATTTGCCGATTCAGCACTGCCGCAAATGAAACAACGTCTTTTCAGCACTGCACCTATTTACAATGATCTTGAAATCGTTAATCTCACTTACAATTTGACTAAAATGAGAGAGCAATTAACGGCTGATGACCCTTTTGCACATAAATTTCTAGGCAAACAATCACCCGCAGAACTTTCGAGTGATCTGATCAATAAAACGCAACTCAAAGATGTAAAAGTGCGCGAGCAACTGTTTAACAATCAGAAGGCAATTGAAGCTTCGACAGATCCTTTAATCAAATTAGCCCTCGCCATGGACCCGGATGCACGTGCTCTTAGAAAGAAATTTGAAGAGGACATCGAACCCCAAATGACCAGAGCTGGCGAAAAAATTGCGCAGGCCCAATTTGCTGTCTATGGAACAAAGACTTATCCCGATGCTACCTTCACTCTTCGCATCTCTTATGGGCAAATGAAAGGTTATAACGAGAATGGAAAATGGCTTAAACCGGTCACTAATATTGCTGGGGCTTACGAACGCGCCACCGGCAGTGACCCTTTTTCTTTGCCGGAATCTTGGATCAACGCGAAAGATTCTTTAAACAAAGAGACACCATTTAATTTCTGCAGCACCAATGACATTATCGGGGGAAATTCAGGTTCTCCAGTTATCAACAAGGACTCGGAAATAGTCGGCCTTATATTTGATGGTAACATTCAGTCTTTGGGTGGCGACTATGGATATGATGGCTCCGTCAACCGTGCTGTAGCGGTACACAGTGCTTCCGTCTTGGAAGTTTTAGAAAAAGTGTATAAAGCAGATCGAATCGTGCAAGATCTCAAAGGGACGGCTAAGTAACCAGTTTCTAAAACAAAGTGGGTATATTCAACATGAGCTTCCCACAGACTTGTAAATTATTTTACGAAATCCTGAACGCTCTTACCTAGATCGAGCAGGATTTTTCGAGTGGCATCATAGTCCTTGTCGGTGCAGTCTTTAAACCCTGTTAAATGATAAAGATTCTTGAGGGCCTTGGCGCCCTCTGGGGTTGACCCAAAACTTTTAAGGGCCGCAATCAACTTTGCCTCGGCATCAGGAGGAAGGTCTTTTCGGAACACTACCGGATCACTTGGAATTGGGCCCGTGAGCTTGAGAATGCGAACCTTCTGATAAACATCCGGGAACTGAGCTGCTACCAAACGACGTGCATCTTGAGGAACTCCATTCTCTGCAGAAGTGTGGTAAGTAGCTCCCGCATCAATACGTCCCTGGTAAACCATCGTCACAACACTGTCGTGCTTCCCCGCAAAAACGACCTCAGAAGGCTTTATATTTTCATCTTTAAAGAGTTTCGCGGCCAACAAATAGCCAGAGGTCGACGCTGGATCAACAAAGGCGAATTTCTTGTCATTTAAATCCTGAAGAGTCTTAATTTTAGGATTGCTAGTAATGATCTGACCCCAATATTCAGAACTTCCTAAATTTACACCGATCAACTTGGCAGAAACTTGGTATTTTTCGTGAGCCAAAATATAGCCAAAGGTATTTAAAATCGCGACGTCAACTCTCTGCGATCCCAAAGCTTCCACGACCGCGATGAAACTTGTAGGCACCTGCATTTTTACAAATAAGCCCGTCTGTTCATGAATCCATTTTTCTAAGAGCTTTCCATTCTCCATTAGGACCGCTGAATCTTGCCCCGGGACCAGAGCAAACTGAATCGGATGACTTTCACTTCCTAACTCTTTTTTTGAGGTGCATGATAGAGTGAGTAATAAAGACGACAGGATTAGAATTTTCTTCAACACAGCAAAGCCCTTTCGCTGGAGATGGGCCCAATTTACTCCCGTTATTAAATCTATGCAATAAACAGTCTACCAAACTGAAAGGCATTGAAACATGAGGGGATTTCCGGAGATAAAAGGTCATGGCAATGGCAAAAATTAAAGTAGAAATTGACGCTGATCTTCAGGATTTGATTCCGCAATTTTTAGAGAATCGAAAAAAAGACATCGCTTCCCTGCAAGAACTTATTGAAAAGAAGGACCTCACTGCCATCGCACAGCTGGCTCACAAAATTAAAGGTGCTGCTGCTGGATACGGATTTGTCGACCTCAGCTCGATGGCTTCTGACATGGAAAAGGCTGCAAAGAATAACGATGGCACTCCACTCGCTAGCATAGCAACAAACATGAAAAAACATTTCGAGAATATTGAGATTCACTTCGTTCCGATGTAAAAAACTATGACAATACGGGCTCGCTTGCTTCTATTTACAACCGTCCTCATTCTGGGCGCCATAGTGGCGGCTGGGTTGATCGGTTATAAAGTAGGTGGATCTTCCCTTGAGACCAGCTTTACAGAGCAACTCACGCAAACTCGCCTTAACAGAACTCAGATTTTACAAAATGAAATGGAAAATTTAGGAAAGGCTTTGTCTGTCACTTCTGAACTTGCAAGAACACGGACCTCACTCAAAGAATTTTATCATGCGGAAGATGAAACCTATCGATGGCTCACTAAAAATTCTCAGATCGCCACTTGGCAAGACCAACTGGTCAGAGCTTATAATGCCGAAGACAAACCTGACCTTTCAAAAACTATTCATCTTCTTCATAAACTTCCTCTTTTTCTTCAAGCTCAGTTTCTAAAGCAAGCTGCCAACGACGATGTGCCCGTGAAAAGTGTTGTCACTGTTCGCGGCCAAGAGAGAATGCCATTCTTCAAAATTCATGAATCCATTCATCCATTTTTTCTCGATTATGCTGAACGATTTAATATTTCGGATATTCTTTTGGTCGACAACACCGGAACCGTGGTCTACTCACTTCAAAAGTCTTTAAATTTCGGCACCAATCTAAACTCTGGCGTTTTCTCTAGCACCTCGCTAGGCGATGCTTATCGTTGGTCTTTGACTGCGGCTCCACGCAGTTACAAATTCTATGACTTTTCATCATCTGGAGTTTTCTCTCTCGCACCGGCTGCTTACTTTGTCAGCCCCGTGTTCGACAAATTTCAGCTCCTCGGAGCGGTGATTTTTCAGATTTCTCTGGATCGCATTGATCAAATCTTAAGCGATAACAATCAATGGAAAAAAATGGGCCTTAAGGAAACCGGCGAGGTCTTAGCAATTGGTCCGGATGGACTCCTACGCAATAACTCTCGCGCCTTCTTTGAAAATCCCTCTAAGTTTCTACGAAAATATGAAAACTTGGGGGGCAGTAAGCAAGTCATCACTGCCTTAGAAGAGTCCAAGACCACCGCTTTAAAATTAGGCTTATCTACCGAAAAAACCCGTCACTACTTTCGCTCCGAAGAGCTGATAACCAGCGAAAACGATTATATGGATGAGCCCGGATTAGCTTCCATTGGAAAAATCCATCTCCCTGGAGATGGAGAGTGGCTCATCGTCGCAAAAATCAACCGTGACGAAGCCGTTGCGCCACTAAGTAAATACCTTATTCCTTTTACTATAGCTGCGATGGCCTCCCTGGGAATATTCATCCTGATTTTTTTGATGCTAGCAAAGCTTCTGACCTCACCGCTGCGATCTTTGGAATTGGCTTTTGCAAAATTAAATAATCAAAACTGGAAAGAGCGCCTTCAATATAAAAGCAATGATGAACACGCCCAAGTTTTTTCCGACTACAATAAGCTTGCAGAGACTTTAGAGAAAACCACTGAAGCCAAAGATATTCTTGAGAATGTCATGCATTCCCTTCGCGAGTTGCTTTTTATTGTAGATATCCCAGGCGATAACAATGATGGCAATCTTCGTTGGATCATCAGAATAGCGAATACCGCAGCTAGCGAGATGATCGGCATTCCCGCTGCTTCAATCAACTCTTCAGATTTAAAACTTTGGATTGATTCCGATTTCGATAAAATCTTTGAAGGCGTGAGCCTTGGCAAAGAAAATCTTCCCCCGATGGAGGGTTTCCTTAAAAAAATCTCTGGTGAAAAAGTACCAGTCACACTCTCTTTCTCTCCAGTCAAACCCCTTCCATCTCTCAAAGCCAGTTTGGTTTTAATTGCGACAGACATCAGTCGACAAAAAGAAATCGAGCGCGAACTGAAAATGCAGGAAAATCTTCTGAAGGATTCCCAAGCTTTATCACTCACTGGATCTTTCCGTTGGGAAATGGACTCGGGTAAAAATATTTGGTCCGAGCAACTGTATCAAATCCTCGGCATTGATCCCAAGGGCGTTCGTCCCACCTTTGATCTTTTCCGTGAATTAGTTATTCTCGAAGATCTTCCGCTGCTAGATGATGCCTACCAAAAGGCACAAAAAAATTTATTGCCCATCAACATTGACCTTCGAATAAAAAGGGCGAATAGCCACGAATTAATTTGGGTGCGCACGATCGGTCAGTTTGAATATGATCCCTATGGAAACCCCATCGCAACTTCCGGCGTCGTTCAAGATGTGACCAATCTTAAGAAAACTGAACTTGCACTGATTTTTGCAAAAGACCAGGCTTTAAAGTCTTCTCAAGCCAAATCCGAATTTCTTGCACATATGAGTCATGAAATTCGAACTCCGATGAATGCCATTATGGGAATGGCAGAATTGCTACGCGAAACTAACCTCAATAAAGATCAAGAGTACTACGTCACTATTTTCCGAAAATCCGGCGAGGTCTTGATGGCGCTTATCAATGACATATTGGATTTATCCAAAATTGAGGCCGGCGAAGTGTCCATTGAAAATATTCCTTTTGATCTCAATAAGCTTATGAACGACATCCAAGAAATGCTCCGTCCTCGGGCTTTGGAAAAAGGAATTGGTTTCTCTTATGAAGTTGCAAAGGGTATCAATCCTCATTTGATGGGAGATCCCAATAAGTTGCGCCAGGTCTTAATCAATCTTGCCGGAAACTCGATTAAATTCACAGAACGTGGACAAATTCGCATTAATATCGTGAAGAACCCGACCAAAAAGGACAGTCTGATGATTAGTATCAGCGACTCCGGTGTCGGAATTGCACCATCTAAGCAGCATTTGATTTTCCAAAAATTCTCGCAAGCCGATAGCTCCATCACGCGCCGTTATGGCGGCACGGGCCTAGGCCTCGCGATCTCAAAAAGCCTGGTTGAACTCATGGGTGGACAGATTTGGTTCAAAAGCCGCGAGGGCATCGGCACAACTTTCTTCTTCACTATTCCGCAGCGAGAACAAGTTTACAGCCTCGGCACTCAAAAGCCAGTCCATATGCAAACACCAGATCTGGATTTTGTGAAAACTTTGGTTCCTCGGGACCCAAATAAAAAAGTACGCATTCTACTTGCAGATGACACCGAGGATAATCGCATCCTCTTCACCCATTATCTGAAGAACGGACCTTTTGAAATTGTTGAAGCAGAGAATGGACTTGAGGCCCTGGATAAGATAAAGTCAGATGAGTTTGATATCGTCTTTATGGACGTGCAAATGCCAGAGATGGATGGTTATGCGGCAACAGCGCAAGTTCGCGAATGGGAACAGCAAGTGCATCACGCGCACATTCCTATTATTGCCCTGACAGCCCATGCACTCTCTGATGACAGGGAAAAATCTCTTAAGGCAGGTTGTGATGATCACATCACAAAACCATTTAAAAGAGATGCTTTGATAAACGTAATAGATAGATATTCTCACTAAGGAGATGGCTTATGTCAGCCCCAGACGAAAAAAGCCGACTGCTGATTGTCGAAGATGACTCAGATATTCGTGAATTGCTGAAGCACTTCATGAAGGAGTTCGTTGATGAAATTGTTGAAGCTGAGAACGGCGCTGCTGCTCTTCATTACGTGAAAGCACAAGAATTCGACACAATTCTATCTGATATCGAAATGCCACAAATGAATGGCTTGAAATTCCTGGCTTACGTTCGTTCATTGGGTCATATGACACCATTTATAGTTTTAACTGCCCATGGCGACCACACCCGAGCCCTGGAGGCCCTCTCTCTGGGAGCTTTTGATTTCATCACCAAAGATTCTAAAAAGAAGCTCGTGATTGAAAGTGTTTGTTCTGCCCTAAAAATCGGTCGCGAAATGAAGGCTTCCAAAAACGATACGGTTCGTTCTAATCACTTGCGCAAACTCTATGCAGATATGTCCAAATCTTCGGAGCTTCGGCTTCGTAAGATCATTGAGGACATGAGCTCTTAGAACATTGACCAAAATTTTTTTTGGAGTAACTTAGAGCCTTACTCAGTCCTTTAGGAGGCTCTTATGGTTAAAATGTCCGCCATTTATCAAGGCGAAAAACACTGCGAAGCTACACACGAACCTTCATCTTCTCATCTGGTTACGGATGCTCCTAAAGACAATGCTGGCAAAGGTGAAGCCTTTTCACCGACAGACCTGATGGGTGTCTCACTTGGAACTTGTATGCTAACGACAATGGCAATTAACTGCGAAAAAGAAAATGTCAGCATCAAAGGCGCCCGCGTAAATGTAGAAAAAGAAATGTCTGCAAATCCACGCAGAATTGCAAAGCTAACCGTCGTTCTTCATCTTCCGCAAAATATTCCTCAAGATTATCGCAAAAAGCTGGAGGGCTTTGCTATGAACTGCCCGGTGAAATTAAGCCTTCACCCTGACGTTCAGTTGCCAGTGACCTTCCACTACGACATTTAGATTATTTGACGATCACTTGAACTTTCTGTGTGGAAGCATTTCCGCTCAGAAGTTCAAAAGTATGATGCCCCGGCGTTGGCGTCCAAAGATAGGGATCTTTCGCTGAAATCAAAGTTTTTCCATTAATTCTCCACGAGAACTTTTGTTTCTGTCCCCCTTCCACCAACAAAGGCATTTTCTGATGTGAAAGTGGAATCGCAGGGTCCACCGCCAAGACCATCCCATCTTGAGGGTAAAGAATTCTGACCTTAGGATAAGCCTTCGGGTGACTCTCTTTCTTCTCTTCAGCCAATTGCAAATTAAATCCTGAGGAAGGATATTTTTCCTGAAGCCAGGTCATAACCTGACTCCAGATAGGTCCCGCCCCTGTGATTCCCATTACATTCCACATAGGCTGGCCATTAAAGTTTCCAACCCACACTCCCACCGTAAAACGCGAATTGTATCCAACACACCAATTATCGCGCATGTCTTTGCTCGTTCCAGTTTTAACTGCGGCATCACTAGTTAAGGATAAAGTTGAGTCCATACCGAAACCCAGTGCGCGATTTTCTTTCGCTGACAAAATGTTCGTGATCGCCTCACTGACCTCGGGCGCAAATATCTTTTCTGAATTTTGCGGATCTTGAGATGTAAATCTTAATGGGGACCACAAACCTTTTTGCGCCAAAGAGCGATAAGCCTGTGCAAGATCCTCAAGATTCACATCGGCAACACCCAAAGCCAACGCGGGCCCGTAAAAATCAGGGTCCTTGAGAGATTTAAAATGCAGGAGTTGCAGCTTTTCCCAGAAAGCGTCGTCATTTAGTAATTTAAAAACTTTCACCGCAGGAACATTTAAAGAAGATGCCAGAGCTGTCTTTGCTTTTACCCATCCATAAAACAGATGATCATGGTTCTGAGGCTTGTACACTCCGCGCTCAAACACAATATCCACGGCAGAGTCTTCCAGCCAAGAATCCGGTTTTAAAATATTTTTCTCAAAGGCAGTTGCATAAAGAAAAGGTTTTAAAGTGGAGCCCGCCTGCCTTTGCGCCTGCACGCCATCAACATAGGAAGCTGAGGCCAAGGAACCACTTCCACCAACATAAGACCAAACTTCACCGGTCTTATTTTCAATAACAATCACGGCAGCATCATGAACATTTTGTTCTTTCAGTTGGCGCACTTGCCCTTCGATGGTCTCTTGAACAAAGTTTTGTAAATCTAAGTTGATATAGGTCTGCAAAGATCCCGCACGATGTTCTTGCGAAAGTCTTTGCGCTAGATGTAAAGCTTTCTGACCTTCCCTGGGAAACGTTCCTAACTTTGCTACCGAAGAGGAAATCAACACAGGAAATTCCGGACACAATGTCGACTCTTGCCAACAAGCTCGTTGGGTCCACTCCTTTTCAGATGCATTCGGAGATCTTAAAAGCACCGCTAGTAAAGTAGACTCCTTCTGGGTCAATCCGCTAGGAGACTTATTGAACAGCACCCACGAGATCGCAGACAAACCACGATACTCGCCTCGAAAAGGCGCGAGATTTAAATAGGCTTCAAGAATTTCTTCTTTAGTCCAATGGCGCTCCATCTCCCAAGCTGCAAGACTTTGCCGGATCTTACCTGTCAGTCCTTGCCATTTCCTATCTGGCTTCGCAAGTTTTACGACTTGCATTGATAAGGTGCTGCCGCCACGGGAGGAACTCTTAGTAACACGTTGATAAGCAGAAGCCATCAAGGCGCGCAGATCGACACCGCTATGACGAAAAAAGTTTTTATCTTCCGACTTCAATAAGGCGGGGATAAAAGCCGGAGAAATATTTTTAAGATCACTCCAGGCAAATGCGCGTTTTTGGGTATCTTTACGCCACTGATGTAAAAGACGTCCTTCACGATCAGTCAAAATCAAGTCTGAACTTTGATGAGACGCTTTGACCTTTTCAAAGGACGGCAATTCCGGCGTCGAGACTTTAACATAAAGTCCCGCTGTTAACACCAAGCTCAAACTTGAAATCAAAATGATCTTCTTCATCGCTATTCTTTCACTTGCCAGATCATTTCAGGAAGCTCAGCAAACAGTTCCGGACTGTACATCGCCTCCACTCTTGTCGCAGGGAGCTTGTAAGTTCCCGCTTGATTAAAGCGAACTGTGTATTCTAAAACCTGCGACTCAGCCGGGAACCACTCTTGATAGAAGCGGACTAGTTCTGCTTTTCTTTCAATTGCCGTAGCCCAGCTAGCATTCAGAACTGTTGAACCAGCCGGAATCGGATCCTCGACAACAACCCATGTCTGTGGAGCTTGGGCTTTCACTTTCAATTCAATTTTCGCGGTGTCTCCAACACTCCATTGTCCCTTGGTTTTTTGTTCAACGACTGTCACAACTTTTTCAACAGTGAAGCCAGCAAAGGTCGCCTTGGTTACAGGAATCGCCGCTTTTGCGGAGACAACAATCCAAGGCTTCCCAGATCCTACTTGATTCAAACGCACAGTCTTTTCATTTTTCATCCAAGGAAGTTCAAAGTTCATAGGGGCTGAAGACCACTTTGCTTCCTTCTCAGTAGAATCCAAAGAAGCCATGAAAGAACCGGTAACTTTTTCTTTCTGGAATATCACATCAAACTTTTTCATTGTTAAACGACCCCAGGCATTTGCAGTGGTCAACATCCAGGCCCCATCATGTTGTCTGGCTATTGATCCCTGCATCATTCGGGGAATATCACCTTTCCATTGAGGCTCATTTAAAACTGCCAACACCAAACGCAGCGAAGCTCCGTCTGCATCACGCATCAGCCAAGGCATTCCATCTAGATTTTCCTCTTTCAAAAGCATTTTTCGCGAAGAGAAATAGAATTTATTGCGCAGAAGGATTTCGATTTCGGCCAACTTCTTATCTCGCCCAGGAATTTTCTTTTCCCAAAGAAGAATTTCATACCATTCAACCAAGGTTGCTAATGGCCACTGTCCCCCTTGGAAATTCACCGTGCTCAGAAGGTCGATATTCAAGCGACGATGGCGCGAGAGGGCTTCGAAGACAGATATCTTTTTAATGACTTCATCAGCCCTTCCAGAATTTTGTCCTTCCTTTAAGCGCCCTTCAGAATAGTTCGCCAAAGCTTCCAATAGACGACCTTCATGATCTTCGCCAATTTCAAAACCCGCTTCATGGGCCACACTCACCACATAGGCCGTCAATGCAACACTGCCATCGTTACTTCCACCACTTGGGAAAAACTTAAGCAATCCGCGTTCATCCATATAAGCGCCAAGCTTTTCATCAATCTTTTTCCAAAGGGCTTTGTCGTTCAAACTCACGGCCCTAGAAACCTGTTGCTCTAAGCAGCTATACAAATAATTTTTCCAAAATTCTTTAAGACCTGAGTTTGAATCTCCCAAAGAGGTGGCTGCATCTATTAAGATAGAACTTCGCCCAGCTTCCGCACCCGCAGGAACTTGCACCGACACTTGCTTCAGCTCTGGCCACTGTCCAAATTCGCTTTGATAGATTCTAGCGGTACGAAGTGGCAAAACCTTTTGCGACTTCTTGATCTCGTCTAAGAATTTTCCCTGCGCATCTCGGGCCGTAAGGACATAATCAATCTTATCTGTCGACGGAGCTTTAATTTTCCAGAAAACTTCTTCTGAAGCACCGCCTTCAAGACGAATTTTTTTCGGCGCCAAACCAGCTATCACTGGGCTTGTTTGCAACTGAACATTCACTTCTTTGACTTCATTCGTCGCATTGCGAACAGTAAAGCCCGCATTGAAGTCATCCCCGTCGCGAGTCACACTTGCAATTCCTGGTAAGATCATCAGATCTTGTGAAGATTGGATCGAGGTCCATCCCGTGCCGAACTGATCCGCTTTTTGCTGAGCAATGGCAACTATACGAAAGCTTGTTGTCGAATCATTCAGCTTCACTTCGACGGTAGCCTTGCCTTCTTTATTCAAAGTCACATTGGGATTCCAATACAGAAGAGTGTCAAACAGCTCTCGGCGGAGCCCCCCGCGACCATCTCCTCCAATTGGCAAAGCTTTTAAACCAAAATGTCTTTTACCGATCACTAAAGTTTGCGCCGTCGCTGTTCTAATTTGATGTTGATGGAGCTGCATCATCGCTGACAACAAGTCCCAAGAACTATTGTCGCGAAGTTCTAACAATCCTTCGTCCACAGCCACCAAAGCCAATTCCCCTGACGAAGCAGGCCGTCCGTGGGAGTCGGTAACTGTCACTTGAACTTTCGCTGTATCGCGAGCCCGGTAGATTTTTTTATCCGAGCTTACTGCCACCTTGAGTGTATTTTCTTTCCAACCCACTTTGATCTCACTCATGCCCAGCTTAAACGCCGGCTTGCCAAGATCCACTAAAGCTGTTGGCTTTGGTTCCCCTAAACGGCCGCGAATTGCAAAGGCAGAAACGACGACGTTCGGTGCATATTCTTTCTTTATCGGAATACGTATGACCGGGTTATTGCTATTCACCTCAATAACTTCAGAGTAAAGAACAGATTCACGCTCCACCGTCACTAGCACCTTGGCTTGTGGGAATGGAGTGCGCAGCTGGAACTCTGCTGTGTCGCCCGGCTCATAATTTTTCTTAAATGGAATCAAGTCTGCTCGGTCATTATCATCGGGACCAAACCATTGTTGTTCATCCTTAGAAACAATCCACTGGTGAACATTCGCCTCACTTGAGCGTCCTTGAGGATCCTTAGTTGAGGCCACAGCAATGACAGAGCCTGCATAAGAGGTTTTTCCTATGCAATTGAATTCCCCCTTGGCGTCGGTAACTCCTTGGCAAAGTTCTCCGATTTTTTTAACCTCTTGAAACGAGTCATAGGAATAGAAACCTCCCACCAGACGTTTACGATGCGAATAATAGCGACTGGTATAAAGAGAAACCTGAACAGCTTGTCCCTTCAGAGGGCGCTGTTGCAGATCCAAAGCAGCCACTTGAAATGCCACTTTATCTTTTGTCGCTGACCAAGATTTCGTCTTTATTCCCAACACCAAAGACGATGGCCATAAATTAAACGAACGAACTGCGCTTTGAATTTCACCGTTGGGGTCTTTGTACTCTGCTTCGACACGCAAACGCTGCGGACCCATTGCATATTTAATTTTATCAAGGTCTACCTTTTGGCTGCCAGCTTTATCCAACAATATCTCTTTGCTTCCGCTTTGTGGAATATGGCGTGAGGTCTCGTCTTCACCAGAGCGGAAAAGGCCTTCTTTAACAGATCCATTTGCGAATGAATACTCCTGAAGCTCATCGTCCTGAACATTGAAGCTGCTTGGCTCAACACTCCAACGAACTTTCATTGGAAGTTTCGATGCCGGTCCGCCAGAGAAGTAATTTCCCAAAACCTGAACTGGAATTGAAGGCTGTTGCACAAAATTCGTGGCTGCGGCTTGCACTTGAACTTGTAACAAGGGCACTCGGAAGTTTTCTATACGCACGTCGCCTACGGAAATAAATAGATCAGGATTTTTACGCTCTAGACCTAACAACCATCGACCAAGTTTTGCCCCGGCAGGAATATTCCATTTTACATTGGCTGTGCCCTTCTTCTTATTCCATTGCAAAGGCAGTCTGAATGTTTGCAAGCCTGATTCGTTGGCGATGCTCAAATGTGTCGGCCAGTCTTTAAGGTCCGGAAGACTGAGTCCTCTTTCATCTGGCTTTCTTAAAAATATTTTTGCCGACAGGACTTCTTCTGGCTTTAATAAAGTACGATCCAGAACAGCATGGCCAACTAGTTTATCCAGACGATTTCCCGAAGAAAGTTGAAAGCGCCAAGACTCAACACCACGATCCCAAGATGAATGAGTGAATGTAAAGTCTTCTCCCTTTTCAGCTACTGCGAAAAGACCGTCATAGTAATTAGCACCTTCTCTGCGCGGGAGAGACTCAAAAGATCTTCCCAGCTTTGCATGCACCCAACCCTTTGCATCTGTTAGACCATGAGTGACCTTCTCTCCTTTGACATCATAAAATGCGACCATTGCACCTGAAACAGGCTCAGCAGTCTTTAGGTCGGTCACCCAAGCCCACACTTGATCCTGATTGAATTTCATATGCACAGCCATTTTGGTAACCAAAGCCGCTGTTCGAACATAGTAAGGAGCTTTTTTATCAAGAAGACTTTGCCCTAGCATCGGGCTTGCCATTTCGATCACATAAAAGCCTGTGGACTTCAAAGGAATGCCAACAACTTCAGTGTCCGTGGCTGCCAAGGGCTTATTAACTTGAATTTTTTGAAGGTTGATTTTGCCCCAAGATTTGAAAGGCTGAGGTCCATAGGAATCTTTCTCGACCTCACTTAGAGCTTGAATGATGTCCTTGAAATTCGCAGCCTTCCATTGCCCAGTCCACCCTGCATACTTTGTTTGAATATTTTTTTCGACACGACGAAGAGTCACCGCCACCGCAGCGGCGGGGTCTGCCTCTATAATGCCAAAGTTCGCTGCAAATTTAAGAAGTGCTGGATTATCTCCCGTTTTCACGGTCCGGGGAAATTGACCCTTATTCGTAAGATCTCTGCCCTGATCATCTTTAATATCACCAGGAACAAATAACTTCAGCTGCACTTTTTCAGGAAATGGTCCCTTAAATTCAACATAGGTCTTAAAATCCGAATCTGCATCGTTCTCTGCAAAATGAGGAGTGATCTTCTTACCATCCGAAGTTTCTAAATAAATGCGACGAATGTCTTTGACCGATACAGGTGAAGTGAATGAAACCGTCATCGGCAACAAAGGCACACAGGGCTTGCCCGGTGCTTCGCGATTGCAATTGAACTCTGCCTTGAAAGCCTCTTGGATTGTGTACTCGAAAGTTTCATCTTCCTTTGAGCTAATACCGGAAGCAGACTGCACTGCCTTTGACCATACCAACGTCACCTTCGCACCTGGTGGAAAACTTCTTTTCGCCCTCACCGCAATCCAATGACCAGCAAAAACTTCCTTTTCATATTCATATTGTTTTTTGGCGGCATCTCTAACTTTCTCAGCTTCACTTCCTTCTAGTAAGGTCAGAGGAATTTGATCTCCTACTCCTTCCATTAAGAAGTAAGCCCCACTTAAAGATTCTTTTTTAACTGGCGAATCCAAGATCAAAACAAAATTCTGATCGGCATCAATCGGTTGATACAAACGCGGGAAGGTGTTCTCAATGTGGGGGCCACCGGTATTGAATTGATAGCTTTGCCCATGAACTTTAACTTCACAAAGCAAACCACCTTTTAATGGTTTATTAAAATCATAAACCCAGTTGCGCGTATCTACCCAACGTCCTTGACCTTCTTTAAAACAAATACTTTGTGCTGGAGACTCCAGATTGAATTCTCCAAGCTTCACCATGGGCTTTGCAAATTCAATCCGAACTTGGGAAACAGACTTCACAGTTCCTTGCGGAGTAAAGTTCTTGATTTGTACTTTTTCTTGAGAGTAAGACGCGGAAAGAAAAACAAAAGCGAGAAAGCTTAACACGAGAAACTCCTTGTTTCCCCTTAAGCTTCCTCGGCAGATGGGAAGAGTGTCATCTCTTTATGCTCTATGGCTACGAATCATCCAAGCCGCTTTATCATGGAAGGTGATAAGATCTTCATAGAGAGTGACCGCACTTGTGTCACCAGCCACTTCTGCATCCTCAAGATGCTCCTTAAGTCGCGTCGACATCATCATGTGATCTTTATTAAGCATCTCTATCATCTGATGAGCGCTCAGCAGGTCCGCCGGGGCTTCATCAATCAAGGCCATCTTCTGAAACTCTCTAAAGCTTCCAGGAGCTTTCACGTTGAAAGTACGGATAACCTCTGCGGTATCATCTACAAATCCAGTCAGTTCCTTGTACTGAGACTCGAATAACTTATGTAAAGAAAAGAACAAGGGCCCATCCACATTCCAGTGGAAGTTCTGCGTTTTCAACATCAGAACATACTCCTCTGACAGGGTCTTAGAAAGGGCTTGGGCCGTTTTGTTTGCGATCTGGGTATTCATGCAACTCTCCTTTAATCCTATTTCTATCGAGAATTTCAAAGTGAGAAAATGAGACCTTAATGAGAATGCCCAATAACATTACTCTATAGTTCAGTTAAATTTTATCGATTAGCAGATCTGCGTCAGAACGTGAGATACTTCTCATAGAAGGAGCTTATTATGACAATACTTTCTACCCGAGCGACTTTCGCCAACAAACTTAAACTCGGACGCGCTGTCCTTTGGTTTTATGTCGTCACATTCCTGTCAGTCGAGATTATCCGTCATATGACAAATCAGTAGTGACATGTCTGTTTAGACTTGTAAGATATTTTTCATGTAACAATCACAATGCTTCGACACATTCGAAGCAAGATAGGAGATTACGTGAAAAAAATCGCTACAGCAGTTGTCATGACTTTGGCCCTAGGTGCATGTGCACAAAAACAGGTTGAAACACCACAACCAGCGCCAGCTCCAGTTCCGGTCGCGCCAACAAAAGCTCAAGCAGTTTTGAAGGCAGTTAAAGGAAAAAAACAAAAAGGCATGATCCACTTCACTGACGAAGGTGGCGGCAAGATGAAACTTGACGTTATGCTTGAAGGTTTGAAACCAGGACCTCACGGATTTCATATCCATGAAGTTGGCGATTGCTCAGGCAAAGATTTCGCGTCTGCGGGTGGTCACTTCAACCCAACTCACATGAAACACGGAGCTCCAGGACAGAACAGCCACATGGGTGACCTTGGCAACGTAACTGTTGATAGAAAAGGCAAAGTAAACACTAGCATTGTTGCTGAAGGTGTTGACTTGGGTTCTGGCCCTAACGGAATCGTTGGAAAATCTGTTATCGTTCACCAAGGAAAAGACGATTTGAAATCACAACCAGCAGGAAACTCTGGACCACGCGTATTGTGTGGCGTGATCGAAGCTCTTTAATTCTTAAAGAACAAATGAAGATCAAAAAAAGAGAAGGCTTTATGGCCTTCTCTTTTTTATTCTAAAATTAAAAAATCATTTATACTGACTTTACCTTTTGAAAAATTCTTCCAAAGATATTTTCACCCTGCTCGTTGAACATTTTCATTTCAACAGTATCGCCAGCTTTCATGAACGGCGTTTTCGCAGCCCCAGTTTCGATAGTCTCGATCATACGAACTTCCGCCAAACAGCTAGATCCCATCGCATGATCTTCATTTGAAACAGTGCCACTGCCAATCAAAGAACCCGCAGCCAAATTACGAGTTTTCGCTGCATGTGCAATCAATTGACCAAAATGGAAGTGCATTGCTCCCGCGTTCGCTTTACCAAAGAAGTTTCCGTTATAGGAAACTTGAAGAGGTAAATGAATACGGCCTTCTTTCAGAGAAGAACCTAACTCATCTGCGGTTACCGCAAATGGAGAAAGAGCTGACGACGGCTTACTTTGGAAGAATCCAAATCCCGCAGCAAGTTCTTCTGGAATCAATCCACGTAAAGACACGTCATTAATCAAAACAAAAAGTCTGATGTGCTTCAAGGCTTGCTCAGGAGTCACACCCATCGGAACGAAGTCTGTGATAACACCCACTTCACCTTCGAAGTCAGTGCCATGGGCAACGTCTCTTTGTGGAATCTCTTCATTGGGAGCCAAGAATTGCCCGCACTCCCCTTGATACATCAAAGGGACAGTACTCAAAGTTTCAGGAAGAGCCGCCTTGCGCGCCATGCGCACAAGTTTGATGTGATAAATGAAAGCAGATCCATCAGCGAACAACCAAGTTCTTGGCAAAGCAGAATGGAAATCTTCCTCTTTCACTGCAAATGCGCCCGAGGCTTTTCCATCATTCAATTCGCTATAAACTTTTTGCAGAGCTGATTCTTTTTCGCTCCATTTTTCGACCGCCTCACGAAGGCTTGCAGAAATCTGCGGAACCTTCACAGCAGTTTTCAAATCACGACTGACTACACACAGCTCGCCGTCAAGGCTGGCTTTTGACTTCAAAGATCCAAGTTTCACAGCAAAATCCTAATTAAAAGTGATCAACAAGTTAGCGCCCACAGCACGGTAATTTTTCAAATTATCCGGCGGAGACTTCGCCACAGTGTCACCGTAGCTTTCAAAGTAAATCGTCGCTCCAACATGAGGAGCAAACTTAAAACTCGCACCGAAAATAAATGGAATGATTGGAGTTTTCACATCCGTCACAACACAACCCGGAGCATCGCAAGATTTATCAAGATTCAAACCCAAAGAAACACCACCAAAAATTCCGGCATAATCTTCGAACTTGTACATCGCAGCGATAGGAACATCGAGATAAGTCATGGTGACTTTATTCTCTACAGTGCTGCCGCCTGTTTTAATAACTAGAGGACGTTGTGTATAAAGCATACCGCTTCGAATATGCCAGCCACCAGAAATTGGGTAATGAATGATACCACCAAACTGCATCGCAGTTTGTGACGTTGTTGTTGATCCAGTTCCGTCAGCGTCTCCAGATTGGGAACGCACACCTACTTCAAGACCGTAATCAACATCAGCCATTGCCGCTGAAGAAATAAGTCCAAGGGTCAACAAAGCCGATAAAGCCAGTTTTTTCATAAAACTTCCTCCTGAGAGATTGAGTCTTTCATATTTTCAGTTATTTATCAAAACACCACACGGCATTTAGGGCCATTTCATTCAGCTCTTTGCTGTTTGATACTTCGCTATGCTCCAACGCAAGGTGATGAGGCATCACGGATCCACGTGCCGCCAACACGATCAGTATCAATGGAAGAAAAATTCTAAGCAAAACCTCACCGCGACGAGCTGGATGCGGAGAGTATTCATCTTTCCACTCTCCAAATTTCAAGGACTTGATAAGCATGTGGCCAAGCACAAGAAGAACCAGAGATATGACAGTAAACACAATTAGTTGATTTATTTGCAATGCCTTAGCTTGTTCAAAAGTGACCTCAGGGGACCATCCCGAATACTCAGCAAAGCGCATTCTTTTTCCATGAAGAGCAAAGAAGAAGAAATCAATAAAGGTCAATCCACAGATGGCGATCCAAATCAGGCCAAAATATGTCTTATAAAGGAAAAACAATTTTGAAGGCCATTTTTCCAAAGCCGCCTGAAACATGACTGCAAAATAAATTGGAATAAAGATGAAACCGAAAATCAGAATATCAAAACGCAAGCCTGCAATAAATGATTGTACGATTTCGCCCGGATTCAATTCTGGAAGCACATAATAAACGTGCAAAAAGAATAAATTCATGCGGAACAATGTCATGAAAAAAATCATGGCAATGGACAGCTTTAACAGTTTCACAAAAACTTTACTGGAAAAGCGCAGTGAAAAGATAAATCTACTAGGCATAGAAAAGTCCTTTGACTGGAAATTGAAACAAGAATCAAATGGCTCTCAACAGGAGTCAGTATATGGCCTCAATGATACTTTACAACTATTTTCGAAGTTCAACTTCCTTCCGCGCCCGCGCCGCTTTGCTCATCAAGGGGCTAGACTTCGATTACAAGCCAATCAACCTTTTAAAAGGCGAACAGCACTCTCCTGAATATCGCAAACTCAATCCTATGGGCGGCATTCCCACCTTGGTTCACGATGGAAAAATCATCCCAGACTCTGCCGCGATTTTAGAATACCTCGAGGAAATCCAACCAACTCCCTCACTGTTTCCCGCAGATCCTTATCTTAAAGCACGCGTCCGCCAAGTCTGCGAAATCGTCAATTCCTCTATGCATCCCTACGGAAATTTGAAAATCACCCAATACCTAGGTGACACTCTCGGCTTCACTCAAGAACAAAAAGAGCAATGGGTTCAAAAATGGGTCGAACAAGGACTAGAGGCTTTAGAAAAAACTCTTCCAGAGTTCGCAGGAACATACTGCTTCGGCGACAAACTCACGATGGCCGATCTATACCTATATCCTCAAATCATAACCTGCCAACGCTTCCACATGGATCTTTCAAAATACCCAACAGTCATGAAGATCTACGACAACTGTCACAAAAACGAGTTCTTCCAAAAAGCCCACTTCTCAAGACAAATCGACACCCCCGAAGACCTCCGCGCCAAATAGTGCCTGCCATCTTTTCGGAAAAGGTGCCAGGCACCTTCTCCGAAAAAACGACAGGCACCCTTTCTTCTTTCTTCCCCTCTTCCTCTCCCGGAAAAAACCGGGAACTGGAGGGCGATTAAAAAGGTTCAGCCACAAGGCGGAGGGTTTTTCGCGAAACGCAGGCGTGGCAGCGCCACGTCGGAGTGAAGCGGAAAGCCCGACACAAAACTAGCAGGATGCTGGTTTTGCGCGTCAGCCCGAAGGGTTGAAGGCAGGAGCCTTCAACCCTGAAGTGGATGGGCCTTTTTCATCGCCCGACCCGACTTAGTTGCTTGAGATGAAGATGAAATTCCACTTATCTATCACTGGAATTACGATGAAAATAAGCATGCTAACGTTAAGCCACATGAAGAACGCGAAGAAGCGTTCAGTGCCCTTAGATTTATTGTAGCGATACAGTTCCTGAAGAACTTTGAAAACAAATGGGATTGTTAGCAATACATAAAGCCAGCTTGCATGCACAAACAGTGGAGCCGCCAAGGCAACTCCCACATAAGCAAAAGTGTACATAGCAATTTGGTATAAAGTTTTGTCGATGCCCTTTGCTACAGGCAAAGTTGGAATACCGCCGGCTGCATAGTCATCTTTATAGCGAATAGCCAAAACCCAAAAATGTGGCATCTGCCACAAGAACATAATCAAGAACAGATACAAAGATTCCGAGTTGAAGATATCGGGATTTGCCGCCGCATAACCGATTGTAACCGGCAAAGCTCCGGGAAATGCACCCGGAACTGCAGCGTAAGCCCACTGTCTTTTAAGATAAAGAGTGTAAGGGCCGTTGTAGAAAACAACGCAGACCAAGCCAACCCAACCCGCCACAGCTTCTATCGAAAAGAGCAACTGAAGTCCAACAACAATAAAAGCTACGGATAAAATCCCAGCGGCGGCGGGTTTGATTTTGCCAGAAGGAATCGGGCGTTTCGCGGTTCTTGGCATCTTCAAATCGATCTTCCAGTCTTGAACTTGGTTCAAGGCCAATGAACCAGAGCTTAGGAAATAAATCCCAAGCAATGTTTCAAGAAAGATTTTCCAGTCAAAGGAATGTTCGATTTGAAAACCAGTGGCATAGCCGGCCAATCCCGCAAGGACTGAGAAAACGACTATGCCAAACTTAGTAAGATCCGCGAATAACTTAAGCACGATCTTAGAGAGGACTTTGCTCAAATACGCGAGTCGCAATATCGATCACGCTGAAGAGCATAAGAACAATAAGGAAGAAGAAACCAGTAGCAAAAATCGCACGGTTCATGTTGTTGTCGTCCTTCAAATGCATGAAGTACAACAAAACCAGAGTCGCCTTTACAATCGCGATACCGAAAGCGATCGGACTTGCAAAAGCACCCAATTGAACGTGGAAGTGATGCGCGACAACTGTCAAAATCGTCAATCCAAACAAAGCGGCTGCAACTTTCAAATACATGGAAGTTGGAGAGATATGCGGATGAAGAACGTTTGGATCGTGTTTGTGTTCGTTATTGCTTGCCATGTTTAACCCACCAAATAAAGAAGAGGGAATAGGAAGATCCAGATCAAGTCGACGATATGCCAGAAGATACCAACGCCCTCAACTGGGATCCAGTATTGAGAATGGAAGTCTCCGCGAATCGTTCTGATCAACAACCAAGTGATCAAACCCATACCGATCAACACGTGAAGACCATGAAGACCTGTCATGCAGAAATAGAAACCGAAGTACATACCAAGGTTTGCGTGCTCTGCACCGGTTTTAGCAAGATCAAGATAACGACCAGGGTAGAAACCCAAATGGAATTTATGAGTCCACTCGAAGTATTTGATCACCATGAAGATCGCGCCACAAAGAATCGTCGTCGCCAAGGCGATCGCCGCTTGCTTCGTTTTATTACGTTGAATCAACTGGATTGAAATCGCCATTGTGAAAGAAGAGAAAATCAACACAAGCGTATTGATGAAACCCAATCTCCAATCAAGCTCTTTCGCACCTTCAGCAAACATCGCAGGATAAAGAACGTGGAATATTCCATAACCTACCAAGATAGCCCCGAACATCAGGATCTCAGTAACCATGAACAACCAAATACCTTGCTTACCGCTGTCGTACTCTTGTGTCGCATCTTTAAAGTGATGTGACACGTGAGCAGTGTGAGTTCCGCCGTGTGTATTATCTGTACTCATAAGGCCCCGCTGTTACTACTGGTTCAACGTCAAAGTTAAAGTGAGGAGGTGGAGAAGATGTCTGCCACTCAAGAGTCTTAGAACCCCAAGGATTCATCGGAGCTTTAGGACCTTTTCTGATACCTTGAACAATCGCATAAAGACCAAACAAGAAACCAGTCAGGATCAACCAAGAACCCACAGTCGAAATTTTGTTCAAAGTTTCATACGCCGGGATGTAGTCGAAGTAACGACGAGGCATACCCATTGCTCCCAAAACGAACTGAGGGAAGAATGTTACGTTGAAGCCGATGAAAATGAATACGAAAGACAAACGAGCCAAAGCTTCATTGAACATCTTTCCGAACATTTTCGGGAACCAATAGAAGAATCCACCCATCAAAGCCATCAAAGTACCGCCCACCATCACGTAATGGAAATGCGCTACCACGAAGTATGTATCATGGAAATGAACGTCAATTGGAAGAACCGCAAGCATGATACCTGTCACACCACCGATGGCGAACAAGAACATGAAGCCCAAAGCGAACAACATCGGAGAATCAAAGCTGATAGAACCTTTGTACAAAGTCGCTACCCAGTTAAACATCTTGATCGCTGTCGGAACACCCACAAGCATCGTAATGAATGAGAAGATGATACCTGCAGTACCTGATTGACCAGATACGAACATGTGATGTCCCCAAACGAAGAACGAAACCGCTGCGATACCCAAAGAAGAGTAAGCAATCGCCGTGTAACCGAAGATAACTTTCTTAGAGAACGTCGCTAGCAACTCAGACACGATACCCATTGCTGGAAGAATCATGATGTAAACCGCTGGATGCGAATAGAACCAGAAGAAATGCTGGAACAATACCGGGTCACCGCCAAGTGCTGGATCGAAGATACCAACACCGAACAATTTCTCAGCCGCAAGCAACAACAATGTGATCGCCAAAACCGGCGTCGCAAGCATTTGCAAGATCGCTGTAGAATAAAGAGCCCAAACAAACAAAGGCATTCTGTGCATTGTCATGCCAGGAGCTCTCAATTTGTGAACTGTTACGATGAAGTTCAAACCCGTCAATACTGAAGACATACCCATGATGAAGGCTCCAAGAACCATCAAAACAGTCGCTGTACCAGTACGGATAGAATAAGGAGTATAGAACGTCCAACCCGTATCAATCTTGTGAGTGAAGAAAGTTGCAATCGCCAAAGCCGCACCCGCCATGAAGCAGTACCAGCTGAGAAGATTGATCTTAGGGAAAGCCACATCCTTCGCGCCGATATGAATCGGAAGGAAGAAGTTACCTAGGATGGCTGGGATACCAGGAACGATAACCATGAAGACCATGATCGCGCCGTGATAAGTAAGCACTTGATTGTAAGTGTCCCCGTTTTTCAAAACTTGGCCAACACCTTGAACTGTATTTGGAGCGAATAGCTCCAAACGAAGTAGAAGGGCCATGATACCACCGATGAAGAAGAACGTCATAACAGTGACCATGTACATAAGACCGATACGTTTATGGTCAACAGTCGTCAACCATGACCAGAGGCCTTTTTCGTGATTTAGATAGTTATCGCCGTGAGCTGATGTAGTTCCCATGAGCTGCACTCCTTATTTTCCGCTCAAGCTTTTAACGTACTCGACAAGTGCGTTAAGCTCGTTCTCGTTAATTTGACCTTGGAACGTTGGCATCACTCCGTGAGGGAAGCCTTTTACGATCTTAGCATTTGGCTGAAGAATTGATTCGCGAACGTAGTTCTCATCAACTATAACAGTTTTGCCGTCTTCAAGAGTTTCTTCAGTTCCAAATTTCTTGAACAATGAAGGACCCACTTTAACCGCTGGATTGTCTACAGAGTGGCAAGATGCACAAGCTTTCAAAGCGAAAAGCTTTTCACCACGTTTAGCAAGTGGTAGCTGTCCTTCTTCTTGTCCCTCTTCCATGTACTTGTTGAACTCAGCTTGAGTTACGACACGCAATTTACCGATCATGCCTGAATGTGAAGTTCCGCAATACTCTGCGCAGAAGATATGGAATTCACCCAACTTAGTAGCGTTGAACCACAAAGCTGTGTAACGACCTGGCACCGCATCTTGTTTAAGACGGAAGCTTGGTACGAAGAATGAGTGGATTACGTCTTGCGAAGTCAAAAGAAGCTTAACGTCCGTGTTGATAGGTACAACAACTTCGTTCACAGATTTGTAGCCGTTTTTGTATTCGATTTCCCATGCCCATTGTTTACCAAGGACATTAATCTCAAGAGCATCTTTCGGCATAGTTCTCATGCCGTGGTAAATATACCAACCCCAAGCAAACACACCCAGGAAAATCACAAGTGGAATGAATGACCACAAGAATTCCAAAGCAGTGCTGTGAGAAATGTATGCTGTCTTATCGTTTGCAGATTTACGCTTATATTTATAAGCGAAATAAATCATACCGCCGATAACGAGCAAGCAGGCGATGAAACTTGTAATCAGCAAGAAACCATAAAGATTGTCCACCTGCTTGGCAATCTCGGTCCCTTCTGTTGGCATGAAGGATTGGGCCTTCGCTAAATTAAACCACATCATGTACCTTTATCTCCCCGCCGATTTGTTCTTCGCTCTGCGCGAGCGGATATAAACTGGCAATAACCATAAAACCATCAACAGAACCATCAATGCTCCACCTAGTTTCATTATCTGAACTGCGGCGAGCACAAATTTGCTCTGATGTGGGTCATACTTGAAACAATAGAGCACTAAACTGTCGACGAAGGTTCCGATTTTTCCTTCAGTCGCTTCGTTCAATGCGATTTTGATATCCTGGGGCTGAAACATGATCCCAGGAAGATAACGTGAGATTGTGCCATCAGGAGAAATAACCACAGCCGCTGAGGCATGTGCCCATTCTTTTGAGGCCTCATCCCATCTAAATTTAAATCCAAGTTCAGAAGTGATCGCCTTTACGGAAGCTTCATTCCCAGTAAGGAAGTGCCAAGATTTATCAGCATCCGGGCGACCATAAAGTTTCATGTAAGTTTCTTTTTTATGAGCAGCAAGATCTGGAGTCTCTTTCGAATCGAAACTCACAGACAAGATTTTGTACTTCTTGCCGACGCTCCACTCTTTGTCCATAAGCTTAAGAGCATCAGTCAAACCGTTCAGATGGAAGTTGCAAAGCCCTGGGCAAGCAAAATACACAGGAGAAATAATCACTGGGTGTTTGCCGTCGAAATAAGAACCTAGAGTAACTTCTTTGCCGTACTCATCTTTAAAGGTCGTATTGAAATCAACTTTTTTGCCAAGCTTTTCATCAATGCCGATGTCTTTCAGCTCTGGCGCCGTTTCGTTGGCAGCCATTCCCGCTTCAGGACCGTTATATGCATGAGAAGTTGCTGCTGAAAACATAACGAAAAAAACGGCCGCGATAACTACCCCAGCGAAGCCGGAGTGAGACAGAGCCGTTCCCATTGTTTTCGTTTTCAAAACAAGCTTGTTTTCAAACATTTCTAACTTCCTAATTACTGTGCGGTTTTCGCAAACTCAGCAATCTTAGCAGGATCGTCTTTTGATTTATTGTTTGTGATAGAATCTACGAATTGAACCAAAGCCCAACGATCAGCAGGCTTAAAGTGAGCGTAAGACGCCATAGATGAACCCGGGATCCCGTGTTGCAACACTTTGAAGTGGGCAATAATACCATCACCTTGAGTCCATTTTCCTTCAACCATGTTACGTGGTTTAGGATTCAAAGCTTGTCCCGCAGCCCCGTCGCCTTTTCCTTCGTTACCGTGGCACATCGCACAGTTCGTCATGAAAAGTTTTTTGCCGTAAGCAACCATTTCAGGAGAAGCAACCCAAGGTTCTTTCACTGTAGTGATGTCGAATACAGGGCCTGTTTCAGCTTTGATTGTCGTAGGATCAACAACGTTTTCTCCTAGATCAACACCCTTATTAACAACAACGATGTAGAAGAAGAATGCAAATACGAAGACCATAGAAAAGCCAAACGCAAGCAATCCACCACGATTATAATGATCTCTATTTTCAGACATAGGCTGACACTCCCAAGGGGATGCAAAATAGTTTTGTCACAGTATTGTAATAATGTTCGATAAGTACCGGAAAACGCTAGGGACCGCAACAAATTACACCTCACCTCGACGAGATACCTTTATTGCGGCGCAAAACAATTTCGAGCAGTACTAAGATTGGAACAAGAAATTATTGGAGATGCTTACAAACTTTTCTGGAGATTCCACGTTCGTACAATGGCCATGACCATCAATAACCTGAAATTTTCCTCGCGAAAAGAGCTTCGCCATCGCTTCAGAATCGGCCTGCGGCAAAAGTTGATCGTGCTCACCATGAAGGACTAAAACATCGTTCTGAACCGTGCTTAATTCTTTGCGAACATCAAGCCCATCAAGAGCTTCAAGCACCCAATGCCCTACGGATTTAACCGAATGGAAAGCATCTTCAACAACCACATTTTTAAAGAAATCAGTTTCAGAATTATTATTATGAATCGTAGATCCAATAACCACTGCCGTGAGGTTCTTATCGACTTTCATTTGCTCGAAGGCCGCGATCATAGATCTGTCGAACGTCACACCTTGGGCTCCAACAGGATCCAAAAGAACAGCTTTCTTAAACAGGCTCGGTTCTTTGGCAAGCATCAAAGCCGCAATTAAACCCCCGGTGGAGTGACCAACCACATGGACAGGGCCGCGATCCAATTTTTTTACGATGGAAATGAAGTCATTCGCAAAAGAATGCATATTTACTTCGCTGGCGTTTGTTGGAGCCGGTGTTTTCCCGCATCCGCTAAACTCAGCAAAAATCAAAGCACCCTTATAGCCTTTTCCAGCCGCTTGCTTTTTCCAAACCTCTTGAGCGGGATACCACCAACGGTTCGAAGCAAGATTTCCATGAACGAATATTACGTTTTCTGGAACAACGCCTTCAATGACTTCATAGTTAAACATTACTCGCCTACCTTCAAAGTTGCGCCGCTATCAACAGGGCAAGCTTCGCCACGCAAAGGATAACCTTCGAACGTGCGACCGCCAGAGATTTGCGGATCATTCATAAGAATTCTGTAAACCCATGCAGATGTAAACTCAGGAACGGCCTCAACCATTTTGTGTTCTGAACCATTCACAAACAAACGGCTAGCGCGCGCTTCTTGAGGAACCTTTGTCCAATAATCCTCAAGCACAGCTTGTGGGATGTATTGATCCTGACGAGCCACCATAAGATGCAAGCTGCCTTCAGGAATTTTGTTCGTCACAAGTTCCGCATTGAAATGACGGATACCTTGAGCCATACGGAAAACGGCCTCTAATTTAAATGGATTCTCTAGAACAATCGGTTCTGCACTTGGGTAAGTTGCGTAAACGATTTGGTGAAGGAAATAATCATAAAGATCTTCATCAGAATACTGATTGTACGGGAACATCTGACGAGTTGCCCAGATCTGCGCTTTGATCCAAGTATCTTGTCCATCTAAAGGACGAGTGAACGGAGACATCATGATCATTTTATTTACTTGATCAGGATAAGCCGCTGCGAAACCCGCAGCCATTCCACCACCATAAGACAAGCCCGCTAGGTTGTACGGAGCTTTGATATTCATCACTTGAAGAAGTGCTTCCAAGTCTCTGACTTGATCTTGTATTGGAATCACCGCCAAGACAGGCGCATATTTCAAAAGAGTCTGACCCATTCCATAAGGATCAAAGCGAAGCACACCAACACCTTTTTTAACAAGAGGCTCAACGAATTGATCCCATTGAACCGTGCTGTAAGTAAGACCGTTTAAAAGAACAACCGTTGGCATTCCTGCCTTTGGTGCCACATAGTCTACGTACAAACTGCGTTGTGAGCTGATTGCAACGAAGCCTCTTACAGACTTCGTTGCTGCAGAAGCACCCAAAGAAACTAAAATCGCAAGAACCGAAACTAAAACCTTCATAAAAAATCCCCTTTTTAGAAGAACTTCTGCCTTAACGAACTTTGATGCTTCTTCTAGATGAATCGAGTTAAAGAACAATGCCGCCATCGACACTTAGAGTAGCGCCGTTGATATAAGAAGCCTGCTCACTTGCCAAGAACAAAACTGCATTAGCAATATCTTCAACTTCGCCTAGGCGCGCCACAGGTACTTTGGCTGCCATGCTTTCGATGACTTCCTTAGGCATTGCCTTCGTCATAGCCGTTGCAATGAAGCCCGGAGCGATTGCGTTCGCTGTAAAGCCCTTACGGCCCAACTCTTTACCCCAAGTTTTAGTCATACCAATAACACCTGATTTCGCAGCCGCATAGTTTAGCTGTCCAAAGTTTCCGTAAAGACCCACAACAGATGAAATACTGATAATACGTTTCTGATTTGATGAAGTATTAAATTTTTCTAACAAAGACTTCGTGACGTTAAACAAGCCTGTCAAATTTGTAGAGATTACCGCATCCCACTCTTCAGCGCCCATTTTTGCGAAAGATTTATCGCGAGTGATACCAGCGTTATTCACAAGGATATCCACAGCCCATGGCAAAGAAGCCGCTGCTTTAGCTACAGAATCACGATCACCAACATTCACTTGTGCAAAGTGAATTTGCGAAGCGTATTTAGCAAAAGCATCTTTAGCTGCTTGTAGAGCTTGTTCAGAATAATCCCAGACAGAAACATTTCCGCCTGCTTCCAAAAAGCTAAGAGTGATTTGAAAACCGATACCAGAGGCTCCACCAGTAACGACTGCATTTTTATTTTTGAAATTAAAATTTATATTGTTCATGCATAATGTCGTACCTCACCTACTCCCTTGTCCGTCAACGCAAATCGGAGTTTTTCGCTCGGAGTATAGAGCAAATGCTCTGTTTTTTAGTGCTTGCAAAAGACGCAAAAATATTTTGTAGATGGCAAATATCACGGAAGGAAAATTTATGAGACGCGCAGTAATTGTTGGAACTGGAATGTACGCACCAGAGCGTGTGGTAACGAATCAATACTTTAATGACCTTTACAAAAAAGATATCGGTACGTTCTTGGAGCAAAGCCGAAATATCAAAGAACGCCGATGGATGGCTGAAGATCAACGCACTTCTGATCTCATCATTCCCGCTGCTGAACAAGCAATGAAAGTTGCTGGCATCACAGCAAAAGATCTTGATCTCATCGTGGTTTCTACAGATACACCGGACTATCTTTCTCCTTCAACTGCATCTGTTGTGGCTTACCGCATGGGTGCAGAAAACGCGGGAACTTATGACATCAATTCAGCTTGTGCTGGCTTTGTTGTCGGCTGCGATATCGCGACAAAATACATCGCTGCTGATGCAAAATATAAAAATATTTTGGTGGTTGGCGCTTACGGCATGAGCAAATATTTGAACTTTGACGATTACAAAATCGCCTCTTTGTTTGCAGATGGTGCGGGTGCCGTAGTTATTCAACCTTCTAAAGACAACTCTGGCTTCATCGACAGCCAAATGTACACTGACGGTCAATATCATGACTACATGGGTATCTACGCAGGCGGCACGGCTCAGCCAGTTTCCCACGCTGTGGTTGAAGGCAAACATCACTTGCTTGCCTTCCCAAAACGCATCCCGCCAGAGACAAACGGCATTCACTGGCCACGTCTAACCAACGTTCTTTTGAACCGTTTGAACAAAAAGGCCAATGACATCAACCATTTCTTCATTACTCAGTTCAACATCCAAAGCATCTATGAAACTTTGGATAAATTAGAGCTTCCTCGCGAGCGTGCTCATTACATTATGGATCGCTTCGGTTATACGGGCTCTGCGTCTATCGGGATGGCCATTGCCGACGCTGCTAATCAGAAGAAAATGAAAAAAGGCGATTTAGTATTTATGTTGGGTTCTGGCGGTGGTATGTCCATGGCTGCTCTTGCATTGGAATGGGGCTATGACTGCTAATATCGAACTTGATTGGCTAAAAAAATGGGATCTTTATTCTCCGAAGAATATCGCTATTAAAGATGGCGAGACAGGTCGTGAATTGTCCTATGCTCAACTTTTTGAAATGGCCAATCGTGGCAGCCAGTATTTGCGTGGTACTTTTGGTATCAGCAAAGGAGATCGCGTTGCGGTTCTTTCTACGAATGAACTCGAATACGTCATCTTATTCTTCGCACTGCAAAGACTTGGCGCCATCATGGTTCCAGTCAATTTCCGCCTCACGCAACGAGAAGTGGATCACATCATTACGGACTCCGCTCCGAAGTTAGTGATCTGCCAAGAAGCTTTTACGACTATTGTTGAAAATCTTCCGACCGCAGTGAAGACACAAAAGCTTCTTCTACAAGGCCCACAAAGCTTTGCGGAAGAAATTTTGAAAGCCTCTGCGGAAATGTATCCTTTTGTTCCTGAAGAAACTGACCCAGCAATGATTCTTTATACTTCAGGTACAACGGGCTCCCCGAAGGGAGCCATTCTGACTCACAAAATGATTTTCTGGAATTCGATCAACACCACTTTCCGTCTGAATATCTCTCAGTCGGATTGCACGGTGAGCTTCCTTCCATTCTTTCACACCGGCGGCTGGAACGTCCTTACAACTCCGTTCCTACACCGTGGAGCCAAAGTCGTTATTTTAAAAAAATTCGATGCGGAACAAATTCTTTCTCTTTCTGAAAAAGAAAAAGCCACCATCATGTTTGGCGTTCCAACGACCATGGACATGATGGCGCGTTCTACATTATTCGAAAAGTACGATCTTGCGGCTATTCGCTATTCCATTGTTGGTGGCGAACCTATGCCGATTGATTTGATCAAAGTTTGGGATAAAAAAGGCATTCCAATTCGTCAAGGTTACGGTCTGACTGAATTTGGACCCAGCGTGTTTTCTTTAAATGAAGAAGATGCTCTTCGTAAAATCGGCTCGATTGGATTTCCTAATTTCTACGTTGAAGCCAAAGTGGTCGACAACGAAGGACATGAATTGGGCGCGGATGAAATTGGCGAGCTAGTTCTTAAAGGCCCTGCTTGCATGCAAGGCTACTGGCACAACGAAAAAGCCACGAAAGAGACCATCAAAGACGGATGGCTCTATACGGGTGATTTAGTTCGTCGCGATTCTGAAGGTTATTACTACGTTGTGGGTCGCAAAAAAGAGATGTTCATCTCTGGCGGAGAAAATGTTTATCCCGTTGAACTTGAACAAGTCTTGCGCACATGCCCTGGGGTTCTTGAAGTGGCCGTCATCGGTGTTCCTGATGAAAGGTGGGGCGAGGTTGGCAAAGCCTTTGTCGTCCGCCAGCATGATGCGGTGATGACTCAACACCTGCTGGATCATTGCCTTCAGAATCTTGCGAAGTTCAAAATTCCGAAGCACTTCGTTTTCCTTGATGCCCTTCCTAAAGGGGACAGCGGAAAGATCCTCAAACGTAAATTACAGGAACTTGCTTAAGGCGCACCCCGTGCGCCTTATTTTTTTCTTCATTCCTTCTTCATTCCTTAACGGGCCTTTGTTTCATTTCGATACTTTCCCCTCTGGGAATAGGCCTTTGTCGAGGTATCTTATGAGTTTTTTTCGCATCAACACCCTCTCCTAGTGTATCCTGAAAGGGACGGCGGAGGCCCTATGGAAGAGGCAAGAAAACTCAAGCTCTCCTGGCAAATGAAAGGACTGGCAGTTCTTTTAATTGTTGCTCCTATTTCAACAGTCACCGTGAGCGTCCTCAAACAATCATCTCTGGAAGCGCGTATTCAAGCACAACAAGCCCGTGGGATTGCCTCAGTCACCGAAGAAGGTGCTGCTGTTGCCGAAGCCGATAGCATGGATCTTTCCCATCTTTCTGCAGCAGATCTCAAAAAAACTTTTAAGTATCAACTTCTTCGCGATGTGCATGCGACGAAATTCAAAGACTCCATCAACCTTAGCTTGGGACTTTTCCTGGTGAAAAGTGAAAGCGGAAACAAAGTGTACGCCTGCGATCGCTATCCGCAGATTCAAATCACCATTGGCTCCAATGACTTGAAAAAAGTTATCGAAAGTCCCTGCAACATCAGCGACGATCAAAATCACATTGAAGCAACTGCTATTAACTTTGAAAGCCCTGAAAACACTCACTGGAAGATCACCGACGTGAAACTTCTAGGAGAGAAAAAAGATGATGTTTTGGAAATCAACCCGAACGAGATCCGCTCGGTTCTAGGTCAAGAAATCGCTATTGAAGAAATTCGCTAGCGGATCGGCTCAAACTGCGGAACATAGCGAACCTTGTCTTCGCCCTTTGATTTAGCCTCATAATTTTCATAATCACGACGGTGAGTTTCGATATCTTTGGCAATTTGCTCATCGACCATTTTGTCTTGCTGAGCATTGCGCGCATCGACGGCCGCGGCAGACTGACTGACCGGAGGCTGCCACACTTCACCCACATAAATAGCGTTGCCCTCAAAGAACTGAACTTCTTTTTGGAAACGAATCTTGCTGTCATAGAAATTATAGAACCAGCGATCTTTGCCATGGGAACGTTGAGTTTGATTAGGGCTGCCCATCAAGGCCAACACTTGCGCCTTTTCCATGCCCGGCTTTACTTCTTCAAACTGCTTCACCATGGAAGTCTGACAAGCTGTCGAGAGCATCGCGACAAACATCACTGGCATCATTTGCACTACAGAAATAGCCAAATGTCGAAACATAGTTCCCCCGTTAATAAAAGATATCAGCTTCCCGATTCCCATGAAAGAAGACTCAAATATTCTGTGTCAGATCGAAACACAGCACAATGAGAACTGTCAAAAGCATGGGCAAAATGATTTGTTGTGTAGGGGCACTGTCTATTCGCTTGCCAGCGACCACGGCTACTTCTTAAGTATCACAGGCTCTGTCAGAGTTGGCGCCGCTGGCTTTACGGGCTTGCCATGACCATCGACAGTGGTTTTTTCCATACGCGCCTTTGCCTCTTCCGGAGTTTCATACTGGCTGCGTACACGTTTCAAGGTGTGATTTACCGAAGTGGTTAGACTCATTTGCTTTTCCATATCGTCGATAGATTTCACGTCAATGCGTTCATACTCTCGTTTTTCAGTCAGGCCTTTTTCTGGATAACGATATTTCAACAAAGCACGTTGCTGATCGTATTCTTTAACATTCTTTTGAAGCTCTTTGTGGATCCCCATCATCTGCTTCACAATTTCGCTGACTTGTTTTGGGTCCGTGGTGTGTTGCTTTTCTTCGATGAGCTTTTCGATCTCTTCTTGGCCAGAATGAACTTTCGCTTCCAAAGCCTGCACACGGGCCTGCACAACAGAAAAGCTGTCTTCCGCGGACTTCACTTCTTTTTTTTCTTCTTTACCAGCTTCGCCCTCTTTGGCTTCACCGCCGCCATGACCGCCGCCTTCATTGGCATGAGCGGCCGTCACCACAAGGACTGTAAAAAAGATGATCAAAAATTTAGGAACTTGAAAGGACATCTTGCCTCCAAGAAATTTTAAAAGGCAGATACTTAATTCGGTTGATTAGCACCGATGCTTTAGCCGGAGTTAATCCAGGAATCACCATTCGCCCACCGCCCACAGTCGACAACAATTCAGCGACATCCCAGCCAAAACGAGAATCCGTCATAGCTTCCTTTAACTGATACAGAAGCTGGCTGGATTCGATCCCGTCAATCATCACCACATAAGTTAAAGGACCCGCCACTGTATCCGCGTTCGCAAAATCAGTGACATCAGAAAAATCAGAATTATCAGAAACGCTTACTGGTGGTGGCGCTTCCGCCGGAGCCTGATCTAAAGTTCGATTGAAATCAAAAGGAGCTTCTTCCACAACGGGAGTTGGTTCTGCTTCTGAGTAGGCAGAATCTTGAGGTGTGCTGAAATCATTTTGCTCAGCGGACTCCGAGCTATTTTCAAAGCTTTGATCCTGGGATCCAAAGTTTTGCTCTGAAGAATAATTTTGTTCACTGGATTCGTTTTGCTCGTTCGAATAAGCCGCATCTTCGTCAGGTTGAAAGTTATTTTCCTGAACGTAGTTTTGCTCAACGGGCTGTTCATGGGCGTAATTAGTCTCGGCGCTGAGATCTGCAGGGACAGAGGCTTCGCTTGAATAATCTTGAGGCGAAGAAAAATCCTGGGCCGGAGGCTCGTAAGCTGAAGGGGTTTCCACTTCAGCTTCGTGATTGGCCATCTCCGGTTGCCCGCTAAAGTCGATAAAGTAAACTGCGTTGCAGTGGGGACACGTAAAAAGAGTCCCTACATGCTTATCCAGAATCTCGACCGGTTTGTGGCAACTCGGACAGGGAATCAATTATCTCTTTCCTTTACCTTGCTTTTCCATGCGACGACGATCTTCACGATTCATTACGCGATCATCGTTAGCAGGGCCGCTTTGGAAGGTCATTTTACGTTTTGGTGGCTCTGCATTCGCAGTTTCCAATGAATGACCGATATCAGCCTCTGTCGAAGACGAATAATCGAGTTCATCAAGATCTGCTTCTTCTGGACGAAGACTTTCAAGAACGTCTTCCTCTGACTGTTGAGCAACCAATTGCACGCGCATGATTTTTTCAATCGCATCGCCCTTAATTGTGTTGTTCAACTTTTCAAAGGCCAAGAAAGCTTCTTTTTTATACTCAATCAAAGGATCTTTCTGAGCGTAACCACGCAGACCGATACTTTCTTTAAGCTTATCAATTACCGCCAAATGCATCTTCCAATGATTGTCGATAGCTTGAAGAAGGATCATTTTTTGAACTTGTTCAAAGAATGGTCCCATTGAAGATTTTTGTTTTTCGTAAACTTCTCTTACACCCTTTTTCACAGCTTCTAAAACTGTGTCAGAGTTCACTGCCATAGTTTCAAGATCCAATTTGAATCCGAAAGTTTGAGTCAAAGAGTTGTTCAAACCCTCAAGACTCCAATCTTCTTTACGGCCGTTTTCTGGAGCATAAGTATCAAGCATGTTTGAAACAACATCGCCCAACATGTCTAGAACTGTGCGCTCGATCTCTTGACCTTCAAGGACTCTGCGACGCATTCCATAGATCACGTTACGTTGGTTGTTCATAACAGTGTCGTAGTCCATCAAGTTCTTACGAATATCGAATTGATGTCCCTCAACTTTACGTTGCGCACCTTCAACTGCGTTCGTAACCATTTTCGCCGTGATTGGTTCATCTTCAGGGATATTCAACATTTCCATGATTTTCTGGATGCGTTCCCCGTTGAAGATTCTCATCAAGTTATCTTCCAAAGAAAGGAAGAAACGAGACTCACCCGGATCACCTTGACGACCCGAACGACCACGAAGCTGATTGTCGATACGACGAGACTCATGTCTTTCCGTACCTACGATATAAAGACCGCCAACCTCAACAACTTGAGTGCGCTCTTTTTCAACTTGGCCTTTTACTTTCAACAATACTTCTTCAAATTCAGGCCCCGCTTCAGAACCTGTTGCAGTCTTAGCCAACATCTCAGCGTTACCGCCCAATTTGATGTCAGTACCACGACCGGCCATATTCGTAGCGATAGTTACCGCTCCCTTACGACCTGCTTGCGCGATGATTTCCGCTTCACGCTCATGGTGTTTGGCATTCAAAACTTCGTGTTTAATACCTTCGTTGCGAAGGAATTTGCTCAAAGCTTCTGATTTCTCAATGGATGCTGTACCCACAAGGATCGGCTGACCTTTAGCGCTGCGATCTTTGATATCTGCAGTGATCGCTTTGAATTTTGCTTTCTCAGACTTATAAACAACGTCCTCTTGGTCCATACGTCTAATTGGCTTATTTGTCGGGATCACATTAACTGCCAGTTTGTAGATCTTTTGGAACTCAACGGCTTCTGTATCCGCTGTTCCCGTCATGCCTGACAATTTAGAGTACATAAGGAAGTAATTTTGGAAAGTGATTGTCGCAAGAGTTTGATTCTCACTTTTCACTTCTACATTTTCTTTTGCTTCAATCGCTTGGTGAAGACCATCACTCCAACGACGACCCGGCATCAAACGACCCGTAAATTCATCGACGATAACGATTTCGCCATCTTTGATCATGTATTCAACATCAAGACGGTACAAATAATGCGCTTTCAAACCTTGGTAAACGTGATGAAGAAGCTCGATGTTTTGTGGATCGTAAAGATTGCCCACGCCAAGAAGTTGTTCAACCTTCGCATTACCATCTTCTGTCAAAGAAGCGGTTTTTGACTTTTCTTCCATCGTGAAATCAACTTCGCGCTTCAAGTGCGGGATGATCGCATTCACGATTTGGTATTTTTCAGTAGATGCTTCCGCAGGGCCAGAGATGATCAGCGGAGTACGCGCTTCGTCAACCAAGATAGAGTCGCACTCATCCACGATCGCAAAGTTATGACCACGTTGAACGTAATCATTTAAATCAAACTTCATGTTATCGCGAAGATAATCGAAACCCAATTCATTGTTGGTGCAATAAGTGATATCACAACCGTACATTTGCTTGCGCTCTTGATCTGTTAAACCATGAACGATAATACCAGTTGTAAGACCCAACCATCCGTACAGGCGACCCATTTCTTCAGAGTCACGACGTACAAGGTAGTCATTCACAGTCACAACGTGAACGCCTTTACCAGTCAATGCATTCAAGTAAACTGCTAAAGTTGCAACTAGGGTTTTACCTTCACCCGTTCTCATCTCCGCAATGCTACCGCGATTAAGAACGATACCGCCAATCAACTGAACATCATAGTGGCGCATGCCCAAGCAGCGTACAGCGGCTTCACGACAAACGGCAAATGCCTCAGGTAAGATATCCTCAACAGTTTCGCCTTTTTTCAGACGCTCCTGAAACTCTGGAGTTTTTGCTTTTAATTGATCGTCCGATAGAGCTTTCATTTTAGGCTCTAGAGCGTTGATTTCATCCACCATTGGCTGGATCTTTTTCATTTCACGATCGTGCTTCGTACCGAAAATTTTTGTAAGAATCTGTGTTACCATAGGCCATGAGGATAGCCTCAAAAGGACAGTACCTGCAAGCACTTGACACATTTTAACTCTGAAAAGGCACACCTAGACTAAAGACCTTTGGACCGTCAGCGGCACTGTATTTCCGACGAAGCTCGCTCGCTTCTTCACACTGCGCAAGAATGAAATTTATAATATTCCCAGAAGGGAAGTTCACCATGGGAAGCATTGGTCTGGTCCTCTCTGGCGGTGGCGCGCGCGGAGCCTATCAAGCTGGCGTCCTTTTAGCGATCTCCGAGGTCGCTCTGCGCAATGGAATTGAGAATCCCTTCCAAATTTACGCAGGAGTGAGTGCCGGCTCAATAAATGCGGCCATCGCCGCAGGATTTCCTGGAAATTTCTCAAAAGCAACGAATCGACTCACAAAACTTTGGAGTGAGATCACCACGGATTCTGTTTTCTATGCCGATCTTTTGACTCTCTCCAAAGGAAGTTTCGACTTGGTTACGGATTTATCATTCCCAGGGTTAAAGAAAACTCCCACGGCCGCACGTTCGATTTTTTCCACGACTCCCCTCCGCGGACTCTTAATGCAAGCCTGTCATTTCGAAAACATTCAAAAGAAAATTGATGCAGGAAATCTTCATGCGCTGTCGGTTTCTACTTTAGATTATGACAACATTTCTTCGAAAACTTTTTTCCAAGGACATCCTCGTCTCAATGCCTGGAATCGTGGCATGCATCGCGGAGAAAGATCCGTTCTCAATGTCGATCATGTCATGGCCTCAACCGCCATTCCCATTCTGTTTCCGCCGATCAAAATTGACGACAGATATTATGGCGACGGTTGCATCAGAAATCAGTCCCCCTGCGCGCCCGCGATTTATCTGGGAGCCCAAAAACTTATTGCGGTGGGCGTTCGTCGCAAAATGGACACCTGGTACACCTATCACTATTCAAAAGCAGGGGCCGCCCCTAGTATGGCGCGACTAATTGACGTCATTTTTCATTCAGTGATGATGGATGGATTAGAGGCCGACATTCAACGCATCACCCAGACAAATAGCCATCTGGCCTTGCTCAATGAAGAACAAAAGAAAAGCCTTGCCGTGCGCGAAGTTGACTGCCTATGGATTTCACCGTCGGTGGATTTTGCCAAACTAGCCATGCAAAAAAGTGGCGAGATGCCGCGCCTGATTCGGTATTTATTAAGTGGCTTAGGAAGTCTTTCCGAATCCAGCGACCTGGTCAGCTATCTTCTGTTTGAAAGATCTTTTTGTGAGCAACTTATTGAGATTGGCTTCGCTGATGGAATGAAAGAAGAGGAAGGGATAAAAAGAATTTTATCCCTTTAATTATTTACTAAAGCGATTCTGACGAAGACCTTCATAAGCCGCAATAGCCACGCTGGTCGCCAAGTTCAAACTGCGCGCACCCTCGCCCACCATCGGAATAGTCACGGTTTGCTCTGGGAACTTTGCAAGTAAGTCGGGATCAAGACCTTTCGTCTCTTTACCGAAGACCAACCAATCTCCAGATTTATATTGAGGCTCGAAATAAGTGCGTTTTGTTTTGGTCGTGAAAAACCAAGCGCGAGAAGGATCTTCCACCTTGCTCCACCAGTCTTCGAAAGTGGCGTGACGATGCCACGTTAGATGGGGCCAGTAATCCAGCCCCGCGCGCTTCAGATTCGTGTCGTTAATCTCAAAGCCCATCTTTCCCACAATGTGCAGTTCACAATTAGTTGCAACACAAGTGCGCCCAATATTTCCGGTATTCTGTGGAATTTCGGGCTCAATCAAAACAATGCGGAAAAGCTTCTCTGAGTTAGGCAAGATGTCTGAAAACCTCTAGGCCAAGTTTAGAAAGAGCTAAGCGACGACCTTTATCAATGATGAGTTCTAAATTCATCAACTCGCGATAAAGAATCAAATCGATTGGAACAATCTCTCGGCCCGTTGAGCGTCCCAGCCTTTGAATATAAGTCATTTGCTTCTCTGTCAGTTTAGAAGTCAAAGCCGGTTGCTCTTCAATCGACTTTCTCCAATCGCCTCCAGGAATCACAGAAGCGTTAACAGGAAGTTTTAATGGGTTCAAGAAGTACGTCCATGCTTTGATAGGCTCCGAAGATCCCTCAACATAGACATCCACTTCTTCTCTAGAGTAGAGACTCTTGTCGGGATCTATCAGGCTATAGCCATAAAATTCATCCAATAAAGCCTTTAAAAGATCCGAACCTTTAAGCTCTACTAGCTGCCCAGGAACCAAATCACCGCCGCCTTTAACAAGGGCCGGAAAGCCCACTTTCAAACGGTATGCGGTCCCTTTGATTCTAGCAAAAGCTAATGATTCCACGAAGTTCTGGATTTTAGCGTAATGAATCATCCCCTCGGTCAACGAGCCGTAGATGAAAAAACGTGTTGTAGTCATTATCCCCCCGGTCAGACAACAATATAGGTTTTTCCTTAAAAGAGAGCCGTGTGTACCAAAAACCACACACCTCCGCAACAGATGAATCCGAGTATTTGAATGAATTGTTCATTTTTACCAAATTGGTGACACTTACTGTTTTGCGTTAACGGCAATTAAATAAATAAAATTCATTTACAGATTTTTTGCTTTCTTTAAGCGCTTTGTTATCCTTTTCGAAGTCGTACACAATGTAGGTACATTTCGGAATGTTGGCCCTGATGAAAAAGAACGCATGAAAAAAATAGAGGCGATAATCAAACCCTTCAAACTTGATGATGTCGTCGATGCCCTCGCGGAAGTCGGCGTAGAAGGTGTCACTGTCTCTGAAGTTCGCGGCTTCGGCCGTCAAAAAGGTCGCACTGAAGTATACAAAGGCGCAGAGTACGTCGTCGATTTTCTTCCCAAAATTAAATTAGAAGTGGTTCTACCGGATGCTTTAATCGACAGTGCTGTCGAAGCTATTCGCAAAACTGCTCATACCGGAAAAATCGGTGACGGAAAGATATTTGTGATTCCAGTGGAATCGGCGTTGCGCATTCGTACCGGCGAAAAAGACGAAGAAGCTTTATAACTGCTACTCCGGTGAAACTGGAGTGTAGACAAGATTTTGGAAATTACTTTTGCAAGGAGACGGCAAAATGAACGCTAAAGAAGTCCTGAAGTTTGCGCACGAAAAAGGCGCTAAGATGGTTGACCTGAAATTCTGTGATCTGGTCGGCACTTGGCAACATCTTACAATTCCTCTTCACCAGCTTGAAGAAGAAGCTTTCGAAAATGGATATGGCTTCGATGGAAGTTCTATTCGCGGTTGGAAGGGCATCGAAGAGTCTGACATGATCATTAAGCCAGACCCAACGACTGCAATGATGGACCCCTTCATGGAAACTCCGACTTTGTCTTTGATCTGTGATGTTTGCTTGCCGGAAACTCTTCAAGCTTACAATCGTGATCCTCGTCAAATCGTTAAAAAAGCTATCGCCTACATGCAATCAACTGGTATCGCCGACACGGCTTACTTCGGTCCTGAGGCTGAATTCTTCATTTTCGATGATGTTCGTTATGAACAAACAAACAACTCTGCTTTCTACATGGTAGATAGCGATGAGGCTGCTTGGAATACAGGCCGCGATGAAGGCGGAAACAATCTTGGCTACAAGATCCGCGCAAAAGAAGGTTATTTCCCAGGTCTTCCAACTGATACTTTGCAAGATATTCGCTCTGAAATCTGCCTTGAGATGGAAAAATGCGGAATGCGCGTGGAACGCCATCACCATGAAGTGGCTTCTGCTGGTCAGTGTGAAATCAATTTCCAATACGATACGGCGTTGAACATGGGTGATAAAATGATGTGGTTCAAGTACATCGTTAAAAACGTTTCCAAACGCCATGGCAAAACAGCGACCTTCATGCCGAAACCGTTATTTGGTGATAACGGTTCAGGAATGCATATCCATATGTCTTTATGGAAAGATGGAAAAAATCTTTTCGCAGGCAATAAATACGCAGGTCTTTCTGAAATGGCGCTTTACTATATTGGCGGCGTTTTAAAACATGCTCCGGCTTTGTGTGGCATCATCAACCCGACAACAAATTCATACAAACGTTTGGTTCCGGGCTTTGAGGCTCCTACAAAATTGGCATATAGCTTCAAAAACCGCTCTGCTGCAATGAGAATTCCGAACTCGGGTCCAAATCCAAAAGCAAAACGTATTGAATTCCGCACTCCAGATCCTGCTGCAAATATTTATATGGCTGAGGCGGCGATCTTGATGGCGGGCTTAGATGGAATTATCAATAAAATTCATCCGGGAGATCCACTCGATAAAGATATCTACGGACTTCCTCCACAAGAAGCCGCAGCTATTCCTTCTGTTCCAGGAACTTTAGAAGAGTCATTGAATAATTTGATGGCAAACTGTAGCTTCTTGAAAAAAGGCGACGTTTTCTCTGAAGATCTTATCGAGACCTGGGTCCAGTACAAAATCGACAAAGAAGTTCGACCTGTACAGCAAAGACCAGTTCCCTATGAGTTCCACATGTATTACGATTGCTAGGTATACGACAACTTTGGAGAGTAAATGGGATCAGAAGACGTAAAAAATTATTTAGGCCATATGTGGTTTCGCCAAGAGGATGGAATTATCACGATTGGCATTAACGAAGATGCGCTTGAAGACTTTGAGTCTATCAATTCAGTAGAACTTCCAGCAGAGCACGAAAAAGTCGACGCCGAAGCTGTGATCGGAACTATTGAAACTGATGACGGTCCTTTGGATATTTACTCTCCTGTTGAAGGAACTATCGTAGAAATCAACACTCAAGTTGTTGAAGATCCATCTATCATCATGGAAGACCCTTACGAAGAGGGTTGGCTAGTTCGCATCGAGGCTGACGAAGACTACGATGAGGATGAAGAAGACGAAGATGATGAGGAAGATGACGACGACGAGGACGAAGATGATGACGACGAAGACTAGTCGCCGAAAAAGGTGCCTGCTTCTTTTGCGGAAAAGGTGCCACGTGTTCTCAGTTTGAAATTAAATAAAAAAAAGGCACCTCGTAAAACAGGTGCCTTTTTTTTATTTGAAAGATCTTTATCTCTTGCTCCAGTCTTCCTTAGTCAGCTCCCAAAGTTCGTGCTCGGTGTATTGGGGGTCTACGAATTTAGCCGGAGCCACTCCCAAGAATTTCGCGCCGGTCTTTTCTTTGATGCGACGGGATTTAGTATTTCCCACAGCATTGGCGAATCCTATTTTTTCAAAACCTAATTGTTCGAAGGCGCATTTATTAACGGCCTCACAGGCCTCGGTCATAAAACCTTGCCCCCAGAACTTTCTTCCTAACCAAAATCCACGATTTTCTGGACGACTTTGCCTCCAGAGGTCCACGGCACCGATAAGCTCTGAAGTATTTGATTTTAGAAAAATCCCCCACATCCAACGATCTTTTCCCTGGGCCGGATTAATCACATTATTAAGAAAATACTCAATACCATCTTCAGGATAAGGCCATGGGACTTGATCCGAAAGTTGACGAATGACTTCGTAGTCTACAAAGTGTTTTTTATAGGACGGAATATCCTCTGGAGTAACTTCGCGAAGAATTAAACGTGGGGTCTCTAGTATTGGCAAAGTCATTTGCATCCTCCCGTGGGATTAATCCCACACCTTGAGATTCGAATTTACCACACGTCTTAGAAAATAAGACGCTTAAAAACACGACGCCGCTTGCAAAAAATAACTTCACTAACTACGCTCACTCATTGGTGCTAGATTCATGGAATGAATTTAATTCTTTACACAATATGCACGCTTATCTGGGGCTCTACTTGGTTAGTCATCACCTTTCAAGTTGATGGCGCGTCTCCGGTGACCTCGGTCTTTTGGCGATTCCTTCTTGGCGCTGTCATACTTCTTGGCTTTTGTGTCGTTACCAAAAAAGATCTTCGCTATAGCAAAAAAGATCACTTGTTTTTCGCCGGACAAGGGATCTTTTTATTTTCAGTGAACTATATGCTCACTTATCTTTCTGAAACCATGGTCAGTTCGGGAATGACGGCCATCGCATTCACGACATTGATTTACTATAATATGATCGGCATGTGGTATTTCTTTGGAAAGCCCATCACCAAAAATGTCATCCTCGGTTCTGTTTTAGGAGGCATAGGTATCTTCTTTCTTTTCGCTAACGAACTTTTCCATTTTGATTCCAACACCAAAACCATCTGGGGCCTTTTACTCAGCTTTATCGCAACAATGTTCGCTTCTTTTGGAAATATGATTTCACAAAAAAATTATCGTAAAGGTGTCCCTGTGGTGATTGCCAACACTTACGGAATGCTCTACGGAAGTTTGTTCACTCTTGTCGTCGCGCTCCTTCTTCAAGAAAATCTTGCAATTCCCATGACCGGAAAATTCCTAGGATCTCTTCTTTATCTTTCTTTATTCGGATCTGTTATTGCGTTCGGAGCTTATCTGACTTTGGCGGGACGAATCGGGGCCGAAAAGGCCGCCTATACCAGCGTCCTTTCCCCTGTAATCGCTCTGACTTTATCGAGTTTTTTTGAAGGTTTTAAATGGACGCCCTATATAGTCATCGGCGTTGTTTTGTGTTTACTGGGAAACATTATTACTTTACGCAAACCTAAAGTTTCCTCAGCGGGAAAATAAACTTCCCGCTGAAGCAAACAATTCTTTCCCGATCTTCACTTTACCAAGTCGGAGGATTAATTCCAGGAGGTAAGAAGAAGACTCCTGTTTGATACATCATCTCGATAATTGACTGTGATGTCTTACGAAGATCACGCGCCTGTGGTGATCCATTATCCACAATGAAAAGACCATCGTCGCTAGCTGCTATATATGTATGCCCTGGCGACTCACCTGCACTATTCATCAAGAATGCGCCCGTAACCGGCTTATAGATAGTTGCATCCCAAGCAACCCACCCCGCCGTATATAATGCCTTCGAGAAGTTAACCACTGCTGCAGTGTTTGACCAAATCAACTGATTACCTTTTGAAGTATTAAAGTCATCTGTCGTACGATAACCCGCGCGCTGGTAAGCTTCGCGCAAAATTTCCGATTGAAATTCTGCACAAGGCACATTCGAGAATCCATGACGAACCGCTGTTTGCCCTACGGCAATGGACCAAGCACCATTGGTTGCAATCACTCCGGTCTTTTCATAATTCAAAGATGCGGTTTGGGCCTGAGTCGTATCAATCATCAAATATGATTTAGGAGTCGCAACGGTACGATCCGCTACTTTTTTTAATTCCGCGTAAATGCGCTGCCACTTTTGTAAATCGGCCGCTGACAGAGACTTAGAATCAACACCTTTATTCATAGCCGGGAACCTTTTAGTGGCCGCTTTGGTGTAACTAAATTTAGGCTTCCCGGTGGCATTATAGTTAGTTAAAAATCCGCTCCCAGGCGCTGAAGCTGTCAAAACTGCAAAGTTTCCCGCAACCCCCTGCATATTTCCAACAAGAGATGCAAATATGAACAGACCTCCGGAAACATTATTGATCTGATCAATTTTACTTTGTGGAAATTGCGATTGAAACTGCGTCGGCACGGACACTACTTTGATCGGGTAAATAAAACCCGTGCTAGAGCGAACAAGAGCTCCATTTGAATCGCGATAATCTAAATTCTTCGAAGAATAGCCATCCGGAATTTCAATCTGAGCTCCTGCAGGAATTTCGGCTTTGCTCTCAAGAACTCCGCCGCTTTCATAACGAACCGTCATTGTTTGATTCAGAATCATCTTCTGAGAGTTTACCGGAGCCGTCGAGGTCTCCGTCGTGCCACTCGTACTTGGAGTCTGAGGGGCTGGAGCCACAACCGAAGCTGATTCATTTCCAGTCTCATCAACTGCCGAAAGACTATTACCAGGACCACAGGCAGCCAATGTCATAGCTAAACCGGTCACACAAAAATATTTTATAAATTTAGTTCCAACCATGGAGAACCTCCGCTTAGGAAGGTTTTCGGTCGGCTCATATTATAAATTTAATATTTTTTAGAATGTAAAAATCCTGATCGACAATGTATTTAGAAGTGTCGGCATTCTATGCAATACGTTTTATCAAGTGATAACCAAAGCGTGTTCGCACTGGTTTTTGTGAGGTCTCTCCAGCTTTCAAAGCCAAGGCCGCATCTGCAAAATCCTCATCCAAGCGTGATGGACTAATTTCACCAAGATCTCCTCCGACCTTCGCAGAGGGACATTTCGAATATTTCATCGCCAAATCTTCAAAAGACTTTCCACTGGCAAGGGCACGCAATAAATCCTGCGCCTCGAATTCTTTATCAACTAGGATATGGCTGACTTTAATTTTCTTCATGTCCGCAAGTTTAATCAATCGCATACGCCGACGCCATCTCTTTGTCGAATTATGGGGACCTAATTAGGTATAACGCCACGTCCTCTGCAAATTCGCATCCTTTCTCATTCACAGCTTCTCGTTTATACTTGGGTTTCCAATTCTCACAGAGAGAGGTTTTTATGTTTAAGGCAAAAGGCTTCGCGGCCCCTTCGGCGAAAGCACCCCTGGCTCCATTTCAATTTGAACGCCGCGAACTTCGCGACAATGATGTTCATATCGAAATTCAATACTGCGGTGTTTGCCACTCTGACGTTCATCAAGTTAGAGACGAATGGGGCAAAGGCGCTTTTCCTATGGTTCCTGGACATGAGATCGTCGGAAAAGTTCTTGCCGTGGGATCAAAAGTAAAAAAATTCAAAGTGGGTGATCTAGCAGGTGTTGGTTGCATGGTGGATTCATGTCTTGACTGCCGCTCATGCAAAGAAGGTCTTGAGCAATATTGTGAGAAAGGTTTTGTTGGCACTTACAATAGCAAGGAAAAAGACGGAAAAACTCCGACCTTTGGTGGCTATTCAGATTCCATCGTCGCGCGTGAAGAATTCTGTCTAAAAATCTCTCCTAAACTTAACCTTGCCGCGACAGCCCCTCTTCTTTGCGCTGGGATTACAACCTACTCGCCCCTTCGCCACTGGAAAGTCAGTAAAGGACAGAAAGTCGGCGTCGTTGGTTTAGGCGGCCTTGGTCATATGGCCGTCAAGCTAGCAAATGCACTGGGAGCCAACGTCGTTGTCTTCACAACTTCAGTTTCGAAAGTCGAAGATGCAAAACGCCTGGGCGCACACGAAGTTGTTATTTCCAAAGACATGGACCAAATGAAGGCGCACTCAAATAGTTTTGATTTCATCATCGACACGGTATCCGCTCCCCATGACTACAACTTATATCTAAGTCTTTTACACAGAGACGGAAACATGGTCCTGGTCGGTCTTCCTGACAAACCGCCAGAACTCTATGCCGGGAGCTTGATCATGGGACGTCGCAAATTAGGTGGATCTTTAATCGGTGGTATAGCGGAAACCCAAGAGATGTTGGACTTCTGCGCCGAGCACAATATCGTCTCTGATATCGAGATGATACCTATTCAAAAGATCAACGAAGCTTATGAGCGCATGATTAAAAGTGACGTTAAATATCGTTTCGTTATTGATATGAAGTCTTTAGCTTAGTTTTACCGGTGCGGAGAAAATTCACCTCCGCACTTGCTCTTTTTAAGCAGGAGCCTCTTCGCTGTTGATCTCAAAAGCAATTTCAGCGCTGACAAAAATCACAGCGGAAGAATAATAAACCCACAACAACAGCACAATCAGAGATCCCGCAGCTCCATAAAGAGATGAAGCCGCACTTTTACCAAGATAATAGCCAATCAAACCTTTACCAATGGAAAACAAAACGGCCGTCACAAACCCAGAGGAGAATGCAATCTTCTTTTTTATCTTTGTTTGCGGTAAAAAGAGATAAATTGCTGAAAATAGACACCAAAAAATAAGTATTGAGACGATAAAATTCAGAACGTGACCGACAAGGGCCTCCGTTCCCGTCAGATACATCGACAAAACCGACGAAATAATTAAAGACACAATGGAGATCAACACAAAGGTTAAAACCATTCCCATATTAAAGACCTTTTGCTGTATAAAACTCCAAGTCGCACCTAAGACAGATCCACCGGATTGTTTCTTATTGCCTTGTTGCACCTGAAAAATCTTATTTAATGAGCTTCTTAGGGCTCCAAAAATTGCTCCCGCCGAAAACAAAAAAGTAAATAAACCTAAAGCTCCGGCCCAGGTTCTAATTCCAGGCCGCTGATTGACGTTTGCTGCAATCTCATGAATCGTCTTGCTCGCCTCCGGTCCCACTAAATTCTGAACCTGCACGAGGAGTTGTTGATGAATACTGTCATGAATAAGAGAGATAAACGTCAGCAATAAAACCAACAAAGGCGCCAGCGACAGAGCGCTATAAAACGAAAGCGATGCCGACATTTCCAAAATATTGTCTTGGCCTAACTTCGTTATAAATTCTTTACCCAAAAGCTTTTTAAAAACTCCTTTGACACTCATTCAGTCAATTTAGCACGCTCTCATATTGGAAGATTTTGGAAGTAGAAGAATTTGGTCATTTACAAATGAGTTCCTATGTCACAAGACACTCCATCGACTCGACTTTATATTTGCTTTCTATTAAGAATGTTCAAAATCAAAGAATTGGACTCTGAAAAATATGCCAACTGCTAGATTCTTGATCCATGCAAGACTTTCACTACGACATCCTTCCACTGCATCATGTTTGTGAATCCAAAAGAGATCTGTTGAATTGCATTTTTGAGATGTGGGAGCAGACCTTTGGCTCTGTCGTTTCACAGGCAGGATACCATCTCGACTTCTCTGACTTCTTCCGCTGTCACTCCGTGGGGGTTATTCGTTATAAAAATGAAGTGGTAGGATTCAACCTCTTTACTGTCTTCGATCTCAATCTAAATTCTCACTTACGTCATCCCTATGTCGCTCATCTCAATGAATCTACGGTCATCAGCTTAAAAGAACGACAATGTACGAGGCTTATGACCATGGAATATTTCACGGTGGCCTTTTCATGGCGACGAAAATACCGAGACATCCCTTGGGCAGAAATTCTGACCGGACTAGGTCTTCAATATATGGATCAATCCCCGGCACATGCAGTATTGGGAACTCCTCGAACAGATTTAAAAGTGGATCAGATGTGTTTGCGACTTGGGGCAATCCCTATTCAGAATTCTATTCAAAAGATGAATTATGAATGTGCAGTGATGCTTTTTGAAAAAGAGCCCAAACGACATTTCCAAAATCAAACAACCCATTTTTGGGTTAAACGGCTGTGGAAAGGTCATTTGCGCGAAAAATTAAAACATATGGAACATCAAGAAGACTATTCGAGCATGACCAAAATCAAAGCAGTCGTCGAATCCGTCCCCTCATAGACATTTTCTTCTTTAAGAAGATTCCCAATTTCCGATTTACCTTCTGCCATATTATATGTAGAGGCCTCTACATGGAGATCGTCTTTAAGAAATTTTTTAATAGCTTCACCACGAGCATCAGCTAGCTCGATCCGACTGGGCTTCGAACTTTTCAAAGTCTCAGTATCGATCCGATCAGACCAGGATAGAATTTTAATATCTTTAATTTTTTGATCTTTAATAGCCGCATTTACAAAGCCATGAAGTTCGGCTTTTTCTCTGCCTGTTAGACTTTTCGCACCTGGATTAAAAAACACCTGGGCAATCTTTGTTTCTTTCACTCCGCTACTGACGCTAGGTTCTTGACGAGCCATCGCAATAACACTGATAAAACTTAGTAGAATCGTAATTGTCCAACCGCTCGTCATGCCACATTCTCCTGCGGTGGTCAGTCATGCAACAGAAACGCCAACCCCATAAACAAATTAAAGTGAGTTTTAGCATATTTCTGGGGCAAAACTCCCTTTCACAACAGAATTTCGCCCCTACATGAGCTGTAAATTTGGATCGATTTCTTGAAGCTTTCGATACAAAGTCTTTCGATCAATGCCTAAATTCTTCGCCGTAATTTCTTTCGCGCGATTATTGCGTTCATAAACGAACTGAATATATTTCTTTTCTACTTCGCGTAGCGGCTCAGTCTGATCACCAAATTTAAAAATAAAACTATTCTTCTTATCTTCAGTCTTATCTGCATCATCGGCTTGAATTTCTTCACAAAGAAGAAATGAACTCAACTCCACTTCAGTTCCAACAGTCAAAACAACAGCCCTTTCAACGGCATTTTCTAACTCGCGTACATTTCCTTGCCAAGGCTGAGTCAACAAATACTCTTTTGCGCCTTTTTGAAAGCCGACAATCTTCATCCCATTTAAGCCGTTAAATTTTTTTAGAAAGAACTCTGCCAACGGAAGAATATCCTCTCTGCGTTCGCGAAGCGGTGGAACTTTAATTGGAACGACATTAAGTCTAAAAAACAAATCTTCTCTAAATCTCTTCTCTTGAACTTCCTGCCGCAAGTCCTTATGAGTCGCAGTAATAACTCGAACATCAATAGGTCTTATTTGATTCTCTCCGACTCTTTTGATTTCGCGTTCTTGAAGAACTCTAAGCAACTTGGCTTGGAGGGATAAGTTCAAATCACCGATCTCATCCAAAAATAGGGTACCGCCGTCTGCTTCTTCAAAAAGACCGACTTTTTTTTCAAAGGCGCCAGTGAAGGCACCTTTTGCATGGCCGAACAACTCTGACTCCAAAAGATTTTCTGGAATTGCCGAACAATTGATGGCCACAAAAGGTTTACTGTTGCGAGGACTCCAATTATGAATGGCACGGGCAAAAACTTCTTTTCCAGAACCACTTTCCCCAGTGATCGTAACAGTCGCAGAACTTTTAGCGATGCGCTTTGAAAGTTCCAAAAGACGACGAATGCTATCACTTTTTCCAACGATACCATCAGGATTCAGGCCCTTCGTTTGATCAATGGTTTCACGAAGATTTTTATTCTCCACATTCAAAGAACTAAATTTAAACGCACGTTGGGCAGAAATCAGAAGTTGAGGAAAATGAATTGGCTTTACAACGAAATCGTAAGCGCCTGTTTCTATGGCTTGGACTGCAATTTCCACATCGTTAGAAATGGTGACTAATATAATCGGAATAGATATTCCATTACTGCGAAGCCGCTTAATAAGATCCAGTCCCGACACCTTAGGCAAATTTAGATCCGTGATAATTGCATCCGGTTTGATTTCATTTGAGGTAATGGCCTTCAAAGCTTCCATCGAATCTTCAAGATGCACGACCTGCACTTCCCGTTGGCGGAAGAAAGCGATAATCAGCTCTGCCAAGTCCATGTCGTCTTCTATTAACAGAATTGTTTTCTGAGAATCCATTTTTTATCCTCGCGCTCGCGAGGTTTTACCGATTGGGGCATATCTCCACAATGCTTTTGAGTATTTATGCCTCAACTGTAATTTGGCAGCGCCCATGGGCATTTTATCATGACTATGGAAAAGCATATTCAACTTGTAGTGTATTTTCCTTAGAACATTTCAAATAAGTCACGAATAAGATTCTAGTAGGTCGTTAAAGTAGTTCTGCAAGATACTTTTGGATTAAAGACGCCAAGGGTTTCAACTCGCTTCGAATAGTCTCAGCATCTTTCGCGTATGCGGCAGCTTCAATGCGATCGCCATATATTTCTAGATCATTGAGCTCAAAGGTCGAAGCATTTCCCTTGATTTGGTGGCCCATCGTTTGTGCACGAGTGAAAATTCCTTCTGCCAGTTCTGATTCAATTATCTGTAGATCTGCCAAACGCCGTAGAAGATATTTGATCTTCGCATCTGGCGGAACTTCAATTTGACTTCCCATTCTAAACTCCGCTCAAGCAGTTCTATTATTAGAAGGTCATTCTGCAGGACAGTGAATGCTTAGATGTTGAATTGGGCTCTGAGATATCAACTGTAAACCAGCTATAGTCATCAGACTTGAAATCAAATTTGTAGTTAGCCTTATTAGCGGTTTTTCCTTTTAAGAAGGTGACGCCATTCCAAGGAAGAATCGAGGCAATCTGCCTGCCTTGGTTATCCCGAACTAAGAGCAGCTCAGAACCCTTCTTATCTAACATCGCTGATTGCTTAACAGAATTCAGCACAACATCCTTATTGTTCTTTAAAGAGCTATGCACACTCCAACTCTTCATCGAAGCATCACAAAGAATCTTATCGAAAGCATTCGCCGTCGAACCCAATAAGACCGCTAAAGAAAGAAACAGTGAATTTTTAATCATATTTACTGATCGGAGCTTAGCCCCAGAAACAAAACGGATCTTTGTCTAGTTCACATTTCCCTGTCTCCTTCCGAGAAGAAAGTATGAGAAAAATTTCTTTTATTTTTCTATTTCCGTTATTTATGTCGTCAGCGTCCCTCGCGGGAAGCTTCGTGGCAGGCGCGTCACCTCCCATTGAAAATGACCCCTGTCCCTCATGTATAAATATGAATATGGGAATGGGATTACCGCTACCAGCGGGAATGAGCACCGGTCCTTATGGAGCCGGCACCGGCATGCCTGCGGGGGCAATGTCAGATGGTGGCCTTCCAAATGGATTCATTGATGGTGGAATGATGGGTCCGCCACTAAGTGGTGCAACTCAAGGTCAAGCAAACAACTCTTCCATAGGATCCACGAACGATATCGCAAAAAAAATTCTGAGCTACTTTCCAGAGGGTGACAGCAAAAAAGGTCTTCAAGAATACCTCTCTATTTTAGGTGCTGAAAAGTACATTGCGGGGGACGCCTCTGTAGGGGGATCCAACGCCGGGATGGCGGGATATTTCTCCGCTCGTTTTTCAGATTTCAAAAATTCTTGCGTAAGAGATGCTGCCCGCGCGTTTTATAACGATGTGAATACCGAACTGCAAGCCAAAGTGCCGCAAGATGCCGCCTGCCGAAATCCAGATGGAATGCAGAACTTCTCAAACATGGCTAAATTCATGGAAAAGATAACCGCTTGCCATTCTCAACGTGCGGGAATTTCAAGTGTCGCAGGCAAAGGACCCTATAAGGATCTCGAACCAGGCTGGCTGTGGCGTCTAGCCTTAAAACATTCGAAGGGCGATCCGAATTCAGCGATGTTTTTGATCGGCATGTGTGGTCATGATGATACTGCACAAGGCCTCTACGCCTATGAAGATAAATCCGACAGCGCACTCGATTCGATTCGCCAACAGGTAGAGGTCGAAAAGAAATCTAAAGCCAAGCTTGATGATCAAGCAAAAGAATTAGCCAAGAACTATGACATTAACCAAGAAAAAATATACGCTCTGACTTCGCAAGCCGCTGCTTATAATCAGCATATTAAAACCCTGCAACAGCAGAAATCATTGCAAAAGGTTATGGCCTGCCCTGCAGGAAATTCAGGTTTCTATGCGCCGGAATCTTTGGGCGTCGGTGCAGATATTCCTGACCAAGTAAAAAAAGACGTGCAAAGAATCCAAGGTGATATCGGTGGCGCAAAGAACATCCCAGGCAAATACTATCACGTCTATGGCTCTGCATTCATGGCCTGCCAACTTATCCAAAATGGTATCTCACCAGCAAAAGCGGAACTCGTTCAAAAGCAAGCAGCCAGACTCTATCGCGGAGTCCGTATGTGCGCATCAAATGCCGATAACATCACACTAGCGAAAATGAATCGCCACATGTTAGAGCCTCTTGAAGTAAAATATAAAACAAAAGATCCTGTTCAATTGGCGCTTTCTTCTGCCAAAGCCATTCTCTCAAGCAACGTGAAATGCAAAGAATTCAAAACCTTTTCGTCAGAGTGTAGCTACCTAATGAGTCTTGCCATCCCACCCGATATGCTTGGCACACCAGAATTTGAGATGACCGATGAGATGATCTCTAAGAAAGTTTATGCCAAATCAGCAAGCAGTGATGCCGCTGAACTTTACAATAGTTGGTATCTCGGCGGTGGCACTGTCGCTGGCAAACAAATTCCATGCTCTGATATCAGAGTCTGGGGCCCTGGCGATCTAACGGATCCCTCCAAGTCCTTCTTTGACAAATTATCTAAACCCAAAGACTGGACCGATGAACGCTATAAATCCGCTTCGCAAAAACTTGCAACTTGGGATGTCGACTTCATGTGGACAATTGCTCAACACGAAGCTGGCGCCAAGTTTGCTGGACAAGCTTGTAAAATGCGTGGGCCTAATGAGAAGCCTCTTGCCGGGATCTGCCCCGCAGGCCCTCCTGACGGAGTTTCACAGTGGTCAGGATTCCCTGGCACGACTCAACTTTCTGACACTCAGAAAGGAGTTCGCTAGAACTCCTTTCTTGTCTCAATTTAAGACAATCAACTAATGCGAGCCTAATAAGCTTTAGCTCTTTCATCGTCATACCGAAATACATAGAAATATCTTTTAGTTGGACGTTCTTGGAACACTAAGGGGACGGCATATATGGCGACACAATATTATCTTACATCAGGGAAGCAGAAGATCGGACCTCTGTCTGAAAAAAGTATTCTTGATGGAATTCGATCTGGGAAGATTCAACTCTTCGATATGATCCTTAATAATCAAACCAATGAGTGGGTCATGCTGATTCAGCATCCTGACTTTTCAGACCTTGAAGGCTCTGCAGAAGAATCTCGGGAAGAAGAGCGACCGACTGGAGAGCAGCACGCGGCTGTAGGTCTTATCTCAGACACCATTGATGAAGACACTCGAGGGATTTCATTTGTTACCCCGGATAATATTCCCATTCTGACGCCGGTGTATTGGTATGAAAAGGACCATGCAGAAAAACGCATGAAGTATCTTGAAGTTCTATCGCTTGTTCACACTCATAAACTTTCCGAACAAAGTCTTTTATCAAAGAGTCCCAAAGGTCCTTGGCAAAAACTTGTGGAATGGGATGAGTTCTCTCCAGAGTCTTTGGAAAACTATAAGCAAGTTTCCAAAGATGATCTTCCCGATATCAACATTCGCAGAAAGTTTCCGCGCTTTGAGTGTGGTAAAGTGTTTGTGATTCTTTCGAAGGGAAAAGGTTATCAAGCGTTCTGCCCTGATATTTCCAAAACAGGCTTGGCATTTATCGTGCGCACGCCGAAGGCCGACTTAAATGATGTCGTGGTGGTTAAGTTTAATGATCTCGTTGAAGGAAATAAGTTTGATGCTAAGGGCACAGTGGTCTCTGTGCGCAAGGTCAAGCTGCCTGGCTCTGACAATATCTACATTAGATACGGAGTTCGCTTTTCACATCTTTCTGAATCCGGTCGGGATTTTATTCTAAAGTCCGCGACGAAAGATAAGGAAACGGCTTAGATAAAAAATCCGCGGATCTTTTGAATCAGCGGATTTTTTGTTTTAAAAATTTTCTAAATATTACTTCGATGTCTTATGAAGCTTGTAGATCACTTGGAAGGTGACAGCCTTACCGATCGCTTTGTCCGCCAAAACGATATTAAGATTGTCGCCATTTCTTTGCATCTTTTGAATCGTCAAATCTTTAATAGTTCTGGCCTGACCCTTCTTACAGTTCGGCGCGTGAACCACACCAGAGTATGCTCCGGCCTTTTCATCTTTCACTTCGATCAAGCGAGCTTCATTGGGGCAGGCCTGCACGTCGATTTTATTGAAAACAAAGGAATCAAATCCCTCAGCCATGCTGACGTCTTTTGAAAACATATAGGGAATTTGCCCCTCAGCATTCAACTGATCTAAAAATGAAATCTGAATCTGATACTCTGCTGAAGAGTAGACTCTGGTGGGACCAAAGGGTGTCCAATTGAAAACTTCAAAGTGAAAGCTTCCCGCCCATTCAGTGGCACGAAGGTCACTAAAAAGAGTATCTGCGGGTTGGGCATGGGCCGTAACCGAAAAGATTAGTAGTAGGATCGACAAAAGCTTACGCACCGGTAACCTCCATATGATTTGGTCAGATATGAAATACTTTTGCAATTAGGGGTCCTCATATAAACAAATCTGGAAGAGTAGATAGCTCTTTGTATGTCGAAGTTTTACTCAAGGGCCGTCCCTAAGCTTTGAGTCCTCTCGTCTTTAAGATATTTGTATCCAAATGAGACTTTCGAAAACGAGAACACTATCTCAAGGGGCGCCCTTGTAATTGAAAGATGGCGGGTTATAAGAATTCAACCATTTTCAATTTGAGGGATCGAATGAAATACGTTTCAACATTATCTAAGATCAGCTTCTGCACTTTCTTCGTCATTCTTTTCCAAATCGGAAATTCATATGCATCCTGCAACGCTGTTGATCTTCGCAGCTCAACCATCGCCCCCGTTCGCAGCCAATTTTTCAAAGATGAAAATGGCGCCCTTCATGAGTCTCAGGCTTGTCAGTCCTTTGCCGCCGCCAATCTCGTCGGTCAAGTCGCTGGCGTGGCTATTTCTGCGGAAGACATTTACTTCAATTCTATGTTTATCGAAGGAAAAGGTTACGGCGAACTCACCGGAGATGAATTTGCCATCGACCATGTCTTTTTCGATGGTGGAGGAGATTCTGATGAAGTTATTAAATCCACAACAAGCAAAGGCTTCTGCCGTAAGCAGCAGATGGATGACTACATCTTAGCAAATGGCAGCGACAAACAACCTTTGGATTTTTTGTACCTTAAATCCTTCACTAACAAATTCACCATTTTGGATTTAGTTAACGAGACGGACCTGGCTTGCAAAAATCGCATTCAGCTTAATAATATCACGGCAACTCGAGAGGACATGAACGTTCCCCCCAATAGCAGTGTCGATCGTCTTAAAAAAGCCAGAATTGATAGAGTGGACAACCTTTTAGACAAAGGCAAAATGATTGCCTACGCTCACAACGGGCATATCGTGACCATCGTCGGTCGAAATGAAAGCTGTGAATACATCATTCAAGATTCCATTCCTCAAGATCGCTGGGAATTAAATAAAACTTTCAGCCGCATCAAATTCAAAGATGGAATCCAACAAATCCATTTCGAAAATGGATTTCAATTTTGGAGCAAAGACGCCTTGCTCGACAACATGGTTTCCATTGCGTTTATTGCTCGCTAAGTTCAATCTCGATAGATACAAGGATGCGGCTTCCCTTCAAAGATCCATTCGAACAGTCACTTAGCAATAAAAGCTTTCAATAAAATAGGTAGTCGCCAAAAGAAAAAAATCCGGATCATCAAGATCTGGGTTTTTGCTTGCTTAACGAAAGGTTACTCGAAGCTAGTCGAGTCAGGCTTCTCTCTGGAAAATACAAAGGGACAAAAGTTTCCTTCGACCCCCATTTACAGTATTTATACGAGCTTCAGTACTTCGTTACCGACAACACGACCTTTATCTTAAAGAAACAGCTCCTCACAACGAAGCGCTGTCATGTGTCCCCAATTCAGATTGGGAAAAAGATTAGTGCTAGAAAGCTTTAGCGAAGATCTGTCAGCTCGAGTTGTCATTCCCTCGATAATTGATTTGTCTATTCCTTCAGGATTCTTGGATTTAGCTTTAAGTTGCGAAGCTGCATACAGATAGAAATCTACCTGCTTGGCAGGTGCATTTCTTAGGAGCGCAGGGATAAGTCTGCGCTGAGCCCGATCAAGTTTTTCATCGCCATGTGGGTTCCGTGACACTGCATTGAATAAGAGTTGCGCTGTGGTTGTTGGTTTAAGGCTCAAATAATGGTCTATGGTTGCAACATAAAGATCTTGCTCCAATCTAAACGCGAAGTCAGGACTCAAACCAAGTGCTGTAAGCTCTCTAAGTTTGATAGAGATACCCTGTGTATACTCTGTTTCATTTTTTGCAGTCAGGGCGCCCTTGAAAAGACTGTTTCGCAATTCAATATATTGCTGACGTGCCTGCATCAAATCTCGTCCTGCTTTAAGGTCCACAACCTTTGCCAAATCCGGATTTTCCAAGAAAGCGATTTTTAGAACTTTCTGAGCTTTTTCAGATCTTGATAGCATTGCTAGAAGTTCCGAGTTTCCGAGGATAGCCTTAGGGTTTTGTTTTAAAGCCGCATTGAGTGCCGTGGACTCTTTGAAGTTTGCTTCATGAATATCGTTGTAGAAAACTTTTAGGAAAGAGACAGTCAAAGTCTCGCTCTTGAAAAGCCATGAATGAGTCAACAGGTATTTTTCCACAGCCGTGATTTCCCTTTGCTCCAAAAGATTTTGCAGGACGCTTTCCGCAAAGGATCTGTTTTCAAGAATATCTTTGGAGTTAAGCAGGCCATTGGCGATGATTGAGATATTTTTCTTGAAGTACCCTTCCTTAAAGGAAAATCCTTTTTCTTTAAGAGTGGCCTCCATCTTTGTCGTCAGCTCAGCAACTGACAGTCTTGCATTGTTTTGTGCGATTGAAATTAGACTTTGTACATCTGAGCCAGACACACCAGCGTGCGGAGCCAGAGCTTCAATCATGGCACTATTCCTTTGATAGCTCTTACCCATTTGCAAAAACATCGCAATCAAGGCGTTTTTATCCATTTGCGTGTTGACCTTATCCAGGGATGGAGAATCTTTATGGATCACCTTAATGGTTGCTCCAAGTTTACTTTCATCAATCTTATAGCCTAATGGATTATGGCTGGCGTCGTCGTAAGTCTTTGTGATCTTAAACGCAGTTTTGAAATTCTCGCGGATGGCGCTGTCTTGATATTGAATGGATTCAGCAGAGCTGGTGAGAACCTGCCTGATAGCTTCACGAACAGGGAGGAAGTTAATCATTCCTTCCACCTTGTCCATAGGAGGCAGAAGAACCTCTGAAAAACCCAAATGACTTTTTTCCTCAACAAAAGCTTTGATAACGTTCAAAGCATCTCCCGTAGAAATACGAGGACCTGCAATCGTATGAAGGTAAAATGCACTCTCACCATTTGCCAAAACCCTGGTACCCTGGGCGTATCCTTTAATTCCACCTTTTGCGTCGTAAACTAGGAAAGTGAATTCATTCGGGGAATTTACAAAGGGAAAACTGCACAGAGTTGCGCAGTCGTTTCCAGCAAAGCCACGGAACATGGAAATCACTGGGGGAATTTCACGAAGGACCAAACTTGGCTCTGCCGTGGTCTGCTCTGTCGGAATCAATTTTGCCACATTAGCATTGAACCATTGATCCAAATTTTTCCTTTGAGCTCCGTCCAGATTCCATTTATTCAAATAGTCTTTAGGGTTCGCGAGATCTTTTTGCAAAGAGTAGTGGTAAACCAGTAAGACTGTAAAACGCTGTTCCACGGCCACTGATTCCTTAAGTCGAGCAATGATTTCCTCTTTGGAAATTTCGGTGTCTTTCCACCCGAGTTTTGCTGGCGCAAACCCCTGAGAAATAACCTCTGCGGGAAGGTATTGATTTAAGATATCAACCTTGGCCTCCAACGGTAGACCAAAGAAGTCCTTTTTTAGTTGAGCCGGAACCAATTGAGAAAGTCCCACCACAATTCCCTGACTTTTCCCAAGCAGGGGCGATTCCAAAGTCTTTTGAATTTCAGACATCACCTGGTGATCTGAATTGATCCCCAAAGAGTGAACAATCTGAGCCGAACGCTCCTGCCAAGCCTTCCAGTTAATTTCTTTTTCATTGGAAATGGCGGGCTGAGCAGCCCCATCGAAAATCGAAAATTCGACGAGATCCTTATGCGAGTCTTTTAGGTTTTGAAACAAAGGATCCTGATTCATCATTTTTTCGATCTGCATTTGATGTTCAAACAAAGCTATAGGATCAAAACCGTAGCGAACAGCGCCATCCGCAATGCTTGGAATCAGCGCACTAATTTTCAAAAAAGCTTCCGCCTTTTGCTCAGAAGTTTGAAGCGGCAGATTTTGATCCCAGGCTGCAGCCCAAAGTTGAGAGGCAAAAAATAGAACCCAGGCAAATATAAGCGAGATTAACTTTTTCATGCACTTATCTATTTCAGAAATCGGGCCAAGAAATCTCGATTGAGTGCCCTAAGGACGTATTTTGAATGTAAAAAAACAGGTCATATATCAACCCAAAAATGTCGTCGTCTCGAAATGAGACATGTTTTCTTCGGGCTTTCAAATCCTCGAATTATATTGGCCTATCCTCGACAGACCTACTAGGGATAAAGATACGTGTTAGCCACGTTGTCACTAGAATCATAAGTATGAATAAAGAAGTCCACGCTGTAGCGAGAGCCACTGACCCACGTCTTTCCAGTGGAGTCAAAGCCAACCTGAATACCCACCCCCGGCAGACCCGCCGCAGGCTGGTAAGTTTCAATGGTCGTCAACGTGTCTGACCCATAATCGTACTTGATCAAAATGAAATAGGTACTTGGAGTATCCACCCGACCCGTCGCGTATATAGAGGTCCCGGAGGCCCAGTTCACACTGCTAAGATAGGTGTCGCCACTCATCAGTGACATCTTCTTTCTGGTCGTACAAACCCCGGTAGAGCGAGAACAATCTCTTATTATCAGTTGTCGGGTTCCACCGCCAACCCATCCCACGATGACAACCTTATCTGCAAGCACGACAATATTTTGATAAACAGTTTCCGCACCGCCCGAGATGTATTGATTATCAAGTGTACCCCAGGCCCCTTGAGGACCCTTTCTTTCCCGCAAACAGCCGGTCCCCACCAAGGAGCCATTGTAGAGGGTGCCGACGGAATACAGACTTTCATCTTCACCATAGGCCAATCCATAACCATCGCCTACTGACTTACCGATGGTGAAATCATCGACGGTACTCCAGACTGGAGAGCCAACGGTCCATTCGCGAACTGCAAAATGTTTCTTTCCTAAAGCATCATGCCCTGAGATCTGATAGGCCACAGACCCGGCAGGAGAAATATCAATTGCAATTCCATTTGAATTACTCGAGCTGTCGAATCCGAATTGATCCAGCTGACTCCACATACCCGAAGAACTTTTCCAATAAAGCAGAATTGCTGAGTCAGCATCCGTTCCTGAAATAGTACCTGCGGCAATGACATCGTCATTATCAAGAAGTTTGGCATCGCTTATGGATGCTGTGTTGGAACTCCCATCAACATAATCTGGAAGGGTGGTACACGTCGCAATAGAGTTTGTGTTGCACAACTTCACTGTGGAATTAAAGATAGTAACAAACTTATCTGAAAGCTTGGCAGCCTTCTTATAAGCCAGCCTGGAAGCGGACGGCAGAGAAGGCATGTTCAATGTACTAGGCTCGATCAATTTGGCGTCCAAAGTACAGCCAGTGACCAGGACAAAAATAATATTTACTAAAACCACTCGAACGTTCATGGATTACTTATCGGTAATTCATAAAAATCCTTTTAAGAATTTCGCGACTCATTTTGAGAAAGAAACCACTCGCAATTTTCGAACCACCTTGGCAGCGGTTTGAGGTGAGCTGAGAATTGATTGCCCTTGGAATTTCAGCCAGTTTTGATTCGAGCTGATGGAACTCTGAATCCGCTATTTCTCCGCCATCCTGTCATGGCCAATGGGTGTGGTTATCGAAAACAAAGGATTATGTTCAAACGTTCGACGGCATCTCTACTAAATCGTTTCTGTTAAAGGGATGATATTAAAATTCATTTGGTAAAGTTTTTTGTTGCGAACACGGGAGTCTTCAAAAAGTGCGACAACTTCCCTCTTAAAGCTCTCCAGCTTTTCCAAATATTTCTTATAGGCATCTTCGTCCAAAGCAAGATTCAGACTCAAATAATGACGTTCATGAACTTCCTTCTTCTGAGCTTCTATCGCTTGTAGAAGACTGAGGCGATGGTAGTTCAAAACAGCTTCTCGGTCGGCTCCTCGCTACGAAGAGTCTGTTTCAGTTCTACACCATAAGGTCCTAGATCATATTCAGTTTTTTCTTGTTATTGATTTGAGAATCGAGAGAAGGAATAAAGAGGATAAGAAGCCTGTATATTGTCGACTAGGATTCTTATCGAAAACAAGTGAATTGATCTTACTTGATCAGAATAAAGTTTAATTCTTGTGACCCAAAAGAGCTTTCTTACCGACTCCTACCATCCGGCTTTAACATAAAGAGCGTCGTGGCGAGTCCGGATGGTGCCGTGAAGACTCCAAGCCAGCTAACTATGCTGATTCTTCGCTGGCGCAAATCATCATAAGAGGTATAGCCGTGATATGAAGGCACCTGCTTAACAAATTCCTCGCGTGTCAAAGTTGATTTTTCAATATCTGCTTTTAACATTAACTTTGTAGAGTCTGCGATGCCCGGGTGGTTCTCAATTTTTTGAAGTGCCTCCTTGCGAACACTTTCTGGCATAGCTTGAAGAAAGTCCCACTGAGCACCTATAGCTTCAAATTCCGCTTGTAACCGCGAAACCGGAGCAGTCGGCCGCTGTAAGCTCTTATCTACCATTTCCTTATAAGCTTTTGCGTAAACGGCTTCAGAGTTTGTTCCTCCGAATTGAGTTAAATGCTCAAACTCATGTGTCAACGTGCTATACCGAGCCAATGGTTCTGAATTTAAATTTTCGCCAATTGTGATTTTTTTTGTGCCTGTAAGCCAACTCGAAACATTTGGATTAACATCTACTTGAACATTACCGAGAGCTTCTTTGGCGAGAGCTTGTTGCTCTAGGTTTAGCACGGAAGTTCTCATTTCGATGTATTTATCAAAAGTAAATTTTAATTTTTCATTTTCCGATTTACTCGTATCATCCCAAACGTTTTGAACCTTCCTCTTTAGCTCCTCAGCCTCTACTGCCGGTGATCTCATTCGGTCCCGATCGACACCATCTACGATATCCCCATCACACCGAGATCTACGGCACTATTTAAAATGCCGGCGCTGCAGGCCTCTGCATATTCTTTAAGACGGGTTGGCATCGGGCAGCTCGCAAAGCTTTCGCAGCGTCTCGCATTAAGAGCCGCCTCGGGGTGAAGCTCAAACCACTCATCGCAATGGTTTACTTTCTTTTCAATTTCACAAAGGTCTTTTTTTGTATTCTGCTGCGCACTTAATGGGGGACAAAGACTCTGTTCACGGCTCTCACAAAGCAGAGCACCTTGCGACGGCAGAGCAAAAAGTTCGAGTGCCATAAAACAGAGTGCAATTATCCTTAGAGGCATTATTTCTTATCGGTTTTATATACAATAACTATCGCCCAACGTTGGTCTAAAATGATTAAATCTAAATAGCTTCGATACTCCGCTTAACTAAGAAGGCACGCAGAATCTTCCCCTAGCGGCTTTCGTCTTCGATACTAACAAAGGCTCTAAAATATTCTGAAGGTTCTGGTGGTTGCGGAACGCTGTCGACAATTTTTCCTGTCGAAACCGGTGCCAGAATGTCTTGGAATTTTAGCCAAGGATCAGCAGAGGGAACATGGAGGATCATAGGAACTTCCATATCAAGTTTACCCCAACTCAAAAATAAAGCAGTGCTCTTCATTGGGAAAATAGATCCTTCAAAAGATCTTTGCATTAAAGCCACGGCTCCACCGACAGTAACAGAAACTTTTTCGCCAAACAGTTCCCCATCACATTGAATGATTTTTAGATCTTCGGGAGTCAACGAAGACCAAGTGCCATTATCATTATAAACATTTATAAGACCTTGCTTTTTGCAAACAGGGCTAGAAACAAAGCTAGGAAGCCCATTGTCGCCGACAACATAGACGCTCTTTTCTATACTGACCAAGAACTTGGCCTGGCGAATAGGCGCAGGTTGTGAGTTATCAGCGTGGGCCGTAGAAATGAAAGTAAAAAAAAGTGAGGCGATGATGGCTATATTTTTCATAAAATAAAATTGCTCCTCTTATAATTGAAATGCTCAGAAAAAGTTGCTCTTTGAATAGATGTCTTATTGCAGCAACGAAATTAAATCTTTAAGAACAACCGTGGCTTTGCGTGTTGTAGTCCCATCTTGGATTATAATGACCAGAGTGTGCCGGCATGGGATTGTAAAGTGATGGCATCTGCAAAAAAACAATCTAGGGTTCGAACAAATCAAAAAGACAAATCGAGAACCATGGCCTTCAAAACGGCGGGGCAATTGGAGAAATGGCTGACTAAGAATCACGATCGTTCAGCCGGCGTCTGGCTGCGAATTGAAAAGAAAGGTTCCGACAGAAAGTCCGTTACATATGCCGAGGCTCTTGACGTCGCACTTTGCCATGGCTGGATCGACGGACAGAAAAAATCTTATGATGACAGCTCATGGCTTCAAAAGCTTACACCGAGAGGCCCAAAAAGTGGCTGGTCAAAGCGGAATACTGAACATGTCAAGCGACTCGCAAAGGAAGGCAAAATGCAACTGAGCGGGCTTGCTGCTGTCGAGGCAGCCAAAAATAGCGGCCAATGGACGGCCGCTTACGATTCTCAGGGAAGTGCCAAAATTCCGGAAGATTTTCTCAAAGCATTGAATCGCGACAAAAAAGCTAAAGCGTTCTTTGATTCCCTCAACAAGGCAAATCTCTATTCGATCGCCTATCGTCTCCAGACAGCTAAGAAACCTGAGACTCGCGAGAAGCGCATGAAAGCGATTCTAAAAATGATGAAAGAGGGCAAAAAATTTCATCCTTAGTTATGGATAGGAATAGCAGAATGGAGAATCCAAAGGCATCCGAATATCATTGAGTTCGGTTAAAGGCTATCTTGGTGGCGGTCACCAACCACTAGGCCTCCTTCAATTTCCAAATAAGTTTTTTCTCTAAATCTTTGCACATCTAACAAGAGCTGATCTCGAATGTCCTTATTTGGATTTGTGTTTAAAAATTGAACATTTTATTGAGCTGAGATGGCATAATTTGCATTTGATCGAGCATCCATCTTGCTAAGAGATGGCTGGAGGTTTTGCATGTCTAAAACATTCGGGCTCTTACTAGGTTTGCTTCTTATTGCTCCCCTCGCACAAGCAGTCGGGACTACCTTTGAGGTTAATAAGACCGATATGGACTCCTCTCAATTCACCGTGGTTTCCTTCAGCGGGCCTCTTTTGGAGGGCACGGGAGAAGCCGTTGCTAGCTCTATGGAAAGCTCAAAGTACAACCGAGTAGTTTTAGAACTGAATTCTTTAGGGGGTCGCACTAAAGAGTCTGATCTTATTAAAGCCAGCATGGATAAGCTTCGCGCAAATGGAAAAACCGTTGATACTTTTGTTGCCAACGGATCCACTTGTCAAAGTGCCTGCACTCTTCTTTTTATGTATGGTGATCACCGCATTGCCGGCGAAGCTGCAACTTTCATGTTTCACTCTGTGCAAAATGAAAATATGCGCGGCTATGCGGTTCGTGATGCGACGAACTTGATGCTCTATTATTATAAAAGCCGCGGCCTCAGTGCCACTTGGATCTCAGAACTACAAGCTCAAGGAGTTTTCACCACAGTGAACGAGTTTTACATTTCTGGAAAAGATGCGGATCAACAAAAGATTGGTCTTGTCACTGAGACGGTGAGCTCTTTAGTAATTCAGAAATCTCTTCCTTTTGATCCGCAAATTCATGCTCGCTAATCTCGGCCTTTTTTGTTTCTAATATGCTATCGAAGTCTTACTTCTTTAAATTTCCTAAGCGACGGCGCCAGTCACCCAATGTGCTACGGGGAACTCCTAGGTATTTGGCGGCAGGAGAAGTCGAATGTTAAAACGTTTGCTTATTTTATTTGGTGTTATTATTACGACCAACTTGGTTTATGCATCTACTATTTGTTTAAACCAAAACCTCAAAAGCAGAACTCTTTGCGCGCGACAGAGCGATGCTGATCAGTCGTGTAAAAAGAATCAACTGGCTTGGATCAAAGAAAGTTGCATCGACCCTGATAAACATCAGCTCGTGCCAGAACTTGTTGAAAATATCAATCCAAGTTCGGTTATATTAAAAACCGATATTTTCAGAAAATATACAGCCACGCAGATTGCGCAATCTATTGTGTACCACGCAAGTCTTCATATGGATAAACGTGAACTTGAAAAACCATCTTATGATCTTTATTCAAATGCAAATCTATTTTTACAGTTTCAAACTAAATACTTACCTTCGATTATAGATCGGGGATTCTTAAATCAATTTCAAACAGGCACCTCGCAAGGAATCCTAACATCCGCTGGTCGAAATATGGCTGAAGAGTATTTATCTAGTGTGATTTTCCCTGGCGACAGCAATGTTCAAGAGATCGTAAATCAAGTGCGCCCGAAGTATGCATATGTTTTTTTTGAAAAACAAGATTCCCGCATAGATCAAAATTGGGTTGAGTACAAATATGGAAAAATTTTTGCAAAACTTAAGGATGATATTAAAAATAGAACAACTTTTAGTAATGATGATTCTCTAGATGCCGCAAGAGGGCTTTTAAGGAACATTAAACCTTATGATTACAAGCATTCTACCCTTTATAATTCGGAAGAAAATTTGATTATGAAGCGAGGTAGCTTCTATGAAGCACAAATTTGGGGGCCCCTGAGCTACGACGATGTCGAATATTTAGTCGTCGATTGCTTCACAGGAGATTCTGAGGCCGATGAGACCATTGCAATACTGAAAGAACGAAAATCTAAAGTTCCTCTTTACAAATGCATCTTTCAACAAAATGAAAACAACGACCATTTCGTAATCCGCCGAGGTCAAAAGCTTTATCCACTTAATGACTAATAACCCTTGTTTGAGAGAAAAATTTGGAATTTTACGCACAGACATTCCGGCCGAAGTTAAAATTTAATTTCGGTCGGAAACGCTCAGGCATCAATCAGTCTAAAACTCACACTTAAAAATCGATCTTCTCTCCGTCAAAATTCGTAAAAGTATGCTTCTGGTTGCCGCCACTGCGCTACTTCTGCCTATATAGGGACTTATCACTTTTGCACAGGTTTATGGTTGATAGCCTCACACTATCAAAGCGTGGCGTTCTGCTGGAGTCTTCTGGCCGTCGTTTCTCCAGAGGCCGTTCGATGAATATCCGTCTCTTCCTTAAAATTTACCGATGAGCCCCGGCGAGTGTCGTCTCTCTTTCGGGCGAGTACCCGATGCTTTTATTTCACAGTCCACTGAAAATGAATTACCTGACTTCATGACCTGAGGTAAGAAGATTCCGCCGCCAATTTAAAATTAATTTCAGACTTTAGGAGTAAGCCTTTCGTTCATTCTAACAGGTGAAGACGAAACAAGAGACGAAGGGCAATTGACGAATATAACAGAGGTTTTCGACGATGGCGGGGCCTTATTCGATGGATACGCGAAGATCACCATTCAAAGACTCATTCCGAGAAGGAAGGGCGAGACATAATGAAATCGCTTATAGTCGTTCTATCACTTTTGCTGTGTTCAAATTCTTATGCCTTTCAATATGAAGAGGGAAAATGCTATCTCAGCTTTCCACTCAAATGCGTTATCAATCAAAAAATCGATAATCATCATTTAGGGCTTGTCTGCAGTGATAATCCTATTAGCAGTACTCACGTCATTCTCGAGGTAAAGAAGATCGGCTTTTATGGCGTCGGCCCGATAAATATCAAGTATTCACACAAGGGCAAAAAGACTATTCAATTGAACAACGGATTTGATGCCATAGCAGACCTCTGGAAGGACTGCGAGGGAAAAGACTATGAGGAAGCGTCTGAAGATAAAAAGCGTCCTGAGGAGTGTGATGACATCTGCTTCAAGCAAGACAAGAAGGGAAAGGATCTTGAGCGTTGTATTAAAGAATCCTGCAAGCCTCAAAAGAAAGCGAAAAAATAGCCCTAGCTATCTCGAGGTAGTTTAACTTCTCGTCCATTTGACGGAAGCGTCAGAATAACTTGTGGAGGGTTATTATCCACAACATCCGCAATCTCAATCGCCTTACGCTTCGGATAAACGTATCCCATCAAATCAATTAATGTATCCATCTGCTTTTCTGGCGAGAGCTTCGGCAGAAGTTTGAAGATCATTTCAGGGATGTGAATTTCGCTTTCTTGTAGAAAGACCTCTAGACGGTCACTTTTTTTATTAGGGGTACCTTTTTTCCGTCCGCTTCCTGAAGGCTTAGCTTGCCCGGCTTTAAATGCACTCATGTGCACTATCTTGCACTACTTTAGCAGAACATTCTATCCCGTAAAAAATGCCGACTTGACAAGCCAGTGGCACCTATTAGGAACCTGCTTGACCTCCCGATTAGCTCGAAGAACGTGCCGAGTAACACTTTCAAGGGATGTCTCTATTTCTCCTCAATAGACTTATAAAGGGCCTCGTTTACCATATTGTAAATAGTTCAGTCCTCGTCAGACCTTCATGACTTAGGTATTCAGTTGTAATACATCGCAAGACAGATCTGTGGAGATTAGATAATGTCTAAAAGTGCCCGAACTGTAAGATTTGACGAAAAAGATATAAAACGAATCGATGAGTTTTTAAGGGAAAATTCGTTTCTTGATTTTTCATCACTAACCCGTCTGGCTTTAGATCAATTTATTAAAAACCCCTCAGTCCAAATCAAAGGCATTTCACCCGCAAGCGGATCCACCAAAAAGTCAGGTCAAAATGTCACAAATTGATTCTAATCTCGTTAACGCTGGAATAGATAATATCGTTCAGTTTCCAATTAGAAGTGATTTTAATTTTCAAATTAAAAATGAAACCTTCAAAGAGGAAATCCCTACGCCCATTTATGACGCAATATTATTGGAGGCAAAGAAACTCGATGCTCTTTCGAAATTTCCTTCTAACTTCGACTACGGAGTTTATAAATCAATAGAGCTTCGCTATAAAGATAATCCTATTCGTGGTGGCATTACCATGAAGACGGCATTTAGGCTCGTAAACTCACACAGCACTTGCCAGCAATGCCTCTATGCTTTTGAAATTGATACCTATGGACGAGGTTGTATTCATAACTGCCTCTATTGTTATGCAAAGGCCGAACTAACTGTACATGGCTATTGGAATAATCCAATTCCCGCTCCTATCGACATAAATGAAATTCGCAAAATATTTTATACTGTATTTGAAACAGATAAAAAAAGCCGTTGGAGAGAAATTCTAGAACAGAGAATTCCCCTTCGTATTGGATCAATGTCTGACTCTTTCATGTGGACAGACAAGAAAATGGGGATAACTAAAGAGCTATTGCGTATACTAAAGTTCTATAATTATCCCTATGTAGTATTCACACGCTCAGACCTCATAGCCGAAGATGAGTATATTGACTTACTCGATACAAAATTAGCTGCCATACAATTCAGCATGTCTTCTACGAATGAAGCTTTAACTCGTGTGATTGAGCCAGGAGCGCCTTCACCAAAAAGGCGACTCAAAGCTCTTAAAAAATTGGGTGAAAGCGGATTCTGGACAACAGTTAGGTTAAATCCATTTTTTCCAACGCATCCCGATGGATATTATAGTGATCCTAATTTTAAATGGAATGGGCCTGTGCCTCACTTCAACTATAGTTCATTTGATATGATTGATGAGATTGCGGAGTCCAAAGTTCCCGCCATTTTAGGGGGATTTGCCAGATTTAGTTCTTACTCACTAAATCAATTGGAACTTAATACTAAATTTGATCTTCGACAATTTTTCAAGCGCGATGTCATCCTAAAATCCGCTCGAGATTGGCACTATTCCGATGCGGAAATCCGTACATATTATAAAATGATGAAAGAAAAAGCCGACTTAAATGGTATTGAGTTTACGACCTGCTATATCGGTAATGGTGAGCTTCAATTTTGGAGAGATCAGGATATCTGGTCGAATAAAAAAGACTGCTGCAACATTAAGGGTAAAATCGCATCTTTCACCAAAGACTCGAGAGAAATTCCATTTGAAACGCGTCTAAAGTATACAGGTCATAAGAATCTAATTCCTTCTTCAGAACATCTTCACAGATCACTTAATGGATCTATACCCTCCGATACCACCGAAACTGGTGGGGATACTTTAAAGCTATGAAAAAATGTCTTCCAGGAGTGAATATTCAATATCCGATATCTGAACAAATACTGAGTGGAACCAAAACGATTGAAACACGCACCTATCCACTTCCTTCAACATATTTGAACAGGGATCTATTTTTTATAGAAACACCTGGTGAAGAAGGTGACTTCGAAGCCCGTATAGCAGGAATTATTAGATTTGATTCTTGCTTCCAGTATACTTCGAGAAAAGAATTTTATGCTGACTTAAAATTTCATCTTGTTGATAAAGACTCTAAATGGGCCTGGAAAGAAAAGAATAAATGGGCCTGGCATATTTCACACATTGAAAGATTTAAAAAAAATTACGATGCCCCTCCTAAAAAAGGCATCGTATTTACGAAAGAAATAAATATTGAGTTAGGCCGCTAATTTCTCCCCAATATTTACGGCTGTTTTCAAATCAGGCAGATCGATGTCCGATGGGTTTCCATCTTCTATGCATTCAATCATGGAATCAGATAAACCATAATCGTCATATATTAGACGATCAATTGCTCGCACTAGCTGTTTACAAGTTGCTACTGCCTGGCGATTCGAATCTTTCACAGAATTAAAACTTTGAATCTCTTTGGAAATTGCCGCAATAAGATCAAAATGATGTGACTCCTCAAGATGAGTTATACGAAGTTTTCTTACATGTTCTGGATATACATTTAATTCATTCGTCAAACATGTAGAGTGATAAAATGATGTTAGTTTTGAACATAAAATGCCATGAATATAGTCATAGCTAAATTTTTTTGCTCTTGCTATTTCTAGCTCGGTGATATCCTTCATTTCACTTGGAAATTTGTCATCTTTATTTTTCTTATCTTTTTTCTTGGCAGCTATTGACCTCGAGATATCAGAATAAAGCAAAACCATTGATGCAGAATCATCGTTATAATTTCCTTTCGAATCCACTACTGCGCGAATGCCTTCCTCACCGGTGACCTTAGCAATAAGAATTCGCTTCATCCCCATCAATATCGGATATCCCATTCTGCCTGGATGAATATTCTGGGCTTTATAGATTATTGCATTTGCAGGGCCAGTATAGAATCCGCTTGAAAAATCCTCCCCTTTAACTAAACCAAATGTCGAGGCGGGTTTGTCTTTCTCAAACTCTATTAACTTCTCAGATTTTGGTCTTAGCCCCCAGTTAACATATGCTACCTCACCTAGTTCGAATGAACTCTTGCGCACCTTACTTACAATCTCACGCTCTATCGTCGACAAAACTCTAAACGTACTATTGAAGTTCTGGGAAAGCGAACTCCCGGCCTCCACTTTGGAAAGTGGAGCCAAGCTAAATCTATTATGATAGTCCGTCTCCTCAAGTTTCGAATCTGCAAAATGGGTTCTGTATCCAGTCCTGTAGTCTTCTAATACAGTCTGACGATTTTTATCTGAATTCCCCTTTTTTAAGATCGTAATTGCTGCCGGAACCATCGGACATTTTCTAAAAGCCGATTTAAATACTTTCTCGCCAACAATTACTAATTTTTCAACTGTATGAGAGTTAAGAATCTCTTCGCGTAGTAACTCCCCATATGGCTCGTAGTACCATTTGTCGGGTGTAATATAACCAAGCGTGCCGCCACTTTTTAGCAGCTCGAGTCCACGTTCAATAAATACGCAATACAAGTCGGTTCTACCTTGTGCCGATGTTGGATATTTACGCTGAAGATAGGAAACGGGTGTTTCAACTTCTTCTCCCGAACCTTTCTTCTGCTTTGCCTTTTTTTTGTCTAATTTTCCTTTTAGCTTTTCAACATTAATATAAGGCGGGTTACCTACAATGATGTCAAACACACCATTTTTTGCCGCTGCTGGTGACAACGATCCAAAACCTTGAGTTTTGTCAAATATATCAACGGGATGTTTGCAGTACATTGAGTTTGTATCCCCTGCGTAATCCGTTTCAAAAATAGTATTACCACCGATAATATTGCTATCTAAGGAAGGAAGAACCCGCTTCCGCTTCTCGAAGTCTAAGACATCTTCCATCATTACGAGAAACAAGCCGAGCTTAGCCTTTTCGCATGCCTCAGCATCGACATCCATTCCGAAAATATGATTTACCAATATATCTCTACGTCTCGGAATCGACACAGAATAAAGCTGCTGCGAACCCCTTCTAAGCTCAACAAGAGCCTTAGAAGCAAGTGACTCTTCAACATCTTTCTCAAGAGAGTCTTTTTCGAATCTTAATAGCTCGCGATATGCAGCAACAAGAAAGGCCCCTGAACCGCAGGCTATATCTGCAATTCTGAAATTATCTTCAAGGCCTTTAGTCTCCAATACTGGCCGAATAGTATTTCGAACAATATAATCAACAACAAACTCAGGTGTATAATAAATCCCATTTTCACTCTGCAATTCATCTTTTTCGACGAGCTTTGGCTTGCCGGCTGGAGAGAAAGAGATCTTTTGAGCGAGAGCTTGCTCATAAGCAACACCGATAATTTCCGGTCTCAATACCGCGAAGTGATACTCAGTAAAAGGCAGATATAAATTTTCAATTACATGGCTTAAACTTTTATCAGAGAACGGTACTTTTTCAAAAGTGTCGTTTGATTCAAAAAGTCCTGCATTAAAGTGATTTTCGATTTCTCGGAAGAACTGAAGCAGCTCAACGCCTAATGATATTTTCTTTTTCCCACGACTTTCCCACTTTTTCAGACGGTTCCAAAGTGAACGATCATCTAAAACCCTTCTATCCTCTGCAACTCTTATGAAAAGAATGCGATTTAAAAGCTGATTAATCGCTGGATTGATAAGATCGTCTTTTTGATATGATTTAGGTAATCCCTCAGAAAGAGCCAATCTAAAGGTATTAATTGTTTCAAGAAATTTCGTCGTAACAGGAACTTCTTCCTGAATGGAAACGCCAATTTCCATTAGCCATTCGTCGAACCTTCCGGATGCCACAGCCTCTCGAGAAATATTAACAAGATAGTCAGCCAATTCTTGGTAAGATCTTTTATCTAGCGGCTGAGCTTTATTCTCAGAAGAAATGCTAAGTTCAGGAATTATTAACTGGCTATAGTTATCTTCTGTGGGGTTGGTTTTTGCCAAAAGAACTTTTAACTCACGGAAGTTGGATAGTATCGCTAATGGCACGTTGCCGCGAGACCATGAATATCTTACGGCCTGTGAGCAGTTGGACCAATCACTACAATCAATTTTTGGTTTTTTTGCCTCGAAAAAAAATAGTACGCGTCCATCAACGCGTACAGCATAATCCGGACGCCCTTCAGCCGCACTTGTCGACTCCAGAAATACTTCCTCTTTTTCAGATCCCTCTGCTTTGAACCTGTAACCAAGAGACTTGAGCATATCATCAATGAAGTTACTTCGCGTCTGAGCCTCATTGTCGTCATAAAATCTTCGTGGATCTGAATTCCACGTATCAACCAATTCACCAATTTTTTTCTTTATGATTTCTCGTCTGCAAGAAAGTACTGAATCAACTATTGAAGCAAATGAATCTCTAAGGATTTTTAAATTTCCGTGAGTTCCCTTTGTTTCCGACTCCAAGTATGGTGAATTGATGATCCACTTTGTATCCGTGATAACCACAAAAGTTAGATATACCGAACTGCCAAACGCAGTTCTTAAAGTTTCTCTATAGGAATTTTCTTTTTTCTTGAAGAGATCCTCATTGTTTAGAACAATAAGCACATCATTAGGGCCTAATTGAAATGCACCAATTAGTGAATCTTCCTTCGCCAGCGGGTTCTTTACTAATGTTGGAAACTTCCCAAATCTAATAAGCTTGAGAGCTTCTTTCTGAGTTCCACCAAGTTTCAGATTCTTCTTAGATCTGCTCGAAATGAAATCTTCATGAAATGTCTTGAGAGTTTTACAATTTTTGCAAGCTATGACATTTTTTAAATTCTTATCACTAAAATCTACCGAATACTTCATTTCAAGGCCAGTTACGCTAAATACTTCCCACTTAATGAGATTTGTAATTAGTACGTATGATCTCTTTCCACCATCAGCAATCAGAAGTTGATGACCTCTGCGATCATATACTTCTCTTAAATCCGCGGAACTATCACCCGACACAAGAACTATTAATTGATCATTAAAAAGAGGGGTCAAATCAGGCGCAGCCTCATTTCCCAAACCTTCTACGAATTGATCTTCTTTGAGAGAAAACAGATCCTTGGAAATATCGAAAAATAGTCCCTTTTGAAGAGCATAATCAATCGAGGCATTTCCTTGCTGATATTCTTCGAAATTGACTCGTCGTTTTGAAAAAATAGTAGATATGAAGCTAGATGATAAATTATGTTGGCCTTTCAAGGCCTGCCCTTTCCGTGGCATTTTTTCCTCCGAAGATCGCTGGTAGTAAAAGTCCTTTTTTACGAATAACTTTTCGTCACTTATTCATATTTTCTAAAGACAAACTTCGGTCCATATCTCATGAACTACGCAAGACTAAATGATGGCATGAAGGTATTGCCTGGCAAAAATACTAGGCTAGAGACCTGGTGCCTTAGATTCAGGACCTATAGCTAGCCTTTGATTGTCGCTCGCAAACCCTATCATTGAATATCGTCGCGTTTTGAAAACCCGCGGTTCCCGAGCGCTACAAAATGACTGTAGATGTAGTTATTTCGAGTGATACTCAAAAAATCGAATTTACTGAATCCGCTGCCTTAGTTGGATTTTATTTATGAACTTCAAAAAACGAAAAAAACCGCTCTGGGAGCAGCTTAAGATGATAGATGGGTGGGGCGAAGAGATTTGAAATTCATCAGTAACTTCAAGCCTCTTAGCATCCAATTTACACAGTTTTTTAAAATAATATTTGAGTCGACTCTACAGAGATTCTATTTCTTTTTCCAATATCTTATATTTCTCTTTCACATCATCGGCGAAATAAAAATCCAGAAGATCATCTTTATTCAGTTTTCCATCTTTAATATATTTACTAATGTACTTATGGAAAAAATCGGCCATTAACATTGATTTTTCTATTTGTTTTAATATCTGATGATTTGTTTCGATATTTCTTTCGACTAGATGTTTTATGGACAGAATGTCGTCTAAACTCTTTAGCATGCGCCCGACAAATGTATTAATAATGGTTGCGTCTATACTTTTTCTATTATCTGAAACAAGAATTTCTCGAGCAAGAGAGTACGCAATTCCAAGATTTGAAAAGTCGTCCTTTTGAGAGTCAATGATGGCAATAAATCCGAGTCCCGAAATGTAGCCAACATTATTTACTATTTTCAAAATTTGTGCGTCCACAAGTGATATATCAAAAACAATGATTGCCATTTCTGACTCTCTGTTCACTTGGGCCTCTAAAAGTTGACTCCAAGCTGTATCAGTCTTATTCAGAAATATATCTCTGTCTCTTGGATCTCCGAACTTAACACTTTTATCGAATTTACATTCAATTACAATGTTACGATTTTCACGGTTATCTAGCGAGCAAACAATATCACCAGTTTTATTTCTTAATAAGCTCCCCTTGGCAGATCCCGTTAAAACAACACTATCTTTAAAGTTTCTGTTTTTAACGAACCCTTCTAAAAAGGATGCAATCTCTGCCTCCGCCAAGATTCCCTTGACGGCTGTCTTAAAAAAGATTTCCTTTTTCATTTCAAAAATCATTTTTAAGCTCTCTAACTGAGTTCCGAGTTCGTTAGATGTTTTAGAAAGAAAAGATGAAAATCTATCTTCCATTAAGGCCAATACACCGATATATAATGCCCTTTGAAACTGCTCATCTCTGTCTGCTTCTGGCAGTCTATCGAAAAATGCGAATGCAACATTATTTTCTAACTCGAAGTCTTTTACTTCAATACGATTTAACTTTTGATTTAATTTAACTATAGACACTTTAGACCTTTGAAAATCTATAGCGGCCTTTAATATTAGCCGCTAAATATTGACCATGCGAACTTGCGCTCATTAAGCCTTCGTATTCACCCTTTGGCACATCAAAGTATTGGTATATTCCACCGTTTTTAAACTCAACCTCAAGGGTTTGAGAATCTTCATCATATCCGATGGACTGAATATTTGACGATGTTACTTGGTCTCTCTTCATTTTAATTCTCCTTTTTAATTTTTTCTAAAATTGGATCTTGTTTTCTCCATGTTTCAATTACCTCTCCATAGTTTGGATTACTTTCTTTTTCAACTCCCCATCCCCCCGGATGCATCGAATTGTCAGCATCCGCCTCATCAAATACTATTGGATCTTGACTATCGGGTCTTCTATTTTTCGGCGGTGGTTCAACCATAATCCTCATAGGTAGCTTAACGGACTCTCCAACTGCAATGGCTTCACCGGTTTTTAATATCGGCAACATACTTGTCAGCCCCTCAAGATTATCAGAAACAGCAGAAGCAATGTGTGATCTATCCCCAGAGTTTGTAAGCCTTAACGCTATAAATGTTCCGCATTGAGATAAGATCGTACTATTAATTTCGGACGGACGCTGACTCACAATCATAGCGCCAATTCCATATTTCCGCCCTTCCTTAAAAATCTTTTGTACTACTTCCGAGGCGTTGCCCTTAGTATGGTCACTTAGATAGTTGTGAGCTTCTTCCATAACGATCAATAACGGCCTAAATCTTCCGCCCTGAGAGAGGTTTCGACTCCAAAATAATGAATCGTAAAGAATCCTGAGAACTACACCTATAATCGTATTCAAAATATTATTAGGCACTCCCGATAAATCCAAAATTGAAACTGGCCTGTCAGTGCCGATCCAGCTCTCAAGTAATTCATCGAGATCTTTCGAGATCTTCCCGTCTAAATCAGTTGTCCACGCCCCTGGCTTGAACAAAAAGTCAAATCTAGGAACACGAAGTTTTGCACCTAGGGATTCCAACTGAGGTCGAATATTTAGAGTACTTTTCCCATATTGGATTTTTTCATTGTCACCCTTTACGTCTTTGACAGCCTTGAACCGCGGGGGTTTTCCCATTAGGGCATCACCCTTAATATCATTTCCAGAACTATCTTTTTCATATGCCCAATTTTCTTGAGTTGGAAGTTTACCATCTGCTGAGTAGTAGGTGCAGAATACTTCCGAGTAGAGTTCATGCCAGAGCTTATGAAGACTAAATGGTACAGGCGAATCCACGCTCAAGTTTTGATCTGTTAGGCCTTTTCGGGGATATTTTTTAATCGAGTCCAATTTGGCTTCATAGATTTTTTCCAGAATTATACTCTTATCTTTGTCTGTCGAAAATACGCCAAAAGTTAGCTCAATTAATTCATCAGAATTAAGAGCCCAAAATGGAACGACAAGATCTTGGGCTCCGGTTCCATTGTCTTTCGAATTGATCTTAAAAACATGCGCCTTCTCCTTTAAAGCATTGGCATATTCCCCGTGTATATCAATTACGATAATTCTTGCCGAAGGATAGTTTTCCAGATTACTCAAAGAATTCAAAACACTCGCAACTGTTGTGGATTTTCCGGAGCCCGTGGATCCAACAATCGCGCTATGTCTTGTAACGAGTTTGTTAATATCGAACAGAGCCGGAATACTGTCTACTCCTGACACAGATCCAAGCTTAACAAAATAAGGCTTGTCAGGCTGGCCGTAAATGACTTTTAGATCTGCTTCTGATACCAAGTGAACTTCGTCGTTTATTGTCGGGTATTGAGAAATCCCTCTCTCGAAAGCGCCGTTTTTGTTGCCCTCTCCGATAAGTTGTATTGTTAACCATCTATTTCCATGTGGTATCTGCGTAGCCATTTTTTCTGGAACAGCACTTGCTCCTACTTGAGAAATCAGGCCGAATAACTCTACATATCCCAGAGGTATCTTGACGAAATTTCCCACTTGGCCAATTTTAAAGGCCTGACCTTGAACGTAAGTTATTCCCGAGAGGTTACTGTTTGAGAGAGCGACACTGACGGTACTTCCAGACACATCTTGTACGGTTCCAAGGAAAGTCGCTTTATTTAACATCTGCAGCACCGCCCCCTGTGCTAGTTGTCTCAACGCCAGTTAGTTGAGACAACAATTCTCCGAAAGTTGCAAAATCACCTATCGTAAGTTCTTTGTTATTAAATAAAAATTCCTGACTTTTTTCTAATTTATCAGGAACTATCCATTTGCCCATGTTGCCACCTATGATGGCTTCATCTGAGGCCCAGAGCACCAAGTTAGGCCTTTTCTTTGCCAATTCGACAGCTTGCTCATAGGCGTTTAATTTTCCAAATAAAAGTCCTATTACTGTTGATGTAGGATTGTTGTTTAGTGCAGTGTAAATAACATCATTTATATGCTCATCGCGAAAAGAGTATCCTGAGGTTACTAACAGAGAGGACGGTTTTTTAATAAATGCGTTCAGTCTATCCAAGAAAGCCAAGTATGGCATTTTTCTGCTTTGATCATACTTTAAATGCGATGGATAAATTAAACTTTTTTCCTCCTCAACAACTTTGCGACTAGTTCTTGTCACAGAGCCACTTGCAGTCTGAACCCAATTTATAGAGCCATGGATCTTCCAAAGTTTAAGCCAATGTTTTGGAATTAAGTCTTCCTCCAGTGCACGCAAATCAAAAAAAGAATTTCTCGAACCTACAAAGCCATCAAAATAAGGAACACCAAATTCTTCAAGGGCCTGTTCCATAAGAAGATCATAATTTGTTGTAAAAATCTCGACTGAGCAATCTCTCTGTATAGAGTGAGACCATCTAGTCAGTTTGTGGTAAGGTGTGGTTATATTTGGAAGAACTGCTTCGACAGCTATCTTTATTTCTTCGCAAATTGCTTTCTCTAAGGCTTCCAGCTGTTTGGTTTCAAAGCCGCGAACTTCACCACCGTCAGAAACATACTTCATTGTTCGCACGAAACTTAATATCATCTCAATATTCTGAGAATCTTTTTTTGCCTTGGAAACTTCAGATATCAACTTCATATAGTCTTTATCTTTTTTTAACTTTTCGCTGATCGCTAAAGTTAAATTTTTAATGTCGGGAATAAGCGGAGTATTTTTCTTATCGATTTTAATAGCCACCGGACAGCCAGCCGATATTAGAAACGAAATTGGCTTCTTATCTTGCGACAAAACCTGCTTAAAATGTTCAATATGCTTTATTGAATTGAAATCCATCTTATTTCTCTCCACTCTTTTTTCCATTCGTAGTAGCCAGTACCTGTCGCACCTTATTCGTTTTTACTTAAGAACTCTTAAAGACGCAAAAACCGCCGTGCAGCGGTTTAAAATAGCTGGATCTGTTCCAACAAAATTCTTAATAAACTCAACACATTTTTCCTAAAAAACACAAAAACTGCTAAATCATCCTTCAAATAATATATTAAATCTCGTTTATATCATATCTAGTAAGTTAAAATTCTTTCTAGACCATTTATGTAGCGTTTTGAAAATCCGTAGCGCGCACACGCTACAAAATGACTGCAAATGTAGTTATTTCGAGTGATTTCCGGTGATATTCAAAAAATCGGACCTATCGAGTCCTCTGTCTTAATTGTTTGATTTTATTTATGAACTTCTAAAAACACAAAAACCGCTCTGGAAGCGGTTTGGAATGGTGAGTAAGTTCGCCCAAACAACACACTAAAGTTTCCAATATAATTAGTAACTTAGCATTTTTCTCAATTTGAGATTTCCCACTGCCTGGTAGGAAATGCAAGAGCGATTTGTAAAAATCCCGCCAGTTGGCTCTATATTTTCATTAACGATCTTCCAAACGGTTAAACGAAAGGAGATCGTAACAATGAAAGTCATCCCATTCCCCCGAAAATCCCAAGTCACCCTTGAACGCGAAAGCTGTTCTGTGGACATCAGTCTCTATCTTGATAGCAGACCGTGGTCGCTGATCCTATTCATCGACCGACAACCTCTCTGCCTGGATTATGCAGCGCAACCCTGGGTTGTCGCACTAGCACCCGTCGTCGAAGTCGATACAGAGATCATGAAAGACTACAACGTCAGCCATGTTCCTAAGTGGGCTTGGTTTCTCAAAGATCGAGAGATTCATCATCTCGTCGGCTCAGCCACCCAAGCTGAGGTTCTTGAAAGTGATGCCCACTTCAAAGATCTTCCTGCGCGATGGTTGCGTGCAGAGTTTGGCATTCAGGAGGACGAGTCATGATATCCCTTAAAACAGACTGCAAAACCATCTTGATCGAAAATCTAACCATTGAAGATCCAAGAGCATACCGTCATTTATCCAAAGCCAGTGACGAAGCAAGAGATCAAAAAATCTCTGATGCCTTATCTTTGGGATTTTTGATTCTAGAAAAAACCGCCGCCATAGAGGAATCCGACTGGGTATCTCAGCGACTGCAAGAACATATCCTTATGATGAACTATCGTCTAGAGCAGCAAGCAAATCAGATCATGGGAAGCCTGCGAGAACAGTTCGATGCTCAACGGGCTGGGTCTCTTATTGCTCCTATCAACGATGCTCTTTCAAAGACTCAGCAAGAGCTTGCACAGAAGCTCAAACAAACTGTCGAGCAGATTGATGCTGAACATACAAAGCTTAAAGGAGTGATGCAGACAACCTTTGATATGAATTCAAAGAGTAGTCAGATTCAGCTCTTCACTCAGCAACTGGCGCAAATCATCGGCTCATTGGAGCAATCCATTGATCCTAAGCGCGATGGCACCAGCTTAAGAGAGTTCTTAAACCGCTTTGAAGCATTGTCGAAAGAAACTTCAAGTGCTCCCGCCATTCAGGAAAAGATTGATGTCTTGCGGGATGAGATCAAGCAAATGGTTACTGAATTCAAATCTTCTTTTGAAGCTCAACAGAGTGTTGAACGTGTTCAGGATGAGTACATCAATTCTTCGCCCCTAAAAGGATTGGTCTTTGAAGATCTTGTTAAAGACCAACTTAAGCACATCGCAGATATTAGAAACGACTTGATTGAAAGCGTAGGAACTCAGCCAGGAAAAGGAACATCGAAAAAAGGCGATCTGGTGTACTACATTAGTCAAACTAAGAGCCGTATCGTTTACGAGCTAAAAGACTATTCATCGAAGTTCACTTTCCAAAAGATCCGCGATCTTATCGAAGAATCGAAGGCCAACCGTGATGCTCTTTATGGCGTGTTCCTAGTGAAGGATGAAAGCTGCCTACCAGACGGCATCGGCAAGTTCTACATCACTGAAGACTTCTGCATTACAACTCAGGAGTTTTTAGAGACGGCCACTAAGATCGCTATTTTGATTTCTCATCAAAAGATCGCTCGCATGGCTTCCACAGACGGACCTGACTGGATGTTCATTGAAACGAACATTCAAGATGTAAAAGCCACGATTGAGGAATTGTCAGAGCTTGAATCAGGGTGTGCCTCGGCTCAAAAAGCTATCACCAAAACTGCCGATGGTGTTCGCCGCATTAGCCGCGCCCTAAACGAAAAAGTCGAAGTTCTTCTATCAGAGATTTCAAAGAAAGAATCCGCTTAAACCAACAGATGGGCGATCACTGTTCATACTTACGATCAGTGATCGCTTAAATGAATCTAGCCTTAAACGAGTTGCTGTATGGACGATAAACTGCCCGTGGGAAAACAAACTATTAAAAGAGGTCGAAGACCGAAAGGTCCCTCGATCTTTTCAAAGAACTTTAAAAAGCTTCTAGAAGAAAAGAAGGTCACGATCCGCAAAGCGGCTGAGATCTGCGGCACATCTCCATCTGTCATCAGTGGATGGTGTAACGGATCAGTGCCGAACGATCCAACGGCACTTCTCAAACTTTGCCAGGAACTTGGAGCAGACTTCCAGTTCCTTATGACCGGTGTGCCGTCGTCAACGATACCGGCAAATCGCATTGGCGAACTGTTTGAGATCGAAGAAGTTCCAGATTTCAGCGGCGTCTTTCTGTTAGAGGCAAAACGGCTTAAGTGGAGAAAGTAAATGAATAGAATGATTTTAAAATTCGGAGCTTTAGTTATCGGTCTCTCCACAGTGTTGCATACTTCGATTTCAAGGGGAGAAGGGATCGGCTCATTGATATCCAAGTTTACAGGATCTGCCATACCTGTTTCTTTACCTACTTTTAGAAAGCCATCTGATCCATACCAAACATCAGTCCCAGAATTCCTTTCTCAGGGAGTCACCAATCTTAAGCTATCCACAAATACATCCAATAATGAATTAGTTCTAGATTTTGACTATCCAGAACAACGCTGGATGATTGGTCCCAGAAAAGATCTATCGCACTTTGGATGTGCTATCGAACTAACTCTTTATGACAGCAATAAGAAAATTCTCGGCCAAGCTTTTACAGATCGATTGAAGCCTGAGTGGATTGCGGAGCTAAGGGGCAAGACTTCAAATACCCAAAAACTTGGCAATACTACCATAGTCACGACACAGATTGCCCCGACATCCACGCTGAAGAGAAAAGGAAATACATTTCATCTTCCTCTAAAGATACCTCTTAATGTCGTGAAGTCAGCCTTCCTCTCATTTACGTGTAATGAGGTCGTAAATAAATCAGACACCATTCGTGAATATAAAGATCAACCACCAACAGGACAATGTTACTACTTCGGAGTATTAAAACCAATTGCTCCAAAGGCAATATCGTCAATCGATGTCTTTCACGGAAACTGCGTCCCGAGTAACTACGGACAGCTCTATGAAAAAGACGGACAGATCACAAACTAAGTAAATGTCGATTATCTCAAGGGAGAACTCTATGAAAAGAATAATAGTATCCTTGTGCTCAATATCTTTTACCTTTGCAATCGGTTGCAGCTCAACCAAAGTGCTTCGTACGCAAGAAAATGATGCGATGTTGAGGGTGATTTTAGATCCCACAATCGAAGAGGGTCACTACGTTCAGATTCGCCGAGCTTTGGTGGAAACAGGACGTTTCGAAATCATCGATCGCCGTGATGGCTTCGCAGCAGCATTGAAAGAACAAGATCTTCAGTTTAGATCGGGTTATCAGGATCGCTTCTCTGATCGCGAGAAGTGGGCGCACATTGGAAAAATGTATGGTGCTCGCGGTGTCATTACTGCTAGTGCCCAATGCTATCAAAATAAGAACTGGCTTGGTGAGTATCGCAAATACTGCAAACAGATATTAACTTTCATTGATGGGTATACCGGCAAAGTCGAATTTTCAGTACAAGGCGAGAACTCAGAGCCTTGGGTTGTGGGCTATACAGTGCCCAACTGGGATGATGTCGTAAAACGCGCTGTCACTGAGTATCCCGCTTACTTCAAGCCGAGAGTAGTAGATCCGTTACTTGAACAATATCAGGATCAATCCGAGGAGCTTGCAAAACGTGAACGTGAAAAACAAAACAGTAGAACTCCGACAAGCTCTCAGCCGTCCACAGCCAAAGATATAGAATACTTGCGCCAAAAGACGATCGAAATGAACAAAGATTCCAACAACAACGAACCTTCAAACTAAGGAGATGACGATGTTCACAGCGATTTTGAGATTAGCTGCTGGTGGGGTCATGTATTTGATTTACTATGGTGTTCTCTATTCCCTAGTCAGTTCAAGTTCGCACATGGCTACTCTGAATTTAGATCTCACTCTGCACGGAAGCCTTTACGAATATCTTGGCTTTGCATTGTGTGTCGGAGTCTCCTTGGTAAGCCCACTACTAGCGTGTTTCTCATACATCTTTCCAGGAATACTGGTTTCGATTGTGGCCGTGGGCTTTGTTCCGTCCGGCTGGATAATTATCGTACTTCCTGTCGTATCTGCAGTTGTCTACTTTGGAGCCATTCAGGAGTATGAAAAACGCAAAGGCAGAATCACGCACAAAAATGATAAAGCTGCGTGAACTTGCTATCTTAAGTTAGTGTTCAAGAAAATGTACACTGTTCTAATCGATGCTCTCTAGTAGCAGTAAGAACATAAAGTCATTACTACTGTCATCAGATTAAGCTAGCCCTCTTGGGCTAAGAAGGAATCCGATGACACAGAGTAAACACACTGACTCTATCCGAATCAATACAAAGAACGATCCTGTTTTATGGGAACGTACGCATGAAGTTAGTGGATGGAGTGACCATTGCAAAGTATGCGTGACTGTTACAGCTGCCGGATTAAAATTGAGTATGCAGCTTAGTAATGCACCAGAGGCTACTATTGCAAATCTCGATACATCTTTTAATCAGTTAGGACTTGGCCCTGGTTGCAATCTTCAACGTGGTCTTCATCAAAAGTCAGCTTCAGATTGCTTTACACTCTTATATTACCGCGTGGTTAGATATACCTATGGCTATATAGAAGGACTGGGGCCTTTGGATCGCCTTGGTCAATCTCATTCACTGCGCTCATTCGCAACTTTCCTAAAAGCAGCGAAGCGGGACTTTCTATCATCGCTCAACTCTGATCGTGCGAAGATCGCCAGAAAATTCCCAACGGGAAGATGGGGCATTTATCACTGGCTAACTGTCTTTGAAAGCGAACGTGTTCTTCAATTGGTGGAGACCTGTCCTGCGCTTATTGGAATTTGGGCTATTGGTGTGGATCGGGGAATCTTTGATCCTTATTGGATGTCTGAGATTATCGATTGTGTCGATCGCGGAGAAAGTTTGAAGTTTTTGATCGAGTCAACATTCAATCTTCTGTGGAATTCAGAATCCACCCGTTTTGATTGTTGGAAAGAGTTGCGACAACATTCAGCAAGAACACGCGAAAGCATAAAAGCTGATTGGATATGGATAATTCGGGCGGCGCCTGCGGCTGCCAATCCAAACTTTTTATTGATGCCGCCGCCAGTGCATTTGCCTAAATCAACATTTCCAAGAAAGTCTCGCGCTCAAGCCAAGTGGTTGATACGCCCGATGCTGATGAGATCTTCCTGGCTCCCTGAAGCGCATGGCGTGAGCTTCGAGCAGATTCAATGTGTTTTAAATCTGTTTGTTTCAAAGCCAGAATTTTACAATAAGCTTTCCGGCTACAGACAAAATTGGTATTTTACTCGATTTCTTGCAGCAACAAATCGACATCCAAATACAGCGACAAAAATCGATTCTCTGTTAGCGGAATTCAAAAGATGGATTACAAAGAATAGGAGTCAAAACTTTCGCATTTTAAAAGTGCTTCAGCATTTTCCGGAAACCTTTCTTCATGATTTCAATTTTGAGTACACGGATGAAACCTTGCAAATTCGAACCTTAAATCGATATTGCGACCTTTGCGATGAAGGTGGAAAAATGGCCCATTGTGTGGCTAATGAGTGGCTTAATGCCTTAAAAGGTGAGGTTATCCATCTGCATATCGATTTCAAGGGTACTCCGTACACGATGGCTATAAAACGACAGAACGACGAATGGGCCTTGCGTGAGTTACGAGGTGAAAGTAACGCTGAAGCTCCAGACGAAATTTTTGGATCTCTTCAAAAACCCTTTGTCGAACTAAGCCGCTATCTCCGCTCAAAAGTGAATATAGAAGTTGTTAATAAAAACCATCTCGATTTGAACTAATCGCGCGGCAACTACAAAAAGAGATATACCATGAATAATAGAAATTCTTTGCAGTCTCGCTGGGCATTTAGTGACCACGCTCGTGCGGCGATGTTGGGATCATTGATTGCTGATCGATTAGATGCGGACACCCTTGAACTTGGCAGACCGACTTTCCGGTCCGCATTTATCCTAACTACATTGGAAGCGTTTGCAACAAACAAGCTTCAAGACGAGGATCAATTCAGAAATCTTCTTATTTCAAATACGAGTCGCTATCCTGAATTAAAGAAAGCTGGGTGGGTAAAAAGATCTTCCACAGACTTTTCAACACTGGTGGGGCTCCTGCCAGCGGGAGCATACTTCGGTGGAGAACTTGAAACCTTGCAGGTTGCACCATTTGTTGAAAGCGACCAAGCCAAGATCGAAGCATCGGCTCTTCTCAATGTCATGCTCTCATACATCCTTGAAGATCATCCAACTCACATAGACTTTTTTCCTTCTTTTATCGAGCTGGGTAACAGATTAAACGATCCTAAACTGCATGGGCTTAAGGATCGATATTGCAACTTCTTGCCGACCTCACAAGGGCCTATTGATACTGACGATCTATTCCTTTACGTAGCGTGGATTTTAATTCACTCCACCTCGTTTAATACTGCAATTACAGGATGTGCAAATTACCCACAGTGCGACGATCTAAAACCAATCGTGGCAACCTTCTATTGTGCCATCAAAGGCTTTGAAGCTTTACCCGAGGAGTGGATCGATCAAATTGAGTGCCTAAGTGAAGTGATAAGTTGGATAGATCTGATTCACGAGAATTCACCGCAACATCAGAAGCACAATAGGAGCACAGAAGCCAAATACGATCAGTCGATCGTTGGGGAACGACGCAGCATCAGTATTATCAATCCCATGCGACAACCAACACTCGAAGAGCAATTAACATTTCTAGAAAAATCCAAGGAAGGTTTTATCGCTCAGTTTGGCGAAGATGTTTTCAATAGAAAAATAGAAAGCCTTAAGAATTATTATGCGGAGAAATACGGACCCGCGGGTAAAGTTGATTTAAAAGCGTGCACTGAAGCTCAGGGAGACAGCTCGTGCAAGTGCTCAAAGCGGAAAACTCCGCGAACTCCACGCAAGAATTCGAGGGCAAAGAAGATGGCGCAATACTGACTCTACCGAGGAGGTTTCAATGACTATTGGGTAGCATCTAAACCAATGTTCAAAGAGTCTCATTTTAAGATTTGTGACGTTTTTAGCCGGTTGCTAACAAGATGTACAGACTTAGGTGTGCATGATGATACAAGGGAATTTTTATAACATATTGAAAGTACTACCATTTGCATATTTTTGCTCAATTACGTATGTACTTGGCGCACGGATTGCTTTAACTTATTTATATGGAAAACGCACAATTAGATAACTTCTTAAAAGAATTAAACAACGGCTTAGCCGACTTGGAAAATGTTACGATTTTTCAAAAAGTTATAGCTGAAAGTTTAGCAGTTTTTAGCTTAACTGAGCTGCTGTTATCTGAAGAGCTGAAAACAAGCAGACCTACTGTGAACAGATGGAAAACTGGAGCAACCATTCCGCACATTTTAATTCGTGAAGGCGTCTACAAAACGCTTTTAAAACGAGCACGAGCACTTGCAAAAAGCATCGGTGCAGGATCACAATCAGAAAGAGTTAAAACAAGCAGCACTGAAGGCAAGGTTGCTCACCCCTAGTTGACTGCCTTTTTCCTCACGGTTAAAATTTCGTGTGAGTAAAACTATTGTCGCAAACATTGAAATTCGCTCCACCCCAATTGCAAATCGGGCAAATGCATATCATTTCCATCTTAAAAATTTGAATGACTTCTTGCTCCCTCGCTCGGAAGAACGCTTTGAGAAAATGATTGGCGAGCGCGAAGTATATGAGGCCTTTGACCATACTTCTCAGAGTATTGTGGGAATTTGCTATATTACGAAGGATCTTGAACTTTGCAAAAAATCTTCGAGAGCGGAATTCGGAGGAGTCTTTGTACATGAAGACTACCGTAAATCTGATCTGCCATTTGCCTTAGCCTCTTTTGCAATTTCAAAATTTAGCTTAGACAATATGACAGATATTGGAAGACTAATAGCCCATGTTCATCAATATAATAAAAGTCCTTTGAAGTTGATGAAACGCCTTGGATTCAAATGTTCTGGTGCGGAAATTCCTCCTCTGGAATACGTAAAAGATATGAAAAAAAATAGCGATGGTTATGTAATAGGATTTCTTTTTGTTTTTTGGAAAAAGTTTTATGTAGACATGGGACACTTTTTTAAGACATTGGAACGCCAGCAATTTGAAATTCGTCTTAAAGACGGATCGTTCGCAAAAGTTAAATTCGACTTTTATGAGGGAACTGAGTGGGGTAAATTCACTCAATCAGTAAAAAGTCTTTCAAAAAAAAGTAGCTATAAATTTATTCATAATTGCAAGCCATGTCTCAAGAATTCTGCCGTCGCGTGGATAAAAACTTTTCTTACTTGATGAACAAAGAACGGTTTTAGATGGGCTGGCGTATTCGACGCCAGCACCTATTGAAGTCGCCCCGATAGAATCTTATTGCACTTTCAAGTCAGCTCCAAAATCAGAGGAGCAATTTTTAGCAATAAGGATTCATCCATAAAACTGTTCCATTATTTGTGTCTACAACGTCCTGAACATACTCTCCCTGATTTAGCGGAACACTTTTAACAATTACCTCTTCATAAAAAAATTGAGCGCCGTACTTCTTTTTAAATGATTCATAAACAAATACATTCACCGATACTAGACCTTTAGCTTTTCTATCCAATTCGGATTTGTAAAAGAAATGGTACTCGTCATTGACGAACTTTCGTTGAACAGTAATAGGATTTAGATCTGTGGCAATCTTCAGGTCAAAAGTTGCAAAGACCAATTTCGTAATCACCTTCAGGGCATCTTCCTGAATCTTTGACCATTCTCCTTCTTTTGTGACCTCTTGTTTTTTTTCCAGAAGATTAAAGTCGTCTTCAAAACGTCTATAGGTGTAACGAATAAGGTCCAAATGATTGCGAATATCATTTTTGATACCTTCTTTAATTTTGTTCAAAAGATAACTTTTAAACTCTCCTCTGCGTTTAATCCAATAAATGGTTTCAAGTTCAAGCTCATCATCATCGATTGGAACTTGTAAATACTGAGCAACTCTAAAAAGTTGATTCAATCCACCACCAGGATTCTTAAGAAGATTCGTAAGATTTCTTTGATCAATGCCTGTCCCTGCCGCAATGTCTTTTTGGGTAATACCCAGCTTTTCAATGCGTTCATTGATTCTCTGCTTTAGAACCTCTTTCATTTCATCTCGAATAGTTTCCTGAACTTCCTTGGTCATAATCGCCTCCATGTGTATATGTTAACAATACATATATTTATATGTATTGTTAACATTAAAAACGCACCTATCAGATTTTCTCTAAGTAGCCTGCACCCACGAGCACGGGAAAATAATTTGATCGTTTAAAGCACTAAATCGGTAAAAGTCTCTTCAAGGAGGTTTCCGTGAAACCAATGATGACAGCCAAACAGATTGCCCAACGCTTGAATTGCTCCAGAAGAGTGGCCGTTGAACGAATCCAAAAAGAAATGGAGTTCATTCAACTTCGAAGGGGCGATTACCGTGTCGAGCCTGAAGAGTTTGAACGCTGGTTGAAGACCCAAAGAAAGAGCTCGTCTCAAAGCGAGACATAAAAATCATAAGTGATTGTTTTTACTAATGATATATAATTTTTAGTATAAAACAAAACGTCATTCAGAAGATCCAATGATGGGACACTATAATACTAATTTGTCGCAAAGTGTAAGAAAGAACCCTATAATAGAGGTAAATATGGAAAACGGCCTTATTCGCATCAGACCCTTGATGGATCAAATTGAGACACTTCTCTTGGCGAACCAAGTGAAGTCTGAGCTCCGTATCGTTAAAAAGATCCTCGATTGTCATACTGATCTTTTCAATGAACCAACACACATCGAAGTTGTGGTGGCTTGGCTACGCGAGCACCTGGAAGATCCCAGGGCCAATCATAAGAAGCGATATTCCAATCAATACATAAACAATCTCTGTAATTCTGTACGACGAGGGGCCGAAGCTTTCAATCAGCCGCTGGAGCTTTCTGAGAGCCAGGCTGCTGCATTCAAGCACTGGCGTGCTTTGCTTCCTGACCTCCAAGAAAACCTGAAGTTTAAATCCGACTATCAAAAAGGTCTTCGCAACTGCTGGGCGAAATTTGAAATTTGGCTCACTAGTAGCCCTGTTCTTCCTGAATCCTTTGGGCTGAACGACTGGAGATCATTCAGAGAGTGGACAATCAATCGCCCCGAACTTAAACATACAACAGCGACTCATTACTTGCATTGTTTGAAAGTTGCGCTTCAAGCTCAGGGATTTTCCGTATCACAGAAAAAAGAAACTCGAGTTTTTGTCCAGGAAATCGAAAAACAAATTCAGGCAGTTAAGAGCTATGCTTTGGCAACTAGAGATTATTTTGATGAAGAACTTAACTATGAATCTCACAGCGAAAACTTTGAAAGTTTAATCACAGGACAGATTAAGCCAAACACATGGCTAAACTACGAACAAGTTCTCAGACTATATACTGACTTTCATCGTAATAAGATCGAACAAAGTAAGGATCTCAGCCTCGTTTTTAATGGAAGTGATGTTAATGAATATCTCAAGCATCATCAAAAGGCTTACTCTATCGAGACTGCCAGATCTCATGTGTCTACTATCATTGTCTTGGCTAAATACCTTTACGCTGCAAAGCTTGGACAATTCAAAAATATCTCTGATGTCGCAATGAAAGGTATTATTGCTGACATTCGAATTAAGAAGAAGAAGTGTAAGACGTTTAGAAGCTCAACAGTTAAAAAGAAACGCGAGCTGAAGCCACTTCCTGACTACGCCGTCTTGTACTCTCGTATTGAGAAAAAGGTTGCACTCGTTTTTACTGAGACAGAAGGGGACTTTGAATCCATTCGTCATGAGGCTCGTTCAGAAGAACGAGATGATCGTCTTTTGAATCAAGCCAACAAAATCAGAAATCTCTTGCAAGCAGTCTTAATGCTACACTTTTCGTGCAGACCTGAAGATCTTTGCAATTTGATTGTGATTGAGGAGGTTGCTCACCCAATCACAGGGGAACTCCTTCCTAAAAACTTGTATAAAAGTGAATATGGCGACTGGATTCTAAAGTACAAACCGTCTAAGACAGATCGCATCGATAAAACCATGCACGCCGACAGAAGAGTACCTTGGGTCTACTTTGCTTTTCCTCCGCGTTGGGTAAGTCTGTTGGAGTCTTACCTTAAGAAATATCGCCCACTTCTTGCGAATGGCTCTCCTCTTTTACTTCCTTCTGATCCTCGTCGAAGAAAGACTCATCAAGGGTATCTGATTGGTGCAAGACCAGAAAGCCACCTGGATACCGTTTATCAAATCTCAGAGCGTTTATATGGTGAAAGACTCTCTGAAAATGATTTCAGATCTATGTTGCAAACATATCTTACTAGCTGCGACCTGGATCATGTTGAAGGGCTAATTACAGGACACATTCAGCACGGCAAGATGAGCCAGACTGCGAGAGATCACTATGCCAACTTATCTGACTATGTGATTCACAAAAAATCGAAGCGATTCTATGAGGTTTTCTTTAATGAGTTGGAAGAAGCAAAAAAGGTTCTTTCTGTCGCTCACAGAAAGAAACCAGCCTAGTTTATCTCCACAGGGTGTCTCACTTGAGGCACCCATTTTAATTTCATTATTTGAAAGTTTCTATGTGTCTTCGTAGACGTTATTCTGATGAATCTCAACTTCCGGTGGTCTTCCTTTGAAACGAGCTATTGACCAGCCTGTCCAATTAACTCGATGCTCATTGGGAGAAATTAACACCGTTTGAAATTGAAACTCTGGACCGGCAAGTCTTTCTGCGTATTCAGCAAGTAGGCCATCGGGAAAATAAGTTCCTGGCAGCTCGACGATAAGTACAGTTGGTGTCACCTGCGACAACTCTTCTGCAATTATCATGGCACCAATAAGAATAACCTGCCCTTGTTCACGACCTGAAAGTGTTCCGAATGCTAAATCAAATTCATTTTCGCCGACTGTTGCATATACCCGATGTTTGGTTTTTGAACTAGCCACATCGTCTTCATCTATCAACTCCTCGCGAATCTCCGCGCTCCTCACGAAGCCATATTTTTCAGGCCCCATTTTTGATAAAATATTCGGAACTTGAAACGGATGAATGCCCCACTGGTGAGCAAGATAATCAATGTCCGCTGATGGGACACCATTGCCATATCGATCATTCCTTAAGTATACCACTCTAAATGCATGACGTAGAGATTCCAGAGATGTTCCATTTACGCTGCATACATAAGATGAATCTTTAAATTCAACTTTTGCGACCGATGTCTCAGGACTCAGATACTCAATATCAAATAAAATATTGGTAGCTTTCCTGAGAGACCATCTCTCCATATATTTTATCTGACCTGAAGCTGCTGAAAGCCATTCACATATCGCGGTTTTACCTGTTCCGTTTCCACCGAAAAGTAAAGTCACTTTGCCGAAGGTAATTTTTTGTCCAGCCTTAAACAACGGTGTGGCAAGAAAAGTGATTCCCTTTACCCAGCCCGCACGAGAAGTAACGGGAAGACCCTTAAGCTCTTTTGCAATCTTAGATTCATGTATAGCTTTCCAAGATTGCAGCAAGGATGCCGGATAATCCTTTCCTTTTGTATTATCGAAAATTTTAGAATGATTCGAGCAAGCCAGAATTCCATTGGATGGTGACTTTCGCTCATCTGATGAAAGACCTCCAGTACCTCTCGGCCCGTTGGGTGCAGAGCTAAAAATATGCCCTACAACGCCATGATATTCGGTGTCTTCACTCGACTTGCCAGGGCCAACGACAGTTTGGTCGCAACCCAAAAATGCGCATCTATAGCCCGATCGACGAGAAATAACTTCTTTAGTTGCTTCTGAAAAGTCAGCATCTCTATTCGTCACAAGTGCTCCTATGACTTCTAACCTTATTTTATTTCAAGAATTTCGAGAAGCCGATCATATTTAGATGCAGGTGGAGCATTGTTTAAATATTCCACAATTCGGTCATGAGATTTTGCAATCTCCTCCATAAGGCTGTGTTCGATTTCTTTTTGTTCAGCCATCATTCGAACCTGCGGATACTCTGAGTTCAGTAGAGCTTTACTAGCCTTGTCTCCAGCCTCTCCTTGCATGCGATGATAAGAATACTCAGCAGTGCCATGTTCTTGAAGCTTGTAATCCAAAATTAACAAGGGTCCTGGCTGTTGACCGTAATTGGGATTTGATAATGCAATATCAATTTTCCTACCTCGGTACTCAAGCCAACCATGAGAGATCATAATATCATCAGTGCCATCGTTCACAAACCCAATAACGGCATCAGTTTCAATCTCGAATTTTTCCACAAGAATTGTCTTAAGGAGAAATGTCATATGATAACAAGCTCCTTGAAAGTCATGAGCCTTGATTATCCTGTCATATGCTTTTTTAGCGAGATCAAAAACAACTTGTTCTTCATTTGAAAGAGTCAAAAGAAATGCATTTAATTCTTTTTTACGACTCTTTCCCTGTCCCATCAAACTAGTCGCAAAGTTACCGATGGAGTTTTCGGAGAATCAGAGGCGCGTCCGCCCGGAATGGAAGTCATAAGCAAACCAAACATAAGAGAGCTTAATTCATCTGTATGAATAGAAAGATCTCGAGATAAATCGTTTCGGTTAAATCCAGCATCCTTAAGTGCAGCAAATACTTTTGGAAATATTTGAGGAATTTCTGGGGAAATACTGTTTGGTTCAGACTTTCTGTACCCGCGTTCAGAAATTTCTATACAAAATTTTCGATACAACCATTCAGAAATCATCTGAACAGAGTGAAGGCGATGATTTAAGGCTGCAACTGAAACATTCCAATTACGCTTTAAGATAATCATTTGATCGACGGTAATAAATCGATTCCCGATCGCTACAATACTCGCTTTGGGCATCAGAAATGCTGATGCAAAACGATCTGCTTCAAGCTCAGCTTCGCGGCCCTGCGGCTTTCCATGTTGATGCAAAACAAGATGACCTAACTCATGAGCGACGTCAAATCGACTACGCTCAGCGGACTTAGTTGTATTCATTAAAATAAAAGGAGTTGCACCTTGCCAAAAACAAAACGCATCCACCTCTGCATCTCTTGATGGCAGAGAAAAAACTCTTACCCCACGAGATTCAAGCAAATGAACCATATTCTTGATGGGCCCTTGTCCAAGACCCCATTCCGCACGAAGAGCTTCAGCAGCAGCTTCAGGATCATAACCACGAAGATCAGGAATAGAAGCTTGAGGAAGATTAAACCTCGCAGACATCCAATCATTAACCAGAGTAGCAAGCTCGCCTGCGGCAAGAGCTGAATCCCTTTTGAAAGCGGGAAGAGTTGTCAATGCTCTGAAGCTTGCTCTTTGTGGAGCTACTTCAGGAATATCAGCGCCAAGAAAAAAACTTTCAGGAAAATTTAGTTCCGTCGTCAGAAGGTTGAGTGTTTCGGGAGAAGGTTTTGCCTCCCCCTTTTCGTAAGACAATAGGATACGATCACTTACTCCGATTGCCTCGGATAAGTGTTTTTTAGAAAGCCCACGTCTTTTTCTGGCTACAACCAGTCTGGAAGAATTAAACATCTCAACTCATGTTAAAACTTTCGAGTAACTTCGACAACTATTTCATCGACTTCTTCGGCTGTTTGTTCAATCTTCACTGCATCGTGCTCAAGAGTAATTGGTGCAAACAAAATTCTCTCTTTCCACTCTACAACTTGACCATTTTCGCTGAGACCAGACGGGAGTGAAAGTTCGAATCTAATTTCGTGAGCTAACCGACGAACCACAAGGTACCAAGTCAGCATCGAGCCAACTATTTTCTTCATAGTTCGTGGCCCAAGAAGATTATCGTCAAAACTAAGTTGGGTGTGATTTTGTTCGACAACAGCAGCGGTCGCAGCACCTTTTGCGTATTTTGACTTTAGCTCGGCGGCTTCAATACCGGTACCCTCATCTCCCGTCATGACTGCAACTGAAACTTTACGTTTCGGATGAACTACTACTGGAAGGCCGCCGCCGTCATTTTTCGTCCACTTAAGCGGGATCAGACGATCACGCAAAACCTTAACCATCTCGGCCCACCCTAAAAAACCAGGCGTCGTGCGCGGATGATTGTCGGTGCAAGTCAGTCTTGCCCTCTCTCCAGCTTCGACGACTTGTCTAAGAATTTCTTCAGTAATGCCAAGCTCCTGTAGGCGATTGCTGACTTCCGTGGGTTGTGTTACTACTAGTACCGTATTCACTGATGTCCCTCCTCATTGTTGGACTTCGGTTTATTCAATCTCATTTGAGGTCGAAAAAACCGAAGTGTCAATGCTCATACGTAAGAATTATTCATAACCCAGCGAGTTATTTGCTTTGGTGGTCGTGAGTACGGAAAAAAGCTTTCGACCTTCAGCACCCAGCATTGACCAAAATTTGGGCAACCTATAGCCTGCCGTTGGTTTTCAGGCATAAACCAGCCGCTTGCCAGTAGCGAAGCTGTTTCAGCGATGTCTTATAAGTACGACTGATTGAACTCTTTAACCTTTATGATCTCGGTTGGAGTTTGGTGGGCAAGTGACAAGTATCCACATAGAGAGAATGAGGTTTTAGGTGAAGTCATCATTTGATGTTCATTCTGTTGCGTTTATCAAACGCAGAGCCAAGAAGATTAAGAAAGAAAAGCAAGTTTCCCACCATGAGGCTCTCGACCTGGCCGCAAAAGAAGTTGGCGCGGCTAACTGGAAGCACTTTCTCAGAGCTGGGACTGATTCCCCAAAAGTGACGGCAGCGAAGCCATCGAAGCCCACACCACTTACAATCAGCTTCAATGTATTCGGAGGACGACGAGTTAGACCGAATGCCAAGATCTCGATCGATAGGCACAAGGAAGTCGGCGCATTATTTGATGAGGTGTTGGCTCACACTCACTTACGAAAGAGTGTTCACAAGATCCTTGAATCTATTCGCTGCGAATTAGATGACTGGGTTCAACACGAGTACCCTACGCAAGCCGAAATGTCGGACGAAGACTTTCGTGAAATGTATTACGCTCATAAAGCACAGGTGCAGCTCAGAAAGACGATCTCAAAAGTTGATGCGGATAACCTCATCAATAAACTTGGTGCTGCAAAGTTACTTCTGTCAGTTTATCCAGACTGTCCGCCTTTGCAGAATATCTTTAATAAGATTGATCTTGCGATTTCTGGCTTATCAAAATGGTCCGGCGTGGTAACCATCGCAGAGAGAGAAAAGAAGTTACTCAAGCGTGGTACCATCATTCGCGTAAAACCACTTCAGATCGATGCAGTTGTGATTAAGGAAGACCTTGTGAAGGGCACGATTGATTTTTATTCTGATGGTGGCCCTGGACTATGCGTACGAAATGAAGTCCAAGTTTACCGTCAACAACCTCAGTCAACCAGAGTGCCGATGAGATTAACATTGCCGTATGGAAAGTGGATCTGTGACGATGGTTCGGAGGTTTTATACAACCGAGACTACAAACCTATCTGGGTGAAAAAGTCTAATGGTGAAGTTTCAGATATTGATCCAAACACCTGGGTAAACCATAAAGACAGCATTTATTTTTTTAATGACGGAAATCCTCCCTGGGCAAAAAAGAAAACACGCGAAATGTGCGTAGGAATTTTAAAAGAATGGGGAGTGGAAACACGTCTCCCCAATACCTTAAAGGACTACTATGAGCTAATCAGAACGGGTGTTAAAAACGCGGGTCTTCGCTAGAAGAACTATTTCTAGAGTAACCGCGAAAATAATGGAGTCCTGCAATTTGCAGGGCTCCATTATCCGTCGATGCTATACTGGCAATCTAAAGTTCACATGAATTTCATTTGAAGATGAAATGGAAACTTGTTTCACCAATGCTGTAAGAACCGACCGCTTTTCACCAAAGCTCAATGAAGCAAGACGATCGCGGTAACGCTCTTGAATAGCTGCAACGTCAACTCTATCCATTTCCTTAAGAAGCTTTTCTTTCGAATGTAGATCAATTCGAATTTTCGATTTCCGCTTCTCAAGTTGTAGCTTCTCGATCTGAAGTTCCTTCTTTTTAGCTACATGTTCGACATTAGAAATCGCTCCTTCTATGAAGGCATCCAAAAGACGGCCCATTTTTTTCTCAAGTTGTTTCAACTTAAAATCTAAAGCACTGTACTCCGCCTGGAGGCCATCAATAGTCTTTTGCAATGTTCGATCTTCACGAATGATGTTTTCATTTGCCACGATGAAATCTGGGTCTTGCAGGTATCGAACTACCTTGTTCCACACAAGGGGATCTACACTGCGTGCATTGTGCGTACGACGGCATGAGCACGGATTTGGTCGATGCTTGGCGCTGTTACCGCAGACATAATAAAGCGAGAGGTACTCCTGAACAGACTTTTTAGATGCCACCCACTTTTTGTTGCGCCCCGTTCTTGCGCTCATGGGACTGCCACAAGACGAGCAATATGCAATCTTCTCGAGAAGATAATCGTTTTTAACATTCTTCCCCTCAACACAAGCCCTTCTTGCTCTTGCCGCTTGCGCCGCCGTCCACTGATCTCTGCTTACGATGGCAGGAACTTGAACAACAACCCTCTCCTTCTTTTCTGAAGACAACTTGCCTTTGCCAACCAAGCCTGGATCTCTAAAGTAAAAAGTTTTCTCACCACAGTAGCGATCCCCCTTCAACAAAGTATGCAGCCAATTTCGCGTAATATTTCCCTCAGGATTTTCTTTAAGGTAGTGCTGTCTGTTCGTTCTTTCGTAATAACTTACTTTATTAACTCCAAGATCTATCAATGCTTGTAACAATGTCGGATCGGGAACTCCGTCTGGGTGCTGATCGACAAGCTCGCGCAACGATCCAGGCAGTCCTTCGCAACTAACTCCTGCCGTAGTTGCAACAATCCAACGTAGAATTTGAGCCTCATTTTCCATGACGACCCACTCCTTTTTTCTTTTGTCCCAGTCATAGCCATAAGGAGGACACCCTCCTGAAGGAGCACCAAGGTTCTTAGTTTTCGAAATTTTCCCGCTCTGCAATTTTCTACCGATCGCTTTTTTATCCTCGGAGCCAAAGGCAGACATAATCTCAAGCAAAACTCCTCTTGGAATTTCGCCCTGATTGCTAAATACTTTCACCTCGTGAAGGTCCAACAAATCTTGAATGCGACCTCGGATCTCAGCACTTCGAGAACGCAAGAGCCTATCAGTGCTGTCAATAAAGAGACCGTTAATTTCTCCTGTGCGAATCAATTCAATAGCCTCAAACAAGGCTGTATTCTCAGGAATAGATTCGAGATTAAATCCATTGTCCACAAAGAAGACTTTGCTAGGATCCACTTCATCGGAAAGGGGACTTCGGGAATACAGCTCGTACTGTCCGCCATCTTCCTTCAAAAGCCGCTGCTTTTTTAGTTCGATGGGAATGCGTTCAAGCTGTCTTTCTATGGTTTCGTTCTTTTTTTGCTCTTGAGACGACACTCGGCAATACACCAGAAGCTTCAGAGTTGTGTTCATCACAGTTCTCCTCCACGGCTTCTTTTACCAATTCTGCTTCTTTTTCCGTGTTTAAAATTCTGAACAACTGACGATGTTGAGAATCTGATAAAGCTTCTCCTGAATAAGTAACCGTGACTTCGTAGGTATCTTTTTTGTTGAACTGTGCAGGCATGATTTCCTCCACAGCTCTTTTTACCAATCCGAGGCAAAACGAAGACAAAAAAGAAAACTCCCCACAGTACGCAGGTTTCTAGATTTCTATATTTATACTGATATTCGAAAGACCAAGTTTGCGGCTCTCGTTCAAAAGATCTACACCCCAGAAACACAAAAAGATTCCTTTCCAGGAATCTTTAGTGTGTTTGTTTGTTGCGGTAATGGTAGGGGCTGAGGGACTTGAACCCACGATCCTCCCGTTATGAGCGGGATGCTTTAACCAACTAAGCTAAGCCCCCATCGGGCTGGTTAGGAACTACCTTACCAAAAATGATGAGGACTACAAAGCCACAGCGCGCCACCCCGAAATTAATCGAGGGCAAGACAAGCTGGGCTCTTCTTAACCTTATCAAAAATCATCGGCAGTGGAAGCATTCCATAGGACAGAATCTGGTCATTGAAGCATTTAAGGTCAAAATTCTGACCAGCTCTTGCCTCAGCCCAATCCCGAGTTTTTTTAACGATCAAATATCCATAGTAATAAGATGGCGCCTGCCCCGGAGACATCATTGAATAACGACGCAACTCCAGCTCAGCCATCTCTTTCGAAACACCTAATTCCTTGGTGAACACATCGAAAACTCGCTGATCTTTAATTAGACCCAACTGAATCTGCGGATCTAAAAAAGCTCTAGCCATTCTCCAAAGTCGCATTTGCAAAGCAAACAACTTTTCTTCGTCTTTAACATAAGGGTAGACCATGTCCTCAGCATACAAAGCCCAGCCTTCGACATTCACGCTATTCATCGCATAAGTGGCACGAATAATCGACATGCCACCTTCAAGCATACGACTGAATTGAAGATCATGCCCAGGACGCCCCTCATGGGCCGTCAACATGATCGCAGCATATTTGTGGGTAAAGTCGTCATAAGGCATTTTGTCTTTAGCAGTCGGAACTATGAACTCGGGACGCTCCCCTTTATTATTCACAAAAGGAGGCGGATTCAAGTGAGGCACCGGAGCCGCTTTACTTTCAGCATCTCCACCCAGGCGAATCACCAAAGGTTGAGAAGGCAAAGAGGCAATACGATTCTTGATAATGATCTCTTTTAAGCGTGCATCAGCGTCGCGATAAAGCTTTTCAACTTCATCCCTTTTAGTGATTTGCTTCTTTTTAAAATAAGCCACCACGTCTTTAGGCTTCGAAGACTTCAGATGATATTTCTTCGCAAGATTTTTAGCCAAGGCCTCATAACGAGGATACAGCTCTTTATATCCCGCCTCACCAATTTCAATCAATTCCTCGGGACTGACATCAAAGCCGGTCGCCTTCAAGTTGAAGGCATAAAGATCACGAGGCAGCTGAGCTTTGGCTCGGGCCTTCGGTAAAATTTCTGATTTTACAAAAGAATCATAATCCGCAACTTGCTTTTTAAACTTATCAAAGTCCGCCTGCCAATCGGTGCGACCCGTCGCTTTCAAGAGCTCTTCAACGCCGACAACATAAGTTGGACTTTCCGCAAGATAGATCTCGATTTCTTTTTTATACGGGTAAACCGGACTCTTTCCCGCGAACTCTCTGGTCAAATCTTTTGAATGCTCAACACTGGCGATAAGGAACGGTTTATAAGCACCCGTGCCATTGACATACTTCTTAAAACGATCGACAGCCTTTGCCTGTCTTTCCTTTGGACTTTGCGGATTAACCATCATCTGCAAAATCGAAAAGATTTCTTTACTGCCTGAGTCAAAATTCATCACAGCCAGTTTTTTGTTCAGCTCGACACCTTCAATAGTCTGCTGCACCTTCTCTTTAAGAATGGAAATATCTTCAAGGGTCTCACGCGGATGATTCTTTTGAGATTCGACTTCTAATTTAACAAGCCATTTCTTCTCAAAGGCTACAACACGATCTTCATAAGTTGCATCCAAGCCCGTGACCTCCGCATCGAACTCTGGGAATCCCAGCATCGAAGCCATCTCTGGAGAAATAATGCCTCGTTCGCGCGAGTACTGATTGGCAATTTCATCAGACTGACGAATCCAATCTTTTGCAAAATTTTGCGTCGGGGCTTTTTGATGTGAGCAAGATGCCAATACAATCAATGCGGTTACAAGACCTGTCTTCCAAATCATAGAATCTCCCTGTAAACATTGATTTGATTTTCAATTCTGACTATTGGCAATGGCTTTTTGATGACCTCGAAATAAAAAAAGGGAGGACGATGTCCTCCCTTTTAAAAACTTCAATTTTGATTTTAAAACAACCTAGTTATCAACAAAGTTCTTCAACTTATTGCTGCGAGAAGGATGACGAAGCTTACGAAGAGCTTTCGCCTCGATCTGACGGATACGTTCACGAGTTACGTTGAAGTCTTGTCCCACTTCTTCCAAAGTGTGATCTGATTCTTCACCGATACCGAAACGCATACGAAGAACTTTTTCTTCTCTTGGAGTCAAAGTCGAAAGAACACGGCGAGTTTGTTCCGCCAAGTTCAGGTTCACAATCGCTTCTGCCGGATTGATCACCTTTTTGTCTTCGATAAAGTCGCCCAAGTGTGAATCTTCTTCTTCCCCTACTGGAGTTTCCAAAGAAATCGGCTCTTTTGCGATTTTCAAAACTTTACGAACTTTGTCTACCGGCATGTCCATTTTATCCGCGATCTCTTCAGGGGTTGGCTCACGGCCAAGCTCTTGAATGAGGTAACGAGATGTACGAACAAGCTTATTGATAGTCTCGATCATATGAACAGGGATACGGATCGTACGCGCCTGATCGGCAATCGCACGAGTGATCGCCTGACGAATCCACCAAGTTGCGTAAGTCGAGAATTTGTAACCACGACGGTACTCGAACTTATCAACGGCTTTCATCAAACCGATGTTACCTTCCTGGATCAAATCCAAGAATTGCAAACCACGGTTCGTGTACTTCTTAGCGATAGAAACAACCAGACGAAGATTCGCCTCAACCAATTCAGATTTCGCTGCATCGGCCTCACGCTCACCTTTCCAGATGGCAGTGTATGTTTCTTTCACCCAAGTGTGATTCATTTCAGTTTCTGAATCCAAACGCTTGATACGAACTTCAGCTTCTTGAGCTTGAAGCACATAAGATTTGTACTTTTGATAGTTCAAACCTGTATCACGGGTCATTCTTGTTAATTCTTTTTCATTCGACTCAACAAGCTTCATACGTTCAATCATCGAAGCAACGTCTTTAGAGAACGTACGCTCAACACCGTCTTTGATACGACGGCGAAGAGTTCCGATACGACCCACCAAGTTTTTGAACTTGATCACGATACGGTTGATTGTTTTACGGTTGAAGTTCACTGATTCAAAATTCGCCATCAACTTGTCATTCATTAGAACAAGTTCTTTCATGGCTGCTTGACGAGCAGGCGTGTTCGTTTCTTCTTTACGAAGAACTTCGAACTGTTTCGCTGAGGCCTTTTGGTACTCAGTAACTTTGCCGATCAATTCATGAATTTTGTCGATGTATTCTTTTTCGTCGTACTGAGTATCTTCGTCCTCAAGACCACGGAAGATCGCCTTAACTTTGATACGTCCTTCATCAAGACGTTTACCAAGTTGGATGATCTCGTAAGTTCCAAGTGGAGACAAAAGGATCGCACGAACGATCTCGCGCTCCCCTTTTTCAATACGGCGGGCGATCTCAACTTCACCTTCACGTGTAAGCAAAGAGACGCTACCCATTTTACGCAAATAAAGACGAACAGGGTCATTGCCCTTAACGTCTTCGCTTTCAGCTTTTTCTTCTTCATCTACTTCTTCGTCGTCCGAATCAGGGCTTTCAAGGAATGAACCTTCGCCCTCTTCGTCTTTCGAAGTTTCAGACAAGTCTGAAATTACTACACCACCAGCCTCTAGGCCATGCATGAAGGCATCTAGAGCTGCAGGGGCGATAATTTCAGGAGGAAGGAGGTCGTTGATCTCTTCGATCGTCAACGCGCCTTTCTCTTTTGCAAGCTTCAGAAACTTCTGAATTTCTTCTTTAATTAGAAGTTCTTGTTCTTGCAAAGAAAGAACTTTAACAGGTTCTTTCTCTTGTTTGTTTGGTAGGTTTTGTTTCATCAATACCTCGCCTTTACCCTTTATTCAGAGAGAGTCTATCTCTATGAGCTTTCATAATCTGTTCCAACTTTTCTGAGCTTGGCTCGGACTTTAATTCCTGAGCCAATTGCTTCGCTTGATCGCGCAAGAAATTGTCGCGCACTCGCTTAAAGCAATCGCCTAGAAGCTTTGCTTCTTTCTCTTCATCGAACCCTGGATCGCCATCAGTGTTTGGCTCCGCTACAAATAATAACTCAGGGTGATCTACATAAGAGACTAGAAGACTGGTCAATTTATCAAACTTATTAAGATCTTGTCTATACACATCGGAGGCTTTCTCAAGGATCTTTTTCACTCCTGAGTGCGCGATGTAGTCGAGTGCTTTTTCACTCACAAAACGCTCGAAGTTGGCACGACTTTTGAGCACTAGGCCCAGCAGCATTACCTCGGCTTTGGAGGCACCCTTCAAGCTAATTTTGCCTCCCTCTGCAGAGTCTGACACAGCAGAAGTAGGTGTTGGGTTAGCATTTTGAGGCTGCATGCTTGGCTGCACCGTCCTAGAGATTCCAGGCCTGTTCTGTGAATATACAGGACCGCTGCTTTGTAGCCCCACAGCCTGACGAAGCCAAGGTAGGGTCACGCTCATCTTCTGAGCAGCCTCAGCCAGGTACAAGTCGCGCAAACGTTGATCCGGGATCACGTCGTACAAAGGCTTCAATTTATCCGCAAGCTTCACCTTCTCTGAAGCGTCGCCGCGATAGCCTTCCATCCAACGGGCCAAGATCATCACAAACAAGTCTGGAGCGCGCTCTAGCTCAATTTTCAAAGCCTCGGCGCCATACTTCTTCACATAGTCATCAGGGTCCATATTGTTTGGAAGAGTCAATCCCTTCGGATACAAGTCCGCCGCCAATAAAATCGGCAAACTTCTTTCCGCCGCTTCCATTCCCGCAGAGTCACCATCAAACAGCGCCACCACATTTTTGGTCATGCGTTTTAGCATGCGTCCATGATCTGGCGTCAGCGCGGTTCCCATGGTCGCAACAGAATTGCGAATACCCGCTTGATAAAGCGAAACAAGATCCATGTAGCCTTCAACAATCAAGGCCATGTCTTCACTGCGAATATATTTTGCCGTCTGAGAAAGTCCGTACAGAACTTTTCCCTTGATGAATACCGGCGTCTCTGGAGAATTTAAATATTTTGGTTCAGTTTCTTTTTTCTCTAAGTAACGTCCACCGAATGCAATGGGTTCACCCATTGGAGAAAAGATCGGGAACATCAAACGATCTCTGAAAAGATCGAAGTAACCTGGCTTGCCATTGCGGGCTTTTACTAAGCGCGCTTCTTCTGCCAAGGCCATGGAGATGTACTTACCTTGCAGATGTCTTTCCAGACCATCCCACTCAGCAATGGCGTAACCAATGCCGAAAGTTTCGATCACTTCCTGGGAAAGTCCACGACTTGCGATATATTTTTTCACTGGGTGATCATTAGAAACGCGCTTCAATTGATCAGAAAAATAATCGGCGGCGATTTTATTCGCCTTCATAAGCTGTTTCTTTTTATCTGCAAGCTGATCGCGATTTGGATCATCATTTTCAGGAGCCGGAATCGGAATACTGGCGCGATTCGCAAGATACTCTACAGCCTCAGGAAAGTTCATACCTTGGTAGTCACGCAAGAATGAGAACATGTTCCCGCTCTTGTGACAGCCGAAGCAATGATAGACCTGCTTGGTTTCCGAAACCGAGAACGACGCTGTTTTTTCAGCGTGATCTGGAAACGGACAGCGGCCCATAAGGCCGCTACCACTAGGTTTTAGCTGTGTGTATTGAGAAATGAGGTCGACAAGGTTATTAGCCTCAGAAACCTTCTCAATAAAGTCTTGAGAAAATCGCATGCCTGCTTACGCTCCGACAGACAGAGTCTCAAAGACAGCCATGAACTGTTTTGCGATCTCCGTCTGTATTCAAAAGTTTTCTCTTAATTTCCGAGTGAACTGCCCATAAAGAACGTGTTCACGCTTTGACTTCCGTCAAGGTCCAGAAATTAAGCCAATTTAGCTTTGATAACTTCGCTTACGATTTTGTTGTCGGCGGCGCCACCGGATTTTGCGATGACTTCTTTCATCACAGGACCCATGTCCTTCACGGTTTTAGCACCCAATGCTGCAATAACTTCTACAACCAAAGCTTCAATTTGTTCACGGCCCATTTGCGCTGGCAAATAAACCTCAAGAACTTTCAACTCTGCTGTTTCTTGATCAACTAGATCCTGACGGCCAGCTTGTTGAAACTGATCGATGGATTCTTTTCTTTGTTTTACTAATTTTTTGATTACGAGCAACACTTCATCGGGAGTGATTGCATCCGGGCGCATATCGATTTCACGATTTTTGATCGCAGCTTGGAGCATACGAAGAGCTCCCAACTTAACTGATTCTTTTGCGATCATTGCGGCTTTAACATCAGCGGCTAATTTGTCTCTGATTTCCATAGGGTCTCCCAAAGTCATAAGAAGGAATTGAAGGAAAAGGCCTATTTTACATAGCTATATTATAATTATAGCTTTTTATAGAACAGAGGCGACCATGGGCCGCCTCTTGTTACCTTAGCTTGAAAAACTTAGTTCCTATTCAGAACTAGTCGTTCCAACCTTTTCTAGATTTCTTAACAGCGCGCTTACGAGCTGCGATAGATTTCTTTTTAAGTCTTACTGAAGGCTTTTCAAAGTGTTCACGTTTTTTAACTTCAGAAAGAATACCTGCTTTTTCGCAAGATTTTTTGAATTTTCTGAATGCAGATTCGAAAGACTCTCCGTCTTTGATCTTAACCATTGCCACGACAATCACCTTCCCTTCAACTGTGGAAACAAGAAGCAGAGTGTATAACAAAGCAGCAGCAAAGGGGCAACCCTATGAGGTCGTGACGCGGCGAATTGTTCATTTGCCGGATATACCCTTTTCCACGAAGTTCGCGTAGGGTTTTGTCATATATAGTTATCTACTTAATTTTATTGAGATTATCAGTAACTTTAAGGGTTTAAAAATCACCTGGATTTGAGGCACATGGATTCTGAATTTTCTTCGCAAGATGAAAAATGGATGCGGGAAGCGCTGAAACTGGCAGTTCAAGCCGGTGAAAAAGGCGAAGTTCCTGTGGGAGCGGTCTTAATCTCTCCATCCGGCCAGATCCTTTCCAAAGGTTCCAATGTGCGCGAGACCCTGACGACTCCCCTTGGTCATGCGGAGCTTTTGGCGATTCACCGGGCCTCCAAAAAACTTCAGTCGTGGCGCCTAGAAGACTGCACTTTGTATGTGACCCTTGAACCTTGCGTGATGTGCGCAGGAGCCATTCAACAAGCTCGCCTAGGCCGCGTTGTCTATGGTGCTTCAGACGAAAAAGCTGGTGGCGTTGACAGCCTTTATAAAATTCTTACCGACGGTCGCCTCAATCACCAAGTCAAAGTGACTCGTGGAGTTTTGGCAGCAGAGTGCTCGAAGATGTTGAGCGTTTTTTTTCAAAACCGTCGCGATGAAATAAAAAAAGAAAAGTCGGAAAAAAATTATCGCCAGCGCGCCTCGGTCATCGTTGTTCATAAAAATAAAATTTTGGGATTCAATGCCGTCGATCCTCACTCTGGTACAAAATATTTTTTTATGCCCGGTGGCGGCGTTGAAGATGGCGAATCTGCTGCACTAGCTGCGCAACGAGAAACTCTCGAGGAAACAGGATATAAAATTCGTGTTCTTGAAGAGACTGAATTTCGCAGAAAGTACGACTTTCCTTGGAACGGCAAGATCAATGCTTGTGACACAACTTTTTACTTAGGAATCCTTGATGAGAATTGGCACGAGCCCACAGATGTGGCCGATGCTGACTATCATCGAGGAGTTCAGTGGATTGATGTAAAGAACGTTGATAGAATATTCTCATACAATAAAGATATTCTTTGGGCCGTCCAAAAATTAGTAAAGGTGGCCAAGAAACGACGACTTTAGGAGGCACATGTTTCACCTAATTCTTTCCATTGCCCTAGCAGCCAGTGCACCTGAAGCCACTCCTGTTACAAAGTCGACGCCGATTTCTCTTTCTGAAGTCGCAAGTAAACTGAATGAAAAACTTCCTGAAGAAAAAAAGATCATCATTCCATCCGCGGGAAGCAGACAGTTTTTTGTTAAGATCAATGACTTTAGGAATTCTTCTAGCGCTCCAAAAGTCACCAAAGACGTTTTGAAAATTTCAGATCTTTCAATCCAGGGGTGCAATGCGTTTGCGTGGGACTTTGGTGGCGATGTGCATTTGTTCGAGTTCAGTAAGGCCTTCAAAACTGCTCGCGAGCAGATCTCTAAGGAGCGCAGCCTGCCCAAGGCTTTGCAACTTGTGCGCGTCGGACTTATGGCCACTCAATGTAAAGGGCCTGTGATCTTCAATGCTCTGGGAGCTGAATGGTTGAAAAGCTCTTTGGAACTTTTAAAATCACTTCCCCATAAAAAAGCCAAAAAAGATGACAAGATGAGACTGCAGTCTTTGCAGGAGCAAGTGTTAGGATTAAGTGGTGAAAAAATCCTTAAGGAAAGTTTACGCTTTGAAGTTCTTACCTCTTCCGCTTTAATCGCTCGCTCCATCGAAGAGGGACATGGAAGCTCTTGGCTTAATTCTTCCGAGGCGGCACCAACTGCTGAAAAGCCGGATTTCTGGCAGCAATTCCTGACAGATAAGTCTTTAAAGTTAGATTGGGATCGTCACACACAAATCACAAGTGATCTTCTTTCGGCAATCGAAGCTTCCAAAGGGCCTGAATTTAAAAAATACCGCGAACAAATCGATAAAGACTATAACGAGGGACTTGAGAGTTTATGGAAAGATCTCAAGCTTTCAAATCTTGGAATTGAAACTGCCAATGACTTGAAAGATGACAAGAAACTTGTATCGATCGTCACAAGACTTGAGAAAGATCAGCCGGCACTTGAGGAGCTTAGAAAGAGCTTCAATGAACACCCTGAGGTTTCATCTTATTTCTTTAAAATCGCTTTACAAAATCTTTCCGTGAAAGAGTCGTTCTTCGCGAAGTTTGATGAAAAACTAAGTGATATTAAAAAATTGGCCCAGGCTCTTACTAAGTAAGTTTTCTTGGAAAATCGATCAAAGAGTGTGATCTAGAAAAACAAAAAGCGGAAGTTTCCATCCGCTTTTTGTTTTTACGCGCTGTAGACCCGAAAAAGAAGCAGGTGCCTTTTTACTCTTGGGCTTCGAGGCGATAACCCAAAGATGGAACGGCTACGATGCGGCCGTTAAATTTTTGGATTTTACGTTTTAGATAATTGATTTGCGAATCGACATTTCGAGAAGTCACTTCCGTGTCTCCCCAAATTTCCATCAAACACCTTTCGCGCGTTACTAGGTGGTTCTTCGCAGCGACTAGCATCTTTAAGATATCGAATTGCTTTGGAGTTAGGTTTACTTCTTCTCCATCAACATAAACTTGACGAGAAAGAAGATTCATTTTCAAGTTTGCAGCGGTCAGTTCAGCCGCAACTTCCGGCTCCTTCTCTGAAAGACGCGCTTTGATTCTAAGAATCAACTCTTTAACATGAAACGGTTTTGAAATGAAATCATCCGCACCAGTTTCAAATGCCTTAATGCGTTCGTCGATCGTTGCTGCGCCAGAAACGAAAATGATTGGCGTATTTTTAGTCGCATCATTTTCTTTAACTTCACGGCAAACATCAACGCCCAGCAAACCCGGCATTTTGTAGTCTAACAAAATAAGATCTGGTTTCTTTTCATTGATAAGATTAACCGCAGACAAACTGTCTGAAGTGTAAGAGCAGTCATAGGTAGAGCTCAAAATCTCTGCCAAAAGTTTGCAACTTTCTTCATAGTCATCAACGATCACTATCCTTTTTGAAGCCAAACCTGCTCTCCTCGTGGACTCTGTAATGTTCATAAACATATTCATATTTGAAGAATGTCGCTTAACGAACAAAAATACAAGTTACTAAAAGTCCAGATTTACATGCCCTTATAGCGTAGGCCCTTCGCATCAAGAATCTTCTTAAGTTGTTCGCGTTTATCGCCTTGAATTTCAATTATGCCATGCTTCTCGCCGAGGTTAAATGAACCGCCGACGCCACATTTCGCTTTGAGCTCTTTTGATAGGTCTTTGAGGTAATTTTCGTTCCTTGGGAATCCGTCGAGAACCGTGACTGTCTTGCCTCCGCGGCCGTTCTTCTCTAGGCGAAAAACCACAGTAAATTTTGCACCCTCGACAGAATCTTCAGGTCGACAACGACACTCTGACTTCAACTCTTTGCAATCGGAACAAGTGACGTTGTCTTTGGGATCGGTACTATAAACTAAACGAGTATTCTTCATGAACCTGTGCTCTCTTGATTTGACGAATTGGCGCTTGGGCCCTCACCCAATTTATGCTGGGTATATTCTCTTCCGTCAAATCTGAAAAGCTGCGGGCTCTCGTCCATCACTGTGGCGATGTTCACCGGTCTTTTCCAGAGCTTAAATACGTTTTTCAAAGTTTCACTCATGAAATCGGGCTGCATGTCGATGCCTTCATGCAGATGCGTCAGTAAAAGTTCTCCGCGATTTTCGAAGTTTGCATCCTCAATGCGAATGATCGGTTGTCCAAAGTTCGTCATATGGAAAAGTAATTGCGCTTTGATCGCTTTGAAATTCTGCGTATCGACTTCAAACTTCTGAGTCTTCTTATTAAATTTATAGACGAAAATTTTATTCTTAACGCAGAACTCTTCTGTTAAGAATTGATCAATAAATGTCACGTCGTTGCATACTTTACGAACTTCAAAGATTTTATCGCGACCGAGATTTAATTTTTTATCCCAGTGCTTTCTTTCGCGCACGTCATCGCATTCGTCCCACTCACGGCCGAATTGACCTTTGTTCCAACGCTCTTCGATATTGCGCATAAGTTCAATACCCACTTTGTATGGGTTATATCCATTCGGCGCCATTCCCATAACACCAGCGTGATGATCGGCGAAATCAATGATCTCGGAATCATCAAGGATCTTGGTCGTCATCAATTTAGAATGCCAGTACGAAGCCCAACCCTCATTCATGGTCTTTGTCATACCTTGCGGAGAGAAATAGTAGGCTTCGTCTCTGATAATCGTCAGAACATCCACTTGCCAATCCGCGAGAGGCGCATGGTGAATGAGGAACTTCAGAAGATCTTTTTCGGGTTCTGCCGGAAATCTTTGCGCTTTCTCAAAAGCCTCATCTTCCGCACGTTTCTTTTGCTCCGCCACGAATGCAGGCGGATTGATATAATCGCGCATGTAATCGCGATCCACTCTAAGTAAATAATTATTCTCTTTTGGAGGCTCTGGCGACTTAGTCACAGACTTTTCCACAAAGGGACTATAACGGTCGATCAGATTTTCGACGCTCAAGCAAACATCGATGAAGTTTTCCACAACATCAATACCATAGCGATCCATGTAGCGACGAATACGAGTCGCATGATTCGCCATTTGGTCCATCATTTTTCTATTTGTCTTCGAAAACCAGATATTGTTCTTAAAGAAATCGCAGTGACCATACACGTGAGCCATCACGAGCTTTTGGTCCATCATCGCGTTGCCTTCCATCAAGTAGGCATAACAAGGATCGGTATTGATCACCATCTCGTAAATCTTCGAAAGGCCATACTCATAACTCTTCGAAAGATGTTCGTACTCCATCCCAAATTTCCAGTGAGGATAACGAACTGGGAAGCCACCATAGGCCGCGAATTGATTGATTTGATCGTAAGTGATCAACTCAAAAATAGTTTCGAAGCAGTCCAGACCGGCGTCCTTCGCGATCTGACAAATTCTTTTTCTCTCTGCTTCTAACTCGGGTGTTAAATTAGCCATATGGTTCGCCTCTCTAAAAATAAGTCAGGCCTATTAATGCCTCGCGTGGCAAAAAGGTACGGCGTACCTTTCGGGTTATCTTCCTTTGCCGAGGAAATCTTTGATGGAATCGAGGATTTTGTCTCGGGTTTCGATTTGGCTTGTTGTAATTCGTTCGTCTTCGCCGAATTCTTTTTGCAAATCTTTGAGGAACTGGCCACTGCCGTATTTACTTTCGACTTGGCCGTATCCGAATTGGTTGCAGTTAGGAAGGAAGAACTCCTGTAACATCTTAATACATAGACGCGTATCTTCGCCGCTCCAGTTATCGCCATCTGAAAAATGGAACGGATAAATGTTCCACTCATTCACAGAGTAATCAGCTTGGATGATTTCTTGGCAAAGCTTGTAAGCTGAACTGATAAGAGTTCCGCCGGACTCGCTCGTTCTAAAGAACGTGTCTTCATCAACTTCTTTTGCCGCAGCATCATGGATTATGAAACGAGTTTCCAAACCTTTATAATGCTTCTTAAGCCAAGTATTGATCCAAAAGCTTTCCAAACGAACAATCTCTTTTTGCTCGTCTCCCATACTGCCCGATACGTCCATCATGTAAATCACGACAGCCTGAGTTTGCGGCTTCGTCACTTTCTTGAAGGACTTGTATTTCATATCGCGTTTGATCGGCAGAACCATCGGATCTTCAGCATTGTAACTTCCTGAAGAAACATGGCGCTTCAATGCCTGCTTATAGGAAGATTTAAAATGGCGCAAACCCTCAGGTCCGACAGGAGCAAGTCCTGTGAACTTGGTCTTCACCGCTTCAATGTTTTTAGAACCTTTGGGTTGGATACGCGGAAGCTCTAACTTCTCACCAAGGATGTCAGCCAGTTCATCCATCGACAGTTCAACTTCAAGAAGATGCTCACCAGGAGCTTCACCTGCTTGACCTTGTCCACCTTCACCGGGATCCCCGACATCTTGACCAGGCTGACCTTCACCTTGGCCAACCCCGCCAGATTGTTTGGGACCGTAACGGAAATTTGGAATATCAATGCGAGGAAGCGGAATCTTAACGAGCTCGTCCTCACGCTTCCCAATCATTTCGCCTTGGGAAACGTACTTGCGTAGGTCTTCTTTAACCTTGCCTTTGACGATGTCTTTAAATCGATTTTGATCTTCCCGTATCGACATTATTTACTCTTTACATCCCCACGAGCGAAGATACTAGCAACGTAATGAAGTACGTCCGTCGCAGAAATCTCATCATAACCAAAGTCTTTGATGAGACGGGTTTTAACTACATCAATCTTTTCTTGAGTGTCTTTGTCGGCAACGTTACTTACAAGAGTCGTCAACTTGATGCTGTCTTTTTGATCTTCAAAAAGCTTCAGCTCAATCGCTTTATGCAAGCGTTCGTTCATCTTGTAGTTAAACTTCTTACCTTCCAAAGCCAGGGCGCCGATGTAATTCATAATCTCGCGACGGAAATCGTCTTTGCGAGATTCAGGAATTTCGATCTTATCTTCGATCGATCTCATCAAACGCTCATCCGGTTCCTCATCGTTACCCGTGAATTGATTTCTTACGCGCTCTCTTTGCGTGTAAGCCTTCACGTTATCGATGTAGTTACCACAAAGTCTTTGCATCGCGCTTTCATCGGCGCTGATCGCTCTTTGCACTTCAGCCTTAATAATCTCTTCGTATTCTTGCATCACCACGCCAAGAAGCTCGCGGTACTCAGTCTTCAGTTCTTCATTTGAAATCAACGAGTGACTCTTCAGACCTGATTCCAATTCCTTAAAGACCATGAACGGATTCACGGAACCTTTATTGGATTGTTGTGCCGCCACCAGGGCATTTGATAACTTATCTTGGATATAACGAGCCGAGATACCCTCAAGACCTTCACGTTGAGTTTCCTTACGAAGCTCACGCACGTTGTCTTCCGTATAGTTCGCCAAAGTTTTACCGTTATACAATTTTAGTTTTTGCAAACGAGTGAGGTTTGCCTTTTTAGGTTTTTCCAAACGCGTGAGGATCGCCCACATCGCCGCCATTTCAACTGTATGAGGAGCAATGGAAATGCCACGCACCTTTTGAGAATTGAAATCACGTTTATAGATATTCACTTCATCTCTCCAACGAGTGATATAAGGAATATCTATTTTCACAGTACGGTCACGAAGAGCTTCCATGAATTCGTTGTCTTGAAGACGACGGTACTCTGGCTCATTCGTATGACCGATGATCACTTCATCGATATGGGTCTGCGCGAATTTTTTAGGTTTAACTCTGTGTTCTTGTGACGCTCCCAAAAGATCGTACAAGAAGGCCACATCCAACTTCAAAACCTCGACGAACTCAATCATACCGCGATTCGCGATATTGAACTCTCCGTCGAAATTGAAGGCGCGCGGATCTGAATCTGAACCGTACTCTGCAATCTTACGATAATTGATATCACCTGTAAGTTCCGTCGAGTCTTGATTCTTTTCGTCTTTCGGTTGGAAAGTACCAATCCCTACGCGGTCAGCCTCAGACAAGAACAGACGTCTTACGCGGACATGCTTGAAGACTTGCATCAAGTCGCCGTCGTATTTTTCCATCAAAGCTTTAAAGATAAAGCGTGATGGAGGACTAAGTTCACCATCCACATTGACGCGGAAGGTGCCGTCTTGGCCTTTATTCAAAGATTCATAAACTGATGAGCGAAGGTCATCTGGAATCAAAAGCAAAGGCTCTTCGTTCATTGGCGTTGGGAAGATCTTAACTCCCTTACCCAGAATTCCATCGAGTTCTAACTTTTCATCAACCCAATCAAATGTGTAAACCGCACCTGTATCAGAGAAAGAATAGCGCTCAAGGCCTTTCTTTAACATACGACAGATTGTGGACTTTGCAGACCCCACCGGACCATGAAGAAGAATGACACGTTTCTCGGTTCCATAACCAAGAGCCGCGGCCTTCAATACGTTCACTAGTTTCATCAACTGAACATCCAAACCAAACACAGCATCTTTGCCATTATTGAATTTGTCATCGAAGAATTTGTAGCGAACTACTTCTTTCTTGAAGTCGGTGTACGTCTCTGTGCCTTCTTCAACAATCATGTCAAACATGCGTTGATAGGCATTACGTGTGACCTTCGGATTTTTCTTGATGATATCAAGATATTCGTCAAAGGTGCCGCTCCAATGTGCTTTTGCAGTCGCGCTTGAGTTTTGCCAGTTGGCTACTAGCGAATGAAGGTCGAACTTAGAGGCCATATTATCTCCCCCGGTGGTGATGGGTGACACACCTACTGAGTTAGATTATGCATCAATCCTAGACGGTTAACGAGTTTTTTAATTTATTTGTATTGCCTTGAAGCCCTCGGGTTGTTTCAGAGTGAATATCTCATTCTTAAACTGGACTTCAGTCTGGGGAGCTTTGAACAACCACTGCATCTCAAATTGCGGGGCCGTAATTACAACTTTTTTCTGTCCTTCATTTCTATCTTTCCACTCAATGTGAATAGCACGCTGAAGGTTTTCACATCTTGCAATCAATCCTACTGCATCTGAGTAGCATTTCCAACCCATGCCACGCACAGGTTCATCAAAGGCAATATAGGTCAAATTCATGGGATGTAAAGGCAAACCTATCATTCGTGCGACGGCACTTTCTGAGTTTCTGCCATAATAAAATTTCTTTTCAGGATAGATGGCATAAGAAATTTCTTTGGGAGACATAACTAAACTTGCTACCTGGAAGCCCAATAAAGCCGTGATTTCTAGTCTAGCTCGTTCATTTTTGATCGCCATAATATCTATATTTACGGACTGAGTTTTTTGATCTTTAAGATTGCGAATCAAAGCTTTGGTTTCCCACTGAGCTTTTTGAAAGGTTCCTTCTTGCACAGGCTTCGTCGCGCATCCACTGAAAACAAGAGCTGCACAAAGTAGCATTGAAGAAGCAATTAAAGGCGAGACAAAAAAGAGATTGAACCTATTTTTCATTCCCTTAGCATAGGGAAATGAATCCTGTTAAACAAGCTCTGATCGCATTTAAAACTAATTGGAAAGAAAGTCTTTACCTGGGGGCTGCGGCAACCGTGTTTATTTTCTTTTCGCAGATTGTTCCTTTTATTGGGGCTTTTCTAATTTCCATTGGCCTGTTGATCTTTCAAGAGCTCACAAACATTCGCCTTGAAACTGGAAAATGGAAAATGGATCTCACCCACTTCCGCAACGATTGGATGTCTTTAATCATCACCGCTATCGTACTCATGCCTACGGGTATTTTATTGGGCTCAGCTTTTGGCATCTTACAAAGTCCCGAGGCTCACTGGCGCAGCCTGCCGACGTCTCTGTCACTCTTCATATTGGGTATCTATTTTTATATGATTCTGTCCCATGGATTCAATCTTCAGCAACGTCAACGAGTTGGCATTGCCCGCACACTCGATATGTCCGCTCTAGCTTCCGTCAAAAATTTTAAATTGTATTTAGTGGCAAGTTTCTATGTCAGTGTCGCCTTGATGATCGGCGGACTTTTGCGAGGAGCAGGCTTTGTTCTTGCTCTGCCCTTTTTATTCTATGCCGGCTACTATGTTTTCGCCGACATGAATTCTAGAGACGCTTTTAAAAAAGGTTCTTAAAGAAGCTTCCAACTTTTGAGAAGAAGTTGCTAAAGAATCCACCGCCCTCTGAAGTTTGCGGCAAACTTGAAACCGATGCAGATGCAATCGGCTGAGACGAAGCCGCCAAAGAGGCTGCCTTTCGTTTACCTTCTAAAATATCGCGCGGTGAAGCCGAAACCACAGTGCTAGATCCGCAAGCTTTTTGAATTTGCTGGAACTGGTTCTGCATACGGCTGTGAATCATCGAAAAACTGCCATCTTGACCGTTACACACTCCGCTTGTGTCCCCTTGAACACAATAAGATCTTGTCAACTTGCCATAGCTGTCTTCAAGCATAACCGTATTCTGTCTGATCAACTCACTCTCAACCAAAGAGTCCGTGTCTTTATCAACAGTCTTGCTCATCGCAATCATATTCAAGCAGCTCTTTTGATGATCTTGATAATTCTGTTGCTCCATGCACAGGTAGCTACATTTTTGTGTTGTTGAAGCACTCTGGCACGAGCAATTATTTTGCGAAACCAGATCATTCATATCGTCTAATTTGCTGTCTTTACATTCATTACGTTTTTTTCGATCTGAAGCTAACGACTTATTAGCCTCTTGAGTTGCTTTTTCAGCGCCTGTCGCCAAGCCGACCATATCCTGCAACAGCACAGAGCGTGCATTATGCATCTGCAGTTCGACGTTTGCCCATTGCTGGTACATACGATCAAATCCAGCGCACAGCTCTGCTTGAGAACGTGGCTGCTCAGATTGAAGAATCGGTTGCATCTGTTTTAAAAGCTCAACTTGTTGGCTCATTTCACGAATAGCCGCACTACACTGCATGCGTGAAGCTGTATCAGACGATTTGTCCATAGAGCTTTGCATTTTTCGAATGTCACTCTCGAGCAATAAGCGACGATCTTCAAGTTCATTGGCCACAGTCAAAGGATCTTTTCCATTCAATGAAGCCAAAACTGCTAAACGCAATTGCACGTTCTTATCAATTTCTGCCACTTTTTCTGAAAGCTTTTGCAAATCATCCCAGGCTTTTTGCCCACGACCCGTCATGCGCTCACGCGTGGCCGGATCCATTTGACCTGTCACTTCGTAGAAAATCTTTTTTACCAAAGTAGCCGCGCCGTCTGTTGCGAACTGCACTAGCATCGACCCTAAGGTATAACCGAAACCACTTGCCAGACCGATTTTAAAGAATGTTTTTGGATCTTGAAAACCCTTCAACGTAGAGTTGATATCACTGACGGAGTTCTTCATCACATCCGTAGAGTTCGCGATAGTTCCCTGAATTGAATGAGCCTCCCCAGACAAACGATCCACCGCACCGGATGCATTGTTGATCGAACTGGCAACATTGTTTCCAGCACCAGCAATATTATTTCCAGCTCCGGCTAAGCCATCCACGGAACCTCTGATTCCGCTCACTGATGAAGTCAGACCATTCAAAGATCCCGTAACACCTGACAAGGCACCTGAATCAATGTTGATATTCGGAATGCTACCATTATAGCCGCTGGTTAAATTCGCCAAAGAAAAGCCGTCGGCCGCATAAGCAGAACTTACGAAGAAGTCAAAAAGACGACTCCAGTTTTTGTTAAGTTCAAGGGAAGCAACAGCCTTAGTGCCTTCAACTTGCTGACGTTGTAACAACTCTGCTTCATAATAAGTCGGCAGCATGTAAGCAATGCGAATGCTTGCCACAGAATAACGGAAATTCTTTTTGTCTTTTGATACAAAAAGTTTAATCAAACGCGCATCATTTGGAGCAGGCGCCTCATAAGCAATATAAGATCCACGATCTTCTTTTTTCCACGCCTTAATCCCCATAAGCTTCGACATTTCTGCCGCTAAGTCTTTAGGAATTCCTTTACCGGTTGGAGACTTGATTTCACCTGAAGTCATCGTAGCCACAGGAATAATATTTCCACGCAATCTGATCATGCGTTGACGACCTTGAGTCGTAACTTCAACTCCGCCCTCTGAGATCGAATACTTGTCCGAAGTCGCCCAGTTTTTTTCAATGGATGAAATAGCTTCAGGGCTTGCTGATTTAGCAAGCCCTAAAGAAGAAGATAATAGTATTAAAAGTCCGAGTACGTACGCATTCATTAGAAACTCTCTCTTACTTACTAGTATGTTCAGCTACTGGAGCCTCCACCGAAGCTGGAAGTCGTGGAGTGCTCAACTCTTGTTTTTCAATCGCAGTGATCTTGTTGCGAATTTCTTGAACCTTGTGTTTGTCAGATTCCAAGTCCGCAGCTTTGCGATACATCTTTTTAGCTTTATCCACCATAGATTGCTTGTAGTAAGCATCTCCAAGATGCTCTGCGATCACACTGACAGTTCCTTGGAACTTATGTGCTGCCTCTAAGAACTTAACTGCTTCTGTGAATTTGCTTTGCTTGTACAAAATCCAACCCAATGTATCGAGCACATAACCATCTTGCGGCTCCAGCTCCATCGCACGACGAGCTAGCTTTTCTGCATCTGGAAGATTTTGATTCAATTCCGCCCATGTGAAGGCCAAGTAATTCAAGCCTTGTACATGGTTTGGATCCAGCTCCAAAACTTTCTTCATTTCAGTGATCACAACATCTTTTTTGCCAAGGCGATCATTGATAGTTCCATAATAGAATCTCAACTGAGCATTATCTGGAAACTTCGCCAAACCTTGCTCAAGAACTTTAGCCGCAGCTTTATAGTCATTCTTCTCGTCCAACAACGAAGCATACATCGCATAAACTTGTGGCTGGTCGCTTTTCTCTGCCAAACCTTTGGAAATCACTTCCACTGCTTCGTCCAGGCGATTCATACCTTTAAGAAGATAAGCTGAATGAACCGTCGCCTCGCCAAAGAATGTGCTCGATGCGGGAATTTTTTTGAATTCACGAATAGCTTTTTCATTTTGGTGAGTCTCTTCGTAAACCGCAGCCAGATAGAATCGAACTTTGTCTGACTCTGGAGCTTCTTTAAGAACAGCTTCCAATTTTTCAGTCGCAAGAGGATATTTCTTTTGTTCGATCAAGATCAGGGCCATCTTCATTTTTACATTCAACGGCTCATCTGTGTATTGCTCCAACACTTCAAGTTGCTCGTAAGCCAGGTCGTATTTGCCCTGCTCAATAAATGTTTGAGATAAAACCTCTGCGATTTTAGGACTTGGAGTATTTTCCTTTTGGAAATTGCGATACAAAGTGATCGCCTTCGCTTCATTCTTTTGTTTGCCATACAAAGCACCCAAAGAAAGAACCGCGTCAGCGAAATCTGGCTTCATAACCAAAGCTTTTTTGAAAGCGGCTTCAGCAGCTTTTTGGAATTTAGGCTCTGGCTGCTCCATGCGCACGCGACCGATATAATATTGCGCAAGATATGGAGATGCATAATCTGGATTTTTCACCAAAGATTCAAAATAGCCCACTGCCTTGTCTGATTGCTTTTGTTCAGAATATAAAGCGCCAATGTACAAAGGAGCTTCGGTATTCTTTGGATCCAGTTTCAATACCGTGTGATATTGATCCATCGCCTTCGGATACAACTTCATTGAAGAGTACAAACCACCCAGCAACAAATGTGCATCAACGTTTTTGTCATCTTTCTTCACAGCTTCCTCTGCTTGTGACAAAGATTCAGAAATCATGCCTTGCTTCAAGTATTCACCAGCTAAACGCATGTTCACTGTTGGAGAATTCTGATCGTAAACCAAAGTCATCTTAAATGACTCAACTGCTTTCGCAGAATTTCCCTCAAGGCTGTAAGCCTCACCCATCGAGAAGTAATAGTCTGCTTGGGTACGCATATAGAGAGGATCTAGCGTTGCTTCACCATCTTTATTGCTAATCACAGGAGGAGTGAGTGATGCAGGTGCACGGTTCTTATCATCGAAAGACGCTTCGTAATAAGGTGCTTTGTCATTTTCATTCGTCGTGAATGTCGCGCAGGCAGTGAGTGAGAGAAGAATATTCGCCAAAATCGCGGTCTTAGTGAAGGAAAGCATGAAATCTCCTTAGTCACTAGGCTGATCGGCGAATTTTGAGAAGATCTTGACGACTCAGGACTTCATCAGGACTTTAGTTCTGAGTCATACTCAGGACGACTCCGATGTCGTCACCTGAATAGGTGGGCTGACCGGATATGACTTTGGTTTCATTTTCCAAATCTGCCGTGTCGGCTTTCTTGTTTGGTCCCGATGACCAAACAAGGATGCGCATTGGCTTGTTCTTTTCTGCTGAAAGGATCCGGTAATGATACGGTTGTCCCCAAGGATCAGTCCCCATGGTTCCAGTGGTTCTGAGGCTCTCTAGGCTTGCTTCTTGGGGCACTGAGGCAGGAATGCGGCCTGATTTGCCAGAAGACAGGGCTGAAGTTTTTGCCGCTTCGCGATAAATTTGCACGACTTGATAGCCAACGACCTCCGCCTTCTGCAAAGCAGCATCAATTTCATTGTCCTGATAGGAGCGGTTCCAGGGCGCAGCAATGATTGCAGCTGAAAAGCCAACAAGTCCCAACAAAGTCAGAACTCCAGATGACTTAAACTCTTGTTTTCGCTCATTATTCATTAAATTTTTTCCTGCAAAGTGATTGGCCTATCTTACCTTTCGGCAGGCTTTTGGAAGAACTTTAGACAAAGGTCTAACAATTTTATAAAACAAACTTAAGTTTGTATCGACTCGGAATCCCGAAGTTGGATTTAATAACGCCTAGAGTCTTTTCTTTTGATCTGAGGACCGCTTGACAAGGGGTGGCGCCGGCGATAGGTTGCGCCCATCGACCGGGGGATGTGCTGAATACTTTAGCACTTAATCAGTTGATAATTTTGGGAAAATTTCAAATTGGGAGGCACTTTTGATCAACCAAAACGAAACAATGACATCTAAGCCAAATTCAAAAGTTAAAATCATTAAGCGTTATCAAAACCGTAAACTCTACGACACACAACAAAGCTGCTACGTTACTTTGGACGACATCGCTAAGATGATCCGCACTAACGAAGAAGTTATGGTTATCGATAATAAATCTAAAAACGATATTACTGCAGCGACTTTGACTCAGATCATTTTCGAAGCTGAAAAGAAAGCATCGCAATACGCTCCTCTTTTCACACTTCGCGAAATCATCCAAAACGGCAACGGCAGCATCTCAGGCTACCTAGCTAAATTGGGCGCTTTCCCTCAGGACTACATGACTAAACAACAAGTAAACACAGTTGTTGAAAATGCTTCTACTGACAGCGTGAAACAAAACTTGGAAAACCGCGTTGCGACTGCAGCAACTCGCTACAACACAGACACTACTGCTAAAGTAGCTGCTGAAAAAGCGACTGTACTTCCTGGTTTGCAACAAGACGAAGAAACTCCAAATCTTCCTGGAATTTCTCTTGGCTTGAACAACTAATAACGCAAGTTATTACTGTTAAACGAAGGCTCTGCTCAGGCAGGGCCTTTTTTTACACCTACGCCAAGGCTGCGCACGAGTACGGACGAAGTCCGCCGAAGCTTCAGCGAAGGCGGATTATTTCAAAGAACGCCAGACAACGAACTTCTTCTTTCCAGCTTTGATTTCCACTTCTTGTCCAGTCAAACCCTCACCCGTTGGAATGTCTGACAGATTTAAGCCCTCCAGATTAAATTTATATTTACCTGGAGCTAAAGGAACACGAATCATTTGAATGCTCTGTGGAAGCATTGACCACTGGCGAAGATCGGCGCTATCTGCCAAATTCAAAGCGATATAAGTTAAATCACCCAAAAGTTTATTCTGCTGACGAACTTGGTCTGCGGCGACGGCTTTTGCTGCAATTCCCGCTACTCTTTTGGCTATTAAAATTCCGTAGTCATCTTTCAAGGTTTGAATTGCCGCGGTTTGCACATCATAAATCAAGCGACTGACATAAGTTCCGCCGCCATCTATGGTCAATCTGGTCAAAACCGTGTTGCTGTGAACCGGAACCAACATGGGCAAACGATATTCATTTGATGACGGCGCTTTCCTCGGTCCCCATCCCTGCTGGTAGACCACGATTAACTCCCCTAAATTTTTATCATACCAAGAGTTGTTCTCTTTAATTTCAGGAAATTTCTTCTTCCATGATTGATAAGCATCGTTTCGTCGAGCTAGTTTTGCCGAACGGATAAGGTCTTCCCCAATGGAACCAATCGTTGAGTCGATTTTATAAGCTTCATTATAGGCGATGTAAGCATCATCGTAACTTCTATTTGCTTCCCAAATAACCGCTGACAAATATTTACTGAAAGAATTCATTTCGAAGAATTTTTTTTCTTCTTGTCGATTCTTAATATACTTTTCGTTGATACGACGAGCTTCAACTAAGGCATCATCTAAATTACCCAGCTCCAGATAATTCATTGCTAAGTAAGCGTTGATAAATATCTTTTCAAATGTATCGCCTTTGTACTGAACCATCTCTTGATTCAAAAGAAGCGAACCTGTTTGGCGAGTGATAGATTGATAGTCGACTAATTCCGACAAGCGATCAGCTTTTAAAAATACGTTATTGCTATCTTTGTAGTCCCCGGAAATTTGCAAAGCTGTCGCATAATCCAAAAGATACACAAGCTGATCTCCATCTTCTTTGGCCGCTAATGGCTGAAGATCTTTTAAAGCTTTGTCATAGTCATGATTGACCAAAGCTTGGCGCGACTCTTGGACTTTATTTTGATAAGTCGCACAGCCGGCTAAAGATAAGCTAAAAAAAAGACCCACGACAAGCGTGAGTCTTTTTGAAAAATCAGTATTCATTAAAGACCGATAGTTTTCTTTTTATAAGTTTTACGGATTTGTTTTTGATCAGACCAAGTGATCATGCTTGATTTCAAGTTCGTCAAATTCAAAGTGATTTTGTAGTAGACAGATTTATCTTTACCAACCTCTTGAACGATAGAATCAAGACGTCCGTTGATGATATAGTCCGCACCAATTTGACCGCCAGGTCCTTTTTTTGTCTCTTGAGAAACTTTGCCAGAATTTTGGTAGTCGTACTCATTAGAGATATCTTCACGGGCTTCTTTATCAATGAAGCCTACTTTACCAGATTTCATCAACTCAACACGAACCATGTCCATGACGCTTTGAGTGTCGATATGTTCGCTGGTTTTATTTTGAAGATTTGTCACCATCACCACTGGCATTTTTTTAGCCTGTGATAAAGAAGGAGAATTCAAAGCACTACCTACCAGATCATGAACAGCTTTTTGCATATCTGTTTCTGACCATTGATCGTTCAAGTTATTTTCTCTGTCGACGTCATCATATTGGCCTTTGACGAAGGCTTGAGGTCCGCAGGCAGTCAAAGCCAGCATCGAAACGACTACAGAAGTGAGTATCCACTTAATCATAAAATTACCTTCCTTATATCTTTTGGTATCTAACATCAGAAAGTCTATTCCTATGATTAAACAGGAGCAAGTCATGCCCAGCCGTTTCACGACGGGCGTCCTAAACTCGAATATAAAAGACCCCAGATCGCTTATTATTAGGGGCATTAAATTGCACCACGGCATCAATTATGACGAACGAAGCTAACTCCAGCCTTCAAGCTTTCGAGATCTTAAAACCTCATTTCAACCCATTTTCAGAGGAGGTTTGGGCCATAGCGCTGAGTTCTCACTTACAGGTCCTAAGTCTTGAAATGATCTTTAGAGGCACTGCAGATCAATGTCTGATTCATCCTCGCGATATCTTCAGATTTCTAATTTTAGCAAATGCGAGTTCGTTCATCCTTGCCCACAATCACCCTAGCAATGAAGTTCTGCCTTCGGAGCAGGATTTAATTCTGACTCGGAAAATTTATAACGGCGGAATTCTGTTTCAAATACCGATACAAGATCACATCATTTTTAGTGACGAAAAATATTTTAGCATGGCTGATCACGGGTATTTTAAAGGATGGAAAAAATCTTTTCGCGCAGAAAAGTTTTACTGAAGAGCTTCACCACTGGAATTCAAGATATCGCTGTCACCGTTCTGACCTGACGGATTACGAAGAGGTGTCACCGAGATGACTTTGAAATCCTCTCCCAGTTTAACTTTATAACCGCCGCGACGTGCGTTCTCTACAAACTGGCGAGCGTATTCTTCTTTATAAGCTTTTGAGTACTCTGCTTGTTGTTGTTGATTGAACAACTCTTTTTGTACGACATCGTTCGGGTTTTCAAATGCTTCAGGGCGCTTCTCTCCACGTCCCAACTCATTCGCAATATCCGCAGCTCTGGAATCGTTTGATAGATCCACTCCACTCTGTTGCGGAACATAGGCTGGCTGTGCAGAGGTCGCATCAAAATCTTTTGCCAATCTTGCATTCTCGATTTCCATACGCTGACGAGCCATCGACATGGTTTCATTGGTCACCATCAAATGCTTATTCACTGACTTTTCGTATTTTTCAGATCTGACTGCAGCTGAAATCTCAGCGAATTTCTTCTTCGTACCATCAGAACCCAGATATAAGAAGGCCATCACTCCAGCTCCTAAAAACAGAAGCAGAGCTAAGAGCTTAGAATTATCCTTTTCTTCCTTCTGAGGTTTTTGAGCTGTCATACGCTATAATATCGGATTTATGCCGAGCTTCTTGAGAATCTCGAGACTTCTTTTGTTCCATTTTGAAATTCGGCTGATAATCATTAAAATTCTGTGAAGCAAAAGCTTAGATTTCTAGATATGTCGGCATTTTTGCAGCTTTTTGTCTAAGTTTTGTACACTTTCAAAGCATCTATCAAAGCCAGTTTCATCCTCAATTGAACTGATTATTAAAAATCCGTAAAGATGCGTGGCATAGCTCGTGAAGATGTTCCCGATGTCTAACAACTAAAACGCAAACATATATGAGGAACAATATCATGAAATCACTCGCATTTATCGCCGCTCTTATAACTAGCTTCACGATCGGCACTACGGCGATGGCCGCTACGACTGGCACTTTGAATATTTCAGGAACTGTAGGAGATCTTAATGACATTCAAGTGTCAGCTTTAGCTGCGGCAACAAGCCTTAATATCGTTGCCGGTGAAACTGGTAAAAGTGTTGCTTCAGTTCAAGAGACTTCAAACCACTTAACTGGTTATACGATCTCTATGAGTTCCGCAAACAATGGCTATCTTGTGAATGAATCTCTAAGCTCTGCTAAAACAACTTATAAAGTAAAATATGATGGCGCTTCAACAGCTGTCGCGTTGACTAATACTGCGGCTTCTGTGAAATCAAGCGGCGCGCTTTCTGCTAAAACAGTTCATAACTCTGACTTGACGGTCGTAGTAGACGCATTGCCAACAGCAGTAACTGGTGTTTATTCAGATACAATTACTGTTGCAATCACTTCTGCAAACTAAGAAGAAGATCGAATAGTTCATTTAAAGACCGCCCTCTAAAGGCGGTCTTTTTTTTTACTCTGAAGATTGAACTGTCAGGGTAATCACATCCCCATAACTACCAGATTGCGTCGGACTGAAGCTTCCAATAGTTACCTTAATCGGTATGACCAATCCACTTGCTGGTGATGCTCCTAGTTCTCTAAAAACTTGTGTTGATCCTCCGGAACTCAAATCCGTAGCAGTCCCACGAAATGAAACAGTATAAGGAATAAACACGTTTTGTGATTGGTGCTTCAAACGAGATTTATTCTGCGAAGAGGCCAACAAAACATATCCTGCATTGTATTTTAAAACTAAATCTACGGAACGATTGTCGCCAGCTGTCAGGCTACCAAAATCCATCGTCTTCGTCGTTTGAGTCAGATCAAATGCACCCCCGGTTGAAACCAACGAAAGGTCGACCCGCTTGGGAACATTATAATTAAAACTGATCGATTTAGACTGGATAAATTCATAACTAGAAATTGTGCCGCGGTAAAGAGACGCCGTCAGATTTTCAGTGTAATTTCCAAATCTCAACCAAGGATTTGTTAGATTTAGAAGAGCCCAATAATTTACGTTCACTTGAGTATTATTATCTGCACCAGCGAGATCCCCACTCAAGACGTCATTGGATGAAGAAACATCAGGAAAATTTTTAATAATCTGATTTCCTGAGGAATCCTTAGCAATCTGGAATGGCCAATTATTACCGCTCATTTTCAAACTGCGAGTGGAGTAAGAGTTAGAAGACCCATAGTCGAACACGACAAAGAAACTGCAGCCGCCTGGGTTGGTATTTGCTTTGACCGTAAACACTGGATTCACTGACGGATTATTCGTAAAATCAATATTCGTCTGACTAGTTTGCAGTTGCATATTCGTACAAGGCGCGGCTTCACTTCGCACATTTAATAATATCAAAATCAGGGATAGAAAAAGTATTCTCATTCTTGCCCACCTTTTGTGATATGGATATCGCCCAAATTCACAACACCGCCTTCAGTATCTTGAATTGTCACTGTCACCGAAGATAGCTCAGGTCTGTCCGTCACGATCTTATATGTACCTGGCTCAAGACCTTCGATCAAGAAGCCCCCGTTTTTGTTTGTGAAAAAGCTATTGTCGACAAGTTGACCTTCAGAGTTCAGCACGTCACCCGCGGCAAATGACAGAACTTCACCGTCAGACTTAAGCAATCGCCCTTTCACCATCACTTTTCGTTTCAAATTAAGAGAGACTAGGATACCACTGCGATATGTCGGTTGAACTCCATAGAATTCTTTGTCCAACAGATATCCCATCGGTAAAGATGTTGAATCAAAGTTAAGCAAGTATTTATAATATCCAGATTCATCGCGAATAACGACAGAGTTTCTTGGTCCTAACTGCGCCTCACCTTTTTCACCGCTGGGATTGATAATGAGTTCCTGATTTTTTGGAAGATTGCGAGCTTCCACCAAAACAAAGCTGTCATTGATCGGCTGAGTGAATGCACCATGACTACCCACCCAAGCAAAACCAGTATTAATGCCAAGACTTGTCGTATTGCTGCTATTACCAGCTTGTTGAGTTGAGTACTGTTCCAAGCGAACACTTGCTGGCTGAGCCAGATACTCCGCTGAAAAGCTTTCCGTATTCATCGCTTCTGAATTTTGCACAGAAGCCATCAATCGATAGTCGTCATATTTGTAAGCATTATTGCGATTCACCGTTAGATTTACACTTTTATCTTGTGAATCGTAAAATGAACTTGCGCTGAAATGACCTTGCGGCTCATTCCAATAAAAAGAAACAAAGCCACGATTGTCTTCCACATCACTGACAACTTTATTCAAACTGAATTCTACTCTGCAATTTGGATTGAAAGGCCATACTAGATTCATACGATAGAGGCGCTGATCTGGGGCTCCCAGTTGATTTAAATAACCTCCACCCAACCCCAATGTCCAATATGGCCCGGGACGAAAATTCGCTTGAGCATCATAACGGCGCAAAAAGGTGGAAGGCATAATGCCATTTGCATTCACTGGGTAAAAGAAAGGATCGCGATTCTCTGTTTCCAAAGTTAGAACCACGGGAACATCGACTCCGCCCATTCTATCCAAAGTACGATATCGAAGTCTCTCAGCATAACCATGAATAATTTGTCCTTGGTCACCATAGGCGACATCGGACGAAAAATATCCCCAGTTTGTGATGCCTGAAATTTCGATGCCCGTCAGCGCTTGAGACAAATAATTCTGATAATTCAGTCCCACTGTGAGGTCATCTGTAATACCCACGCGATGGAAAAAGTTACTCAGAATTCCGCTGTTACTATAGGCTCGATCTGCCCCAGATTCAGTCCAAGGATAACCTGCACTGTAAGAAAATTCCTGCTCACCTTTGACCAAGATTGAATTTTCAAAAAGGACTGAGAAATCAAAAGTCTCTTCCTGTCCTAAGTCATCGCGAATTTTAACTTTGACGTTATTCTGTCCCAATGTCAGAGGGAAATCGCGAATATTGAATACGCCTGCCGCTAATCGCATCTGACTATATAAGAATCCATTAACATAAATTTCTACGATGGATGTTCTTTTAATCAGAATCTCTGTATTACTTAAGGGTCGAAGAGTTCGATAGGGCTGAATTGAAAATTCTCTGACCACAGAAAGACCGGCCATCAAAGGAGATAACTGAAAGCCTCGAGTTCCCAAGGTAAGATCTCCCAACGTATAACGAATCATGTTCTCTTCATCGTCTTTACGAACTCTAGTATCTTGCCGCCTCCAGGAATACTGTTGACCTTCCAAATAGTCTGCCATGCTTTCAAAAACAAAACCGTTCACATTTTCTACAAAATCGACGTGGCCAGATAGAGGAAGTTTTGAATCTGTCGTTGCTCCAGATCCATATTGATAAGACTGATTAAAACGGAAATTAAAGTAACCGCTTTGTTGACTGGGACGAAGATACTTTTGTTTGCCATCGTCAACATAGTTCAAATCTAAATCTTTTGTTTTTCGATATTTCAAAGGCAAATTAAGACGCAACTCTAATGACGACTCATCAAATTCCACGGTGAGGCCGGAAGACTGAAGATCACGAAGACTGAATACGCCTTCTGGGGAAATTAATTTTTCCAGGTTCTTTAGAAGTTCATCTCTCATTTGTAGCCGCAAAGCAGCCACCACAGGCTTTGCTTCGACAGAAAAATTTCGCAGGCTTTCGCGGGGAAATATCCAGGCTTCTTCTACTGCTTTCCCATCAAGAACAATGGGTGCAATCAAATATGGCTTAGCTAGAGGCGGGCGTGTTCCGGCCGCTGATGCAGTCAAACTCCACAAGACTAAACTAAAAAGAAGACTGCCAAGAATCCTCAATCACCGGACTCCGAGAACTCCAGCTCTCCTTTTAGATCTCTTCCAGAGATTTCTTTGGTCAGCGGGATGACTATCGACTTTTCAGTCTTTGCCAGCAAATTGATTCCTTCAATTTCTTTAGGAGAAGCAATATCCAAGATATGCTGTTCACCCGAATATAGTTTGAGATTTTTTACATGCAAAACTCTATGGGCCGTTCCTTCATTCACTAGGGTCATGGAAAGTGACTTCGCCGTCTGATTTTTCAGGTTTTTGATTTTTATCTTGGCTGTCGCTCCTTCAGGAGTCACATAGGCAGAGGCTACATATTGCAAAAGAAAATTAAGATCCACTCCCGCTTTTTTTGCCTTGGCATTTCGTTCTTTAAACTCTACTGGGATCTGAGTGGCGACGATTCGATAAGCTTTTTCATTCTCCGATTTAAAATCGGCAGAAAAAGTAACTCTGACATTTCTCTTTTCGTTCGGCAGAAGAACGACCTGCTCTGGGTAGATCGTGAAGTCATCCGATTTAATTCTGGTTTCTTCGCCTTTGCTATCAACTCCTCGAGCGAAGACTTCAAATTGAACTGGGATTTTTTCAGAGCCAGGATTTTCCAAAAGTAAAACCTGAGTAGCTTTGCCACCAACAGGTGCAAAGTGCATCAACATCGGACTGATGCGAAACCCAAACGAAACACATGAAAATAATAGAGAACCAATAATTATGATAAATTTTCCGAAAAAATTCATATACCCCAGATTAGTTCAGTTAATAAGCTGTTAAAAATCTAAACCGGTTATCAAAATACTTCTGGTCTTAGGAAGGGATCATTCTGTGGATTCAATCGTGAAGGTCACTTTATCGTTGTAAGTGCCGGATAAGACTCCGCCAATATTTCCGATCGTTATCTGAATAGGAAGAACCGTCCCTGAAGGGGGTGAAGCACCCGTCGTGTTCATCAAAGACACTGGAGTCGTCGCCGACCCCGCAAGATTCACACTGGCACCATTGAACCCAAATGTATAAGGAACCGTCGTCGAGGCAGCAGAGTGTTTCAAAGATCCCGAGTTTTGAGAGCTCGCCAAGAGTCTGGCACCTGCATTAAATTTTAAGATAAGGTCAAAGCCTTGTGCAGCACCGGCAACCAAAGTTCCAAAATCAAGTGTTTGAGTGACATCACTAATATTAAATGCACCGCCTGAATCAACCAAAGAAAGATCTGCCTTCCGTGGAGCATTATAACTGACTGTCACATTTTTTGAATCCATAGGTAAAGATGCCAAGTTCAGAAGGCTCTCAAACAAAGAGACTGTGAAACTATCAGAGTAGTTGCCAAATCTTTGCCAAGGATTTGTTTCGTCTCGATTGATGTAATAAGTAACCGTCACAGAGTTGGCATTGCTCGGAATGCTTCCGCTAATAACAGAGGACGCTGTGGCATCACTAGATGACCTTAAAATCTGCAAACCTGCTGCGTCCTTACTTAAATTATACAGCCATCGTGAAGAATCCTGAGACATCGCCCTTCCTGGGGCTGTCTGCCCTCCACTGCCATAAGAGAAAGTTAGAATAAAGGGGCAAGCGCCTAGGTGAATGGAATTATTGGAAACTTCGATAGAAAGAACTTGATTAGCGTTCGTTAAATCGATTGATGATTGTATTGAAGTGATCTGCGTTCCCAAGCAAAGTAAGGCCTGAGCTCGGTGAGGGAGTAAGAGTAGGAATAAGCCTATACATAAACAAAAATTTACACGCATCTCCTCATGCTAGGAGATCATGAATAAAACTTATAATTACACTTAATTTAGTTTATTATTTTAGACTTAAGGCGCAGTCACTTTAACTATTGAAGCGGGTCCTCTTTTTACCTGTTCTATCTTCAGTGGGGATTTACTTTGGACAAGGGCTACTTCGCCTACCATCAACTTCTTCATATCAACTTCGCCGCGCACAGGGACAACTCCTGAAATCTGAATCGTTTGAGAGTGACCTCGAGAGCCAAGAGGGAAAATTGATATAAACAGCAAGCAAAGATATCGAGCCATTCTTCCTTTTCGGAAAACTCGACCAAAGCTTTAGGACAATAGTTGAGTGCTCTTTTCTTGTACCGGAGGATAAACCGGAATGATCACGATAAACTCAGTGCCCACGCCCACTTGCGAGCGAACTTGGATCTCTCCCCCGTGATTTTGTACGATGCCGTATGAGATACTCAAGCCCAAACCTGTTCCTTGTCCCACGCCTTTGGTCGTGAAGAATGGATCGAATATTTTCTCTAAGGTCTCTGCACTCATGCCTTTACCACTGTCTTGAACTGAGATTTGCACCCAGCCCGTTTTATCTTTAGAGCCTTTATAGTCCTTCAAAGCCATCGTCGAAATCCAAACATGACCTTGCCCCTCAATTGCTTGAACGGCATTAGAAAGGATATTCATAAACACTTGATTCACTTGGCTCGCATAACAATGCACTAACGGAGTCGGCTCATACTGGCGATGCACTTCAATGCGATTTTTAATTTCACCCTGCAAAAGATTAAGCGTGGTGTCCAAACTTTGATGAACGTCGATCTCTTGAAGTTTTGCCTCTTCCAAGCGAGAGAAATTGCGCAACCCTAAAACAATATCGCGGGTTCTGCGTGCACCGTCTTGACATGAGGACACCAGCTTCGGCAAATCCTTAACTATATAGTCAAACTCATACTCTTCCTTAAGGGCTGACAACTTGCTGGGATCTTTTTCTGCGACGCCAGCAATTTCAATGAGCTTCTCTGAGTAATCTTGAAGATGAGCCATATTGCTGTAGATAAAACCAATGGGATTATTCAACTCATGAGCAACACCGGCAACTAGTTGACCTAAGCTGACCATTTTCGCTGAATGAACCAACTTGGTTTGAGTGTCTTTAAGTTCTTTATTTGCGGATTCAAGTTCCGTGATTTTTTTGCGCAGATCAGACCTGGCTGTCCAAATCTTTTTACTCATCTCATTGAAACTTTCAGTGAGCAGACCAATTTCCGTGTCATTTTTGACAGGAATAGTTACTGCTTGCTCTTGAGATTCAAAGGATTGCAGGGCCTCAACCAAATCATACAGAGGCTTAAGCACCCAACTTGAGGTCACCAAAATTGTTAAAATCAAAAGAACAACGACCGCGCCCACCACAGTGATAAAGGCATAGTTCACGTTTTTAAGAACCGCAATGGCTTCCGATTTTGAAGCCCCAAGAGCCACATAGAATTTTGTGATTCCCCAATCCAATGGATACACCAGAAATCCGTAGGGATTTCCACGAACATTCAGATCAAAGAAAGGCTCTGCACCCGGTCGGAAATAGTTCTTAAAAAAATCTTTTTTATAGAGATAAAAGTCAGGATGACTGGCAACAACAACTTGCCCGTTATCTTTAAATAGGATGAGTTCAAGTTTCAGACGATTTTTAATTTTCGTAAGAAAGTCTTTATTTAGATCGACGACCTGTTCGATATATCCAACAGTACGCCCGCCTGCGGCTGTCACTTTAGAAATCAAAATCAAATTAAGTTTTTGATTCTCTGTGAACTCCGCAAGACTGATTTCCTTATCTTCTTTGAGGTCGGAGATATACTTAGCTGAAAGAAAAACCGCATCTTGAACAGGCACAAAGCTGCGTACGTTTTCTTTGTCGTCCTTAAATACAGAGGCCAACATACGACCTTCTCTATCAAAGAAAGTCAGACTTGCGATGCCGTCTGCCTTAAGCCAACTTGAAGAAATACCCTTCAAAGTAGCACCGTCACCCACAGATAAATGATATGTTAAGCTCGGGTCCCGCACGTAGCGATCACGTTTTTGCTGAAGGCTTGCTTTATAGTCGTTAAGAATAATTCCGATTTCTCGGGCATTTCCACTCAGACGCTGCGAGAGTTCATGATCAATAGCTTTTTCATACTTGATCATGGAGTAGCCTGTTACGAAGGCCAACGGAACAACAGAAAATAAGACGAACCAAACGATCAAGATCGTGCGCAGGGATCGCTTTGGTTTACGTCTTAAGGTTTTCACTTTTTCGCTTCATCCACAGTAAGAATCAAACGAATGATTCCATCAGGCATCACACGCGGATGTTTTTCTTTTCCGATGTGCACCTTTCCGTAGGTCGCTAGATAGTTAGATAACTCCTGATATTTGGCTTCAGGAATTGTGAAGTGATAATACATGGAGGTCGAAGTTTTCTGCCAGCCCAGCTCAACGCCGCCGGCTTTTCGACCACCCAGTTCAACAATTTTATCAGTGATCTTAGGTCCCACAACCGCAAGATTGGTAACGTCAATGTCACCGCGATAGAGAAATCCACCGGATCCCGCGGGTGCAACGTCAGACTTGTCTTCTTCTTTTTTTGCGACATGCACAGGTGTTGGAGATGGCGCTGGAGTCGCTTTCGCCGGGACCGGTGCTACAACCGGCACTGCCGTTGCTGCCGCAATCTTTGCAGCGGTTGCTGCAGCTTTCGGAGTTGGTGTCACCAGAGGTTTTGCGGTCTTCGCATCCTCGTCCACGAATTGAGGCTTTTCCTCTGTCGGTTGTGGCGCGGTTTCAGTTTTCGAAACTTCTGCTAGTACAACTTCTTTGGAACCCGTCGAAATGCCCATGTTCAATAGCTTCTGCCATGGAGCGATCGTCAAAACGGAAACGATTACAGCAACAACAACAAGAGCTTCTAAACCCCACTTCAATCCTTGAGGCCATTTATCGAAGTTCGATTTTTGCATCAAAGTAGTTAAGTAGGTCGATGTCGTATTGATTTGTTCAATGATCGGCTGGGATACAATGGTGTTTGCAAGCTGACCAGCATAAGCATCACCATTTTGAATTTTATTTAAATCTAATTGAGCATCACGGGAATACTTCACATGATCGGCAACTGCACTATTCCGCTCTTCATCGAGCATCCCAGAGAGATAGTCATAAAGAAGCTCATGCCCGATAAAGGGAGAAATCTCTCTTTTGCCTTTTTTTGAGAACGGAATTTTATTTTCCTGCTGAGCCATGCTTTAGTTTACTCACACCTTGGGTCATCGTTCCTAGTTTGCGCAATGATCTTCCGAGACGATAACGAATCGTGCCCGAAGTGATCCCCAGCCCTTCCGAGATATCTTGATCATCAATTTTTAAAATTTTAGACCAAATAACTGTTAAAAGCTCGTCCTCAGAAGCAGTCTTCTGAAATTCACGCCATGGGCCTAGATCGACGCCTTCTGGAACTAGCCAGCCGGATTCGACGGTGGTGTTAGGGCGTCCACGTGCTACGCGCACTTTGAACTTGTCCCAAACAGCTTTAGTTGCGGAAACCAAAGCCACTGAGTTTTTAATTTCTGGATTTCTTTTTTTCTTATCTAGACAAACGGCTAGGGCTTGAGTCGAAGCCTCGATCGCCTTTTTATCATCTAGCAAAGCAAAGTAGAAGAAGAGTGCGATCGATTGAATGTCGGCTTCGGTCATATATTAGATACTAATCGACTGTTAGCTGTCTGAGAAGGTCAAGCTGGTCTAGAACTTTACCAGAACCCATCACAACACAACTCAAAGGATCTTCTGCGATAGAAACTGGAAGACCAGTTCTTTCACGAAGAAGAACGTCGAGGTTCGCAAGCAATGCTCCCCCGCCAGTTAGAACGATACCGTTATCCACGATATCAGAAGCAAGTTCTGGTGGAGTTTTCTCAAGAGCTGTACGAACAGCATCAACAACCTCTGAAAGAGGATCCATCAAAGCGTCGTTCACTTGAGAGCTTGTGATTTCAATTGTCTTTGGAGCACCGGCAACAAGGTCACGACCTTTGATTTCCATCGTTTTTTCTTCTTCGAATGGATATGCATTACCGATTTGGATTTTGATATTTTCAGCAGTTCTTTCACCAATCAACAAGTTGAACTGACGACGTACGTAGTTCACGATCGCTTCGTCGAACTTATCGCCTGCAACCTTGATAGATTTACAGTAAACGATACCGCCCAAAGAAATAACCGCAACACCTGTTGTACCACCGCCCATATCGACAACCATGTTGCCTGATGGTTCAGTGATTGGAAGACCCGCACCGATAGCCGCTGCCATTGGTTCTTCGATCAAATAAACTTCGCGAGCACCTGCAGATTGAGCAGCTTCTTTCACCGCACGTTTTTCCACCTGAGTGATTCCGTAAGGAACGCAGATGATGATACGTGGACGGATGAAAGATTTTTTCTCTCCCAAAGATTTGCCGATGAAATATTTAAGCATGGATTGCGTCACTTCAAAGTCAGCGATAACACCGTCTTTGATTGGACGAATTGCAACGATACTACCAGGAGTACGTCCCAACATGTCTTTCGCTTCTTTACCAACGGCAAGAACGCGGTTTTGCATTCCGCGATAGTTCTTTTGAACTGCGACAACGGAAGGTTCATCAAGAATGATACCGCGGCCTTTTACGTAAACGAGAGTGTTGGCGGTGCCGAGATCGATGGCGATATCGTTCGAAAAATAATCTTGTACTTTATCAAAAAAACTCATGCTGAAACTCACTTCAGAGAAAATTTCAAATGGGGCCTAATATCTGTTAACAGCATAAGTCTAGGTATAATGAAAACCAGAGTCAATGCGGATATTTAGGCCCATCAGCGAGTTATTTTGACGCAGGAGCACAACTAAGGACTAAGTTTGTACCCGTATCACGAGAGTCAAAACGGATTTCCAGACCTTCATTCAGAGTGCCTTCCACCTTCACAGACTTATCAGAGTCGAGGTCTGAAATTTCGATCTCCACTTTCTCGTCTTGCCCACTCACTGCGGGTTTCAAGCGCAAAGAGATGTTTTCCGAAGCACTGTTTGCGAAGATCTGTCTCGCCGTTTCAGAGCGCAAATCCCAACTCACAAGTTCCTCACGAGAGCTGCGACGATCCTCATTCTTATAGGCACAACGAACCTGGCGAAGATCCACCTTGGCCTTTTTGAAAGAGCTGTCGCTCATACAAACAACTTGAGTTGCCTGGCGCACACTTTCATTTTGTACCGTCAAAGAGATTTGCGAACCTAAATTGCTACGCACGATGAAAGAGTCGCTCGAACCGCCCTGCACAAGACCAATAACTCCCTCGGCTGGAAGATTTCTTTGTGCCGAGTTCATGGTGAACTTCGCCTGGCCAAACTTAGAAGAAAAAGTGCCCAGAATATCGTAAGAACGATCTCTATGACCATCCCAGAAGATATCGCGAATGACCTGACGACCGCGGGGATTGAAGGGATTCAGATTTTGCAACAAGGTGCGATCACCAAAATCGCTGCCGTTCACTACGCAACGAGCAGTGTTCATAATATTCAATGTGCCCGGCTGAATAACCGACCCACCATTTACACAAAGGCGATTGAAAGCCGCAACACGCAGGTCACGAGCACAGTTATTATTAAGAGCATCATTCAGCATTCCATCGCAATAATCTTTGACTGTCGTAAACTCTCGGCGCCCCGTAGAGCAGTTATTAACCGAAAATTCATACGTATACTTGCCGTTGACCAATGGAATATTCGTGGGAATTGTGCTGGTCGGAGATACCACGGGTCCTTGCGCAGGAGCAGGTCCACCGCCGCCCTTGTTGCCACAAGCAGCGATAGTTAAAGAGAGCATCGCAACGCCAATTTTCAAAATCGTTTTCATGGTATCTCCGCTAAAAATTACTTCTGACAAGTAAACTGTGCTGAAGCCAAAGTGGCTACCAGCAACGCTTTCGCTTTACTTTGAGCCTTTACACTGACCAATTCCTGCATTCATATTTTTCATCAATTTCCTCTAATAAGTTAAGCGTTCCAAAAAGTGTTTCGTTTAACTAATCGGATTGCAGACGTGCCGCTTTCATTCCATGCGGTTTTAGATACTGTTGGTGATTGATTTGAATCTGATATTATTTGATCTGTCGAAGATTTAGACGAGAGCCGCAGAAGGGCACTTTAGAAATCGAATTGAATCATATTAAAAGACACTATGGGGAAGCGAGGAATGTCGATTTTAGAACACTTTGGGTGTGTTAACTTGAGTTAACGAGGTCCAGTTCTGAGGTCGAAATTATCTCGGTGA